>Ga0081539_10000235_pt1 | contig 129791 bp, 101 predicted proteins | sample TabmetS4T2R2_FD_71023 | JGI IMG/M metagenome (GOLD analysis project Ga0081539, IMG submission 71023) | Tabebuia heterophylla rhizosphere microbial communities from the University of Puerto Rico - S4T2R2 | ecosystem: Host-associated > Plants > Roots > Rhizosphere ... | reverse complement strand
TCTCCATGTTGTTCCTTCGTTGCTGGTTTAGTCACCGCTCACGATGAACAACTTGGGCGGGGAGGGCAAGCTCTCCCCGCCTGCTTACCTTAACTTTCATCTCTCAAAAACCGGGAAGTACAGTTATATCATCAATACCGACGATATAGGTTGGAGCTGGATAAAGCGCCAGCTTTTTCATGTCGTCCTTATGAATGGAAATTTTCAACCGCTTGCTATTCATAGTATAACCGCTCCGGGTGGATTTCACCTGTGCGAAGAAGTAAGCGTAATGTCTCCAGTGTTAATAAGTTCAACGACAAAATCTACCAAAGGCCACTTGTCTCCAAGAAAATATGGTCGAAATATAGGCGTGTCTCGCCCGTAAAACCTAGTGATGATGGTTGAGAAGAGAAATTCTCCTCTCTGTCCAAGCTCATTAGACATTTATGCGCCTCGAGCGCTTTAGTAATGTTATGACCGAGTTGCGCGTCCCTTTGAGAACGGGGCGACGCTTGTCGGGCGCGCGGAAGGTGTCCAGTAAACATCGCCCTGGTTCATGGCTCGCACACTATCTCCGAGATGTGCACGTAGTTTAGCACGAGGCGGTTAGCGCGGCTCTTTCTTTCCGGCGGCGAGCATCTCGATGGACTTCTCGATTCGACGTTGACGCGTTTCGGGTCGCTTCGCCTCTTCGATTGACTTGGCGTACTCCTTCTTGTGCGTGTAGCTGAGTTTGTCCCAAGCGGCTTGCGCGTCCTTGTTGGCTTTCAAAGCGCGCGCGAAGTCGGCGGGCGGGGTGACGACGCGGGCTTCGGTGTCGCGCTCCATCGTGAAGGAGACCGTGTCTCCGCCCTTCACGCCCGCGCCCTCGCGCATCCCACGGTTGACGGGCATCATGTGGCAGCCGCCCATCGGGAAGATTGAGTTGCGGTAGGGGAAGCCGTTGATTGTCCCGCGCACGGCGACGCGGCCTCGCGCGCCGAAGACCTCTTGCACGTCGAACGGAATCGTGATGGCGCACGCCTCGCTGCTCTCGTGCTTCTCGACGAGCGCGCTGAAGCGTTGCACGGACGACTTCGCGGCGGGCGACTTCGACGACTTCAACCCCGAAGCTTTCGACTTCGACGCAGCCGCCTTCGTCGTCTTCGACGCCTTCGACTTCGACGCTTTAGTTGCCTTCGACTTCGACGCTGCCTTACTCTTCGTCGCCATTTAGCTTTTCTCCTTTCGCGGAAGGCGGGCCACGCGCCTTCAAGTTTCCTAGAGTGTGTCTAAAAAGGAATAATTTAACCACAGAGGGCACGGAGGTATTCACAAAGGTCACAGAGAGGCTGTCTCCTTTGTGACCTCTGTGAAATCCTCTGCGCCCTCTGCGGTTAAATCTCTCTTCACTTAACACAATCCTCCGACCGACTTAAGCCAGCGGCACGGACTGTCCGGCCTGCACGTAAGCGTGCTCGTGGAGCGCCAACCCGACGAGCGCGAGCGGCGCTGCCGCGACGCCGATGAACGGCGCGAGCACGCCGCCGAGCGTCAGAACTATTCCAATCCAGAAGAACTTGGCGAAGCGTCCGCGCGTCATCTCACGGACGGCCAGCGCCGCGTGCGCCGTCGGGTGCGTCAAAGTCACTTCGCCCCAGACCATCAGAAGGTGTACGAGACACGTCGCGCCTAAAGTCCAAGCGAGCGGCGCAAACGCCGACGGCTCAAGCCACGCGGCGAACGGCATGAGCGCAGCCGAGCCGAGCAGCAGCGACTGTACGAACAGGTGCGGCGGCAGAAGCGGACTTTGCCAGAGGTCGCGCGCTTTGGCCTGCGCGAAGAGATAAGCCGTATAGACTGCCGTCAGCGCAGCGAGCAGCAGGCCGGGCGGTAACAGTAAAAGTTGCGTGGTCGTGCTTCCGACTAGGCTCGCAAGAAAGTGCAGCGCGAGGACGAGCGAATAGCCCGCGATGATGAACGCGCCCCGGACGAGCCAACTGCGCCAGTGCGGGCGCGTGAAAATCATGTAAAAACGTTCGGGGTGCTCCAAATCCCAAATGAGCAGCCCGCCCGTGATTGCCAGAAACGCGCCGGACAAGATGGGCGTTACCCACAACCACAGCGCGCCATGCGTACTGATAGGGCCTGCATCGGCGGTGGCCGTTAAGCGACTGTGAATTTCGGTGAAGACAAAAAGAAGTATCGCGGCGAGGTATACGCCCGCGGCGATACCCTTCGTCCAAGTGTAGAGGCTGACGCGCCAGTCCCAAGGGAGCGAGTGCGGAACGTCGTAGGCGAGTAGAGCGGCGGCTGAACTGTTGTTGTAATCAGGACTGCCGGAGTTCACGGTCGCGGCGTCGCGCTTCTGTTCGCTCCACATAAGCAGGTTGCCGCCGGGGCGTCGCGCGGCCAGTGGGTCGAGGGTGGCTTGGTGCGCGCCCTTGTAGAAGAGTTTGGGGAGCGTCTCCTTTTCGGGGCGGCGGACGCTCACGGCCTCGCGCCCGGCAATCTGCGCGACGCGCGACGCGGCGTCGTTCATGTCGCCGACGAGTATGGCCTCGACGGGGCAGACGACGACGCACGCGGGTTCTAAGCCGACATCAATCCGGTGCGCGCAGAAGTTGCACTTCTCCGCCGAGTGGTCTTCGGGGTTGATGAAAATCGCGTCGTAGGGGCAGGCGGCCATGCACGCCTTGCAGCCGATGCAGATGCTTTTGTCGAAGTCAACGATGCCGTCCGCGCGCTTGAACATCGCGGTCGTCGGGCATGCGGCGACGCACGGCGCGTTGGCGCACTGGTTGCAGCGCGTCACCTGATGCGCGCGTCGCGCCTGCGGCCACACTCCAACGTCAACGTGTTTGACGTAAGTGCGCGTCACGCCCACGGGCACGACGTTTTCACTCTTGCACGCGGTCGTGCAGGCGTGGCAGCCGATGCAGCGCGTCTGGTCTATGACTTTGGCCCACTGCGCGTCCCTTTGCATCGAGGCCTCCCCGTTTCTTTTGAAGCGCGGCGCGGACAGACGGAAGCGCGCGCGCGTCTGCCCGTCCCGCAAGCGGCACTTGTTTTTGTGTTCGGATGAAGTATTCTCTAGCCGCAACGCTTCTACACTTTAAGACGCCGCAAGTCAATCCCGGCTGCCCGGCTGCAAAGCATTTGAATCGAAGTCTCTGAGAAGACGGAGGGAGAGGATGATGAGAGTTTCCGTGTCTCTAATCACGCTCGCGCTGTTCGCCTTGAACGCGCTCGTCGCAACGGCGCAGGTACGCGGCGACGGCGCGCGGAAGGATTCCATAAGGACGCGCGAGTTGGAGCGAATCAACTGGATGGAGTTCAAAGAGGTCGTCCCGTCGAAAGTTCAAACAGTTCTACTTCCGACGGGGACGCTTGAGCCGCACGGCGTCATCAACAACGGCGCTGACATCACCGCACCCGTCGCAATCGCGCGCGCGATTGCCGAGCGCACGAACGCGTTGATCGCGCCCGTGCTTCCCTACGGCATCACGGGCAGCATGGAGGCTTATCCGGGCGCGTTTCAGATAACCGAGCCGGCCTACCGGCCCTTCGTCAAACAGATTCTCGAAGGCTTGGCGAGGAACGGCTTCAAGAACATCGTCATCGTCAACGGGCACGGCGGGCCGCAGACCGCCGTCTTGAACTCGGTCGCGGCTGAGGTCTCCGCCGAAAAGCACGTCCGCACGCTCGTCATCAACTGGTGGTCGTTCGCCTCCGACGTGACGAAGGAAGTGTTCGGCGAAGACGGCGGCCACGCGGGACTGAACGAGACGGCGTTCATACAGGCGATTGACCCTTCGCTCGTTCAACCCGAACGCTACAAAGACGACCTTGCGACCGCCTACCCGGCGGCCAACACTTGGTCTGCGACACCGTTTCCTTCGTCAATCGGCCTCTACCAACCCGGCCAAGGCTTCCCGAAGTTTGACCAGAAGAAGGCCGACGAGTATTTCAGAAAGGTCAACGACAAGGTGGCCGCGCTCATCAACGACGTCGTTCGCAAGTGGGACATGGCGGGGCTGTGAGAAATGATGAATGCGGAATGCGGAATTATGAATTGAAAACACCAACCTTGTCTTCATTCATCATTCCGCATTCATCATTCATCATTGAATTTCCGTGTCGAGCCTGACGCTTTTAAATCTACGCACGGAGCGCGCCGAAGCCGCGCCGCCCGCGCGCCGCTTCGAGCCTCTGGCGCGCAACGCCTTCCGCACGCTCGGCGTCCGTGCGTCGGCCTCGCAACGCGAAGTCTTCGACGCGGCTGCGTCGGCGCGTCTCGCCTTGAAGCTCGGCGTGCGGAAGAGTTTCGAGCGAGACGCCGCTTGGCTCGAACCCGTCAGCCGCACCGACGCGGACGTGCGCGACGCCGTGGGCCGGCTCTCCGACCCTTCGGCGCGCGCCTTCGAGCGACTGTTCTGGTTTCACTCGGACGCGCAAATCCGTCCCGCTTCAAACCTCGCGGAACTGCGAGCACAGACGGACGCGCTGCTTCTTGAAGACACGCCGCAAGCGCTCCACGACGCCGCGCTGCTCGCGCTCGCGGGCCTTCAGCGACTCGACCCGGCCCTCAAAGACTCCGACGCGTGGACGCGCGCGTTGCAACTCTGGCGCGAAACCGTAGAGCGCGAAGAGTTCTGGTCGCTTCTCGTCGCGGAAGACTTGAACGGCGACTTCGAGCAAGTCGTCACCTTCGGCGAAGTTCGCGCGTTGCGTCTTCGCGCGCCGCGACTCGTCTCCGCGCCCGTCGCGGAACACGCGCGCGACGCGGTCGTGCGCGGAAACTTGCGCGCGTGCGTGCGCGCCTTCCGAGTCCTTCGCGCCGCCGCGTTGCCGCGCGCGCTCCTCGAAGAGTATGAGCGCGACACGCTCGGCCCGGCGGAAGACCGTCTGGAAGAAGCGTGCAACGCGATTCAACTTGCGCCCTTCATCGCGGGCGTCACGCGCGCGGGAGACCACCGCGAGGCCGCCAACTCCACGGAGGCTTGGAACAAATTCGAGAACCGCGTTAAGCCCGCCTTGCGCGACTTCTTTGAACTCGGCGGCCCGCACAGCCCGTACGTGCGTCGCGCGCTCGAACGCGCCGCCGACAAGTTGAAAGAGTTGGCCGAACGCTTCCGCTCGCTCGGCCTGCACGAACAGGCGCGCTCGCTGCTCCGAGAGTCGCACGCGCTCGCGCCGCCCGGCTCGGACGCGCGCGCGCAAATCGAAGCGGCGATTGACGCGAACGGCTTGAGCGCGTCCGTCTCTAACGGCGTTGACGACTACGCCGGAGCGCTCGCGCGCGAGTTGGCATTGAGGCGCGTGCCGCCCGCGCTGCCGAAGACTTACGAGCCGCCCGTCGTCAACACGTCGAACGCCGCAACCTCATCGCCGGACGGCTGCGCGTCTGTGGTCTTCTGGGTTCTACTCATCGTCTCCTGCTTCGCCCTGAAGTCCTGCGAAAAGAGCACTACGCGCGCGCCAATGATTCCGCCGCCCGTCAATTTTCGCACGAACATGAACTACAATCTCGACGTACGAACGCCCGCGCCCGTAATCATACCGCCGTACGTCCTCGACCCTTCGGCCAATCACAACGCCTCGCGCCGTAACAAACGCCGCGCGACTCCGCGCGCGAAGATTGACGACACGATGCCTCTCAACATCAACATCACGCCGCCCCGCAACATCTTCGGGCCGCCGAACCGTAACGAGCCTTCCGGCAGCCGCAACGCGCCGCGTTGAGACCGAACGCGCGCGCCTTCACGCGCGACCGTGATTCCTGTTATTTTGAGCCGGTCGCTCGGCGAACGTCGCCTCGCGCGCCGGCGCCGTTTTCTTAAACTGACGACGTTCACGCGTACGCTTCGGAAATCAAAATCAAAAAAGATGACGGACGAACTTCCACTGACGCTCGAAGTGCCGCTTGCGTCGCTCGCCGAGTTGGCCGTCGAGCGTTGGCGGCTCGAACGCTGGGCGAGCGGCGCTGAAGAGGAGGCAAACGTCTCACACGCGCGCCACGCCGCGCGTCGTCTCGGAAAGTTTCTCGCCGCGCACGGCCTCGAAGTAATAGACCTCACGGGCCGCGCGTACGAATCCGGTCTCGCCGTCGAAGTCGTTGACGCCTTCGACGACCCGACGCTTCCCGCGGGCGCGCAACTGATAGACGAGACGGTCGCGCCCATCGTCCTCTTCCGCGGCGCGGTCGTCCGCCACGGGCAAGTCGTCGTCAGGAGGAATTTTGGATTTTAGATTTTGGATTTTGGATTGATGAAGGCGACGCTGTTTTCAGTCAAGCCCTCGCCGGGTCGTCCGAAGAAAGATTGATGAGAGACAGCGTCGCTCTCATCAATAGTCAATCCAAAATCCAAAATCTAAAATCCAAAATCTAAAATCCAATGGCTGAATACATCAACTTCGGAATTGACCTCGGCACGACCAATTCGTGCATCGCGCAAGCGGACGGCGCGGAGGTTCGCGTCATACAGAACAACGACCAGATGAACGTCACGCCGTCGGTCGTGCGCGTCTTGAAGTCGGGAAGCCTCATGGTTGGCCGGCGCGCTTACAACGCCGTCGCGGAAGACCCCGACAACGTCGCGCAAGAGGCGAAGCGTCTGATGGGTCAGCGCTACTCGAAAAACTTTCCGGCGTCGGGCCGCACGATGACCCCGGAGGAGATTTCCGCCGAAGTCCTCAAGTCGCTGCTCGCAGACGCGCGCCGGCGGACGGGCTTCGACGTTCGCGCCGCTTGCGTCACAGTCCCGGCGGCCTTCACAGCCTTGCAGTGCGAGGCGACGGCGCGCGCCGCCCAACTCGCCGGACTCGAAGAGTATCCTTTGCTTCAAGAGCCGATTGCCGCCGCAATCGCTTACGGCGCGCGCGCGGGCGTGCGCGACCAGCGTTGGCTCGTCTTCGACCTCGGCGGCGGCACGCTCGACGTTGCGGTCGTCTCGACGCGCGACGGGCGTCTCAACGTTCTCGAACACCGTGGCGACAACCACCTCGGCGGCAAAGACATTGACCGCGCCGTCGTCGAAAACATCTTCCTGCCGTTTCTCTCCGAACAGTTCGCGCTCCCGCGCGCCGAACGCGACACGCAAGCCTTCAATCGTCTCTCGCGCAAACTCACGTTCATCGCGGAGTACGCGAAGATTGAGTTGACGACCGCCGGCGAAACCGTCGTCAGTCTTCTCGATTTGGGCGAGGACACGGAGGGCCGGCTCATCGAAGCCGAGTTGCCGCTCGCTCGCGCGCGTTTGGAGCGCGAGGTTGAGCCGCTCGTCGCGCGCTGCCTGCGTCTGACGGACGAGGCGCTCGAAGGCGCGCGCCTGCGCGGCGAAGAACTCGACCGCGTTCTGCTCGTCGGCGGCCCGACGCAGATGCCCGCCGTGCGCGACGCGCTCAAAGCGCACATCGGCGCGCCGGTTGATTCGTCGCTCGATCCCATGACGGTCGTCGCGCGCGGCGCGGCCATCTACGCCTCGACCGTCGAACGTGCGTCGAGCGCGAACGCGACGAACGTGACGACTGAAGAGGCGCGCGGCAAGCTCGCCGTCCGGCTCGCCTTCGACCCTTTGAGCGCGGAGACGCAGGCGCGCGTCGCCGGAAAGTTTGCCGCCGGGCCGGGCGCGGAAACGCTCGAAGTTAAGATTGACGCCGACAGCGGCCTCTGGACGAGCGGATGGCACGCCGCGCGCGAAGGCTTCTTCGAGATGTCGCTCGTCCTTCAAGAAGGTCAACTCAATCGCTTCCTCTTGAGCGTGCGCGACGCGCGCGGACGCGCGGTAGGAGTCGAACCATCGGAGTTTCAGATTCGACACGGACTCGCGCTCAGCGCGCCGCCGCTTCCGCACACGATCTCGGTCGAGATAGCGCACGCCGACGGTCGCGTCGAGTTGAGTCCGGTCTTCTGGCGTCGAACTTTGTTGCCAGCCGAACGGACGGTCACTTACCGCGCGGCGCACACGCTCCGACCGAGCGAGCCAGACACGTCGCTCGCCATCAAGCTCTGGGAAGGTGAGGCGTTTTCCGACCCGCAGGCGAACACTTGGGTCGGAAACTTCCACGTCGAGAGCGAGCGCGTACGCCGGCCCGTGCCCGAAGGCGCGGAGATTCAGTTGCACATAAAGATTGACGCGTCGCGTCTCATCAGCGTCGAAGTCTTCATCCCGCATCTCAACGAGCACTTCAGCGACCGCATCTTCATCCCGAAGGACGAAGAACCCGACTACTTGGAACTGCTCGCGGGCGCGCACCTCGAAATCGAACGCTGCCTCGCCCGCATCGCGCGCATCGAAGAACACCTGATGCGAAGCGCAAAACGCGACGCCGACGCCGGAATGGACTTCCCCGATGTAGTCTTCGACGACCACATAACGACCGAAGACGACTTCGCCGGCGAGTTGACTTCCGAAGACGACTTCGCGGCGGGCGGCGAGGGCGCGGCCTTCATCGTCGCCGACAGCCGGCGCGAAGAGGCCGAGCGCCTTCGACGCGAACTCGAAGACTTCGACATCGAACTCGGCGCGCGCGGCTCGTCCGGAGAGATGGCCGACCACGACCACGCGCGCGGGGTGGTCGAACGCCTGCGCGAGATACGCGCGCGCGTCGCGGAGCTTGAGCAGCGCGCCGGACTCTCGATGCGCGGCGCAACCGTGGAGGACGCCGCGCGGCTTGCGGGAGAGATAGAGTCGGACGTGCTCGCGCACGGAACGGACGCGCAGCGCGAGCGGCTCGCGGTTCTCCAACACGAGTTGAAAGACTCCGCCCGGCGCGGCGACGTGCGCGGCGTGAAGAAGGCAATCGTGGCCTTGCGTTCGCTGCGGACGCAGGTTCTCTACTCGCACGATTGGTTCTGGGAAGACTGGTACCGACACCTCGCGCGGCCCGGCCAGCAGTTCGTCAACACGGAGGAGGCGGCGCGCTGGATTGCGCAAGGGCAGGAGGCTTTGCAGGCTTCCGACCGGAAGAAGTTGGAGCAGTCAGTCCGTTGGCTCTGGTCGCTCATGCCCGTCGAGGAGCAGGCCGCGCAGAAAGAGCGCGCCGCGAAGCCGGGGCTGAAACAGTGATGAATGATGAATGATGAATGATGAATGATGAATGATGAATGATGAATGATGAATGATGAATGATGAATGATGAATGATGAATGAAAGACAGCGTTCTCGTCATCATTCATCATTCATCATTCCGCATTCATCGTTCATCATTCCGCATTTCCCGTACGCCCTCCCTCACGGTCGGGCTACCGCCTCGTAGCCAAACGCGCGCGCGCTTGGTAGTATCTAAACGGATTCTCCCGCATCAACATTAAGGAGGAGAGACGCCGCGCGTGCCCTGTTCGGCGTCGGGCGCTGGCCCGCGCGTTCGGGGTGGGCCGCCGTCCTGCCGTTTGAGATGAGAGTTAAAGGAAATAGAGACGCGCTCTTGAGTTTAGTTGTCGCGCTCGTCGTCGCGCTCGCGTCGCCCGCGCTGGCGGCGGAGAAGAAATCGAAGAAGAAGAAGGCCGTGCCGCGCGGTACGCCCGTTTTGTGGCGTCCACACAATATCGAATCGCTCGACCTTCTCGCGGGGCCGGGCGGCGAACGCGGTCGCCCAGACCTCCGGCGCTTGCGTTTCATCAAGGAGCAGAAGGGCGGCTACTCGCCGAAGTATCGCGTGCGCGACGCTTCGGGGCGCGAGTGGGTTGCGAAACTCGGCAACGAGGCGCAGTCGGAGACCGCAGCCGTGCGTCTCGTTTGGGCCGCGGGCTACGTGACCGAAGTCAACTACCTCGCGCCGTGCGCGCACATTCCGGGCGCGCCGAAGCCGTCGAAGAAGGTCGAACGCTGCGAGGGCGACGGCTTCGCAAACGTTCGCTTCGAGGCGAGGCCGTCGCAGTGGAAGCGTCTGGACGATCCTTGGAAGTGGAACGAGAACCCTTTCGTCGGGATGCACCAACTCGAAGGGCTGAAGGTTCTGATGGCGCTCTTGAACAACTGGGACTTGAAGGACTCGAACAACGTCATCATCCACGCGCCGAACAAAAAGGGACGCGGCGAGTTGCGCTACGTTATCAGCGACCTCGGCGCGACGTTCGGCAGGACTGGAAGCGTCCCGCTCTTCTGGCGCATCACGCGCAGCCGCAACAAGCCTGAAGACTACGCCGACGCGAAGTTCATCGAAAAGGTCGAGGGCGACTACGTTGACTTCCACTTCGCCGGCGTCCACCGAAGCATGCTCGACCACATCAACATCGAGGACGCGCGCTGGATGGGCGAACTGCTCGCGCGACTGAGCGACCGGCAAATCTCCGACGCCTTCCGCGCGGCCAACTACACGCCCGAAGAGATTGATATTCTGACCGAGGCCGTGCGCGGTCGCGTCAACGAACTCGTCAAACTCCCGCGCCGTGTCGCGTCTGAGACGCACAGGTGAAAGCGTCAGGCGGGAAGCAGAAAGTTCAGAGTCGAGTTAAAGAGGACAGCCGCTGACTTCAACAGTGAGCGGCTGTCTCCGTTTCTTAAGTGCTTCCTGCCTCCCGCGCGCTGTTTTCCGCCTCCGCGCCTGTGATAAAGTTTCGCGCGCAAACCATCCACATTTTAAGGACGGACGCTGTTTTCCGCAGGAGGGAAAAGATGACGATTCTCTTCAGGCGCGCGTGCGCTGCGGCGCTCGCGCTCTGCGCGCTCGCAGCCGCCGTGAGCGCGCAGAACGCCCACACGCGTTTCACCGTCGGCGAACTTCTCAAAGTTCAACGCGTCGCCGAACCGCAACTCTCGCCCGACGGCAAACTCATCGCGTACCAAATCACAGTGCCCGACGTTGCGGCCAACCGCAACCGCACGCAGATTTACGTCGTCGCGGTCGCGGGCGGCGAGCCGAAGCAGTTGACGAGCGGCGCGTCAAGCGCGACCACGCCGCGCTGGTCGCCCGACTCTCGCCGCATCGCCTACGTCGCGGGCGGCCAAATCTGGACGATGAAGCCGGACGGCGGAGACAAAGAGCAGTTGACCAAACTTTCGACGGGCGCGGACGCTCCCCTCTGGTCGCCCGACGGTCGCATGATCGCCTTCACGTCCGACGTTTATCCCGACTGCCGCGACGACGCCTGTAACCGCGAGCGCGACGAGCGGGCCGAGAAGAATCCAGTGAAGACGCACATCGCGCAGCGTCTCCTTTATCGTCACTGGACGACTTGGAAGGACGGCAAACGCACCCACATCTTCGTCGTCCCCACGGACGGCGGCACGCCGCGCGACCTCACGCCCGGCGACTTCGACGCGCCGCCTTTTTCCTTGGGCGGCCCGGCGGATTATGCCTTCTCGCCCGACTCCAAAGAGCTTGCCTTCGCGCGCAACACGGATGAGATGGAGGCCGCCTCGACCAACAGCGACATCTTCGTCGTCGCGGTCGCGGGCGGCGAAGCGGTTCGTCTGACCGGAACGAACCGGGGCGCGGATTCGTCTCCTCTTTATTCGCCCGACGGTCGCTACCTCGCATACCGCTCGCAGGCGACCGCCGGGTTTGAGAGCGACCGTTGGCGTCTGATGCTCTACGACCGCGAAACCAAACGCACGCGCGAACTCCTCCCGCGCTTCGACGCGTACGTCGAAGGCTTCGCGTTCGCGCCCGACTCGAAATCCATCTACTTCGTCTCCGGCGAGCGCGGCCAGCAGCCAATCTTCAACGCGTCCATCGCCGATGGCTCGCTCACAAAACTTCTCGGCGGCTTCAACGACGACCTGCAAGTCTCGCGCGACTCGCGCTTCCTCGTCTTCACGCGCTCGAACGCCGCGCGGCCCACCGAAATCTACATGGCGCGCATGGACGGAATCGTGCCTCTAGGTCGCGGCGAAGGTCAGGCCGTGCAGTTGACGCACACGAACGACGCGTTCATCAGTCAGTTTGGCCTGCGTCCGGCGGAAGAGTTGACTTGGACGGGCGCGGGCGCGACCAAAATCGCCGGATTCCTCTACAAGCCGCCCGGCTTCGACGCGTCGAAAAAATATCCGCTCGTCCTGCTCATACACGGCGGCCCGCAAGGCGCTTGGAACGACGCTTGGAGCTATCGTTGGAATCCGCAGGTCTATGCGGGCGCGGGCTACGTCGTGCTGATGCCGAACCCGCGCGGCTCAACGGGCTACGGCCAGCAGTTGACGAACGAAGTCTCGGCGGACTGGGGCGGTCGAGCCTACACAGACATCATGAACGGCACGGCGAAAGTCGCCGCGATGCCGTTCGTTGACCGTGCGAACGTCGGCGCGGCGGGCGCGTCTTACGGCGGCTACATGGTCAACTGGATTCTCGGCCACAACAACGACCCGCGCGTCCATTTCCGCGTGCTCGTCTCGCACGCCGGAGTCTTCAACCTCGTGAGCATGTACGGCGCGACGGAAGAAATCTGGTTTCCCGAATGGGAGTTTAAGGGCGCGCCTTGGACGAACCCCTTGCTCTACGAGCGTTGGTCGCCGCACCTCTACGCCAAAAACTTCAACACGCCGACGCTCGTCACCCACGGCGAGATAGACTACCGCGTCCCGGTCGGCGAGAGCCTCCAACTCTTCACGACTTTGCAGCGCCGGGGCGTCGAGTCGAAACTCGTCGTCTTCCCCGAAGAGGGCCACTGGATTTTGAAGCCCGCCGACTCGCAGTTCTGGTACACGACCGTCCTCGACTGGCTCGACGCGCACCTGAAACACTAACCGTCGGCGCAGACGCGGACGTTGGTTGGATACAGTACCGCGAGCGGTAGCGAGCGGGTCTGTCTTGCACAACACGCTCGCGGCGGAGTTCACGATGTACTTCAACGAGGATCACGTCCCTTTAGCCTACCTTCTCACGTTCCGCTGCTACGGTACGTGGCTGCACGGCGACGAGCGCGGCTCTACAGACCGTTACCACAATCGCTACGGAACACCACTCATCCCGCAGAACGAAAGCTGGAGGCGGCACAACACGCGCTCGCTCAGGCGCGACCCGGTAGAGTTGGACGCGGCGCGGCGTGAGTCGGTCGAAGCCGCGATTCGGGAAACCTGTGCGGCGCGCGATTGGCTTCTGCGTGCCGTAAACGTCAGAACCAATCACGCACACGCGGTCGCCTCGGCAGGCTGTCGGCCTGAGTCTATCTTGAGCGCGTTCAAGGCTAATGCCACGCGGAGGATGAGGGAAGCAGCGTGCTGGTCGTCTGAACGCAGCCCGTGGTCGGAAGGCGGGAGCAGGCGTTATCTATGGACGGAAAGAAGCATCGAGCGTGCGATTGATTACGTCGTCTGCGGGCAGGGCGGGCCGCTGCCGGACTTTAACGATGATTGAGCGTACAGGTGGCGCAGACCCGCTCGCTACCGCTCGCGGTACTGTACCTTTCGCCGCCTCGCTCAGCCTTTGAGCAAATCGGCGAAACGCACTATTCTATTCCCAGACGCAAAACCGCAAAAACTTAAATTGACGCTCCACGGAAGGGAAGGGCCACAGAGTATGAGCGCGAGCAAAGAGAGCTTGACTATCACAGACAACCGCACGGGCAAGCAGTATGAAGTCCCGGTCAAAGACGGCACGATCCGCGCGATGGACTTGCGCCAGATAAAACTTGACGACGAAGACTTCGGCTTGATGACCTACGACCCGGCGTTTATGAACACGGCCTCGTGCAAGAGCACGATCACATACATTGACGGCGACCGGGGCATACTCGAATACCGCGGCTACCCCATCGAACAACTCGCCGAGCAGAGCAACTACTTGGAAGTCGCATACCTTCTGCTCCACGGCGAACTCCCGACCGCGGAGCAGTTGAAGAACTGGCAGTGGCACATCACGCACCACACCTTCATCAACGAAAACATCAAGAAGGTCTTGGACGGCTTCCACCATAGCGCGCACCCGATGGGAATGTTCGAGGCGATGGTCGCCGCGCTCTCAACCTTCTACCCCGAAGCCAAAAACATAGAGGACGCCACCTGTCGCCGGAAACAGATTTATCGCCTCATCGCCAAAGTCCCCACCATCGCCGCCTTCGCCTTCCGGCATCGCATCGGTCTTCCTTATTCGTACCCCGACAACGACCTCAGTTACGAAGGCAACTTCCTCAACATGATGTTCAAGACGACTGAACTAAAGTACAAGCCGAACCCCACACTCGAACGCGCCCTCAGCGTTCTCTTCATCCTCCACGCAGACCACGAGCAGAACTGTTCCACCAATGCCATGCGCTCAATCGGCAGCGCGCACACAGACCCCTACTCGTCGCTCGCGGGCGCTGCTGCCGCGCTCTACGGCCCTCTGCACGGCGGCGCGAACGAAGCCGTCCTTCGGATGCTCAACGAGATTGGCTCGGTCGAGCGCGTGCCCGAATACGTGAAGCGCGTGAAGGCCGGCGAGTTCAAGTTGATGGGCTTCGGCCACCGCGTCTATAAGAACTACGACCCGCGCGCGCGCATCATCAAGCAGATTGCGTACGAAGTCTTCGACGTCACGGGCCGCGACCCGCTCCTCGACCTCGCGCTCGAACTCGAACGCATCGCGCTCGAAGACGAATACTTCGTCAAACGACGCCTCTACCCGAACGTTGACTTCTACAGTGGGATAATCTACCGCGCGATGCGTTTTCCCGTTGACATGTTCCCCGTCCTGTTCGCCATCCCGCGCACGTCGGGTTGGCTCGCTCAGTGGGTCGAGATGCTCGAAGACCCGGAGCAGAAGATTGCGCGCCCACGCCAGATTTACCTCGGCGAGCGAACGCGCGACTACATCTCAATCGAGCAGCGCGACGGCGCAGCCGCGGGCCAAGCCGCGGGCGGAAATTAAAGCGGGAGCTTTGGATGGACTTACCGGACGTTGAAAAGGTCGCGGCCAAAGTTCACGAGGCTTGGATGGAGTCGGTGCGCGCGCGCGGCGTCGCATCGCGGCTGAGCGAGACGGGCGAGGAGTTGATGGTCGCCTACGAGGAGCTTTCCGAGGAGCAGAAAGAGGTTGACCGCGCGACCGTCCGCGCGGTCTATGCGGCCATCCGCGCGCTCAAGAATGAAGACTGAGCGACAAGCGAAGGCGACGCCGGTGTTTGCCGGTCGCCTTCGCGCGTCGCCCGCGCGCACTAACTTCACGCGCGCCGAGAAATGAGAGTGTTGTGCAGCCACGCATCCCGGTCTCGACCTACAGGCTTCAGTTCAACCACCTTTTCACCTTCGACGACGCGCGCTCGCTCGTCGAATACTTTCGCGAACTCGGCATCACCGACTGCTACTCGTCGCCCGTCCTCAAGGCCCGGCGTGGAAGCCCGCACGGCTACGACATCGTTGACCACTCGCACGTGAACCCCGAACTCGGAGGCGAAACCGCGTTCGTGGAGTTCGCGCGCTCTCTGCGCGAGCGCGAGATGGGTCTTTTGATGGACGTTGTGCCGAACCACATGTGCATCGCAAGCGCCGAGAACGCTTGGTGGCAAGACCTCCTTGAGAACGGGCCGGGGTCGCCGTTTGCGCGCTACTTCGACGTTGACTGGAATCCGCCGAACCCAACCTTGAAGAACCGCGTGCTCCTGCCCATTCTCGGCGACCAGTTCGGGCGCGTCCTCGAAAATCAGGAACTCCGCGTCGCCTACCGCGACGGCGCGTTCCACTTGAACTACTGGGAGACGCAACTGCCCGTCGCGTCGCGCACGTCAACGCTCGTCCTGCGCCGCGCGCTCGACGCCGCGCGCACGCTCCTCGGCGAGTCGGACGCGAACCTTTTTGAACTCGAAAGCATCATCACAGCGCTCAGTCATCTTCCACCGCGCACCGAGACCGACCCGGCGCGCGTGCGCGAGCGCCGGCGCGAGAAGGAAGTCGTACGTCGCCGGCTTTCCGCGCTCGTCAAACAGAGCAACGAGGTTCGCGCCGCAGTCCACGAGGCCATCAGCCGCCTCAACGGCGAGCGGGGCCGGCCCGAAAGCTTCGACGGGCTTGAAGAACTCCTGAGCGAACAGGCTTACCGTCTGAGTTTCTGGCGCGTCGCCGCCGACGAGATAAACTACCGTCGCTTCTTCGACATCAACGAACTCGCCGCCGTGCGCGTCGAGGAGCGCGCCGTCTTCGCCGCCGTGCACGAAGTCGTCTCGCGCCTCGTCCGTCAGGGACTCGTCACGGGCCTTCGGGTTGACCACGTTGACGGCCTACTAGACCCCTCGAAGTATCTCGCTGACCTTCAGCGCGAAGCCTCGCCGCCGGCCCGGCCCGCGCGCAAGAAAACGACGCACGCGTCCGCCGTTGAAACTTCCGGCGCGGAAACGGTCGCGCGCGTCGAAGCGGAAGGCGTCGCGCGCGTCGAAGAGGGAAGCGCGTTCGAGCACGCGGCGGTCGAAAGTCTCCCTTTCTACGTCGTCGTCGAGAAGATTCTCGGACACGACGAACTCCTCCGGCGCGACTGGCCCGTCCACGGCACGACGGGCTACGACTTCATGAATCTTCTCAACGGCGTCTTCGTCGAGACGCGCAACGCGCAGGCGTTTCGAGAGCTTTACACGGAGTTCACAAACGCGCGCGTCAAGTTCTCCGGCATCGTCTATGAGAGCAAGCGTCTGATTCTCAAAGCCGCGATGTCTTCCGAACTCCACGTCCTCGCGCGTCGTCTCGCGCGCATCGCCGAACGCCACCGCTACTCGCGCGACTTCACGCTCGCCTCGCTCGAACACGCGCTCACGGAAGTTATCGCCTGCTTCCCCGTCTATCGAAGCTACATACGCCGCGCGCAAAATTCCGTCAGCGCCGACGACCGTCTCAACATCAACACGGCAGTCAGCGCAGCCAAGCGCCGCAATCCCGCGCAAGACCCTTCCATCTTCGACTTCATCGGCGCGCTCCTTCTGCTTAAAGACCCGAAGGGCACGACCGCCAACGAGCGCGCCGAGCGCCGCGACTTCGCGCTCCGCTTCCAACAACTCACAAGCCCCGTCACCGCCAAAGGACTCGAAGACACGGCCTTCTATCGTTTCCATCCGCTTTCGTCTTTGAACGAAGTCGGCGGCGAGCCTGCCATCTTCGGCACGCCGCTCGAACGATTCCACGAGCGCAACCGAGACCGCCAAGAGTCTTGGCCGCACGCGCTCACAGCGACCTCCACACACGACACAAAGCGCGGCGAAGACACACGCGCGCGCATCAACACCCTCTCCGAAATTCCCGAAGACTGGAATCGCGCAATCCACCGTTGGCGCGAGATGAATCGCTCGCGCAAAACCACGGCGGACGGCATTCGCGCCCCCGATGCGAACGAGGAATACTTGCTCTACCAGACGCTCGTCGGCGCTTGGCCTCTCGCGCCGTTCGACGACGCGGACGCGCGCGCCCTCTTCACGCGACGCATGCAGGACTACATGAACAAGTCGCTCAAGGAGGCGAAGGTTCACACGAGTTGGATAAATCCGAACGACGAATACGAGCGCGCCGTCGCCGACTTCGTCGCGGCCATACTCGACTTCAGTGCTGATAACAAGTTCCTCGCCGACTTCACCGAGTTTCAACGCACGACCGCCCGCGCCGGGATGCTCAACTCGCTCGCGCAGACGCTCCTGAAGACTTGCGCGCCCGGCGTCCCCGATTTTTATCAGGGCACTGAACTTTGGAACTTCACTCTCGTTGACCCCGACAACCGGCGCCCCGTTGATTACCAACTCCGACGCGCGCTCCTCGCCTCCATGCGCGAAGCGGAAATATCCGACCCGCTCGCCTTCATCGAAAACCTTCTCGCCAATCCTGAAGACGGACGCCTCAAACTCTTCGTCACGACCCGCGCGCTCGCGCTTCGACGCGCCAACGCCGAACTCTTCTCGCAAGGCCGCTACGAGCCGCTCACCGCCACGGGCCGCCGCGCCGACTCCGTCGTCGCCTTCGCGCGCGCGCACGAAGAAGCGTGTGCCCTCGTCGTCGCCGCGCGCTTCTTCACGCGCCTCGGCGTCGGGCGCGAAGGCACGTTGAGCTTAAGCGCCGAAGCTTGGGCCGACACGCGCCTGCTCGTAGGAGAGTTCGGCGGTAAAGTCTTCCGCGACCGTTTCACCGGGCGCGAGTTCAAGACAGACGACGGCACGCTCGCCGTCGCCGAAGTTCTCTCGCCCATGCCCGTCGCGCTGCTCGAACTACAGCGCGAGCGTTAACAAGGTACAGTACCGCGAGCGGTAGCGAGCGGGTCGTAGTTACGACATGCGGGCGCGTCAGCTTAGCGTCCACCCGCTCGCTACCGCTCGCGGTACTGTATCTAATTACCCGCGAGGCTACCGCTCGCGGTACTGTATCTGGGCGCGTCGCTCGTTAAAGCGACACGCGCCGTAGTTTTGCGTCGCCGCCGTGAACTGTTCGCCACACGGAGGCGTTAGGCTCGTCGCTCTGTGCTTGCGAAAGTGACGACAAAATTTCTTTGGAGCGACGGATGAAAGTCTGGCCCGGACAGCCCTACCCGCTCGGCGCGACGTGGGACGGCGCGGGCGTCAACTTCGCGCTCTTCTCCGAGAACGCGACGCGCGTCGAACTGTGTCTCTTCGATTCCGTGAACGCTACGCAAGAGTCGCAGCGCGTCGCACTCGTCGAGCGCACCGATTTAGTCTGGCACGCGTACCTCCCCGAAGCGCGCCCCGGCCAACTCTACGGCTACCGCGTCCACGGCCCCTACGAGCCGCTCGCGGGCCGTCGCTTCAATCCGAACAAACTTCTGATTGACCCTTACGCGAAGGCCGTCGCGGGCGACGTCAGTTGGGACGACGCAGTGTTCGGCTATCAAATCGGACACGAGCACACCGACCTCTCGTTCGACGAGCGCGACAGCGCGCCCTTCGTCCCCAAGTGCGTCGTCGTTGACCCCGCATTCAGTTGGGGCGGCGACTCTCACCCGCGCACGCCTTGGCACAAAACGCTCATCTACGAACTTCACGTCAAAGGCTTCACGCGTCTTCACCCGGACGTGCCCGAACACCTTCGCGGCACCTACGCCGGACTCGCGCACCCGTCGGTTGTTGAATACCTCGTCTCGCTCGGCGTCACCGCCGTCGAGTTGATGCCCGTACACCAGTTCGTCTCCGACAAGTTCATACAAGACCGCGGGCTTGTGAACTACTGGGGCTACAGTTCAATCGCCTTCCTCGCGCCGCACGCGCCCTACTCTTCGGCGGGCGTGATGGGCCAACAGGTCGAAGAGTTCAAGACGATGGTCAGGACGCTCCACCGCGAAGGCATCGAAGTCATCCTCGACGTTGTCTATAACCACACGGGCGAGGGCAACCAACTCGGCCCGACGCTCGCCTTCCGAGGCACAGACAACGCGGCCTACTACCGTCTCGTCGCGGGCCAACCCCGCTACTACATGGACTACACCGGCACGGGAAACACCTTGAACATGACCCACCCGCGCGCGCTCCAACTCATCATGGACTCTCTGCGCTACTGGGTTTTGGAGATGCACGTTGACGGCTTCCGCTTCGATCTTGCCTCGACGCTCGCGCGCGAACTTCACGAAGTTGACCGCCTCGGCGCGTTCTTCGACATCATCCACCAAGACCCGGTGCTATCGCAGGTCAAACTCATCGCCGAGCCTTGGGACTTGGGCGAGGGCGGCTATCAGGTTGGCAACTTCCCCGTCCTGTGGGCCGAGTGGAACGGCATCTACCGCGACAACATACGCAGTTTCTGGCGCGGCGACCCCGGACAGATTGACGACCTCGCGTTTCGCCTCACGGGCAGCAGCGACCTCTATGAACGCGGAGGCCGGCGCCCCTACGCCAGCATCAACTTCGTCACCGCGCACGACGGCTTCACGCTCGCCGATTTAGTGAGCTACAACGAGAAGCACAACGAAGCGAACAACGAGGGGAACGCGGACGGCCACAACCACAACATCAGTTGGAACTGTTCGGTCGAAGGGCCGACCGACGACCCGGAAGTGAACGCGATGCGTGCGCGCCAGCAGCGCAATTTTCTCGCAACGCTCCTGCTGTCGCAGGGCGTCCCGATGCTCGTCGCGGGCGACGAGATAGGCCGCACGCAGCGCGGCAACAACAACGCTTGGTGTCAAGACAACGAGATTTCTTGGGTTGACTGGCGGCTCGACCGCCCCAAGCAAGAGCTTCTGGAGTTCACGCGCCGCCTCATCCACCTATTCCACACGCACCCGGTTCTCAGGCGTCGAAAATTTTTTCAAGGCCGGCAGATTCGCGGCGGCGAGACGAAAGACATCGCTTGGCTTCGCTCGGACGGGCAGGAGATGACCGAAGCCGACTGGAAGAACGAACAACTGCGCACGCTCGGCGTCACGCTCTCCGGCGACGCCATAGACGAACTCGACGAGCGCGGGCAGCGCATCACGGACGACACGCTGCTTCTCATCCTCAACGCGCACCACCGCACCGTCTCCTTCACGCTCCCCGCGCAGCGACAGGGCGACCAATGGGAACAGTTGCTCGACACGCGCGAGAGCTTCGGTCGCCGCAAAACGCGGCGTCTCATACGGGCGGGCGGCGCGTACCGCATCGAACCGCGCTCGCTCGCGCTCTTCCGCCTCGTCCCCGCGCCGGAGGGCGAAGAAGGCGCGGACGAGCAGGGCGTCGCTTGAAGTTGAAAGTGTTGCGAACGACGCGAGTTAAGGCTTTGTTAAATCCGTCGTGCTCCGCGTTTGACCGCGCGGCGTCGTCCGCCGTAACGTCTTGAAGTTATGACAATGAACGAAAACAAGGGCCGTGTAGTGAGCGTCTATTGCGCGCACGCCGACGCGATTGTGCCGCTCGACCGTGGCTTCTGCCGCGCGTGCAGCAGACAGGTCGAAGAGGACGACGGCGTACACCGGCAGCCAACGCCGGAGATTCTCAAACAACTCGGCTACGCCACGACGGGCGCGCTGCCCCAGACGGAAGCGCAGGGCGAGGAGGAGAGTGAAGGCAAAAGGCAAAAGGAAGAATAAGAGACAGCGTCGCTCTCATCATTAGAGCGATTTGCGAAAGGGTTTACCAAGAAAGGATCAACACAGAGAGCACCGAAGGCACAGAGTTCACTGAGATTAACTGCGGTGTTCTCTGTGTCTCCGTGCGCTCTGTGTTGAAATCTCTTTCGGTTAACTCAATTGTGATTCGCCCTAATGATGAGAGCGACGCTGCGCGTCCGTCTTAACTTTTTGCCTTTTGTCTTTTTACTGTTCTCTTCCGTAGAGCGCGGTCATCTCTTTCAGGCGTTGGCGCAAGGTCTCGTCGAGCGCGCCGTCTTCAAAGCGCCAAGCCCAGTTGCCTTCGGCGCTCGCGGGCGTGTTCATGCGCGCGTTTGACCCCAAGCCGAGAACGTCTTGGAGCGGCGCGACGGCGATGTCGGCCACAGACATCTCGACGGCGCGTATGAAGTCCCAGTTAATCTCCGAGCCGTCCGTGCCGAGATACTTCAAACAGGTCTCACGCTCGCGCTTCAAGTCTTCGTCGTCGCCCGCCGTCTCAGTTGAGCGCGCGTCGAACCAGCCGCGCGTCGTGTCGTTGTCGTGCGTGCCGGTGTATGCGACGGTGTTGCGCGTGTACTCGTGCGGCAGGTGCGTGTCGTGCGGGTCGCCGCCGAAGGCGAACTGTAGGACGCGCATTCCGGGAAACCCGAACTCGTCGCGCAAGTGGTGAACGTCCGGCGTAATTGTGCCGAGGTCTTCGGCGATTATGGGTAGTTCGCCGCCGCCGCGCGATGCCTTCAACGTGTTGAAGAGTTCGCGGCCCGGCGCTTTGACCCAGCGCCCGTGCTCGGCGGTCTCATCGCCGGCGGGCACTTCCCAGAAGGCCGCGAAGCCCCGGAAGTGGTCGAGGCGTACGACGTCAACAATCTTCAGGGTCTCGCGCACGCGGTCGGCCCACCAGCGGAATCCGTCCTCGCGCATCCGATTCCAGTCGTAAACGGGATTGCCCCAGAGTTGGCCCGTCTCGCTGAAGGCGTCGGGCGGGACTCCGGCGACGACGGTCGGACTCCCGCCGTCGTCGAGCTTGAAGAGATGCGGCTTAGACCAAACGTCCGCCGAATCGTGCGCGACGAAGATGGGCATGTCGCCGATTATTCGCACGCCCCGTTCGTTCGCATGCTTTTTGAGCTTGAGCCACTGGACGAAGAAGGCGTACTGGAAAAACTTGTGCGCCTCGATTTTTTCGACGAGGCGCCGGCGCGCGTCTTCGATGGACGCGTGCTCGCGGCGCGCGACAGAAGCGTCCCAAGTGTGCCACTGCGCGCCGCTGCCCTCGTCGCGGAGCGCGGAGAAGAGCGCGTAGTCGTCGAGCCAAACGGAGGCGAAGTCGAGGAAGCCCGCGTAGTCGCGCCGGAGGGCGTCGTCTGCTTCAATCCTCTTTTTGAACTTCTGGAAAGCCTTCTCCAAAAGCGCGCGCTTGTACTTGATGACTTGGCCGTATTCGACGCGCGCGGGCGACGCGGCGGGCGGGTTCTGTATGTCTGCCTCGTCTAAAAGCTCCTGTTCGACGAGCATTTCGGGGCTGACGAGGTTTGTGTTTCCGGCGAAGGCCGAGAGAGAAGAGTAGGGCGAGTCGCCGTAGCCCGTCGGGCCGAGAGGCATGATTTGCCAGAAGGCTTGTCCGGCGGAGTTGAGCCAGTCAACGAAGCGGTAAGCCTGCTGGCCCAAGTCGCCGATGCCGAAGCGACCGGGCAGGGATGTTGGATGAAGGAGTATGCCGCTTGATCTTTTGAATTTCATTATCCCCTCTAGTGTGGAATGATGAATGCGGCAGTGTGAATGATGAATTAAAAACCCGTTACGCGTTTTAATTCATCATTCATCATTCCACATTCATCACTTGTCTTCGCTCTCCGCGGTCTTCGCCCAACAGCGCAAAACTTCCGAGACGCTCCAAGCCTGCGCGATGCAGCCGCGCGGCGTGTAAGGCTCTACGGCGTCGAAGACTTCGCTTATCGAGCCGACGCACGCCTCGTCCAGATGCGGCACGAAGCCTTCGAGGAGGCGTCGCGCGCCCGCGCGGTCGCCGGGGTGGACTTTGAGCCAAGCGTCTATGAAAGGGCCGATGAGCCAAGCCCAGACCGTGCCTTGATGGTAAGCTGCGTCGCGCGCGCGGAGGTCGCCGTCGTAGGTCGGCTTGAAGTCGGGGTGGTCGGGCGCGAGCGAGCGAAGGCCGACGGGCGTCAGAAGTTTTTCGCGCGCGACCGTGACGACCGATTCCCAACGCGCGGGGTCTAAGACGGCGTGTTCGAGCGCGATTGCGAAGAGTTGATTAGGACGACACGCGGGGTCGTCGCCGCCATACTCCTCGCTCTCCACAACGTCGAAGAGATAGCCGAGCGACTCGTTCCAGAAGCGTTCGTTGAACGAACGCCGGCAACGTTCGGCGTGCTCGCCGTAAGCGCGCGCGGCCTCTTCGCCCTCGACGACGCGCGTCCAAGCCTCAAGGTGGCGGAGCGCGTTGTACCAGAGCGCGTTTATCTCAACGGCCTTGCCGCGACGCGGCGTCACGACCCAGTCGCCGCACTTCGCGTCCATCCAAGTCAGTTGATAACCCTCCTTGCCCTCGCGCAAGAGGCCGTCGCGCTCGTCAACCTTGATGCCGTAGTGCGTGCCTTCGAGGTGGTGGCGAACGATGTCGCGCAGTTTCGGAAGGAGCGTTTCGAGCGTGAGGCGGTCGTCGCTCACGCTAAGGTATCTGTGAAGCGCCTCGAAGAACCAGAGCGTTGCGTCCGCCGTGTGGTAGAGACCTTCGTTCGAGCCGTCGGGGAACATGTTCGGGATGAGTCCGTCGCGGACGTACTGGCCGAAGGTTCTGAGAATCCAACCGGCCTCGCGGTAACGCCCGGTCGTGCAGGTCAGACCTTCGAGACTTATCATCGTGTCGCGCCCCCAGTCGGTGAACCAGTGATAACCGGCGATGACGGAGCGCACCTCCTCGCCCGCCGCGCGCGCGCGCGCCGAGTCCTCCTGCCGCCCCCAAGGCGAGATGACGAACTGGTCTGCCGCGAGCACGAGTTCGGCGCCGACGCCTTCGCGCGCCGACGGCGCTGCCGCGGCCAGAAGTCGCTCGCGGCGTTCGTGCTCGGCCACGCGCGCCTGTTCGGGCAGGAGCGCGCGAACCGTGTCCCAACTCTCCGTTGATGCGACGAGCGTCGCGCTCGTCTCGGCGTCCACGTCAACGCTGAAGTAGCCCGGACTCCAGAGCGCGCCGACGTGCGGGTAGCCGCGCCTGTCTTCGGTGCGGTAGTAAACGTTCTGAAGCTTGCCGCCGTCGAGCGCAAACGTTGCGCGAAGGCCGTAGATTTTCAGTCGCATCGGCGGGTAGGTGTGGCCCGTGAAAAGCTCAAGGCGGTCTTCGATGGCCGTCACCGTGTAAGATTCCTCGACCGCGTCGCGCACGGGTTCTTCGTAAGGTCGAAACTGAATCGCGGGCCTGAGCTTCAAACGCAACGGCCCTTCGCCGCGCAAGAGACGGTAGGTGACGTGCGTCGTGTTCTGCATGTGAAGCATGAGGACGCGCTTCTCGACAAGCGTTTCTTCAATCTCATAGACCCAAACGGGCAAGCCCTCTTCGAGACGAAACTCGCGCAAGTGGCGCGCGCCCGGCCACTCCAAAGCGCCGCCCACGCGCTCCTGCCCGCCTACGGGGAATCGCGCGCCCGAAGGCAGACGCACCCACTCCGAAAGATGATTGAACATATTCGTGCGGCCCAGAGGCGTCGGGAGCGACGCGACTAGAAGGCTGTGATGCCTGCGCGTCGGCACGCACGCGACCGTGCCTGAGGCGAAGCCGCCGAGTCCGTTCGTCACGAGCCACTCACGACGCAGCATCAGTTCGGCGTCGTGCGTGTCGGCCTCGGTGAACGTGAGCCTGCGGACGGGTTCGTTCAACTTCTCTTCGACGGCGGGCTTGTTCGGCCTCAGTGCGCGGTCAGGTTCGTTCGTTCTCTCTTCGCTAAAGGGTTCGCTCATTCTCTCTCCCAAGCTTCGATGCCTTCCTTGCGCGTCTCTTCCTCTTCGGTCATCCCTTCGCCGCCGTTCGCGGGGTCGCGCACGTCGCCCGCCGCGACGGGGCGCAACGCGATTGCGGCGTGGCCCGGAATGCGCCAGTTATCTTTAGTCTCAAGCGGCGGCGTGCTGCCTCCGCCCCAGCGCACGTCTTCGCTCGACCAGAGCACGTCCCAAAGTTTTCCCTCCGGCGGCGCGAGCAATGGTTCGGGCGCGGGGTTGAGGTTGAGGTCGCATCCCAAGTTGACTACGAGCAGGCGGTCGTCCGCGCCGCCCTCGTCGAAGAAGCGAAGGACGAAGGCCTCGGTGTCGAGCACCGCGCCGTCAACGCCGCCCTTTCGTTGCGCGCTGAAGACCACGTCTTCGCGTCGAAGGCGAAGCAGATCGCGGTGCATCTCGTAAATCTTCTTGTTCTTGTCGCGCTCGGAAAAGTCGAGCTTGCAAAGCTCGAAGGTCTCGAACGCTTCGGGGTCTTTGAGTTCGCGTCGCATCTCTTTCGTAGCGACGCTTCTGAACTGCGCGAGAAACTCCGCGCGCCCCTTTCTGACCTTCGACGCAAGCTCCGGCTCGTGGTCGGCGAAATACAAAAACGGCGCGCTCGACGCAAACTCCTGCCCCTGAAAGAGCATCGGCGTAGAGGGCGCGAGCAGCACGAGCGCCGTCAGCGCGCGCAAGCGACCCGGACTCGTCAACTGATGGACGCGCTCGCCGCGCGCCGAGTTTGCAACCTGATCGTGATTCTGTATGCAGTTGACGAAGGCCGCGGGCGCAAGATCGAGCGCGGGCGTTCCCCGCCGCTGGCGCTGCCACTTGTACCGTTGCCCCTGAAAGAGATAGCCGTACTTCACGGCGGACACAAACTCCTGCGGCTTGCCTTGATGATCCGTGTAGTAAGCCTCTTTGCGCCCCGTCGCAGCGACCATCGCCGTGTGGTGGAAGTCGTCGTTCCAGAGCGCGTCGAGTCCGTAACCGCCGCGCTCCGAGGCGCGCGCAAGGCACGACTGCTGCGCCTCGTTCTCCGCGACAACTATCGTCGCGCGCTCGCCGCCCGCCTCGCGCACCGAGCGACCGACGGCGGCGAGTATGTGTTCGTCCTTCGAGTCGTCGAAGATGCTCTGCGTCGCGTCGAGACGGAGGCCGTCCATGTGAAACTCTTCGACCCAGTAGCGCGCGTTCGACGTGAAGAACTCGCGCACGCCCGCCGAGTTGTCGCCGTCGAAGTTGACGGCCTCGCCCCATTCGGTGCAGTGGCGCTCGGTGAAGTAGCTTTCGGAGAACTGGCGCAGGTAGTTTCCGTCCGGGCCGAAGTGGTTATAAACAACGTCGAGGATGACGGCGAGGCCGCGCGCGTGTGCCTCGTCAACGAAGCGGCGCAGGTCGTCAGGCTCGCCGTAGAGACGCGTCGGCGCAAACAGGTTGACGCCGTCGTAGCCCCATCCGAAGCGTCCGGGGAAGTCGGCGACGGGCATCAACTCGACGCACGTCACGCCGAGCCGCGCCAACTCCTCTAACTGCTCCGTCGCCGCGGCCCAAGTGCCTTCGCGCGTGAACGTGCCGGTGTGCAACTCATAAATGACTTGGCCCTTGAGCTGCGCGCCCTTCCACCCGGCGTCCGTCCAACGAAAACGCGTCGGGTCAACCACGCGCGAAGGCCCGTGCGGCCCTTCGGGTTGGAAGCGCGAGACGGGGTCTGGGTAGAGGTATTCGTCGCCGTCGAGACGGAAGCGGTAGAGCGTTCCGTCGGAAGCCTCGCGCACGCGCGCCGAGAAGTAGGCGTCGTCTTCCGCTTCGAGCGCGAACGCGTCCTTTCGGTCGCCGCCTTCGATGACGACCTCAACGCGTTTTCGACGCGGCGCCCACACGCGAAAGTGCGCGCCGCCCTCCGGCAACGCCTCAGCCCCGACGGGCAGTCTCCTACCGACGCTCGTTCCCACGATTCGCCCACCTTGTCCTTTTTGGATTCTACGGTTGCCGTCAATTCTAAACAGGACTGACCGCGAAAGGCCAATCGTCGGCCATCTTGCTGTCGTAAACGTCACGATTGTTTGGAATTCGTCTCCAACCGCACGACTGCCGCGCGCGCTTGCCAAACGCCGCGCGCTTCGGTTACGAACTCAAGTATGCTGCCGCTTCCCGTTGACTCGTTCTTGCCCGAAGTGGTCGAAACGCTGCGGCGCGCAAGCGCGCTCGTCATCGAAGCGCCGCCGGGCGCGGGCAAAACGACGCGCGTTCCCGCCGCCTTGCTCGACGCTGGCGTGGCGGGCGCGGGCGACGTGCTCGTCCTTGAGCCGCGACGCATCGCCGCGCGCATGGCCGCGCGCCGCGTGGCCGAGGAGCGAGGCGAACGTCTGGGCGAGAGCGTGGGCTATCAGGTCAGGTTTGAAGAAATGTCGTCCGCCCGCACGCGCCTGCGCTTCTTGACCGAGGGCGTGCTCACGCGGCGTCTGCTCTCAGACCCGCGACTCTCGACGGTCGGCGCGGTCGTCCTCGACGAGTTTCACGAGCGACACCTTCAGACAGACCTCGCGCTCGCCCTCCTGCGCCGCCTACAAAAGAGTTCGCGTCCAGACCTCAAACTCGTCGCCATGTCCGCGACGCTCGATGCCGCGCCGGTCGCCGCCTACCTCGACTGCGCCGTCTTGCGTAGCGAAGGCCGGCGCTTCGACGTGAAGATTGAACACCTCGCGCGCGAAGACGCGCGACCGTTGGAACTTCAAGTCGAAGCGGCGCTGCGCCGTCTCGTCGCCGAAGGTTTGGACGGCGACGCGTTAGTCTTCCTGCCGGGCGCGTCGGCAATACGTCGCGCGCAAGGCGCGTGCGCGCAACTCGCCGAAGAGGCCGGCTTGCTCGTCCTTCCGCTGCACGGCGAGTTGCCCGCGGCGGAGCAAGACCGCGCGGTGCGCCCGGCTGAACGTCGCAAAGTGATTCTTTCGACGAACGTCGCCGAAACTTCGGTCACGATTGAGGGCGTCGCCGCCGTCGTTGACTCAGGACTTGCGCGCATGGCGGGTCATTCGCCGTGGTCGGGCTTGCCTGTTCTGCGAATCGGTCGCGTGAGCCAAGCGAGCGCGGCGCAGCGCGCGGGGCGCGCGGGGCGCACGCGCGAGGGGCGTTGCCTTCGTCTATACACGGCGCGCGACTTCAACGCACGACCCGCGCACGAGACGCCGGAGATTCGACGACTCGACTTGGCCGAGGCCGCTTTGGAACTTCGCGCCGCGGGCGCCGGCGACCTGCGCGAGTTTGAATGGTTCGAGCCGCCTTCCGTGGAAGCGATTGACGCGGCGGACGCGCTTCTCACACGCCTCAAGGCCGTTGATGAAGACAAGCGTGTCACGGACACGGGCCGGCGAATGCTTCGCTTCCCGCTCCATCCACGGCTCGCGCGCATACTCACTGAAGCGGAGTCGCGCGGCGTCGGTCGCGCGGCGTGCACGGTCGTCGCGCTCATCAGCGAACGCGACATACGCGCGGGCCGAGTTAACTTGAATACGCCGCGCGAAGAAGACGAGCGTTCACTTCATCAAGAGCGCGAGCGTTCGCGTCGCGTTGAGCGCGAACGTGTGCGACGCGCGGCGGCGAGCGACGGCGTGTCGGACTTGCTCGAACTCTTCGACCTCTACGCCGAAGCCGAGTCGCGCGGCTTCGCGGCGGACGCCTTGCGCCGGCTCGGACTTGAGACGGCGCACGTGCGCGCGGTCGAACGCGCCAGTCGTCAACTGCGTCGTCGTCTCGAACGCGCGAACGCGGAAGAGGCGCGCGACAAGACGAGCGGGAAAGCGGCGCGCGCGAGCATTGAGTTTGAAGGCGCGCGTGTGAGAGGGAAGCCGGGAAGCGTCTATGCGCCGCTCACGGAGGCGGAGGAGAGCGAACTGCTCGTCTCGATTCTCGCGGGCTATCCAGACCGCGTCGCGCGGCGTCGGACGATGGCTTCGGAGGCGAGCGACGCGGGCGCGGAACTTCTTCTTTCGGGCGGCGGCACGGGCTTGCTCGCGCGTGAGAGCATCGTGCGCGGCGCGGAATTTTTAGTCGCGGTTGACGCGCGGGAGCGCGCGGAGGTTGGAGGAAGGCGCGCGAGCGCGGCGAAGTCGGTCGTGCGTCTGGCGAGCGCGATTGAGCCGGAGTGGTTGCTTGACATGTTCGCCGACGCGCTGGCCGAACGGACGGAGGCGCGTTGGAACGTTGCGACGGAGCGCGTCGAAGTCGTGCGAAGGCTCGTCTATGACCAACTCGTCGTAGAAGAGTGGCGCGCGGATAAGGCGACGGGCGGGGAAGTGACGCGCGTGCTCGCCGAGGCCGCGCTCGACGCGGGAGCGGAAGCGTTCGCCGGTGGAGACGACGTTGAGCGATTTCTCGCGCGCGTGGAGTTCGTCGCGCGCACGTTCCCTGAAGCCGGCTTTCCCGCGCTCGGAGACGACGAAGTGGGCGCGGCGCTCGTCGAGTTGTGCGAGGGGCTTCGGAGTTTCGCGGAGTTGCGCGAGGCGGCGCGCGCGGGCCGTCTCGTGGAGATTTTGCGACGCCGTTTGAGCGCCGAGCAGTCGCGCGTGTTGGCGCGGATGGCGCCCGAACGCGTCGCCCTCGCGCGCGGACGCCAAGTGCGCGTCAGGTACGAGACGGGGAAGACGCCGTCGGTCGCGTCGCGGCTGCAAGATTTTTTTGGGATGCGCGAGGGGCCGAGCGTAGCGGGCGGGAGAGTCGCACTGGTTTTGCAACTGCTCGCGCCGAACCAGAGGCCCGTGCAAGTCACTTCAGACCTCGCGGGCTTCTGGTCGCGGCATTACCCGCGTGTGCGACGCGAATTGGGCCGTCGCTACCCTCGCCACGCTTGGCCGGAAGACCCTTTGCACGTTTAGTTGTAACGCGCGCGTTGCAACACAAGCATCCTTGCATACGTAAAAGTTTCGCGCGAGTGTGGAAGTAAAAGTACGGCCTGACGTATAATCAGTGGCCTTGATAACCCGACACTCTAAAAAGGAACAGGAGAAGATGCCAGAGTTACGCGGCAAGCAAGCGACCGAGGACGTGAAGCAGGAGTGGGTGCGTGCCTACGAAATATACCTGCAAGCGCCCGGAGTCCCCCACAACAAAAAGCTCGACCGCACGGAGCGCATTAACTTCGTCGCCGAGAAGATGCATCTGACGCGCAAGCAGGCCAAGCGGCGCGTGAAGAACTACGAAGCGTGGCAGCGTAATATCAAGTCAGGCAAGGTCACGCCGTAAAGGACAGACACACCTGCGCGTAAGAAGGGACGCGCAGGCTTCACGCCCCTCCGAGAAAGACACGGATACACGGCAACTTCGGTCGGCCTGCACGGGCCGACGTGTGCCCGCGCGCCTTTCAGTTGAGTGTCGAGAAAAAGTATAACCACAGAGGCACAGAGGACGCAGAGGATGCACAGAGTTAAATTCTCTGTGCTCCCTCCGTGTCCTCTGTGTCTCTGTGGTTAATTCTTCTCTCCACTTACGCTCAACCGTGAATTGCTCTACACTGTCCGCACGAAAATGGAGGCGCGGCAGTCTCATCTTCAACCTTCGACGGCGACGAACGCGGCGACAGACCCCGCCGAAGAGTTAGCGCGGCTCGAAGCCTTATTGGACGAGCGCGGGGCGGAGCTTCGCGGCGCGCAAGAAGAGTTGCGCGCCTTCAAGGCTCGCTACGCGCAGTTGGTCGGCGGTCTTCTGTCGGAACTCTCCGAGGTCGAGCGAGAGATTAGAAGGGCCGAGGCGCGTCTCGTCGGCGTCGAAGAGACGGATGAGGGAGACGCTGACGAAGCGTCGAACTTCTACGAGCCGTCGCCTCAGACGGTCTCAGCGAAGACGGGCCTTCGGAAACTCTTCTGGTCTGTCGCGCGACTCTTCCACCCCGATCACGCGTCGGACGAGCAGGAGGCGCGACGCCGCCACGCCATCATGGCCGAGGCGAGTCGGGCTTACACGGACGGCGACATCGAGAGCCTCAACACGCTTTTAGGCGACGAGCAGTTACAGTTCTACTGCGCGTCCGCCTCCACCGCCGACGAAGCTGAAGACGCTGCCTCGCGCCTACTGCATCTGAGGGAGGAACTTCTAACCGTAGAGTTCGGCCTCAAGCGCATCAAGCAGGACAGGCTCTACCAACTCATGCTCTCATCCAAAGAAGAGTCGGCGCACGGGCGCGACGCGCTCGCGCAGATGGCCGAACAGATAAAACGCAAAATCACCAAAGCGCGCAACCGCCTCGCACACCTATCGTAAATAAATGATGAATGCGGAATGATGAATGATGAATAAAACGGCAGCTCTCGTCTTCATTCATCATTCATCATTCCGCATTCATCATTTTGATTGCAGCTTCGGCTTTGGCGATGAACTTGAGTGCGGCGCGCAGGTTTTGGAGCGAGGCGCGCGTGGCGTCGGAGGCTGAGAGGTTTAGGGGGCGGAGCGGGTCGGGCGCGTCGAGTGAGTTGACGTTGACGACGAGGGCGCGCGCGGGCGCGCCTTTGAGTTGCCAGAAGAGATGGTCGCGGAAGGCGTCGCGCGCGTTGGCGAGGAGTTGGCGGATGTGACAGCGCGGCAGCGAGGCGATGATGCGTTCGACTTCGCCCAATGCGTGCGCTCGTTGCGCGTCCGGCGTGCGTGCGGAATCGTCCGTCGCACGACGCGAGCGTGCGGAGGAGTTGTCGTCCGTCAGGCCGGCGGCGAGTTCTTTGAGCGCGCGGAGGGCTTCTCCGGCGAGGACTTGGTCTGTTGCGCGTTCGGCGCGAAGTTCGGCGAGGGTGTCGAGCGTTGCGGGGCTTCGGTCGCCGCGCGCGTAGAGAATAGCCGACTCGCCGAAGCGCGTGTGCAGCCGCGCCTTGGCGAAGAGAAGATGCGTGCGCGTGTCGCTCTCGCGGCAGAGTTGAGAGTAAACGGCGCGCAGTTCGCGCGAGCAGTCTGGACGTGCGCCGTCGTCCGACGCACGGTAGGCCGACTCGTAGAGCGCGGCGGCGGTCGAGAGGTCTGTCTTCGTGTCGCCTTCGCGCAGCGACGAGACGCTTCGGAACAGGCCGGGGAAGACTTTCGCCGCGGCCTTGCGGTAGCTTGCGGCGTCGCCGGCGGACGCTTCGAGACGACGGAGTTTTGCGACGACCGTTTCGGCCCTCTTCAAGTCTTTGTCGCGCGGCGCGGCTTCGGCGGCGTGGGCCGCGCGGCCCGCGAAGACGAATAGGCAAAGCAGTGTGAGTAGTAAACTTCCGAACCGGGGCATGCGTGTAATAAAAGTTAAATCAGCCGGAACTTCCCCGAAATTCGTCGCGAGAAACGTTTGAAGCGCGACGCGCGGCTTAGTCGTCCGCGGCTTTGTTGTCGAGACAGGCAGAACGAAAAAGGGCGTCGCCAACCGTTCGGCGACGCCCTTTCTGTGAATTTGTTTGAAGAGACTAACGGATTACGGGTTTCGGGTAGCTCGCTGACTTGCCCGTATCTTTCAAGTCTTCGACCTGCCAGATGCTCGGCGCGCCTCGGTTGAGCAGACGGCCCTCGCGGTCAATCCAGTATTCCGCCGTGCCGAAGGTCTCCCAAGCGGGGCGCGTGTAGAGACTGCAACCGTCGTGATAGATCGTACTGACGATAAACTCTCTGCCGTCCGGCAGAGTATAGATGCCAAGCTCTCTTAGTCTCGGTTTGGTGATTGGCGCGGGCCTCTGCGCAGCGATTGCTTGTACCATCTTTACCTCCCTGAAGTGAGAAACGTTAGCGGTTGAGGGCGTTCGAGTAGCCACGTTCGATATAAAGCCGCGGGGGAAAAAGTTGCCGGATGATAGCACGGCGCGGCTCGTCTAAAAAGATAAATTTTCCTTAACTTTGTTCGCTCTTTGCGCATAACTTGCCGCCTCGAACGACGCGTCGCGCGCGATAACTTCGCACAAACTTTGTCGGGGAACTGTTCTACGACTCACATGATAAAGAGGCGACGCTTTGTTGTCCGTTCGTTGACGGACACTCGTTCGGAACTGAGACGCGTGCTCTGCGTAAAGTGCGTTGCGCGTCGGTCTTCGAAGACTGACGCGCTTCGTGTTCGTGTTGTGATTCGAGAGCGTTGGCAATAGAATGTTTGAAACGAACGCGGCAGCAGGAAGGCGGATACTTTCGGGCGTGAGCTTCTTCTAAAGAACTCGCGCGGGAGCGGAGAGCGGTGCGAGCAGAGGGAGAGACTATGAGCGGTGAAGTTCAAACTGGAAACGACTGGCGCGCGAACATCGTCGAGAGCGGCAAGGACGTGCGCGAGCTTTTGGCCTCGACGCGTCGCGTCGCGGTGCTCGGCATCAAGACGGAGGCGCAGAGTTTTCAACCCGCCTTCTACGTCCCGAAGTATCTCTCTGAGGCCGGACTCGAAGTCGTGCCCGTGCCCGTCTATTACCCGGAGGCCACGCACATACTCGGCCTCAAGGTCTATCGCAAACTCGCAGACATCCCCGGCGAGATTGACATGGTAAACGTCTTCCGTCGCCCGCAAGACATCCCCGCGCACCTCGAAGACATCATCGCCGCGCGACCGCGCTCGGTCTGGTTTCAATCGGGGATACGCAACGACGTGGCCGCCGAACAACTCGCGCGCGCCGGAATCAAGGTCGTGCAAGACCTCTGCCTCATGGTCGAACACCGAAGCGCGCAGTATCGCCGTGGATGAGAGTCTCCAATTCGTCGTCGGCACGTGCGAAGACGGACGCCGTCTCGACGACTTTCTCGCCGCGCGCCTCAATAACTTGAGCCGCATGCGAATCGCACTTCTCGTAGAGCGCGGCGCGTGCGCCGTTAACGATGAGGCCGCGCGCGCCGGGCGTCGCCTGTCGGCGGGCGACCGCGTGGAGTTTGCGCGCACGGACGACGCGCCGAACGCGATGACGCCCGAAGCCCTGCCTTTGAACATCGTCCATGAAGACGAGCACATCGTCGTCGTCAACAAACCGGCGGGCCTCCTCGTACACCCCACGCGCGACGTGAAAAGCGGCACGCTCACCAACGCGCTCGCGTACCACCTGAATCGAAATGATGAATGCGGAATGCGGAATGATGAATTAAAACAGCGTGACTCTCATCCTTCTTCAATTCATCATTCATCATTCCGCATTCATCATTTCATTCGTCCCGGCATCGTCCACCGTCTCGACCGGGACACGTCGGGGCTTCTGGTCGTTGCGAAAACACAGTCGGCGCTGAGCCGCCTGACGCAGCACTTCCAACGGCGTCTAGTCGAGAAGCGTTATCTCGCGGTTGTCGCGGGCCGCGTCGAGCCGCGCGTGCGCACAATCATCGCGCCCATCGGACGCGACCCGGACGCGCGCCCGCGCTGGCGCGTGTTGGAGACGGGGCGACACGCCGAGACGCGCCTGCGCGTTTTGGAGGCGGGCGCGCGACGCAGCCTCGTCGAGCTTGAGCCTGTGACGGGTCGGACGAACCAGTTGCGCATTCACTGCGCGCACGCGGGGCACGCAATCGTCGGCGACCGGTTGCACGGCGGCGAAGCGCACGCGCGCCTGTGCCTGCACGCCGCGCGTCTCGCCTTCCGACATCCGGCGACGAACGAGTGGACGGAATTTTCGTCGCCGCTGCCGCCGGAGGTCGTGTCGGCGCTCGGTTAACATCCTCAGTTTTCCCGCAGTTTTCGGGTCGTCGAAAAAAAAATTCTTCGGGCGGACACTAATTTTGAAGTTAATGGTTGCATCCGCGGCCCGGAAGCTTTATATTCTACGCAACTCGGGCATGCGGTGAAACCAAATGCCTAGACGGTTGCTGGGGTGAGGACAGTGACCGTTGCCATGAGTGGGCGCGATGGATCCCAAAATTCGTCGCGCCCGCTTTCATTTTAAGCCCCGATTTCACGGGGCTTTTCGCTTTTTTCGGGCATAAACAGCCGGCGTCTGCCGCGCGTGCAACTCGGACGGCGACCGGGAAAGACGTGCGTGGTACGAAAATTTGTACGGTGTTGCGCTGACGCGGCGCGCGGTTTTAAGTTATATTCTTCGCACCCCTGAAAAATCATTCACCAAATTTGAGCGTCAACAAAATTTAGACGGCCCGGAGGTCTGTCTTCCGAGGCTTTACTCTCCGGCGCACGCACGCTCCACGTCCTACGCTCGCGCAACGTGAACGCGCCGCTTCTGGACGCCGCGGGGAGACCTTTGCGCGACGCGTCGGGCGGCCTTATGCGCCCGCGGCCCGGTTTGGGAAACATCTTCCAGTTTGAGTCGAGCGGCCACTTCAACCAGCACCAGATAATCGTCAACGTCAACAACCGCTTCAGCCGGAAGCTGACGCTGTTTGCCAACTACGTCTTCAACCACGCGCGAAGCGACGCCGGCGGCGCGGGAAGTTTTCCGGTCAACCAGTACGACCTGACGGGAGAGTACGGGCGCGCGTCGTCCGACATACGCCTTCGCTTCTTCCTCGGCGGCGCGATAAACGCGCTGCCTTGGGGCATACGCCTCAACCCGTTCGTCACGGCCAATTCCGGTCGCCCCTTCAACATCACAATCGGGCGCGACCTCAACGGCGACACTCTTTTCACGGAGCGGCCCGCGTTCGCCACAGACCTCACGCGCGCGAGCGTGCGCGTCACGCGCTTCGGCGCGGGCGGCGGCAATCAGGCCGCCGGAAACCGGCGCGTCGAACTCCAACTGCGCTTCGCCTTCTGAAAGTAGTCTTGTAATAGAAAGTAGTCTTGTAATAGACGAAAAACTTTTCTTTGCCGACTTTGGCCTCCGGCATCGTTTGCATCTCACGCCGGAGGCGCAAAAGCCGCGAAGAAAAGGGTTGCGGCCCTCTCTTCGTAAGCCGCAAACACCTCCTCGCAAAATGAAGATTGCCAATTTTCTTACAAAAAAACATTGACAAGGTTGTAGTAACAGGATTATCGTCTCCGCACTCTGTTGAGAATCGTTCGCTTGTGCCTGCCGCGCGCGGCCTTTCGGATTAAAAATCCTACACTCTAAAGACGAAGCTTCCCGACGGCGCAAACCCCTCGATGCTCTAAGAGTCAGTAACGTTTCCGTAATTCCCGACCGCTATTTTCAACGGCGGAACTGTTACAGGCGTAGTTTCCCAAGTCTCTTTTGCTTCCTGAATCCTCGCGCCTGCTGCTTGCCCGGCAGACCGTCGAATCGGTTTTCAAACGAAACTTAAGGCCGGAACTACCACACGCGCACCGAAACTTCCCCCCCGTCGCGGCGACGGGTTGAGGTGTCTGCGGATGAATCGTCGAAGAGGAGCGTTTCAACTCACGGTCGTACGCCTAGCGTGCGTCCTCGCGCTCGCCTGCGCGCTCGCGGGCTGCCCGAAGGGGCCGGCTAAGGTCGTCACCAAACGCGTCCCCGGACTCGCGCCCAAGCCGAGCAAGCTCGACGTGAAGATTCACGTCTCGCCGGCGGCGAACGCTGGAAACCCCGTCGCGCTCGACCTCGTTCTCGTCTCCGACAAAAACCTCCTCAAAGAGTTACAGAAGATGACCGCGAGCCAGTGGTTCGAGCGGCGCAACCAGATAATCCTCGACCACCCGAAGGAGGGCGACATCACGGTCGTCGGCCAGTGGGAATGGTCGCCGGGACAAGTCGTCGCGCCAGCGCAGCTTTCGGTCAAGCCGGAGGTGAAGGCCGGACTCATCTTCGCCAAATACTTCAACCCCGGCGAGCACCGCGCCCTGATTGACCCGCGCGCCAAAGACATTCTCATCAAGCTCGAAGAGGACAAGCTCGAAGTCGTCACGCGGAAAGATTGACGCGCGCCGTTTGCGTGCGCGCGTGGGAATGAAACGGACTAAGACGAGATGAGCATGGACGCCCACGAGATACCCGAACCGATTCAGTGGCACGAGGGGCTGCTGCTCACGCCGCAGCACTTCCAGCAACTCGCCTTGCGGCAGGAGTCGCTCTTGCAGTATGTCTCGGCGGCGATTGCGCCGTTCAACTGGGGCGTGCGCTACGTGAAGATTGACCCGGCGAGCCTCGCCGGAGGGACGCTGCGCGTGCTCGAACTCGAAGCCGTGATGCCCGACAGCCTCGTCGTCACTTCCGGCCTCCGCCGCGGCGAAGATTTGCGTATCGAACTCGGCCCTCATGCCGAGCAGATGCAGGGACGCGCCGTCGCCATCCACTTGGCCGTCGCCGCGCGCGAAACCGACGCCATCACGCGCGGCGACATCGCGCGCTACGCTTCGGTCGAAGGCGACCCCGTGGCCGACGAGAACACGGGCAACGGCTCGGTGAGAATTCCGCGCCTTCGCCCGCGCCTCTCTCTGCTCGTGACCGATTCGCCGCCGAAGAAGTACGTGACTATTCCCCTAGCGAAGGTCATCTACCGCGACGAGTCGTTCGCGCTAACAGATTTCATACCGCCCGCGCTCACGGTCGAACGGCAGTCTGCGCTCGGCGTGATGTGCTCGCAGGCCGCGCGTCGTCTGCGCGAGAAGGCTGTTTACTTGGCCGACCAGCTTCGCGTCCCCGCGTCGGGCGCGCGCGCGGGCTTCGACCTTGAGACCGAAAACTTGATACGAAGTCTCGTCACGCCTCTGCCCGCGCTCGAAGCCGTTTTGGCGACGGGCGTCGCGCACCCTTTCGTCATCTATCTCGCGTTGTGTCAGGTCGCGGGCCACGTCTGCGTGATGGGGCGCAGCCCCGTGCCGCCCGCGTTCGGCGCTTACGACCACAACGATCTTCGCGCGACCTTCGAGCCGCTGCTCGCCTACATCTCGCGCAAGGTTGAAGAGGGCGTCACTTCCAGTTTCAACGCCTATCCGTTCCGCTACGAAGACGGCGTCTATAGCGTGATGTTCGACGGCGCTTGGGCGGGCCGGCGGCTTGTGCTCGGAATGCGCGGGCAGCCCGGCACGACCGAGCAGGACGTTGTGCGCTGGGGGCGCGAGTGTCTCGTCGGCTCGCGCTCGAACATGCGCCTGATGCGCGAGAACAGAATCCTCGGCGCGCGACGCGAGTTGATAGAGCGCGACGAAGACCTTGTGCCGCCGCGCGGCGGCGCGCTCTTCGCGCTCAAGTCGGACGCGGAGTTCATCGAGCCTGACGAGGTCTTGCAGATTTTCAACGCGTCGGCCACGGGCCAGACGCAGCGACCGGCGGAGATAGTTTTGTACGTCAAGAACACTTAAGGGTTTAGGCATGAAGGAATACGGAGACACGTTTCTCCTAGCCCCGTTCAGGGAGTTCTACCGCGAGGTCATACGCCTGAAGCGGATGGTCGTCTCGGGCGCGTGGGTCGCGCCTTCGACGCCGGGCGCGGGCGCGGAGGGCGAAGACGTGCGGACGGCGGCGGGCACTTGGGTCTATTTCCCCGACGTGATTCCGGGCACGGAGGTTGAGGAGGAGCGCGACGTGAGGGCGACGGCGTGGGTCGCTCCCGCCACGGGCGTCGCGCCTTGGGACGCACATGCGGGCAACGGCGCGTCTTCAACACAGACGCCTTCGTCCTCTTCGTCGCCGTCGTCTGAAACGGGAAGTCAGCTCGCGCCTTCTGACGAGATAAAGGTGAGCACGTTCGTGTGGCAGCGTCTGGTCACGCTCTTCGAGCGGCAGGAGGCTTACGCTTGGCGCTACGGCGGAACTTACGGCGCGGAGTTTTACAAAGAGGCGCAGTATGTGATGGTCGCGCTGGCCGACGAGATTTTCCTGAACACGGAATGGGAGGGGCGTCGCTTCTGGGTGTCGAACCTTCTCGAGTCGAAAATCTTCAGCACGCACGTCGCGGGCGAACTCTTCTTCCAGCGACTCGAACGACTTTTAGTTGACCGCGACCCCGTCTATCGAGACCTCGCGGCGGTCTATTTGATGGCGCTCTCTTTAGGCTTCCGTGGAAAGTTTCGCGGCCAAGACGACCGCGGCCAACTCGAACGCTACCGCCGGCGCCTCTTCCAGTTCGTCTTCCGCCGCGAGCCTGAGCTTGAGAGCGAAGCGCGCAAAGTCTTTCCCGAAACCTACTACCACACGCTCCGCGACGAGACGAAGCGCAGGCTTCCGAACCCGCGCGCGTGGGTCATACTTCTCGTTGCGGTCATCCTCGCCTACGTCGCTCTAACGCACGGCATCTGGGTGAAACTGACGGGCCGACTCTTCGATGTCAACGAGCGAATCGAGCAGACGGTTGACGAGTTGGGGAACAAGCGTTGACGCGCGGCGGCGACTTGAAGCGACGCGAGTTTCAGATAATTTTCAGTATGGTGAAAAGAGTTAACCACCGCAGGCACAGAGGACGCAGAGGGGGCACAGAGAATTTCAGATTTCAGATTTCAAATTTCAAATTCTTAATCTCTGTGCAATCTCTGTGCTCTCTGTGCCTCTGTGGTTAATCTTCGCTCCCGTACACGCGATTGAAGTTCAAAGTATGCTTTCAGCCTACTGGCCTTACATTCTCTTGGCGTTGATTCTTCTGGCGATTGTCGTCGCGTTGCTCCTCTATCTCGTCTTGAGGAGAGCGCGCAGCCGCGCCGCGCCGCAAGCGTTGTCGCTCACGCCCGCGCCCGTCGGAGCGGAGCGCGCGGGTTACGCGCCGCTTTCAAGCGTGGGGCTGAAGCTTTCGTTCAAGCGCGCCGTGAAGACGCTTCGCGCGCACGTCACGCGAAGGGATTATCGCTATCGTCTGCCTTGGTTTCTTCTCGTTGGCGAGTCGGGGTCGGGCAAGACCACGATGCTCGCCGAGACGGGCCTCAGTCTCCCGCTCGGAAAACCTTCGGACGAGTTGCACGGCGTCAAGCAGGGCGTCAACTGGTTCTTCTTCGACCGCGGCGTCGTCTTAGACGTGTCGGGCGACTTCGTCTTGCGGCCCGACGGCGAGCCTTCGGACAAGCGCGGCTGGAACACGATTGCGCGCCTGCTTCAAAAGTACAGGCCCGAACGACCGTTGGACGGCGTCGTCCTCACGATTCCTTGTTCAGACCTTCTGGGCACGTCGGGCGGCGCGCTCGCGCTCGACCAACGCGCGCGCATCGAGCAGAAGGCCGCGTGCCTCTACAGAAAACTCTGGCAGGCGCAGAAGCTTCTCGGCATGAGCTTCCCCGTCTATGTCGTCATAACGAAGTGCGACGAGATTGCTGGCTTCCGAAGTCTCTGCCGCGAACTCCCCGCGCACATGCGCGAAGAGATGTTCGGCTGGTCTTCTCCCTACACGCTTGAGACCGCCTACAGGCCGGAGTGGATCGAAGAGGCGTTTCAGAACATCTACCGCTACCTGTTTCAGACGCAGGTCGAAGTCTTCGCCGAGCGCGGCGAGATACAAGACCGCGACGGTCTGTTCCTTCTCCCGTCGGAATTGCAAACCCTAAAAGCGCCCGTGCAGCTTTACCTCGACCACGTCTTCAAGGAAAGCTCCTTCCACGACTCCTTCTTCTTCCGCGGCCTCTACTTCTGCGGCGACGCGGGCGACGACTCAAGCCACGCGCTCGCCCCCGAACCCGCGCGCCCCGTCCTTACGGACGACTGGCTCGACACTCAACCCGACCCGTTCGCGCCCGTAGCGCCGCGCGCCGAAGTAATCGCGCCGCGTCGCCCGGCGTTCCTCAGAGACCTCTTCGAGAAGAAGATTTTCCTCGAAGACATGCTCGCGCGCCCCGTCTTCCGAACGACGCTTTCGCGCAACCGGACCGCGCTCGTCGCGCAAGTGCTCGCGCTCGCAATCCCAATCGTCGGAACAATCGGGCTGCTCACCACCTACGCCGGACTCGAACGACGCCGCGACGAACTCTTCGACCTTCTCAAGCGCGAGGAGCAAGACCTCAGAGAAGTCCGCGCGCTTCGCGGCAAGCGCAACACGAGCGCGCCCCGCGCCTCCGACTTCTACGGCGACTACGACTACCGCCCTTCGTCTTACACGCCGAACGCGTCGAACCTCTCGCGCGCAAACGACTCGACACGCGCGTTCGTGAGCGACGCGCGCGTGAACGATTCTACCGACGCGCGCGCCGCTAACACGATGGATGCGCCGAAGTTAACCTTCGCGCAACTCTCCGATACGCCCGGCGCGTCGCCCGCCGCGCAAGAAGAGACGCGCGACAACGAACAGCACCTTCTCGCCGGAATGGCGAAGGTCAACGCGCGCAACTACTACTCCGTCTTCATCCCAAGCTCTTGGTTCAGCGACCTCGACGAGCGCACGCGCGGTTCGCTCGTCGCAGCCTTCCAACACGTCATACTCGAAGACCTTCGACTCGAACTCGAAGAGGCAACCAACAACTTCCTTCAAGCCGCGCCCATCTACGAACACTTCGACGCGCCCACAAGCTACGACGCCGGCGCGCCCCGCCCGACCGGTTCGCCGCGCGCAAGCGACTCCCCGCGCGCCAACGACTTGCCTGATACACGCACGCCCAACGTTCGCGCCAACGCGTTTGAGAGACGCGCGCCCGCGCCCGTTTACGACCAGCCCTTCTCCGCAGGGGCCGACGCGACGCTCCACGGACTCATCGAACGCTTCAACGAGTTGCGCGAGAACCGCGCGCGCTACGAGGGCCTGACCGCGCGTGGCAGCGGCTCGCTCGATGAACTGAAGACGCTCTCAGTCTATCTCGGCCACTCTTGGCCGCAGGAAGGCTTCGACGCCAACAACGAACTCTACCGCCAAGCGCTCGAACAGGCGCGCGGCATCCCGCTCAAGCCAAACTCCGCCGAAGTGCAGCGCGCGTTTGCCGCGCACGTCGCCGAGATGGTCGAAGTCTTGTACGAACGCTCCTTCGAGCGTCGGACGGGCGGCGTGCGCTACGACTATCTCTCCGACATCGCGCAGACCGAGTCTCTCTTGTCGCGCCCCGAAAACACTTGGCTCGCCACATACGTCTTCGACGCCCGCTCGCCCTTCCACGACATGACGCTCTCTTCCGGCCTCGCCGAACTCCGTCGCGCGCTCGAAGGTCTATCGCACGAAGCGTTCATGACGGCGGGTGGAACTTACGTCGCGCCCGCCAAAGTCTTCACGCGCCGCCAACTCATCTGGGACACGGAACTCCTGCGCCGCGCGTCGGCCTTGTGCGCCGGCTACGAACGCTTCACGGGCGAACACGCGCCCTACTCCAAGAACCTCGACGACTCCGTGCGTCAGGCCGCGTTCGCGCAACTGAAGGCGAACGTCTCGGTGCTCGTCGCGCGCGCGCAGCGATACGAAACGGCGGCGCACACGCCCGGCGAGTCGGCCATGCGCGCGAGCCTCAACGCCGAAGTCAAGAGCTTCGAGCAGGCGCAAGAGCCGCTCGCGCAACTGCTCGACGCAACGAACCGCCTCGGCCTCGATGTCGGCCTGCGCGTCGCCGTGTCGAATCAGGCCGCGTATCTCATCGGCGCGGTCAACCGCGAGTTTCAGGCCGGACAGTTCTACTCGATGGCCCGCCGCGACTTCTCTTGGTGGAACGGCTCCAAGCCCGTCTCCTACGCGACGTTCGCGGCGGACGGCCCCGACGACCTCGCGGCCTACCTCGCCTCTCAGCGCAAGCGCATAACCTACTTGGGACGCGAACTCGCCTCCCCAGTCTTCGCCTTCCTCTCCGCGCAGAACATTCCGGCGCAGCAACTGCGCGCCGACTCGCGCGTTGATTGGGACGAGATTCTCACCCAGCTCGAACAGTACGACAACAAGCAGCCCGGAAACTCCGTCGCGCTTCTCGAAGACTTCGTACGCACGGGGATGGACAAGATCAACGTTGACGACTGCGACGAGTTGTTGCGTTCGTCCAACACGCCCGCGCGCGACTTCTTCATACAGACGCGCAACCACATACGCGCGCTTCTTCATCGTCAATGCCTCGTGCTCGCCGGGGAGAAGGCAATCGCCGATAGAGACCGGCTCGAAGCCGAGAACCTTCGCTCGCTCGACAACTACCGCGAGATCGAAACGGCCTTCAACCGAACGCTCGCGGGCCGCTTCCCGTTCGACGCCGCGCCCGGCGGCGTGCCGCTCTCGGAGGCCGACCCCGAAGCCGTCCTAGCCTTCTTCCGCCTGCTCGACAAGAAGGAGACCGCCGCGCGCGAAGCCCTCAAGCGCAACCCGCAACTCGGCGCGTCGGGCGACTCGGCTGTGGCCTTCCTCGACCGCTTGGACGAAGTGCGAACCTTCTTCTCCTTCTTCCTCGCCAAACAGCAAGGGCCGTTCGTTGACTTCCAGATGCAGTTCCGCGTCAACCGCGACATGGAGGCGGGCGCGACGCAGATTATTGACTGGACGTTCGACGTCGGACGCAAGAAGTATCGCTACCTCGACCAAGAGCTAACGGGGCGCTGGGTCGTCGGCGAACCCGTGCGCCTGACGCTTCGATGGGCCAACAACTCGCCGACCGTCCCGTTCTCGACAGCCGACACCGAGACCTTCCGCGTGCGCGACCGCGTCGCGGTCTTCGAGTTCAGGAATCGCTGGGCGTTGCTCGCTCTTATGTCGCGGCAGGCGACCGCAGCCGAAGACTTCAAGTTCCACGTTGACACCGAAGTTTATACGCTCAAGTTCGCAATCCCGACGCGCGCGGGCGGCAACCTTTCAGACCGCCAGCCCGAAGAGCTTCGCACGCAGACGGCGGAAGTCTTCATGCGAATGTCGCTCGTCGCACCGGGCAGCAAAGACCCTCTGCTGCTCCCGTTGTTCCCCGTGCGCGCGCCGAAAATTTAGAGGCGCGCGAAAAAGACGAAAAGGATGAGCACAGAAACCCCCTACGTGTTCGACCTCGAAAAGCTCCTAGAGCCTATCTCGCCCGGCAATCCCGCGGGCGAATTGCTCCGCTACGAAGGAACTTACGACCGCATACGCGACGCGCGCCGCGAAGACGACCCGCGACTCGATCAAGGCATATACCAGTCGGAACTCAAACGCGCCGACTGGCCGTCGGTCGAGTCGCTCGCGCTCGAATCGCTCTCGACACGGACGAAGGACTTGCAGATTGCCGCGTGGCTTCTCGAAGCGTGGCTTCACCTCTACGGCTTCGCGGGCGTGGGCGCTGGATTGCGCCTTTTGAGCGAACTCGCCGAACGCTTCTGGGCGGAGATTCACCCGCAACTCGAACAGGGAGATTTTGAGAACCGCGTCTCGCCCGTCGTCTGGATGAACGAGAAGCTTTCGCTCACGCTCAAGCAGTTGCCCGTCACGTCGCCGCAGACGGCGGACGTGCCCGCCTGCTCTTACGCCGACTGGGAGAGCGCGTGCCATTTGGAGAACCTCGCGGCGCGCGACCCGCGAGCCGCCGCGTCCGCCGAAGAGCGCGGCGCGATAACGACCTCGAAGTTTCATTCGAGCGTGATGCTCACCGACCGGCAGTTCTACGCCGCGCTCTACGAGGAGACGAACGACGCGCGCGCCTACTGCAACGCGCTCGAAGCCCTTCTCGACGCGCGCTGCGGGCGCGACGCGCCGAGCCTGTACCGCTTCAAGGAAACGCTCGACTCGGTGGCGCGCCTCGCCGCCGACATACTCAATTCGCGCCCCGCCGGCGAGTATGAACTGGACGGCGAGTCGCCTTACGTCTATGGCGACGAAGCGCCGGAGAGCGTCTGGTCGGGCGCGCCGATTCGCAGCCGCGCCGAGGCTTACCAGCGACTGGCCGAGGCCGCCGACTACCTTCTGAGGACTGAGCCACACAGCCCCACGCCCTACCTCGTCAAGCGCGCGGTCGAGTGGGGTTCGATGAGCCTGCACCAAGTCCTCCAACAGATCGTCCGCAACGACTCGGAGATGCAGGAGTTGAACCGACTCCTGCGACTCGCGGGCGGCGACGACCGCAAGGCGTGAAGGCCCGACCGCTAAAGCCTTCACGCGCCGCCCCTCTCGCAAGTCGTGGCGGTCAACAGAACAAGCAGGAAAACGTTAGTTTGATTTAACCAAACCCCGAAACCCGAAGAAGTTTTGAAAGGAGCAGAAGGATGCCAGAAAGCACACAACACAAACTCGACCGCGTCCGCCCGCCGCGCGTGCAGATCACGTACGACGTGGAGATAGGCGACGCAATCGTGATGAAGGAACTCCCGTTCGTCGTCGGCATCATGGCCGACCTTTCGGGAAAGCCCGCCGAGCCGCTTCCCCCCCTGCGCGAGCGCAAGTATGTCGAGATAGACCGCGACAACTTCAACGACATCATGAAGTCAATCGCGCCGCGCCTCGCCCTGCGAGTCGGAAACAAGTTGACGGGCAACGGCGACGCGATGAACGTCGAACTCAGCTTTTCCAGTCTCGACGACTTCAGCCCCGTCAGCGTTCTCAAGCAGGTTGAGCCTTTGAGGAAACTCTACGACGCGCGCACGCGCCTCGCAGACCTCCTCGCCAAGCTCGACGGCAACGACGCGCTCGACGCCCTTTTGCAGGACGTTGTTAAAAACACCGAGGGCATGAAAGAGATTCAGACCGCGACAGGAGGCAACGGCGATGGCAAAGAAGGATGACAAACAACCCGAACCGCAAACGCAAGGCGCTGAAGCTGCCTCTGCTTCTCTGCTCGACACCATCATCGTCAAGGGCAAGATGGCGCGCGGCGAGGAGCAGCGCTCCTACGCGCGCGACCTCGTCGGCGAGTTCGTCACGCAGGTGCTCGACTCCTCAATCGCCGTCAGCGAAGACACCGTTGCGATGATCAACGAGCGCATTGCGAAGATTGATCAAATGCTCACAGACCAACTCAACGAGATAATGCACGACGCCGAGTTTCAAAAACTCGAAGCCTCTTGGCGCGGCCTGCACTACCTCGTCTCGAACACGGAGACGGGCACGAGCTTGAAACTGCGTCTGCTCAACGCGACGAAGTCGGAAGTGATGAACGACTTGGAGAAGGCCGTCGAGTTCGACCAGAGCGTGCAGTTCAAGCAGCTTTACGAGGAGGAGTACGGCACGTTTGGCGGATACCCCTACAGCGTGCTCATCGGCGACTACGAGTTCGGACGCCACCCGCAAGACATCGCTTGGCTGGAGAAGATGTCGAACGTCGCCTCCGCCGCGCACGCGCCGTTCATCGCCGCGGCCAGCCCGAAGCTTTTCGACATGGACAGCTTCACCGAACTCGGCAAGCCGCGCGACCTCGCCAAAATCTTCGAGAGCACCGAACTCGTCAAGTGGCGCTCTTTCCGCGAGAGCGAAGACGCGCGCTACGTCGCGCTGACGATGCCGCACATACTTCTGCGTCTCCCCTACGGGCCTGACACGTCGCCCGTCGAGGAGTTCGACTTCCGCGAGGACGTTGACGGCAAAGACCACTCGAAGTACCTGTGGGGCAACGCTTCCTACGCGCTCGCCGCTCGCATCACGAACGCGTTCGCGCAGTTCAAGTGGACTGCGGCGATTCGCGGCGTCGAGGGCGGCGGCATCGTCGAAGGACTTCCGACCCACACCTTCCGAACCGACGAGGGCGACATCGCCTTGAAGTGTCCGACCGAGATAGCCATCACAGACCGCCGCGAGAAGGAACTAAACGACCTCGGCTTCATCGCCTTAGTCCACTGCAAGAACACCGACTACGCGGCCTTCTTCGGCGGGCAGACCGCGCAGAAGCCGAAGGCGTACAACACGCCGCAGGCCACAGCCAACGCGCGCGTCTCATCGCAGCTTCCCTACATCATGGCCGCGTCGCGCTTCGCCCACTACATCAAGGTGATCATGCGCGACAAGATTGGGAGCTTCATGTCGAAAGAGGACGTTTCAGACTACTTGAACAAGTGGGTCTCGAACTACGTCCTCTTGGACGACCGCGCGTCGCAAAGCTCGAAGGCTTCGTACCCTTTGCGCGAGGCGCGGATTGATGTCTTCGACATCCCCGGAAAGCCCGGCTGCTACAAGGCCACGGTCTTCCTGCGCCCGCACTTCCAACTCGACGAGTTGACGGCCTCTATCCGGCTCGTGGCGGAACTGCCGCCGCCCGCCGCGGCCTAAAAGCCGAAGACGTTCGTGAACTGGAGATGGCTGCTCCAAGGGTTTCTAACGGGGCTGTTCGGAGGCGGGCGAGACGCTTATGGTCGCTCGGCTCGCCTCCGAACAACGACTTCGCCGCAAGACCGAGGACTGCCGCTCGCTCCAGTTCGGAAAATTGTCCTGTTCTCAAACTTGAGACGAAAAACTTTTGGAGGATATATGGACGTATTGCTCATGAAGATGGACCCCGACATTCCGGGAACCAGCACCCTCGACAAGTACGAGAAGCAGATCGAACTGCTCTCGTTCAGCCACGGCGTCGCCATGCAGATAACGGGCGACATCAGCAACACGGAGCGCACTTCGGGGAAGCCCAACCATCAGGACTTCACCATCACGAAGTATCTCGACCAGTCGTCGCCAAAGCTCAACGAGAGTTGCTGCAAGGGCGACAACTTCAAGAGCATTGAAGTTGTCGTAGCGCGCAACGACAAGGGCGCGGTGCTTCCGCTCATCAAGTACACGCTGAAGAACGTCGTCATCTCTTCGGTCTCAATCGGCGGCGGCGGCGGCGACAAGCCGGTCGAGACCTTGACGATGAACTACAACCACATCACTTGGGATTTCCACACGCAGAAGGCCGAAGGCGCGGAACAGGGCCACGTTGACACCAAGTGGGACTTGGCTAAGAACGTCAACTCCTAAGCCGCGATGCGAGACCCGAAACCATTGGAAGGCGGACGCGCCCTCCTCTTCGAGCGACTGACGGACGCAGACCCGCTCTCGCGCGAAGAGGAGGCGCAGCCGCTCAGAGTCCACGACCGCGAGGAGTTGAAGGAGTCGGTGCGGCGGGAACTGGCGCGCCTTTTGAACACGCGCTGCTCAGTCCCGTCGCGCCAACTCGACTCGCGCGAACGCTCCGTGCTCGACTACGGCATCCCCGACTTCTCGTCTCTTTCGGCGCTCTCAGCCGACGACCAGAAGCGGCTCGCGTCAATCGTCGCGCACTCAATCGCGGCCTTCGAGCCGCGTCTAACGGACGTGCGCGTCCGCGCCGAGCGCGTGCGCTCGAACGACCGCGCCCTAATCCTTCGCGTTGATGCCCTGCTCTCGATGGGGACGCACGCCGAGCCTGTCTCGTTCCCCGTGCTCGTCCAATCGAACACGTGCGAGACCGAAGTGCGCGAAGACGAAAACGAATCCGAATGAAGACGAGCCAGCACGAAGAACTGCTACGCTACTACAAGGACGAACTCACCTACCTTCGCCGGATGGGCGGCGAGTTTGCCCGGCTCTACCCGCGCGTCGCAACGCGGCTCGAATTGGGGCGCGACGAGTGCGCCGACCCGCAGGTCGAACGCCTCCTTGAGTCGTTCGCGTTCCTCACGGCGCGCCTGCAACGCGACCTCGACGGCGAACTTCCCGAAATCACCACGGCCCTTCTCGGCATACTCTACCCGCAACTCGCCAACCCCGTCCCGCCGATGGCGGTCGCGCGCTTCGACGTTGACCCCGCGCAAGGCAAACTCACCACGGGCTTTAAGATCGAACGCCACACGCCTCTGTTCGCATACACTTCGCAGGGACACACCTGCCGCTTCCGAACCTCGTACCCCGTCACGCTCTGGCCGCTCGCCGTCGAGTACGCGGGATTTGAAGACACGGGGCAGTTCGACTTTCTCGACTCGATGACGAACGTCGCCGCCGTCCTCCGCCTCAAACTCCGCGTCTTGGGCGGCGCGCTCGAAAGCATCGAACTCAAAAAACTGCGCTTCCACATCACGGGCGACCCGGCGCTCGCCGGAACGCTCTACGAACTCCTCTTCTGCCACACGCGCGGCGTCGCGCTCATCCCCGAAGGCGAGGCGCGACCCATACACCTGCCCGCGAATTCGATTCTCCCCGTCGGCTTCGCGGCGGACGAAGACGTTCTGCCCTACCCGGCGCAATCGCATCCCGGCTACCGACTGCTTCAGGAGTATTTCGCCTTCCCCGAAAAGTTTCACTTCTTCGACCTCGACAACCTCGACGCTCTACGTCGCGGCTCGACGCTCGACATAATCTTCCTCCTCGACCGAATGCCCGCCGGATACCTCGGCGTTACCCGCGACACCTTCGCCTTGGGCTGCACGCCCATCGTCAACCTTTTCCGCAAGACGACCGAGCCGATTCGCCTCGACCACAGAACGCTTGAGTATCGCCTCGTCCCCGACAAGCGCCGCGAGCGCACGACCGAAGTTCACTCCGTCCTCACAGTCACCGCGACATCCGCCGCGGACGAGCGCACGCGCTACTTCGAGCCGTTCTACTCCTACAACCACGCCTTGGACGGCGACGAGCACAAAGCCTTCTGGCACGCGCGCCGTCAGCCTAGCTTGAACCGCGACATACCCGGCTCGGAAGTCTTCCTCTCGTTCCTCGACCTCGACTTCAAGCCGGCGAATCCGCCCGTCGAAACCGTCTATGCCCACGCGCTCTGCACGAACCGCGAGCTTGCGACGCAGCTTCCGGCGGGCGCGGCGCTTCAAATCGAAGAACAAGCGCCGCTGTTTGGCATATCGTGTCTCTCGAAACCGACGCTGCCCGTCCAGCCGCCTCTTCGCGGCGCGACGCTCTGGCGTCTCGTCTCGCATCTTTCGCTGAATCACCTCTCGCTCTCCGAGGGACGCGAAAGCCTCGCGGCGCTTCGAGAGATTCTCAAGCTCTACAGTTCGGCGGATCGTCCTTCGACGCAACAACAGATTGCCGGACTCGTCGGACTCGAATGCCGCAAAGTAGTCCGTCACGTCGGCGCGGACGCTTGGCGCGGTTTTTGTCGCGGGACGGAAGTCACGCTTGAGTTCGACGAAGAGATGTACGTCGGGAGCGGCGCGTTCCTTTTGGGCGCGGTGCTCGACAAGTTTTTCTCGCTCTACGCATCAATCAATTCGTTCACGCAACTGCGCATCAAGAGTCGTCAGCGCGAAGGAGTTTGGAAAGAGTGGCCGCCCACGGCTGGGGAAAAGATAGTCCTGTAGATGAGTGGCTCTACGCCGAAGCCTACCGCTTCGATTTCTTCCAAGCGGTGCGGCTCTTGGAGATGTCGGCCACCACGTCAGCGCCCGTCGGCGAAGGGGCGGAGCCTGCGCGCGAGGCCGTGCGCTTCAAGTCGTCGGTCGCTCTCGACTTCGCCGCGAGCGACGTGGCCGACGTTCGCCCGGCGAGCGACGCGGGCGGCGCTGCCGAGATGACCGTCAACTTCATGGGACTCGCCGGAGCTACCGGGCCGCTTCACACGCCCTCGACCGAGTTGATAATCGAACGCGCCTCGCGCAAAGACACGGCGCTGCGCGACTTCCTCGACATCTTCAACCACCGGCTCGTCTCGCTCCTCTACCGCACGCGCAAGCTTCACCGCGTCGGGTTAGACAACGCGCCGCCGGGCGAAGAGCGCGTCTCGCGTTATCTCTACGCCGTCGCCGGACTCGGCACGCCCGGCGCGCGCGGGCGGATGCAGGTCAAAGACCGCGCGCTTCTCTTCTACGCGGGCCTGCTCGGTCAGCAGCCGCGCTCGATGACCGGACTCGAACGCATACTCTCCGACTACTTCCGCGTCGGCGCGCGCGGAGTTCCTTTTCACGGACGCTGGCACGCGCTCGAAAGTAGCCAGTGGACGCGCTTGGGCGCGCACGGCGGTCGCAACAACTCGCTCGGCGCTGACTCGGTCGTCGGGACGCGCTTCTGGGATCAGCAGGGCGCGTTCGAGATCGAACTCGGCCCGCTCACGCTCGACGAGTTTATGGACTTCCTGCCGACGGGTTGGGCCTTTCGTCCACTTTGCGACCTCGTGCGCTTCTACGTCGGCGACGAATTGGACTTCACCTTCCGCCTCACGCTCAAGGCTTCGCAGGCGCGCGGCACGCGCCTCGGCGCTGAAGCGGGCGCGCGGCTCGGCTGGACTTCTTGGCTCAAGACTGAAGATTGGACTGAAGACGACTCGCAAGTGAGGGTCTCGCCCGAAAGCCTTCGAGCGTTCGCGGGCGCGATAAGTATTCCATACTTCGCGCTCCCGCCCGACAAGCTCGCCGAACTCGTCGGACGCATGAAACTGCGGCGCGTCGAGGCCGACCGCGTCGTCATACGACAGGGCGACGCGGGCGATTCGATGTTCGTCATCCGTAGCGGAAGCGTGAAGCTCCTTCGGCGCGACTACACGGGGCGCGAGACGCACCTCGGCACGCTCTCGGCGGGCGACTACTTCGGCGAACTCTCGCTCATCACGGGCAAGGTTCGCCGCGCGTCGGTCGTAACGATAGAGGATTGCGAAATCCTCGAACTCAAGAAGACGGACTTGGACGAGTTCACAACGCGCTACCCGCGCTTCGCCGCCGCGCTTCGCGCCTACGCCGAGGCGCGTTTGAAGAAAGGCAAAAGCTGAGTGATGAGTGCGGAGTGATGAGTGATGAATGAAGACAGCGTGCTTCTCATCATTCATCATTCCGCACTCATCACTCATCACTTAAAAGATGAGTGCGACTTACGTACAGGATGCGTTGAAGTTACAGATAACGACGCCGCTCGGCGCGAACAAGCTCTTGGTGCGCGCCTTCAGCGGCGACGAGCGCATTTCCGGTCTGTTCAGCTACGCGCTCGAACTCGTCTCGGAAGACCGCTCGCTCGACTTCGCATCAATCGTCGGCAAGGCCGCCACCGTCACGCTCGCCCTGAACGACGGCACGAAGCACTTCTTCAACGGCGTCGTCGCGCGCTTCGTACAAGAGGACGCCGACGAGCGCCTCACGACCTATCACGCAGAGCTTCGTCCGTGGCTCTGGCAACTGACGCTCACCTCCAACTGCCAAATCTTTCAGAACAAGACGACGCCCTCAATCATCACCGGCCTCTTCGACGAGTTGGGATTCAGCGACTACAAGAACGGCCTGACGAAAAGCTACGACGCGCGCGAATACTGCGTGCAGTATAACGAAACCGCCTTCGACTTCGTCTCGCGCCTGATGGAAGACGAAGGCATCTTCTATTTCTTCGAGCACGAAGACGGCAAGCACACGCTCGTTCTGGCCGACGACGCCGACGCGCACAAAGTTTGCCCCGGACTTGCCGCGGGCGCGCGCTACCGCGCGTCGGCGGTCGAGCACACGGACGACCGCGCCGTCACGCGCCTGCGCATCGAGCAGCGCGTCGTGACGGGCAAGTTCGCGCACGACGACTTCAACTTCGAGACGCCCTCGACCGATTTGCTCACGAGCGTTGACGGCGCGGAAGGCAAGATGCGCGTCTATGAATATCCGGGCGGCTTCCTCAAGAAGAACGCGGGCGAAACGCGCGCCAACCTCCGCATGGAATCGCACGAGCACCCGCGCAAAGTCCTCCACGGCGAGGGGCACGTCCGCGCCTTCGCCGCCGGCTACAAGTTCGACCTCAAGGAGCACTACCGCGAAGACGCGAACGCAAGTTACGTCCTCCGCTCGGTTTCGCACGCCGCCACGCAGGAGCGTTACACAAACTCCTTCGAGGCTTTCCCCGCGGACGCGCCGTTCCGCCCGCCGCGCACGACGCCGCGCCCCGTGATTGCGGGCGTGCAGACGGCAATCGTCGTCGGAAAATCGGGCGAGGAGATTTGGACTGACAAGTACGGGCGCGTCAAAGTTCAGTTCCACTGGGATCAGAAGGGGAAATCTGACGAGAACTCTTCGTGCTGGATTCGCGTGGATCAGGGTTGGGCCGGAAAGCAGTGGGGCGGGCTGTTCCTGCCGCGCATCGGCCAAGAGGTGGTCGTCGGTTTCGAGGAGGGCGACCCCGACCGCCCCGTCGTCACGGGCGCGGTCTATAACGCCGAGCAGACAGTCCCTTACGCGCTCCCCGACGAGCAGACCAAAAGCACCGTGAAGACCAACACGTCGAAGGGCGGCGCGGGCTTCAACGAAATACGGTTCGAGGATAAGAAGGACTCGGAAGAGGTCTATCTCCACGCGCAGAAGGATCACAACATCGTCGTCGAAAACGACCGCACGAAGCAGGTCTTGAACAAAGAGACGAACACGATTAAGAGCGACCGCTCGACGACGATTACCGACGGCAACGACACTTACGTCGTCGCCAAAGGCAATCGAACGTTTCAGGTGCAGACCGGCAACGAGACCTACGAAGTGAAGGGCACGCGCGCCGTCACCGTCACGGGCAACGAGACGCACACCGACAAGGCCGACTACACGCAGAAGGTAACGGGGAACTACACGCTCGAAGTCGCGGGCAACTACGAGTTGAAGGTGACGGGGAACTTGACCATCAACGTCACAGGCTCGGCCACCTTCAAATCAACGGGCGCGATGACGCACGAGACGCAGGCCGCGATGAGCAACAAAGGCTTGAGCGTGGCGACCGAGGCGCAAACCTCGCTCACCAACAAGGGCTTGAGCGTGACGAACGAAGCGCAGACCGCAATCACCAACAAGGGCAACGCCTCGAACACGGTGGAAAGCGCGGGCATCACGAGCATCAAAGGCTCGCTCGTGAAGATTAATTGACGACGTGAATAACTGTAGGGGCAGGGCAAGTCCGCGGCCCATGTTGATTCATAAAACGCAACTTGAATTGAAGCGAAGACGGGCAGGGACAAGCCCTGCCCCTACAGGGTTAACAGAGATTCGTATTTAGTCGCGGGGAGTCAAGGTGTCGCAGGAGCAGAAACAAGTCGAGCACGGCGGGCAGGAGCGCGCGTCGTTCGCGCTGCGCGACGGGTTGATTGACGGCGAAGTCTTAACGCGCGACGACGCGGGGCGCGTCGTGCAACGGTCGAACTTCAAGAACGGCGTGCTCGACGGCTTGACGACGATCTTTGACGAAGAGGGCGAGGTCGCGCAGCGCGTGAGCTTCCGCGACGGCTTGATGGACGGCGAGATGGTCGCTTACGCGAAGGGGCGCGTGCTCGCTAAGTCTTCGTTCAAGGCCGGACGTCTCGAAGGCGAGTCGGTGACGTGCGATGAGACGGGCCGCGTCGTGTTGCGCGCGTCTTACAAAGCGGGGAAGTTGGACGGCGACTCCATCTGGTACGACCGCGAAGGGCGCGTCGTCAAGCGCGCGCAGTATCGCGCGGGCCGACTCGAAGGCTTCTCGGTCGAATATTTCCCTTCGGGGAAGGTTCGCACGCGCGCCGTCTTCAAGGCAGACAAGCTCGAAGGCGAGTTCGTGGAGTTCGCGGAAGACGGCAAGGTCGTGTCGCGCGTCTTCTACAATGCGGGGAAGCCACAGCCCGCGCAGCGGCCACGTCATTAACGCTGGAAGCGCGGGTACAGTACCGCGAGCGGAAGCCTCGCGGGTGTCGCTTGCTCGGCATGATCTTGGTTTAAGAACATATACCCGCGAGGCTTGCGGCTCGCGGTACTGTAAGCATGCACGCGCACGCTTTGATGGGCCAGATTTCCGTGCTCCTAAGAGAAAGGTTGAGCTTATGGCGATTCAGGTTTGCATGGGCGCGTTGCTTCAGTGCAGCTTCGGCGTTGCGCCGAGTTCGCTCGTGGTTCTGCCGTCGAACCGAACGATGACGACGACGCCCGCAGCGACCATCATGGATCACGCGCCTTTGGTTAACATCATGCCGTTCGGGATGTGCTCGTCGCCGTCGAACCCTACGGTGGCGGCGGCGACGGCGGCTGCGTTGGGCGTTCTGACGCCGATGCCGTGCGTGCCCGCGACCGCCGCGCCGTGGATTGTCGGCTCGCCGACCGTGATGATTGGAGGCGTGCCCGCGCTCAACAACACGTCGAAGCTCATGTGCAACTGGGGCGGCGTGATTCAAATCGTCAGTCCGGGGCAGGCGCAGACGATGATTCCTTGAAGCGACGACCGTCACTCGAAGTGAAGACGACGATTCGTCGGGGCGCGACAGCAGCCGCGCTTGTTCGTGAGATGCCGGGGAGGTGATTTATGACTTACGACTTTTCGTTCGACCGAAAATCAATCGGCGCGATGCTTGCGTGCTCCGTCGTACTTCTGGCCTTGCTCTTCTTCGCGGGCGTGCTCGTCGGCGCGGGCTGGAACGCGAAGGCGGACGCGCAACGCGCCGCGCAGCCGGCGGCGCAAACGGACGCGCAAGTCGCTTCGGCGCGTACGGCAGTCGCGCAGCCCGTCGCCGCCGAGCCTGCCGCGGCGACGGGCGTCGCGCCGCGCGCGTCGAGCGCAGTGCTGCCGCAAGAGCCTGTGCTCTACGACGACCCCGCGCGTCGCGAGTATGCGGCGCAGGGCTACGGCCCGCAGCGTTACGACGCGCAACCTTACGACCCGCGCGGCTACGGCGCGCAACCTTACGAGGCGCCGGCGCAAACTCAACAGCCTTACGCCGCGCGCGCTTCCGCCGCGCCGGCCAACGCGCAGGCGTCGAACGCTTCGTCTTACACGAACGCGCCCGCCTTCGACGGCAGGCGCGAGGCCGAGCGTCTGAGGTCGCGCGGCGTTGACGCAGACCCGCGCGTAGTCGCCGAGGCCGACGACGCGCCCGAACGTGCTACGGCTTCGCGCGCCGCCGCGCAGGGCTACGCCGTGCAGGTCGGCACGTATCTCGACGAAGCGGAAGCGCGACGCATCGCCACGGAGCTTGAGAACAAGGGCTACACGCCGACCGTCTTCAGCGGCAGAGACGCGGAGGCGCGCGTCTGGTACGCCGTCCGCATCGGCGCGTACGCAAACGCGCAGGACGCGAGCCAAGCCGCCAACAACTTCGCCCGTCAGGAGAAGCGCAAAGCCCTAGTCCGCCCCGCGGGTTCGCTTTAACTTGCGCCGGCGGACGACGAGACCGTAACGGCGCGCGTTGAGACTACGACGACTCAGGTTAGCTTTAAACTTCGACGGCGGCGAGAAAAGTTATAGTCATTCGACGCCGGGCGTTGTAAAATTCGTGGCAACCGTGAACCTCGCCGAACTTTGGACTCCGTCTATCCGAAGAGCAGGGAGAGTTAGGTGATGAACAAGCCGACGCAGACTCCTCGCCAGACTTCCTTAGCCGCCCGCCCCGCCAATGAGAGACACCGTGTCTCTCATGCTCAACCGAGCGGGCCGACTTCCACGCCCAAACCCCAAGCCCCGACGCCGAAGCCTGCGCAGTCCAAAACGCAGGCCGCCGTGCAGCCCAAAGCCCACGCCGCGCCGCAAGCCGACGTGAGGGGCGCGGCCTCCGCCGCCGGAGCGATTCAGGCAAACGTCATCGGCGGCACGCGCGCCTTACACGCGCGACTCATCGCGCTCAACGCGGCGGAGCACCGCGCCGCAGCCGCGCGCGCCACAGTTCAAGGCTTCGGTCGCGTTCAAACGGATAACGCGCACGCAGTCCAGTGCAAAAGCTCTTTCGGCGTTGACGCCTTCAAGGTCGCGCTCCAGCCGAAGACGGGCGGGCAGCCGCTTCCTTCCGAAGTTCGCGCGAAGATGGAAACGGCCTTCGGCGCAGACTTCTCCGACGTGCGCGTACACGTCGGCCACGAAGCCTCGCGCATCGGCGCAATCGCCTACACTTGGGGCACGAACATACACTTCGCCCCCGGCCACTACAACCCGCACACGCTTCAGGGGCAGAAGGTTCTCGGCCACGAACTCTGGCACGTCGTACAGCAGAAGTCGGGGCGCGTGAAGAACCCGTTCGGCGGCGGCGTCGCGGTCGTCCAAGACCACGCGCTCGAAGCCGAGGCCGACCGTATGGGACTGAAGGCGGCTATGACCTCCGCGCCGCGCGTCGGCTGACGCGGCAAGACGAAGGAAGCCATTGACGGCATGAGTTCAAAAAAAGACACGTCCGCACGGACGCGCGGCGAAGGCCCGCCGGGGCGTCCCGCCTACAGACCACCGCGCCCGGCGTTGGTCGCGCAGCCGAAGGCCGCCGCGACCGCGCAGAAGGTCTTGCGTCCGAATGCGCCCCCCGCGTACAGACCCCAGCAGACGCCGAGGGTCTTGCAGACGAAGGCTTCCGGGGTTAAAGCGGCAGACTCGAAGGCCGCGGCAGTTCGTCTCCCCGGAACTGAATTTAACAGGGCGCGTCCGACGCCCCCGCCCGCGCCTAAACTTCCGAGGCCGCCAACGCAGCCGGCGCTGCCGAAGGCCGCTCAGCCTGCGCCTGTCGCACAGTTGAAGCCGGTTCAGCCGCCGAAGGCCGCCCAGCCGCCGCGCCCGTCCGCCCCCGCCGAGCGAACGAACGTCTCAAACTGTCCGCCGCCTAAATTGCCGCCGAGACCGCCGCACGTCGCGTCGCTGATTCAGGCGAAGCCCGCGGGGCAGGGCGGCGTCATCCAGCCCGTGAAGCTCTACCAGCAGACGAAGCCGAAGAACGCGAGGGGGACGGTCAGTTATTACTCGAAGGGCGCGACGAATTACGCGACCGACGGGTCGAGCCACTGGTATTTCAACCGCTTCGGGACTTGGACGCGGCTGAAGAAGGGGAAAGTCCCGACCTACAACCGCTTCAAGGGCCAGACGATGGGTCGCGGCGGAGAGCGCAAGGCTTCGTTTAAATCGCGCATGGGTTCGGGAGCTACGTATTCCGACAAGCTGCACCGGCGGCGAATACTCAAAACCTCCGCCCTCGCCCAAATCACCTCGATGAAGCGCGGCAAGCGGACTTACACGAAGAAGATGCGCGACGCGACCGCGCTCGAAGGTCGGATAACCACGTCGAGCGCGACCCAGTATGCCGCGCACTTCGGCGCGCCCGTCATCCCCGGCGGCTACAACTGGTGCCACCTGCACGGGCACGGCGGCGGCGGCTCGGACAACGCGAGCAACATCGTCGCGGCCTCTACACACTGCAACTCCGAGCAGTTGGAGATAGAGAAGATCGTCTATCAGTACAGGAACAGCGACGTGAGACTGAAGGTGGAGGCCGAGCGTTACAAGGACGCGGCGCACTTGGCGAGCAGGATTGTCTGCTACGTCTTCGTGGGCAGCGAACTCGTTTACACGCGCGCGATAGACGCCTTCAGAACGTCGAAGCCGTCATGGATCGAGCTGGAGGCCGTCAAGATTAATCTGACGAAAGCCATCACCGACAAGTTAAAGTAGCGCAGCCTGTGAGACTCCAGGGCCGAGAGGTGACACGATGAGCACGCGAAAAAACGTGCCGCCCCGTCCGGCGGGCGCGCAGCCGCCGCGCACGCTCGCACAGTCGCGCACCAACGCCGCCAACGTCAACACTCCGAAAACTCACGTCGCCGGCGTCAACACCCCGAAAGCCCCCTTCGTCGCTCCGAAAGCTCCGACGCCGCGCCACGTCGCAACGCGCACGCAACAGCCGACGCGTCCCTCCGCGCCTCGCCAGTCTCAGCCGCCGACGCGCCCCTCCGCGCTCCGCCCGCAGACGCCCGCGCCGCCCCACACGCAAGCGACACACGCGCGACCGCCCGCCGTCCAGCGCGCGACCGCCGCGCCGCGAACGAACGTCGCGCAGCGTGCGACGGTCGCGCAGCGCACGACCGCAACAGTCATGCAGCGCAAGCCTGCGACCGTCGCGCAGCGCAAGCCCTCGACCGTCGCGCAGCGTGTGCCCGCTCACGCCGCCACGCGCGGGGTCGTGCAGGCCGTCAAGTTCTACCCGAACCTGCATCCGGGCGCGGTCGAGCGGGTTGACCCCGGAAGCGTCTTTCGTCTTGAGAGCTTCACGGATCAGTACAGGCTTCGCAAGACGCAGAGCCACGGCGTCTATGTCCCCAATCAGCAGTACAACTTCGTCCGAACCGCCGCGGGCGAGATGCTCATGCACAACCGCTATCGTCATCCTTCGATTGCCGAAGGACGTCAGGTTCTCTACGCGGGCGAAGCCTTCTTCAATAACGGCAAGCTCGAATGGTGGTCGAACGGTTCGGGCCACTACCAGCCCGACGCCGACGACGCACAGCAGGCCGCGCTGCCGTTGGACAACTTCTACACCTATCAGCAAATCATCAAAGGCGAACACAAGCGTAAGCCGGGACGTTGAGGCCGCGCGCGCCGGAACATGGCCGGGAATCTCAAAGCACTCATCAGCCGTCTCGACGACTCTTGCCGCAACGCGCTCGAAGCGGCGGCGGGCCTCTGCCTCGGTCGCACCAACTACGAAGTTGACATCGAACACTTCCTCCTCAAACTCACCGAATCGCCCGACGCGGACATCACGCGCGCCCTACGCCACTTCGGCGTTGACCTCTCGCGCCTGACTTCAAACCTCACCGTCGCGCTCGACAAACTCAAGACCGGCAACGCGCGCACGCCCTCGCTCTCGCCACGCCTCCTGCGCCTCATCGAAGAGGCTTGGATGCTCGCCTCGATTGACTACGCCGCGCAGAAAGTTCGCTCCGGCCATCTCCTTCTCGCGCTTCTCACAGACGAAGGACTCGCACGCCTCGCGCGCGAAGTCTCCGAAGAGTTCAACCTCGTCTCCGTCGAGATGCTCCGAAAGAAACTCCCAGACCTCTCGACGGGTTCATCGGAAGACCGCGACGGCAGTTCGCCGGCAAGCACGGCGGGCGCACACCCCGGCTCAACTATTCCGACCGCCGACTCGAACGGCGACGGCGAAGCGACGACCGCGCTCGACCGTTTCACCGTTGACCTCACGGCAGCCGCGCGCGCCGGGCGCATTGACCCCGTGCTTGAACGCGACGCGGAGATTCGTCAAATCGTTGACATACTCACGCGCCGCCGGCAGAACAATCCGATTCTGACGGGCGAAGCGGGCGTCGGAAAAACCGCCGTAGTCGAAGGCTTCGCGCTTCGCGTCGCGGCGGGCGACGTGCCGGAATCGTTGAAGCACGTCGCGGTGCGCGCGCTCGACCTCGGACTCTTGCAGGCGGGCGCGGGCGTCAAGGGCGAGTTTGAGAATCGTCTGAAGTCGGTAATCGAAGAGGTGAAGTCAAGCCCGCGCCCCGTCATCCTCTTCATAGACGAGGCGCACACGCTCATCGGCGCGGGCGGCGCGACGGGCCAGTCAGACGCCGCAAACCTCTTGAAGCCAGCGCTCGCGCGCGGAGAGCTTCGCACAATCGCCGCGACCACTTGGGCCGAGTACAAAAAATATTTCGAGAAGGACGCCGCGCTCGCGCGCCGCTTCCAAGTCGTCAAGGTCGAGGAGCCGACCGAGGAGCAGTGTGTTCGCATGATGCGCGGCCTCGTCTCGATGCTCGAACAGCACCACAACGTTCGCGTGCTCGAAGAGGCCGTAGCCGACGCCGTAAAACTCTCGCACCGCTACATCACGGGCCGGCAACTTCCCGACAAAGCCATCAGCGTTTTAGACACGGCCTGCGCGCGCGTTGCCATCAGCCAGTCGGCCACGCCGCCCGCCGTCGAAGACGCGCGTCGTCGCATCGAGCAACTCGCGGCGGAAGCGTCCGCGCTCAGACGTGAGACCGCGACGGGCGCTGATCACAGTCGTCGCGTCGAAGAGTTGACGGCGGCGCGCGAGGAGGAAGAGGAACGCCTCGCGCGACTCAACGAACAGTGGGAGCGCGAGCGCGAAATCATCAAACAGATTCGCGAACTCCGCGCGCGTCTCGAAGGCCACGCCGCCGCAGCCGGCGGCAACGGCGCGGGCGACTTGGAAGAAACGAACGACGCCGAAGTTAACGAAGAGGTCACGGCGATTGCTTCGAGCGCGACGGCAACTCCCGCCGCTTCACCAGCTTCCGCCGCCAAGGGCAAGCGCGCGCGGAAGTCGAAAACCGACTCGAAGACAACGGACGCCGACGAGTTGCGAGCGCAACTCGCGCGCCTGAACGCGAAGCTTCGCAAAGCGCAGGGCGACGTGCCGCTCGCGCAAGTCTGCGTTGATTCGCAGACCATCGCCGAAGTCATTTCAGGTTGGACGGGCATCCCCGTCGGGCGCATGCTCACCGACGAGATTAATACTGTTCTCACGCTCAAGGAGCGACTCGAACAACGCGTCGTCGGTCAATCGCACGCGCTCGAAGCAATCTCGCAGCGCATTGCGACGGCGCGCGCCAACCTCACAGACCCGCGTCGCCCCGTCGGCGTCTTCCTCCTCGTCGGGCCTTCCGGCGTCGGAAAGACCGAGACCGCGCTCGCGCTCGCCGAAGCGCTCTACGGCGGCGAGCGCAACCTCGTCCAGATAAACATGAGCGAGTATCAGGAGTCGTACACCATCTCCGCGCTCAAGGGTTCGCCGCCGGGCTACGTCGGCTACGGCGAGGGCGGCGTGCTGACCGAAGCCGTGCGGCGCAAGCCTTACTCGGTCGTGCTCTTGGACGAGATGGAGAAGGCGCACACGGACGTGATGGAACTTTTCTATCAGGTCTTTGACAAGGGCGTTCTGGAAGACAGCGAGGGGCGCGAAGTTGACTTCCGCAACACCGTCATCATCCTCACGTCGAACACAGCGTCGGACACAATCATCGAACTCTGCTCCGAGCCTGACTCGCTGCCCGAACCCGAAGTGATAAACGAAGTCATACGCCCCGAACTTCTCAAGGTCTTCAAGCCCGCGCTTCTCGGTCGCATGGCCGTCGTCCCTTACTATCCGATAAGCGATGAAGTGATGCGCCGAATCATACGCCTCCAACTCGAACGCGTCGGTCGCCGCCTCGCCGAAAACCACGGCGCGACGTTCAGCTACGACGAGGCCGTCGTCAACGAGATAGCAAGCCGTTGCGAAGAGGTCGAATCCGGCGCGCGCAACATTGACCACATACTCACGCGCACCCTTCTTCCAGAAATGTCGAACGAGTTTCTAGCCTGCATGGCGTCGGAGAAAAGCGTCTCGCGCGTCCACGTCGGCACGGGCGCCGACGGGCAGTTCAGCTACGTCCTACGCTTCCGCGAGTAGGTTTGCGCGCGGGCGGCCTTACGGTTTATCGTCTCTCGTATAAACGAAGCCGAGAAGGAGAAGCCGAACCGGAAGGGATGCGCCTCGCCGAAACGCTCAGGCTCGCGCTCGCCGCCGCAGCCGTCACGTTGTTTGCGTCGTCGTGCGCGACGCGCGACGACACGAAGGCCCGAAGCGAAGACCCCGTGCGCGCGCTCTTCGAGCGCCAGTGCGCGATGTGTCACGGCAAAGAGGGCGAGGGCCGGCAGGTCGGCACGCTTCAAGTGCCCGCGCTTCGAGAGGGGCGAGCCGCGAGCGACCCCGAAGAACGCCTCTTCGCGCAGGTAAGCGACGGCGGCAACGGCATGCCGCCCTTCAAGTTTTCACTGACAGACGAACAGATTCACGCGCTCGTGCGCTTCGTGCGCCAAGACATACAGCAGCAGGGCCGCGCCGCGCCCAAACAATAGTCGAACTCAACATTTACCGAAACGATGAAACCGATGCGAAACAAAAAGATCGTCCTTCTCTTCGTCACACTCTTTCTCTGCTGTGCTGCCGCCGCGCGCGCGCAGGAGAAGTTGCTGACGATTGAAGACATCTACGACAAAGACAAGAAGGTCGCCTTCGGCGGAAGCCCCGCGCCCGACCTCGTCTGGCTGAGCGACGGCGAGCACTATCTTCAAAGCAGAGACGAGAAGGACAAGGCGCAGATTTGGAAGGTCAACGCGCGCACGGGCGAGGCCGTTCCTTTCTTCGACACGTCGAAGATGGAGTCGGCACTGGCGAAACTTCCCGCCGTCAGTCGTGATGATGCTAAGAAACTCGCGCACGCGAAGTCGTTCCACTTGAACCCCGCGCAGACCGCCGTCCTCATTAACTTCAACAAAGAACTCATCTACTACGAGTTGAACTCGAACGCCGCCGCGCGCCTGACGAACAACACGGCGGAGGAGTTGGAAGAAGATTTCAGTCCCGACGGTCGGATGGTGAGCTTCGTGCGCGGGAACGATTTATATGTTGTCGAGCTTGCGTCGAAGCGCGAGCGGCGTCTGACGACGACGGGCGGCGAGAAGACTTTGAACGGTCGCCTCGACTGGGTCTATGAGGAAGAGGTTTACGGTCGCGGCAACAAGCGCGCCTACTGGTGGAGTCCTGATTCGACGCGCCTCGCTTACCTCAGTCTCGACGAGACGCCTGTCCGCACCTTTCCCGTCGTTGACCACATCCCGCGCGAGCAGGTTTTAGAAGAGACGCCGTACCCGCTCGCAGGAGACCCGAACCCGCTCGTGCGCCTCGGCGTCGTCTCGGCGCAGGGCGGCGCGACGCGCTGGGTTGACACGTCCGCTTACAAGCCTACAGACCTCCTCATCGTCCGCGTCGCTTGGTCGCCCGACTCGCGCCGCGTCGTCTATCAGGCGCAGAACCGCGAGCAGACGTTTTTGGATTTGAACGCCGCCGACGCGGCGACGGGAAAAACCGCGCGGCTCTTTCAGGAGAAGACGCCCGCTTGGGTTGAGCCGACGGACGACAACCCGCGCTGGCTCAAGGACGGCTCGTTTCTCTGGCGCAGCGAGCGCACGGGCTGGATGCACATTTATCACTACAACCCGGACGGCAAACTCATCAAGCAAGTGACCGGCGGCAAGTGGGAGGCGCGCTCGCTCGACGCCGTTGACGAGTCAGCCGGTCTAGTCTATTTCCGAGGCACGGAGCACAGCCACATCGCCGAGCAAGTTTATCGAATCAAACTCGACGGCACACAGCTTACGCGTCTCACTGAGGCCGAGGGAACGCACAACTCTTCGTTCAACCCGGCGGCGACGCTCTTCATAGACAAGTGGAGCGACATCAACACGCCGACGCAAACGCGTCTTCACAGCGCGGACGGCGCTGTGGTGCGCGTGATTGAAGAGAACCGCGTGGAAGTCCTCAAGCAGTACAAACTCGGCACGCCCGAATTCCTTCAGGTGAAGACGCGCGACGGCTTCGCTATGGAGGCGATGATGATAAAGCCGCCGGATTTCGACCCGTCGAAAAAGTATCCCGTGATGGAGTTTACATACTCCGGCCCGCACGCGCCGCAGGTCAAAAACGCTTGGGGCGCGACCACATATATGTGGCATCAACTGCTCGCCGAGCGCGGCTACATCATCTGGTACTGCGACAACCGAACCGCCAGCGGCAAGGGCGCGGAGTCGGCTTGGCGCGTCTATAAAAACTTCGGCGAGCTTGAGCTGCGTGATTTGGAGGACGGGCTGAACTACTTGAAGAAGCTCCCCTTTGTTGACGGCGAGCGCATAGGAATCTGGGGCTGGAGCTTCGGCGGCTACATGACTTCATACGCCTTGACGCACAGCCGCAGCTACAAACTCGGAATCGCTGGCGGCACTGTCTCCGACTGGGCGAACTACGATTCCATCTACACCGAGCGCTACATGCTCACGCCCGAGCACAACGCTGACGGTTACAAGTCGAGCGGCCCCACGGCTTCAGCCGCGAACCTTCACGGGAAGCTTCTGTTGATTCACGGCGCGATTGACGACAACGTCCACATGGCGAACACGATTCAGTTAGCCTACGCCTTGCAGAAGGCGAACAAGCCTTTCCAACTGATGCTCTATCCGAAGTCGCGCCACGGCGTCACAGACCCCGCGCTCGTCAAACACATGCGACAGATGATGACCGACTTCATCATCGCAAACCTGTAAGTTAAATCAAAAGGCAAAAGAGAAGAAGGAAGACGAAAGACAGCGTGGCTCTCATCAATGTTGAAAATGAGAGCCACGCTGTTTCCCATCTACTTCTTTTGCCTTCTTTAGACGCCGGGCATAGCCTTCTTGAGCGGGCGCTGGATCAGGAAAAGCAGCAGCCCGACGGAGGCGGCCATGACGGCGACGACGACGAAGAATTTCGAGTGCGTCCAGACCGTCCACTTCACGCCGATTGTTCCGACCAGATAGTTGCCGACGGACGTGGCGACGAACCAGCCGCCCATCATCAAGCCGCGCATCCTAACGGGCGCTACCTTCGAGACGAGCGATAGACCCATCGGCGAGAGCATCAACTCGCCCAGCGTGATGACGGCGTAGCCGCTGATTAGCCACCAAGGCGAGACGCGGCCCGTGTTCCCGCCGGCCAGCGCTCCCTGATACATAATCATATAGGCTGCCGCGACGAATAACATGCCGATAGCCATCTTTGTCGGCGTCGAAGGCTCACGCCCCTTGCGGTCGAGCAGGCCCCAGAACCAGATTAGCGGGAAGGTGAGCACGACGACGAAGAACGGGTTGATCGCGTTTGAGATGACGCCCGACACGTCGCTGCCGTCAATGAGTCCTAAAGTCAGGATGCCGATGAGCACGGGCACGACGCTCGACGCGCCCCAGTCCGTGTTGTCGTTGGCCCAGTAAGTCCACGTCGCGCCGTTCTGGTGGAATGCCATCCAGAAGACGATGACGATGGCGAAGACGACGACGAGCGCGAAGATGCGCTTGCGGTCGGGCACGAGGTCAATCGCGCTGCGCGGCGCGGCGGCAGGCGCTTCCGCATCCTGACCGCGCAAGTCATGCTCCGGCGCGCCCAGCGGCGGCAGGTCTTCCGTCGTGAGCGTGGACTTCGGCTCGTTCCCCTTGACCGCGCTGCCGCTGCCGCCGGGGCGTATGTCCGCGGCCTCGACGTGCCGCTTGAAGAACGCAAGCGTGGCGACCGAGACGACCATCCCGCCCGCGGCGACGGCGAACGCCGGGTGATAGCCGAACTTCTGCTTGACGATCTCCATCACGATTGGCGCGACAAACGCGCCGACGTTGATTCCCATGTAGAAGATGTTGTAGGCACGATCCTTGAGATGACTGCCCTCAGGGTAGAGCTTACCTACCATCGCCGAGACGTTCGGCTTGAAGAAGCCGTTGCCGACGACGAGGCACACGAGCGCCACGTACATCACCCAGACGAGCGGAAAAGAGAGCAGCAGGTGGCCGGCCATGAAGAAGAAGCCGCCGATCATCACCGACTTGCGGTAGCCGAGCTTGCGGTCGGCGATTATGCCGCCGATGAGCGGGCTGAAATAGACGGCGGCCAAATACCACGAATAGAGGCGCGTGGCATCGGGTCGCGTCCAGCCGAAGCCCTGTGCGTTGTCCTGCAAGTAGAGAGTGAAGAGCGCCAGCATCGAGTAGAAACTGAAGCGCTCCCACATCTCCGTGGCGAAGAGCACGTAGAGGCCCTTCGGGTGCTTGCCCAAAGCGACCGCGCCCGCATGTTCGTGGACGATGGCGGCGGCGTCAGCAGTCATAAAAGTTCCTGCTCCTTTGCTACTGCGACACGGGCGCGGGCGAACGCCGCCACAGAGTCGCAAATGGGTTGGGGCCGCGCGCCGTTGCGCAGCCGTTGAAGGGGATACTTCAGGCGCGATTCTAGGCGGAAACAGCGCGCCCGGCAAGCGCTTCATGAGTTGCGAAGCGCGATTCTCGTTGAAGCCCGGCGGGAGAGATTTGAACGCGCCGACGCATTGGAACATAATAGGCGCAAACGAAAACGTGCTCCGTTGCTTTTATTCGTCTCTTCCGAAATCGCTAGACTCCGAAAGGAAAGATTAAAGTCATGTCCATGACCGACACAACGCACGCGGGCGAATCGGTTAACGCCGAACGCGTCGGCGAAATCCAGCGCGCGCTGCGCGAGGCTAATCTCGACGGCTGGCTCTTCTACGACTTCCGACAGAGCGACCCGCTCGCCTACCGAATTTTGAAGCTCGACCCCAAGCAGTTTTCCACGCGCCGTTGGTTCTACTTCGTCCCCGCCACGGGCGAACCCGTCCGCATCAACCACGCAATCGAACAGGGCAAACTCGACCTGCTCCCCGGCAGGAAGCTCATCTACAGCAGTTGGCAGCGACTCAACGAGAACTTGCGCGACGCGCTCTCGACCGCCAAAGCTTCCCGTCCGCCGCGCATAGCCATGCAATACTCGCCCGAAAACTCAATCCCCTACATCTCGCGCGTTGACGCCGGAACTATCGAACTCGTCCGCTCGCTCGGCGCTGAACTCGCTTCGAGCGCAGACCTCGTCCAACTCTTCGAGGCCGTCTGGACTGACGAACAGTATGCTTCTCATGTGAAGGCCGCCGGCAACATTCACAACATCATTCAAGAAGCCTTCGTCGAAGTCGCAAAGCGCATCAAGGCCGAACGTCCGGTCACGGAGTACGACATACAGCAGTTCATGGTGCAGCGCTTCGAGGACGAAAACATGACCTGCAACGACGACCACCCAATCGTCTCCGTCAACGCAAACGCCGCAAGCCCGCACTACCAGCCGAACGCCGAGAAGTTCGCGCCAATCCGTCGCGGCGACTTTCTACTCTTAGACGTTTGGGCGAAACAGAACACGCCCGGCGCGGTCTATGCCGACCAGACTTGGACGGGCTACGTCGGCAGTGAGCCGTCGGACGAGCACGTCAAAGTCTTTACGATTGTGCGCGAGGCGCGCGACGCCGCGATAGAGTTTGTGCGCGAGGCGGTGAGCGCGGGGCGCGAGATACGCGGCGCGGAAGTTGACGACGTTTCGCGCGGCGTCATAGAGCGCGCCGGCTACGGCGAATACTTCACGCACCGCACGGGCCACTCCATCGGCGAGGAAGTCCACGGCAACGGCGCGCACATTGACAACCTTGAGACGAGGGATTCGCGCCGCATCATCCCGCGCACGTGCTTCTCAATCGAGCCGGGCATATACCTGCCCGGCAACTTCGGCGTCCGCTCCGAAGTTGACGTCTATGTCGGCGAAGGCACGGTCGAAGTCACGGGCCAGCCCATCCAGACCGAACTCGTGAGGATTCTGAAAGGCGAATGATGAATGCGGAATGCGGAATGATGAATGAAGACAAGGATGCTGTTTTCATTCATCATTCATCACTCATCATTCATCATTTCCTCCGCGCGATTCTTGCCATGAACCCCCGACTCAAAGCAACGCTCGCCGTCGTCGCCCTCGTCGCTTCAGTCGCGCTCGCCACGCACGCGCACGCGCAAACGTCGAAGCGCGGCGCGGCGTCGAAGTCAGGGCCGACCTACACCGCCGCCGAAGCCGCGCGCGACCGCGAGATAGCCGCGCGCTTCGCTCCAGTCTTCTATCAAGGACTCGGCGACAAGCGTCGCAGCGACCTCATCACAAACTTCGACTTCTCCGCCTCCTACCTCCACGCCCCTTCCTCGACATCTTCCACCCGTAGCGGCACAACGAAGGCGCATTCATACAGACTACACGCCTAAGCCCAAACACCCGTCTCGGCAAGTGTGACTTAAAGTCCGTGGACTTAAATCCTACAAGAGTTTAACTGTATCTCAATGTCAGACATAAAACTGGCGTTCGGAAAACGGCTGCGCGAGTTGCGCGAGGATAAAGGAATGTCCCAAGAGACATTAGCGCACGAGGCAGGATTAGACCGAACATACATTTCAGGCGTCGAGCGCGGTAAGAGAAACATATCGTTAGAAAACATAGAACGTTTGGCATTGGCACTCGGAGTAGAGATTAAAGACTTCTTTGGAGACTGACGCTATGGACGACTTCTGCCGAAGCTTTGAAGCCGCCATACCGAAGCTGAGGCGAGAGATTCTGGCTGAGTTTAAGAGTCAACAAACTCAAGCCGGATTCAGGTCTGTGTGGGAACATTTTGAAGACGTAATTAACCCTATCCTGATTCGCTTCTTGACGAATCCGCCTTTGTCTATTCCTCCAACGGATATTACGGCTGCGAAATCGAAAAGCGTTTACCCTGACTTGAAGGTAATGTATAGAAAGAAGCCTTACGCTATTGATGTTAAGTCAGGGGAATATGAAATCAATCCTTGGTACGACATTGGTAGATTAGACACGTACGAGGAAAAGCATCTTCAAAAATACGCAGCCGAATATTGTGTAACTGTCCGATGGAAGGGTAGAGAGACGGTAGAAGTGACGGACGTTTATATTGAGCCTACTTATGAGAGCGTCGGATATAGACTTGAATCTGACGGGGTGCTCTATAGACCCTATGATGGAAAACTACGTCCGAAGCCTTGGTCTGATTTTGAGGCGGGAACGTCCCATTGGAAAAACCTAGCACACTTTAAGCAAGGTCTGGAAGCTTCACGAAACTTTAGGCGAAGGTCTTTTATAGCTGAGTGGTATAAGGGCATGGATGAAACGGAACGCCGGAAGTTAAAACAAGTTCTCAGTGCGATTGATGCCGGTAAGACGGTCAAATTTGACGAAGACCTAATTGACGAAGACTCAAGCGCGTAACACCACTCTACATTTTTTAATAGCCGCGAGACGCGTTGGATAAATTAAATCTATCTTCCGCAACATTTCCGCATTATCCGCTTCAATATCTTTCTCCGATGGTTCTTTCCCCAATCTTTGGGCGAGTCGCTGCAAATACGTCTCTATTTCCTTCTTAGAAGCAGCCGTCCGGCTCTTTTTAATTGAATGCCGCGGCATTTTAGAGATTCCGAACAAATCAGTGTGCCGTTCCATCGCGGCAAGTTTCTCTCTCGTTATGCGAACATAATTCGGGTCAAGATCAAGCGTGACGAAGTTTCTGTCTAATTTTCTAGCCGCCAACGCCGTGGTGCCCGCGCCGCAAAATGGGTCGAATATAAGTCCACCGGTGTCGGTGGTCAGCGAAATGATGCGCTCCATCAGTTTTTCAGGTAGCTGACATGGGTGAGCGTCGCGGTCACGCTTATGCTTAATTCGGTGCACGTCGAACCATATGTCTGATAGCTCGACCTTCTCATCATCTCCAAGCCGTTTTCGCCGCCTGACACACGAAGCCCTCAGACAATATTGTGGCGAATCGGGCGGATGAACGGCCTGACCGCCTTCCGCAGAGTAATTAAAAATTGGGGCCGTGCCGGGCTTCGTGTAGTAGAGAAGGGCGTAGTGTGCCGGCATCAGTTTGCCACGCGGGTCTGACAAGGCATCCCACGTAATCCAATGTCTGAATTCTAAACGGCTGTGAAGGAATGCGGCATGATGAATCGCCCATTTCGGCAGATTCAATACAAATAGGCTTCCGCCGGGCTTTAGAGTTCTAGCCATCCCTTCTAGCCAGCGATTACACCACTCTATATATTTTTGCTCGGCTAGAGCGTCATCGTACATGTCGTAAGTCTTTTTAAGATTGTAGGGCGGATCGGCAAATGCTAAATCGAACACTCCTTCCGGGTGAAGAGAAGCGACCCTGTTCAAAAAAGAAATACAGTCACCTTGATACACCTTGTTTAGTTCGAGGTCAGTTAATTCCTCCCACTCAGAAGAGCTTGAGTCGGAATTCAATGTTTGTGCATCAACCGCCGAGGACGTTGTGATGCCTTGCTCGTTTTGTACAACGAGGAGATGAGAATCCCCTTCTCGCTCTGTCAAAGCTTTCACTCTCTTAAGAACATAATCAGGAATCAGGTGGCTTTGCAGTCTTACTTTAGGTAGATCACGCCAGACATCCGACAGCGAAGTGCCGCTTGGATGCATTAGATGTTTTTTCCCGCCCCAGTCTTTAAGATTCTGACCACAGGCCGTGCAGTAAACATGCGGGGAGCGGGCGGTGGATGTGTTTAAGTGAAACGGCGTCGGCGTTTTACTTGTCGGCTTGCTCTTCAAAAACATTAGCAAGCCCATGCTGGTAGGGGCGAGCGTGTCGGTTCTGCCAGCGTCCTCTATATCAAGGGTTATCCAATATTTAAAAAGCATCTGACCACGGCTGTTGTCCAACTTGGAAATATATTCGCCCCAAATAGCCAGATGCTTGGGCAGACCGTACACGAAGAATAGCCCTCCGAATTTCAACACTCTTACGCATTCCGAAATTAGGGCGCGTGATTGATCGGAGAGTTGGTGATTCAAAGGTGGGGACGGATGCAGTTTATCTTGTATGTCGAAAAATGTATTTATTAATACGACGTTCTTACTCTCGCTGGAAAGCGTGAAAAGGTTCGTTAGCGGCTCGGCGTTGACGTATTTGAATTCTGCCATAGCATCGCGTGAGAAAATTAATGCCGGAGGTCGGACTCGAACCGACATGGGGAGTGAACCCCGCCAGATTTTGAGTCTGGTGCGTATACCGATTTCGCCACTCCGGCGCGCGTGGGGCATGATAGGGCGCGCGTCCATTGCTCGTCAACCGGCGTGGGGCTTGCAAAATCGCTTGTGCAAACGCGTTCGGGGCGGTAATATAAAAAGGCCCTTTTTGGCAGGCTCACACCCGACGGTGGGCCTTCGATGCCTCCTCTCCCCCGCCTCAGGTTTCATTCGACCCCGGAAGAACGCGGAGACACGACTCGCATGTCTATGACTCTTGACGCAAGAGCGCGCGTACTTATCGCCGACGACGAACCCGAAATCCGCGCGGTTCTCTCAGACCTGCTCAGTCCGTTCTACGACTGCGTGGCGGTCGGCTCGGCTGAGGAGGCTCTGGCGAGCCTGCGCGCCGACGCCTACGACCTCATCATCAGCGACATAATGATGGGCGGCATGAGCGGCCTTGAGATGATTCCGCACGTGCTCGCGCTCTCGCCCGACATCGTTGTGATAATGATTAGCGGCGTGCAGACGGTCGAGAGCGCGATCAACGCGCTTCGCGCCGGAGCGTTCGACTACGTGATGAAGCCCTTCGACCTGCAACACGTCGAAGCCGCCGTCAGCCGCGCGCTCGAACACCACAAACTTCGCGTAGAGAAGCGACGTTACGAAAACTTCCTCGAACAGATGGTCGGCCAGCGCACAGCCGAACTCGACCGCGCGCTCCGTTCGCTCGAAGACGCATACCGAACGACCTTGAAGGCACTCACCGCCGCGCTCGAAACCCGCGACCAAGAGACGCACGGACACTCCGAGCGCGTCGTCAACTTCTCCTTGCGTCTCGGCCAAGAGCTTAGCCTCGACGACGAACAGAAACGCTCGCTTGAGTTCGGTTCGCTCCTCCACGACATCGGGAAGATTGGCGTCCCCGACGCAATCCTCCGAAAGCCCGCCGCCTTGAGCGAGGCCGAGTGGACGCGTATGCGCGAGCACCCTTTGCACGGACAGAAGATTTTGCGCGGGATAAACTTTCTCGAAGGCGCCGCGCGCGTCGTCGCGCAGCACCACGAGAAGTGGGACGGCACGGGCTACCCTCTGGGATTGCGTGGCGAGGAGATTGACTTGAACGCGCGCATCTTCGCCGTCGCCGACGCGTTCGACGCAATCACGAGCGACCGCGTCTATCGTCGCGGTCGGAGTTACGAGGAGGCCGTCGCCGAGTTGAAGGAGTTCGCGGGCCGGCAGTTCGACCCTTCGGTCGTGGAGGCTTTCCGGCGCGTCCCGCGCGACGAGTGGGACGAGATACGACGACGCTCGCTCGAAGCGCGCGAGTTGAAGGCCGCCGCGCAAAGGCTCGAACACACGACGGGAAACCTCTACGTCGAGTCGGGCGAGAGCGTTCTGGTGAATTAGAACTTACCGTTTCCGTTTGTCGGAAGAGATTTCAACACAGAGAGCACGGAGACACAGAATTCACAGAGATTTTTCTCTGCGTACTCTGTGCCTCCGTGTTCTCTGTGTTAATCCTTTTAGTAAACTCGCGGCTTACTGGCCTTGCGGCTTCGCTTCGGGTTGTCGCATCGAGCCGACGACGTAGCCGCGCCGCGCGCGAAGGGTCAGTCCGATTCGACGCGCGCCGACGTGAATCTTTCTATACTCCGTCGCGGGCGCGGTGCGAAGCGGGCGCTTCGGCTTGTACGTGATGACGTACTGCGAGTCTATCTCGCGCCCGACGCCGCCCGCTTCGGCGACCATCCCCTCGATTGAGTCTGGCAGAAGTATCCGCCCGCCCGTCTCCTCCGTAAGATTCTTCAGGCGCGACTCGCCGCGCGCCATCTCGCGCTCGGCCTCCTTGCGCCGGCGTCGGAGTCCAGTGTCAATACGTATGCCGTCGTTGACGCTCACGGGGTTGATGCCGCCGCCGTTCATGCCGGGCGGTCGCGTCGGGTCTATGCCGACCGTAGCCTGATCGGCGCGCGACTGCGCCGCGCCCGGCGACTCCTTCGGGTTCTTCCACCAAGGCTGCTTCATCTGCTCGCGCGCGACAGCCGTGTAGCTGACGACGTGCAGCGTGGCCTGCGCGGCGATGAGACGCCTCACCGCGTCGTCATACTCCTTCGAGCTTGCCGTGTCTATCCCGTCCGTGACGAGCACAAGATGCCGGTTGCCGACGGGCTGCGACAACAACATGTCAGTGGCGCGCTTTATCGCGCGCGAGAGGTTCGCGCCCGACCCCGAAGCGAGTTTAGCCTTGATTGCGCGCGCGGCCTGCGCGCGGTCGCTCGTCCAATCCTGCAACACCTCGGTCTTGCCGCTGTACTGCACGGCGGCCACGCGGTCGCCCTCGCGCAGCGACTGTAGGACTGCGAGCGCAACGTCGCCCGTCGTCTTGGCGCGGACAATCGGGTCTAAGTCCCAGCCCGTGCCCATCACGACGACGACGCTCGCGTTCACTCTCCGCACGCTCTTGACCTGCTGCGGCACTTCGTCTTCGACGACGAGCACGTCGTCAACTTCGAGACGCGGGTCGAAGCGCCCGTTCTCGTCGTATGCGAAGACGGGCAGACGCACCTCTTCCGTATAGACACGCTCCGCCTCGTCGTCGGCGGGCGTCGGCGTCGGCTTGGGGCGCACGCCGCTCTGCGCGTGCGTGTGCGACGGCGAAAAGTTGACGAGCGTGATACAGATGAAGGCGATGCTGGTGAAAGCGAAAGTCAGGCGGCGCACAAACATTTCCAATCCTCCGCCGTTAAATTTATAGAACTGACGGTTCAGATGCAGCGCGGGCGCGCGTCGGTTCGCCTCCGCGCGCCATTTAGTTTCACAAGACTTACTCATTTAGTTTCGCGCCCGGACGTTCGACGTAGTTTCCCGATTGCCTCCATCAAACTTCGGACGCGTGCGCGCTCGACCGTGTTCGACCAAAGTCCGCGCTCCTTGAAGTAAGAGCCGACGATAAAGGCGTCCGCCGAGTCGTAGAACCGCGAAACGTTTTCCGCCGTCACGCCCGAACCGAGAATCACGGGCAGGCGGCAGTGCGACTTCGCCTCGCGCACATCCTCCATGCGCGGCGGCTCGCCCGTGACGCCGCCCGTGACGATTACCGCGTCGGCGCGCATGAACTCCACGGCGGCGCACGTCTCGCCCAAAGAGACGTCCGAGGTGATCGCGTGCGACGAATGTTTCTTCTTCACGTCGGCCCAGACGCCGACGCGCTCCGCGCCTATCTGCCGCCGGAAGCGCAGGAGGCGCGCGGCGGAGGATTCGATGAAGCCCTCGTCGGCGACGTGCGCGAACGCGAAGCCTTCGGCGCGTATGAAGTCGAGCGAGGCGGCGTGCGCGACCGACACGGCCTCCGTGTTCGCGCCCGCGAGAACCTGCACGCCCGTCGGCAAGTTTGCCTCCAGTTTCACGGCGCGCGCGATGACCGCGAGCGCGGCGACTATCTCAGGCCCGACCGAGCCGCGAAGGTACGGAACGTCGTGCATGTTCTCAATCATCAAGCCGTCAACGCCGCCTTCGCGCAACGCGTCGGCCTCGCTGACGGCGAGTTCGGTCAACTCGCCGACGCTTAACTTCGACGCCGGAGCGCCGGGCAGCGCGCCGACGTGAATCACGCCGACGACTGGCTTCAGGGTAGTGAACAGTTCTTCCATCAATGTCCTAAATGACAACCCCCATTTGAAATGCGGAATGATGAATGATGAGTGATGAATGAAGACAAAGGCGCTGTTTTCATTCATCATTCATCATTCATCATTCATCATTCATCATTCCGCATTCATCATTCATCTTTTTTCCTCGCCTGCGCTTGGACGGCTGTGATGGCGATTGCGTCAACGATGTCTTCGGCTTTGCAGCCGCGCGAAAGATCGTTGGCGGGCTTGTCCAAGCCTTGGAGGACGGGGCCGATGGCGGTCGCGCCGCCGAGTCGTTCGGTGAGTTTGTAGGCGATGTTTCCGGCCTGCAAGTCGGGGAAGATGAGCACATTTGCGCGTCCGGCCACGCTTGAGCCGGGCGCTTTCGACTGGCCGACCGAAGGGACGAGCGCGGCGTCGGCCTGTAGCTCGCCGTCAATTTCGAGTTCGGGCTGGCGCGCGCGCACCGTCCGCACGGCCTCCACGACCTTGTCAACGAGTTTGTGCTGCGCGCTGCCCTTCGTCGAGAACGAGAGCAGCGCGACGCGCGGCTCGGTGTCGAGAAGCGCGCGGCAAGAGTCGGCTGATGCGATTGCGATTTCGGCGAGTTCCGTGACACCCGGTTCGATGACGACGCCGCAGTCCGCGTAGATCATCGCGCCCTCGTGTCCGAACGAAGGATTGGGGAGAATCATCACGAAGAAGCTGCTGACTACACGGAGGCCGGGGCGCATGCCTATGCAGTGGAGCGCGGCGCGGACGGTGTGCGCGGTCGTATTTGTAGCGCCCGCGACCGAGCCGTCGGCCTTGCCTTCGCGCACCAAGAGGTTGGCGTAGTAGAGCGGGTCTTGGACGGCGATGCGCGCCTCGTCGGGCATGAGTCCTTTCGCGCGCCGGAGTTCGTGGTAGAGCGAGGCGACGCGCTCGAAGTCGGGCGCGCGCCGGTGGTCTAAGACGTTAACGCCGCCGAGGTCTGCGTTCGCTTGTCGCGCGGCGGCGCGAACCTTCTCCTCGTCGCCGAGAACCGTGACGCGCGCGAGCCGGTCGCGCACGGCGATTGACGCGGCGACTACGGTGCGCGCATCTTCGCCTTCGGGAAGGACGATGTGCTGCGGGTCGGCGGCGGCGCGTTGGCGTATGCGTTCGAGTATGGACATAAGACGAATGATGAATGATGAATGCGGAATGATGAATGATGAGAAGAACGCTGTCTCTCGTCAGCCGTTCGTGAATGATGAGAGGCAGCGTGCTTCTCATTCATCACTCATCATTCCGCATTCATCATTTCTGTTTGTTGGGCAACCGTGAATTTAACACGAATCGTTCGAGCGTGGGAAACGCGTCGTCGGGCGAGTTGTCGAACGATGCCGGGGTCAGTTGTTGAGCGTGTCGTCAATGAGTGTTTCGGCGGCGGCGGAGAGTTGGCGCACGAGCGCGGGGTCGTGCGTCTTGAGCGCATTGAAGTGACGCTGTTCGAGGACGGGGACGGAGAGTCCCTCTTCGTCCGCGCCGACGAGCGCGACGCGAAGGGCGGGCGAGTCGGCGATGACGAACCACTCGCGCGCGAGCGGCGCGGCGGCGTCGAGTTCGATGACGCGCACGTTCGGGTGGCGCGGGGGTCGCCAGTCGGGTTCGCCGAAGAGATAGACGCGCTGCGAGACATCGGCGATTCGCATGTAGCGGTCAACGACCGGCTCCATGAAGGAGAGCCGCTCGAAGCCGACGTACATGCGCCCGCCCCGGTGCGTTCGCAAAAGAATCGCGTTCTCGATTAGAAGGCTGATGTATTCGAGGCAGGGGACTTGCGCGCGGAAGCGGAAGGTTGCGCGCTCGTCGAAATCGCGCCGCGAGACGTACGAGACCGCGCCGAGGTCTTCGGCCTTCCCGCGCGCGGAGGCGACGGCGTGCTTGAACATCGAAAACGCATTCATGGCGAGTTTGGCCCCCGACTCTTCCGTGGCGGAAGCGTCAAAGCCAACTTTTACCCGCGCGAACTCGCGCCGTCGTTGCGAATGTCTGATGAAATTGTTGAGGAACGGGGAAGGGGAAAAGGCGAAAGGGGAAGAGACGAAAGGGGAAGAGACAAAGCAGACGCGCTTTTATTCCGTTTCCCCTTCCCCTTTCGCCTTTTCCCCTGACGCGCGGAGCGTGTCGAGAAGCTTGTCGTGGATTCGGTCGAAGCCGCCGTTTGACATGACGGCGACCGTATCGCCCTCGCGCAGGAGGGGCGCGAGGTGCGCGACGATTGCGTCAGCGCCGTCGAGACAGAAGGCGGGCGTGCCGCGCGCGGCGATGCTTTGGACGAGCGCGTCGGTGTCGAGGAGTTTGCCGTAGATGCTCCCTTTCTCGCGTGCGAAGACCGTCGAGAGTACGACGTAATCGGCTGAACGGAAGGCGTCGGCGTAGTCGTCTTGAAAGACGGCGAGGCGCGAGGTTGCGGAGCGCGGCTCGAAGACCGCGAAGAGTCGCCCGCCGGCATACTTCTCGCGGAGCGCGCGAAGGGTTTCGCGCACGGCGGTCGGGTGGTGCGCGAAGTCGTCTATGACGGTCACGCCCGACACGCTCCCGCGCACCTGCATGCGTCGCTTGACGCTCTGGAAACTTGCGAGCGCGTCGCGGATTTCATCGCGCGAGACGCCCCAAGCGTCGGCGGCGATGATAACGGAGAGACAGTTGCGGACGTTGAAGTCGCCGATGAGCGGCATCTCAAACTCGCCCCACGGCGAGCCGTCGCGCATGACTCGGAAGCGCGTGAGCGCGCCCGAAGTGTAGTCAATCGCGTGCGCTTGCCAGCGTGCGTCCGTGCAAGTGCCGAAGGTTTCGAGTCGCGTGTAGAGACGTTCGCCCATCTCGGCGACGACTTCGCGGACGGCGGGGCTGTCCCAGCCGGCGATGAGCCGACCGTTCTGCGGCACGAGGTTCATCAGGCGGCGGAAGGCGAGCTTGATTGCGTCGAGGTCTTTGTAGATGTCGGCGTGGTCGAACTCGATGTTGCCGACGACGGCGATTTCGGGCAGGTAGTGCATGAACTTCGGGCCTTTGTCGAAGTAGGCCGTGTCGTACTCGTCGCCCTCGATGATGAAATAATCGCTGTCGGTGACGCGGAAACTCGTCCCGAAGTTCTGCACGACGCCGCCGACTAGAAACGACGGATTCAAGCCGCCTCGTTCCATGACCCACGTTGCGATGCTCGTCGTAGTGGTCTTGCCGTGCGTTCCGGCGACGACGAGCGAGCGACGCCCGCGTATGAACTCCTCTTTGACGACCTCGGCCTGCGAGCGATAGACGAGCCGGCGGTTGAGAGTCTCCTCGACTTCCGGGTTTCCGCGCGAGAGTGCGTTGCCGACGACGACGCAGTCGGGCGTCGGCGTCAAGTGTTCGGGCTTGTAGCCTTCGCGGACGGGGATGCCAAGCTCGGCGAGCATCGTTGACATCGGCGGATAGACGTTCTCGTCCGAACCCGTCACGCGATGGCCGCGCGCCTGAAGCATTCCCGCGAGCGACGCCATCGCCGTCCCGCAGATTCCGATTAGGTGATAGTGCATAAGTGATGAGTGATGAATGATGAGTGATGAATGATGAATTAAAACAACGACTTCTTTTTAATTCATCATTCATCACTCATCATTCATCACTTCCTGCCGTTGGAATCGTGAAAGAGAACGTCGAGCCGCGGCCCACTTCGGACTGCACTTCGATTCGGCCTCCGTGGAGTTCGACGAGTTGGCGCGTGATGTAGAGTCCGAGGCCAGTGCCCTTCTCGCTGCGCGTCGCGCGCGAGCGTGCCTGCGCGTACTTGTCGAAGATGTCTTTTACGTCTTCGGGCGCGATGCCGACGCCCGTGTCCGCGATGGAGACGCGCACCGTTTCGCCCTCGCGCGCGGCGCTCAAAGAGACGCGGCCCGACTTGGGCGTGAACTTGATCGCGTTTGAAAGAAGATTGACGAGCACGCGGCGCAGCTTCGCGCGGTCGGCCATGAGCGGCGGGAGGTCTTCGGGGATAGACTCTTCGAGCGTTATCTCTTTTTCGTCGGCGAGCGGCTGCATCTGGTGGCGAAGTTCTTCGATGAGTCCGGCCAAGTTTATAGAGGCCGTGTCGAGGCGGAGCGTGCCGGATTCGAGCTTGGCGGTGTCGAGGAGGTCGTTGACGAGTTCGATGAGGTTCTGCGTGTTGCGCTCCATCATCTCGACCATGTTCTTCTGTTCCGTCGTCAACTCGCCCAGACGCCCCGACGTGAAGAAGTTTATGACGCCGCTGATTACCGTCAGCGGCGAGCGCAGGTCGTGCGTTGTGAGCGCGAGAAACTCCTCCTTCATCGCGGAAAGCTCGCGCAGTTTGGCGTTCGCCTCGTTCAACTCGCGGTTCGACTCGCCGAGCTTGCGGTTCAACTCCTCCAACTGCTCGCGCTTCTCCTCAAGCTCTCCGAGGACTTGAACGAGGTCGCGGTTCTGCCGGGCAAGCTCTTCGAGCGCGGAGTCGTCTTCGTCGGTGGCGACGAACTCGCGCAACTCTTCGGCGCGCGCGCGCACCTCGGCGGCCTCGCGCGGCGGAAGCCACTTGACTACGGCGACGCGCGTGCCTTCGCCCGCCTTGGATTGAATGTCGAACTCGTCCATCAGACGGCGCGTGCCGATGAGTCCGACGCCCATCCCCGACTCGGAGCGGTATGTGCCGCGCACAATCGAGCGCAGGCGTGCTTCGTCTATGCCGGGGCCGTCGTCGCGCGCGGTAATCTGTAGGCCCGTGGCCGCGGGGCCGCGCTGCGCGAGCGAGAGGGTTATCGCGCCAGCGCGCGCATACTCGTAGATGTTGCGGGTGAGTTCGGAGACGGCGGTCGTGATTTTTATCTGCGTGGTCGGCTCGAAACCCATCTCGCGCGCAAGCCGGCGGACGCGCTCGCGCACCTTCACGATGTCGGCCTCGCGCCGGATGTATATGTCGCCGAGGCGTGTCGAGGTGATGCCCTGCATACTCTAAAAGAGGTAAATGGTAAATCGTAAATGGGAAATAAACTTTATCGCGTCGGCGCGAACTGCTCAAGTCAGAACCCGCAACAGTCTCCATTCACCAGTCACCATTTACCTCTTTTCACCGGTAAACGAGCACGGTCGCGTCGTCGGAGTTGCGGCAGAAGTCGCGCAGGAGCACGCCCGCGATTAGTTGGGGGCTTTTGGAGAGTAGGCCGGGGTAGGCGCTGATATCCCAAGTCGCGCTCAGCCCGTCGGAGGCCAAGACGAGCGTCGTGCCTTCCGTCCAACGGTGCGGCCAGACGCGAACCTGCGAGAGACGCGCGCCGAGCGTTCCGTTCGAGGGGATGGGGCGCGCGGGTTCGTCCGTGCCGAGCACGCGCACCTCGACGTTGCCGACTCCGGCGTAAGTGAACGACCCGTGCTCGCGGTCAATGACTACCGCGCCCATCACCGCGCCGCGCGTCGCGCGAAGCGCGTCGTGGACTGCGAGGACGACTTCGCCCAAGGGTTCGCCGCGCCACTGCGAGAGCGTGTCGAGCGCGGCCTGCGAGGCTTCCTGCGCGCCGCGACCGTGGCCGAGTCCGTCTATGACGGCGAGCAGGGTTTCGTCGTCGCGCTCCGAGATGAAGTATGCGTCGCCGTTCATGTCCTCGCCCGGACGCGGGCGAGTCCAGACTCCGGCGCGGCGGGAGAGACGACGCAGACGCTCGCGCTCCGACTCGTCGGCGTCCGTCGCGGCCCACTTGCGACCGAGAAGCGCAGTGCCGTGAGTCGTCCGGCGCGCGGGCGCGAGCCGTCGCGTGGTGGCTTTGGCGAGCGAGAAGGCGTCGAACTCGTCGAGCAGACGTCGCATCGCGCCGAAGCCCGTGCCGAGGCTTCCGCCCTGCGAGACGCCGTCGCGTATGGCGCGTTCGAGGTCGAAGATGCCCGGCCCTTTGTCGCAATAGAAAATCTCAAGGCCCGGAGAGTCGGCGAGCGCTTCGGCCCAGTGGAGGCATCCGCCGCCCGACGCGTAGCGCGCGGCGTTCGTGCCCATCTCCTGCACAACTATGTCAATCTCGGCGAGCGCGTCCGGGTCGAAGCCGAGGCGCGAGGCGTACCGGTGCACGCCGCGCCGCGCCGCGCCCACCTGAGCCTCGTCCTTGATCTCTTGTGACTGAAAGACCCGCATGAAAGAAATGATGAATGCGGAATGATGAGTGATGAATGATGACTACGACCCGCCTTTTAATTCATCATTCACACTGCCGCATTCAGCACTTGCTCGTCAGAGCCAGCGCACGACCACGACGCGCGTGCCGCGCCCGACTTCCGACTCGATTTGGAATTCGTCAACGAGCCGGCGCGAGCCGGGGAGTCCTTTGCCGAGTCCGCGGCCCGTCGAGAAGCCGTCGCGCATGGCGGCGGCGATGTCGGGGATGCCGGGGCCTCTGTCCTCGAAGATGAGGCGGAGACCTTTGCGCCCCGAAGGGCTTTCGACCGCCTGCGTTATCATCCGACCGCGGCTCGCATACTTGACGACGTTGCGCGAAAGCTCCGAAGCGACCGTTGCCAGTCGCGTCTGGTCTATCATGCCGAAGCCGAGCGCGGCTGCGACGTTGCGAGCCTCGCCGCGCGCGACGGCGATGTCGTGCTCGCTCTCAAGAGCGATTGAGCTGCTCTGCAAACGCGCCCGACCCCCCGTATGCTTGTCCGTCGTCCAAGTCGTCGTCTATACCGAACTCGCTACGCAAAAGTTTTATGCCCTCGTCAACGTTTAAGACCGTGTCAACGCCGCGAAGCTCAAGGCCCAACTCGACGAGCGTGATTGCGACCGCCGGCTGCATTCCGACGACGACTGTGCGCGCGTCCATGATGCGCGCCATCGCCGCGATGTCGGAGAGCACGCGTCCGATGAAGGAGTCAACCATCTCCAAAAGAGAGATGTCTATCAGCACGCCGCGCGCGTTCGTGCGTTCGAGTTCGGTGAGTATGCGCTCTTGGAGGTGGATGACCGTGCGGTCGTCCATGTCCACTTGAATCGGCACGATGAGCACGCGACCGACCTTCAGAATCGGGATGCGCTGTTGTCCTTCCATCTTGTTAGAATGATGAATGCGGAATGATGAGTGATGAATTAAAACAGCGTTCCTCTCATCATTCATCATTCCGCATTCATCATTACGCCTCCTTCTTCTCGCCGCTCAAGTCTATCTGTTCCGCCTGAGCGTGCGCGGCGTGCGTGCCGTCGCCGTTGAGGCTCTGGAGTTTGGCGAGCGTCTTCGTTGGGACGACCGTTCGCCCGGTCATTTCGAGCGCGAGCTTGATGCCGTCCGACATCTGCGCGCGCGTGGTTATCTGGGTCAGGTCAATGCCGAGTTGCACCATCGTCTGCGCGATGGCGGGGCTGACGCCCGTCAGAATGCAGCGCGCGCCCATCAGCCGGGCCGCCGTCACAGTCTTGATGAGGTGGTTGGCGACGAGCGTGTCCATCGTGCGGACGCCCGTGATGTCTAGGATTGCGATTGTCGAGCCGGTCTCCACGATTTTTTGGAGGAGCGCCTCCATCATCATCTGCGCGCGGCGCGAATCCAAAGTGCCGATGATTGGGAGCGTCAGGATTTTGTCCCAGACTTTGATGACGGGCGTCGAAAGCTCCAACATGTCGGCGCGCTGCTGGCGGATTATCTCCTCGCGCGAGCGTATGAAGTTTTCGACCATGACGAGGCCCATCTTGTCGAGGAGACGCGTGAAGTAGTTCATCTCTTTGAGGAGCGCGGCGGCGTCGCCTTCGAGTTCTTCGGCGAGGAGCGGGCCGACGACGTTTCGAAGCGAGAGGACGTAGGTCGCGTTCTCAAGCGGCGTGTAGCCTTTGACGGCGCGCATGTGCGAAATCTCGTTGAGGTAGGAGCGCAGGTCGTCGAAGGCCGGGTGGTCGAAGCCGCCGCCCGCGGAATCTTGTATGCCTTGAACGAGCATTTCCAAGACTTGGCGCGACTGCTCGCGCAAGTCCTTTTTGGAGATAAGCTCGTCGCGGAACTCGTCGGCTTCGAGGCGCTCTTTGATCCAGAGGTTGAGAATTTCGTCGCGGCGCTCGGCGAGAAGCGCCGCGATGCGCCGCTCGTCGGGCGGCGGCGGCTGCTGTGTGGACGCGTCCTTATCCGCCATCTTTATCCTCGGTGGCCGAACGCGCCGCCAAACGCTCTTCGGGCGGCGCAAAGCGGCGTGCCTTGAAGTCTCAGGTCTTCCCGGCGAGGGAAGAGATTTGCGCTCTCACTTGAACTGGCTTGGGGGCGTTTTTAACGTCGAACTTATCTTAGCATCGCGGCGCGGAAAAGCAACCGCGACGGCGCGCGCGACTCGACGAACGGCGCGCGAAGTGTGGGTTGGAGGCGTCGGAAGTGGTTCTGCGGCGTTGGGGAGGTAGAAGACGACTGGCGGCGCGCGCTTACGGTGCGCGCCGCGTGTCCGTTTAGTTGGAGTCGGGACGGCGTCTCCGGCAGTCTTACTGAATCTTCTGCATTGTGATGGTGGTCATCGGCGCGTCGCCCGGCGTGCGCGAGTAAGAGACGTAGTAGCCGGCCTTCGGGAAGCGCAGGAGTTTGTAGAGCGCGCCGTCGTCCTTTCGGTCGGCCTCGATGCCGAGGACTGACTTCGGCGCGGGTATGTTGCCGCCCGTGTAGTATATGGAGACCGCCATCACCTTCTTCGTGTCGTCGTAATAGACTTGGCACGACTCGTTGTCGTTGAAGGAGTAGAAGTCTTGTTTGTCGCCCTTGTCGGTAGGGTTGCCGAGTTTCTTGCGCGCCTCGTCGGCGGTCATGCCGATTGAGACGCCCTTATACTCGTGGAAGGGCGCGGCCTCCTCCTTATCCTTGTCGCCTTTGGAAGTCTGCGCGCCGAGGGTCGCGGCGGCGAAGGCAAGCGTGCAGGCGAGCATGGCAAAGAGCGAGAGCTTTAGGGAGCGTCTAAAGGGAAAGCGGGACATTTGGGACATTCCTCCTAGAAGGATGCTGCTTCCGATGCGGGAAGGGGTTAAAGCTGCCGGGCGGGTTTGCGGAGAGACGAGGCCAAAAGCATCTCGGCGGCCCTGCCTCGGTTGCCTTTTGCGCGCGACGATAAGACAAACCGCACGCCCAAGTCAACATTATTTTGCAGCCCTTGGGGAGTTTGTCAGGTTTGAGTTTAAGGAAGGGAAGTCTCACCGCCGCAGGCGCAGAGAGCGCAGAGTTAACGCAGAGAAGTTCATACTCTCTGCGCCCCCTCCGCGTTCTCTGCGCCTCGGCGGTGAATCCTTCCTCCGTCAGTCTAAAGGAACGGATAAACTCCGCCGTCGTAATTTCCGCGACGCGCGGGGCTGCGGAGGCGTATAATGCGCGTCGGAAATCACAAGGCCGGTGCCGAGGTAGTTTGGGAGCGCCGGACGACCGCGCCGCAGCCGCCCGGAGTCTTTCAGCCGCCCGCCACGGTTAAGAGAACGCTGTAACGCTTCTTTCGCAAAAGCAAGGTTGGAGGTTTGGCTATGAAGAGCATGACGGACATCCTGCTCTGGGTCGTAGGTTTGCTCGCCGCCGGGTTCGCGCTCTACGAGTTCATGCGTTTCGCGTCCGCCGTTGACCCGAAGACGGGGCATCAAGACATGTGGGCCGGGACGAACCACCTCTACATGGCCGTCGCCGCGCTCATCGTCGCAGTAATCTGCGTCGTATGGGCTTTCGTGCGCCGTCCACGCGTCCAAGAGGAGATACACATCACCGAGTAAGCCTTTCCAGACGAAACGAAGGGCCACGGACGCGCCGCGCGCCCGCCCGTCCCTTCAAAACCCGAAGGCCGGAAACGCCGTGGAGACCGAAAAACTCCACGCGCCCCGGCCTTTTTTGCTTGAAGACCGGGTTTTCACGCTTGAGCCGGAGACTTTCACCCTTGAGTCAAAGACTTTCACGTGTGAGTTAGCGATTTGACACTGCGGGAAGCGACTTTCACCTTGGAGGGAACGATTTTTACGCGCGGGGGAGTGATTTTCACATCTGGGAAAGTGATTTTCACGTCGGGGAGAGTGATTTCAGCGCGCGGGCGAGCGACTTTTACGCTGGGGGGAAGCGATTTTAACGCGCGGGCAGTGGGGTTTCGCCTTTGGGTAGGCGATTCTCGTACAGCGGTGGGCGTTTCCCGCTTTTCCGGCCTGTCCCGCGATCTAGGTCTGTGAGGTGCGTTGTATATTGAATTGAACTCTTATAAAAGAGATAGGCGATGCAAGACGGCGCAAACAGCCCGCGCCAGCGGGCGGCAGAGTAAAGCCACAGGCGACGGGCCGAAGGCCGAGCCTGTGGAACGTGTAGAGATTGTTTATCGAGCCTGCGTAGCAGGCGACAGAGGCTGTGCCGCGACGTTTCTGCCGCCTGCTTTCGCAGGCTCAAGCGCTGGTTCGGGCTAAGTCCCACAGGCTCGGCCTTCGGCCCGTCGCCTGTGGCTCTATTCCGCACGCCTGCGATCGCAGGCTCGGCAAGAGTTTCCCGCTGCGCCTTCTTTTGCGAAAAGTCCAATCAAAAACCGCCCTTCAACGCATGAACTTCCGCCGTATCGCCAACGCCAGCAGCGCGGCCTGAACGGGGCCGAGTATGGTTTCGAGCATGACAAGCGACTGCGCCGCGTTCGTCGCCGGGCGCGGCTCAGGCTTCTGCAACGTCATCACGCCCAGACTGTACGTGAGCGCGCGAGGCCAACCCAAAGGCGCACCCACCTCGTCGCGCCTCGCCTCCACAGCCTCCCGCTCGTTCGTCACCCTCGTCTCCCAACGCGCGAACCCGACTCCCGTGTAAAGCGCCGCCGCGAGCAGCCAAATCCCAATCAGCACCACGAACGCGCGCCACACGCGCTCGCCGTAGCCGCTCGCAACCCAGTACCACCACCCAAGCGTCCAGAACGCGAACCCGCGCCAACGCTCCAGACGCCGCGCCTCCATCGCCATGTAACGAAACCTCGACGCCTCCTCGTATCGGTGGTTCTCTTCGGCGTTGACAGCGAGATTCCGGCAGGTTATTGCCAGCAGGCGATGCGCCGACAAGTCCGCTTCTTCACTTATGCTTTTAATTTCCTGCTTGGTGCTGATGTCCCGCCAATTCCAATTCACGTTAATGAACTCGAACTTACGCGCGTCCACGTTAACAAACCAGTGAGGGCGGAGTGTGAGCGTGTGAAAAGAGAAGCGGTCAGCCTTTTCAAGTTTTGAATGTTCCAAAGAAAGGGAAGACTCTGCGCTGAACGTTGGTTTTTGCTCAGCGCAAGAAAATCTAACGAAATCCTTGAAAGTAGCTAAATCAAAATGTACTTGCGCGCTGAATGTAACTCTTGTAAAAACCGCATCTTTGTTAAAAGTGGTCCAAAGAAAACTAGCCTGCTTCTGGAAAGAGGCGGCATCGAAGTTAGCTTCTCCATCGAATCTAACGTTGATGAAATCAGCGTCGCCATCGAATTTGGCTGAGAAAAAGTCAGCTTTTTCATCAAATTTAGAGCCACCGAAGAACACGTCCGCCTCAAACTTGGCTTGAGTAAATTCAGCAAGTTTATTGAAATGGTTTGACCCGAAAGTCGCGGATGCCTTGAACGTGGGTTCGAAGAATCTTGCCTCTCCATTGTATTTGCAACCCATGAAGTTTACCTCTTCTGAAAACTTGGCATAAGCAAAATCAACTATCGAGTTGAAGGTGACTTGATGAAAATAAACGGGGCCGAGAAAGTTTGCTCTATTAAAATCTGCATAGCTATCAAAACTAAACTGAGTCAGACTTAATCCGTCGGGGAACCATACGCCGCTAAAATTATAATTTCCGGCGGCAAGTTTCTTCTTTAGTGATTCATTGAAGAGAGGGATTTTGCTCTTGCCGGGGAAATGAAGTACACAGAATCGCTTACCTTTGTGCTCCTTAAAAAAAGGTTCCCCCTCACAGGCCGAGCGCGCCCACTTGTTACAATCGCATACAAAGCTGTTGGGTGTTTTGGTTTGTAGTGAGGATGACATGGGCGCTCCTTAGATTTGGAAGCCGCGGACGCGTTCGGTCTTTTTGGGTTTGGAGGGGGCGGCGGAGAGTACGGCGGAGTCCTGTTCGCGGTGTTCGCGTTCCTCTTTGGTGTGCCAGCGCGCCCATTCGGAGGGGGCGTCGAAGGTCTCGCCGCCGTGGCGTGTGATGCGCGGGCGGACGCGACACATGACGGGCGTGTTGACGCCGACGCCGGAAATTACGGCTTGGCCTTTGGTGAGCGCGGGGAGTTCCTGCAAGAGTTGCCGGCCCGCGCCTTCGACCGACTTCGCAACGGTGTCTTGGTCAACGGGGTTGACGATTCGCATGATGACCTGCGTCATACATTGGGAGAGAACGTCTTGGTCGAGTTTGCCGGGTCGCTGCGTGATGAGGCCGATGCCGACGCCGAACTTGCGTCCCTCGGAGAGAATCTGTTTGAGGACGTTGGTGGAGACGACGGTTTGGCCTGCGGGCGCGAAGCGGTGCGCCTCTTCCAAGAGGTTGAAGACGGGGTAGGGAAGAAAACTGTCGCTTCCGGGGTCGGCCTCGCCGCGCACGGTCGCCATGCGCGCCTTGTTGACGCGGCGAAGGAGCGTTGCGACGACGACCTGTTGTTCGTTCTGTTCGATGTCGGAGAGTTGGAGGACGGTGCAGCGACCCGGTCGGAAGAGTTCGGCGAGCGGTATGTGCTCGCTGTCGGAGAAGATTGAATTGGGTCGGTCGAAGCGCGCGTCGAGTCGCCACAGAAGTCCTTCTATCGAACTCGCGTTGCCCGATTCGCCGCGCTCGCCGCCCTCGTACTTCTGCGCCTTCACCTCGTCGCGCAAGTCGTGGTAGCCCCAAAGCTCGTTCTGTCGCGTCGCGGTGAGTTGGCGGAAAGCCTGCGAGAGAAAGTGGTGCATCTTCTCCGAAGTGCCTTCGGGCAGAAGATACTTTATGTCCGCCTCGGTCAAAGACGAGAAGCGCACGCGCACGCGTTCGTGCGTATAGATTTTTACTTCGGGCTTGTATTCGCCGTCCGTCGAACGAAACTGCGTGTCGTCTTCAATCGAGCGCAGAGTGTCGTATTCGCCGTGCGGGTCAACGATGAGGACGGCGGCGCGGTTGTAAGGCATCATCAACTCTTCGACTAAAACGCCCGCCGTGTAACTCTTGCCCGCGCCCGTCGAAGCGAGAATGGCAAGATGCGTCGAGACCACGTCCTTTATAGAGAGCACGACGGGGACAGCGCCCGCCTCGCGCGTCAAGAGGCTTCCGACGTGCGCAGAGCCTGTCTCGCCCGCGTGGCGCGGAGAGAGACAATCGGCGAGCGTCTCGGAAGAGGCGAGAAAGACCGGGTCGCCGGGTCGCGGAGGGATGCGCGGGTTGACGAAGTCGCCGAGCGCGCGACTGAAATAACCGATTGTCTCGACCGTTATTTCGTAAAGCTCGCAGCCTTCGCCTTCGAGTCCGATGAGCGAGGAGACGACCGAGGGCGGCGTCTCCGGGTCGGAGAGAAACGTGTCGGGGAGGTTGCGAACGAGGCGGCGTCCCGTGACGTTTCCGATGATGCGGCGCACTTCATCGCCGTCGCGCGCCGTGTAGTAGACAAACTCGCCTATGCGCGCGCGCGCGTTGTCCGCCGTGATGAAAAGGAACTCGTGCGGCAACTCGCCCGGCCCCTTGACCGTTCCGGTGAGCGCATCGGTCGCATTATTTTTAGTTTCCATACGTGCGAAGCTCTTACCTCATTGTTTCTTATTCGGTTTTATCTTCTGAGGTTGACTCCCCAAATTTTTCGTGAAAAAGAAATCCGAGATTCAAGGCAAATGATTCCAACCGTTCCATATGAGGGATGATGCTATCAAGAGCTTTACATTGTCGGCTAGTTGCGCTGTTTAATTCCTTACTTATGTTCTCTTCTCTTCGCCGTAAAGCTTCATCTCTGGCCTCGACCAGATTCTCCAATAACAGTCTACATGCGTCCGGAAATTGAGAAAGGGAATGTACGTAGTTTCCGCACACGCTCAATGTTTTCAGGCCCAGCTAACGACACTAAAGACATCAAAGCAGAGCAGCTTACGTTTAATGTTTGGACAATCTTGGCAAACCTTGGCAATACGTCTTCAATATACTTCGAGAATGCATTTCTGTCAGAGGCAGCGAGCGATACAATTCTCTGATACTCGCTCACCTTAAATTCTTCTGGATTGCTATTCAACTGACTTATCTGTGATTTATATTGCTCGAATTTGGACTCTACGTTTTGTTTTTCGGTAGCAATGGTTGTAAGTATACCAGCCAACTCTTCAGCCGCTTCTTCTCCTTCGGCCAAGAAATCTAGAAGTCCCATTTCACTGTCATCTTCGGTGATTTCCTCGACAATATCTCTCACATCTACTTTTTTATCAGAGACGCGCCTCTCAGCTTGCCAAGGGAATGGTTCGGCATCGGGGTGGCTCTTTTGATATTCAGTCAGTTCTTCACGCGTAAGCGGATACCACTCGTCATAAGCATATCGTCTGAAGAACTCGGCGAGGCGTTCGCGGAAGTGTTGTCGGGCAACTTCGTTGAGACGCCCCTTGCGGAAACTGATTAAGCGTTCGAGAGCTATTCTGGGGACGCTGACGGGTGTGAGAAAGTCTGCCGCCATCTTTTCGCTAAAACCTAAGCTATCATCAGCCGGAAGGTAGAACCACTTCTGATTAACACGGGCGTGCTGCGTGATAATCGGAACCCACTTCGACGGCTTGCTCGTGTCCTTGCTTTTACGCTCAACATCTCGAAACGGGCGGATTTCAAATAGCGTGATGTTGGGAGCGCGCAGGGCGTCGCACTCCTGCGTGCCGACGATGGCTATCGTCGGGCGGACGGCAAGTATCGCGCTGACGTTCTCGCCCGCGGCGGCGAAAGTCTCCCAAGGCAATATGCGCGGGATGTCTTTATCGTCTATGACGGGGAGTTCGTCGTCAGGGAGGTCTATGATGGGTACGCCAAAAAAGATGTCGCCTTGGCTAATAGGTGAGGTTTTATCAGGGAAGTCGTAAATCATTCCTCAGCCCTGTACTCATACCAACGCTTTGCTTCCTCTTCGGCGTAAGCTATCTGCGCCTGTCGGGCTTTATCGCTGGCCTCGAACGCCTTGCGGCGGGCCTCCGCAATCGTAATACGGCGCGCGCGGTCTCCGTTGCTCAGCGAGGTCTCGGAAGTTGTTTGTGTAGCACGCTCTTTATTCTTCATATCGCTTTGGCCTCTGCCAGTCTATTCTACAGACTAACGAATGATAGCACGGCGTCCATCTAGTCGGGAAGGCAAAGCCCTTGACGTAAATCTTTCACGCGAAGAAGCGTTGGATGGTTTCGACGACGTAGCGTTGCTGCTCCTCCGTGAGTTCGGGGAACATCGGGAGCGCGAGCGTTTCGCGCGCGGCGCGCTCGGATTCGGGGAAGTTGCCTTCCGCGTGGCCGAGGCTGCGGAAGCACTCTTGTAGATGAAGCGGCACGGGGTAGTAAACCTTCGTGCCGACGCTGTTCTGCTTGAGATGTTCGATGAGCGCGTCGCGGCTCTCGGCGCGGACGCGTATGACGTACTGGTGGAAGATGTGTAGCGCGTCGGCGCGCACGAAGGGAGGCGTGACTACTTCCGTTAGCCCTGCGTCCGCGAGAAGGCGCGTGTAGACGGCTGCGCGTTCGCGTCGCGCCTCAGACCAAGCGTCGAGGTGCGGGAGTTTGACGCGGAGCACGGCGGCCTGAAGCGTGTCGAGGCGGCTGTTGAATCCGACCTCTTCGTGTCGGTACTCGGTCGCGCCGCCGTGGACGCGCAGGCGTCGGAGACGCTGGGCGAGCGCGTCGTCGTTCGTCGTTAGAAAACCCGCTTCGCCAGCCGCGCCCAAGTTCTTCGTCGGGTAGAAACTGAAGCAGCCGATTGTGCCCAAAGAACCCGCCTGCCGTCCCTTATCCTGCGCGCCGATGGCCTGCGCCGCGTCTTCTATGACGGCGAGACGGTGACGCGCGGCGACGCTCAAAACCTCGTCCATCTCCGCGCACTGTCCGTAGAGATGCACGGGCAAGACGGCGCGCGTGCGCTCCGTTATAGCCTCTTCAATCCGCGACGTGTTGATGTTGTAGGTGCGCGGCTCGATGTCAACGAACCGGGGCCGCGCGCCCGTTCGCGCGATTGCTCCGGCGGTGGCGAAGAAGGTGAAGGGGGTTGTGACGACTTCGTCGCCCTCCTTTATGTCGAGCGCGAGAAGCGCGAGCAGGAGCGCGTCCGACCCTGAGCCGCAGCCGACGGCGTGGCGCGAATGCGTGTAGCGCGCGAGTTCCGCTTCGAGCAGGCGCACGTCCTCGCCCATTATGAACTGCTGCGACTCGAACACGCGCTCGACAGCCGCGCGCAACTCCTCGCGTAGCGCGGCGTGTTGCTGCTTCAAATCAAGAAGAGGGACTTGCATGATTGGCGAAGCTGTCATCGAAATAAATGTAGGGGCAGGGCTTGTCCCTGCCCGCGGTTTCATAACACACAAGCTAGACTCGAAATGCAACAACGGGCAGGGACAAGCCCTGCCCCTACAGTCTTGTTCAATCGCCTACAGCTTTATCCAGCGCCCGCCTTCGTTGATTGAAGCCTGCGCGGCTTCCAGAAGGCGCACGACGCGAAGGCCAGCCGCGCCGTCGGAGACCGAAGGGCGCGCGTCGGTTATCGAATCGAGAAACTCGGCGCAGACGTAGCGAAGCGCCTCGGTCGAGTCGAGCTTAGGCACCCAGACGTCGCCCGTGCGGTAGCTGACGAGCGTCTTGTAAGTCTCCTCAAGGTCTGCGCGCGCGGCGGCGCGGTCAACGCCCGTGTCATAGACGCGAATCTTCTCGGTCGGCTCGATGTCGTCATAGACGATCATGCGGCGGCTTCCGGCAATCAGCGTGCGTCGAATCTTGACGGGCGAGAGCCAGTTGAAGTGGAAGTTGGCTATCATCGAGTCGGCGAAGCGTAGTTGGACGTAGGCGATGTTCTCTATCCCCGGCTCGATGTGGCAACTCCCCATCGCCATCAAAGCCGTAGGACGTTCGGCGACGACGTAGTCCATGATTGAAAGGTCGTGCGGGGCTAAGTCCCAGACGACGTTTACGTCGTGTTGGAAGAGGCCGAGGTTGATGCGTACGGAGTCGAAGTAGAGCAGGTCGCCGAGTTCGCCTGAGGCGACCATCTCCTTGATGCGCCGCACCGCGCCCGTATAGACGAAGGTGTGGTCAACCATCAGCGCGAGACGGCGCGCTTCGGCCAGCGCGATGAGTTCTTCGGCCTCGCGCACGCTCGACGTGAAGGGCTTTTCCACTAAGACGTGCTTTCCGGCTTCGAGCGCGGCGCGAGCGAACGCGTAATGCGTTGCGACGGGAGTGGCGACGACGACGGCGTCGAGGCGCGCGTCGGCGACGAGTTCGTGCCAGTCTGCGGTGGCGCGCGCGGAAGGATAGCGGCGCGCGACCTTCTCCAAACGGCGCGCGTCCGAGTCGCAAATCCAACGCAACTCCGCCGACTCGTTCTCGGCGAAGTTGCGTATCAGATTCGGCCCCCAGTAGCCGCAGCCGATGATCCCGACGGAAGTGCTCATCCTTAGAAGCTCAGAAGCGTTCAGCAGTCAGCGTTCAGCCAGAACAATAAAACAGACGACGTGTAAATTGAAGCCGGCGCGAACCAGAAGCCAGTGCCGGCTGACGCGAACCGGGAAATGAGGCGCGCTAAATTGAAGCTGAACGCTGAGAGCTGACCGCTGAACGCTTCACTGCTTCCGCTACGCGCTCGATCTGTTCGTCTGCGAGTTCGGCGAACATCGGGAGCGAGAGCACGCGGCGCGACTGCGCTTCGGCGCGGGGGAAGTCGCCTTCGCGGTGGCCGAGCGAGGCGTAGGCGGGTTGGAGATGCACGGGGACGGGGTAGTGAATCCCCGTTTGAATGCCTGCGTCGGCCAAGTGTTTTTGGAGCGCGTCGCGCGCGTCCGTTTGCACGACGAAGAGGTGATAGACGTGCTCGGCGTAGGGCATCTCGCGCGGGAGTTTGAGCGCGCCCGACGCTTCGACGGACGCGAGCAGTTCACGATAGCGCGCGGCGCGCGCGCGCCGGAGCGCGTTCCAAGAGTCTAAGTGTTTGAGCTTGACGCCGAGCACAGCGCCTTGCAAGCCTTCGAGCCGGAAGTTGTAGCCGACGATTTCATGCCGGTACTTGCGCTCCGAGCCGTGGTCGCGCAACAGGCGCACCCGGCGCGCAACCTCTTCGTCGTTCGTTACGACTGCGCCGCCCTCGCCGTACGCGCCGAGGTTCTTGCCGGGATAGAAACTGAAGCAGCCCGCGCGCGCGAGCGCGCCCGTGCGACGATTTTTATAACGCGCGCCGTGCGCCTGCGCCGCGTCTTCGATGACGACGAGGTTGTGACGCGCGGCGATTTCAAAAACGGGGTCGAGGTCTGCGGGCTGGCCGTAGAGGTGTACGGGGATGACGGCGCGCGTGCGCTTCGTAACGGCGGCCTCGATTTTGTTTACGTCAATATTGTAAGAGTCGGCGTCGCAGTCAACGAAGACGGGCGTCGCGTTCGCGGTCGAGACCGCTTCGGCTGTGGCGAAGAAGGTGTTTGCGGGGACGACGACTTCGTCGCCCGCCTTGATGCCGCAAGCCGTGAGCGCGAGTTGAATCGCAGCCGTGCCGTTCGAGACGCCGACGCAGAAGCGCGCGCCGGCGTACTCGGCGAACGCGCGCTCGAACGCCTCGACCTCGCGTCCGAGGATGAAGGCCGACGTGTCTAAGACGCGCTGGATGGCCGCGTCAACTTCGGATTTTATCGAGCGGTACTGAGCCTGAAGGTCAACGAAAGGGATGGTCATAAGAGAAGTGACAAGAGAATGATGAATGATGAACGCTGAATGATGAATGATAAGAGGCACGCTGCCTTTCATTCATCATTCATCACTCCGCATTCATCACTTATTTTTATTATTCGCGCTGGATTGCCGGCGACGATTGCTCCGGCGGGGACGTTGCGCGTGACGACCGCGCCCGCGCCGACGATTGCGCGCTCGCCGATTTCGACGCCGCCCATGATGGTCGCGTTCGAGCCGATTGACGCGCCGCGCCGGACGATTGTGGGTTCGAGCGTCCAGTCGGCTTCGGTTTGCGGCGTTCCGTCGGCGCGCGTGGCGCGCGGGTAGCGGTCGTTGATGAACATGACGCCGTGGCCGACGAAGACTTCGTCTTCCAGCGTCACGCCCTCGCAGATGAACGTGTGGCTCGAAATTTTGCAGCGCGCGCCCACGCTCGCGCCCTTCTGGATTTCGACGAACGTGCCGAGGCGCGTCTCGTCGCCGATTGAGCAGCCGTAGAGGTTTACGAAGTCGTGGATTCTAACGTCGCGGCCCAAACTGACGTCCGCGGCTATGCGGCAGAACTCGCCGGCCATCAGCCCGCACCGCCGCCGCCGCCGTTGCCCGCTCCGACTTCCGCCGCGCCTTCGGGCGCGCCGTCATCGTCCGAGTAGTAGCCGGAGTAGTAGCCGGAATAGTAGTAGTAGTCAGTGCCTTCGAGCTTCACGTTGTTGAGCACAATGCCGAACATGTGCGCGCCGACGTCTTGCAACTGCTGCTTGGCGCGACGCACGACGGCGCGCGAGCTTCGCCCGCCGTGGACGACCAGCATCACGCCGTCAACCATCGTCGAAAGAATCGAGGCGTCGGTGAATGAGATCGCGGGCGGCGAGTCAATGATGATGTGCGTGAAGTTCTCCGAAAGAACGTAGATGAGCTTGCGCATCTCGTCCGAGCCGAGGAGTTCGGCGGCGTTGGGCGGAATGGGGCCGGAAGTTATCACCTTGAGGTTCGGCAGACGCTCGTAGGTCTGGACGAGGTCGCTGACGTTTGCGTCGCCCGAAAGATAGTTTGTGACGCCGCGCGCGTTCGGCAGGCCGAAGTGTGTGTGAACGCGCGGGCGTCGGAGGTCGCAGTCGAGCACGAGAACGTCGGCGCCGGTCTGCGCGAGCATGGTGGCGATGTTGACGACCGTGGTGGTCTTTCCTTCCGACGGTTGGCTCGAAGTGACGAGAACGGTGCGCGGCGGCTGGCCCGCGCTCGACAGAAGAAGCGACGTGCGAAGGTGTCGGTAAGCTTCGGCGACGGGCGAGCGCACGTCTTGGATGAGCGCGAGCGCGGTTGTCGTCCCCATCTCCGGCTCTTGCGCGTGGCGCGCGAGCAGGCGGCGAACCTCGCGCGGCGCGGGGATAAGCGCGAGCGTCGGGAGGTGGAGGTGGCGGTCAACGTCTTCGACCGACTTCAAGGTGTCGTCCAAGTAGTCGAGGAGGAAGGCGAGGCCGACGCCGACGGCTAGGCTTAGCATGAGCGCGATGATGATGTTGCGCATGCGCGGCGGGCCTATGGGTTCGCGCGGGACGCGCGCCTCCTCCACGGTCGAGACGTTGCCGCCTGAGCGTTCGCCCGCCGTGACGACGAGTTCGCGCTGGCGTTGAAGATAGGTTTGATAAAGTTGCTTGTTGGTTTCGATGCGCTGATTCCAATCGCCCAAGCCCATCTCCGCCACGCTCTGAATGTTTGCCTTGCCGCGCTCGCTGAAATAGGAGGAGCGCGCCTCGGCCTCTTCCTTCTTGGCGGCCTCGTATTTCGTCTTCATGCCAGCGACGATCTCTTTCGGCCTCGCCTCCAGTTCGGCTTCGAGCCGCTTGAGCTGCTCGTCAATCTTCTTGACCGCGGGCCATTCTTCCGTGTAGTTGACGAGCAGGGCCGCGCGATCCTCTTTGAGCTGACTGATCTTCTCGCGCAGACGCTGGATTTCCTTATCGCCTTGCACCTCCGGGATTGACCAGAGTCCGGCGCTGTCGCGCGTCTCAAGCGACGCCTTGTAGGCCGCCTCCGCTTCCTTGCGCTTGGCCTCCGCCGCCTGAAACTGCGTGCTGTAGGTGCTGAGGCGCACGGCGTTGAAGTCCTGCCCCTGCTTTTCGCCCAGCGGTATGTCTTTACTCTTCATGTAGGCGAGGCGCGCCGCCTCGTCCTCTTGAATCTTCGACTGTAGCTCGATGATTTGGCGTCCGAGGAGTTCATCGGCGCGGCTCGACCCGGCGGTCTCTTCGAGGATGTCGTTTTCGTGGAAGACGGTCGCGATGGTGTTTGCGACCTTGGCGGCTGTCTCAGGGTCTGTGTGGCGGAAGTGTATGTTGACGAGGTTGGTGCGCTCGACGGGGTCAATCGTCAAGTTTTCGGCGAGCGCGTCCTCGAAGGGTTCGAGCTTGCGCGCCTGTTCGGGCGTCAACTGGTCTGCGCTCAGTTCGGCGTCGCTCAAAACGGGGACGGCGCCCTCGCCCGGCTTCGGCTGCGCGTCTTTCGACTTCTCGCGCATGATGATGCGGCGGAGTCCGGCGATGATGCCGGTGCCACGGTTTCCGCCGAGGAACGAGGGGTTGTTCTGTAGGTCGAGACGAAGTATGACTTGGCGCGCGAGTTTCTGCGTCTTGAGTTTCTGGAGTTGCGTGTTCCAGTAGTTCGGGTCGTTGCTGCGGATGACGAGGTCGCCGCCGCGCCCCGTTTGGAGGACGCTGCCGCGCTTCTGCTCAATCTGAATCTGCGTGCGCGCCTCATACTCCGACGGCAGACGATACATCTGTATCGCCACGAGCGAGGTGACGACGACCATCAGGCTGAGGATGAGCCACTTGCGCTTGAGTACGACGGCGAGGTATTCGCGCAGGTGCGCAGGCTCTTGTGTGGAGGAGGCGGCGACGGGCGCGGGCTGCGTCAGTTCGCGCAACGGGCGGTCGAGCGCCTCCGGCGCGGTGGTCAAAGGCATGAGACGGTTATCTTGCGACATCATCGTATTACTTCGTCTTTTGGTTAACTTGTTTAACTAGAGACAGAAAACTTCCGCTCGAAGGGTTATTCGCGACCCGGTAATGATAACAGACGCGCGCGTTATGGCAAGCCCCCTGAGCGCGCCGACAGGCTCTATTCAGCCTCTATTAAAGAGAATAAAACTCACCGCCGAGGCGCAGAGGACGCAGAGTTGGCGCAGAGAAGATTAACTGACTCTGCGCCCCCTCTGCGCGCTCTGCGCCTCGGCGGTGAACTATCCTTCCAACACAACGAAGAAACAATAAACCCTTACGCGCGCGCTTAGCGTCCGACAGGCGCGCAGTCATAGACGCGCATGGCGTCTCCGTCCTGTCTTGAGCAGCCGCCGAGGAGTTCGCGCTCAAGCGGGTAAAGCGCATCCGTACGCGCCAGAAGCACGACGACCTTCCCGGCGACCTCTCGAGCGCCGACCGCTTCATACTTTCCGCGCTCGCGCGTCGAAAGCGTGCGACCGTCGTAAGAGACCGCGACGGGGCGCACGTTGTAGGAGTCGCCGAGGTAGTAGCCGTATATGTTCGCGCCGTCAACGAATGCTTCGCGCCCACGCAGTTTTTCGCGGAGCAGGGCGATGTTGCCTCTGGTCGGGTCGTTGCCGCTCGGCGGCGTCCAGAAGAAGGGCGAGGTTGCGACGGCGGCGAGCGCGACGGCGGCTGCGAGCGCGCGCAGGCGCGACGACGCGAGCCGGTCGCACGCGTATCCGGCCAGACACGCGAAGGCGGCGAGGCCCGGCGCGAAATACATCGGGCTGAAGGCCAACTTCGACATCGCCAGAATATTGGTCAAGCCGAGCACGAAGAACGCGCCCCAACGCCGCGACTCTGCGCGCAGTCTCGCCAAGAGAAACGCCGAAGCGCCGAGCGCGACGAGCAAAGGCGCGTAGAGCGCGGATAAAACCCAGCCCGCCCTTTCGCCCGCCAGCGCGCTTTCGCTCCCCGCGCGAAAGCGATACGCGTGCATCGCAAACGTCTTCGCCAGAGAGATTTTCAAAGCCGACCCCGGCCACAGAGCGAACACGACGAGCGCCGTGAGCGCCGCGCCGGTTAACGCGTCGCGCCAGAGCGTGCGGCTGCGAAGCGTGGGCGACGATTGCCCCCAGAGCGCGAGCGAGACGAAGACGCCGAAGAGCGTTACGAGTCCGGTCTCCAACGTCAGAACCGACAGCGCGAGCGAGACGCAAAGCAGAATGCCAACGCGCGCGTAGCGGCCATTGAGCCAACGCGCCGTGAGCGCGCAGCAGGCGACCATCCACACGCCGAGCCAGCCGTGCATCGAGAGCGACGCGAAAAGAAGAAGGCTCAGCCAGTAGGCCACGGTGGAGACTATGAGAAGGCCCGCCCAAGTCGGCGACACGGAAAGCCAGCGATAAGAGAGAAGAATCGTGACGACGAAGGCGAGCGCGCCGAGCAGTTGGACGACGCGGAAGGCGCGTTCGTCGTGCGCGCCGAAGGCGTCGGACGCGACCGACGTGAGATAGATGAGGAGCGGCGGGTGAAAGTGTCTTAAAAGGAAAGGGTCTTTCGCTTCGTCGTACCCGGCTGGAAGCGAAGGCTCGACGCCCGTCTGCTTGGCGCGCGCTAAGCGGTAAAACTCCGTGGCCGAGAGCGAGCCGCGCTCGAAGGCGTTGGCGACGACTCCGGCGCGCGCGGCCTGCGCGTAGTCAACCTCGTCCCAGTTGAACGTCCTTCCGTGCGAGGGCCAAAGCGTCAACACGACCGCCGCCCAAACGACGAGCGCCGGCGCGACGAGCACGGCGTTCGCGCCCGCGCCCGCCGCGAAAGTCGCGCCCGCCTGCGGTTTCCTTGGCTTTTTTGATTCTGGCATCGCGCCGGGGACGTGGATTGGAACTCAAACGCCCGCCGCCTCTCGCGTGCGCGCGGCAAACTCGCGGAGCGCGTCGCGCCAGTCGCGCAAAGGCGCGAGGCCGATTGCCTCCGAGAGAAGGCATCGCAGGCGCGAGTTGCGCGGGCGCGGCGCGGGCCGCTTGAGCGTGTCCGACAGGACGCTTTCTATCTCCACGCCGGCGACGCCCGCCGCCTCGGCGGCCTCGCGCGCGAAGCCCTCGTAGCTTGTGCCCTCGCCGGAGTTTACGACGTGGAAGACGCCGGGCAAGTCCAACTCGGCAAGTTCGCGCAGCCGCGCGGCGAGGTCGGGCGCGTAGGTCGGCGTGCCGTAAGAATCACTTATCGCCTTGAGGCGTTCGCCTCGCCGCGCGCGCGCGACGATTGTTGAGAGGAAGTTCTTCCCGCGCGGCCCGAAAATCCATCCCGAACGCACGACGATTGTCCGCGCCGAAGCGAGCATCGCGCGCCGCTCGCCTTCGAGCTTCGACGCGCCGTAGGCGCTCAAAGGGTGCGGGTCGTCGCGTTGCGTGTAGAAGCCCTCGGCCTTTCGACCGTCGAAGACGTAGTCGGTCGAGACGGTTACGAACGACGCGCCCGACTGCCGGCTCGCCGTGGCGAGGATTTCGACGCCCTGCGAGTTGACGAGAAAAGCGCGCTGCGGGTCAAGCTCGCAGCCGTCAACGTCAGTCCAAGCCGCGCAGTTGATGACCGCATCGGGCGCGGCGGCGACGACCGCGTCTCTGACGGCGCGCTCGTCGGCGATGTCCAAAGCGGCGCGGTCGAACGACGCTACACGGTCGCCGCGCGCCGCCGCGTGTTCGACGAGCGCTTGGCCGAGCACACCGCCCGCGCCTGTGATTAAAACTTTCATGCCCATAAGAATAGAGGCTAGAGACTAGAGGCTAGAGGCTGGTAAAAGCAACTGCCGGAGGGTCGCGTCTCAGAAAATTTGAACACCGCCAGACTCTCTTCAACTAGCCTCTAGTCCCTAGCCTCTAGCCTCTCAATCAAATCGTCCCGTACTGCTTCGCGTAGTATTCACGATAAGCGCCGCTGCGCGTTCGCGCGACCCACTCGACGTTGTCGGCGTACCAGCGAATCGTTTTCTGTAAGCCGCTCTCCCAAGTCTCTTGCGGACGCCAGCCCAACTCGGTCTCAATCTTCGACGGGTCAATCGCGTAACGACGGTCGTGGCCGGGGCGGTCTTTGACGAACTTGATGAGCGTCGTGGGCTTGCCCAAAGCTTTCAAGACCGACTCCGCGACCTCTATGTTTCGACGCTCGTTGCGCGCGCCTATGTTATAGACCTCACCCGCGCGCCCGCGCTCCATGACGGCGAGAATTGCGCGGCAGTGGTCTTCGACGTAAATCCAGTCGCGCACGTTCCGACCGTCGCCGTAAACCGGGATTGGCTCGTCGCGCATCGCGTTTGAGAGCATGAGCGGGAGAAACTTTTCGGGAAACTGGCGCGGGCCGTAGTTGTTGCCGCAGCGCGTGACGACGCAGTCGAGATGGTGCGTGTGCGCGGCGGCGCGAACCAAGTGTTCAGCCGCCGCCTTCGACGCCGAATACGGACTGTTCGGCTCAAACGGCGACGCCTCGGTGAAGTATGCGTCGTCGCGTTCCGGCAAACTGCCCATCACTTCGTCTGTATTGCCACAGAACTGCAAAATCCCGTTGCGTTCGACGACAAGATTTTTATTGTCTTCGACCTTAACGCACCAGACTTTCCCGCGATACATCTCCCGCGCGTAACTCTGCTGCCCGATGCCGATGTTATCGCGTCTGAAATATATTAGATAAGAATCGGTCGAGGCGCGGATCAGCCTGTCCTCATCGCCGAACCAACTCACGGCTGAAGCATCTCTCTTTGTAATTCTAGGCGACAGCCCAAGCTTGATTCCCAGTTCGCAAGCGTTCTCCATCAAGCGAGATGATGAGGTTGAAAGTATCGGATTGCCGGATGGGTTGAAGTGCCCGTCACTGTCTATTAGTCCGTCGAACAGTGCGGCGAGCGCTTCACGACCGAAGGCCAGCATCCAGTCGGGGATGTGTTTATTACGGAAGCCTCTGCCGAACTGCGCGAAGAATGCCGTCCACTCTTTAGAACTGAAATAGATGTGTTCGCCGGATTTATTCTTATGCGCCTTCCATTTAATTCCCAAACTCGTCAGGGCGCGCTCAAGCCTCTTTCTGGCCTTGTCGCATTCGGGCACGTCGAAGAAAATTCTCCAACCGATGGACGTGACGTGAGTTTTCTCTCCGACCCGGACGGCGCTCTTCTCAAACCTACCCGTGAGCGGATTCCGGCGCGCCTCGTCGCATTCGCGTTTGCTTAGACCGGTCAGCGACGGGAGTTCTTTAACCTGTGTGGCGATGAATCCGTCTCCGATAAATACCCCGGCAACGTAGAACAACTCGTTGGCCGGGACTTCGCCGACGCCCTCGACGTTAATCATTTCGCCGGAAACGTTTTCCCAAACGCCTTTCGGGTAGTAGAGAAAGTGTTTCCCAAGAATGTTCCGCGCCTCTTCAACCTGAATCGTGCCCAGACCCTTTCGCCCCTTTTGCCTGAACAGCATTCGGTGATTCGGCGTGACCTTCATATCGGTGAGGTGAGTCTTAAAGTGAATCATCTCACCTTCGTAGTCTTGGACGATGACCTTCAGAACACGTTTTTCCTCTACCGCGCCGGTCTGCGGGTTGAGCGACAGAACCATGTCGCCGGGCCGTATCTCGGAATAACGTTTAAGTCCGTCTTTCGTTAACGCTCTCGTCTGTTCGTCGTAGCAGGAGACCTGCACGAAACGACGGACGCGGCGCTCGCGCGCGCAGTCGAGCAGAACCTGCGTGCCTAGCACGTTCGTCGTGATGAACTCGTGCGCGGAATGAATGCTTCGGTCAACGTGCGACTCGGCGGCGAAATTTATAATCGCGTCCGTCTCCGTTTCGAGCGCGGCGAGAACCGCGTCGCGGTCGCAGATGTCGCCGCGCACGAAGCTGTGTCGAGAGTCGCCGATGTCTTTAAGGTTGTCGAGATTTCCGGCGTAGGTGAGCGCGTCGAAATTGACGACGCTCGCGCCGGGCAGTTCGTCCAACAAGAGGCGCACGAAGGCCGAGCCGATGAAGCCCGCGCCGCCCGTCACGAAAAATTTTTTCATCTTCTCCATTATCGCATTGCGCGTTGATTTATACAGTACCGCGAGCGGTAGCGAGCGGGTATGTCTTGCAAGGCGCGGCCCGTGTTGTGTGACGCGCACCCGCTCGCTACCGCTCGCAGTACTGTACCTATGTTAAGTTTTCTCCGCCACGAGCAGAATGTTCTTGCCGATGGGCGGCGGGATGACGCGCTCAACCGGCTTGAGCAGAGGCACGCAGAAGTCGTCGTAAAACTTTACCGCGCCCGCCTCCATTCGCTCCGAGCGCAGAACGCGAAACTTGAGCCACCACGGAAGAACGCCCGCCGAGTCGAAGTAGGTTGACTTCAACACGCGGAAGCCCGCGCGCTCGCACTTCTTTATTAACTCGCCGCGCGTGTAGCGGCGGTAGTGTCCGACCTGTCGGTCGAAGCTTCCGTAGAGCCAACGCAGCGCGGGGACGAAGATGAACGCTCGCCCGCGCTCGGAAAGCGTCTCGCGCATGAGCGCGAGTTCGCGCTCGTCTTCGAGGACGTGTTCGAGGACGTTGACGTAGATGATGGAGTCGGGGCGCGCGTCTTCTTTGAGACGCGCGGCGACGCGCTCGAAGGTGTCGTTGAAGGTCTCGACGCGCGCGGGGTCGTCAAAGCGCGCCACGGTTTCGACGAGGCGCGCGTGCATCTCGGCGGAAGGCTCTACGAGCGAGAGCGATTCGGGCCGCAGCGCGAAGAGTAGTTCGGAGAACGAACCCGTGCCCGCGCCGACTTCGACGAGGCGCGAGCCGAGGTACGGCTCGAAGAGTTCGAGAATCCAACGGTGGTAGTTGCGGGCGAACGACATCGCTTCGAGGTCGCGCCCCTCGTAGACGACGCGCTCAGCCATAGAGTTGTTTGTCGAGCGCGGTGGGGAAGCGGTGGCCCGCGATGCGTCTCAGTTCCGGCACTTTGTGGAACGACGACTGAAGCGAGCAGAAGAGGTTGAAGCGAAGGATGAGCCAGAGGGCCTGCACGCCGTCGCGGAAGCCTATCTTTTTGCCCTCGTCGTAAGTTCTGCCGTAGTAGCTGATTGGCACTTCGTAGATTGCGCAACCGAGTTTGGCAATCTTCGCCGTCACTTCGACCTCGAAGCCGAAGCCGTCGGAAGTGATACGCATGTTGCGTATTATCTCGCCGCGAAAAGCCTTGTAGCCGGTCTCGATGTCGGTCATGTTGAGGTTCGTCATGAGATTCGAGAGCGAGGTTAAGAGCTTGTTGCCGAGGTAGTGGTAGAAGTATAGGACGCGCGTGGCGCGGCGGACGAGGAAGCGCGAGCCGTAAACCACGTCGGCCTGCTCGTTGATTATCGGGAGTATGACGAGGGGGATTTCCGCGGGGTCGTATTCGAGGTCTGCGTCTTGGACGATAACTATCTCGCCGCGAGTCAGCGCAAATCCCGTGCGGAGCGCTTCGGTCTTCCCCTTGTTCGTCGTGTGCCGCTCGACGCGAACCCGCGCGTGCGACGAGGCGAGACGCCGCGCGACTTCTTGAGTCCCGTCCTTCGAGCAGTCGTCAACGATGACTACTTCGAGCAGCTCTGGTATGGCGAGGAGCTTTTCGACCACGGCTTCCAGAGTGGCCTCCTCGTTGTACGCGGGGACGACGACGGAGAGGCGTGGGGCGCGTGTTGCGTCGGAAACGTTTGTCATTCCAGTGTTCTGTAAAGCCTCCGGCGAGGCGAAGCGGCGGGCGGCGGGGTTGCCGCGCCCGTGGCCGTTTTCAGATTTCCGTTCGAGGTTGTCAGATTTCCATTGACAACGGGGCGAATTTAGCATAAATACTTGCCCCGCTTCTAACGCAGGAGGCTCGGACGCGGAAAACCTCGCTCGACTGAATCGGAATTGACTGGCTTTTCACCTCTAGTTTTCCCTTGCCTCTATTCCTAGCAAACCGCGCGGCGCGAAGGCACGCCGCCCAGCTATTCAGGCTTTCCCGAAGACTAAGGAGACTTAAACATGAAAAAGATTCGCTTCACATTGAAGGCATGCGCTTTCCTAATGATTGTGCTGGCGTGCGCTTCTGCCGCGCGCGCTCAAGCGACGAGAACGTGGGTCTCTGGCGTCGGCGACGACGTCAACCCGTGCAGCCGCACGGCCCCCTGCAAGACCTTTGCGGGCGCGATCTCGAAGACCGCAGCGTCGGGCGAGATTGACTGTCTCGATCCGGGCGGCTTCGGCACAGTTACCATAACCAAGAACATCACGATTGACGGCACGCACGGCGCTGGCTTCGGCGGCATCCTCGCCTCCGGCACCAACGGCGTCAACATCAACGACAGCGCGACGGCATCGCCCAACACGATCAAGGTTCGTCTCCGCAGCCTTTCAATCAACGGCGCGGGCACCGGACTTGTCGGCATCAACTACACTTCCGGCAAGCAGGTCGAAGTGATTGACTGCATGATTTTCGGCTTCCGCGCGGGCAATGGCAACGGCATCAGGTTCGCTCCGACGGTCAGCGCCGGACAGCAACTCCACGTCACTGACACAATCATCAGCGACAACTCCGGCGCGGGCATCTTCGCCTCGAACACCGCGGTCAGCAGCAAGGTCGAAGTGGTTCTCAACAACGTCACGTCGCGCGGCAACAACGCCGGGCTGACTGCCTCGACCAACAGCCGCTGGATCATCAAGAACTCGGTCTTCGACGACAACGTCGGCACGGGCGTCGAAGTCCTCAGCGGAAACCTCGGCGTTGACCTTCAAGACTGCGTGGCAGCGGGCAACGTCACCGGCATCGCTATAGCCGGTAACACAGTGCGCGCCTCCGGCTGCCGCATCACCAACAACACCAACGGCGTCAACTTCGTCGGCGGAACGCTTGTCACCTACGGCGACAACATCTACGACGGCAACACCAACGAGTCAATCGGCGGCGCAATCCCCGCGCCGACCGTCAAGAAATAGTCTCGCCCGCCTTCCGGCGACTCTAATTAACCGAAGCCCCCCGCGCGCCAGCGTCCGAGGCGCGCGGGGGGTTTCGCCTTTTCGTCGCCCGCGCAATGTTCCTCACAGCGGGTAGTGGGTTAACTTGGGATTTTAGGCAGGTGTTCGGAAGCATTATTCACCGCCGCAGGCGCAGAGGATGCGGAGGAAACGCAGAGAGGATTAACTTCTCTGCGCATCCTTTGCGTCCTCTGTGCCTGCGGCGGTGAGTTTTATTTCAAACTGACCCACTATTTCACGGCGACACTGCTTGACGCCTCTCGCCGCCCGTAGCTAGACTTGCGCTTCTTCCAGATTGAACCGCGCTTCTTCATCGAACGGGAGTCGAGTATCATGCGGGTCGGAGGAGTTTGGCTGCCCGCCGCCGACGAGCCGAGACGAACAGGTATGACCACCACCGACAGCGCGCGCACGCTCGACCCGCCCGCTGCGCGCACGCCCGGCGAGGCCGCGCACGACGCGCAAGTCGAGACGCCGCCGCACGGCAAACACGAACTGCCCCGTGAGCCGCTCGTCGTCATCGAGCCGCGCAACTCTTACTTCGACTTCCAACTCCGAGACATCTGGGCCTACCGCGAGCTTCTCTATTTCCTCATGTGGCGCGACGTGAAGGTTCGCTACAAGCAGACCCTTCTCGGCGTCGTCTGGGTCGTGTTGCAGCCCCTTATGATGATGCTCATCTTCACGCTCTTCTTCGGGCGTCTCGTAGGCGTTCAGTCGGACGGCATCCCTTACGCGCTCTTCGCCTACGCGGGCCTTCTCCCTTGGACTTTCTTCGCCAACGCCTCGACGATTAGCGGCAACAGCGTCGTCAACAACTCCGGCCTCGTCACGAAAGTCTATTTCCCGCGCGCCATAGTCCCGGCGGCGGCGGTCGGAGCCGTGCTCGTTGACTTCGCAATCTCTTCGGCGGTTCTCGCCATGCTGATGCTCTACTACGGCGTCCAACCGACGCGCGGACTCCTGATGCTTCCCGCCCTCGTCCTGCTCATCATCATGCTGACGCTCGGATTCGGGCTGCTCACCTCCGCGCTCAACGTCAAGTACCGCGACATACGACTCGCGCTTCCGTTCTTCATACAGGTCTGGTTCTTCGCGTCGCCGATAATCTACCCTTCGAGCATCATACCCGCGGCGTGGCGCTGGCTTCTGATGCTCAACCCGATGAGCGGCATCGTCGAGGGCTTCCGCGTCGCGCTCTACGGCCACAAGGCGTTCGACTGGATTGGACTCACAGTCTCCGCCGCCATCACCGTCGCGCTCCTGCTCTACGCGGCCTTCACCTTCCACCGTCTGGAAAAGGGCTTCGCCGACATCGTTTGAGTGAGTGAAGGCAGTCGTCTGAAGCGTTGAAGCCGAACGTCCGAAACCGATGAAGCCGATAATCGAAGTGGAAAACTTAGGGAAGCGCTACCGCATAGGCCGCCGCGCAGAGCCTTTCCCGACGCTGCGCGACGCGCTCTACGACGCGATGCGCGCGCCTCTCAACATGATAAAGCGCAACGGCGCGCGCGCGGAGGCCGAAACCTTCTGGGCCTTAGACGGCGTGAGTTTCAACGTCGAGCACGGCGAGGTTTTAGGCATCGTCGGCAGGAACGGCGCGGGCAAAAGCACGCTCCTGAAAATCCTCTCGCGCATCACCGAACCCACGCGCGGGCGCGTACGCCTCTACGGGCGCGTCGCAAGTCTTCTGGAAGTCGGCACGGGCTTTCATCCGGAGCTTTCGGGGCGCGAAAACGTCTTCTTAAACGGCGCGATTCTCGGAATGCGAAAGGCCGAGATCGAACGCAAGTTTGACGAAATCGTCGCCTTCGCCGAGATCGAGCGTTTCTTAGACACGCCCGTCAAACGCTACTCCTCAGGGATGTACGTCCGTCTCGCCTTCGCCGTCGCCGCGCACCTTGAACCCGAAATTTTAATCGTTGATGAAGTGCTCGCCGTCGGCGACTCGGCCTTTCAGAAGAAGTGTCTGGGGAAGATGGGCGAGGTCGCGCGCGGCGGTCGCACGGTGCTCTTCGTCTCGCACAACATGAGGGCCGTTGCGCAGTTGTGCGCGACGTGCATTTGGATAGACCACGGGCGCGTCGTCGAGCGCGGGAAGGCCGGGCAGGTCGTCGTTGATTATCTGGCGTCGGTTGAGCCGGAGCGCGCCGACGGGTTGATAACCGACGAGATGCACGAGCACGAGCCGGTTGAGTTGTGCTTCACGCGCGTTGCGCTGCTCGACGCGGAAGGGAAGCCGACTTCCACGGTCTATTCAGGTCAGCCGTTGCGCTTCGAGGTAGAGTTCCGCGTTGACGAGCAGCTAGACGACGCGCGGCTCGCATTGGCCTTACAGCGCCCGGACGAGACGCTCGTCTGCGCGCTGCACAACACCGACGGCGAGCGTATGGAGTTGCTCAACCTCGCGCCCGGCCATTACGTCGCGCGCCTTGAGACCGACGCGCCGCTGATGCCGGGCCGCTACAGCGTCGCGCTCTTGGCGAAGCCGCACGGCGGCTTCTGGAATTCGGGCGACCGCAGCATTGACTACGTGAGAAACGCCCTAGCCTTCAGCGTCGGCGAAGTCTCGCGCGAGGGGCTGGCCGTGCTTCCGACGGGCGCGCTCGTCCTCCCTCGCTCCGTGTGGACAATCGAAGCCTCCCCGGACGCTTTATGACGGACGCTCGCCCTCATGCTACAATCAAGCCGCCCGGATGCCTCTTGCCTGTCCCCGACTCCGAAATCAGCAGCGAACGGAAATTAAGCCCCAAATGCTTTACACAACAAAACATGCCTCACGCACGCTCGCGTGGCTCTTCGCGCTCGCGTCCCTTGCGACCGTCTCCCACACCCAAGCCCGCGCCGCCGACTGCCCGACGTGTCAGGCGAGCTTCGCCGCGCCGAGTTCGGCTCTGTCCGGTCGCCGCATCATACAGACCGCCATCGCCGACTTCGATGGCGACGGACACCTCGACCTCGCCGCGACGGATTTAGACACGAACAGCGTCCTCGTCATGCGCGGCGACGGCGCGGGAAACTTCGGCGCGGCTTCGAGCTTCGCCGTCGGCAACGTACCCACGTCGCTCGCCGTCGGCGACTTCAACGGCGACACGCATCCCGACATCGCCGTCGGCAACGGCTCGGCGACGAGCGTCAGCGTCCTCCTCAACGACGGCGAGGGCGGCTTCAACGCGGCGTCGAGTTTCAACACACCCACGCGGACGAACTCAATCGCCGTCGCCGACTTCGACGCCGACTCGCGCCTCGACCTCGTCGCTGCGGGCGGCGGCGGTTGCGGCCCTGAGTTCAACTGCGCGCCCAACACCGTCACGATTCTCGAAGGCGACGGCGCGGGCGGCTTCAGCGTGACGCGCAGCTTCAACGTCGGCATCGGCAGCGTCGGCCTCGGCGGCGGCCATGTAGCCGCCGCCGACTTCAACGGCGACGCGAAGCCCGACCTCGTCGTCGGCGTGCACGGCTTCGGCGGCTCAGGCACGTTCCTGCTTCTGAACGACGGCGCGGGCGGCTTCGGCTCGCCCTCAACCGTTGACACCGACCGATTCGGCATCTTCGCCATCGGCGACTTCAACAACGACTCCGAACTCGACATCGTCGCCCAATCGCCTTTCGGCAACGTCAAAACATATCTCGGCGACGGCGCGGGCGGCTTCTCAGCGCCCGTCACGACCGTCCTTGCGAGCAACGGGCGCTTCACGATTGCCGCCGATTTGAACGGCGACGGACACCTCGACATCATCTACGACCTCACAGCCTCCGCGCTCGGCAACGGCGCGGGCGGCTTCGAGGGCGCGGCCACCTTCAACGCCGGGATGCAAGCGACCTCCGCCTCCACGGGCGACTTCGACGAGGACGGCAGGCCCGACTTGGCCGTCTCGGACGGAAGTCAGACGAGCGTCGGCATCAAAATCCTTCTGAACAGAACCGACTGCTCGCGCCCTATCTTGTGTCTCTCGAACGCTACCGTGACCGAAGGCACAGGGGAGACGACCGACGCCGAGGTCGTCGTAACTCTCTCATTCCCAAGCGCTGACACCGTCACCGTTGACTTCGCGACGGCTGAGTTCGTTGCACCCGGCTTCTCCACGGCGGACGGCGCAAAGAGCGTCGCTGACTTCCAGCCCGTCACGGGCACGCTCACGTTCGCGCCCGGCGCGACGAGTCGAACGATCAAAGTCCCAATCGTCGGAGACCCCAACGACGAGTTCGACGAGACCTTCCGCGTCGTGCTCTCGAATCCCTCGAACGCAACGCTCGACGACGCGCCCGACCAGTCGGCGATACCCTTCGTCACAATACTCGACGACGACGCCGCGCCCGTGCCGAGCATCGGCGACGCGAGCGTCGTCGAAGGCAACGGGGGCGTGAAGCAGTTGGCCTTCACCGTCACACTCTCGACTGCGAGCGGCAAGAGCATCGGCTTCTTCACGTCCGCGAGCACTTCGGACGGCACGGCCACGGCAGGCTCTGACTATCAAGCCCGGTCGGGCATCGGCATCTCGTTCCCGCAGGGCGTTACGACCGCGAATTTTGTCGTCAACATCAACGGCGACGAGTTGGTCGAGTCGGACGAAACATTCTTCGTCACGCTCTCCGACCCCAACAGCCCGCGCCGTCGCGGCGTCGGTACAATCATTGACGACGACGCGGCAGTGAACCCCACCGCTCCATTCCTCTTCACAGACGAGACCGGTCGGGCCATAGCCCTCGACTCCGTAACCTTTACGACCGGCCCATTCTCGCTCTTCGACGCGCTCAATTTCAGCCCAGACCATCGCACGCGCCTCATGCTCTTCGCGCGCAACGTCGGGCTTCAGCCGGGCGAGGACTTCTCAGCCCTCAACGTGATGTTGCTGGAGACTGACCCGAACGTCACGCCCGCCACACATCAACTCACGGTCGAGTCGATAGCGAAAGTCGCCGGCACCGAAGACCTGTTCCAGATAATCGTGCGTCTTCCTGATGGCCTCAACGAAGTTGGCGACAAGCTGGTCTTCGTCAGCCTTCACAACTTGGCGAGCAACAAGGGCTTCATCAGTTTCCAGCCGTCGGCGACCGGCTCACCCTGAAGCGTCTTTGCGCGCGGCGCGTGGGACGTGCGAATATTTGCGTCGGACGAGTTTCACCGTCCGATTCGTGATGAGTTCACACGCAGAGCGCACAACCGAAATAATCAACGAGACAGCCCGACCGAAGACGACGCGCGCCGAAGCAGCGGATGACTGCCCCCTGTGCGGCGCGCCCGCGCTCTGGGCGACCGGCGACGCCTTCGACATGGCAGACATCCTCCGACGCTGGGAGAAGGAGATGTCCGTCAAGTTCACCGAAGCGGTCTGGGACGACTACACGCGCCCGCGCGCGCCGCGCGTCACGCTCCACCGTTGCGCCCGTTGCGCCTTCGCCGTCTTCCGCCCGGTGATTGCGGGCACGGCTGACTTCTACGAGTGCATTACGGTCTCCGACGGCTCTTGCTACACGGCGGGCAAGTGGGAGTTTGAGCAGGCGGTCAAAGATATTCGTCGTCACAACTGCCGCCGCGTCCTCGACATCGGTTCGGGAAGCGGCTATTTCCTCGACCTTTTGCGTGAGCGTCTGTCGGTTGAGGCCGCGGGCTTCGAGTTCAACCCCGAAATGGCCGCGCTAGTTCGACAAAAAGGCCACACGATTTACTCCGGTAGTTCGCCCGAAGCCGCTTTGAGCGACGCCGACCGCGTTTCGTTCGACGCCGTCTGCATCTTTCAAGTCCTCGAACACGTCGCAGACCCCGTTGCCCTTCTCGACTCGGCGCGTCGCCTGCTCAAGCCGGGCGGGCTGCTCGTCGTCGCCGTGCCCGACAACGAAGGCCCGGTCAGGCACTTCTCGACGTTTCTGACGGAGCTTCCGCCGCACCACGTCTCGCGCTGGCGCGCTTCGACTTTCAAAATCGGACTTGCGCGACGCGGCTTCCAGCTGCTTCGCATCGCGCGCGAGCCGCTTCCGGCATACCTCTACGCCGACTACCTGCCCGTGATGTTGGAGCGAAGCAGGGCTTTGCCGCGCGCCCTTTCGTCCGCCCTGAAGAAGAACAACAGGCTCGTGCGTCTCGTGAATCGCCTCGGCCTCAAGCACCTGCCCGGCGTGCCAGGCCATTCGATCTACGTCGCGGCGAGGAAGAAAACGGAGCGGAGTTGATTTAGGATTTTATCTTTTGGATTGATGAAGGATTTAAGATTGATGAGAGTCACGCTGTTTCTCATCAATCTTCTTTGAGACGACTCGGCGGGCGTGATTGAAACGAGCGTCGCCTTCGTCAATCCAAAATCTAAAATCGTTAAATGATGAAACTGCCTTCTGAGTTGCGTTGTCCAGAGCACGCCGAGCCGCTCGCGCAAGCGAGCGACGGCGCGGCGCGTGAGTTCCTCGCGTGCCCGCGCGGCTGTCGCTTTCCCGTCGTCAACGAAATCCCGCGCTTCGTCTCGGCGGACAACTACGCCTCCGGCTTCGGCCTTCAGTGGAACGAGTTTAGACGCACGCAGCTCGACTCGCACACGCGCACGACCATCTCGCGCGACCGTCTGGAGCGCTGCGCCGGCGGCTCGCTCGAAGTCTTGCGCGGCAAGTCGGTGCTTGAAGTCGGGTGCGGCGCGGGCCGTTTCACGGAAATCATGCTCGAAGCGGGCGCGCGCGTCTTCGCCTGCGACCTCTCGTCGGCGGTCGAGGCCAACTACGCGAACCTCGCGGGCGCTGACGGCTACTTCGTCTGTCAGGCCGACGTTCGACGCCTTCCCGTCGCGCCGCGTTCGTTCGACTTCGTCGTCTGCATCGGCGTCATTCAACACACGCCCTCGCCCGAAGAGACAATCGCCGCGCTCGCGCGCCAAGTCAGACCGGGCGGCACGCTCGTCATAGACCACTACACGCACAGTTACCCGCGCAACTTCCTCCAACGCAACCTCCGAAGCCTTCTCATACGCCTGCCCGCGCGCGTCGCAAAGCCCGTCGCGCTCGCGCTCGCGCGCGTGCTCCTGCCGCTTCATCGTCTGACTTGGAAGAACCCGCGCGGACTCTGGCGTCTGCGCGCGCCGCTGCTGCGCCACTCGCCGCTCATTGACTATCACGACGCGTACCCGCAACTCGGCGAGCGCCTCCTCTCCGAATGGTCTGTGCTCGACACGCACGATTCGCTCACGGATTTCTACAAGCATATCCGCACGACCGAAGAGATCGAAGAGGCGCTGCGCTCGTGCGGGTTGGTCGAACTTGAGGTCGAGTACGCGGGCAACGGCGTCGAGGCGCGTGCTAAAATGCCCGCCGTGAGCGCGCGCGTCGAGTCGGATGAGGAGTTCGACAGCTTAAAAGTTTAAGAGTCGGGCGGTCTGAAAGTTTACGAATCTATGTGCGGCATCTGCGGAGTTTGGGGCGGCGAGGGGCGCGAGGCCGTGGGCGCGATGGTTGCGGCGATGCACCATCGAGGGCCTGACGACCGAGGCGCGCTCTCGGACGCGCGCGCCTCAATCGGCATGACGCGCCTCGCAATCCTCGACACTTCAAGCGGCGGCCACCAGCCGATGCAGACGCCCGACCGCCTCATCTCCATCGTCTATAACGGCGAACTCTACAACTTCAAACAGGAACGCGAACTGCTCGAAGCGCGCGGCGTCGCGTTCCGCTCAACGTCGGACACGGAAGTCGTCCTCAGGATGTACGAGCACTACGGCGACGACTTCTTGAAGCGCATGCGCGGCATGTTCGCGCTCGCCGTCTATGACCGACGGCGCGGGCCGGGGCGCGAGCGAATGTTGCTTGCGCGCGACCAGATGGGCATCAAGCCTCTGCTCTACGCACGCGCGGGCGAACGCCTCATCTTCGCCTCCGAGTTGAAGGCGCTTCTGGCGAGCGGCCTCGTCCGTCCAGAAATTGACCCGGTCTCGCTCCGCCTGCTTCTCACTTACGGCTCGGTCTATCAGCCGCGCACAATCTTGCGCGGCGTACAGATGCTTCTGCCCGCGCATCGTCTCATCGTCGAAGAGGGGCGCGAGCGCACGGAGCGTTACTGGTCGCTCGCGCTCGACCGGCGCGAAGGCTTGCGCGCGCGCTCCTACGAGGAGCACGTAGAGGAAGTGGCCTCGGTGCTCGAAGAGTCGGTGCGTTTGCAGATGGTCTCGGACGTTCCGCTCGGCGCGTTTCTTTCGGGCGGCGTTGATTCGTCGCTTCTGGTCGCGTTGATGGCGCGTCAGGTTGGCGAGGAGCGCGTCAAGACCTTCTCCGTCGGGTTCGAGGACGAGGGGCGCGACTTGGACGAGACGGACGACGCCGAGCGCACCGCGCGTCACATCGGAACAGACCACACGCGCGTCGTCGTCCGCGGACGGGACGTGCGCGAACGCATACGCCACATCGCCTACGGGCTTGACCAGCCGACCGTTGACGGCGTTAACAGTTACTTCGTCTCGCTCGCGGCGCGCTCGCGCGTGACGGTCGCAATTTCGGGAACGGGCGGCGACGAGTTGTTCGCGGGCTATCACTGGTTCGCGCTGATGGCGCTCGACGAAACGTTGCGGCGCGGCGCGCCCGCTTGGAAGTCGCTCGCGCGCGCCGTCATCGCGCCCGCGGTTCGCCTGAGCCTCTTCAACGCGCTCCCGCCGGGCCGCGTCCGCAGCCGCGTCGAACAACTGCGCTACACGACAGACTTCCGCACGCGCTACGTCGGCATCCACTACGTCTTCGGCGGCGAAGGCGCGGCGCGCGTGCTCGCGCCCGAACTCCGCGCGGAGGCGCAGGCGCGTCGCTCGCCCTTCTACGACCTCGACGCGACCGACGAACTGCCGCGCGGCTCGGCCATCGAACGCGTGACGGGCGTGTGCCTGCGCGGATATACAACCAATCAACTGCTGCGCGACATTGACGCGGCCTCGATGTCTCACTCGCTCGAAGTGCGCGTGCCTTATCTCGACCCCGCGGTGGCCGACGCCGCGCTCTCTCTGCCCGACCGCTCGAAGCTCGGAGAGCCGCCCGAAAGTTGGACGAATCATCCGCGCAGCTACCGCGAGGCCGGAACGAAGCGCGTCCTCTTAGACGTTGCCAAGCCGCTCCTGCCCGCGGGCTTCGACACGCTGCCCAAACGCGGCTTCGGGATGCCGTTCGACAGTTGGCTTCGCGGCCCCTTGCGCGAGACGCTCGACGACGCGCTCTCAAAAGAACAGGTTCGACGACGCGGATTGTTGGACGCGGTGGAAGTCGCCACAGTCCGCGACGAATTCTTGGCGGGCCGCGCCGATTGGACGCGGACGTGGCTTCTGATGATGCTCGAACTCTGGTCGCGCGAAGTTCTCGACCGCGCGCCTGAATCGCTCGCGCGCGCCGTCGAACACGCTTTCAAGCCGTCGCGCGACGCCTGCGAGACCGCGGCCTGACCGCGCGCGGGGGCGAGCGGCAGTTGAACATCGTAAGTTCCTCGTTCTTCCGAACGGCAAGAGTTCCTTGTTCTTCCGAACAGCCGTGAGTTTCTTGTTCAGCCGAACAGCATGAGTTCTTTGTTCTTAAGGGACGAGAATCCGGGACGACCCAAAATCCTCTTCGTCGGTCTGGGCGAGAGCACGCACACGCACGCTTGGATTGACTTGCTCGAAGGCGCGCCCTTCAACGTCCGTCTCTTCGCCATGCCGAGCGCCGCGCCGCCCGCCGGCTGGAACGTAAAAACTTACGTCACGAGCTACTTCCACGACGGCCTCAACCCCGCGACGCGCCTCGCGCTCCACCCGTCGAACCGCTTGCTGCGCGCCGCGCGCACGCGCTTGGCTCGCGCAACGGGCGTCAACCTCACGGGGATGGTCGAACGTTGGCTCGCCGAGATTGTTCGCGGCTGGCGACCAGACATCATCCACACTTTCGGCCTCGAAGCGGCTGGCGAATACTTCTACGACGTGCGCCGCAAGTTCAAGCTCGAAGCCGTCGGCAAGTGGGTCTTGCAGATTCGCGGCGGCTCAGACATCGCGCTCGCCCGACTCGACCCGGCGCGCGCGCCGCGCATAGCGGAAGTCGCAAGCGCCTGCGACCAGTTGCTCTGCGACAACCCTGAAAACTTCCGCATACTCGGCGAGTTGGGCGTCCCCGTGGAGAAGTTTGCGAAGATCGGCGCTGTGCCCGGAACGGGCGGCATTGACATTGAGACGATTTCGGCGCGCTGGCAAGGCGCGACTTCCGAACGGCGGACGGTCGTTTGGCCGAAGGCTTACGAAGTGGCTTGGGCGAAGGTTCTGCCCGTTTACGAGGCGATAAAGATTGCTTGGGAGCGCATACAGCCGTGCGAGTTTGAACTGCTCTCGATGAACCCGGAGGCGCGCGATTGGTTCTGGACGCTCCCGGCAAACGTGCGCGAGCGTTGCCGCGCGCATGAAAGGATTCCGCGCGAGCGCGTGTTGGAGTTGATGACGGGGGCGCGCGTGATGCTCGCGCCGTCGCTCGTTGACGGAGTTCCAAACTCGCTCTACGAAGCGATGGCCGCGGGGGCTTTTCCGATAGTCTCGCCGCTCGACACTATCAGCGCGGTCGTCGAAGAGGAACGCAACGTCCTTTTCGCGCGCAACCTCTATCCGGAAGAGATTGCCGCGTCGCTCGTGCGCGCGATGACCGACGACGCGTTGGTTGACCGCGCGGCGCGTGAAAATCTCGCGCTCGTCCGGCGCATCGCCGACCGCCGCGACGTGCGCGCGCGCGTCATAGACTTCTACAACGGCCTCGCCGCCGAGTTTGAACTCACGCGGGCGATGCCGTAAGCTACTCATTTCTTGTCGGGCCTGAAGGTTAAAGTAAACAGATGAGGGTTCTGATTCTCGGCGGCTCAGGGATGCTCGGGCACAAGCTCTGGCAGACTTTCGCGCCGCGCTTCGACGCTTACGTGACGCTGCGCGGCCAAGCCGCGGCCTACGCGCGCACGCGTCTCTTCGACCCAGCGCGCACCGTCGCTGGCGTCAGCGCGCAGGACTTCGACTCTGTAGCGCGCGCCTTCGCCGTCGCGCGACCCGAAGCGGTCGTCAACTGCATCGGCGTCGTCAAGCAGGACGCCGCCGCCAAAGACCCGCTCACGAGCATCGCCGTCAACTCGCTCTTCCCGCACCGTCTCGCGCAACTCTCGCGCGCGGCGGGCGCGAGGCTCGTACACCTCAGCACCGACTGCGTCTTCTCAGGCCGCGCGGGCAACTACTCGGAGAGCGACCGCGCCGACGCGGACGACTTGTACGGGCGCACCAAACTGCTCGGCGAGGTCGCGGGGCCGGGCTGCCTGACGATTCGCACTTCGATGATTGGGCGCGAGCTTGCGGGCGCGCACGGCCTGCTCGAATGGTTCTTGTCGCAAGACGGCGGCGACGCACGCGGCTTCACGCGCGCCGTCTTCAGCGGCTTCACTACTAACGCGCTCGCCGAACTCATCGCCGAAGTCTTGAGCGAGCACGCGGAGTTGAGCGGCGTGTGGCACGTGGCCGCCGCGCCGGTGAACAAGTTTGAGTTGCTGTCTTTAATCAAAGAGGCTTACGGGCTGCGCGTGCGGCTTGAGCCTGACGAAGAGTTCGTCTGCGACCGAAGTCTCGACGGCGCGCGCTTCCGAGAGGCGACCGGAATCGTCGCGCCCGCGTGGCCAGAGATGATCCGGCGCATGCGCGAAGACGCGACGCCGTACGAAGAGATACGCGGGGCGTCGAAGCCTTGAGCGGCGTCCCACACAAGAGAGGTCTCATGGTTCTGAAAGACAAGAGGGTTGTGGTGACGGGCGGCACGGGTTCGCTCGGCAAGGTCTTGGTCAAGCGTCTGCTCGGCGGCGAGATGGGTCTCCCCTCGGAGATAACAATCTTCTCGCGCGACGAGGCCAAGCAGCACGCGATGCGTCTGGCCTTCCAGCACAAGCGCACGGCCACCGACGAAATCATTTACCACAACTTCGAGCGCCTCCTGCGCTTCCGCATCGGCGACGTGCGCGACCCGCACAGCGTCGCCACGGCTCTTCGAGACGCCGACGTGGTCTTCAACGCCGCCGCGCTCAAGCAAGTGCCGTCGTGCGAGTATTTCCCGTTCGAGGCCGTGCAGACGAACATCGTCGGCGCGGAGAACATCGTCCGCGCGATACGCGAGCACAAACTTGAGGTTGAGACCGTTGTGGGCGTCTCGACGGACAAGGCTTGCAAGCCCGTCAACGTGATGGGCATGACGAAGGCCGTGCAGGAGCGTCTGTTCGTCCACGCCAACCTCGAAGGCGGCCCGACGCGCTTCGTCTGCGTGCGATACGGAAACGTGCTTGCGTCGCGCGGCTCGGTCATCCCGCTCTTTCACGAGCAGATTCGTCGCGGCGGCCCCGTCACCATCACTACAACCGACATGACGCGCTTCCTCCTCAGTTTGGAGCAGGCCGTTGACACAGTCTTCGCAGCGGTGCGCACAGCGCGGCGCGGCGAGACTTACATACCGCGCGTGCCGTCGGCTCGCGTGACCGACGTTGCGGCGGCGCTCATCGGCGAACGAAAGATCGAGACGCAGGTGACGGGCATTCGCCCCGGCGAGAAGGTTCACGAGATACTCGTCTCGGAGGAAGAGGCTTATCGAACGGTCGCGCGCGACGACTACTACGTGATACGCCCGATGCTGCCGGAACTGCTCGGAGACGACGAGACGGGCGAGACTCTGGGCCGCGAGTATAGTTCGTCCGACGACCTGATGACGCGCGAGCAGGTCGTGGAGCTTTTGGAGAAGCACGAACTGATGGTCGGCGACCGCTTCGTCTACGAGGAAGACATGCTCGCATGAAGATAATGACCGTGCTCGGCACGCGGCCAGAGATAATACGTCTGAGCCGCGTGGTCGAAAAGCTCGACCGCCTCGCGGACTCGCACGTGCTCGTCCACACGGGGCAGAACTTCGACGCGACGCTCTCCGACGTGTTCTTCGAGCAGTTGGGCGTGCGTCGCCCCAATCACTATCTCGGCGCGCGCGGCGAGACCTTCGGAGAACAGATAGGACAGATAATCGCGCTCACCGAGCGCATCATGCGCGAGGAGCGCCCCGACCGTCTTCTCATCTTGGGCGACACCAACAGCGCGCTCTGCGCCGTCGTCGCAAAGCGGCTCGGCATCACGGTCTTCCACATGGAGGCGGGCAATCGCTGCTACGACGACCGCGTGCCCGAAGAGGTCAACCGCCGCGTCATTGACCACAGCAGCGACGTGCTCATGCCCTACACCGAGCGCAGCCGACAGAACCTCCTGCGCGAAGGCTTCGAGGGCCGTCGCGTCTTCGTCACTGGCAACCCCATCTACGAGGTGCTTCGCCACCACGCGCCGCAGATTGACGCCTCAGACGTGCACGCGCGCCTCGGTCTTGTGCGCGGGCGTTACTTCCTAGCGACGATGCACCGCGAGGAGAACGTTGACGTTGAATCCCGCCTGCGCTCGCTCGTCTCCGCGCTCGAAGCTCTGCGAGAGGAGCACTCGATGCCGGTCGTGTGCAGCCTGCACCCGCGCACGCGCCGCCGCATGGAGGCGTTCGGCGTCGCTGCCGCGCGCGACGACTTCATGTTCCTTGAGCCGCTCGGACTCTTCGACTTCGTCGCGCTTGAGAAGGAAGCCTTCTGCGTTTTGTCGGATTCGGGCACGGTTCAAGAGGAGTGCGCCATCTTCGGCGTGGCGAACGTTACGGTGCGCGACGTGACCGAGCGGCCAGAGACAATCGAGTGCGGAAGCAACATCCTCAGCGGCGTCGAAGTCGAAGAGGTCATGCGTGCGGTGCGAACGGTGCTCGATCAGTCGCGCGAGTGGACGCCGCCCGCCGAGTACGTCGTTAAAGAGGCGAGCGCGCCGGTCGTCAAGATTCTGCTCGGACACCTGCACGCCGTCTGACGAGAGCGCGCGCCGCTCGTCGTCAAAAGAAAAGTTACGAAGTTCGCGCTCGTCTCCTAAGCAATGAAGTTCGCGCTCGTCTCATACATCCTGCCACCTTCGTCAACGGGCCAAGCCATGTTGCTCTACAGGCTGCTCGGCGGCCTGCGCGCCGACGACTACTGCCTCATCTCGATGGAGAAGGACGACCTCAAGGGAAACTATTCCGGCAGGCTGCCCGTGAACTATTACTACCTGCCCTCAGAGTTTCAGTTCACGCGCGGCTACCGCTTCGGACTGGCCGCCGTACGACGCTACGTGAACCTTCTGCTCTCCGTCACGGCGGGCGCGTACACGCGCGCGCGTCGCATCGCTGAAGTCGTCCGAAGCGAAGGGTGCGAGGCGGTCGTCGGGTGTTCGGCGGGCCACGACATGGTCTATCTTCCCGCGGCTTATCTGGCGAGCCGTCTGGCGCGCGTCCCACTCTACGTCTATATGATTGACGACTATTCGAGCCAGTGGGACTCGAAGTTTGTGCGCTTCCTCGCCCGCCACATCGAGCCGCGCGCGTTGAAAGCGGCGGCGGGTGTCATAACCATCAGCGAGTTTCTGCGCGACACCCTGCGCCGGCGCCACGGCGTCGAGGCGACCGTGATTCACACGCCCTGCGACCTGTCGGCCTACGAAGAAACGTCCGCGCCCGCGCGACGCGACGGCGAGACGCGCATCGTCTTCACGGGCGCGGTCAGCGAAGCGCAGCTAGACGCTTTAGTGAACTTGGCCGGCGCGTTGAACTTGCTCGCGCGCCCCGACACGCGGCTGCACCTCTACACGGCGCAAGTCGCATCAGACTGGGAGCCGCGTGGCCTGCGCGGGCCTGTCGTCTTCCACCCGCACCAGAGCATATTCGACATCCCGCGCATACAGATGGACGCAGACCTTCTCTTTCTCCCTCTTGCCTTCGACTCGCCGTACCCCGAACACATACGCACAGCCGTGCCGAGCAAGACGGGCGAGTATCTCGCGTCGGGCCGACCAATCCTCGTCCACGCGCCGCGCGACACCTTCATCGTCTGGTACTTCCGCCAACACGACTGCGGCCTCGTCGTTGACGAGAACGACCCGGCCCTTCTGGCCCAAGCCGTCGAACGTCTGCTGACGGACGAGACGCTGCGCCGTCGTCTGGTCGCAAACGCGCGAAGGTGCGCGCGCGAAGACTTCAGCGTCGGGGCCGCGCGAGCGAGGTTCGCGCGCGTCTTGGACGTGGAGTTGTCGCCGCAGCCGCGCGAAAAGTACGCGGGCGGCGAGACTGAGCCGAGCGCATCGTCGAGTGGGGTGCTGTCTTGAGAATTTCGGTGGCGATGTGTACGTACAACGGAGCGCGCTACGTCGGCGAGCAGCTTCAATCAATCGCCGCGCAGACGCGTCCGCCCGATGAGCTAGTGGTCTGCGACGACCGCTCGACGGACGAGACCGTGCGGGTCATTGAAGAGTTCGCACGGTCGGCTTCTTTCCCGGTGCGTCTCAATGTGAACGAACGGAACTTGGGTTCGACGCGGAACTTCGAGAAGGCGATAGGATTGTGTGAAGGCGAGTTGATTGCGCTGTGCGACCAAGACGATGTTTGGATGGCGCGCAAGTTGGAGCGGATGGAGGCGGAGTTTGAGCGCGACGAGAGAGCCGGTCTCGTCTTTACGGACGCGGAAGTTGTTGACGAGCGAATGCAGCCTCTCGGCTACACTATTTGGCAGAGCATTGACTTCAACGCGAGCCGCCGGAAGGCTTTCGTCGAGGGCGCGGCCTTCGAGATGATGCTCACGCAGAACGTCGTGACCGGCGCGGCGATGATGTTTCGCTCGCGCTTCCGCGGCCTCGCGCTTCCGCTCCACGCCGACGCCGAGCCGCGCTACGGGCTGCCCTGCTGGAAGTTGATACACGACGGTTGGATAGCGTTGACGATTGCGGCGGCGGCGCGGGTAGTTCCGTTGGCTGAGCCGCTCGTGAAGTATCGCCAGCACGCGCGCCAGCAACTCGGCATCAACGCGCCCGCCGCGAAAGAGCGGGAGCCTGCCGGCGGGTGGCGCGCGCGCGCCTCGGAGCAGTATAAGGAGTTCTTCGAGCGCGAGTTGAAACTGCTCGGCGTGGTGCGCGACCGGCTCGCTTCGGCGCGCACGGAGTTTGCGGTCGGAGGCACGCTCGCGGAGTTGGAGGCGAGGATGTCGCACCTGCGCGCGCGTCTGAGTCTTCCGCGCCGGCGGCTTGCGCGCACGCCGCTCGTGATGAAGGAACTGTTCGCGCGACGCTACTCGCGCTACTCGAACGGCATTTCGAGCGCGGCCCGCGACCTTTTTCTATAGAGACGAAGCTGAGATGAACGCGTGTGAAACGAAACTGAAGGGCGCGTTCGTCGTCGCGCCGGCGCGATTCGACGACGCGCGCGGGTTCTTCGCGCGTTCTTGGTCGCTACGCGACTTGCCCGGCTGGGAGCAAGTCTCGATTGTCGAGAGCAACGTCTCTTACAACCGGCGCGCGGGCACGCTCCGAGGGATGCACTATCAGGCCGCGCCGCACGCGCAGGCGAAGATAGTTCGCTGCACGCGCGGGGCCGTGTTCGACGTTATCATTGACCTCCGCCCCCGTTCGGCGACCTTCAAGCAGTGGGTCGGCGTCGAGCTTTCGGCGGAGAACCGCCTGACGCTCTGCGTGCCCGGCGGGTTCGCGCACGGCTTTCAGACTTTGGAAGACGACACGGAGATTTTCTATCTTGTATCCGACTACTACGCGCCCGCGGCGTCGCGCGGCGTGCGCTGGGACGACCCCGCGTTCGGTGTTGAGTGGCCGCCGGCACGCGAGCGCGTGATGGCCGACAGAGACCGGGAGTACACCGACTTCAAACCATGAAAAGAGCACTAATCACAGGCATCACGGGGCAGGACGGAAGTTACCTCGCCGAAGCTTTGCTCGAAGCGGGCTACGAAGTTCACGGCATCGTCCGGCGCGTCGCACTCGAAGACCCCGCGCGCCGTTTCACGCGCGTCTCACACTTGCTTGAGCGCGTCACGCTCCACCCGGCGAGCCTCGAATCCTACGCGAGCATCTTCCACATCTTCAGCCGCGAAAGTTTCGACGAGTGTTACCACCTCGCCGCGCAATCGTTCGTCGCCGAGAGTTTCGCCGACGGCTTCTCGACGATGAACACGAACATCAACGGCACACACTACATACTCGCCGCCCTGCGCGAGCTTCAACCCCGCTGCCGCTTCTACTTCGCAGGCTCTTCGGAGATGTTCGGCAAGGTGCGCGACGTGCCGCAGCGCGAGGAGACGCCGTTCCACCCGCGCTCGCCTTACGGCATCTCGAAGGTCGCCGGCTTCGACCTCACGCGCAACTACCGCGAGGCTTACCAGATGTTCTGCGTCTCCGGCATCCTCTTCAACCACGAAAGCCCGCGCCGCGGCTTCGAGTTCGTCACGCGCAAAATCACTTCAACGGTCGCGCGCATCAAGTTCGGACTCGCCGACGAACTGCGCCTCGGCAACCTCGACGCGCGGCGCGACTGGGGGCACGCCCAAGACTACGTGCGCGCGATGCACCTGATGCTTCAACAGGATGAGGCGGACGACTACGTCGTCGCAACGGGCGAGACGCACACCGTCCGCGAGTTCTGCGAGCGCGCGTTCTCGCGCGCCGGACTCGACTGGGAGCGCTACGTGAAAACTGACGAGCGCTTCTACCGCCCGGCGGAAGTTGACCTGCTCATCGGCGACTCGACGCGCGCGCACACGCGTCTCGGATGGCAGCCGCGCTACACCTTCGAGCGTCTCGTTGACGAGATGGTTGACGCAGACCTCCAAAGCCTCGCAGGCACTGCCGCCGCGCCGGGCGCGCGCGCCGAAGCAACGACGTGAAATAATGATGAATGCGGAACGATGAATGATGAATGATAACGAGGCTCTTGTTTTTAATTCATCATTCCGCATTCATCATTCATCATTTCTTCTTATGGCCTTCACGTTCTCAGTGGCGATGTGTACGTACAACGGAGCGCGCTACGTCGGCGAGCAGCTTCAATCAATCGCCGCGCAGACGCGTCCGCCCGATGAGCTAGTGGTCTGCGACGACCGCTCGACGGATGAGACCGTGCGGGTCATTGAAGAGTTCGCACGGTCGGCTTCTTTCCCGGTGCGTCTCAATGTGAACGAACGGAACTTGGGTTCGACGCGGAACTTCGAGAAGGCGATAGGATTGTGTGAAGGCGAGTTGATTGCGCTGTGCGACCAAGACGATGTTTGGATGGCGCGCAAGTTGGAGCGCGTCGAGTCGGAGTTCGTGCGCGACGAGAGAGTCGGTCTCGTCTTCTCGGACGCGGAACTTGTTGACGCCGAGTTGCGACCGCTCGGCGCGCGCATGTGGGACAAGATTGGCTTCGACCGAGAGATGCGCCGGCGCGTGAGCGCACACCGCGCTTTGGACGTTCTTCTGCCCGGCTGGACTGTGACGGGCGCGACGATGGCCTTCCGCTCGCGCTTTCGCGCCCTCGCGCTCGAAATCCCCGGCGACCTCCCGATGATTCACGACGGTTGGATAGCGGCGGTAGTCGCGGCGGTCGCCGACGTCGCGTTCATCGAGGAGCCGCTCATCAAGTATCGCCAGCACGCGCGCCAGCAGATAGGCGCGCCGAAGACGGAGGCGGCGGAGCATCAGCCTGTGAAGAGTCTGGAAGACGTGCGTGAGGCGATGCACAGGCCGAACCCTTACGCCGAACTCATCGTAATCGGCGAACGCGTCCGCGCGCGCCTCGCCGAGCGTTGCGCCGACTTAGACTGCGCCGGCGCGCTCGCCCGTCTCGACGCGCGCCTCAAGCACCTGCGCGCGCGCGACGCGATGCCCGGCGGCAAACTCCGGCGGCTCGGCTGCGTCATGCGCGAGCTTCTTTCGCGCCGCTATCATCTCTACTCGAACGGCGTCCGCAGCGCCGTCAAAGACCTTCTGGCCTGAACCGTCTTGGCAATAGAGCTTTCAATCATCTTCGTCAACTGGAACGGCGGCGACCTTCTGCGCCGCGCCGTCGAGAGCGTCGTCGCGCAGCAGCCGCCGGTCGAGTACGAAGTCATAGTCGTTGACAACGCTTCGACCGACGAAAGCCTCGCTGTCCTTCGCGCGGGCGCGGGCGCGGCGGAGTTAGAAGCGCGCGGACGCCTGCGCGTCGTCGAAAACGATTTGAACAGGGGCTTCGGCCCGGCCAACAATCAGGCGTTCGAGTTGACGGACGCGCCGCTTCTTCTCTTGCTCAATCCAGACACGGAAGTCACGGCGGGAAGCATTGACAAGTTGATAAAAACCGCGCGTTCGGGCGCACGCGTCGGTGCAGTCGGCCCTAAACTTCTGAACGCCGACGGCTCGACGCAGGCGAGCGTCTGGCGCAACCCGCCTTCGGCTTGGGAGCTGTTGCTGACGGGCCTGTGGCTTCACAAACTCCTGCCGCGTCGCGCGCGCGGCGAGTTGCTCCTCGCCGAGCATTGGGACTACAGCCGGCGCCGCGAGGTCGAGATGCTGAGCGGCGCAGCCGTGCTCGTCAAGCGCGAGGTGATACAGGAAGTCGGCGGCTTCGACGAACGTTTCCACATGTACGGCGAAGACAACGAGTGGTGCCTGCGTATGCGCCGCGCCGGTTGGAAGCTCGTGTTCGAGCCGGAGGCGGTCGTCATGCACCGAGGGGCGGCGAGTTCTTTGAAGCGTTGGGACTCGCTCGAAAAACTTCGCGTCCAGTCGGAAGCGATGCTTCGCTTCCAACGCTACTGCCTGCCGCGACGCCGGCGCATCACGAACCTCGCGACGAGTTGCATGCTTCTCACACTGCAACGCGCCGCGCGCCGCCTGCGCGGACGCGAGAGCCGCGACGTTGAACAGACGCTGCGCCTCTACCGCGACGACCTCAAGCGCGCGCTGCGTGGAAGTTGAAGGCGACGTGGTCGCCCTTTGATTGAGCGTTCGGCAGGGATAGTTAACCACCGCAGGCACAGAGAACGCAGAGATTGCACAGAGAAGAACTTAGAATTTTAGGTTTGAAATCCTCTGTGCTCCCTCCGTGTCATCTGTGCCTCTGTGATTAACTTCAAAGCGCGTGATTGACGACAGATGATTCTTGAGCCTACAACGCAAACTGAAGGCGCGGCTATAGCCGCACGGCAAACGGAAGTCGCGCCGCCCGACGCGGTCAGCGTCATCGTCCCCGCGCTCGACGAGGAGGAGACTATCGTGCGCCTGCTCGAAGCTTTGTCGGCGCAGACCTTTCAACCATCGGAGGTGGTCGTCGCCGACGGAGGCTCCGCGGACAGCACGCGCTCGCTCGTCCGAGAGTTTGCGACGCGCGCTCCTTTCCCCGTCCGCCTCGTCGAAACTTCGCGCGGGCTGCCCGGCGGCAACCGCAACGCCGCAATCACCGAAGCCAAAGCCGATTGGATTGCTTGCGTTGACGCGGGAACTTTGCCGCGCGCCGACTGGCTCGAACGACTTACGGACGCCGCGCGCCGCGAGACGAAGGCGCGCGTGGTCTTCGGCCACTACGAGGCGCGCGCCGAAACTTTCTTCACGCGCTGCGCGGCCATCGTTTATGTCCCCGCGCCGGGCGAACTCGTTCGCTCGACCGCCTCGCTCCTCTTGCACCGCACGGCCTTCGAGCGCGCGGGCCGCTTCCGCGAAGACCTGCGCTCGGCGGAAGACCTTCTGTTTTTCCGCGCGCTCGACGCAGCGCAAGTCGCAACCGCGCACGCGCCCGGCGCGTCGGTCTCTTGGGAACTGCGCCCGACCGTCGCGAGCACCTTCCGCAAGTTCACCATTTACGCGCGCAACAACATGCGCGCCGGACTCGCGCGCGAGTGGCAACGCGGCGTCGCGCGCTTCTACGTCGTCCTGCTCGTCGCCGTCGCCGGAGGAGTCGTCTTCCGACCGCTTCTCGTCGCGCCTCTCGTTCTGCTGTTGCTGCGCGGCGCGCGCCGCGTGTGGCGTTGGCACGCGCGCGAGACGACGGCGCGCCGCATCCTACGTCTGTTTAATCTGCCGCGCCTGCTGGTGGTAACATGGATAAACTTCGTCATTGACTTGGCGACGTTCTACGGCACGTTCCAGTGGTTCGTACACGACCGCGTGGGCGTGCCTGAAGGAGAGACAGAGGCTAGAGGCTAGAGGCTAGAGGCTAGTTACGAACCCTCTTAAGAGTGTTTGCGATTTACTCCGCAAAAGTTTTTAACTAGCCTCTAGCCTCTAGCCTCTAGCCTCTCCCGAATGATAAGCACGCTCTATCTATGCTACTTCGGATTGCGCGAGCCGCTCGTGCAGACGCAGGTTCTGCCGTACCTGCGCGAGTTGGCCGCGGGCGGCGTCGGCGTGAGCCTGCTCACGTTCGAGCCGGAGTTGAAGCGACGTTGGACGCGCGCGCAAATTGAGCAAGAGCGTGCGCGGCTCGCTGGCGCGGGGATAAGCTGGCACAGCCTTCCTTATCACAAGCGACCGACTTTTCCGGCGACCGTCTTCGACATCCTCGCGGGCGCGCTCAAGGCCGCGCGGATAGCGCGGCGCGACCACGTACAGGTTCTACACGCGCGCTCGCACGTTCCGATGGCGATGGCGCTCGTCGCGCGCATGTTGTCGCGCGTGCGCACGGTCTTCGACGTGCGCGGGCTGCTCGCCGAAGAGTATGAGGACGCGGGTTTGTGGAGCGGGCGTTCGCTCTCGTTCCGCGCGGTTAAGGCGCTCGAACGCATGGGACTCAGGCGCGCAGACCGCGTCGTCGTGCTCACGCGCCGGATGCGCGAGTGGCTCGACCGGAGCGGACTCGCGGAAGCCGCGCGCGTCGAAGTCATCCCTTGCTGCGTTGACTTCGCGCGCTACGAAGCGACGGCGGGCGAAGCGAGGCCGAAGAGCATTGAAGCGAAGTCGGAACACGTCGAAGCGAAGTCAAAACGGTTCGAGGTCGTCTATGCGGGTTCGGTGACGGGGCTTTACATGCTCGAAGAGATGGCGCGCTTCTTCTTGGCCGTGCGCGCGCGACGCACGGACGCGTTCTTCCGCGTGCTGACGACTTCCGACGCCGAAGCTGCGTCGGAAGTTCTTCGTCGCGCGGGTCTCAGCGACGAAGAGTTCGCGGTCGGCGCGGTCGGCGCGCGTGAAGTGCCGCGCGCTCTCGGTCGTGCGCGCCTCGGCGTCTCTTTCCGGCGCGCGACGTTTTCGCAGATAGCCGCGTCGCCGACGAAGATTCCCGAATACCTCGCCGCCGGCCTCGCGGTCGTGAGCAACGCAGGCATTGGCGACACGGACGAACTCATCGAGCGCGAGCGCGTCGGCGTGCTCGTCGGAGAGTTCACGGAAAGTGAGTACGCGCGCGCGGCTGAAGAGGCTTTGCGTCTCTGCGAAGAAGCTGCCACGCCCGCGCGTTGCGTCGAGACGGCGCGCAAATTCTTCGACCTTGAGACAATCGGCGGGCGTCGTTACTTGGACGTTTACAAGCGTCTGGATGAGATGATTAACCACAGAGACACGGAGGACACGGAGGAAGCACAGAGGATTTGAGATTTGAAATTGAAGATTTGAGATTTCAAATTTCAAATTTCAAATCTCAGATAGCTGTAGCTTTTACTTCAATGCGTTTACTCGCAATCGTTCCGAGCGTACGCGACAGGAATCCGAGCCAGCGCTACAGAATCGAGCAGTGGGAGCCGCTGCTCGCGGCGCGCGGCGCGGAGATTGTTTACAGGCCCTTCGAGTCGGAGAGTCTGAACGAAGTTCTTTACCAGCGCGGGCGGACGGCGACGAAGATGCGTCTGGTTGCGGAATCGCTCGCGCGACGCTTTCGAGAAGTGCGCGAGGCGCGCGCCTTCGACGCCGTTTACGTTTTGCGCGAGGCCGCGCTGCTCGGCCCGGCCATCTTCGAGCGAATGCTCAAGCGCGCGGGCGTCCCCTTCGTCTTCGACTTCGACGACGCGGTGTTCGAGCGCTACGTCAGCCCCTCGAACGGCTACCTGAGCTATTTGAAATTTCCGGGCAAGACGCGCACGGTCTGTCGCCTCGCCGCGCACGTGATGGCGGGCAACGAATACTTGGCCGACTACGCGCGCCAAGTTAACGAAAACGTCACCGTCATTCCGACGACCGTTGACACGTCGAAATATACGGTCGAGCCGCGCGCGGCGAACGACGTGCCTGTCGTCGGTTGGACGGGGAGTCACAGCACGGTTCAGCATCTTCTGACGCTCGCGGGCGCGCTCCGAAGGCTCGCGCGGGAGGAGCGTTTCCGTCTGCGCGTCGTAGGCTCGCCGGGGATGCGTCTGGAAGGTTTGGAAGGGGTTGACGTTGAGACGGTCGCGTGGCGTTCGGAGAGTGAAGTGGAAGACCTTCGCGCGATTGACGTGGGCGTGATGCCTTTGCCGGACGACCGTTGGAGCAAGGGCAAGTGCGGGATGAAGGCTTTGCAGTACATGGGCCTCGCAATTCCGACCGTCTGCTCGCCCGTGGGTGTGAACACCGAGATAATCCGCGACGGCGAGAACGGACTGCTCGCGTCGGGCGAGGACGAGTGGGTCGAGAAGTTGAGACTTCTTCTGCGCTCGGCGGAGTTGCGCGAGCGACTCGGACGCGCGGGGCGCGCGACCGTGGAGGCGCGCTACGCGGCGTCGGTGCAAGCGCCGCGCGTGTTTCAGATTTTCGAGTCGGTCGTTCGTCACGCGCACGCACGCGCCGAAGAGCCTGCGCGCGTGAGTTGAGCATCACGCGCGCCGAAGTCTAAATGCGCGCGCCGAAAATTTCCGTAGGCCCAACTGCCCGCGCGTTGAATTTTCCGCGCACGCCGTCTAAAGTTCCCGCTTCGATGCCGCAGCCACGCAAAAGCAGTAAACTACGCCTCGCCGCGCTCCTGTTCGTCGCGGCGATGCCGAATTTCCTCAAGCGCCCGCTCTACCGGTGGCTGTTCGGCTACAAAATCGCCGACAAAGTGCGTCTGGGTTTTAGCCTGATTGACGCCTCGGAGTGCGTCATCGAGCGCAAGGTCGTCGTCGGCCATCTCAACATGATAATCGGCGTGGCGAAACTCCGTCTCGGCCACCACGCGCGCATCGGATACCTCAACGTCATACGCGGCGGCGACGAAGTGGACATCGGGCGCTACGCCGAGATTTTGCGTCTCAACGAGATAAACTCCATCCCCGACCCTAATCTGACGAACGACGCAGACCCGCGCTTCCACTTGGGCGACGGCGCTGTCATAACCGCTCAGCACAAGATTGACTTCACAGACCGCGTCCAAATAGGCCGTCGCTCGATTCTGGGAGGGCGAAACTCAAGTCTTTGGACGCACAATCGCCAGCGCACGCGCGAGATCGTGGTCGGGGAGTTGACTTACATCGGCTCTGAGATTCGCGTCGCGCCGGGAGGCGTGATACCATCCCGCTGCATCGTCGGCATCGGTTCGGTCATAACCGGACGGCTCGAAGGCGAATACCTACTCATCGCCGGTGTCCCGGCCAAGCCTGTGAAAGAGTTGACCGAGGAAGACCGTTTCCTCGTCGAACACAAGACCCGGCCCGACTTGCCGGACGACATCTGACGTGCCCTTCTCCCCGAAGGCCGCGCGCGCGTGTTCCCCGTTACAAGGCACGACTCTCGCACGCGCGCGACGCCGCCGGAGTGAGTTCATGCCGCACTTCGCGGCGAAGGTTTTCCCCGAGGCCCGATAAAATGAACGCCCTCCTAGTTTTGCTGGCGCTTACGCTTTCCGTCGGCGTCGCCATCATATTCCCCGCAGAAGGCCCCGCGGCTGTTCTGGTCGGCGCGGTGCTGGCGGCGGTCGTCGGCCTCGCCGTCAGCCGCCACGAAAGCCACGCGCGCTTCCTCGTGCAAGTCTTCGTCGCCGGAGTCTTACTGCGCGCCGCAATCGGCTCGATGATCTTTTACTTCCACGGCCAAGACTTTTTCGGCGGCGACGCCCTCACCTACGACGCCTTCGGCACGACCCTCCTACAGTTTTGGCGCGGCGAACTCGGCTACGGCTACTACGACCAACTGATGGGCGCGCGCGTCCACAGAGACTGGGGAATGCCCTACCTCGTCGCTGGTCTCTACGCGCTCGCCGGTCGAAACATGCTCGCCGTCCAATACTTCAACTCGGTGCTCGGCGCGGCCACAGCCCCCGTAATCTTCCTCTGCTCGCGGAGCATCTTCCAGAACCTTCGCGTCGCCAAACTCGCCGCGCTTCTCGTCGCCTTCTTCCCGTCGCTCGTGCTCTGGTCGTCGCAAGGTTTGAAGGACGGCCCGGTCGTCTTCCTCCTCTCGGTCGCAATGCTCGCAACGCTCAAGCTCGGCGAGCGCATGAGCGTGAAGTATTTGGGCATACTCGTCTTCACGCTCTACGGGCTTTTGAGTTTCCGCTTCTACATCTTTTACATGACGGTCGCGGCAATCGTCGGCGCGTTCTTCATAGGGATGCGACCGCAGACGACTCGAAACCTCGCGCGCCAGTTCGTCGTCATACTCACGCTCGGACTCGCGCTCACATACCTCGGCGTGTTGCGGACGGCGAGCAATCAGTTGGAAGTTTATGGCGACCTCGAAGCCGTGCAGCGCAGCCGCGCAGACCTCGTTCGCTCGGCCAATTCGAGCTTCGCGCAGGACGTTGACGTCTCGACCACGACGGGCGCGATAAGCGCAATCCCCATAGGCGTCACGTATCTTCTGTTCGCGCCGTTTCCGTGGCAGGTTGCGAATCTGCGCCAGTCAATCACGCTCCCGGAAATGATAGCTTGGTGGACTTCCTTCCCGCTCCTCGTCATGGGAATCTGGTTCACCGTGAAGTTTCGTCTGCGACAGGCGCTCCCCATCATGATATTCACTTCGATGCTGACTTTGGCCTACTCGATATTTCAAGGCAACGTCGGGACGGCCTATCGTCAACGCTCGCAGATACTGGTCTTCTACTTC
>Ga0081539_10000234_pt1 | contig 130143 bp, 117 predicted proteins | sample TabmetS4T2R2_FD_71023 | JGI IMG/M metagenome (GOLD analysis project Ga0081539, IMG submission 71023) | Tabebuia heterophylla rhizosphere microbial communities from the University of Puerto Rico - S4T2R2 | ecosystem: Host-associated > Plants > Roots > Rhizosphere ... | reverse complement strand
CGGCCCGACCGGGATCCGCCTGAACAACAACGTCTGCGGCGCGTAACGGGTCGCTTTCGAGGAGTGGGCCCCCGGTCGGGGGCCCACTTTTTTTTCGCCCGCCACCGCAACCCTGCCGTGACCGTCGCCCGTCATCGTGGGGGAGGGGTGTCGGGGGGGGGGGGCGGGGGGGGGGGGGGTTTTCGGCGGCCCCTGGCGACCCGCCGGCCGCCGCGGTCTCCGGCGGGAGCGGCGGTCAGCGACTGACGCGGACCCGGGAAATTCCTTTGAATCTCAATGGTCAATCGACGTCGCGGGAGACCCACTCCAGGGCGCGCTCGAGGTGCTGGCGGAAGGCGGGCTCGGCGTACGACTCGATCGTGTGGCCGAGCGCGGTGTAGAACGCGCGGCCGCCGAGCCGCTCGTGGCACCAGGCGACCGGGTGGTCGGCGCCCATGCCGCCGCCCTCGTACGTCGACTCGTCGACCCGCAGCAGGACCCGCGCGTCGGGGCGGGAGCGGAAGTCGTACCACTCGTCGACGCGCGCCCACGCTCCTGGCAGGTGTGCCGTCGCGGGGTGATCGGAATCGGACACGGTGATCGTGGCGGGCTGCACCGCCGGGTGCTTGTCGAACCACGCGCCGACCAGCTCGCCGTAGAACGGCCAGTCGTACTCGGTCGCGGCGGCCGAGTGCACGCCGAGGAAGCCGCCGCCGCCCCGCACGTACCGCTCCAGGGCCGCGCGGCCGGCGTCGGTGAGCACCTCGCCGTTGGTGTTGAGGAAGACGACGGCTGCCGCGTCCGCGAGATCTTCGAGGGCCGCCGGGTCCTCGGTGGCCACCACGTCGTCGGCCAGTTGGTGAAATGTCTCGATCCCGGCGGGGATGGACCCGTGGCGAAACCCCGTCGTGCGGGAGAAGACGAGAACGCTCACGCCGACACCGGCGCGTCAGCCGGCAGCGTGTCCATGAACGAGCTCACCGAGAACACCGCGTTGCCGGCACCGGGCGGGCCGTACCCGGGCGGGGTGGAAAGGCCGTTGGCCTCCATCGTCGCGCGGTACGCCTCCAGCAGCCGGATGTGGTACTCCAGCGGCGCGCCCTGCGGGTTGGTGCGGCCGAGGGGCGTGGTCGGTTCCGGACACCAGGTGGTGAAGCGGGGGAGGATGCCGCGGGACATGAAGTACTCCAGGCCCTCCGTGGTCGACGCGATCGCCTCGTCCACCGTGGTGAAGCCGAACGGCTCGGCCATCTCGACGCCGGCCACGAAGTTGGGGATCACGTTGCGCGGGCCGAAGACCTCCGCCGACTCCAGGATGCGGCGGTGCCACTCCTCCCGCCCCACGTAGCGCTCCTTGCCGGGGCAGTAGAGCTCGAAGAGCCGCTTGTCCCACACCTCGAAGTTGGGGTGGTAGATCCGCACGCCGTAGTCGTGGAAGCGCTGCACGTCGGCGCGGGGCAGCGCCTGCGCCACCACCTTGCCGATCCACCGGCCGGGGAAGCGCTCCTCGATCGCCTTGGCGTACCGCCCGTAGAAGTCGGCCTCCGCGAGACCGTCCACCTTGGACGTCACGCTGCCGCCGGTCAGCGTGTACGCGTGGGAGGTGCCGGCCGTGTCGTACCGGTCGATGATCGCGAGGGCTTCGAGTACCTCTTCGACCGGCTTCACGCCCGTGTACGGCCGGCCGGCCGCCTTGTGCTGCCGCCAGTTGTGGTTGATGTCGCAGTACTGGCACTCCTCCTTGGCGCCGAAGTACTGGCAGACGCGGAAGACCGTGAGGTAGATGAGGTAGCCCCACTGGATCGTGGGCGCGACCTCCATCACCGACTTGCCGTTGGCGAGCGTGTGGCGGTAGTAGTCGGGCATCGGCGGGAGCCCGACGTCGGCGATCGGCCGGCCGTCGAGGTGCAGCCGCGCCACGCCGTCGTCACCCGCCATCACGCGGTACGGGGAGTCGGGGTTGACCCGCACGGACACCACCGTGCGGCGCAGGTCGTAGGGCCCACCGGTGAGCACCACCTCCTCCGGCGGGCGGCGCAGCGCGGCGGCACCCAGTTCGGGGAGCGTGCGGTGGTCGAAGGAGAAGATGAAGTACGACTTCGGCTTGACCTCGCCCTCGTCGCCGTCGGTGAGCACCGACTCGTCGAACGCCATGCCCCCGCGGAGCAGATCTTCCTTGAGTACGGCCTCCCGCGGGATGTGCGGGAAGCGGCCCATGAGGTCTTCGACAAGATCGGTGCGCGTCCGCATGGCCTCAAGACTGCCACCTGGCCCCGGGGGTGTGCGCGATCATCCGCCCGGCGTGTGCCCCCGATCACCCTGCGCATCATCTGTGTGGAGATTTAGGTTCAACCGAAGCGCTGTTGCCAACGTACATATAAGGTCTTCGACGAGGAGGATCGGTTGGCGACGAAGCGCTCGGCATGGCAGCTCCTGGAGGGCCATGCGTATTCGGCGACGGTGGACGGCAGGGTCAGCGTCGGGCTGGGCTATGCCGCGGACGACCCGTACGCGGTCCACTTGATCGTCAGCGCCGACGCTACGGCGGCGTCGTGCTGGGTGTTCGCGCGCGACCTGCTGATCGCGGGCCTGACCGGCACGGCCGGGCAGGGCGACGTGCTGGTCGGCCTCCAGCCCGGCGGCACCGTGGTGAGCGTGGTGCTGCGCAACGGCCGCGACGTGCTCGGCATCGACCTGCCGCGGCTGCCGCTGTGCCGGTTCGCGGCCGACATGCTCGCGATCGTGCCCCGCGGGCGCGAGGGCGGGTATGTCGATCTCGACGCGGAGCTGCGCTCGCTGCTCGCCTGACTGCCACCCGGGGGATGCGAGGCTTCCTCTGTTTGGCTAGCCTGGGCGCGATGAACGGACGGGTCCTGGCAGCGGCATTGGTTGGGTTGGTGCTCGCGCCGGGTCCCGTGGCGGTCGTCGCGTCTCCCGCTTCGGCCGCGGAGGTCGTGCCGTGCCCGCACGAGACGCTCTCGCCGCCACCGCAGCGCCCGCCCAGGCCCAAGCCGCCGGCGCTCGACCCGGCCGACGCGCGGGTGGGCGGCGACGCGCTCGCCACCACCGGCCTCGCGATCCCTTCCGGCGCGGCCACGCCGCCGAAGCTCACCGCCAGCACGTGGCTCGTCGCCGACCTCGACACCGGCGAGGTGCTCGGGGCGTGCGACGCGCACGGATACCAGACGCCGGCGAGCGTGCAGAAGGTGCTGCTCGCCGCCACGATGATCCCCAAGCTCGACCCCGAGCAGGTCGTGCGGGTGACCCGCGAAGACCTCGACATCGAGCGCGGCAGCTCGTCGGTGGGCCTCCTCGACGGCGGCAAGTACCCGATCGAGACCCTCTGGTACGGCCTGCTCCTCAACTCCGGCAACGACGCCGCGAACGTGCTCGCCCGGATCGGCGGCGGCGACAAGGGCCGGGCCGGCGGCGTCGCCATGATGAACGCGGAGGCCCGCCACCTCGGCGCGCTCCAGACCCACGCGGTCACGCCCTCGGGGCTGGACGGGACGGGACAGTTCACCAGCGCCTACGACCTCGTGCTGATCGCCCGCGCCGCGTTCGGGCTGCCCGACTTCCGCAAGTACGTGGCGGCGCACAGCGCGAAGATCCCACCCCAGCCGCCCAAGGACACGCGCGGCTTCCAGATCCAGAACGACAACGGCCTGCTGAAGAAGTACCCCGGCGCGCTGGGCGGCAAGAGCGGCTTCACGACGCTGGCCCGCCACTCGTTCGTCGGCGCGGCCAAGCGCGGCGACCGCACGCTCGTCGCCGCCGTGCTCGGCGCGGAGGCGCAACCGATCCGCGCGTCCGAGCAGACCGGCAAGCTGCTCGACTGGGGCTTCGCGCTGCGGGGCGGGGCGTCGGTCGGCCGCCTCGTCGAGCCCGGCGAGCTGGACCCCGCGCCGACACCCACCGAGGACCGCGCGCTCGCCGCCCAGGGCGCCGCCGCACCGTCGGACGGTGTGCCCGGCTCTTCGTCGGCCGCGGTGATCGGCATGACGGTCGCGGTGGTGGCGGTGGTGCTCGTGATGCTGCTGGCCGCCACCCGCCGCCGCGCCGTCGTGCGCGCGAGGCGGGCCGCCCTCGCCGAACGCCGCGCCGCCCTCGCCGGCGGCGCCGTCCGCACCCGCCCCGACGCCGCCCGCGGTGGTGGGATCCCCCCACCAGCGGGTCGCGGGTATAGGCCTGAGCGTGGTCGTGGGCCGGCAGCGCGTCGCGGCGTCGGGCCGGAGGTTGATCGCCGGGGTGCGGCTGGTCGCGACGACGGGGGCGAGAGGCTCTACCGGCGGCCGGCCGATCTGGAGTCGCCCGCGCCGCCCCGACCACCGGCGGGCCCTCGCCCCGCGCGTGGACCCGGCGCACCCGACGACCACTACCCACCGCCGGCGCCAGCGGGTCGCGGCGCTCCCAGTGGGCGCGGTGTATCCGACGGCCGCTATCCGCCCCCGACGGCGGGTCGTGGCGCTCCCAGTGGGCGGCCGCGCTCGGATGAGCGCTATCCGCCGCCGGAGCGCCGCCCGCCCGCGCAGCGGCGTGGGCCGGCCGCGCCGGACGTCTACCGCCCGCGGCGCCCGGACGACCGCTGACGTCCCGCTCCGAGCCCGGAGTCGCCGCATGATCGTTGGCCCGAATGCCACACGCGCCCCGGGAAGCGGGCCAACGATCATCGCGCGTCCGGATGGTGGACCGGCGCTTCCGGGGTGTGAGACGCCGATCTCCCAGCCGCACGCCACCTAGCGGGCGGCGGCCTTCTTGTAGCGGTTGACCGCGAGTGGCACCGCGACCGCGAGCAGCGCCGCCACCCAGGCCAGGCTCGTGGTGACCGGGTGGCGCAGGGGCCACGCGTCCGGCGCGGGCACGGCCGGGTTGGTGTTGCCGAACAGCTCGCGCGCGGCCTGCGTCACCGCGGAAACAGGGTTCCACTCGGCGAAGGCCTTGAGCGGGCCGGGCAGGTCGGTCACGCCCACGAACGTGTTGGCGATGAACGTCAGCGGGAAGATGAAGATGAAGCTGGCGTTGTTTACCACCTCGGGGCTGCGGACCGAGAGGCCCACGACGGCGAAGACCCACGAGAACGCGTAGGCGAACAGCAGCAGCAGCGCGAACCCGCCGAGCGCCTCCAGCACCGACGAGTGGATGCGCCACCCCACGATCAGGCCGGTCACCGACATCACCACGATGACGATCACGTTGTTGACCAGGTCGCTGGTGGTGCGGCCGACGAGCAGCGCCGAACGGGCCATCGGCAGCGAGCGGAAGCGGTCGACGATGCCCTTCTGGATGTCGTCGGCGAGGCCGTAGCCGGTCAGCGTCGAGCCGAAGAGCACGGTCTGGGTGAAGATGCCGGCCATCAGATACTCGCGGTAGGAGACGCCGGGCACGTCGATCGCGCTGCCGAAGACGTAGGCGAACAGCAGCACGAACATGATGGGCGAAAGCGTGGAGAAGACGAGCAGGTCAGGTACCCGCTTGATCTTGATGAGATTGCGCCGGGCGACGGTGATGCCGTCGCGGAGCGGCTTGAGGGCCGGGTTGGCCATCATGGATTCGGTGGTCACGACTGCTCCTCCTCGGCGGCGTGGCCGGTCAGCGTCAGGAACACGTCGTCGAGGCTCGGGCGGCGCAGCCCCACGTCGAGCACCTTCACCGCCTCGGCGTCGAGCCGGCGCAGGCTCTCCATCAGCGCGGACGCGCCACCGCTCACCGGCACGGTGAGGCGGCGGGCCGGCTCGTCGACGGTGATCTCGCCGGAGGCCAGCGAGGAGAGCGCCGTGGAGGCGCTCGCGATGTCGGCAAGGGTGCTGACGGTCAGCTCCAGCCGCTCGCCGCCGACCTGGGCCTTGAGGTCGTCGGAGGTGCCGAGCGCGATCACCTTGCCGTGGTCGATCACCGCGATCTGACTGGCCAGGTGGTCGGCCTCCTCGAGGTACTGCGTGGTGAGCAGCAGCGTGCTGCCGGCCGCGACAAGCTCCGAGATCAGATCCCACACGTCGAGGCGACTGCGCGGGTCGAGGCCGGTGGTCGGCTCGTCGAGGAACAGCACCGGCGGCTGCGCGACAAGCGCACCGGCCAGGTCGAGCCGGCGCCGCATGCCGCCCGAGTAGCCCTTCACCGGGCGGTCGGCGGCCTCCTCCAGGTCGAAGCGCGCCAGCAGCTCGCGCGCCCGCGACCGGCTCGCCTTCGCCGTGAAGCCGTAGAGGCGGCCCACCATGTCCAGGTTTTCGAAGCCGGTGAGGTGCTCGTCGACCGCCGCGTACTGCCCGGAGAGGCCGATCATGCCGCGCAGCCGGCGGGCGTCGGCGATCACGTCGAGGCCGGCGACCGTGGCGCGGCCCGCGTCGGGCTCGAGCAGCGTCGTGAACACCCGCACCGCGGTGGTCTTGCCCGCGCCGTTGGGACCGAGCAGGCCCATCACCGAGCCCTGCGGGACCGAAAGATCCAGCCCGTCGAGGGCCACTACAGAGCCGTATTTCTTGACCAGGCCGTCTGCCTCGATCGCGATTTCCATCATCACCCCTTCCAGAACGGCACCATCGTGCCGCACCCCTCCGACATTTCGCGGCCATTTACGTCGGGCCATCCCGGGTAAGACGGCCCACACCCTGGGAATTCATCGCTACCGAGGAGATTGGGTACGGGTAGCGTGGCGCCATGCAGATCGGGATTGTGGGCGCCACCGGGCAGGTCGGCGGCGTCATGCGGCGGGTGCTGGCCGAGCGCGGTTTCCCTGTCGACCGGCTCCGCCTGTTCGCCTCGGCGCGTTCGGCCGGGCGGCCGCTGGCGTGGGGCGACGAGCAGGTCACGGTGGAGGACGCGGCCACGGCCGACTACCGGGGGCTCGACATCGTGCTCTTCTCGGCCGGGAAAGGTACCAGCAAAGAGCTGGCGCCCCGCGTGGCCGAGGCCGGCGCGGTCGTGATCGACAACTCCTCGGCGTGGCGGATGGACCCGGATGTACCCCTGGTGGTGTCGGAGGTCAACCCCGATGCCGCCGCGCACCGGCCCAAGGGCATCATCGCCAACCCCAACTGCACGACCATGGCCGCGATGCCGGTCCTGCGCCCGCTGCACGCGGAGGCCGGGCTGGTGAGCATGGTGGTGGCCACCTACCAGGCGGTCTCCGGCAGCGGCCTCGCCGGCGTGGCCGAGCTCGACGAGCAGGTGCGCAAGGTGGCCGATCGAGCGTCGGAGCTGGCGTTCGACGGGGAGGCGGTGCAGCTCCCCGCCCCCCGGCTGTACGCGCGGTCCATCGCCTTCAACGTGCTCCCGCTGGCCGGCTCGATCGTCGACGACGGCTCCGACGAGACCGACGAGGAGCAGAAGCTCCGCAACGAGAGCCGCAAGATCCTCGGCATCCCCGAGCTGAAGGTCGCCGGCACGTGCGTGCGGGTGCCGGTGTACACCGGGCACTCGCTCCAGGTCAACGCCCGCTTCGCCGCGCCGCTCACGCCGGCGCGGGCCCGCGAGCTGCTCGCCGTCGCTCCCGGCGTGGAGCTCTCCGACGTGCCCACCCCGATCCAGGCGGCGGGCAAGGACCCGACGTTCGTGGGGCGGATCCGCGCCGACGAGACCGTCGAGCACGGGATCTCGTTCTTCTGCTCCAGCGACAACCTCCGCAAGGGTGCGGCGTTGAACGCGGTCCAGATCGCGGAGATCGTGGCGAAGGGCTAAGGGTCGACCGGGCGCCAGGAGAGGGGCGTCGAGAGGACCATCGTGCTGGAGGGCTGCCCGTACGGCGCCAGCCGGTCGATGACCGCCTCGAACTCCTCCATGGCGCCCGTCGCCACCTTCAGGATGCAGCAGGCGTCGCCGGTGACGCGGTGGATCTCCAGCACCTCCGGCCAGGTGGCCACGTCGGGGTCGCGCAGCACGCACCGCGCGCCGTAGCAGGACATCCGGATCACCGCGACCACGTGGCGGCCGGCCTTGGCCAGGTCGACGTGCGCGTGGTAGCCGGTCACCACGCCGATGCGCTCCAGCCGCCGCACCCTCTCGGCCACCGCGGGCGGCGAGAGGTGCACGCGGCGGGACAGCTCGCTGTAGGACAGCCGGGCGTCCCGCTGCAGCTCACGCAGCAGGGCCCAGTCCATCTCGTCCACCGGCAAAGCCTAGACGGCGCCGCCCGATCTTCCCTTGGGGGCAGTGACTACTACGTCTGGTAGTAGTAAAGTGTATCCGTGTCGATCGATGGCGGATGCTGGCACGACGACCTGGCCCACCGCGTCGGGCTGATCGTGCGTGCGGAGCGGGAGCGGCTGGCGCGGCGGCGGCCCGACCTGGACGACGCCGACCTGGCGGCCGTGGAGGACACCCTCTGGCGGATCGCCGACCACCTGCTGCTGCGCCGCGCCCGCCAGGTGACGGTCGACCCCGCGGCCGCGGCCCGCCTGTGGGACGCGCCCGTGCGCGCGCCTAGGGACGCGCTGTCGCCGGCCGCGTACCGCCGTGGTGCGCGGCCGTCACCGTGACCGCTACGAGCGCGGCCACCACGACCCCCACTGCCGGCACCGGCATGGGGGTGAGCGGCGCGAACAGCACCAGCACCGCCGCCGCCGGGTACGCCACGACGATCAACCCCCGCTGGTGTGGCCGCACGTGCAGGAGCCAGACGCTGAAGAGGTAGACGGCGACCGGCACCGCCACCGCGTAGCCGCCCTCGACACTGCCCACGTGTGCCTTGTGGATCTCGTAGTCCATGACGACCGAGAGCCCCGCACCGACCGCGGCGGCCGAGGCGAAGATCAGGTAGTGGCCGTACCCCCAGAAGAGGGCCACCCGCATCGACGTGAGCAGCTGGCTGGCCGGGCGGTCGAAGTAGAGCCACCACATCCCGAACACGATCACGATGCCACCGCCCGCCACAGACAGCAGGCTGCTGAGCGCGGCCTCGTTGTCGAGCGCGTTCTGCACCGCGAGGCTGGCGGACAGGACCGACTCGCCGAGCACGATGATGGAGAACAGGCCGTACCGCTCGGCGATGTGTTCCGGGTGCCACGTCGTCTCGGCCGCCCGCTCGGCCATGACCGGCACCGCCAGCTCGGCCAGCACGAGCACCAGGAAGCCGGGTACGAGCAGCGAGTCCGGCAGCACCTCGTTCTGGAGCACGAGGCGCAGCACCCAGCCGACCTGGACGAGCCCGATGCCGATCGCGTACCGCCGCCCGGCCGCCCGCCGCCCCGGGTCGACGTCGGTGCGCGCCACCCGCAGCCACTGCGCCACCATGGCCAGGCGCATGAGCACGTAGCCGTACGTGATCACCGAGAAGTCGGCGTCGGCGAACGCGCGCGGCACGCCCGCCGCGAGCACGAGCGCGCCGCCGATCTGGATCAGCGTGGTGATCCGGTACACGTCGTCGTCGGTGTCGTAGGCGGAGGCGAACCAGGTGAAGTTCATCCACGCCCACCAGATCGCGAAGAACACCATCAGGTAGCTCGGCACGGCGTGCCCGATGTGGTCCTCGGCCACGTCGTGGTGCAGCTGGGCGGCCGCCTGCGCCACCGCCACCACGAAGCACAGGTCGAAGAAGAGCTCGAGCGGCGTCGACGCGCGGTGCGGCTCGTCGGGGTGGCGGGCCACCATCGGCTGGTACCAGGGCCGCCGGGCAGACGTGTGTGTCACGCCGTCACACTAGGCGGACGGCCCGGCCATCCTCGCGACGCCGCGAAACCCCGATTAGCCCGTCTTGGCCTCCGGCCCGGGAGCGCTCCGGACCGTCGGGACGGCACAGGCGGGTGGGTTACGCGTCTACGCGGGCTTCGTTCGGCGTTTTGTCCACATTGTCCGCCGCCGGAGCGGCCATGGGAAGATCGTCGGGGGCTTCCGCTGCTCTGAGTCACCGTCGTGATGGGGTGAGCGGCGTCAAGTTCCCGATCTTGGAAAGTTATGGCGCTATTTCAACCCTAAGTTTCCAAGATCTGGAGCTGCCTCCCGCCGGCCGGTGACGGTGCGTTACAGAGCTGCGGGCGGGCGTGCCTTCCTCGCCTGGGCCATGGCGCGGCCGGGGCCGATGCCGCTCGCGTCGATTTGATCAAGGCTGTGACCTGGTCATTGTCCGAGGCTGAGCGTCAGCCGGGCGCGGATCTTCCCCGCTCCGACGCGGCCTCACCCGAGGCGTCGCTTCGCGAGGCCGTCCGCGAGTGACTTACTGGAAGGCGGTCTGGACGAAGGCGACCATCGCGTCGAAGGGGTTGCCGCGGTCCGGGGTGCGGAGCGGGTTGACCGACAGGGTCAGCTGGCGGCCTCCGTCCTCGGTGCTGTATGCCCACGTCTCGTAGCCGGGGAAGCCGCCCGTGTGCCCCCACAGGGTCGTGCCCGACGGGAGCGTGACCCGCCGGATGCCCAGGCCGTACTCGTCCGGGCCGGCGGGGTGGGCCAGCATCTGCTCCAGCTGTGCCGGTGGCAGCAACCGCCCGCCGAGCAGCGCCCGGTAGAACCGGTTGACCTCCTCGGTGGTGGAGATGATCTCGCCGGAGGCGCCCGCCCACGAGGGGTTCCACTCGGTGACGTCGACCTGTGCGACCGCGCCGTCGCGGAGCACCGGCAGGTAGCCGTGTGCGTGCGGGCCGCGCAGGCGCGGGTCGGTGCCGGGCAGCTCGGTCTGGGCCAGGCGCAGCGGGCGCAGGACGCGCCGGGACACCTCGGCGGCGTAGGGCCGCCCGGTGACCCGCTCGATCACCAGGCCGAGCAGGAGGTAGTTGGTGTTGGAGTAGGACCAGCCGGTGCCGGGTGCGAAGAGCGGCGGCTCGGCGGCGGCCATCGCCACGAGCTCGCGCGCGGTGAAGGCGCGGAGCCGCTCGCGGATCAGATCCTCGTTGGTGGGGAAGAGCTGGCGCAGCTTTTCGGCGACGTCGTAGACCCCGCTGGTGTGCCGCAGCAGGTGGCGCGCCGTGATCGACCCGCCGCCCGGCAGCCAACGCCCGATCGGCTCGTCGAGGCGGAGCCGTTCCTCGGCGGCGAGCTGGAGCACCACCGTGGCCACGAACGTCTTGGTGATGCTCGCGATCCGAAACCGCCCGTGGGCCGCGGCCGGCCGCCCGCCGCCGAGCGCGGCGGTGCCGCTGGCCGCCCGCCACGTGCCCGCCGGGCCGCGTACCTCGGCGAGGGCGGCGGACGCCCCGGTCGCCACGATCCGGTCGAGCGCGTCGCGCAGCTGATCCGGCCGGGCCGGGGCGCCCGCCGCCGCAGGGGCGGGACGTGCGCCGGCGAAGGCGGTCGCGACACCAGCGGCGAGAACACTCCTTCTGAGCACGACGGAATTCTCGCCCGGCCGCGCGGCCCACCGCGTCCCCCGCGATGGGGTGCCGGGCGTACCTCTGTGGAGGGACGCTCAGAGGTGGGCGTAGTCGTATCGGATGAAGCCGGTGAAGACGGCGACCTTGTCGTACAGCGCTCGCGCGGTCGCGTTGTCCTGCTTGGTGGTCCAGTAGAGGCGGGCGGCGCCGCGTGCGCGGGCCTCCTTCGCCACGCCCTCGATCAGCGCGCGGGCCGCGCCGCGCCCGCGGACCGCCTCGTCGACGAAGAGGTCTTGCAGGTAGCAGTAGTCGGGCAGCCAGATCGTGGCGTGGAAGAGGTAGTGCGCGATGCCGACGAGCTGCCCGTCGAGCCACGCGCCGAGGCCGTGCGTGTCTTCGGGGCCGAGCAGGCGCCGCCACGTCTCCGCGTAGCCCTCGTCGGGCACCGGGGTCTCGTAGAACGCCTTGTAGCCGCGGGCAAGGACCTCCCACGCGGCGCGGTCCTCGGGGCGGAGCGGGCCGACGGTGATCATCGCGGACCACTATCCCACACCGCCCGCGCCCTTGTGCCGGTCGAAGGGGACTGGTAAACATCGGATGTATGAGGATCGTCGCGCTGGACACCCATGACATCCGGTTCCCGACCTCCCGGGAGCTGGACGGTTCCGACGCGATGAACCCCGATCCCGACTACTCGGCCGCCTACGTGGTGCTCCGCACCGACGCGCCGGACGGGCACGAGGGGCACGGCTTCGCGTTCACGATCGGCCGGGGCAACGACGTGCAGTCCGCGGCGATCGCGGCCCTCGCGCCCTACCTGGTCGGCCGCGACCTGGAGGCGACGCTCGGCGACCTCGGCGGCGCCTGGCGCGAGCTCGTGCACGACTCGCAGCTGCGCTGGCTCGGGCCGGAGAAGGGCGTGATGCACATGGCGATCGCCGCCGTGGTCAACGCGCTCTGGGACCTCAAGGCCAAGCGCGCCGGCCTCCCGCTGTGGCGGCTGCTCGCCCGCATGTCCCCCGAGGAGCTGGTCGCGCTCGTCGACTTCCGCTACCTGACCGACGCGCTCACCCCCGACGAGGCGCTCGAGATCCTGCGCCGCGCCGAGCCCGGCCGGGCCGAGCGGGAGGCGGCGCTGCTGGCCACCGGCTACCCCGCGTACACCACCTCGCCCGGCTGGCTCGGCTACGACGACGATAAGCTCACCCGCCTCTGCAAGGAGGCGATCGAGCAGGGGTTCAAGCAGGTCAAGCTGAAGGTCGGCGCCGACCTACAGGACGACGTGCGGCGGATGCGCATCGCCCGCGACGTGTGCGGGCCCGACGTGCGCATCGCCGTCGACGCCAACCAGCGGTGGGACGTGGACCCGGCGGTGGAGTGGGTGCGCGCGCTGGCCGAGTTCGAGCCGTGGTGGGTGGAGGAGCCGACGAGCCCCGACGACGTGCTCGGCCACGCCACGATCGCCCGGCGGATCGCGCCGATCGGGGTGGCCACCGGCGAGCACGTGCACAACAGGGTGGTCTTCAAGCAGCTGCTCCAGCTCGGCGCCGTGTCGTACGTGCAGATCGACGCCGCCCGCGTCGCCGGCGTCAACGAGAACGTGGCGATCCTGTTGCTCGCGGCCAAGTACGGCGTGCCGGTCTGCCCGCACGCCGGCGGGGTGGGCCTGTGCGAGCTGGTCCAGCATCTGTCCATGTTCGACTTCGTGGCGGTGTCGGCGAGCATGGACGACCGCGTCATCGAGTACGTGGACCATCTGCACGAGCACTTCGCCGACCCGGTCGTGGTGCGCGCCGGGCGGTACGTCACGCCGACCGCGCCCGGCTTCAGCGCTACCATGCGGCCAGAGACACTGGTCGACTACTCCTATCCGGACGGTCCAATATGGAGCTGAAAGACCTGCGCGCCCTCGTCACCGGTGGAGCGTCCGGCATCGGGCTGGCGACGGCCCGGCTGCTCGCCGCGCGGGGCGCGCGGGTGGCGTGCCTCGACCTCAAGCCCGAGGGCCTGCCCGAGCCCCTGCTGGGATTCGGCGCCGACGTGCGCGACGACGCGTCGGTGCGCGCCGGGGTCGCCGCGGCGGCGGAGGCGCTGGGCGGCCTCGACGTGCTCGTCAACAACGCCGGGATCGGCGCGCAGGGCACGGTCGAGACCAACCCCGACGACGAGTGGCTGCGCGTGCTCGACGTCAACGTGGTCGGCCTCGTGCGGGTGACCCGCGCCGCGCTGCCGCACCTGCGCGCCTCCCGCCACGCCGCGATCGTCAACACCTGCTCGATCGCGGCCACCGCCGGCCTGCCGGCGCGGGCGCTCTACAGCGCCAGCAAGGGCGCGGTGCAGTCGCTGACGCTGGCGATGGCCGCCGACCACGTGCGCGAGGGCATCAGGGTCAACTGCGTCAACCCCGGCACCGTCGACACGCCGTGGGTGCGCCGCCTGCTCGACACCGCGCCCGACCCGGAGGCCGAGCTCGCCGCGCTCCGCGCCCGCCAGCCCAGCGGGCGGCTGGTCAGCGCCGAGGAGGTGGCCGCCGCGATCGCGTACCTCGCCAGCCCGGCCGCCGGCTCCACCACCGGCACGGTCCTCGCCGTCGACGGTGGCATGCAAGGCCTGCGCCTGCGCCAGCCCTGAATCCCCGAAACATCGGAGGACCTGCCATGACGCTCGCACTGGGCCGGCTGGGCCTGGGCTGCGCCCAGCTCGGCAACCTCTACGTCGAGGTCGACGACGCCACCGCGGCCCGCACGGTGGCAGCCGCCTGGGACGCCGGCATCCGCTACTTCGACACCGCGCCGCACTACGGCCTCGGCCTCTCCGAGCGCCGCCTCGGCGCCGCCGTCCGTGGCCTGCCGCGCGCCGAGTACGTGGTCAGCACCAAGGTCGGGCGCCGGCTCGTACCCGACCCGGAGGGTGCCGGCCGCCGCGACGGCGAGGGCTTCGTGGTGCCCGCCGACCACCGCCGGGTGTGGGACTTCAGCGCTGACGGGGTACGCCGCTCGCTCGACGAGAGCCTCGCCCGGCTGGGCCTCGACCGGGTCGACCTCGTACTCGTCCACGACCCGGAGGACCACCTGGCGGCGGCGCTCGACGAGGCGTACCCGGCGCTCGCCGACCTGCGCGCCCAGGGCGTGGTGGGTGCGATCGGCGTCGGCAGCAAGCAGTCGGAGACGCTGCACCGCTTCGCCCGCGACACCGGCGTCGACTTCGTGATGATCGCCGGCCGCTACACGCTGCTCGAGCAGCCCGCCCTCGACACCCTGCTGCCCGAGTGCGAGCGGCGCGGCGTGCGCGCGCTCATCGCGGGCGTCTTCAACAGCGGGCTGCTCGCCGAGGAGCGGCCGCACGAGGGCCTGCCGTACGAGTACCGGGCGGCACCGTCCACTGTGCTCGTCCGGGCCCGCGCGCTCGCCGCCACCTGCGCCCGGCACGGGACGTCGCTGCCGGCGGCGGCCATCGCGTTCGCCGCCGCGCACCCGGCCGTCGCGTCGGTCGTGGTCGGCGCGCAGGACCCCGACCAGGTGCGCCGCAACGCCGCCCTCGCCGCCGCCGACCCGCCGCCGAAGGAGCTGTGGGCCGACCTCGTCGCCGAGGGGCTGCTCCGCCCCGACGCCCCGCTGCCGGGAGGCCTCTCGTGACCGTCGTCGACTCGCACCACCACCTGTGGGGCGCCGACCAGGGATACACCTGGCTGGACGACCCCGCGTTGGCGCCGATCCGCCGCACGTTCGGCCCGGACGACCTCGCCGTCGCGGTCGAGGGCAGCGGCGTGGAGCGGACCGTTCTCGTCGAGGGCGGGCGGGGCGACACCGGCGAGGCGGCGCTGCTGCTCGGATACGCGAAGGAGTCCCCGCTGATCGCCGGCGTCGTGGCGTGGGCCGATCCCGCCGACCCGGCGCTCGCCGACACCGTCGCCGGCTACCGCGCGCTGCCCGGCGGCGAGCGCCTCGTCGGCATCCGCTCGCAGGTGCAGGGCGAGCGCGACCCGGCCTACCTCGACCGGGCGGACGTGCGCCGCGGCCTGCGCACCATCGCGGCGGCGGGGCTCCCGTTCGACCTGGTGGTGCGCGCCGACCAGCTGGCCGCCGCCGCCCGGCTGGCCGGCGACCTGCCGGAGGTCCGCTTCGTGCTCGACCACCTCGGCAAGCCGCCGATCGCCAGCGGCGCCCTGGAGACCTGGCGCGGTCCCCTGCGCGCGCTCGCCGCCCACCCCAACGTGACCGCCAAGCTCTCCGGTCTCGTCACCGAGGCCGACTGGGGCGGGTGGACGGTGGGCGACCTGGCCCCGTTCGTGGCGGTGGCGGTCGACGCTTTCGGGCCCGACCGGCTGATGTTCGGCTCGGACTGGCCGGTGTGCCTGCTCGCCGCCTCCTACGGCCGGGTCGAAAAGGCGCTCGCCGACGCCCTCCCGCCACTGTCCCCGACCGAACGGGCCGATGTGTTCGGCGGCACGGCGCTGCGGACGTACGATCTGCGTTCGTAGCGCGGGAGGAGGGCGGAAGATGGCGGTCACCGACGAGGCGATCGAGAAGATCAAGGGCATGATCGTGTCCGGGGAGATGCGCCCCGGCGACCGGCTGCCGCGCGAGGCCGACCTGGCCGAGCGGCTCGGCCTCTCCCGCAACTCCCTGCGCGAGGCGGTCAAGGCACTCTCCCTGATCCGCGTGCTCGACGTGCGCCAGGGCGACGGCACCTACGTCACGAGCCTCGCGCCCGGCCTCCTGCTCGACGCGCTGAGCTTCGTGGTCGACTTCCACCGCGACGACACGGTGCTGGAGTTCTTCGAGGTGCGGCGCATCCTCGAACCCTCCGCCACCGCCCTGGCCGCCCAGCGGATGACCGACGACGACGTCGAGGGCCTGCGTGAGGTGCTCGACGAGCTCGGCGAAGACCCCACGATCGACGCGCTCGTCGCCAACGACCTCGAGTTCCACCGCCGCATCGCGGCCGGCTCCGGCAACAACGTGCTCTGCTCCCTCATCGACAGCCTCTCCGGCCCGACCACCCGCGCGCGCATCTGGCGCGGCCTCACCCAGGAGGGCGCGGTCGCCAAGACCCGCGAGCAGCACGGCGCCATCTTCGAGGCCATCGCCTCCCGCCAGCCCGAGCTGGCCCGCTCCTGGGCCACCGTCCACGTCGCCGGCGTAGAGGACTGGCTCCGCCGCGCGCTGTAGAGCTTTCGACACCAGAAGACCGAGATCCGAGCTACCGCGACGTCCGCGGTGGTCCAGACCCGATGCCGCTCGGCTTGAGTTGGCCATGGAGTTTCAAGAGGATTTCCCGGGTCCGCGTCAGTGGCTGACCGTTGCTCCCGCCGGAGAGCGCGGTGGCCGGCGGCTCGCCAGGGCTCGCCGAAACCCCCGGCCCCCGCTGCCAGCTCCGCGCACCAAGCCCCCCACGCGCCGAGTTCAAAGGGCTAGCACCGCTCGACGTCGGTGTTTGGTCCACATTGGTCTGCTGCCGGCTCGGCGGACGAGAAACCCCACGCCTGCATGATCGTTCGCCCGAAATCCGCATTCTTGTCGGCGTGTCATCCGGCTATCGGGCGAACGATCACCGTGCCGGGCCGATCCAGGACGGGCCCTTTCGAGGAGTGCTAGGCCAGTCCGCCGCTGGTTGGGTGTCGCTTTCGCGACGCCTCTTGGGCTTGGACCGCGGAGCCGGCAGTGGAGGCCGGGGGTTTCGGCGAGCCCCGCGAGCCGCCGGCCGGAGCGGGGCCCGCGGGAGCATGCGGTCCGCAGGTGACGCGGACGGGGGAAAATCTGGTTGGGAAAGGGTTTTGACTTCGTGTGCGCTCGAAGTCATAGCGTCACGGGCATGGATACCGTTGCACTCGGAAACACGGGGGAGCGGGTCAGCCAGCTCGCTCTCGGCGCGATGCTCATGGGCACGCGGACGAGCGAGGCCGACTCGTTCGAGATTCTCGACCGCTACGTCGGCGCGGGCGGGAGCTTTGTCGACACCGCCAACTGCTACGCGTGGTGGCCCGCGCCCGGCTTCCGGGGTGGGGAGAGCGAGGCGCTGCTCGGCCGGTGGTTCGCGAAGCGGGGGCGGCGCGACGACGTCTTCCTGGCCACGAAGGGGAGCGCCTGGGTGGAGCGCGCCGACGAGGTGCGCGGCAAGTCGTGGGACGTGATCGGCAGGGAGTTCGAGGGCGCGGGCGGTGACACGCTGCGGCGCGCGGTCGACGGCAGCCTGCGGCGGCTCGGCACCGACCACATCGACCTGTACTACGTGCACGTCGACGACCGGAGCACGCCGGTCGAGGAGACGCTCCAGGCCCTCGACGACGTCGTGAAGGCCGGGAAGGTGCGCTACATAGGATGGTCCAATGTGCGCACCTGGCGGCTCGAGCGGGTGCGGCAGGTGGCCGAGCGCAACGGGTGGGTGGCGCCGGTCGCGTTGCAGCAGCAGCACAGCTACCTGCGGCGGCGGGCCGGGCTCTCGCACGCGTCCATCGTGGACGACGAGCAGATGGACTTCCTGCGGGCCAACCCGGAGGTCACGCTCGTGGCGTACTCGCCGATTCTCAAAGGCATCTACGACGACCCGGAGAAGCGGCGCGGGCACGAGATGATGTCCGCCTACGAGGGGCCGGACGCCGAGGCGCGGCTGACGGTCCTCGCCGAGCTGGCGGGGGAGCTGGGCGTGACGCCCAACCAACTCGTCGTCGCCTGGCTGCTGCACCAGACCGACCCGGAGATGGTGACGCTGCTCGGGCCGCGGACGGTGGAGCAGTTTTCGGCGGCCGTCCCGGCGCTCGACGTCAAGCTCGACGGGGAGCAGCTCGCGCGCCTGGATTCAGCGGGCGCGTAGCGGGGTAACGGGGGTGGGTCCGGCGGCCGGGCCCGGGACCTGAGCCCGGCCGCCGGATTCCCTACCCGCAGGTGTTGCCGTTGAGCGTGAAGGCCGCCGGGGCCGGCTGCGCGCCGCCGGGCGTGCCGAGGAAGCCGAACTCGACCGTCGCGCCGGGCGCGATCGTGCCGTTCCAGCTGAGGTTCTTCGCGGAGGCGGCGGCGCCGCTCTGCGTGATGCTCGCGTTCCAGGAGCTGCCGACCCGCTGCGGGCCGGGGAAGTTCCAGCCGACCGTCCAGCCGCTGACCGGCTGGGTGCCGGTGTTGGTGACCTTCACCGTGGCGCGGAAGCCGGTGCCCCAGACCTGCGTCTCGTACGCGACGCGGCAGGCCGCCGGCGGCGTGACCCGGCCGAACGAGATCTTGTGCAGCTGGCCGGGCAGGTCGTTGACCAGGTACATCTCGCCGTTGGAGTCGACGCCGAGGCTGGTCGGCTGCACGAGGTCGGGCGTGTTCAGCTTCTGGGTCTGGTGGGTGCCGTCGGCAAGCTTGCGGACGCCCCAGAACGTGGCCGAGCAGTAGTCGGTGGCGAAGTAGGTGCCGCCCGCGATGTCGGCGTACTGGGTGCCGCGGTAGACGAACCCGCCGATCACCGCACAGCCCTCGACGCTCGTCTGGTACACGAGCGTGGGGTCGACGTAGGTCTCGCCGGCGATGCAGCGGGAGGCGTTGAAGACCACCCGGCCCTCGCGGCACGACCAGCCCATGTTGGCGCCGCCCTGCGTCGCGCCGAGGTGGTTGACCTCCTCCCACGTGCCCTGCCCGACGTCGGCGATCCACAGCGAGTTGTCGCCGCCGGCCCGCGTGTCGAACGAGAAGCGCCACGGGTTGCGCAGGCCCCACGTCCAGATCTCCGGGCGGGCGCCGGCCCGGCCGACGAACGGGTTGTCAGCCGGCACGCAGTACGCCTGGGTGCCGCAGGTGCGGCTCACGTCCAGCCGCAGGATCTTGCCGAGCAGCGTGCCGAGGTTCTGCCCGCTGGCCAGCACGTCGTCGGCCGCGCCGCCGTCGCCGAGGCTCCAGTACAGGTAGCCGTCGCCGCCGAACTTGACCTCGCCGCCGTTGTGGTTGGAGAACTCGGAGTGCGCCTGGGTCAGGATCACCTGCTCGCTCGCGGCGTTGCCGAGGCGCACCCGGGAGAGGGTGAGCGTGCCGTCGGGGAGCGCCGTGTACGCCACGTAGACGATCTGGCTCGTGGCGAAGTCGGGGGCGGGCGCGATGCCGAGCAGGCCGCGCTCGTTGCCGGATACGTCGACCTTCGAGCCGATGTCGAGCAGGGGTGTGGCGGCGAGGCCGGAGGCGGGGTCGTAGAGCCGGACGGTGCCGACCTTCTCGGTGATGAGCAGGCGGCCGTTGTCGATGCCGGCGATCGCGGTGGGGCGCTGCAGCCCGAACGCGACCTGGGTGGTGTTGACGGTTATCTGGTCGAGGGGAATGGCGGCCTGAGCAGGGGCCGCCGCGGCCAGTGGCACGGTGGCCGCCAGAGCCGCCAGGCCCGCCAGCCATCGAGATCTAAACATATTGACTCCGATCGTTGACGGCACGATATCACCCGGTAATGTATGGACACCAAACTATGTAGCGGTCGCCGGGCGAGGTCGCACGAGCATGCGAAGGAGCATGATGAGACGCGCAGTCCTGACGTCCGGCGCCGTCGTGGCGTTCTTAGCTGGGGGCTTCCTGGTGGCGACGTCCGCCGAGGCGGCCGTGGCCTGCCGGGTGAACTACTCCGTCACCTCCCAGTGGAGCGGCGGCTTCACCGCGAACGTCGGCATCACCAACCTGGGCGATGCGCTCAACGGGTGGCGGCTCACCTGGTCGTTCCCCAGCGGGCAGTCGGTGGCGCAGGCGTGGAACGCCACGGTCACCCAGAGTGGTGCTGCGGTCACGGCCACGAACGTCAGCTACAACGGGTCGGTCGCCACGAACGGCTCGGTGTCGTTCGGCTTCAACGGCCAGTTCAGCACCACGAACACCAACCCGTCGTCGTTCGCGGTCAACGGTGTGGCGTGCACCGGGTCGCCCGGTACTCCCACCAGCCCGCCGGTCACCACGGCACCGCCGCCCACGACGGCGCCACCGCCCACGACGGCGCCGCCGCCTCCCTCCAGCGGGTGGAACCCGCCGGCCAACCTCGTGTCGCCGCTCAACGCGGTGTGGTCGCACGTGGAGCAGACGTACAACAACGGCAACCTGTACGGGTTCCGCAACTACGGCTGGGACCAGCTGTTCGCCAACCGCGGGTACATCAACTACTGCGTGCGGTGGGACTCTTCGGCGACGGTGACGGCTCAGCTCCGCGACGAGATCCACGCGGCGCTGAAGCGGCAGTACAAGAAGTGGATGGACGTGATGGTGGGCCACAACGGCTTCCCGTACACGGACGTGCCGGTGAACATCGTCGGCTGGGCGGTGCGCGACCGCAACCAGCTACAGTGGACGGACAACTCGGTCGACATCTACGTCAACAACATCCGGGAAAACGCTCCGCAGTGCTCTGAGCCTTGTGGACGCTTCTTCAACCAGAGCGGCAGCTACCCCAACTGCCCCGGCGGCGCGGCGCGCCACTACGACCACTCGCTGTGGCTGACCGACGGCTTCGGCGGCGGCCACGGCGGTGACTGGGGCCAGCGGATGGGCCGCGAGTACTTCGTCAACGCCCGCAACTCCAACGACATCACCATCTTCCTGCACGAGCTCGGTCACACGTACGGGCTGGACGACTTCTACGACTGGGACCCGACACCAGGTCAGGGCTTCGTCATGAAGGCGGGCAGCGCGTCCGGCGTCACCGAGTTCGACCGCTGGATGCTGCGCGACTTCTGGCGCCACCTCAAGTCACGCTACGGATACTGACGCTCAGCACGGGGCTACGTCCACGGATGTCGCGAGATACGAGTGGACGTAGCCACCGCTGGCGATGCTGAGCCACATCGAGCCGTACCTGTCGCTGCCGTACGTGGGCTCCCCGGACACCCAGCACAGCACGTCGACCGTGGTGCCGGCGGGCAGCTCGGCGAGCACGGTCGACGTGGTGTTCGGCTGGGCTCTCAGGTTGGCTTCCTGCTTGATGGTGGCCATCTGCCCGATGGGGACGTAGCCCTCGGGCACCGCGTACGGCACCGGCACGGGAACGGGCACCGGCACCACCTGCGGCGCCGCGGGCGGTGCCGGTGCGGGCTGAGCTGGTGTCGCCGGTGCCGGTGGTGCGGCCGGTGCTGCCGGTGGGGTGGTCTGGGCGGGCGCGGGCGCGGCCGGCGCGCTCGACGGGGCGGGCGCGGCCTGGCCCACCGGCTCGTCCGGTGACTGACCGCACCCGGCGGCGATCAGGACCGCGACGGCGGCCACGGCGCTGAATTCCCGAATCACTGCTGCCTCCCAGGGGTGAAGCTGGTCTGGTCAGCGGCAGGCGGTGCCTCTCCGACGCTACTCTCCGTCATGATCGCGTGGCAAGGCTCACCCGTCCCGAGAGACGCTGCCGCGAGCTGTCGACCTGGGCACGCACGCACCCTGTCGCGACCTGTAACCGCCGCGCGACGAGCAAGAGCACGAAGGCTCGCGGCCGCACCCCGCGCGTCTGGGCGATCTCACCCCGGGCCCGGCTAAGCCGGCCCCGAAAAGGCCCGCGTGGACCTGTGCGCGCGGGGATCCATTGGCGCGTGGCCAGCGGCGGATGGGTGCGGCCACGGGGAGCGGCGGCTTGGACCACGAGGAGCATCGCGGCAGCCCAAAATGGTCGAATTGTGCTAGTGCCGCCGCACCGCCGGTAACGTAGCGTGATCAGATTCGGGGCGTAGGTGTGGATCTAGAACGGTTAGGGTCGATATAGTGCCATAACCGTTCTAGATCGCGAACCTGGTGCCCGTTACCCGGCGTGGCGGCTACTGCCCGCGATCGGGGGCCGCCCGGCTCGCGTCGGCGCCGGCGTGGCAGGTTAGGACATTGTGGACAAACGCTGATCTCAACCCCGAAAGCTCTATAGATCGCGAAGACCCACCCCCGCACGGTGACGCGGGGGCGCGGACGCGCCTACCTGCTCGCCCGCGGCGGTTGGGCTTGGGGGCGCGGGGGTGGCAGCGGGGGCCGGGGATCTCGGCGAGCCCCTGGCGAGCCGCCGGCCGCCGCGGTCTCCGGCGGGAGCGGCGGCCCGCCGCTGACACGGACCCGGGACATTCTCCTCCAGAAACGGCCCTGGACCGCCCGCCGCGGACAAGCTGCTAGATCGGGTGGTCGGTCCAGGTTGGCGGGTCGGGCAGCACCTCGATGGTGCGGTAGAGGCCGAGCGCGCCGTCCGGGCCGAGCTGGCGCAGTGCCTCGAAGCTCGCCCCCACGGAGACGGTGATGGCGTCGGGGCGGAAGGCGATCACGAGCTCGGAGCTCGCGCTCCGGACGTACGCACCGGGGAGGCCGTCGACGTCGTCCGTGGTCGTCGTGGTGTCGGGGGTCTCGGGGCGCGGGAAGCCGAGCGGTCCGGTGTGGACGGTGCGGCTCGCGGGCGGCACGTTGGTGAGCGAGAGGGTGAAGGACTCGGCCGGCCCGCCGCCGCGGATGCGTACCTCCCAGTGGCCCTCCGCGGCGAGGGTCAGCTCCAGCCGCCCGAGTGGGATGGTGTCGGGGACGGCGCCGGTGCGAAACGGGAAGCGCTGCCGCCGGGTCGCGCTCAGGCCGGTGTCGCTGGCCACGCGGTGCAGCATGGTCCGCCGCTCGGCGCCGGTGGGCTGGCCCGGCCCGCCGCTCGCCGTCCAGGTGGTGACCTGGGCCCAGGTGCCCGGGGCGTACCGCCACTGGAGAAACTCCTGGTCGGTGTCGCGGGTCGAGATCCAGCGCGCCGCGTTCCCCGCGACCGGGGACGCTTCCTCCACGACGCCGTTGCCCGCCAGCTCCTCGGCGGGGTATGCCCGGCGGTACAGGGCCAGGTGGACCACCTGGTCGCCGCGCGCCTCCAGGCCGAAGACGTCTGGCTCCACATAGGAGAAGAACTTCGGCACCGTGAAGGGCAGCCAGCCGAAGACCGCCCACTGTCCAAACAGGTCGAACTTGTCCGGGACGGCGGCGAGCGTCGGCCCGCCGAGCGCGCCGTACACGGGTGGGGGCCACTCCCGGACCGCCGTGATCGGGGCGGCCTTTCCCGGGCGCGGCGCGGCGGCGGCGCCGAGCACGGCCGACACGCCGAGCGCCGCGCCACCGGCCAGCAGCGCGCGGCGTGTGGTGCGGGTGCGGCGGCCGTCGCGCACCGCCTGCCGCAGGTCGACGGCGGTGGGCGGGGCGTCGCCGGCGGCGGCGGTCTCGAGCAGCTCCCGGACGTCTGCGTCGCGCATGGCTGGACCTCCTGACCGCTGCTCCTACCCCTGTTGATGCGGCGAGGGGCCGGGAGGGTTGCCTCAGGCCGCGATTCGCACCAGTTTGGGGGACGCGAGGCGGAGGTAGTCGTCGGTGGCCAGGGCGACCGAGCGGTCGAGGCGGGCCGCGTTGAAGAAGATCTCGGGGTGCTCGACCAGCGCCGGATCGACCATCAGCTCGAGGTCGGGGTGGAAGCTCACCGGCAGGATCGTGCCGCTCTCGCTGCCGGCCAGGGTCTCGGCCTTGTCCGCCGAGGCGAACGACGCGTACGTGCCGCCGAGCATGTCGCGCACCGCCGCGATGTCCACCTTGGCGTCGCCGGGCACCACCGCGAGCACGTAGCGCGTGGTCCTCTTGCCCAGCTTCACCATGATGACCAGGCACTTCGCGGCGGCGGCAAGCTGGTTGCCGCGCAGGTCGCTCACCAGCTCCGTGCGCCCCTCCGGCGCGTGCTCGATGAGGCGGTAGCGCGCGCCGCCCTCGTCGAGGAAGCCGATGAAGCGCTCGTACGTATCCGTCATTGCCCGTCGCCTCTCACCAGTCGTCGTGCGGCATGCCGCTCGCCGATCCCCAATTGTCGCGGTCGGCCAGCGCGGCGGCCCGGGCGGCGTCCAGGACGTCGGTTACCGGTAGGCCGGCGGCGCGGGCGGCGGCGAGCGCGTCGTCGTACTCGGGCTGGGCCGTCACGACCTCGGCGCCCACGAAGGCGCGCTTCACGCGGATCGCCGCACCCGCCACCTCGACCGTCAGCGTGTCGCGGCGGAGGGCGCGGCGGCGCACCGGCTGCACGCGGAGGCCGAGCGTCGTGGTCCACGAGAAGACCACGCGGCAGGCCAGGTCGAGCCGGGGCGCGTCGACGAGCACGGTCAGCACCTGGCCGGGGCGGCCCTTGCGCATCAGGGCGGGCACGCACCAGGCGTCGGCGGCGCCCACCGACCGCAGCTCCTCCAGCAGGTCGGGCCACACGCGCGGGTCCAGGTCGTCCACTGTGGCCTCGACCTGGAGGAGGTCGCCCTCCTGCCAGTCGACGGTGGACTCTCCCGAGCCGGCCAGCACGCGGAGAACGTTGGCGTGGCCGGGCGGGTCGGCCGTGCCCGCACCCACGCCGACTGCCGACGGGGTCATCGCGGGCGGCGGGCCCCAGGCGGTGGCGAGCGTGGCGAGCAGCGCGGCGCCCGTGGGGGTGCACAGCTCCATCTCGGCGGTGTGCGCGGCGAGCGGGGCGCCGGCCGCGGTCAGGAGCTCGGCCACGGCGGGCGCGGGTACCGGCAGCGGGCCGTGCGCGGTGCGGACCGTGCCGGAGCCGACGGCGACCGGCGAGACCACGCGGGTGGCGCCTTCCAGCAGGCCCAGGTCGTGGAGCGCCAGCGCGCAGCCGGCCACGTCGGCGATCGCGTCTAGGGCGCCCACCTCGTGGAAATGCACCTCGTCCACGGTGGACCCGTGCACCCGGGCCTCCGCCTCGGCGAGCCGGGTGAAGACCGCCACCGCGAAGTCGCGCGGCGGCCCCCACAGAAGCGAGACCAGGTCCAGCACATCGGACAGTCCACGGTGGACATCGGACGGCGGCGCCACCACGCGGACGTGGGAGGCCCGGAAGCCGTGGCGGCGGACGGGGGAGACCTCGACGGACACCGGCACGCCGAGGCCGGCCAGGCCGGCGGAGACGGCGTCGAGTGAGGCGCCCGCGTCCAGCAGCGCGGCGAGCAGCATGTCGCCGGCCGCCCCGTTGGAGGCGTCGACCCAGAGCGTGCGCGTCACAGTCTCCGCCGCCCCGAAACGCCGACTTCGTCGGCGGGGCGGCTGCGTCCAGACGCCGCCGCGCCAACTCGCTCGCTCACCGGGCCCGCCGGGCGATTCGGGCGGCGGCGACGCCGGCGCCGAAGCCGTTGTCGACGTTCACCGTGAGGACGCCGGGGGCGCAGCTGTTGAGCGTGGCGAGCCAGGCGGTGAGGCCGTCGAGGTGCCAGCCGTACCCGACGCTGGTCGGCACCGCGATCAGCGGGGCGCCGGTCAGGCCGCCGATGACCGACGGGAGCGCGGCCTCCATGCCCGCGACCGCGACGATCGCGTCGGCCGAGTCGATGCGGTCGCGCTGGGCGAGCAGGCGGTGCAGGCCGGCCACGCCCACGTCGAGGATCAGGTCGGCCTCGGCGCCGAAGACGCCCACCGTCGTGACGCACTCCCGCACGACCGGCAGGTCGGCCGTGCCGGCGCCGACCACCGCGACCCGGCCCTGTGCCGGCAGCGGCTTGCCCAGCACGGCGGTACGCCCCACCTCGTCCAGGTCGGCGTCGGGCAGCTCGGCGCGGATCAGGGCGACGGCCTCGTCGGCGAGGCGGGTGGCGAGCACGGCGCCCTCCGGGTGGGCCTCGTGCAGCGTGCGCAGCGCCGCCACCACCTGTGCCGGCGTCTTGCCCCGCCCGAAGACCACCTCCGGGTCGCCGGTACGCGCGGCGCGCTGCAGGTCGAGGCGGGCGAAGCCGAGATCCGCGATCTCCGCCCCGCTCCCCGTTGGGTACCGTTCAGTCATGCTGCCCTCCGACCGCCTGGTTACCGAAATCGCAGGATACGGCCGGACGCTGGTGGCGTTCTCCGGCGGCGTCGACTCCAGCGTGGTCCTGGCCGCCGCCGCGCGTGCGCTGGGCCCCGGCGGGGTGGCGGCCGTCACGGCGGTGTCGGCCGCGGTGCCGGCGGCGGAGGTGGCCGAGGCGGCGGAGTTCTGCGCGCGGCTGGGCGTCGCCCACCACGCGGTGGAGACCCGCGAGATGGACGTGGACGGCTACCGGGAAAACGGCCCCCGCCGCTGCTACTTCTGCAAGAGCACGCTGCTCGACACGGCGCGGCGGGTGGCCGCGGAGCACGGGTTCGACGTGGTGGCGACCGGCACCAACGCCTCCGACGTGGCCGCCGGCTTCCGGCCGGGCATCCGCGCGGCCGCCGAGCGCGGCGCGCGTACCCCATTGGCTGATCTTGGTTTTGACAAGGCGGCGGTCCGCGCGGTCGCGCGGGCCTGGGACCTGCGGACCGCGGACAAGCCCGCGGCCGCGTGCCTGTCCAGCCGCATCGCGTACGGGGTGGCCATCACACCCGCCCGGCTGGCCCGGGTGGAGCGCGCGGAGGCCGCCGCGCGCCGCTTGCTCACCGCCCATCATGTCCATAATGTCCGAGTACGGGACCTTGGCGCCACCGCCCGCCTCGAAGTGGACGCCCACCTGGTGGACGCGGCGCGCGGCGACACCGCCCTGCATGCGGCGATCCGGGCGGCGGGCTTCGAGGGGGCGGACGTGGCGGTCGAGCCGTTCCGCTCCGGGTCGATGAACGAGCTGCTCACCGACCCGGAGCGGTGGCGCCGCGCCTGAGTCCCGTGAGCCGCGGCGCCCCCACGACGCGCCGCGACTCAGCGCCGCACTCAGCAGTCCTGGAACGGACTTGTCACCGCGTTGCTGAGCGCGGAGCTGTTGCCGGACCGGTCGACGGCCCGCACCGCGAACGTGTTCAGCCCGTTCACGTCGGAGTGGTAGGCGAACCCGGTGCTCACGCCGACGAAGATCTGCTGGATCCCGCCGTTGACCAGGATCTCGTACTCGATCGCCGAGGCCGGTTCCACGTTGTCGGTGGAGGCGGTCCAGACCAGGGTGACGTCGCAGCCGCTGTCCCGGGTGATCCGGAGGCCGGCGGGCGCGGTCGGCGGTGACGTGTCCGCGCTGGGCCGGGTGGTGGCGGTGACCGCGTTGCTCGGTGGGGAGAGGTTGCCCGCCGCGTCGGCCGCCCGCACCGTGAACGCGTACGTGGTGCCGGGCGTCAGGTGGCGCACGGTCCGGGAGAGGCCGGCCGCCCCGGTCGGCGCCAGGAACTCCCAGGGAGCGCCGTTCACGAAGACGCGGTAGCCCGGCGGACCGGCGTCGTCGGTCGACGCGGTCCACGACAGCGCCGCGGTCGACTGCGTGACGTCGCCGACGGCCAGCGTGGGCGCGGTGGGCGGCGACGTGTCCGGCGTGGTCGTCGCGGTCACCCGGTTGCTCGGCGCGGAGCGGTTGCCCGCCCGGTCCTCCGCCACGATCCAGTACGTCTTCGTGAAGCCACGCACCCCGATCTCGTCGGTCTCGGTGGTGGACGCGGGGGAGTGGTACAGGCCCCACTCGCCGGCGCTCGACGACTGGAACACGATGTACGCGTTGAGCCCGCCGGCGTCGCGGGACGCGTCCCACGCCAGCGAGATGGTGGTGGCCGTGACGCCGGTGACGCGCAGGCTTCCCGGCACGGTCGGCGGGGTGCGGTCGCGGCCCACGGCACCGGCCGGCGCCGCGGCCGAGGCCACGAGCAGCGCTGCCGACGCCACGCACACCGCGGCCCGCGCCCAGGTCGTTATCCTCATCCGTCCTCCCTCGGGGGATTTGCTACCTCCTTCCGACAAACCTGACCGCTGGGCGTAAAGGTCCTGTCAAGCCCGAGTCGATGGTCACTCTCCATGGATGGATGTGGTCGGTTTGGGGTAGGGATGGTCCGTGCTGCGTTCCGGAGTGTCCCTCGACGACCGATACCGCCTCGACGAGCGCGTCGCCACCGGCGGGATGGGCGACGTGTGGCGGGCCACCGACCTCACCCTTGGCCGCACCGTGGCGGTCAAGGTGCTGTTGCCGAGCCTCTCCGCCGACCCGGGCTTCGGCGCGCGCTTCCTCGCCGAGTCGCGGATGCTGGCCGCCGTCCGCCACCCCGGCGTGGTCCAGGTGTACGACCGCGGCGACTGCGAGCTTCCCGGGGGCGGCCGCGCCACCTACCTGGTGATGGAGTTCGTCGACGGCGAGCCGCTCTCCGACCGGCTGGCCCGCGAGGAGCGGCTGCCGGCCGCCGAGGCGATGCGGATCGTGGCCGAGGCGGCGCGCGCGCTCGACGCGGTGCACGAGGGCGGCATCGTCCACCGCGACGTCAAGCCGAGCAACCTGCTGCTCCGCCCGGACGGGAGCGTGGTGCTGCTCGACTTCGGGGTGGCCCGGTCGGCGGCCGTCACGAGCGTCACGGGCACCAACGCGGCCGTGCTCGGCACCGCGCTCTACATGGCCCCCGAGCAGGCGCGGCGGCAGGCCGTCTCGCCGGCCACCGACGTGTACGCCCTCGGCGCGGTCGCGTACCACGCGCTGGCCGGGCAGCCGCCGTTCATGGGGGACAACCCGGTGGCGGTCGCGATGATGCACCTGGACACGCCGCCGCCCGAGCTGCCCGAGGACGTACCGCCGGCGGTGCGGGCCGTGGTGATGCGCACGCTGGAGAAGGACCCGGCCGACCGGTACCGGAGCGGGGCCGCCCTGGCGTCGGCGGCGCTGTCCGCGGTCGGTGCCGGGCCGCTCGCGTCGACGGCCGAGATGGCGGCCGCGGTGGACGACCCGGACGCGACGATGCCGGTGGCCGCGGCCGACACGACGCGCGTGGTGGCCCCGCCCGTCAACGGCGCCACGTCGACGCTCCCGGCCGCCGTGGCGAGCGGTGGCGGGCGGCGCCGCACCGCCGCCATCGCGGGTGCCATCGCGGGGGCCGGGCTGCTGGTGCTCGTGGCGCTGCTGTTCTTCCTGCCGGACGGCAACACGCCTCCCGCCGACGGCGACACCACGACCGCGCCGTCCGCGACCTCCGGCGCGACGAGCCGCCCCGCCGGTGGAAACCAGCCGGACCAGCCGCGCGACACCGGCGCCGCGACGCCGAGCGAGGCCCCGCCGACCGAGGGCCCCACGGCCAGCCCCGAGGAGAGCGAGGAGGCCTCCACGCCGCCCGAGGAGACCGCCGAGCCCGACCAGACGCAGCCGAGCCAGAGCGATGCCGAGGGCACCCCCGGCAGCGACGAGGGGACGCCAGGCCCGGAGGGGTCGCCCGGGGGGCCGGATTCGCCCTAGATCGCCGGGAAAGTGGGGGCGCGGCGGCACCGTGCGCTACAGGCGCGCGTGATAGCGTCCCGGGCCAAATGGCCACCACCACGCTTGGCGCCGTCGAGCGCACCGACACCACCACCGCTCCACCGCCGGGCCGGCCGGCGCGCTGGTGGCGGCGCCTGCCCGACCCCGTCGTGTGTGCGGTCGTGGTCGCCATCGCCGCGTTCGCGGTGATCGGCATCGGCTCCCCGCTCTGGGGGCGCACTGCGCTCGTCGAGACCGGGCTGCTCAACCACGTCAGCCCGTACACGGACGGGCAGTTCCGAAATGTCGGGCAGCAGACGCTCGACCTCGGCGACACCGTCGACGGCGCGATCCCCAACGCTTGGCTCTTCGGCGAGGCGGTGCGCGACGGCGAGTACCCCTCCTGGAACCCGTACGTGCTCGGCGGCACCCCGCTCGCCGGCACGCCCAACCAGGGGCTCAACTCGCCGGTGGCGCTGCCGTTCTGGTTCCTGCCGGCGTGGCTGGCGCCCGCGTTCGTCAAGCTGCTCGAGATCATCGTGGCGGTCGGCGGCGCGTACCACTTCCTCCGCCTGCTGCGGCTGGGGCGGGCGGCCGCGCTGCTCGGCGGCCTGGCGTACGCCACGAGCGCGTTCATGGTCGTGTGGACCAACTGGCCGCAGTCGCGCGTGGCCGCGTTCATCCCGGCGCTCTTCTGGGCGCTCGAGCGGATCGTGCGACATCGCCGCCTCCGCGAGATGGCTTTGCTGGCGCTGGTGGTGGCCGCGCTGCTGCTCGGCGGCTTCCCGGCCGTCACCGGGTACGCGCTGTTCACCGGCGCCTTCTACGTCACCGTGCGCGCCTTCGCCGAGAATCCGGGCGCCTTCCGCCGGATCGCGGGCACGCTCTCGCTCGCCGCGGGCGGGGTGGTCGCGGGCGTCGCGCTCGTGGCGGTGCAGCTGCTGCCGTGGGTGAGCACGATGTCCACCGTGCTCGTGCGCGGGCGGGAGCAGACGCCCGACCAGCACATCCCGTTCGAGATGCTGCTGACCACGATCGCGCCGTACGCGTTCGGCACCACCGACCCAGCCAACCCACCCAACTACTTCCACATCCGGATTTTTCTCGAAGAAGTGTCGTATGTCGGCGCGGCCGTGCTCGTGCTGGCCGTCGCGGCGGTCGCGCTGGCCCGCGCCGGCCGGTCGGTGCTGCCGCGCGCCACGTGGGCGTTCTTCGTGGCCGCGACGCTCTTCTGGGGGATCGTGGCCTTCAGCGGCGGCCCGCTGCTCGCCGCGCTGCAGAAGCTGCCGTACCTCTTCTCCGACAACTCCGTCGAGCGGGTACGCAGCGTGCTCGGCTTCCTCGTGGCGGTGCTCGCCGCGACCGGGTTCGAGGTGCTGCTGCGCCACCGCCGCGAGGCCACCACGCGGGTCCGCAAGCTCTACGCCGCCGGCGTGTGGGCGGTGGTCGCGGTGGGCGGCGCGGCCGCGTACGTCGTCGGGCGCGACTACGCCGACGCCGCCTCCGACCGCCGCGTCTCGTTCCTCGGCGGCCACTACGTCGCCCAGCTCAACCGCGAGGTGGTGCAGGGGCTGGCGTTCGTCGGGGTCGCGGTGGCGTGCGTCCTGCTGCTGTGGTGGGGCCCGCGCCGGCCGGCCTTCCGGGTGGCGGTCGCCGCGCTCATCCCCGTGCTCGTGGCGGTGCAGGCGCTCATCTGGGTGCGCCCGTACTACCCGCGCACCGAGCGGGAGAACTTCTACCCCGTCACCGACGTGCACACCTACCTGGCCGAGCACCTCGACCACGAGCGGTGGTTCGGCAGCAACAACGCGCTCTTCGGCGGCATACACATGCAGTACAAGCTGCGCGCGCTGCACGGTCACTCCTTTGTGGACGCCCGCTTCGCCGAGCTGCTCGACGCGATGCCGGGGCGGCAGTTCAGCCCGCCGCCCAAGCCGGCCACCTACCTGCGCACCGAGGCGCTCGACGGCGAGCCGCCGACGAGCCCGATCCTCGACCGGGTGAGCGTGACCCACTACGTGACGCCGCCCGAGCGCGTGCCGTACGGGCCGCAGCGGGTCGACCCGGGCGACGGCGCGAGCGTATCCCTGCGCCCAGGTGTCACCGTCAAGGTCGCCGTGCCGGGCGGCGGCCCACTCCGCGCCGTCGGCGTCACGCCCGTCACGGCGGGCATCACGCCGACGCGGCGTACCCGGATCGAGGTCGTCGTGAAGGACGCGGCCGGCGCCGTCGTCGCGGACGCCCAGCGCTACGACCGCGGCATCGCCGCCGGGAAGCCCTTCTTCGTCCCGCTCGCCGCGGAGGGCGCGCGCGGGCCGCTCACCGCGGAGATCACGCTGCGCGACGGCCCGGCCATCGCGGTCGCCGCGCGCGGGGGAGCACCAGCGCTCTCCACCGTGGGCACCGCCGACGACGGCCTCCGCCTCGTCTTCGACGACTCGTCGGTCATCTACGAGCGCACCCGCGCGCTGCCCCGCGTGCGCTGGGCCGCCAAGGCGACCGTCGAACCCTCCGCGGAACGCCGCCTGGAGCGCCTCGCCGCCGGCACGGTCGCCCCCGACGAGGTGCTGCTGGACAGCGCCGGCCCGGCCGCGAGCGGTGCGCCGGCGGACGTGCGGTGGGTGCGGGACGGGTTCGACGACATGGAGGTGGCGGTCGACGCGGCCGGCGCCGGATACCTTGTGCTCGCCGACGCGATCCAGCCGACCTGGCGGGTGACGGTCGACGGCGAGGCGGCCGACCTCGTGCGCGCCGACCACGGGCTGGCCGCGGTGGCGGTGCCCGAGGGGGCGCACACGGTGCGGTTCAGCTACGCGCCGCGCCGGCACGACCTCGGCCGCTGGGTCACCCTCCTCACCGGCGCGTTCCTCCTGCTGGCGGTACTCGGTGAATGGTGGTGGGCGCGCCGCCGCCACCGGCCCACTCTTCCCGCGCAGCGTTTCTCTGGCTAAGGTCCACGGTGCGGCCTCACCCCGGCCGGGGTGGCCGAGCGCGCCGAGTTCGACCGCCGCTCCGACGACCTCGCCGCCGGCATCCTCGCCCCGCTCGACGAGGCGCGGCGCGGCCGCCTCGTCGCCGCCATGGACGTGGTCGAGCGCCTGCTGGTCGCGTCGATGGTCCGCGTCGCGCCGGCCGACCCCGACCAGCCGGAGGCCCGCGCCGCTGACCGGGGCGATCGCCCTGTACCGGTCGGCCGGCTACCGCGAGGTGCCCGCGTTCGACCACGAGCCGTACGCCCACCACTGGTTCGAGAAGGAGATCTGATGCTGGATCGCTTCGCCTCCCTGACGACGGCGCACGTGGCGGACGGCTGCGTCCGCGCGGGCGTCCCGGTCCGCTGCGGCCCGGCCGGCCTGCGCCCCGTGGCCGGCGAACGCGTGGCCGGGCGGGTGGCCCCGGCGCGGCACGTGGGCAGCGTCGACGTCTTCCTGGAGGCCTACGAGCGCGCCAAGCCCGGCGACGTGCTGGTGGTCGACAACGCCGGCCGCCTGGACGAGAGCTGCGTCGGCGACCTGGCCGTGCTGGAGGCCAAGGCCGCCGGCCTGAGCGGCGTGGTCGTCTGGGGCCTCCACCGTGACACCGCCGACGTCCGCGCGATCGGCCTGCCCGTCTTCAGCCTCGGCTCCCTGCCGACCGGCCCGCTGCGCCTCGACCCACGCCCGCCCGGCGCACTCGACTCCGCGCGCGTCGGCGACTGGACGGTCACCCCCGACGACACCGTCTTCGGCGACGACGACGGCGTGATCTTCGTGCCCGCCGCGGCCGTCTCGGACGTGCTCACCCTCGCCGAGACCATCCGCGACACCGAACACCGCCAGGCCGACCGCATCCGCTCCGGCGAGACCCTGCGCGACCAGCTGCGGTTCGCGGAGTTCCTGGAGCGCCGCCGCGAGCGGCCCGACCTGACCCTGCGCGACCACCTCCGCGCCATCGGCGGCGCCATCGAGGTCTAGGTCCGTTTCCGAGAGGAAGATTTCCCGGGCCCGCGTCACCTGCGGACCGCCGCTCCCGCCGGAGACCGCTGCGGCCGGCGGCTCGCCAGGGCTCGCCGAAAACCCCGGCCTCCGCTGCCACCTCCGTGCCCCAAGCCCCGCGCCGCGCGATGATCGTTCGCCCGACAGCGGGACGACACGCCGCCGAGAGTGCGGATTTCGGGCGAACGATCATGCCGGCGTCGTGACCAACGGCGGACGGGTGAGGCCGCGGGAGCAGCGGTCTGGACCACGGCGGACGTCGCGGTAGCTCAGGTCTGGGTGAGGCTGGCGATGTAGTAGGGGGCGTCGGCGGTGTCGAGGTCGGCCAGCCGCCAGCCGGTGCCGGCGACGAGGTCGGCCAGCTCGGCGGTCGAGCAGACGAGGTAGTCGAACCAGTCGGTGGTCAGCTCGCGGTAGCGGAGCCGGAGCCGCAGCTGCCCGCCGAGCCGCCCCAGCCCTCGGTTGCGCTCGTGGTAGGTGACCTGCACCGGATCGGTCGTGCCGTACGGGTCGGTGCCCTGCGCGACCACCCGCGCGCCGGGGTTGGCCATCGCGGCGAGCGCGGCCAGGAAGCGGGGCGCCCGCTCGCGGCCCTCCAGCAGGCCGAGGTTGTTGCCCAGCAGCAGGAACGTGTCGTAGCGCCGCCCCGTGGTGGCGTGCTCCTCGACGGTGGCGTGCACGAGGTCGCGCACGCCGCGGGCGCGGCACACCTCGATCGCGCCGGGGGAGACGTCGAGGCCGGTCACCGGCACCCCGCGCTCCTGTAGGGCCAGCGCCGCCCGGCCGCCGCCCACGCCGATGTCGAGCACCCGCCCGCGCACCATGTCGAGCGCGCGGCGGTCGTGCGCGGGCCACTCGTCGGGAGCGGCGAGGTAGGGCCCCGCGAGTACGCCGCTGATCAGGCCGTCGTCGCGTTCGACGATCTCGATGACCGGGCGCGGCAGGCGGCCGCCGGCCAGCGGACGCCGCCCCACGCCGGACGCCACGGCGAGGGCGTCGCGCAGCACGTCGCCGAAAACGTCACCTGGGGTGGGGCCTTTCATCATGCTTTCACGCTATCCGGAGGGGCATCTCCAGCTCGATCTGCTGTCGCATGATCGAAAATCGAAACGGGGGAGACGTGTTCCGCGCTCGCGAAGTTCACGTGCCGCACGTCTGGCGTACGCCGCCGGCTCGGCGTGACCTCACCCGTTGCCCGCACCATCAACGCGCTCTGGGCGGACGAGGACGGGGGAACCACGGTGCGCCGGAAAGCTCGTGCGCTAGCGGTGCTGGTGTTGTCGGCTGGTCCGGTGCTGTTCGCGTCGCCCGCGTCGGCGGCGCCGCGGCCCGTCGTGATCAACGGCGCGGGCTCGACATGGGCCGCCAACGCGGTCGAACTGTGGCGGGGGGAGCTGCGGCAGCAGCGCGGCATCTTCCTCAACTACGCGTCCACCGGGTCCAGCGACGGCCGGGCCCAGTTCGCCGGCGGCACCGTCGACTTCGCCGTGTCGGATGTCCCTTATGGACTGAAGGACGCGTTCGGGCAGGCCGACCCGGTCCCGCGCCGCCCGTTCACCTACCTGCCGAGCGTGGCCGGCGGCACCTCGTTCGCGTACAACCTGCGGGTCGACGGCCGGCCGGTGACCGACCTGCGGCTGTCGGGCGAGACGGTCACCCGGATCTTCACCCGGGACGTCACGCGGTGGGACGACCCGCGGATCAAGGCGGACAACCCCGGCCTCGCCCTGCCGTCGATCGACATCGTGCCGGTGGTGCGGCAGGACAGCGCGGCGACGACCGGGCACTTCACGGAGTGGATGAGCGCCCGGTACCCCGAGCTGTGGAACCCCTACTGCCAGGCCAGCGGCGGCACGCCACCGTGCGGGGCCACCGTGCACTTTCCGGCGGACGGCCACATCGGACAGTCGGGGTCGACCGGCGTCGCCGGCTACGTCGCGCAGGCCTCTGCCGAGGGCGCGATCGGCTACGTCGAGTACAGCTACGCGATCAACGCGCGGCTGCCCTCCGTCAAGCTGCTCAACGCGGCCGGCTCCTACGTCGCGCCGACCGCCGACGCGGTGACGGTGGCCCTCGCCGCGGCGGAGGTCGTCGACAACCCGGCCGACCCGGCGACCCATCTCACCCAGAAGCTCGACAAGGTGTTCGCCAACCCCGACCCGCGCGCCTACCCGCTCTCCTCGTACTCGTACCTCGTCGTGCCCACCACGCTCGAGTTCGGCACGGACGAAAACAAGGGGTACACGGTCGGCGAGCTCGCGTACCACGCGCTGTGCCAGGGGCAGCTGCGTGCTCCCCAGCTCGGGTACGCGTCGTTGCCGCCCAACCTGGTGCGGGCCGGGCTCGACCAGGTCGGTCGCATCCCGGGCGCTGCCACGCGGACGGCCGGCGAGGAGTGCCAAGGCACCCAGCCCGTGCCGACGCGGGTCGCGCTCACCGCGAGCAGCCCCTCGGTCGGCTTCGGCGAGCCGGTGACGCTGACCGCCGTCGTGACGCCGGCCGGAGTGGGAGGCGTCGTCGAGTTCCGGCGCGGCACGACCCTGATCGCGGCGCCCGTCGCGGTGAACGTCTCCGGGTTCGCGTCGGTCACTACCACCCTGCCGCTGGGCAGCCACGCCGTGATCGCGGCGTTCCTCCCCGACGATCCGGCGTACACACCGGTGGTCTCCGAGACCGTGACCGTGGCGGTCGGCGAGTCCGGCGGCACGCCGGGGCAGGAGATCGTGGCCGAGATCGCGCCTGGCCCGTTTTCGCTCGCCGTCGCGTCGCAGAACGCCACGCTGGCCGGCGGCATCGTGGGCGGCCAGGCGACCGGCACCCTCGCCGCGGCGACCGTGACCGACCTGCGCGGAGCCAACTCCGGGTGGAACGTGGTGGCGCAGATCGAGGACTTCACCCAGGTCGGCGGCGCCGCCACGATACCCGGCGCCCGACTGGGCTGGGTGCCCTCGGCCGCGCGGGTCAGCGGCTCCGGCACCGTGTCGGCCGGTGGCCCGGTCGCGCCCGGCACCACACCGGGCGGCTTGGCCGACGGCGTCACGCTCTGCTCGGCGGCGGCGGGCGGCAGCGCCGGCACGTTCACCTGCGCGGCGGGCCTCACGCTGAGCATCCCGGCCACGACCGCAGCCGGCGTGTACTCGGCCACGCTCACGCTGACGCTTGCCTGACGGCGCTAGCGTCCGTGCTGTGAACCGATTTCTCCGCTTCCTCGTCGGTTCGGGCCGGCTGCCCGCGCAGATCCGGGCCGAGCTCGCCCGCACCGACGTCATCCTGCTCGAGGAAGACCTGGGCGGCTCGGTCACCTACCGCAACTACCGGGCGCCGGGCCGGTTTTCCAACTGGCGCAAGGACGCGGCGACCGGCTCGGTGGCCGTCACCGCCAACCGCCTCGTGGTGTGGGCCGGCCACTTCAAGCACATCGACGTGCCGCTCGACCACCCCGTGCGGGCGACCATCGAGGTGGTGGCCGAGCGGCCGGACCGGGTGTGCTTCGCCTACGACGCCGGGACCACCAACCCCGCCAAGTCCGGCCGCGTGGAGGTGCGCCTGCGCACCCCGCGGGCCGAGCGGATCGCCCAGCTGCTCGCGCGCTAGAAAGCTCCCGGGGGTCGAGGCGCGGCCTTCAAGTGCCGGAGTGGCTCGACGAAGATCGTCGCAGGCTTCGTCGCCCTGAGTGACCGTCGCGATGGGGTAAGCGGCATCGGTGTCCAGATCTTGGAAAGTTATGGCGCCATTTCAACCCTAACTTTCCAAGATCTGGACGCCACCACCCGTCGGCCGGTCACGCTGCGTCAGGGAGCTTGCTGGGGCCGCGGGCAGGCTGGGCGTTGTCCGAGGCCGCACGGCCTGGGCCGCCGGAGGCGGACAAGGGGTGACCGCGACCAACGGCGGACGGGTGAGGCCGCGGGAGCAGCGGTCTGGACCACGACGGACGTCGCGGTAGCTCACATCTTCGTCCGGGATCCGGGTTTTCCAGGCCAAGAGGCCCCAGCCACTCCGACTCCGAAAGGTCTCTAGTCGTCCCAGGCGGGTTTGGGGGCGTTGGCGCCCAGCGGGCGGGTCGACTCCCAGGTGCGGCGCCACGAGCCGGCCGGAAACTGCTGGCCGCTCGGCAGTGCCAGCTCGCCCTTGGCCTGGGCGCGCAGCGAGCCGTACCAGCCGAGCTCCTCCTCGGCCCACAGCTGGGCGATCGAGTCGGCCATGCGGGTGTTGAACGCGCGGGCGCCCTCGCCGGCCTGCGGGTGCAGCGGCGTGCCGTAGCGGACGACCACGCGGGCCCGGCCGCGCACCGGCCAGTTGCGCCCGCGGGGCATCGCGGCGTACGTGCCGCGCAGCCCGATCGGCACCATCGGCACGCCCTGTGTCACGCAGAGGTGTGCCGCGCCGAGCCGGAGCGGGGACATCCAGCCGTCTTCGCTGCGGGTGCCCTCCGGGAAGAGCAGCAGGCTCCAGCCTCGGGCCAGCAGCATCGGCGCGAGGCTGCGCAGCCGCCGCGAGCGGTGGCGCTCGACCGGGAACGCGTTGAACACCAGCGCCGTGACGACCGCGCGCACCCGGGCGTCGAAGAAGTAGTCGGCCGCCGCGCCGACCGCGACGCGCTCGCCCAGGTGGCGCGGGAGCGAGCCGAGGATCAGCGGGGTGTCGAGGTGGCTGCTGTGGTTGGCCACGAACACCACCGGGCCCTTGAGCCCGGCCAGCCGGTCGCGCCCCTGGATCTCCGGGCGGGTCTGGCTCCAGGTCAGCGGCGTGAGCACGCCGCGCTGCAGCGCCCGCCGCGCGACCTGCGCCGCCTGGGTGCGCGCCCAGCCGGTGGGGAACTCACGGGGCGGCTCCGGCGGCTCGTGCGCGACCGCGGAGCGGGGCGTCCGGGAACGGCCGCGCCAGTCACGCCCGCCGGTGAGGGCCTTGATGTCTTTGCGCAGACTCATGCGCCGCCCCTTTCAGGCCGGTTCTTCATCCCGCGCGGAGCGCGGGACGAAGAACCACCGAAACCCCTCACCGTACGTCCGCCATCGTCAGCGGCGGGGCGTGCAGGTAGTTGATGGTCGGGGAGCCGCCGACCCGCTCGCGGGCCATCTCCAGCGCGTCGTCCAAAGTGGACGCCGAGCGGAAGCCCATGCGCGCCGTGGTCTTGCGGTCGCCGCCGACGAAGATGACGTCGCCGAGGTGCTCCATCGCGTGCGCGCCCCAGTACCACATGTAGAGCGGGTGTACACCGTGGTAGGCGTAGCTGTTGCGGTACAGGTGGATGTACCACGGGTCGGTGGCGAACTGCTCCTCGAACTTCGTCTCGATCGCCACCGGGTCGGTGGTCTCGGCGAGCACCTCTTCGAAGAAGTCGATGTAGCTGGGGTGGTGCACCGGGTGGAACTCGTTGCGCACCGGGTGGTAGTAGATGGCCACGCCGCCTGGGCGGACGATCGGCTGGTTGCGGTAGAGGTTGAAGAAGTAGCCGAGCCCGAGCGACATCACCAGGATCGGGTTCATGATCGAGTTGACGTTGTAGGGGCAGATGTACGGCAGGCCCCAGATGCCGATGTCGGCCGGACCGTCCACTTCGGTCAGCTGCTGGCGCAGCACGTTGCGCATGGTGACCTCGTGCACCTGGATCGGGTCGCCAGCGGTGACCGACGTGATGCCGTACGGCGAGGCGGTCTTGTGCCAGATCTGCCGCCGCCGCTTGGGCGGGGCCAGGTCGTTGGCCCGCTTGAACGCCAGGTAGGCCGCCTGGTCCTTGAGCGTCCACTCCCACTCGCGCTTGTTGAGGAAGCTGACGTAGTCGGGGAACGTGTCGTTGTTGACCGTCGTCTCGATCTGGAAGATGTTGAGGCTGTCGCCGAGCAGGCCGGCCATCCGGTCGTACGAGTGGTGCATGGCCGAGTTGGCCGGGTCGTTGAACGAGCGCGAGTGCCGCAGCGTGTGCACGTTGTGGTGGTGCTTGAGGCTGCGGTACGAGGCGAGCCCGACCGACACCGACTTCGGGCCGCCGCTCATCGCGGTGAGCGACACGTTGACGTACACGATGAGGTCGCTCTCCGCGGCGCGGCGGTTGATCTCGACGACCTCGCCGTGCTTCGTCTGGCCGATCTCGGTGAGGTTGGCCCGGTCCTCCGCGTCGTGGTTGCGCAGGTGGCGGGGGAAGAACGACCGGTAGACCCGCTCGCCGACCGTGCGCTTGAGCTCGGCCGGCGTCATCCGGCGGTGCAGCGCGTTGCCGGCGATCAGCTCGACGTCGTCGACGCCCTTGGCCGCGGCCAGCTCCAGCACGTGCTCGATCACCCGCTGGCGGATGTCCGGCGTGCGCATCGGCGGCAGCGGGATCGACAGGTCGTCGAAGACGATCGTCAGCCTCATGCCCGCGTAGAGCAGCTCGCGCAGCGGCTCGCGGCCGAGCGGGTTGTCCAGCGCGCGGCGGATCTCCCCGTCGACGTCGCGCATGCCGGGCAGCGACTCCGGCGGGTAGATCACCCGGCTGCCGAGCGGCAGCTTCTCCAGGCGGAACCCCTCGCCCTCGTGCATAAGCAACGAAGGCGTGCGTTCGTCCACTTCGAGAACAAAGCCTGGCCGGCTCACGGCGTCTCCTCATTTGCTCGAGGCCGCGGGGGACCTGGCCTACTGAGTTTGATGGTTCGCTCGCTGCGCTCGCTCACGGTGGAGGTCCCCCTATTGATCCTTGGTCGGGTCGAACGCCACCTTGATCGTGCCCAGCCGCCCCGAGGAGCTGGCGTGGCCGATCGCGTCCCGCCACCGGGACAGCGGGTAGACGGCGTCGACGTAGCCGGTCAGCGGCGCGGACTTCGCGAGCGCCATCGCGTCCTGGAAGTCATTGCCGCCCGAGGCGTACGCCCCGACGATGTTGAGCTCCCGGAACCAGGCCGGCGTGAGGTCGACGCTGGCGTTGGGCATGCCCGACAACAGCACGGTACCGCCGGCCCGGACCACCCGCAGCGCCGTGTCGAGGCCGGAGCCCGACGTGCAGTCGAACGCGATGTCGGTGCCGCCCAGCAGGAACTCCGCGCCCTGCTCGGGCCGGGCCAGGAAGCCGCCGGTGGCCCGCCGCAGCGCCCGCGCCGCACGGTCGGAGGAGAGCACCTCGGTGGCGCCCATCTCGCGCGCCCGCTCGCGCTGGTGGCCGTAGCGGGCGACCACGTAGATCGGGCCGGCCTTGGTGTACTCGCGCAGCGCGAGCGTGGTGAAGAGCCCCACCGTGCCGGCGCCGACGACGAGCACGCTCGCGCCGTCGGGGATCGGGACGCGGCGCACCGAGTGGACCGCGCAGGCGAGCGGCTCGACGAGCACGGCCCGCTCGTCGTCGAGCTCGCCGGGCACCTTGTGCAGCTGGCTGCCGTGCGCCAGGAACATACGGCTCCACCCGCCGCCGGTGTCCGCGCAGAAACCGGTCTGCAGTGCCGCCGACACCATGCCGGAGGTGACGTGGTCGCAGCGGCTGTGCTGGTCGGCCTCGCACGCCGGGCAGAGCTTGACCGCCCGCGGCACGCAGCCCAGCACCGGGTCGAGCACCACGCGGCTGCCCTTGGGCAGGTCGGGCAGGTCGTCGAGGGTCTCGCCGACGACCTCGTGCCCGGGGGTGAAGGGCAACGAGATCACCGCGCTGAGGTACGGCGAGTTGCGGCCGGTCAGCAGCCCGAGGTCGGAGCCGCAGATGCCGGACAGCAGCGGCTTGACCCTGGTCCAGCCGGGCCCGGGCAGGCGCGGCTCGGGCCGGTTGACGAGCCGGACGGGCGACATGTTGGCCGCCCACCAGCCGGCCGCGCGGCCCGTGGCGATCGTGCCGGTCGCGGTGCGCGCGGCGGCGTACCGGAGGGGGGAGCGATGGTACTCGAGGTTGAGGTTCACGGGACCGTCTCCAGGAAGGCGTCGCCGGCCGGCAGGGTGTACGCCTTCCACTGCGCCACCGCCCAGCGGCGGGACTTGGCGTGGCGGTACAGGTGCGGGTCGGGGTTGACCGCCACCGGGTTGCCGACCGCCTCCAGCAGCGGCCGGTCCGAGTAGCTGTCGCCGTACGCGTAGCTGGCCGGCAGGTCGGCGCCGGAGTGCTCCGCGTAGCGCCGCAGCCAGGCCGCGCGCGCCTCGCCGACCAGGGGCGGCGCCTCCAGGAAGCCGGAGTAGCGCCCGTCGCGCAGGTGCAGCCGGCTCGCCACCACCTCGTCGAACAGGCCGGCGAGCGGCTGGACGAGCACGTCGACGGTACCGGTGATGAGGATCGTGCGGTGACCGGCCGTGCGGTGCTTGCGCACCTGGCGGATCGCCTCCGGGTGGGAGCGGCGCAGCAGCGCGTCGCCGAGCCGGTCGTGCACGATGCGGGCGAGGCCGGCCTCGTCGGCGCCCGCGTAGCGCCGCATGAACGTGCGCAGGAACTCGCCCCGGTCGCGCCGCTCGGCCGCCATGTAGCGGGGCAGCTTGCGAACCAGGTCGGCCAGCTCGCCCGGCCAGCCGGAGCGGGGCAGGTCGCAGAGGCGGGCCAGCAGGTAGGTCTCGATCACGTTGGACGCGACGAGCGTGCCCTCCAGGTCGAAGACCGCCACCACGTCGCCGCCGTTGGGCGAGCGCTTGAGCGGCGGCAGCGCGCTGCTGCTCGTGCGCCGCCCGCTGGTCGCCTTCCGCATCGTGGCGGTGATCGCCGGGTAGTGCACCTCCTGCAGGTAGTGGTGCCAGTCGATGACCGCGGCGTCGAAGCCGTGCTCGTCGACCCGCTCGGCCGGCAGCGACCGGTGCAGGGCGAGCAGCTTGTTGTCGGTGTAGATGACCTCGGCCTCGGTGTATACCCCGTACAGGTCGGCGTACTTGCGCAGGAAGTCGAGCTTGTCCTGCTGGCGGGTCAGGTCGTCCTGCCACCGCCGGGTGCGCTTGTTGGCCGGGGCGGACAGCAGCGCCTTCTGCGCCACCGACAGCACCCGCTCGCCGGTGCGCAGCTGCCGCTCGACCCGCCGCGCGCCGGGAAACGTCCACTCCGGCACCTTGATCTGACCCCGGCCGCCGTCGGGCATCGGGTGGTCGGTGAAGTACTCCTTCACGCTGTCGTAGATGCCCCGGAACGTGAGCGGGTTACGCGCGCCCGAGCCGACGTGGTAGTACGCCGGCGCGTCGACCGGCGGGGGAGCGGCGGCGACGGCGAGGGTCGCGTTGACCACGATGTCGACCGGGATCACGTCGAGCGCGCCGTCCGGCAGGCCCGGAAACTCCGGCAGGATGCCCCGGCCGAACGCCAGGATCAGCGGGTCGGCCATCTTGAAGCCGTCGATCCAGCCGGGGAACGGGTGGCGCAGCGAGCTCTCCACGATCGCCGGCCGCACCACCGACAGCGGCATCACGCCGGTCAGCGTCTCCTCGGCCACCCGCTCGCCGAGTGCCTTCGTGAACGTGTACACGTCGGGCCAGCCGACGCTCTGCGCGCGCAGCCGCCCGTACTCGACGAGCTGCTTCTCCACCCACTCGACCCGCCGCTCCTCGGCGGCGGTCGCGGTGCTCCGCGGCCCGGACTTCCCGTGGTCTTTGCGGGCGTCCGCGATCGCCCGCTTGAGCACCGCGGGGCGCCGCGAGTCCCACTCCACGCTCTCCCGCGCCGCGCGGGCGGCGGGCAGCTCGACCCGCCACTCCGCGTCGTGGTCCAGCGACCTTTCGGGTACGACGCCCTTGCGCGCGCCGGCCACGTAAGCCGTGGAGACGTGCACGACGTGCGGGGTGGAGCCGCTCGCCTTGACCGCCTCGTAGAGGTCGATCACGCCCTGCACGTTGGTGCGGAAGGCGTCGTCGATCGGCGGGTCGAACGAGACCGTGGAGGCGGCGTGGATCACCGCGTCGATGTCGGCGGGCAGGCTCACGTCGGTGGTGCCGAGCTCGCCGTCGACGACGCTGACCCGCTCCGCGACGGCGGCGGCCGCGGCCTCCGCGCCGACCGCCTCCCGCCACTTGGCGAAGACCGGCCGCTTGAGCAGCGTCTTGAGCCGGTCGGCGCCGGACGAGCTGCCCCGCCGCCGGATCAGCAGCGTCACCCGCGTCTCCGGGTAGCTCGACAGCAGCTTTTCCAGCAGCGCCTGACCGAGGAACCCGGTGCCCCCGGTCAGGAGGATGTGCTGCCCCCGCAGGTGCTCACTCACGCTGTCTCCTGGTTCGCTCGCTCGCGCGGCGCTGAAGGCGACGTCTTCCTCCGCCGCCCCGAAACCCCGACTTCGTCGGCGGGGCGGCTCCGTCCAGACGCCGCCGCGCCAGCTCGCTCGCTCACGCTGTCGCCGCGACCCGGACGCCGAACGCGCGCACGGCCCTCGTGACGAGGCTCAGGCCCTCCTGGCCGGGAAGCTTGTCGACCTTCTGGTCGAGCATCTTCACCATCTTGTTGCCCCCTTCGCCGCCGAGCAGGTAGTTGAGGACGAAGCGAGTCTCGGCCTTCGGCGTGATCGTCGAGCCGACCGGGGCCCAGAACTTCCGCAGCGCGAACCGGGTGATCCGCTGGGCCTTGCGGCTCTTCGCCAGCCGCTCGCGGGCCTCGGACATGTAGAACGCCAAGTGTCGGCTCTCCTGTTGCTGGATACGCTGCAGAATCTTCGTCAGCGTCGCATGCTGTTCAAGCTCGATCAACCTGCCGTAGGCGGCGTGTGCCGACCACTCGTTGACCGCGCCCCACGTCATGTGCGTGGCGATGAAGTCCTCACCGAGAACGGCCGCGGTGAGGCACTGGGTGATCGGTGCGACCACGTTTCCCATGAAGCCCTGTGCCACCCGCACCGCGCGGTGCCGGGGCAGCCCGTTGGCCTCGGCGTGCACGTCGAGGATCTTGTCGATCACGTCGCCGTGCCAGTACTCCTCGAAGTTCCACATCGTGAGGAACGCGGTGATCCGCGGGTTCTGGTGGGAGGGGGTGACCAGCAGGTCGCGCAGGTAGCAGACGGTGTGCGTCTCCACGTCGGTCATGTAGTGCAGGACGCGGAGGGCGTCGGCGCTCAGGGGCTTGTCGCGGAAGTCGTCGAAGTCGATGTCGTCGACGCTCACGGCTTTCGCGGTCTGTTTGTAGTGGTCGAGGTCAAAGGACATGACGGCCGGCCTCCGAGGGGTTCAAGTTACGGCGCGCAGGTAGAGCTCGACGACCTGGTCGAGCCGCTTGCGATTCGGAACGAGGACCTCGCCCGGACGGGCCAGCCCATCGAGAAAGACGAAGGTCATCATCGGGCCGATGAAGAGCCGGATCGCGAGGTCGAGGTCGACGTCGCGGATCACGCCCGCGTCCCGGGCCCGGTCGAGCACAGCCTCCACCCGGGCCAGGAAGCGGGCCGGCACCGTCTCCCGCCAGATCGCCAGCAGCCCTGGCGTGGTGGCCATCTCCGCGATGAAGATGCGGAAGAGGGCCAGGTAGTCGTCGCTCATGAGGTGGCTGACCATCACCCAGGCCACCTCGGAGAGCACCTCGCGCAGATGCTCCCGGTCGGTGACGGTGCGGTCGGCCAGCAGGGGCGCCCGCTCGTCGAGCGAGGCGACGATGCCGCCCAGCACGTCGACGAGCAGGTCTTCCTTGCTGCGGAAGTAGACGTAGAGGGTCTGCTTGGACACTCCGGCGCAGGCGGCGACGTGGTCCATGCTCGTGCCGGAGACGCCCGACTCGAGAAACGCGGCGAGGGCGCCCTGGCGGATCTGCTCCCGCTTGGCTTGGGCCCGCCGCGAGTCGAGCTCCACGAGACACCCCCATGCCCCCCGTCGGCGCCCCGAGCTGGGGCCCCCGCTTCAAACCAAACTGTTCAGTTTGATTCGCAGCTGATGCTGTCATGTCGCCCCGCCCACATCAAGAGCGACCCCCGTCACACGCGCCCGGCGAGTCTCACCGGACAGCTGGCCACGTCAGCACGCCAGGACGGATCAAGGAAGCAGGGAGAGCGACCGGTTCGCCTTGACGACGCTGAAGTGCCGCCGGTCGACGGTCGCGACTTCGTCGACGCCGAGCCTCTCCGCGCAGGCGATCACGGAGGCGTCGACGGTACCGAGAGGGAGGTCGCGGTACCGGTTGACGAGGTCGGCGATGCGGAGCCAGTCGACCGGATGTACGGGTTCGACATCGAACGCGGCGGAGGCGAGGTCGCCGAGAAAGCGCAGCTCGGCCTGGGCGCCGAGACGACTGCCCAACAGGTAGACGACCTCGGTGACCACCAGCGTCGGAACGATCAGTGGGCCCGGATGCGTTTCCAGGAGATCCGCACACGCCTCGTGGTGCCGGTCGTCCGCGTCGACGTACGCATAGAGCGGGCCGGCGTCGACCACGAGCGCTATGACGCCACCTCGCTGCGGAGGATCTCCTCGATCCGCTCGGAGATGTCGTGCTGCCCGCTACGACCCGCACCGCGGGCGCCGAGGGTGCGCCGCCCGCGCGCCTCTCCGCCGCGCTCGAGCAACTCGGCCAGAGCGGCCGGCACGATCGCGGCCAGTCGCCGGCCCCGGTCGGTCAGGTAGACCACCTCACCCGACGCCGCGGCCTCGCGAGCCACGGCCGCGAGTGGGTCGTCGTCGGGGAGCGGCATCTCGGTCACTCGGACATGGTACCGCCGCCGGCATTCCGGCAGGGGGCCGCGCGAGCGGCCGCCGGTGTGACGCGGGCGGGTGGGCTGAGACACATCGATGGCTGTTCAGGGGGCGGTTGGGGTGTCGTCGCTCACCTTTACACGCCCTCGGAATGCGCGCGTAACACGGATGCTTTTTCCTATACGTGGCCGCTCGGCCACAAACAAGCTTTGAACGCACTGCCGCCACAGGCGCCGGCTCGCGTACCCACCTGCCCCTTTTCGGGTTTTTGATGTAGAAGGAGAAAGAGTGTGACCCTGCGGGTCGACCCCACCGACGGCGCCTACCGTCCCTCCCCGACCGCACCGACCTTCCCGCAGACCCCGACCCACCGCGGCAGTGCACCCGATGGTCGTCGCCGCATCCTGATGCTCTCCTGGGAGTACCCGCCGGTCCTGGTGGGTGGCCTCGGGCGGCACGTGCACCACCTCTCGACCTCCCTGGCCGCCGCCGGCCACGAGGTCACCGTCGTCACCCGCCACGCGCCCGGCGCTCCCCTCGAGGAGTACGCCGAGGGCGTGCGGATCGTCCGCGCTCCCGAGGACCCGCCGGTGTTCCCGCTGGCCACGCCCTCGCTGCTGGCCTGGACGATGGCGTTCAACCACACGCTGACCCGGGCCGCCCTGCGCGCCGCGGAGTCCGGCGAGTACGACGTGATCCACGCCCACGACTGGCTTGTCACGCACACCGCGATGACGCTCAAGGAGCACCTGGACCTGCCGCTCGTCGCGACCATCCACGCCACCGAGGCCGGCCGCCACCAGGGCTGGCTCCCCGAGGAGATGAACAAGGCCATCCACTCCGTCGAGTGGTGGCTGGGCCAGGAGGCGACCCGCGTCGTGGTCTGCTCCGACTACATGAAGTGGGAGGTCAACCGCCTCTTCGACCTGCCCATGGAGCGGCTCGACGTGGTGGCCAACGGCGTCGAGACCGACCGCTGGCAGGTGCCCGAGGACGCGGTCGCCAACGCTCGCCGGCGGTTCGCCGGTGACGGCCCGCTGCTGACGTTCGCCGGCCGCCTGGTGTACGAGAAGGGCGTGCAGGACCTGATCGCCAGCCTGCCCAAGCTGCGCGACCGGCACCCGGGCCTGCGCCTGGTGATCGCCGGCGACGGCCCCTACAAGCCGGAGCTGGAGGCGGACATCCACCGCCACGGCCTGAGCCAGACGGTGACGTTCCCGGGGTTCCTGGGCGGCACCGACCTGCCGGCCCTGATCGCCGCCTCGGACTGCTTCGCGGTGCCGAGCATCTACGAGCCGTTCGGCATGGTCGCGCTGGAGGGCGCGGCGGCCGGCGCGCCCCTGGCGGTGGCCTCGACCGGTGGCCTGGCGGAGTTCGTCACGCCCGGGTTCAACGGCATGACCTTCCCGGCGAAGGACCCGGACGCGCTGGCCGATGCGGTCGGCACGCTCCTGGCCGACGCCGAGCAGGCCCGCACGATGGCCAAGCGCGCCCGCGCGATGGTCAGCGAGCGGTACGGCTGGGCCTCGATCGCGGCCCGCACGGCGGCCGTCTACTCGGCGGCCATCGCGCAGGCGCCGGCGTTCAACGCCGCGCAGGCCGAGGCCCGCATGGCGCAGGGGCGTCCGGCGATCAACATCCGCGAGGGCAACCTGTTGGCGGTGGCATGACCACGGCATTGGGTACCCTCTCCCGGATCAGCGACTTCGATCTCTTCCTCATCGGCCAGGGCCGCCACGAGCGGCTCTGGGAGGTGCTGGGCGCACACGTGCGGGGTGCCGGGACGCGGTTCGCGGTCTGGGCTCCCAACGCGCGCGAGGTCCAGGTCGCCGGCGACTTCACCGGTTGGCAGGGCGTCCCGCTGGAGCGGCTCGGTTCGAGCGGCGTCTGGTCGGGTCACGTCGACGGTGCCCAGCCCGGCCACCGGTACAAGTTCAAGATCCACGGCGCTGACGGGCGCTGGGTGGACAAGGCCGACCCGCTCGCGCGGGCGACCGAGGCGCCGCCGCTGACCGCGTCGGTGATCGAGGAGTCGGCCTACGAGTGGGGCGACGACGCGTGGGTCGGTGCCCGGCGCACCGACCACCACGCCCGGCCCATGTCCGTGTACGAGGTGCACCTCGGCTCGTGGCGGCCGGGTCTGTCCTACGTGGAGCTGGCCGACCAGCTCGTGGCGTACGTGACCGACCTCGGCTTCACGCACGTCGAGCTGCTCCCGGTGGCCGAGCACCCGTACGGCGGCTCGTGGGGCTACCAGGTGACCGGCTACTACGCGCCGACGGCCCGGTTCGGGTCGCCGGACGAGTTCCGGCACCTGGTGGACAGGCTCCACCAGGCCGGCGTCGGCGTGCTGCTCGACTGGGTACCGGCGCACTTTCCGAAGGACGAGTGGGCCCTGGCCCGCTTCGACGGCACCTGCCTGTACGAGCACCCGGACCCGCGCCGGGGCGAGCACCCCGACTGGGGCTCGCTGGTGTTCGACTACGGCCGGTGGGAGGTGCGCAACTTCCTCGTCGCCAACGCGCTGTACTGGCTGGAGGAGTTCCACATCGACGGCCTGCGGGTCGACGCGGTCGCCTCGATGCTCTACCTGGACTACTCGCGCGGCCACGGCCAGTGGGAGCCCAACGCCTACGGCGGGCGGGAGCACCTGGAGGCCATCGACCTGCTCAAGGAGCTTAACGCCACGGTCTACCGCAACCACCCCGGCGTGGTGATGATCGCCGAGGAGTCGACCGCGTACCCCGGGGTTTCCCGGCCGGTCGACTGGGGCGGCCTGGGCTTCGGCCTGAAGTGGAACATGGGCTGGATGCACGACACGCTCGGCTACGTCGGCCGCGACCCGGTGCACCGCACCTTCCACCACGACGAGCTGACCTGGCCGAGCGTGTACGCGTTCGACGAGCAGTTCCTGCTGCCGATCAGCCACGACGAGGTGGTGCACGGCAAGGGCTCGCTCATCGGCAAGATGCCCGGCGACCGGTGGCAGAAGCTGGCCGGGCTGCGCGGGTTCCTGGCGTACATGTGGGCGTTTCCCGGCAAGCAGCTGCTCTTCATGGGCTGCGAGCTGGCCGACGAGCGGGAGTGGAGCGAGGCCCGCGGGCTCGACTGGTCGCTGACCGGCGAGGGCACCCCCGACCTGCTCCGCGACCTCAACCGGGTCTACCGGGAGTCGCCGGCGCTGTGGGCGAAGGACACCGCGCCCGAGGGCTTCGGCTGGATCCGGCACGACGACCGCGCGTCGAACGTCCTGGCGTTCACCCGGCAGGCCGACGGCGAGATGCTCGCCTGCGTGGTCAACTTCTCCGGGGTGCCGCGGATCGGCTACCGGGTCGGGCTGCCCGAGGGCGGCCGCTGGGAAGAGGTCGTCAACACCGACGCGCACGCGTACGGCGGGTCGGGCGTGGGCAACTTCGGCGCCGTCGAGGCGGACGGCCCGGCGCTGGACGGCCACGCCCAGTCGGCCGAGGTCCACGTCGGCCCCTACGCCGCGGTCTGGCTCCGGCGTCGCCCGGCGTAGCCGTAAATCGGGATAAAAGATCCCCCAGCGGGCAGGATAGGGCCCATGGCCGAGCTTGCCGTGTGGGCGCCGGAGCGGTCCCGGGTGCGCGCGCGCCTGGACGGCGGGCGGGAGATCGACCTCACCCGGGGTGAAGACGGTTGGTGGCGGACAACGGCGTCCGTCACCGACTACTCGTTTCTGCTCGACGACGGGTACGAGCCGCTGCCCGACCCGCGCTCACCCTGGCAGCCGTACGGCGTGCACGGGCCCAGCCGGGTCTACGACCACGCCGCCTTCCCCTGGACCGACGCCGGCTGGACCGGCCGCGCCCTGCCCGGCGGCGTGCTGTACGAGCTGCACGTCGGCACGTTCACGCCGGAGGGCACGTTCGACGCGGCCGTCACGCGCCTCGACCACCTCGCCGAGCTGGGGGTGACGGCGGTCGAGCTGCTTCCCGTCAACGCGTTCAACGGTACGCACGGCTGGGGCTACGACGGGGTCTGCTGGTACGCGCCGCACGAGGCGTACGGCGGGCCGGACGGGCTCAAGCGCCTCGTCGACGCCGCGCATCACCGCGGACTGGCTGTGTTCGTCGACGCGGTCTACAACCACTTCGGGCCCTCCGGGGCGTACGCGCCGCGCTTCGCGCCCTACCTCGCCGAGGGCGGCAACACGTGGGGGCGCTCGCTCAACCTCGACGGGCCGCACTCGGACGGCGTGCGGCGGTACGTGATCGACAGCGCGTTGATGTGGCTGCGCGACTACCACGCCGACGGGCTGCGGCTGGACGCGGTCCACGCGCTCGTCGACCACCGGGCGGTACACGTGCTGGAAGAGCTGGCCGCCGAGGTGGACGCGCTGGCCGCGCACGCCGGCCGCCCGCTCACGCTGATCGCCGAGTCGGACCTCAACGACCCGCGCCTGGTCACGCCCCGCGAAGCCGGCGGGTACGGCCTGCACGCGCAGTGGGACGACGACGTGCACCACGCCCTGCACGCGCTGCTGACCGGGGAGCGGCAGGGCTACTACGCCGACTTCGGCTCCCCCGGAAGCGTGACGAAGGTCCTCACCCACGCGTTCCTCCACGACGGCACCTGGTCCAGCTTCCGGAGGCGGACGCACGGCCGCCGCGTCGACCGGGAACGGATCCCGGGGCACCGCTTCGTCGCCTACCTGCAGAACCACGACCAGGTCGGAAACCGGGCGACCGGTGACCGGATCAGCGACACGCTGAGCCCCGCCCTGCTCAAGGTCGGCGCGGTGCTGCTCTTCACCAGCCCGTTCACGCCGATGCTCTTCATGGGTGAGGAGTGGGGCGCGCGTACCCCCTGGCAGTTTTTCACCAGCCATCCGGAGCCTGAGCTGGCCGCGGCGGTGGCCGCGGGACGGCGCCGGGAGTTCGCCGCGCACGGGTGGCTGAGCGACGAGGTGCCCGACCCGCAGGACCCGCTGACCTTCTCCCGGTCCCACCTCGACTGGGCCGAGCTGGACAAGCCGGCCCACCGCGAGCTGTACGACTTCCATCGCGCGCTGATCGCCCTGCGCGGGCGCCGGCCCGACCTCACCGACCCCCGGCTGGACCGGGTGGAGGCGTGGCCGGGGGACCGCTCGCTGGTGGTCCGCCGCGGCTCGACGGCCGTCGCCGCCAACCTCGCGCCGCACCCCCAGCGGCTCGTCCTGCCCGCCGCGGCGCGCGTGACGCTGCTGGTCACCGACCCCGCGGCGACCGTGGACGGCGACGTGGTCGACCTTCCGGGCGAGTCGGCCGCTGTCGTGGGGATCTGACAGGGGGAGCGGGGCATCCGTCCCACGGGTGCCACCGGTATCCTCCAACGGTCCTCCCGGGCGATCGTTGTGGAGGAGTCATACGGAAGAGGGCGATGTCCACACAGCAGTCCACGCTGCCGGCTGTGCCTGCCGAGCCCGTGGCGCCGGCCCCTGAGCGGGCCCCGGCCCGGCGGTGGTGGCGGCCCGACCTGCTCACGGCGGTCGGGGTGCTGGCGTTCGTCCTCTTCACGCTCGGCACGGTCGGCTCGCCGCTGTGGGGCGGCAAGGTCCTCGCCGCCACCGACGAGCTGGGGCTGCGCAGCCCGTACGCGGACACCGGCTTCGCCGGCATCCAGGTGCAGAACACGTTCATGGATGACACGACGAACGCGGTGATTCCGGACACACTGCTCTTTTCCGGGCAGCTGAAGGACGGGCACATCGCGGCCTGGAACCCGTACGTGGTCGGCGGCGTCCCGCTCGGCGCGATCCCCACGCTGGGCCTGGCCAACCCGCTCACCCTGCCGTACTACCTGCTGCCCGCCTCGCTCGCGCCCGGCTACGTCAAGCTGCTGGAGACCGCGTTCTGCGGGATCATGATGTTCCTCTTCCTGCGGCGGCTGCGGCTCGGCCGGCCCGCGGCGGTGCTGGGAGGGCTCGTCTTCGCGAGCAGCGCGTTCATGATCATGTGGACCAACTGGCCGCACACCCGCACCGCCGCGTTCATCCCCGCGGTCTTCTGGGCGGCCGAGCGGCTGGTCCAGGAGAGACGGGTGCGCGACGCCGCGCTGATCAGCCTCGCGGTCGGCGGCATGCTGGCCGGCGGCTTCCCGGCGGTCACCGCGTTCACCCTGTTCACCGCCGCGCCATACCTGGTCGTCCGGGCCGTCGCCGCGTACCCGGGGCAAGCGAAGCGGATCGTGGGGGTGGTCGCCGCCGCGGCCGGCGGGCTGGTGGGAGCGCTCGCGCTGGTCGCGTTCCAGCTCCTGCCGTTCAGCTCGGCGATGTCCCGGGTGCTGATCGCCGGCCGCGACCAGCAGCCCGACGAGCACCTCTCCACCGCCAGCCTGATCACCACGCTCGCGCCCTGGGCGCTCGGCACCGTCAAGGCCGGCGACCCGCCCGGCTGGTACCTGCCGGTCAACCTCGTCGAGTCGATGTCCTACGTCGGCGCGGCCGGGCTCGTGCTGATCGTGGTCGCCGTCGCCACCCCGTGGGCGGCCCGCGCGTTCCTGCCGCGCGGCATCTGGACGTTCCTCGTCGTCACGCTCGGCGTGTGGGTGGCCGTCCTCTACACCGCGCCCGGCTCCGGCCTCGCCCACAACCTGCCGGTCTTCTCCAGCAACTTCGTGGGGCGCGCGCGCAGCGTCGTGTGGCTGCTGATCGCCGCGCTCGCGGCCATCGGCCTGGAGATCATCCTGCGCCGCCGGCGGGAGGCCACCGCCGCCGAGGGCCGGCGCCGCGCCCGCATCGGGTACGCGGCCGGCGTGTGGGCCGCGTTCGCGCTGGCCGGGGTGCTGATCTTCCGCGAGGCGCGGCACGCCGCCTACGTGGCGCCCGCCGACTCGGCCGTGCGGGTCGAGCGGCTGCGCCAGGTCAACGACGAGGTGCTCACCGGCCTCGCCTTCCTCGCCCTCGCCACGCTCGCCGTCGCGCTCGTGTGGTGGGCGGGTGGCCGGGGCGAGCCGGTGTGGGCCCGGGTGCGGCTCGGCGCGGCGGCCACGCTGCCGGTGCTCGCGGCCGTGCAGGCGCTCACGCTGACCGTGCCCTACCTGCCCCGGGTCGACAAGGACACGTTCTTCCCCGTCACCGCCACCCACCGGTACCTCATGGACCACCTTGGTCACGAGCGGTTCGCGGGCACGTCGCGGGCGATGATGCTCGGCGCCGACTCCAAGCTCCAGCTGCGGGCGCTGAGCGGGCACCAGTTCGTCAACCTGCGCTTCTCCGAGCTCGTCCAGGGCATACCCACCCGCCAGTTCGGCTCGCCGACCTGGCTCGACCTGCCCGCGCTGCCCGACGTCGCGACGAGCCCGGTGCTCGACCGGCTCGGCGTGCGCTACTTCGTCGCAAGTCCCGCGTCGGTGGTCTTCGGCGAGCGTTCACCCGTGGTGGAGGGCGGCGGTGGCACGCCGGTCGCGCTGGGGTCCGCGCCGCTCCGGCTGACCACCGAGGGCGGGCTGCGGGCGGTGACGATCACGCCGGTCGGGCCGCTGCCGCCGCGTACCCCGGGCGCCGCGATCGACATGGTGCTCAAGGACGCCAGCGGGACGGAGGTGGGCCGGTCCCACCGGCTCGCGAGCGGGCTCGCCGACGGCAAGCCCTTCGACTTCCCGGTGGCGGCCGAGGGCGTGGCGGCCGGCACGGCGCTCACCGCGGAGTTCACCACCTCCGGGCTCGACGGGCCGCTCAACGCCGCCACGGACGGCGACGGCACCCTGCGGTTCGGCACGGTCACCGCGGGCGACGACGGGCTGCGGCTCGTGGAGGCGACGCCGGCGGTCGTCTACGAGCGGCTCGAGGCCGCGCCGCGGATCCGCTGGGCCAGCGAGGCGATCGTCGAGCCCGACGGCAACGCCCGGATCAACCGCGAGGCCAGCGGCACGCTCCGGCCAGACCAGGTCGTGCTCGACACGCCGGGGCCGGCCGCCGAGGGCAGGCCCGCCGACCTCCGGATCGACGAAGACGGCACCGACGCGATCGAGGTGTCGGTCTCAGCCCAGGGCGCCGGATACCTGGTCATCGCCGACGCGATCCAGGGCAGCTTCAAGGCCACCGTGGACGGGAAGGCGGCCGACCTCGTGCCGGCCGACCACGGGCTCGCGGCCGTCGCCGTGCCGAGCGGCGACCACGTGGTGCGCGTCGAATATGCCGCGCCATACGCTAATCTCGGCGGCTGGGTCTCTATGCTCATGGTCATCGCCCTCATAGTGGTGGCGGTGGCTGGACGCGTCCGGGACCGCCGCCGTTCCACATCCGAGGGCATCGGCGCCGCACGCCGGAGCCAGATTGTGACAAGTCGATGATTATCGAGCAGACGGTACGGACCGCCGAGGGGCGCCCCACCATGGCACCAACGCCACCAGAGCCGGCCACGCTCGACGTGACCATCGTCCTGCCCTGCTACAACGAGCAGACCCACGTCGTGGACGAGCTCGAGCGGATCACCAAGGCGATGGACGCGAGCGGGTTCACCTACGAGCTGCTCGTCATCGACGACAAGTCCACCGACAACACGCTCGCCGTGCTCCGCGAGGCCGAGCCCCGCTTCCCGCACATGCGGCTGATGGCGTTCCAGCGCAACGGCGGCTCCGGCACCGCCCGCCGCATCGGCTCGCAGGAGGCCAAGGGCGGCATCGTGGTGTGGACCGACGCCGACATGTCCTACCCCAACGAGCGGATCCCCGAGCTCGTGCAGCACCTGCTCGACAACGAGCACGTCGACCAGGTCGTCGGCGCGCGCACGTCCGAGCAGGGCAGCCACAAGGCGCTGCGGGTGCCGGCCAAGTTCGCCATCCGCAAGTTCGCCGAGCTGCTGGCCGGCACCAAGATCCCCGACCTCAACTCGGGCCTGCGCGCGTTCCGCAAGAGCGTCGCGCTGCCCTACCTGCGGCTGCTGCCTCCCGGGTTCTCCTGCGTCACCACGATCACGCTGGCGTTCCTGTCCAACCAGCACCAGGTCGACTTCATGCCGATCGAGTACGCGAAGCGGTCCGGCAAGAGCAAGTTCCACTTCGTGCGCGACGCCTACCGGTACATCCTGCAGGTGCTGCGCATGACCGTGTACTTCAACCCGATCAAGGTGCTGATGCCGCTCGCGCTCTTCCTCTTCGGGGTGGGCGTGGTCAAGGCGATCGTCGACATCTTCCAGTACTTCTTCCGTGTCACCACCAACGCGATGCTGCTCATCGTCACCGGCCTGATCATCGCGGCGGTGGCGTTGCTGGCGGACCTCATCGTCCGATCCCGCGCCGACTGAGCGGGGCCGCATAGTGCGTATCGCAATCGTGGGGCCGGCCCACCCGTACAAGGGCGGCATCGCCCAGTACACGACGGCGCTGGCCCACGAGCTGACCGCTGCCGGGCACGAGGTGCGGCTGGAGTCGTGGTCGCACCAGTACCCGAAGCTGCTCTACCCGGGGCAGCTGACGGTCAGCGAGCCGGAGCTGCCGCCCTTTCCGGGCACCCACCGCAAGCTGTCGTGGCGCCGCCCAGACTCCTGGTACGCGTGCGGGCGGCGGCTGCGCGGCTACGACGTGGTCGTGCTCGTCACCGCCACGCCGATCCAGATGCCGGCCTACCGGGGGATCCTCGCCGGGCTGGGCCGGCGCCGCCGGGCGCGCGTGATCGCCCAGTGCCACAACGTGCTGCCGCACGAGCGGCGCGCGACCGACGTGCGGCTCATGCGCGGCGTACTGTCCCGTGTGGACGGTGTGCTCGTACACACGCCCGAGCAGGCGAAGATCGCGAAGTCGCTGACCGACAAGCCCGTCGTGGTCGAGCACATGGCGCCCATCGTGGTGGCCTCCGCCGCCGCGGCCTCCTCCGAGGGCGTCTTCAACCGGCTGCTGTTCTTCGGGATCGTGCGCCCCTACAAGGGCCTCGACGTGCTGCTGCGGGCCATGGCGGCCGGGCCCGACGAGGTGTCGCTGCGGGTGGCGGGCGAGTTCTGGGGCGGGCCGGAGGAGACCAAGCGGCTGATCGCCGAGCTGGGGCTGGAGTCCAGGGTGGAGCTTCGCGCCGGATACGTCGACGCCGCCGACGTGCCGAGCCTCTTCGCCGACGTCGACGCGCTCGCGCTGCCCTACCGGGCGGCGACCGCCTCGCTCAACGCGTTCCTGGCGTTCGCGCACGAGCGGCCGGTGATCGCCACCCGGGTCGGCACCGTCGAGCAGGACGTGCGCGACGGCGTCGACGGGGTGCTCTGCGCCCCCGACGACGTGGAGTCGCTCGCCGGCGCCCTCACCCGCTTCTACGCCGAGGGCGAGCCGCTGCGGCTGCGCCTCGGCGTGCGCCCGGTCGACACCGGCCCGGGATGGCAGGCGTACTGCACGGCACTGCTCTCGGCGGCCACGGCGTGACCGCCTCACCGGAGACCTCTGTGACATCCGAGGTCCCGACGCCGCCCGCACGCAAGCGTCGTGGCCTCGGCATCTGGTTCAAGATCGGGTTTTTGGTCGTCGCGGCGGGCGCCGGCGTCTGGTACGTCGCGGCCAACTGGGACGAGACCGGCCCCGCCCTCCGCCAGATCGGCTGGGTCGCGGCGCTCGCCTCGGTGCCCCCGGTGGTCGGCGCCGGCTTCACCGGCATGCTCGCCTGGCGGCGGCTCCTGGCCGACCTCGGCCACCCGCTGCCGGTCGTCGCGGCCGGGCGGGTCTTCTACACCAGCCAGGTCGGCAAGTACCTGCCCGGCTCGGTGTGGACGTTCGTGGCGCAGGTCGAGCTCGCCAAGCAGCTCAAGGTGCCGCGGGCGGTCTCGTTCGCGGTGAGCGTGCTCGCGCTCGTGCTGTCGCTCGCGGTCGGCCTGAGCATGGCGGTGATCCTGCTGCCCTTCGGGGCGGGCGACGCGCTGCGCCAGTTCTGGTGGCTGTGGCTCGTCCTGCCGGTGCTCGCCGCCGCCATCCACCCGGCTGTCACCACCTGGGGCATCAACCTGCTCTTCCGCATCCTGCGCCGCGCCCCGCTCACCGTGCGGCCCAGCGGCCGCGGCATGCTCGCCGCCAGCGGCTGGCAGATCCTCAGCTGGTGCCTGATGGGCCTGCACTGCTTCATCCTGGTACGCGCCGCCGGCGCCGAGGGCTGGTCGGTCCTTCCCCTCGCCGTGGGCGGCTTCACCCTGGCGTACTGTGCGGGGGTGCTCTTCGTGCCGGCCCCCGCCGGCGTCGGCGTGCGGGAGCTGGCGCTCGGCGCCGCCCTGGCCACCGCGATCTCACCACAGGCGGCCGCGGCCGTCGTGCTGGTCTCCCGCCTGGCGCTAGCCGTCGTCGACATAGGCATGGCCGCGCTGAGCATCCACCGCACCCGGCACCACGAGGAGTCAACATGAGCGAGCGAAGCGAGCGAATCATCAGGCACAGCCTGCTTAAAGCCTCGTGCCCGCCCGCGGCGAAGCGAGGACGGGCATGACGGCGGCGGCACCGCCCGGAGGAGCGGCCACCGCGCTGGCCAAGCGCGTGGCCGAGAGCGCGCTGTGGACCCGGGTCCGGCTCCAGCGAGCCATCGCCGCGCCGTCGTCCCAGCCGGCGCCCATGCCACCCACCGACGTGCTGCGCTCGCGCGCCGAGTGGGAGCAGGCCGTCGCCGAGTGCCGCCGCCTGCGGCTGCCCCTCCACCACGACCGCCCGAAGAACTGGGACGCCCTGGGCGCCGTGGCCACGATCCTCTCCCGCTTGGGCACGGACGCCTCCGTCCTCGACGCCGGCAGCGCCCGCTACTCGTCCGTGCTGCCGTGGCTGCGCCTCTTCGGCCTCGAGGACCTGGTCGGCAACAACCTGGAGTTCGGCGAGGACACCCGCCGCGACGGCGTCCTGTTCCGCTACGGCGACATCACCGGCACCGACTTTCCCGACGGCCGCTTCGACGCGGTCACCTGCATGAGCGTGATCGAGCACGGCGTGCCCCTGGAGCCGTTCCTGGCCGAGTCGGCGCGGATCATCCGCTCGGGCGGCCTGCTCGTCGTCTCCACCGACTACGACCAGGACCCGCCGGACACCGGCGACAAGACCGCCTACGGCGCCCAGGTCCACATCTTCTCGCCGGTCGAGATCAAGGAGTTCGTCGCGGTCGCCGAGAAGCACGGCCTGCGCCTGCTGGGCGAGCTCGCGCTGGAGCACGCCGAGCGCCCCGTCCACTGGAAGCGCGTCGGCATCGACTACACCTTCATCCGCCTCGCCTTCGTCCGCGACTAGCGGCCCGGGCTCGCCGCTCGCATGATCGTTCGCCCGAAATCCGCACTCTTGTCGGCGTGTCATCCGGTTATCGGGCGAACGATCACTAGCCATGTACGACGGCGCCTCACCGGACCGCGTCGATGCGGGACATCTCCTCCTCGGTGAGCGCGAACCCGAACACGTCGAAGTTGGCCCGGATGCGCTCGGGCGTCGCCGACTTCGGGATCACCACGATCTCGTGCTGGATGTGCCACCGCAGGATCACCTGGGTCGGCGTCACCCCGTGCGCCTCCGCCACCTCGGCGAACACCGGCTCGCGCAGGTCGCTGCGCCGGAACGGGCTGTAGCCCTCCAGCACCACACCCCGCTCCCGGTGCTCGGCCAGCAGGCGGGCGTCGTGGAGCGCCGGGCTGTAGGGGATCTGGTTGACCGACGGCGTCACACCCGTCGCCTTGGTGAGCTCGTCGATCTGGGCGACGCTGTAGTTGCTCACGCCGATCGCCCGGGTCAGCCCGTCCTCGCGCGCCGAGATGAACTCTCGCCACACCTCCGGGCGGGCCGCGCCGGCCGGCGGCCAGTGCACGAGCCACAGGTCGAGTTGGTCGACGCCGAGCCCCTTGAGGCTCGCCTCGATCGTCTCCCGCGCGCGGGCGGCGCGCTCGGCCGGCAGCTTCGTGGTGATGAACACCTCCCCGCGCGGCACGCCACTGTCGTGCAGCGCCCGCCCGACCTCGCTCTCGTTGCGGTACATGGTGGCGGTGTCCAGATGGCGGTAGCCGGTCTCCAGCGCGACCCGCACCGGCTCGTACGCCTGCCTGCCGGGCAGCTGCCAGGTGCCGAAGCCGAGCAGCGGCATCTCGTGTCCGTCACCGACGCTCACGGTGGGTTGTGTCATGTCACCCAACCTACCGACCCCGGCCGCGCCGCTCCGGCGGCTCACCGCACCGGGCTGGCAGACTTGTGCGGTGCTGGTCGTACACGGTCTCTACCTGCCCAGCGGCCACCTCGGGCTGTGGGCGGAAGACTCCACCGTGCGGTCCCGGCGGAGCCGCACGCACCCCTTCGCCGCGCCGGCCGGGGCGGTGGCCGCCGCGCTCGGTGACGCCGCCGCCAAGGGGGCCGCCGCGACCGCCACGCTCCAGCTGCCCACCGCGGGCGGCCGCCCGCTCGACTCGCCCGAGCTCGTGCGCACCGACCCGCCACGCCGGAGCAGCGCCGCCGTGACGCTCGCCCCCTGGCTCGTACCAACGCTGGAGCTGGACCCCGACGCGGCGCTGCGGCTGCTCCGCGGGCTGGACGACCGCGTGGCTCATGGATCTTCGCTGCGGCACGCGGCGGAGGTGGCCGTGTTCGCCGCGGACCTGGTGCGGCGGGGGCGCGTGCTCCCGGCGGTGGGCGACGGCGCGGCCGTGTGGCGGCCGCTGCTGACCGGCGCCGACGCCGCGTGGGCCCGCGCGCTCGCCGCCGCGCTGCCACCCTCCGGCCGGGCGGCCGGAGGAAACCCGGGGACGCTCGTCGGGGTCACCCTCGACGCGCTGGCGGACGCCGCGGCCCGGACAGCATTGGATGGGGTACGAATCGCGGGCGGACGCGGGACGGTCTCCGGCTCGTGGCTCGGGGCACTGTCGGGCCGTGAGCGGCGTGTCGACGCTGCCGCGTCCGCGCTCGGCGAGCTGGCCGACGCGGTGGCCGAGTGGCAGCGCGACGCGGCCGGCGGCGCCGTGCGGGCCTGCTTCCGCCTCGTCGAGCCGGACGAAGACGCGGTGCAGGACTGGCGGGTCGACTTCTCGCTCCAGGCGGCCGACGAGCCGAGCCTTGTCGTCGACGCCGACAAGGTGTGGCGCTCGCGCGGCGCCCTCCGCGCGCTCGCCCGCCACCTCGACGCTCCACAGGAGACACTCCTCACCGAGCTGGGCCGCGCAAGCCGCCTGTGGCCCGAGCTCGACGACGCCCTCCGCACCGCCAAACCGTCCACATTGGGCCTCGACGTGACCGGCGCGCACCGCTTCCTGCGCGAGGGCGCGCCGCTGCTGCACGCGGCCGGGTTCGGCGTGCTGCTGCCCACCTGGTGGGGCCGCCCCGGCTCGCGGCTCGGCGCCAAGCTGCGCGCCCGCGGCAGCCGCACCGCGCCGGGCACCGTCGCCACCGCCAGCGCGGTCGGCATGCGCTCCCTTGTGGACTACAAGTGGGAGCTGGCCCTCGGCGACGAGTCACTGTCCGAAAAGGAGCTGCGCGAGCTGGCCAAGCTCAAGACCCCGCTGGTCCGCCTGCGCGGTCAGTGGGTCGAGCTCGACGCGAAGCACCTGGCCGCCGGCCTCAAGCTCCTCAAGTCGGGTGGCGAGATGAGCGTGGGCGAGCTGCTCCACCTCGGACTGTCCATGGAGGACGACCCGGACGCCCTCCCGATCCAGGCCGTGACGGCAGATGGCGCTCTCGGCGACCTGCTCGCCGGCCAGGCGGAGCGCCACCTGCGCCCGATCGAGCCGCCTCCGGGATTCGTGGGCACGCTGAGGCCATACCAGAAGCGCGGCCTGGCCTGGCTGACGTTCCTCCAGTCCCTCGGCTTGGGCGGCATCCTGGCCGACTCGATGGGCTTGGGAAAAACCGTGCAGTTGCTCGCTTTGATGGCGGGCGACGGGCCCGAGGTGGGGCCGACGTTGCTGGTCTGTCCTATGTCGCTGGTCGGAAACTGGGAGCGGGAGGCGGCCAAGTTCGCGCCGGGGCTGCGGGTGCACGTGCACCACGGGGCGGAGCGGGCGCGCGGGGCGGAGTTCGCGGCGGCGGTGCGGGAGGCGGACGTGGTCGTCACGACGTACTCGATCGCGGCCCGCGACGCCGAGGCGCTCGGCGAGATCGCGTGGCACCGGGTGGTCGTCGACGAGGCCCAGGCCATCAAGAACGCCGCGACCCGCCAGGCCGCCGCCGTCCGCGCGCTGCCTGCCCGGCACCGGGTGGCCGTCACCGGTACCCCGGTGGAAAACCGCCTCGCCGACCTGTGGTCCATCATGGACTTCGCCAACCCGGGGCTGCTGGGCGCGGCGGCGGCGTTCAAGAAGAAGTACGCCGAGCCGGTCGAGCGGCACGGCGACGAGGAGGCGGCGGCGCGGCTGCGGCGGATCACCGGGCCGTTCGTGCTGCGGCGCCTCAAGACCGACAAGTCGATCATCTCGGACCTGCCGGAGAAGCTGGAGATGGAGGTGCTCTGCAACCTGACCGGCGAGCAGGCCTCCCTGTACCAGGCGGTCGTGGACGACATGATCGAGAAGATCGAGCGGAGCGACGGGATCGAGCGGCGCGGCCTCGTCCTGGCCACGATGAGCAAGCTCAAGCAGGTGTGCAACCATCCGGCCCAGTTCCTGCACGACGACTCGCGGCTCGCCGGGCGCTCGGGCAAGCTCGCCCGCCTCGAGGAGATCCTTGAGGAGGTGCTCGCGGCGGGGGAGCGGGCGCTGCTGTTCACGCAGTACGCTGAGTTCGGCGGCATGCTGCGCGCCCACCTGTCAGCCAAGTTCGGGCGCGAGGTTCTCAATCTCCACGGTGGAGTGTCCAAGCAGGACCGTGACGCGATGGTGGCCCGGTTCCAGTCGCCGGCCGGGCCGCCGCTCTTCGTGCTCTCGCTCAAGGCGGGCGGCACCGGCCTCACGCTGACGGCGGCCAACCACGTCGTGCACGTCGACCGCTGGTGGAACCCGGCCGTCGAGGACCAGGCGACCGACCGGGCGTTCCGGATCGGGCAGTGGCGGGCGGTGCAGGTGCGCAAGTTCGTGTGCGCCGGCACCGTCGAGGAGAAGATCGCCGGCATGATCGGCGAAAAGCGTGGCCTGGCCGCGAAGATCGTCGGCACCGGCGAGCAGTGGCTCACGTCGCTCTCGACGGCGGAGCTGCGCGACCTGTTCGCGCTGGAGGCCGGGGCGGTGGTGGAATGAGCTTCCAGCGGTACGGCCGCACCCGCGAGGTCGAGGGCGGCCTCAAGGCTCGCAGCGCCCGCGGCGCGATCGGCGAGTCGTGGTGGTCGCGCCGCTTCCTGGCGGTGCTTGAGTCCTTCGCGATCGGCAGCCGGCTGACCCGCGGCCGCTCGTACGCGCGCAAGGGCCAGGTCCTCTCGCTCACCGTGGCGCCCGGCGAGGTGACCGCGTCGGTGCAGGGCTCGCGCGAGCAGCCGTACGAGGTGGCGATCGGCCTGGTGCGCTTCTCCGCCGCGGTGTGGGCCAGGGTCGAGGAGTCGCTCGCCGGCCAGGCCATCTACAGCGCCCGCCTGCTCGCCGGCGACGTGCCGCCCGACCTGGAGGAGCTCTTCGCCGGCCTCGGCGCGCCGCTCTTCCCCCGGGCGGTGTCCGACCTGCGGATGCACTGCTCGTGCCCCGACCAGGCGGTGCCGTGCAAGCACCTGGCGGCGACGTTCTACCTGCTGGCGGAGGAGTTCGACGAGGACCCGTTCCAGATCCTGCACTGGCGCGGCCGCTCCCGCGACGACCTGCTGTCGCGCCTGCGCCTGCTCCGCGGCGGCGGCGTCGAGGGCACCAGCCGCTCCGAGCGTGCCCGCCGCCCGCCGGCGCCGGTGGGTGCCGCGGCCGCGCTGACCGAGGTGGCCGGCACCCCGCTGGAGGAGGCGGTCGACCGCTTCTGGCTCCCGCCCCAGCCGCTGCCCGCCCGGCCGCCCACGCTGGAGACCGAGCCCGACCTGCTGCTGCGCCAGCTCCCGACCCCGGGGCCCGCGCTGGGCGGCGCCAGCCTTGTCGCGCGGCTCCGCCCCGCGTACGAGGCCTTCGCGGAGTCACGTGAAGAGGGCCCGGCTGTGGGGCAGCTGTGAGATTCTCACAGTTGGCGCACAGAAACGGCCCAGGCCGAGCACAGGCGCGCTCGCGAGCATAGGAGCGTGATCAGCGTGAACGCGAGGACGGCCGGGCCCGAGCTGCGCCGGCCGGATGGGGAGCCGGTGCGGGTGCTCGTCGTGGACGACGAGGCCACGCTCACCGACCTGCTCTCGATGGCCCTGCGCTACGAGGGGTGGCAGGTGCGCAGCGCACCCAACGGGATGACCGCCGTGCGGGTGGCCAAGGAGTTCGAGCCGGACGCGGTCGTGCTCGACATCATGCTGCCCGACCTCGACGGCTTGGAGGTGCTGCGGCGGCTGCGCGGCGTGCGGCCCGACGTCCCGGTGCTCTTCCTCACCGCGCGCGACGCGGTCGAGGACCGGGTGGCGGGGTTGACCGCGGGTGGCGACGACTACGTGACCAAGCCGTTCAGCCTGGAGGAGGTCGTGGCGCGGCTGCGCGCGCTGATGCGGCGCGCCGGGGTGGGCACCACGCGAGACGACGCCGTGCTCGTGGTCGGCGACCTCAGCCTCGACGAAGACAGCCACGAGGTGCGGCGGGCCGGCGACCTCGTGTCGCTGACCGCGACGGAGTTCGAGCTGCTGCGCTACCTGATGCGCAACCCGCGCCGGGTGTTGAGCAAGGCGCAGATCCTCGACCGTGTGTGGAACTACGACTTCGGCGGGCAGGCGAACGTGGTGGAGCTGTACATCTCGTACCTGCGCAAGAAGATCGACGCCGGCCGCCCACCCATGATCCACACGTTGCGCGGGGCGGGATATGTCCTTAAGCCGGCCGAGTAGCTGGTCGCTCCGGGCCCGCCTGCTCGCGGCGGTCATCGCCCTGCTGGCCGTGGTCGGGCTGCTGATCGGCGTCGCGACCACTTTCGCCGTGCGCGACTATCTCATCGACCAGGTCGACGGGCAGGTCGTCGACGTGGGCCACCGGCCGCCGCCGCGAGGCAAGGATCTCACCACGCCCGGCCTGCCGCCCGACTCGGTCCGCGCGATCGTCCTCGACGGTGCGGTCGACCGGGGCGCCCGGGTGGACCCCGACGCCTACGGCGAGGTCCCGCTGACGGCCGCCCAGGAGGCCGTGCTGGTCACGGTGCCGACGGACCGCCGCATCCACACCGTCGAGCTTCCCGACCTCGGCGACTACCGGGTCGTTGCCATCGGGAGCCCGGACGGCACGGTCGTCACCGCCATCCCGCTCGCCACCGTGAACGACACCGTGCTGCGGCTCGTCGGCATCGAGGTCGCCGTCGTCGGGGCGGGCGTGTGCCTCGCGGTGGCCGTCGGCGCGCTCATCATCGGCGGCGCGCTGCGGCCGCTGCGCCGGGTCGCGGCCACCGCGGGACGGGTCGCGGAGCTGCCGCTCGACCGGGGCGAGGTGGCGCTCTCCGTGCGCGTGCCCGAGGCCGACACCGACCCGCGCACCGAGGTCGGCCGGGTGGGCGCGGCGCTCAACCGCATGCTCGGCCACGTCGCCGCCGCGCTCGCCGCGCGGCAGGCCAGCGAGATGCGGGTACGGCAGTTCGTCGCCGACGCCAGCCACGAGCTGCGTACGCCCCTCGCGGCGATCCGGGGGTACGCGGAGGTGACCCGCCGCGGCCGCGAAGAGGTGCCGCCGGACGTGGCGCACGCGTTGCGCCGCGTGGAGTCGGAGTCGGCGCGGATGACCACGCTCGTCGACGACCTGCTGCTGCTCGCCCGCCTCGACTCGGGCCGTCCACTCGAGACGGAGCCGGTCGACCTGTCCCGGCTGCTGGTCGACGCGGTGAGCGACGCGCACGTGGCCGGGCCGGAGCACAAGTGGCGGCTCGACCTGCCGGAGGAGGCGCTCGACGTGCCCGGCGACGCGGCCCGCCTGCACCAGGTGGTCGCCAACCTGCTCGCCAACGCGCGCACCCACACCCCGCCGGGCACCGAGGTGACCGTCGCCCTGCGCCCGGCCGCCGGCGGTGGCGCGGAGATCAGCGTGCTCGACACCGGGCCGGGCATCGCGCCGGAGCTTCAGGCGGAGGTGTTCGAGCGGTTCGCGCGCGGCGACAGCTCCCGCTCCCGCGCCGCCGGCAGCACCGGGCTGGGGCTCGCGATCGTCGCCGCGGTCGTGGAGGCCCACCACGGCACCGTCGGGGTGTCGAGCCGGCCGGGGCGTACCGAGTTCACGGTGCGGCTGCCCGGTTCACAGTGAGGCCACAGCGTCCGCAAAGGGCCATCGCACGCACGAAGTCCATCGTGGACGTATGAACATCACACAGGCACACTGGCGGCGCCGGGTCGCCGCGGCATCCGTCGCCGCCGCGCTCTGCGTGGCCGCCGGCACCGGCGGGGGGATCCTCGCCACACAGGTCGCGGGCGCGGCACCCGCGTCGACCACGACGGCGGTCGCGGCCAAGGCGGCCAGCACCGGCACGCTCACCACCGCCCAGGTCGCGGCGAACGTCTCGCCGAGCGTCGTCACCGTGCTCGCCGACACGTCCAGCGGCGGCGCCGAGGGGTCGGGCGTGGTGCTCTCCAGCGACGGGCTGGTGCTCACCAACAACCACGTCGTCGAGTCCGCGACGCGGGTGCGGGTGACGCTGTCCGACGGCCGCACCCTCGACGCGACCGTTGTCGGCGCGGACGCCACCGCGGACCTGGCGGTGCTGCGGGTGTCCGGCGCGTCGGGCCTGACGGCGGCGACGCTGGGCTCCAGCGCGGACCTCCAGGTGGGCGACGCGGTGCTCGCCTTCGGCAGCCCGCTCGGCCTGGAGGGTACGGTCACGGCCGGTATCGTGTCCGCTGTGGACAGAACCATCCAGGATGGAGATACGAGCCTGACGGGTCTGATCCAGACCGACGCGCCGATCAACCCGGGCAACTCCGGCGGACCGCTCGTCGACTCCAGCGGCCAGGTCGTGGGCATCGACGTCGCGATCGCGACGACGGGTCAGGACGGCGGCAACATCGGCGTCGGCTTCGCCATCCCGATCGACACGGCCGCGGCGGTGGCGGCCAAGCTCGCGGCGTGAGCCTCAGGCGTCCACTGTGGAGAGGGCGGGCGCGCGGCGGCGGGCGGCCGGCACCACCAGCGGGCTGCCCGTCTCCGGGTCGGGGATGACCCGGCAGGACAGGCCGAACACCTCGCGCACCAGCGTCGCGTCGACGATGTCGCCGGGCGCGCCCTCGGCCACGATTGCGCCGTCGCGCATGGCGATCAGGTGCGTGGCGTACCGGCAGGCCTGGTTGAGGTCGTGCAACACGGCGACGAGCGTGCGGCCGCCGGTCTCCTGGAGGTCGGCGCAGAGGTCGAGCACCTCGACCTGGTGGGTGATGTCGAGAAACGTGGTGGGCTCGTCCAGCAGCAGGATGCCGGTCTGCTGGGCGAGCGCCATCGCCAGCCACACGCGCTGGCGCTGGCCGCCGGACAGCTCGTCGACGAGGCGGTCGGCGAGGTCGGTGACGCCGGTGGCGGCCATCGACTCGCGCACCACCCGCTCGTCCTCGCGCGACCACTGCCGCAGCAGGCGCTGGTGCGGAAAGCGGCCGCGGGCGACGAGGTCGGTCACCGTGATGCCGTCGGGCGCGATCGACGCCTGGGGGAGCAGGCCGAGGCGGCGGGCGACCTCCTTGGACGGGTACGACGTGATGGCCTTGCCGTCGAGGTGGACCGCGCCGGCGCGGGGGCGGAGCATGCGGGAGAGCGCGCGCAGGAGCGTCGACTTGCCGCACGCGTTGGGGCCGACGATCACCGTGAACGAGTTGTCCGGGATCGTCACGCTCAGTCGCTCGGCCACGACCCGCTGGTCGTAGGCGAGCGTGAGCCCCTCACCGGACAGCCGCACCGACACGGGATCACCCCCAAAGTTTGGTGAGCCTAACATAACCTCCTGACCTGGCCTGTCGCGGAATCGACGCACCTCTTTGGGGGGTCCGCCCCACGTTGCTAACGTCTCCTCGGAGCGTGGGCTTGGGGGCAATGGGCGGTGAACGGCGGAGCGGTAAGCCTGAAAGCTCGGGCTCTCATACTGGGCGGTGCCGACTTCTTCGGCCTGCACCTCGCGCGACGGTTGGTCACGGAGGGCTACCACGTTGTCGTCGTCGACAACCTGTCCCGCGGGCGCGACCGGGCCGAGGTGGCCGCGCTCGGCGCCACGCCCGGCGTCGAGGTGATCGCCGGCGACCTCACCGACCCCGCGACCTGGTCCGCGCTGCCCCGCGGCTGGGCCCAGATCTACCTGCTGCCGCCCGCGCCGCTGCCGAAGTCGGTCGAGTCCGACCCGGTCCGCGCGGTACGCGGCCACGCGCTCGCCGCCCTCCACCTCATCGACTGGGCCGCGCCCGGCGACAAGGTCTTCTTCGCCTCCTCCGGCGAGGTGTACGCGGACGGCGTGGAGGACGGCGTCGTGCAGGTGCCCACCGAGGAGGCCGAGCCGGTGGTGGTCGGCGACCTGGCCGAGCCGCGCTCGGCGTACGCGGCGAGCCGCCTCTTCGCCGAGGCCGCGCTGGTGCACGCCGCCCGCGCGGGGCGCAGCCGGGTCGTGGTGGGGCGCTTCTACGACGTGTACGGGCCGCGGATGGGCACCGACCAGCTCATCCCGCAGATGTGCCTGCGCGCGGTGCGCGGCGACGACCCGTTCCTGGTGAAGGGGCCGCACCGCAGGCGCGCGTTCTGCTACGTCGACGACGCGGTCGAGGCGACGCTGCGGCTGATGGAGGCGCCGGCGGCGGTCGGCGAGATCGTCCACATCGGCAACGACGGCGCCCAGCCCACGATCGGCGACCTGGCCCGCGCGGTGCTGCGCATCGCCGGCGTCGAGACGCGGGTGGTGGCCGAGCCGGCACCGCCCGGCTCGCCCGCCCGCCGCGCGCCCGACCTGTCCAAGCTGCGCCGCCTCACCGCCTTCGAGCCGTCCGTCGACCTCCCCGACGGCCTGCGCCGCACGTTCTACTGGTACCGCCGCACCTGGGCCAACCAGCGGGCATGACATCCGTCACGGCCGCGGGCCGGCGAGCGGCCGGCACCTGAAGAAAATCACGGTCCGACCAGCGTGACCCCGGCGCTGGAAGATCTCTAGGGTTGTCTGCGTGATGTGGGAAGAGCGGGTCGCCGAGGCCTGGCGCAGGATCGACGAGTACGAGCCGGAGGCCTTCCGCCGGCTCATCGACTCGCTCGCGGCGGAGCTGCCCGAGGGGAGTGCGGAGGCGGCGTTCGAGCGGGCGTGCGCGTTCGACTCGACCGGGCATCCCGACCAGGCCGTGCCGCTCTACCGGCGGGCGCTCGCGGCCGGGGTGACCGGCGAGCGGCGGCGGCGGGCCGCCATCCAGCTGGCCAGCTCGCTGCGCAACCTCGGCAGTCCACGGGAGAGCGTCGCGCTGCTGGAGGAGGAGCTGACCCGCGGCTCGGACCACCTCGACGACGCGGTCAAGGCCGTGCTCGCGCTCGCCCTCACCGACCTCGGCCGCGAGCGCGAGGCGGTGTCGCTCCTGCTCGGCGCGCTCGCGCCGCACCTGCCGCGCTATCAGCGCTCGATGGCCAACTACGCGCGGCTGCTCGTCGCTAAGGAGTGACGCCGAGCCTGGCCGCCAGCACGCCGGGCGGGTCGTAGGCCGGGTCGCCGCGCAGCTGGCGGTAGGCGCGGTCGAGGGCCTGCCGCGCGAAGTCTTCGGGCAGCGGCGTGTCGCGCCAGGCGTCGTCGACTGTGCGGCCCGCCGTGTACGCCGCGCGGGCCACCTCGGCCGTGCGGGCCAGCGTGGCGCCCTGCTCGCGCACGAACGCGGCGTCGACCACCTTGCCGTGCCCCGGCACCACCGCGCCGGCGGCCAGCGCGGCGAGCGCCTCCATGGTCAGCGGCCAGTCGAGCGGGAACGCGTCGCCGAACACCGGCGGGTAGCCCTCCTCGACCAGGTCGCCGGCGAAGAGCACCGCCGCGTCGGGCACCTCGACCACCACGTCGTTGTCGGTGTGGCCGCGGCCCAGATGTCGCAGGTGGACGGTGCGGCCGCCCAGCTCGACGGCGGCCTCGGTGGCGAACGTGCGGCCGGGCGGGACGATCTCCACGGCGGCCAGCTCGGCGGCGAGCGGCGGCTGCGCGGCGGCCGCGAAGTACGCCCGCTTGACCGGGCCGTCGCGGCGCAGCATCTCCGCGCAGCGCTCGTGGCCCCAGATCTCCGCCGGCAGGAACGCGTGGTTGCCGAAGCAGTGGTCGTAGTGGCCGTGCGTGTTGACGACCGCCCACGGCAGAGCGGTCACCCGGCGCACGGCGTCGGCGATCTCCCGCCCGTGCGGGTGGGTCATGCGCGTGTCGACCACCAGACAGGTGGTGTCGCCGACGATCAGGCCCGCGTTAGGGTTGGCACCTTCGCCCGGGCTCACGAAGACCCGATCACCGACCTCGGTCCACACTCATAGGATTGTCACATGGGGGACGCCGCGGCGCGGGTCCGCGCCCTGGTGGCGGCGCACCTGCCCGGCTACGAGGTGGAGTCGTTGACACGGCTCGGCGCCGGCCTGGACAGCGTGGCCTACGAGGTCAACGGCGACCTGATCGTGCGCTTCGGCACCGGCGCCAACGCCGACCGCGAGGCCCGCCTGCTCACCGCCGTCGGCAACTTCTCGCCGCTGCCCGTGCCGGTGCCGCGCTTCACCGACGCGGGCTGCCTGGCGTACCCGAAGCTGCCCGGCGTGCCCCTCCTGGAGGCCGAGGGTGTCGACGGCCTGCCGGTGGCGGCGGCGCTGGGTGGTCTTCTGGCCGCGCTGCACGCGGCGCCGGTCGAGCGGATGGCCAAGCTCGTCGAGACTGACGACCTGCCCGTCGACGAGTGGCGGCGGGAGGCGCGCGAGACCTACGCGTCGGTCTCCGCGAACGTGCCGTCGGCGTACCGGCGGCGGGTCGAGGCGTTCCTGGAGACGCCGCCGCCGGAAGACCCGCACACGCTCGCCTTCTCCCACAACGACCTGGGCATAGAGCACGTGCTCGTCGAGCCGCTCACCGGGGAGGTGACCGGCGTCATCGACTGGTCGGACGCGGCGATCGTCGACCCGGCGTTCGACTTCGGGCTCATCCACCGCGACCTCGGGCCGGCCGCGCTCGACGCGGCGCTGGGCGCGTACGGCGCGGTGCCGGCCGGCCTCCGCGAGCGCGCGGTCTTCTACGCCCGGTGCAGCGTCTTCGAGGACATGGCCTACGGCCTGGAGACAAGCCGCGAACGCTACGTGGCCAAGTCGCTGGTCGCGCTGGAGTGGCTCTTCGCCTAGATGATTTATTCCAAGGGATGGAGATTCTGAGCTACCGCGATGCCCGTCGTGGTCCATGCCGTTGCTCCCGCGGCCTCACCCGTCCGCCGTTGGTCACGGTTACGGCCTGCGGCTGGCGAGGCAGCAAAATCCCTGCTTTTGTCGCCTCAGACCGCGATTGAGGCCACAAAAGCAGGGATTTTGTCGGGATCTTGGTCGGGACGAGCCGGTGCGGGCGGCGGCCGCGCGTCCTCGCCCAGGCGGGGCGGGGTTGGGGAGAAGCGGTCTGGACCCAGCGATCATGACGTCGCTCCAGCGCTCCCGCGTTCTAGACACGCGGGTGATGATCGAGGCATGAAGCCGGTCAACCTCAGTGCGGCGCTGGCCTCGTTCGACGAGGTGTACAGCCCGCGGATCGTCGCCCGCATGAACGACTACGACGTGCGGATCGCCCACGTCCGTGGCGAGCACGTGTGGCACACGCACGAGGACACTGACGAGTTCTTCCTGGTGCTCGACGGCGAGTTCGACGTGGCCGTGCGTGCCGCCGACGGCACCGAGACCACGGTGGTGCTCCGCCAGGGCGACACGTTCGTGGTGCCGCGCGGCACGCCGCACAAGCCGTCGTCGCCGGGCGGCTCGATCCTCATGTTCGAGCCCACGGGCACCCTCACGACGGGCGACCACCACGAGGGCGACATCCCGTCCCATGTGGACAGCACGGCCGGACACACCCTGTAGCCCATGCGCCTCCCCGGATGACCATCCCGACCCGGCTCGTGGTGCGCGCGCTGCTGGCGCACCCCACCCGCGAGCTGTACGGGTTGGAGATCTGCGCCGCGGCCGGCCTGGCGAGCGGCACGATCCATCCGATCCTCGCCCGCCTGGAGCGGATCGGCTGGCTGCGGTCGAGGTGGGAGGATCTCGACCCGCACGATGCCGGCAGGCCGCGCCGGCGGTACTACTCGCTGACGGCGGACGGCGCGGTCTCGGCGCGCGCGGCCCTGGCCAAGGCGACCGCCTCGACTGGCCGCCTCACCGGCTGGCGTCCCGGCCTGTCGGGGGGCAACGCGTGAGGCCGCCGGCCGGGGCCCGAGCGGAGATCGCCGCGGCGTGGCGTGCGGACGGCCACGGTGCGTTCGTCATGCGGTCGTCGGCGCGGTGTGCTGGGTGGTCAGCGACCACCACCCGCCCCGCGCGGCTGGCCCTGCTCATCGACGCCTGCCGTGGTGTCCGCCGCACCGCCCGCCGCGAGGCAGGTCAGCGGGGCGCGAGGGGGATCACATGAAAGCACCCGTGTTGGGGTCCTAGGCTTGGGCGCCATGCGGTTGGTACTCATCCGTCACGGTGAATCCGAGCACGGGCGGCGAGGGCTCGTCGCCGGGCCGCGCGGGTGCCCCGGGCTCACGCAGCGCGGGCGGGAGCAGGCGCGGGCGCTGCGGCGGCGGTTCGCCGACGAGGAGTTCACGGCAGACGTGCTGCTGACCAGCGCCACCCCGCGCGCGCAGGAGACCGCGCGCATCCTCGCGCCGGCGGTGTCGCCCGCGGACGTGCTCGTCGACTGCGACCTCTGCGAGCTGCACCCCGGGCAGGGCGACGGGCTGCCGATCGCGGAGTTCGCCGCCCGCTACGGGTCGTTCGACGTGCAGGCCGAGCCCAACCGGGTGGTCGCGCCCGGCGGCGAGTGCTGGAACGACTTCGTCACCCGGGTGCGCCGCACCACCGACGCCCTGCCGCGGCGCTTCCCGGGGCGGCGGGTGGTCGCGGTGAGTCACGGCGGGTTCATCTCGTGGGCGTTCCTGACCCGCTTCGACGTGCCCCGCCCCGGCACCGGGGCGTACATCAACCCGTCGTACACGTCGATCACCGAGTGGGAGTACACCGAGCCGGGCGGCCCGTGGGTGCTGATGCGCTACAACGACGTGGCGCACCTCGAGTGATCAGAAGAGGGCGACGCCGTGCTGTGGGCAGTCCCTGATGTCCGGCACGGTCTCCGGCACGCAGTAGGCGGGCAGTCCCACCAGCAGGTCCTTGGCGTAGACGAGCACCACCGCGCCGTCGAACTCGCGGCGCTCGGCCGGCCGCCCGAACTGCGCGAGCGCCACCGCCTCGGCCCGCGCCCCGGTCCCGCGCGTGTCCAGCACCAGGAACGTGGCGTCGTGCGCGGCCGCGTCGTACCAGTCCACCTTGGACTCCCACCGGTACGCGGCGACCCGGTCGGCGGCCACGACCGGCCGCACCGCCACGCGGCCGCTGGTGAGCAGCGTGATGTTGTTGGCGTTCCAGTACTCGCCGAGCCCGTACCGCAGGCCGCGCGCGTCGAGCCACCTGGCTATGTCCTCGCCGTGGCCGGGCGCCCCGCGGGCGGCGGCGTGGCCCACCAGTTCCGCGGCGAGCAGGGCGAGCACGGTGAGGGGGACGGCCGCCGGCACCGCCAGCAGGCGCGAACCCCACACCCGGCCGGCGAGCACGGCGCCGAGCGGGAGCACGGCCACCACCTGGCGGGCGGAGAGCAGGTCGACGGGGAGGGCGGAGACCACGAACGCGCCCAGGTTGACAAGGATGCCGACCGCGACAAGCTCGGGGAGGCAGTCGCCGGGCCCGCGGCGCACCGCCCGCGCGACCACCACGACCAGCGCGGCGGCCGCGGCGAGCAGCCCCGCCACGTGCACCGCGCTCATGAGCAGGTCGGCGGGGCCGTGCCGGTCCGGCGGGTACGCGCCGTAGTTGACCGCCACCACCCGCACGCCGAGCCAGAGGTGGCGGCCCAGGCTGGCGGCGTCGGCCAGCTCCGCCTCGGCGGCGTGCGCGCCGAAGCCGCCGGCCGCGCGCATCAGCGTGAGCGCGAGCTGCGCCAGCACCACCGAGCCCACGGCCGCGAGCACCAGGCGGGCGTCCAGGCCGCGCCACGACCGCTCGCGCGCCGCCCGCCACCCGCTCACCACGATCAAGGGCAGCACGCCGATGTACATGACCAGCGGGTCGGCCACCTGCGCCCAGGCGAGCAGCACGGCGATGGCGAAGGGGAGCCAGCGGGCCGGCCGGGCGCGTTCCAGCACGAGCCAGGTGGCCAGCAGGGGGATCGCCGTGCCGGTGTGGTCGGGGGAGGTGAGCAGAGTGATCGCGGCGTGGCCGAGCGGCGGCACCGCCACGATCGCGACCGCCACGGCGACCCGGGCCGCCGCCTCCCGGCCGGTCGCCCGTCCCTTCGCGGCCGCCGCCACCAGCAGCACCACCAGCGTGAACACGAGCGCCGCGGTCGCGTGGGTGGTGTCGCCGTGGAAGCCGTACACGAGCTCGACCAGCATGAAGAGCAGCAGCTCGTTGGTGTAGAACGACACGTCGGTGACGGTCCAGCCGCCGAGCAGCACGTTGCCCTCGAGCATCTCGCGGGCCTGGAGCGCGTTGCTCGCGCCGTCGGAGTTGACGCCGAGCTGGCGGGAGATCGACAAGTACGCCGTGAACAGCAGCGGCGCCGCGACGACCGCCAGCAACCAAGGCCGGCGCGCACCCCGTCGCGGTTCGACACTTTTCGGCGGTACGTCCGTCACTGCCCGTTCCACCGGAGGCACCGTACCGCACCTGGCGAATGAACCTTGCGGCGGAACCGTCCGTACCAGTAGGTACTCGTCACCTGTGTGAGGGAGCCGTGCGTGAGGGAGCAGTCGGACCGCCACCAAGCCAGGCACGTCGACCGGCGTGACCAGGGGATGCGACGGCAACGCCTGGTGACCCAGGCGGCGGCGGGCGGGGCGACCGCGCTCGCGCTGCTCTTCGGGTGGATGTTCGCCCAGCCGGCGCCGGCCCCCGCGGCCGAGCAGCCGGCCGCGCCGGCCAAGAAGCCGCCGTCGACGAAGAAGCCGCCCGCCACGAAGAAGCCCGCCGCGAAGCAGCCGGCCACCGGCACCGACGACGACGCCGACCTCAAGGCGCCCCCGGAGGCACCGGTCGAGGAGCCGCCGCAGGAAGAGGAGGCGGCCCCGCCACCGGACACGCAGTCGGGCGGATCATGAGATCGCTCCGGGCGGCGCCACCTCGCGCCGCCTTTTCCGCGCTCGGGACCACGGCGGTCCTGCTCGTCACCGACGGCGAGGCGCTCGCCGAGGGGGAGCGGCTGTTGCGCGCCGGCCTGGCCGAGGTCGACGCGGCGTACAGCCGGTTCCGCGAAGACTCGGAGATCGTGCGGCTCGGCGCGTACGAGGGGCGGGCCGCGCCGGTCAGCCCGCTGCTCGCCGAAGCGCTCCACGCGGCCCTGCGGGCGGCCGCGGCCACCGATGGCCTGGTCGACCCGACGGTCGGCCAGGCCATGATCGACCTCGGGTACGACCGCGACTTCGCGCTCATGGACGCGGACGGCGCGACTCCCGCGCCCCGCCCCGCGCCCGGCTACTGGCGGGTGCGGCTGGACACCGGGACCCGCCAGGTGGTCGTCCCCCGGGGGGTCCGCCTCGACCTGGGCTCCACCGGCAAGGCGTACGCGGCGGACCGCGCCGCCGCCCGCATCGCGGCGCTCGGCTGCGGGGTGCTCGTCTCGCTCGGCGGCGACCTCGCCACCGCCGGCCCGCCGCCGGAGGGCGGTTGGCTCGTGGGTGTCGGCGACGACCACCGCGCGGCGGCGCCCGGCGACCCCGTGGTGACGATCCGCTCCGGCGCGCTCGCCACCTCCAGCGTCACCCAGCGCGCGTGGCGGCGGGGCGGGCGCGCGGTGCACCACATCGTCGACCCGCGTACCGGTGACCTGCCGGCGCCGGTGTGGCGCACCGTCACGGTCGCCGCGCGGTCCTGTGTGGACGCCAACGCCGCGGCCACGGCGGCGATCGTCCGCGGCGACGGCGCGGACGCCTGGCTCGACGAGGCCGGCCTGCCGGCCCGGCTGGTGGGTCACGACGGGCGGGTCGTGACCGTCGGGGGGTGGAGATCTCATGCCTGACGTGTCCCTCTGGCACGTGGCGCGGGCGACCGGCTTCGTTTCGACGCTGCTGTTCACCGCCACGGTGCTGCTGGGCATCCTCGGGCCGATGCGGGTCGGCACGCCGGGCTGGCCCCGGTTCACGCTCGCCGGCCTGCACCGCAACATCTCGCTGCTCGCGATGGTGCTGCTCGCCGCGCACGTGGTCAGCGTCGCCGTCGACACCTACGTGCCGATCACGTGGCTCGACCTGTTCGTGCCGTTCGTATCCGCGTACCACCCGCTGTGGATGGGGCTCGGCACGCTCTCGTTCGACATCATCCTGGCGCTGCTGGTGACGAGCCTGCTGCGGCCGCGGATCAACCCGCGGTTCTGGCGGGTGCTGCACTGGTCGGCATACCTCTGCTGGCCGCTCGCGCTGGTGCACGGACTGGGGATCGGCACCGACGCGCTCTCCGGCTGGCCGCTCGGCCTGTCGGTGCTCTGCACGCTGGCCGTGCTCGCCGGTGTCGGCTGGCGGGTCGCCGCCACCCTCGCGCGGCGGCGCACGCCGAGCGGCGACGCGCGGAAGACGACCCTGGCGAGGCTCTCATGACGATCATGCTGGAACGCGGCGCGCGGCAAGGCGGCCGCTCGGGCACGCTGCCCCGCCTGCTGGCCGGCGGCCGGCGGCTGGGCGAGCACCGCGCCACGTACGGGCAGATCCCGCTGCGCCGCTTTACCGGCGAAGACGGGCGCCGCATGCTGGTGCGCGCGATCACCGACGCGGGCCTGCGCGGACGGGGCGGCGCGGGCTTCCCGACCGGCCGCAAGATGGCGAGCGTCGCCGCCGGCGCCAAGCGCCCGGTCGTGATCGCGAACGGCTGCGAGTCCGAGCCGGCCAGCCGCAAGGACAAGATGCTGATGGCCTGCGCGCCGCACCTCGTGCTCGACGGGGCGGTGCTCGCCGCGCACGCGGTGGGCGCCGACCGCGTGTACCTCTGCCTGGAGCGCGGCACGAGCATCGCCGACCGGCTGGAGCGCGAGCTGGCCCAGCGCGACGACCCGGTGAAGATCAAGCTGGTGCGCGTGCCCCGCCGCTACGTCTCCAGCGAGGAGTCCGCCCTCGTCCACCTCATCAACGACGGCGACGGCCGGCCGATGGCGGCGCCGCCCCGCCCGTTCGAGAAGGGGGTGGGCGGCCGCCCCACGCTCGTCGACAACGTCGAGACGCTCGCCCACGTGGCGCTGATCGCCGCGTACGGCCCGGACTGGTTCCGCGAGGTCGGCACCCGCGCCGACCCCGGGTCCACATTGGTCACCATCGGCGGCGCGGTGGCCCGCCCCAACGTGTACGAGATCGCGCCCGGCATGCGCATCGGCGAGGTCCTGGAGGCGGCGGGCGGCGCGGTCGAGCCGATCGGCTCGGTGCTCGTCGGCGGCTACTTCGGCACCTGGGTCCCGATGCCCGACGGCTGGGGCCTCCCGCTCACCCACGACCGCACCGGCCCGCTCGGCACGAGCCTCGGCGCCGGCGGCATCGTCGCCCTGCCCGCCGAGTCGTGCGGCCTGGCCGAGACCGCGCGCGTGGTGCGCTACCTGGCCGAGGAGTCGGCGCAGCAGTGCGGCCCGTGCATGTTCGGCCTGCCGGCGATCGCCACCGACCTGGCCGCCGTCGCGTACGGCCGGTGCGACCCCGCCACGCGCCAGCGCCTCATGCGCCGCATCGAGCAGGTCAAGGGCCGCGGCGCCTGCCGCCACCCCGACGGCGCCACCAAGCTGGCGACGAGTGCGCTCACCACGTTCGCCGCCGACCTGGAGACGCACATGGACGGCTGGACTTGCACGGGCGTCAGCCGCGACCCGATCCTCCCGCTGCCCAGCCGGCAGCAGCGCGACCGGAGCTGGAAATGACCGCGCCCAACGCGGAGGGCCTCCGCCTCCAGGTCGACATGATCAAATGCGTAGGCCACGCCTCCTGCTTCGAGCTCCTACCCGAACGCGTGAAGCTCGACGAATGGGGCTACCCCATCATCGAGACCGACCCGCTCCCCACCAACCTCGTGGCCCACGCCCGCCGCGCGGTGGCTGCCTGCCCGACGCTGGCGCTCCGCGTCGACGGCAAGGTCGCCCGCCAGCGCTAGGGTCTACCGTTCGAGCGTGAGCAGCGGCTCGGCGATGTCCTCGGCGGAACCCGCCAGGTATCGCACACCCGGACGCGCTGACCGCGCCTGCGCTGTCTCGCGCATGCGGACCGCCTGCTCCACGCCCGTGACCGGCCCGAACGCCTCCGCCAGCGCCGGCGTGAACCTCCCCGTCCCCGAGCCCACGTCCAGCCCCGCGAGGGGACGCCGCCCGGGCAGGACCGCCTCGAAGGCCCTGATCCAGACGTCAAGCTGCTCCCGGGAGAGCGCCCGCCCGCGCGCATACGCCCGTCGTCGGCGTTTCGTCCACATTGTCTGCTGCCGGCTCGCCGGGTGGGAAGATCGTCGGAGGCTTTGTTGCCCCGAGTGACCGCTACGGCGGCGCCGATCCAGGACTGACCCCTTTCGACGAGTGCCAAGCCAGAGCCGGCGCCATCGGATGCACGCCTGCGGGCCCGATGCGGCGACATTTCGGACAGCGATGGTTGGTCGAAGGGCGACTGGCTCGCTCAGTGGTGCAGAAAGCACGTTATGGAGCCCAGATAACGTGCCTTCTGCACCACTGAGCGCTCGACGCTGCCGTTTCCTTCGCGTCTGGTGGGCTTGGTGCGCGGAGGTGGCAGCGGGGGCCGGGGGGTTTCGGCGAGCGCTGGCGAGCCGCCGGCCGGCGCGGTCTCCGGCGGGAGCGGCGGCCCGCCGCTGACGCGGACCCGGGAAATCCGGTTGAACTCCGTACTCAACCTGAGCGACACGAGCGGTGTTCAGACCGGGGTCGCGGTCCAGCTGGCCAGCAGCATCAGGGCTTCGTGGGTGGGGGAGGCGGGCTCGGCGGTGTAGGCGGTGAGGGTCAGGCCCGGGTCGGCCGGGAGCGGCAGGGCCTCGTAGCTCAGCGTCAGGTCGCCGACCACCGGGTGGCGGAAGTGCTTGGCGCCGGTCTGGTGGAGGCGGACGTTGTGGGCGGCCCACCGCACGCGGAACTCGTCGCTGCGGGTGGACAGCTCGCCGACGAGGTCGGTCAGGTCCTTGTCGTACGGGTCGCGGCCGGCCTCCGTGCGCAGCATCGCCACGATGATGTTGGCCGTGCCCGTCCAGTCGGGGTAGAAGTCGGCGGCGCGTGCGTCGAGGAAGGCGAACCGGGCCAGGTTGACCGGGCGGGACGGGCTGTCGAAGTGCGGGGCGTACAGCGCGCGGCCCAGGCGGTTGGCGGCGAGGACGTCGAGGCGGCCGTTGCGGACGAAGGCGGCCGCGTCGGTCATCGCGTCGAGCAGCTGCTGGACGCCGGGGCGCACGCCGCGGCGCGGTGCCGGCCGTCGGCGCACGCGGGAGCCGGCGTTGGCCGTGCGCGCGAGGTCGAACAGGTGCTGGCGCTCGGCCTCGTTGAGCTGGAGGGCGCGGGCGACCGCCTCGAGCACGCTGTCGGAGACGCCGGAGAGGTTGCCGCGCTCCAAGCGGATGTAGTAGTCGGGGCTGACGCCGGCGAGCAGGGCGACCTCGGCGCGGCGCAGGCCGGGCACGCGCCGCTGCCCGCCGTAGTCGGGCAGGCCGGCCTGGCCGGGCGTGATCCGGGCGCGCCGGGTGGCCAGAAACTGGCGCACGTCCTCCCTGCTGTCCACGACCCCCACGCTACGTCCGCGCGGCGCGGGCTGAGGGGTGCTGTCAATACCTCTCACTGCGGCTCGGCACAGGGTTACATGGCAACCATGCGAGGAGCTGTCATCTACGGACCGGGGGACGTGCGGGTCGAAGACCGCGACGACCCCAAGATCATCGAACCGACCGACGCCATCGTGCGGCTCGCGGCAAGCTGCGTCTGCGGGTCGGACCTGTGGGACTACCGGGGGATCAACGAGGTGTCCGAGCCGCGCGCGGTCGGGCACGAGTACTGCGGGACCGTCGAGGAGGTGGGCGGCGAGGTCCGGTCGATCCGGCCGGGCCAGTTCGTGATCGGGTCGTTCTACGCCTCCGACAACACATGCCCCAACTGTGTGGCCGGCTTCCACACGTCGTGCCTGCACAAGCAGGGGGTGCGCGGCGCGCAGGCCGAGGCGGTGCGGGTTCCGCTCGCCGACGGCACGCTCGTCGCCACGCCCGAGCCGCCGCCGGCCGAGCTCGTGCCGAGCCTGCTCCCACGCTCTCCGACGTGATGGGCACCGGATGGTTCGCCGCGGTGGCCGCCGGCGTGCGCCCGGGCATGACGGTCGCGGTCGTCGGCGACGGCGCGGTCGGCCTGCTCGGGGTGCTCTCGGCCGCCCGGATGGGCGCGGAGCGGATCGTCGCGATGAGCCGGCACGAGTCGCGGCAGAAGCTCGCCCGCGAGTTCGGCGCGACCGACGTCGTGGTCGAGCGCGGCGACGCGGGTGTCGCCCGGATCAAGGACATGACCGCCGGCGTCGGCGCCCACGCGGTGCTGGAGTGCGTGGGTACCCCCGAGGCGATGGACCAGGCGGTGCGCTCCACCCGGCCCGGTGGCTTCGTCGGGTACGTGGGCGTGCCGCACGGCGTGGACCTCGACGCCACCCAGCTGTTCTTCGCCCACGTCGGGCTGCTCGGCGGGCCGGCGCCGGTGCGCCGCTTCCTGCCCGAGCTGATCGACCTGGTGATGTCCGGCGCGATCGACCCCGGGAAGGTGTTCGATCTGACACTTCCGTTGGAGCGGGCCGCGGATGGGTACCGCGCCATGGACGAGCGCCGCGCCATCAAGACGCTGCTGCGACCGTGAGGGGAGTCGAACGATGGAGATCGTGAAGAAGGAGCCGACGGCGAAGGGGCCGGCCGAGCGCTTCACCGGCGACGTGTGGATGGACGTGATCGCGCGGGGCGAGGGGCCCTCGCGAATCCGGGTGAACGCCGTCCGGTTCACACCCGGCGCCCGCAACGCCTGGCACCGCCACGCCGTGGGCCAGACGCTGCACGTCACCGAGGGCGTGGGGAGGGTACAGGCGCGCGGCGGCGAGATCATCGAGATCCGGGCCGGCGACACGGTCCACACCCCGCCCGGCGAGTGGCACTGGCACGGCGCGGCGCCCGACCACTTCATGACCCACCTGGCGATGTGGGAGGCCCCGGCGGGCGACGAGCCCGAGGCCGAGTGGGGCGACAAGGTCACCGACGAGGAGTACGGCGGCCGGCGGTGACCGGCACGGGACGGGCCCGGTGGCTCGTCCTGGTCACGATGTGCGCCGGGTACTTCCTGGTGCTGCTCGACGTGACCGTGGTAAACGTGGCGCTCCCGGCCGTCCAGGCCGGGACCGGCGCGGGCGTGGCCGGGCTGCAGTGGGTGGTCGACGGGTACGCCGTCGCGCTGGCCGCCCTGCTGCTCGCCGCCGGCGCGCTCGGCGACCTGCGCGGCCACCGCCGGATCGTGCTGCTCGGCCTCGGCCTCTTCGGCGCCGCGTCGCTGGCCTGCGGGCTGGCGCCCGGCGTCGGCGTGCTCGTCGCCGCCCGTGCGGTGCAGGGCGTGGGCGCCGCGCTGCTGCTCCCGGGCACGCTCGCGATCATCAGCCGCACGTTTCCGGAGGAGGGCGAGCGGGCCCGCGCCATCGGCGTCTGGGCGGGCGTCGGCAGCCTGGCGCTGCCCGCCGGCCCGCTCGTCGGCGGCGCGCTCGTCGACGCGTGGGGCTGGCGGTGGGTCTTCCTGCTGAACGTGCCGATCGTGCTGCTCGCCGCCGCCGTCACGCTGCGCGCGGTGCCGGGGGAGGAGGGGCGGCCCGGCACGCGCGTCGACTACGCGGGCGCGGTGCTCGCCGCGGTGGCGCTGGCCGCGGCGACGTTCGCGATCGTGGCCGGCGCGCCGGCGGTCGCGGTCGTAGCGGTGGCAGCGTGGGTGGCATTCGTGTGGATCGAGGCTCGCTCCACCGAACCAATGCTGCCGCTCGGCCTGTTTCGCCGGCGGACGTTCGCGGTGGCCAACCTCGCCGCCGGCCTGATGAACTTCGGCACGCTGGGCCTGCTCTTCCTGCTCACGCTGTTTCTGCAGTCGGTGCAGCACCGCTCCGCGCTCGCGGCCGGCGCGGCGCTGCTGCCGCTCTTCCTGCCGCTGGCCGTGCTGGCGCCGCTGGCCGGCCGGGTCGTCGCGCGCACCGGCCCCCGGCCCGCGATCGTCGCCGGGCTCGCGGTCGCGGCGGTCGGCGTCGCCCTGCTGGCCACCTGGGAGGCGGACACCCCGTACCCGCGGCTCTTCCCGGCGATGCTCGCCTGGGGCGTCGGGCTGGGGCTGCTCACGCCGGGCGTGGTCACGGCCGCGATCGGCGCCCTGCCGGCCGACCGCTCCGGGCTGGCCTCCGGCGTCAACAACACCGCCCGCCAGGCCGGGGGAGCCATGGGAATCGCGGTGTACGGGGCGGTCGCCGGGCGGCAGTTTCTCACCGGCCTGCACGCGACCGGCCTGGTAACCGCCGGGCTGTTCGCCGCCATGGCGGTGGCCGTGTGGGGCCTCAGGGCCGGATGAGCACGCCCAGCGGCACGCCGGCCAGCGCGCGGGTGTCGCGGGACAGGTGGGCCTGGTCGGCGTAGCCGGTCTCGGCGGCCACCGACGCGAGCGGCCGGCCGGCGCGGGCGAGGTCGAGCGCCCGGCCCAGGCGCAGGATGCGGGCGAGCGTCTTCGGCCCGTAGCCGAACGCCGCCAGCGACCGCCGGTGCAGCTGGCGCTCGCTCATCCCCACCTCGTCGGCGACGCTCGCCACCGGCGCGCCGGCCCGCAGCAGCGCCACCACCGCCGGGACCGCCGGGTCGGGGCCGTCGGCGTGGGCGAGGCGGCCCGCGGCGAGGTCTTCCAAGGCGCGGCCGGGCGACGGGGCCACCCGCTCGGCGGCCTCCCGGGCGGCGCGGGCGGGCCACAGCGCGGACAGCCGCACCCGCGCGTCGCGGAGCTCGTCGGCGGGCACGCCGAGCGCGGCCGGCGCCACCCCGGGCGCGAAGCGGAGGCCCACGATCGTCTCGCCGGGCTCCATCGCCGACTCGTACGCCATCGTGTCGGGGCCGGCCACGACCAGGTCGCCGCGCCACCAGAGCAGGTCCATGCAGCCGTCGGGCAGCACCCGCCCGGTGCGCGGCTCCCGCCCCGCGGTGCGCCGCCACACGAAGGCGCCGGGCAGCCGCGAGGGCCGCTCCGAGTACACACAGCGAAGGCTACAGCGGAGCGAACAGGTCCACCCCGTTGCCGTCCGGGTCGTGCAGCGTCGCGTAGCGCTGGCCCCAGAAGGCGTCCCACGGCTCCAGGTGCCCGTCGAACCCGGCGGCCACCATGTCCGCGTACACCTTGTCGACGTCGGCGGGGCCGTCGCAGGCGAACGCCAGCCCGGTGCGCGCGCTGCCCGAGGGCGCCCGCCACTCCGGGTCGAACGAGCGGATCGTCGCCACCGTGTCGAGCAGCAGCCGCAGGCCGCCGCCAAGCTGGGTCTCCACGTGAGGTTCGGACTCGGCGCCGTCGGGAAACCCAACCCCCAGGCGGCGGTAGAAGGACAGGGAACGGCTCATGTCGGCCACGACCAGGCCGATCGCGTCTGCTCTAGGTGCCATGGACACCACGCTAGGGGCGCGGCCGGTAGGGGTCTTGAAGGAATCAGACAAGCCTTAGTGATGGATTCCTCAGCAGCTGGTGCGGCCGGGCCTATCGACGCCGGAGGGATTACGGTTGTGTAAAAGCAATCTCGAAGAATCTGCGGGCGAAGCGAGGCACCCCATGACGGTTGTGAAGCTGGAGCACCACGGCGGACAGCTTCCGATGCCGGTGCACGAGGCGGTCGAGGGCGCCTCAGGCATTGACGTCGGCAAGCTTCTGAAGGAGACCGGGTACGTCACATTCGACCCGGGCTTCGTCAACACCGCCTCGACGACGTCGGCGATTACGTACATCGATGGCGACGCGGGCATCCTCCGCTACCGGGGATACCCCATCGACGAGCTGGCCAAGGGGTCCAGCTTCCTCGAGACGTCCTACCTGCTGATCTACGGTGAGCTGCCGACCAAGGAGCAGCTCGACGCGTTCAGCGACAAGGTGCGCATGCACACCCTGCTCCACGAGGACCTGCGGCGCTTCTTCGACGGCTTCCCCCGCGACGCCCACCCGATGCCGGTGCTCTCCTCGGCGGTGAGCGCGCTCTCCACGTTCTACCAGGACAGCCTCGACCCGTTCGACGCCGCCCAGGTGGAGATCTCCACGATCCGGCTGCTGGCCAAGGTGCCGACCATCGCGTCGTACGCGTTCAAGAAGTCGATCGGCCAGCCGTTCATGTACCCGGACAACGCGCTCGGCTACACGGAGAACTTCCTGCGCATGATCTTCGCCGTGCCCGCGACGGCGTACGAGGTGGACCCGGTCGTCGCCAAGGTGCTCGACATGCTCTTCGTGCTGCACGCCGACCACGAGCAGAACTGCTCCACGTCGACGGTGCGGCTGGTCGGCTCGGCCCAGGCCAACCTCTTCGCCTCCGTCTCGGCGGGCGTGCACGCGCTCTCCGGCCCGCTGCACGGCGGCGCCAACCAGGCCGTGCTGGAGATGCTCGACAAGATCAAGGCCGACGGCGGCGACGTCAAGGCGTTCGTCCGCCGGGTCAAGGACAAGGAGCCGGGCGTCAAGCTGATGGGCTTCGGCCACCGGGTGTACAAGAACTACGACCCCCGCGCCGCGATCGTCAAGCAGGCCGCCCGCGACGTGCTCGACCGGATGCACCAGCCCGACGAGCTGCTCGACCTCGCGATGGAGCTGGAGGAGATCGCGCTCGCCGACGACTACTTCGTCTCCCGCAAGCTCTACCCGAACGTCGACTTCTACACCGGCCTCATCTACAAGGCGATGGGCTTCCCGCCGAAGATGTTCACGGTGCTGTTCGCGCTCGGCCGGCTGCCCGGGTGGATCGCGCAGTGGCGCGAGATGATGTCCGACCCGGCCAACAAGATCGGCCGCCCGCGGCAGGTGTACACGGGCGCCGCCGAACGCGCGTACGTTCCCATCGACCAGCGGTAACCCGGGGTACGATCCGCTCCGATCTTCCACACGGGGCGGCACATGACGGGGCGACAGACGGCGATACGGCGGGGCACCATCGACCCCGCCGTCTTCGCCGTCGCGGCGGGTTCGCTCTTCGCCCTGCTGCTCCTGCGCAACCCGGTCGCCTTCGGCCGCGTGGTGTACGAGCGGGGTGACTTCGCCGCCAACTCGATCATCACAGCCGACGCCAAGCACTTCGACCTGCTGGTCGGCAACTACTCGCGCCTCGGCTTCCACCACCCCGGGCCGGCGTTCTTCTACGTGCAGGCGTTCGGAGAGTGGCTGCTGCACGACCTGCTCGGCGCCGTACCCACCCCGTGGAACGGGCAGTGGGTGGCGTTGCTGGCCCTCAACTCGGCCCTCCTCGGCCTCAGCCTCGCCATCGTGCACAGCTGGACCGGCTCGCGGGCGGTGACCGCCCTCTGCGGGGCCGCCGGGGTGCTGTACTTCGCCGTGCAGCCGGCGATCCTCGCCTCGGCGTGGATGCCCGACCTCTACGTGGCACCGTTCCTGCTGCTGCTCACCGCCGCCGCCTCGGTCGCCGCCGGCCGGTTGGCCCACCTGCCCGCGCTCGCGCTCGCCGCCGGCCTGCTGGTGCACGGCCACGTGAGCTTCCTGCTCTTCGCCCCGGTGATCGCCGGCGCGGCCGTCGTCACTTCACTGTGGACGGTGCGGCCGGCGTGGCCGGAAGCACGGGCGGCGGTGCTCGGCGCGGCCGCGGTGCTCGCCGCCTTCGCGCTGCCGATCGCGCTCGACCTGCTGCTGCACTGGCCGGGGGAGTTCGCCCGCTACCTCGACTACGGCGGCGGGCACGAGGCACCCGGCGCCGGCGAGGTGGCCCGCTACGTGCTGCGGTACTACGCGCCGTGGACGCTCGCCGGCGCGGCGGTCGCGGTCGCGTTCTTCGGCGGCGCCGCGCTGCTCACCCGCCGCCTGCCGCCCGGGCCGCCGCGCCGCTTCCTCGCCGCCGGCGTGTGCGCCTGCGCGCTGGCCACGATCCTGTTCGTCGGGTACGTGGCACGCGCCGTCGACGACCTCCGCTTCACCTACGTCGGGCAGTTCACGCGCGCGGTACCCCTGCTGCTCCTGTGGGTGGCGGTGGCCGCCGCCGCGTCGACGGCGTCCGCGCGGCGCGCGCCGGCGTGGCTCGCGGTGGCCGTGGTGATCGGCGCGCTGGGCGTGGGCAGCCGCGCGCCGGCCCTGCACACGATGCCCGAGCACGTGCCGGACATGCCGGCCGTGATGGCCGCGCTCGACCGCTACACCGGCGGCCGGCCCGCGGTGATGGACGTGCGGCAGGAGGCGTGGCCGGCGTTCACCGCGCTGCTGGCCCGGAGCGACCGCACCGGGCGGCGGATGTGCGCCCGCGACCCGTGGTGGGAGTTCATGGTGACCCGCCGCTTCGTCTGCACGCCCGACGACCTGGCGAGCGGCCGCACGGTCCGCCTGACCCCGACCGCCCCGGCCGGCGCGACCGTCATCGCCCCGGTCGACGAGGCCGTGCTCACCGCGGGCGCCTAATCCATCGGCCACTCGTGGACGGGTGTGTTTTCGTGCATCAGCGGGATGTAGCGCTGCAACACCGCGCGTAGCGCGTCCGGGCGCGCCAGGTGGCGCTCGTCTTCCAGCAGGTGGAGCGTGTCGGCCTGCCAGGTCGCGCCGTTGCGGCCGGTGAGGCAGCGCCGCTCGATGACGGTCAGCAGGCGGTCGCGCTCGGCCGGGTCGACCTCCCAGGCGTCCAGGCCCTCGCGGGCCAGGGGCAACAGCCGCCGCAGCACGAGCTCGGTCACCGGCAGGTAGCCGAGGCCGGGCCAGAAGACCGTCGCCGTGATGCCCTGGCGGGCGCAGGTGTGGAAGTTTTCCTCGGCCGCGCTGAACGACATCTGTGACCAGATTGGACGGTCGGACTCGGCGAGCGCGCGCACGAGTCCGAAGTAGAACGCGCCGTTGGCGACCGTGTCGACCACCGTCGGGCCGGCCGGCAGCACGCGGTTTTCCACGCGCAGGTGCGGGCGGCCGCGGACCACGTCGTAGACCGGGCGGTTCCACCGGTAGATCGTGCCGTTGTGCAGCCGCAGCTCGGTCAGCTGCGGGATGTCGCCGCGGGCCAGGATCTGGGCCGGATCGTCGTCGTCGCAGACGGGCAGGAGGGCGGGGAAGTAGCGGACGTTCTCCTCGAAGAGGTCGAAGACCGAGGTCACCCACCGCTCGCCGAACCACACCCGCGGCCGCACCCCCTGCGCCCTTATCTCCTCCGACCTCGTGTCGGTGGCCTGCTCGAAGAGCGGGATGCGGGTCTCCCGCCACAGCTCCTTGCCGAAGAGGAAGGGCGCGTTGGCGCCGAGCGCGACCTGGACGCCGGCGACGCACTGTGCCGCGTTCCAGTACGCGGCGAACTGGCTCGGGCTCACCTGCAGGTGGAACTGCGTGCTCGTGCACGCCGCCTCCGGCGCGACGGTGTCGGCGGTGACCGCCAGCCGGTCGATCCCGTCGATGCGGATGTCGAGATCCTCACCGCGGGCGGCGAAGATCTGCTCGTTGAGCAGCGCGTAGCGCGGGTTGGCGGAGAGCGACTCCAGCGTGAGATGGTCGCGGGTGAGCGTGGGCAGGATGCCGATCATCACCATGTGCGCGCCGACCGTGCGCGCCTTCTCCTCGGCCGCGTTGAGGCTGCCGCGCACGTGCCGCTCGAAGTCCGCGGTGCCGTCACCGGCCAGCCGGCGGGGCGCCACGTTGATCTCGACGTTGAACTGCCCCAGCTCGGTCTGGAAGTCGGGGTCGGCGATCGCGGCGAGCGCCTCCGCGTTGCACATCGCCGGCTCGGCCTGCTCGTCGACGAGGTTGAGCTCGATCTCCAGCCCGGTCATCGGCCGCTCGAACTCGAACCGCGCCTCCCGCAGCATCTCCGCGAACACGTCGAGGCACTGCCGCACCTTGCGCCGGTGGCGCGCACGGTCCTCCCGGCTGAACTCGTGCCGCCCCACCTCCGTGCCCATGGAGTTACGTTGACACGCCGAGCCCCCCAGGGCTAGAGACTGTCCGGGTAGGCGGCGGCTTCACCCTCCGCGCGCGGTCGCGCTCGCCGACCCTTGCCGCGAGCTGTTGATCAGGGACGCGGTGACGCGACACGCCGCCCGACACGCCCACGATCTCCCTGATCAACAGCGACGGGTCTAGAGGTGTTGCTTCTGGACCTTGCCCATGTCGTTGCGGGGCAGCTCGGGCAGGAAGCGGACCTCGCGCGGCCGCTTGTGCGCCGACAGCTGGCCGGCCACGAAGCCGATCAGCTCGTCCGCCTCGACGCCGTCCGCCACCACGTACGCGACGATCTCCTGCCCGAGGTCGTCGTGGGGGGCGCCGACGACGGCGGCCTCGCGGACGGCGGGGTGGGCGAGCAGCGCGTTTTCCACCTCGCCGGCCCCGACGCGGTAGCCGCCGCTCTTGATCAGGTCGGTCGAGGAGCGGCCGACGATGCGGTGCCAGCCGTCGGGGCCGATCGTCGCCACGTCGCCGGTGCGAAACCACCCGTCACCCGTGTACGCCGCCGCAGTCGCCTCCGCCCGGTTCAGGTACCCGGAGAAAAGCGTGGCGCCGCGGACCTGTAGCTCGCCGACGGCCTCGCCGTCGTGCGGTGCCGGCGCGCCGTCCTCGGCGACGAGGCGGGTCTCCACACCGGCGATCGGGTGGCCCACCGCGCCCGGGCGGCGTTCGCCGTCGGCGCGGGTGGCGACGGTGATGAGGGTTTCGGTCATGCCGTACCGCTCGACCGGCTCGTGCCCGGCCAGGTCGCGCAGCGCCGCGAAGACCCGGACGGGCAGGGCCGCGCTGCCGGAGACCAGCAGCCGGGCGGGCGCGAGCGCGCGGGCCGCTGCCGGGTCGGCCGCCACGCGGTGCCAGACGGTGGGCACGCCGAAGTAGAGCGTGCCGGCGGCCGCCGCGTACGCCTCGGGGCGCGGGCGGACCGTGTGCACGAGCCGCGAGCCGGTGCGGAGCGCGCCGAGCACGCCGAGGACGAGGCCGTGCACGTGGTACAGCGGGAGGCCGTGCACGAGCGTGTCGCCGGCCGTCCAGTCCCAGGCGCCGGCCACCCCGTCCAGGCCCGCGGCGATCGCGTCGCGGCTGAGGAGCACGCCCTTGGGCGCGCCGGTCGTGCCGCTCGTGTAGAGGACGAGCGCGGTCGCGTCACCGGGCGGCTCGGCGGGGAGCGAGCCGCGCGCGGCGAGGTCGACGCCGTCGAGGAGCTCCGCTCCCGCGTCGCCGAGGATGTGCGAACGTTCCATCGGCCCCGAGTCGGGCGGGACGGGCACGACCGGGACGCCGGCCGCCAGACCGCCCAGCACGGCCACGACCGTCTCCAGCGAGGCGGTGGCGGTGACCGCGACGGCCGGCGCGCCGGCGATCCGGGCGGCGAGCGCGCCCGCGGCACCGGCCAGGTCGGCCCACGACATCGCCCGGTCGCCCACCCACACGGCCGCGGGACGATCTCCGAAACGCCCGGTCAGCGCGGGCAGCAGGTCCATGCCGGAAACCCTAGGCTAGGCGCATGCCACGGAAACCCACCGTCGTCGACGTCGAGGCCGGGCAGAAGAAGGTCTTCGCCTGGGCGGTCGACTGGCCGGGGTGGTGCCGCTCGGCCCGCACCGAGGAGGCGGCGCTCGCCGCGCTCGCCGACTACGTGCCGCGATACGCGGTGGTGGCGGAGAAGGCCGGGCTGTCCTTTCCGAAGACGATCGGCGACACGTTCGAGATCCACGAGCGGCTGCCCGGCGACGGCGGCACCGAGTTCGGCATCCCCAGCAAGGTCTCGGCGGGCGACCGCGCCCCGGTGAAGGCGGCCGAGGCCACCCGCGCGGCCAAGCTGATGACCGCCGCCTGGGAGCTGCTCGCCGAGGTGGCCGCGAGGTCACCGGCCGAGCTGCGCAAGGGCCCGCGCGGCGGTGGCCGCGACCGGGACAAGATGCTCGACCACGTGGTGGGCGCCGAGCAGGCGTACGCGCGGCAGGTGGGCATCAAGCACAAGACGCCGACCTTCGACGACGAGGCGGCGGTGGCCGCGCTCCGGGCCGACCTGCTGGCGCTGCTGGGCAAGCCGACCAGGGCTGGCGAGGAGACCAGGTGGCCCCACCGCTACGCGGTGCGCCGCATCGTCTGGCACGTGCTCGACCACGTGTGGGAGATGGAGGATCGGGCGGATCCACATCCCTCTTGAGGATGAGGCGTGACGCACGTCCTACCGCGCATGACGTAGCGCACAAACCAACTGGTGGTGGACGCCGAACGACGATTTCCGAGAGATCATCGTTTTCATGAGTGCGGTGGCGCTGGCAGTGATCTTCGCGATCGCGTCAGCCGCGGCGTACGCGGCGGGGGCAGTGGTGCAGGAGCGAATTGCCGCCGAAGCTGTGCGCGTTCCCGTCCTGGCGCTGCTGGGCCGTGGCCGGTGGTGGTTCGCGGTCGGTCTCAACGCCGCCGGTGGCGCGTTGCACGTCGCGGCGCTCGCCTTCGGTCCCCTCTCCCTCGTGCAGCCGCTGGGCGTGCTGACGCTCGTGCTGGCCCTGCCGACGGGCGCGGCGCTGGCCGGCCGGCGTGTCTCGGCCCGGCACTGGCGCGGCGCCGGGTACACGGTGGCCGGCCTTGTCGTCCTCCTGCTGCTGGTGAGCCCCGCGACCGGCGCCGAGGCGCTGAGCGGGCGCGACGCCACCACGCTGGCCATCGCCGCGACCGCCACGGTCACGCTGCTGATGGGCGCCGCGCGGCTCTCCCGCCCGCTGGTCGTCCGCAGCCTGCTCAACGCGGCCGCGTCGGGTGTGGCGTTCGCGGTCGCGTCCGCGCTGACCCAGACCGTCGCGCTGCGCACCAGCGAAGACGGCCCGCTCGCGCTGCTCAGCCCGCTCGCGCTGGTCCTCGCCGCGATGGCGGTCGGCGGCCTGCTGCTCTCCCAGATGGCCTACCGCCACTCCGGCCTCGGCGCGCCGCTCGCCACCGTCACGCTGGCCAACCCGATCGCCTCCGCGGTCATCGGCATGGTCCTGCTCGGCGAGCGCTTCGTCGGCGGCACCGCCGGCGCGGTGGCCGCCCTCGCCGCGGCGGCCGTCGCCTCGCTCGGCGTGGTCGCGCTGGCCCAGCCCGACCGCCGCGCGACGCCCCCGGCGCCACCGACTCCCGACCTCACCCCGGAGCGCGAGCCCGCCCTGGTCTAGCCGCGCGGCGGCGAAAACCCTTTCCAGACAAGAGATTCGAGCTACCGCGATGTCCGTCGTGGTCCGGACCGCTGCTCCCGCGGCCGCACCCTCCGCGTCTGGTCGCGGTCACCCCTCTCCGCCTACGGCGGAGCGTGGCTCGGGCGTCTTGGCGCGGTGTCCGCGGACGAGGTGAAGGCTTTGAGATCCAGAACGCGCCAGCCGGCCCCTGCGCGCTGGCGGGCCCCTGACACCCGTCCGCATCCATGGGCTTGCGCAGAACTGGCTGCGAAGGTCTCTAGTCGGCGGCGGCCTTGAGCGGCTCGGGGGTCTTCGCGGGCGTGTGGGGTGGGCGGAGGGCGGGGACCAGGGCGAGCGCGGGGATGATCAGCAGGGGCACGACGAGCAGCGCGCGCAGCACGCCGACCTGGTCGCCGAGCAGGCCGACGAAGGGTGGGCCGGCCAGGAAGGCGGTGTAGCCGATCACCGCGACCACGCTCACCCGGGCCGGCGCGCGGGTCTCGTCGTCGGCGGCGGCGCTCATCCCGACCGGGAAGCCGAGGCAGGCGCCTACGCCCCACAGGGCCACGCCGGCGAGCGCGAGGGTGACCGAGTCGGCGTACACGGCGACGGTGGCACCGGCGGCCGCGAAGGCCATCGTGGCCCACAGGACGCGCAGCCGGCCCCAGCGGTCGAGCGCGATCGTGCCGACCGTGCGCCCGAACGTCATCGCGGCCACGAAGATGCCGAAGCTCGCCGCGCCGGCGGCCTCGCTCACGCCGTGCCCGTCCACGAAGGCGACGGCGAGCCAGTCGTTGGCGGTGCCCTCGGTGAACGCCATCACCAGCACCAGCAGCCCGATGAGGACCGTGCGCGGCTCGCGCCAGGCGGCGAGCAGCCCGCCACCCTTCGCCCCGCCCTCGGCCGCCGCCCGCTCGTCCGGCAGGAAGGAGCGGACCGCCACGAGCGTGCCCCCGCCCACGACCACCGCGATCACCGCGAGGTGCACGGCGATCGGCACGCCGGCCCGGGCGGCGGCCGCGCCGAGGCCGGCGCCGGCGACGGTACCCAGGCTCCAGGCGGCGTGGAAGCGCGGCATGATGGTGCGTCCCAGCCTGCGCTCGACGGCGGCCGCCTCGACATTCATGGCGACCTCGCAGCTGCCCGCGCCGAACCCGATCGCGAACAGGCCCGCCCCCACGGCCGGGGCCCAACCCCACGCGCCCGCCGCCACGCCGGCCACGACGAGGCCGGCGGTCATGGACAGGCCGGCGGTGGCGACTGTACGGGCGGCGCCGAGCCGCTTCGCGATCAGCCCGGCCAGCGGGAGGGCCAGCAGCGAGCCCGCGGAGAGGCTCAGCATGAGCAGGCCCAGCTCGCCCGCGGTGAGGCCGAGCGCGTCGCGGGCGGCCGGCACGCGCGCGAACCACGACGCGACCGCGAGCCCGTTGAGGCCGAAGACCGCGGCGACCCCGTTGCGGGCGGCTATGACGTGGCGAGGTGGCTCTGGGCGCATTGCTGAATCAGATCGCTGAGAGCGTTCTCACCTCAAGCGGGTGCATCATTTCTCTCATGGCAACAACGTTGGACGACGTCGCCCGCGCCGCTGGCGTCTCCCGCTCCACCGCGTCCCGGGTCCTGGCCGGCTACGGCCCGGCGTCGCCCGCCGCCCGCGACCGGGTGCGCGCCGCCGCCGACCGCCTCGGGTACGCGCCCGACCAGGTCGCCCGCGCGCTCGTGACCGGCGCCGGGTACCGCCTCGTGGTCGCGGTCGCCGGTGCCACCCCGGCCGTGCTCGACGACCCGTACGTGGACCGCGTGGTCCGCTCCGCCGCCGAGACCGGCGCGCCCTACGACGTGGGCGTCTCGCTGGTGTGGCTCCCGCTCGATGACCCGGCGCCCGTGCTGCGCCGGCTGGCCGAGGACCGCGGCGTGCGCGGCCTGATCGTCGCCAACACCACCGACGAGGTGCTCGACGCCCTGCCGCCCGCCCTCGCCGGCCGCGTGGCCTCCATCGGGGTGGGCTCGCGCGACGTGCCGTCGTTCGACGTCGACAACGGCGGCGCCACCACCGCGATGGTCCACCACATCTACGCCACCGGCCGGCGCCGCGTCGCCATGGTCACCGGCCCCCGGTGGATGCCGTGCACGCAGCGGCCGATCGTCGCGTACCGGGCGGCCGCGGAGGAGGCGGGCCTGCCGGTGCGCCTGGTGCCGGGCGACTTCACCGCCGCCTCCGGCCGCGCGGCCGTGGAGCGGATCCTGGACCGCTGGCCCGACACCGACGCCGTCTTCGCCACCAGCGACGCGATGGCCCTGGGCGCGATCGCCGCGCTCCGCGCCCGCGGCCTCGACGTGCCCGGCGACGTGGCGGTGGCCGGGTTCGACGACATCCCGTTCGCCTCGCTGAGCCTGCCGTCGCTGACGACCGCGACCCATCCGGTCGAGAACATCGCCGCGGGCGCGGCCTCGGCGGTGCTGTCGGGCGCTCGCGTACCGCCGGTCACGGCCTACCCGTCGTACGTGGTGGCCCGCGAGACGGCGTAGCGGCGCGGGTCAGGTGAGGGCGACGCACGCCGAGACGGTGCCGAAGACGAGCAGGCCGAGCAGGGCCTGAGTCAGCAGGGCGGGGCCCAGGTGGGACCAGAGCGTCGGGGTGTGCGGGGTCAGCAGCTGGGCGGTCGTCAGGTTGACGATCTTCTCGACGCGGGGTGGGAGCTCCGGGTCCTTCTGGCGGCGGACCGTGACCTGCACGTGGTCGCGGGGTTCGAGCGCGCTCTGCGGCAGGTGGCCGTGGATCTCCATCGCGCAGAGAACGCCGTCGGTGGCGCGTACGCGCATCGGGGTGACAAGGTACTCGGGGCCCTTCTTCAGCTCTTTCCACTTGCGGCCGCCGCCCGAGCCCGCCCTCAGGAGCGAGAGGATCAGGCGGACCACGCCCGCGGCGACGAGCACGGCGACGAGGACGGGCTGGCCAATCTTGATCTCGCGGGAGTAGCCGCCCTCCAGCTTGACGACGTGTCCGTTGATGATGGGGCCAGGCCGGTGAGCCAAGGGCTCAGGGAACAGCTCCCGGTCCCAGGTCATGACCGTCCTACCGATTGTTTATCGCGCAAGTACTGAGCGTATCGATCCCCGCGCATTTCCACGAGAGGGCGACGGGTGAGTGAATGCGTTGTCACGGGGTATGGCGACGTTATGGACCTCTCATTCCTGCGGTCGCTCTACGCCCACCCGGGCCCCTGGGCGTCGGCCTACCTGGATGCCACCCCGGACACCGAGGACGCCGCGCGGGCCGTGGCGCTGCGCTGGCGCGCGCTGCGGGAGAGCCTCGCCGGGCAGGGGGCCGGCGCCGGCCTGCTGACCGCGATGGACCAGGCGCTCGACGGCGTGCCCGCCGAGCCGGACCGGCGGGGGATCGCGCTCTTCGCCAGCGAGGCGGCGCCGGACGACGTGACCGTCGAGTGGCTGCCCACGCCGCCGCGGGCGGACCTCGCGCGGTACGGCGCGCTGCCGCACACAATGCCGCTCGTCGCCCAGCGCGGCGAGGAGGTCGGGTGGCTGCGGGTGGTGGCCGACCGGACCGGTGGCGACGTGACCGCGTTCGACACGGGTGGGGTGCGGCCGGGAGTTGGCGCGCGGCCGCCTGCCGAGGGGAGCGCCGTGCCGCCGATCGGGACGGTGCGGCACAGCGAGACGGTGCGCGGACACGAGTCGTACCCGATCCGGAAGGCCAAGCCGGGCGGGTGGTCGCAGGCGCGGTACCAGCGGGAGGCGGAGACCACGTGGCAGCGCAACACGGGCGACGTGGCCGCCGCCACCACTGAGCTGGCCGACGCGCTCGGGCCGGACGTGCTGGTCCTGGCCGGCGACGTGCGGGCCCGCCAGCTGCTGCTCGACCAGCTGCCCAAGCGGTGGCGGGAGCGGGCGGTGGTGACCGACGCTGGTTCGCGGGCGGCGGGTGCCGACCCGGAGCCGCTGGACGACGCGACGACCGTGGCGGTGGCGGACGTGGCCGACCGGCGTACCCGGGACGCGGTGGACAGGTTCGGCGCGCAGGCGGGGGTCGGCAACGGGCTCGCCGCCGTCGTCACCGCCCTGCAACGCGAACAGGTCGAGGCCGTGTTGATCGTGGACGACCCGTCGTCGACCGACGAGCTGTGGATCGGCCCCGACCCGGCCCAGCTGGCGCTCGACCCCGCCCAACTGCGGGAGATGGGCGTCGAGGAGCCGGTGCGGGTACGGGCGGACGCCGCCCTGGTCCGCGCCGTGGCAGGCACCGGCGCCGACCTGATCCTGGTAGGCCAGGACGACGCCGACCTGCGCCACGGCGTAGGCGCGGTCCTCCGCTACACCGACGCGTCGACTCGCCGTTGATCAGGGACTTCGTGGCACGGCGCGCCGACGACACGCCCAACCAACTCCCTGATCAACGCCCGGAGATCACGCGGCGGTAGAGTTCCACGTAGCGCAGCGCCATGTGGCGTGGGGTGAAGCGGCGGGCCGCTTCGCGCATCGACTCGGACGGGTCCAGCTTTGTGGCGGCCTGCAGGAGGTCGGGGAGTTCTTCCTCGTGCTCGGTCAGGAAGCCGGTGCGGCCGTGGTCTACCAGTTCGGGTAGGCAGCCGGTCTTGATGCCCACCACCGGGGTGCCTAGCGCCAGTGCTTCTACTACGAAGGTGCCGCCCGGCTCGGACCAGCGTAGCGGCGCCAGCACCGCGCGGGCGCTGGCTACCAGGTCGTCGCGGGCGGGTGGGCGGACCGTGCCGAGCCAGCGCACCCGCCGACCGTCCACATAGGGCTCCACCTGCTCGCGGAAGTAGGCGACATCCGGATTGTCCGAAGTGGAGACCGCGGCCAGCGCGGCCGGGGTGTGGTACGGCCCTACCGGGCCGGCCAGGATCAGGTCGAAGCCGTGCTCGTGGGCCAGCCGCGCGCCCACGTCCTGCCCCTTGCCGGGCGTGACGCGGCCCAGGATCACGACGTGGTCGCCCTTGTCCGGCGGGCGCCGCCCGTCCGCGCCGTCGGCGAGCGGCGTGGCCAGGTGTACGTGGCCGACCGCGTGCGCGCGCAGCGCCTCGGGCGCGCGGGACAGCTGGTCCGCGGAGACGCCGTTGACCCACACCCTGCCCCCGCCCTCGAACGTGCCGTACAGCTCCGGGTGCTTGTGCAGGTCCCAGTGCAGCGTGTGCAGCACCGGCGGGTCGTCCGGGCCGAGCGCGGCGAGCGTGGACAGGCCGGCCGCCTCGACGTGGTCGTGTACGAGGTCGATGTCGCCGCGCTCGCGCACCGCGCGGACCACCGCGTGCTGGTGCGCCGGTACGACGCCGTTGACCTGGTTGTAGGGGCGCTGAAGCTGGGGAAACTGGGGCGATGCGAAGACCGACACGAGGCCGTCGACCGCCAGAGTGGAGGAAGCTACGCTCGCCAGGACGACCTCCACGCCCAGCTCGCGCAGCGGGGGGACGAGCGTGGCAACGATGTTCTCGATGCCGCCGTAGCCGTCGGGCGGGACAGGCAGCCAGGGACCCGCGTTCATCAGGACCTTCACGAGACGACCCGGAGCCGGGCCAGCGGCGGGCGTTCGCTCACCGACACGTCGTGCGTCACGACCTCGCGGCCGAGGCCGGGCAGCGCGTCCTCGCCGCCCCGCCGGAACTGGGTCAGCGCGCCCGCCACCGGCTCCGCGGTCGGCACGATGCCCTGGCGGTACAGGCGGGACCAGGCGGTGTACAGGATCTGCGCGGCCATCCGCCCCAGCGCCTCGGTGCTCTGGTGGCGGTGGTGGCGCTCGCCGAGGTCGACCTGGGCGAGCGCGTCGAGGCCCACCGTGTCCAGCAGGTCGATGAGCATCGCGAGCTCGACGCCGTACCCGGAGACGAAGGGCAGCTGTTCGAGCACCTCGCGGCGGCCGGCGTACTCGCCCGCGAGGGGCTGCACGAAACCGGCCAGCTCGGGCCAGAAGAGGTTGAGCAGCGGGCGGGCCATGATCTCGGTGACCCGGCCGCCGCCGTCGCGTTCGGTGTCGGCCGTGGCTTCGAGCGGCCGGTGGTAGAAGCCCTTGACGTACACGACGCTCGGGTCGGTAAGCAGGGGGCCGAGCAGCCCGGTCACGAAGTGCGGCCGGAACTCGCGCAGGTCGGCGTCGACGAACGCCACGATGTCGCCGTGCGCGGCCGCGAGGCCGGCCCACAGCGCGTCGCCCTTTCCTTCGAGGCGGGGCAGGCCCCGGGTCATCTGATCCTGGTCGACCACCCGCGCACCGGCCTCGCCCGCGACGCGCGCGGTCTCGTCACCGGAACGGGAGTCGACGACGATTACCTCGTCCACGAGCGGAAGCCGCTCGACGAGGTGCCGGCGGATCGTACGGACGATCTCGCCGACCGTGTCCTGCTCGTCGCGGGCGGGCAGCACGACGGAGACCGTGCTGGATCTCTTCGCCCGGACCAGATCTCGGGGTTTCCACTGGCTCGCGGTGCCGGTCCGGTACGCGGACCAGGCCTCCACGACAGGGCTCACCGAAAGCGGATGCCACATGGGGCGTGGTTTCCCAGAGATCGGGTATCCAACCGCCGCGGAGATCGGCGGTTGGGAGCGGTAACGAATGGGTGGGAAGTGCGCCATCGCCATTGTCGGCGCGGGTAACGTGGCGCGGCGCCACGCGGCTGTTCTCGCCGGTTTTCCGGACGTGCGCCTCGTCGGCGTGACCGACGTGGTGCCCGACGCGGCCGGTGCCCTCGCCGCCGAGCACGGCGCGCTCGCGTACCCGGACGTGGCCGCGGTCGTCGATGCCCAGCCGGACGCCGTATACGTATGCGTGCCGCCCTTCGCGCACGGTCCGGCCGAGGAGGCGGTGCTCGCCGCGGGGCTGCCGATGTTCGTGGAGAAGCCGCTCGCCGTCGACCTCGCCACCGCCGAACGCATCGCCCCGCTCGCCGAGCGCGTGGTGACCTCGGTGGGGCTGCACTGGCGGTACCTGGCGGTGGTCGAGCGCGCCCGCGACCTGCTCGCCGGCCGCGAGGTGCGCCTCGTGAACGGCGCCTGGCTCGACAAGGTGCCGCCGGTCGGCTGGTGGGTGCGGCGGGAGTCGTCGGGCGGGCCGGTGGTCGAGCAGGCCCCGCACGTGCTCGACGTGATGCGGCTGCTGGCCGGCGAGGTCGTCCAGGTGTACGCGGCCGGCGGCGGCCGCCCGGCGGTCGAGGGCGCCGACGTCGACGCGGCCACCGCGGCCATGGTGCGCTTCGCGAGCGGCGCCCCCGGAACGCTCACCACCACCTGCGCGCTCACCTGGAAACACCGGGCGGCGGTCGAGGTCGTCGCGGACGGCCTGGCCGTCTCGGTCGGCGAGGACGCCCTTCTGGTACGGGACGCGGGCGGCGAGCACCGCTACCCCGGCGATCCGGGCGCGGCGCGGGTGGCGGTGGACCGGGCGTTCGTCGACGCGGTGCTGGGCGTGGCCGACGACGTGCGCGTGCCCTACGCCGAGGCGCTGCGCACGCACCGCCTCGCCGCCGCCGTGGCCCGCTCCGCCGCGACCGGGGAGCCGGTCGGTGTCTGAGCGGGTCGTCGTCGTCAGCGCGCCGGAGACCGTGGAGATCCGCGAGGAGGTGCCGGCGCCGGCGCGGGAGGGCACGTTCCGGGTCGCCACGCTCTACAGTGGAGTTTCGGCGGGCACCGAGCTGAGCTACGTCAAGGGCACCAACCCGCTGCTCTCCGCCCGGTTCGACACCGACCTCGGCCTGTTCGTGCCCGGCGAGCCGGCGCAGGCGTACCCGGTGACACGGCTCGGCTACATGGAGGTCGGGCGGGTCACCGAGTCGGCCACGCCGGCCGTCGCCGTGGACACGGTCGTCGCGATGGCGTACGGGCACCGCACCGGCTACCTCGCCGATCCGCTCGCCGACCGGTGGGTGCCGCTGCCGCCCGACCTCGACCCGATGCTCGGCGTCTACGTGGCGCACGCCGGGCCCATCTGCGCCAACGGGCTGCTGCACGCCGCGGCGGACGTCTTCGGCACGGGCGTGCGCGACCTCGGCGACGGCGTGCGGGGGCGGCGGGTCGCGATCGTCGGCGCCGGGATGATCGGTCTTCTGACCGCGGCGTTCGCAATCCGCCACGGCGCGGACTCGGTGCTGGTACTCGATGAGACGTCGTGGCGGCGGGATGTCGCGGAGGCCCTCGGTTGCGCGGTGCTGGACCCGGCCGGCGGTGACCCGGCGGTCGCGGTCAAGAGCCGGTGGCGGCGTGGGCCGGGCGACCGGGGGGCCGACGTGGTCTTCCAGTGCCGGGGGCGGGCGTCCGCGCTGCGGCTGGCGATGCGCCTGCTGCGGCCGCAGGGGACGGTGGTCGACCTGGCGTTCTACCAGGGTGGGGCGGGCGAGCTGCGGCTGGGGGAGGAGTTTCACCACAACGGGCTTTCGGTGCGCTGCGCGCAGATCGGGCGGGTGCCGCGCGGGCTCGCCGCCGCCTGGGACCGCGAGCGGCTCTCGGCCGAGACCGTATCGATGTTGCGCGAGTGCGGCGCGGGGATCTTGCGGCACGTGGTGACCGCGGTGGTGCCTTTCGACAAGGCCCCTGAGCTGCTGCGCGACCTCGCGACGAGAATGCGGCAGGAGGTGGCGACGATCTTGGAATGTTGAATAGTACCGTTGCGCACCATGGGTGTGTCGCAGCGGTTGAAAAGCAGGATGCAGCGCTTCCTCCAGCGCCCGGGTACCACGGTCGACCTCGGCCCGCTGGAGAAGCTGCTCCCCAGGATCAGTAGTCGCGCGGAGGAGCTGGCCGACCTCAGCGACTCTGAGCTGACCGAGGCGGCCGGGGAGACGACGGACTACGTCGACATCTGCGCGTTCGGGCGGGAGGCGGCCCGGCGGGGGCTCGACCAGACGCCGTACGACGTGCAGCTGCTCGGCGCGATGGCGCTGCTCTCCGGCAAGGTCGCCGAGATGGCCACCGGTGAGGGCAAGACGCTGACCGCGGCCATCGCCGCGTACGGGCACGTGCGCCGCGGCAAGGGCCCGGTCCACGTGCTCACCGTCAACGACTACCTGGCCCGCCGCGACGCGCTCTGGATGGCGCCGGTCTACCGGCTGCTCGGGCTGACCGTCGGGTGGGTCACCGAGGCGTCCACCCACGAGCAGCGCCGCGCGGCGTACGGCAACGACGTCACCTACGTGTCGGTCAGCGAGGCCGGCTTCGACTACCTGCGCGACCAGCTTGTCACCGACATCGACGACCGGGTGCAGCGCGAGCTGGCCTGCTGCATCGTCGACGAGGCCGACTCGATCCTCATCGACGAGGCCCGCGTGCCGATGGTGCTGGCCGGCACCGTGCCCGGCGAGCAGGACCCGGTGCACCAGGCCGCCGTGCTGGTCAAGGACCTCGTCAACAAGCGCCACTACGAGATCGCCGACGACGGCCGGTCGGTCGCGCTCACCGACAAGGGGCTGCAGGCCGTCGAGGCCAAGCTGGGCGGCATCGACCTGTACGCGGACGAGCACGTCGCGCAGCTCTCCGCCATCAACGTCGCCCTGCACGCGGAGGCGCTGCTGCACCGCGACGTCGACTACATCGTGCGCAACGGGGCGGTCGAGCTCGTCGACGAGATGCGCGGCCGGGTGGCCCAGCGCCGCCGCTGGCCGGACGGGCTGCAGGCGGCCGTCGAGGCCAAGGAGGGGCTGAGCGCCACCGCCGAGGGCGAGGTGCTCGACACGATCACCGTGCAGGCGTACATCGCGCTCTACAAGACGCTCTGCGGCATGACCGCCACCGCCGTGCTGGTCGGCAACGAGCTGCGCGAGTTCTTCAAGCTCGAGGTCGCGGTCATCCCGCCCAACACGCCCTGCGTCCGGGTCGACGACGAGGACCGCATCTACGCCACCCGGGCGGAGAAGGAGGAGGCGCTGATCGAGGAGATCCGCCTCACCCACGAGGCGGGCCGCCCGGTGCTGGTCGGCACGCTCGACGTCAAGGAGTCCGAGCAGCTCGCCGCCGGCCTCAACGCCGCCGGCATCCCCTGCGTCGTGCTCAACGCGAAGAACGACGAGGAGGAGGCGGCGATCATCGCGGAGGCCGGCACGTACGGCGCGGTGACCGTCTCCACCCAGATGGCCGGCCGCGGCGTCGACATCCGCCTCGGCGGCAGCGACCAGGCCGACTACGACCGGATCGCCGAGCTCGGCGGCCTCTACATCATCGGCTCCGGCCGCCACGACAGCCGCCGCGTCGACGACCAGCTGCGCGGCCGCTCCGGCCGGCAGGGCGACCCCGGGCACTCGGTCTTCTTCGTCAGCCTGGAAGACGAGCTCGTCGTGCGCCACGCGCCCGAGCTGATCCCCGCCTCGCCGAAGATGCACGCCGACGGCCTCGTGCAGGACGACGCGGTCACCTACGCGGTCGAGCACGCCCAGCGCGTCGCCGAGGGCGTCAACCACGAGATCCACCGCAACACCTGGCGGTACAGCGTGGTGATCGAGCAGCAGCGCATCGCGCTCGCCGAGCGCCGCGAGCGGCTGCTCACCACCGACGTCGCCGCCGACCTGCTCCGCGACCGCTTCCCGGAGGAGACCGAAGACGTCGACGACGAGCTGCTCTCCCGCATCGGCCGATCGATCGCGCTCTTCCACCTCGACCGCCTCTGGGCCGAGCACCTGGCCGAGCTCAACGAGGTGCGCGAGGGCGTGCACCTGCGCGCGCTGGGGCGGCTCGACCCGCTCGACGAGTTCCACCGGTCGGCGGTGCCGGCGTTCAACGACCTCTTCCCGAAGATCGAGGAGCGGACGCTGGAGACCTTCGAGGGGATCGAGGTGACCGAAGACTGGGAGCCGGAGCGCTCGGAGATCGTGCGGCCGTCCGCCACGTGGACGTACCTGGTGCACGACAACCCGTTCGGCTCCGAGCTCGACCGGCTGATCTCGGCGGTTGGTCGTCGCCTGTCGTCGCGCTGACTAAGTTTTCCTGTATGAGCGAGCACTTCAACGTCGTCGTGCTGGGCGCCGGGCCGGGTGGGTACACCGCCGCGGTCCGGGCCGCCCAGCTCGGCCTGTCCGTCGCCGTGGTCGAGGAGCGATTCTGGGGCGGGGTGTGCCTCAACATCGGCTGCATCCCCTCCAAGGCGCTGCTGCGCAACGCGGAGCTGGCGCACATCTTCACCCAGGAGGCGAAGACCTTCGGGATCCAGGGCGAGGTGACGTTCGACTACGGGGCGGCCTTCGAGCGGAGCCGCAAGGTCGCCGACGGCCGGGTCAAGGGCGTCAACTACCTGATGAAGAAGAACAAGATCAGGCAGTACTCCTCTCGCGGCGTCTTCGCCGATTCTCATACGTTGCGGGTGGGCGACGAGACGGTGACGTTCGACCATTGCATCATCGCGACCGGGGCTTCTACCCGCTTGCTGCCGGGGACGTCCCTGTCTTCCCGCGTCGTGACCTACGAGGAGCAGATCCTCTCCGACTCGCTCCCGTCGAGCGTCGTGATCGCCGGCGCCGGCGCGATCGGCGTCGAGTTCGCCTACATCCTGCGCAACTACGGCGTCCAGGTGACGATCGTCGAGTTTCTCGACCGCCTCGTGCCCCTGGAGGACGAGGAGGTGTCGGCCGAGCTCGCCAAGCGCTACCGCCGGCTCGGCATCGACGTGCTCACGTCCACGCGCGTCGAGTCGATCGCGGAGTCGTCGTCGGGCGTGCGCGTCACCGTCTCGCGCGGCGGTGAGCAGCGGGTGCTCGAGGCCGACAAGGTGCTCCAGGCGATCGGCTTCCAGCCCCGGGTCGAGGGCTACGGCCTGGAGAACACCGGCGTCAAGCTCACCGATCGCGGCGCCATCGACGTCGACGGCCGCTGCCGCACCAGCGTGCCGCACATCTTCGCGATCGGCGACGTGACCGCCAAGCTGATGCTCGCCCACGCGGCCGAGTCGATGGGCATCGTGGCCGCCGAGACCATCGGCGACGCGGAGACCATGGAGCTCGACTACGTGATGATCCCGCGAGCCACGTACTGCCAGCCACAGATCGCCAGCTTCGGCTGGACCGAGGCGCAGGCCCGCGAGAAGGGCTTCGACGTGCGCGTCGCGAAGTTTCCCTTCACGGCCAACGGCAAGTCGAACGGCCTCGGCGACACCGCCGGCTTCGTGAAGATCCTGAGCGACGCGCGGTACGGCGAGCTGCTCGGCGCTCACCTCATCGGCCCGGACGTGACCGAGCTGCTGCCCGAGCTGACGCTGGCCCAGCAGTGGGACCTGACCGTGCACGAGGTCGCCCGCAACGTACACGCCCACCCCACCCTCGGCGAAGCCGTCAAGGAAGCCATCCACGGCCTAGCCGGCCACATGATCAACATGTGACGCTCTGACGCCAAGCCGCGACGCCCATCGACGTACACTCCGTCCCCAGTGGACGGCGTGTACGTCGGGCACCATTGGAACTCAGCGCGGTGCGTATTGAGGGCGGTGGCGCCGGATGGGACGCTTCAATGACGTCGACTGGGCCAGGCTCAGTGAGATCGGCGAAGCGTTCGGGGTGATTACGGCGGTGATTTCGGCCGTCGCGCTCGTCGCCGTCGCGTTCTCGCTCAGGATCCAGCGCAGGCAGGCGCGGGTCGCGCAACTCGAAGCTGTCCTCGCGGTGCGGATCCAACTGCTGCAGTACGCCATCAAGAAGCCCCGATACCTGAAGATCTGGGGATTCGACCTGCCGTCCGAGCCATCGCGCGAATCGGCGTACGTCAGTATGGTGTTCGCCTACCTCAAGATGGCGTTCTCACTCGACCTGCTGACGGAGCTGGAGCTGCGGAGGTACTGCGAGCTGGTCTTTTCTCAACCCGTGGTGGCTCGTTTCTGGATCTCCGCACGCGAGGTGTACCTGAACGACCTGTCGACCCCAAAGGGTCAACTGTTCGCCAAGATCATGGACCGGCAGTTCGAGCGGAGTCGCTCGACGGTGCCTGTCGAGTCCGGCAGACACCGTCACCGGCGGTCGCGTTTGTGGGCGACCGCCGGCTTGGCTTTGGGGGTCGGGGTGGCAGGGGCAATGGTGCTCAGGCGCCGAACTCGCCGGACTTGATCGCCGCGACAAACGCAAGCCACGCTTTCCCGCTGAACCGCAGGCGCGTGTCGTCCGAACGCTTGCTGTCGCGGACGAATACCGATCCGTCGGCAAACGCGACCTCGACGCAGTTGGCGTGCTCGCATCGGCTCGACCGCACCCAGTTTAGTTCTGGGTGACCGGGCGTTTTAGGCACAAACCGCTCCATCGGCGAATTCACCGTCTCATTCGTATCTGGTTGTTGAGGGGCTTATTCTATGCAGTCAGGAATAACCGGCCTGACCTCCTTAAATTTCACGTACTCGGGCGGAATAACCTCCCCATCCTTCGTGCGGTAGGAGCCTTTGTCCTGGCCGGAAACCTCCCTACATATCACGTAGACCTTGTCGCCGGCCCTCAAGCCTGATGGGCTCAGGTAGTTGCCATGACCGCCCGAAGGATCGACGATCGTCGCCGGTGCGCCCTTTGGTTGAGGGGCTGGCGTCGGCTGGATGGTCCGAGGTGTTGACCTGGGGTGGCTGGCCGCTGGTGGCGCCGGTGCCGGGGTGGCATTCGAGGTCACCTTGGGCGAAGGCGTGGCCCGCGGGGACAGTGTTGGCGACGGGCTGGGTTGCGGCGACGCGAATGGTTCGGCGTGGAAATAGGGCGGCGGCGCCTTAGGGCCACCATCGGCCACGAGGGGTCTCATGCTCAATGAAGCCAGTAGCGCGAGCATCGCCATCGCCAGGGCCCCGCCGGGATTGGGATTGCGGCCCTTCTTACCCGCCTTGCGCGTCGCCTTCCTTGGCCTGGGAGTCGCGCCATCCGGCTGGGAAGGTGGCGTCCCGTCCCCGTTCGGCTTCGGTAGACCGGCAAGATGGCGGTGCCAACGCAGCCAGGTCTGAATCTCCTCGTCCTCCGCCCTTACCGCCTTCAGCATGCCCTCGACGAGACTTGCCGGAGCGATCAGGTTGCTCGTCAGGCAATTACTGACGTTTTGTGGGCTGGAGTGCGCGGCTTGCGCAATCTTTTTCTGTGAAGTCTTCAGCTCTTCTTTGGCGCGGATGATCCTTTTGTGGAGGAGGACGTTGAAAATGTACGGAGTGGGTGGCTGGCTCAACTCCCGATAGTCCTTGTCGACGAATTCGCGCCACACGTCTTTCCGATACTGGACGACCGCGGCCTCGACGAGCCGGTAGCGCTGCTCCCACTCGTCTACCTTTCCACCGCAGGCCTTGACGTACGCGAGCACCTTTTCCACTGTGGGGAGCACCGTGCCGCTGGTCACGCGGGAGACGTCCGACGCTGAGAGTTCGCCGAGTTCAGCGATCGTGGCCTTCGTCAGCTTCAACGATCGTGGGAGCTCACAAAGATCCGCCGTAAGGTCAGCGAACGCAGGCGGCTCGATCACGAGCCCTGGGCGCTGGCGCCCCATGGCGGACGACATAGACAGTTCCTTCGACGCAGCACGACGATTCCAAGCCAGGCGTCATTGTCTTGGAGGACGCCACCAGCCGGAGGCGCCCATGCCCAACGACACGTACCGAAAATCCGCTCGCCTTCTGGGCGGGATGGAGGCGGACTCGGAGCGGCCGCGGGTGTGCGTGATGGTAGGCCATTGTGGACAATGAGCGAACGCGCTGGCGAGCCGGCCCGTGTTCAGCGTGTGCAGTACTCTTCCGGCGGGCCGCGACGCCCGGGACACTGGGCCGGTGACTACCGCAGTGCACCCGGAGTCCGGCCTGGCCGCGGCCAGCTGGTGGTGCGCGGCGGCGCGCCGGCGGAGGTGCTGATGATCGTTAGCCCGAAACCCGTGCGACACGCCGAGAGGAACACGGGATTCGGGCTAACGATCATCGCGCGCCGGGGTAACCGCAACCAAGGAAGACGGGGTGCGGGTGTGAGGACGGGCGGTCCGGGGTACCAGAGATCATGACCCTCGCGCAGGACGACGCGGCCGTGATCTACCTGGAGGGCGACCTCGACATGCAGGCCGAAGAGCGCGTGGTCGCCGAGATCGAGTCGGCCCTCGCCGGCCCGCAGCGCGACGTGGTGGTCGACCTGTCGGCCGTGCCGTTCCTCGACTCGAGCGGCGTGCGCGCGCTGCTGCGCGGGCGGGAGGCGGCCCAGCGGCACGGCGTGCTGCTGTCGGTCCGCAACCCCCGGCGCATCGTCGAGGAGGTCCTGCGGATCACCGGCGTGGCGCCGCTCTTCGGGCTGCGATGACCGTCCCGCACCCCGGCGCCTGGCACGGCGTGCTGGCCGAGCTTATCGACGTCGCCCACTTCGTCGGGCCGAGCGGGCTGGTCGGGATCCTGGAGACGGCCACCGCCCGGGTCGGCCTCGGCGTCACCATCCACCTTGTCGACCACGAGCAGGAGCGGCTGCGCGTCCTGTCGCCCAGCCAGGACGCGGACCCGATCCCGGTACAGGCCTCGGTCGCCGGCCGGGCGTTCATGACGCTCACGCCGGTGCCGTCCGCCGGCGACCCGCCGCGCCTGTGGATGCCGATCGTCAACGGCACCGAGCGGATCGGTGTGCTGGAGGTGCGTGGTGCCGACCCGGCCTCGCCGGAGACGGTCTCCGGCGCCCGCCTCCTCGCCGGCCTGGTCGGGCACCTGATCACGTCGAAGACCTCCTACGGCGACGCGATCGCCGTCGCCCGCCGCTCCCGCCCGATGACGACGGCGGCCGAGGTGCTGTGGCAGCTGCTGCCGCCGCTCACGTTCGCCACGGACCAGTTCGTGCTCGCCGCCGTGCTCGAACCCTGCTACGAGGTGGGCGGCGACGCGTTCGACTACACGGTGGACGACGGGTTGGCCCGCTTCGCCGTGTACGACGGTGTCGGCAAGGGGCTGCCCGCCGCCCTCACCACCGCCGTCGCCCTCGGCGCCAGCCGCGCCAGCCGCCGCGCGGGCGCCGGCCTGGCCGAGGTGGCGGAGGTGGTCGACCGCGAGCTGAAGGGGCAGTTCACCGACTTCCGGTTCGTGACCGCGGTGCTGGCCGAGTTCGACCTGCGCGACGGCCACCTCCGCTACGTCGGTGCCGGCCACCCGCCGCCGGTGCTGCTGCGCGGCGGCAAGGCGGTGCGCGCGCTGGCCGGTGGACGCCGCACCCCGCTCGGCGTGCCGGGCCCGACGCACGTCGCCGAGGAACGCCTGGAGCCCGGCGACCGCATCCTCTTCTACACCGACGGCATCACCGAGGCCCGCGACGCCGAAGGCGCCCTCTTCGGCCTGGAACGCCTCGTCGACCTCGTCGAACGCCACGCCGCCACGGGCCTCCCGGTCGCCGAGACCGCCCGCCGCATCTCCCACGCGGTCCGCGACCACCAGGGCGGCCCCCCGGCCGACGACGCCACGCTGCTCCTGCTTGAATGGTCCGAGACCGCCGCGAGGCGCTCCGTGCCCTGATCGCGAATTGCGGCCAGGAAATCGGCCGGCGCGTGAGTGAATGCATCAGCAGCAATTTCATGTACTCCTCATCCCAAATCGTTGCTCGATTTTGCGCGCGTTCAGGGATCGACGGGATGGCATGGGCGAATCCTTGTTGGTCGAACTCGGGCGTGGCTAAAATCCAGATGCCACGCGATGTTTTCTTCGTCGCGCGGTGCTGCGTTTCCCGGCCAGCGGGGGTGACGATCAAATGAGCATGGCCGAGTGGAGATCCGCCGCTTTGCTGAGGTCGTGGTCGGTAGCGACATCGGGCCGCGCGAAACTCTTCGGGCCCGCCCTGGTCGGGACGAGTGCCGTCACGGCGGGCCTTTCCGGGATTCTCATCCAGCTCGGCGACTATTTGGTCGGGCTGATGGTCATGCTGGTCGGTGGGGTGGTCGCCGTCGTCGCCGAGTGGATGACCGCGATCGCGCCGGACGTCAGGCGATCCCGCGCGCGGTCGGCGAAGGCCGGCGTGGTGCCGCGGCAGCTTCCCCGCGGCTCCGGCCACTTCGTCGGGCGAGAGGCGGAGCTGCACCGCCTTTCCAGCCGCCTGGAAAGGCGTGGTTTCGCCGACGCGGTCCCGATTACCGCGATAAGCGGGATGGCCGGCATCGGTAAGACCGCCGTCGCCGTCCACTGGGGGAGGGCGGTGGCCGCACAATTTCCGGACGGGCAGCTCTATGTCGATCTGAGGGGAGTGGGGCCCGGGGAGCCGCTCGACCCGGCCGAGGCACTTCGCGGTTTTATCGCCGCTTTCGGCGTGAGCGTCAGAAGTATGCCGCAGGAGCTCGGCAGGCTCAGCGCGGCATTTAGCGGGTTGTTGTGGCACAAGCGAGTTCTCGTCGTTCTCGACAATGCGCGCGACGAGGAGCAGGTGCGCCACCTTCTTCCCACGAGCCCGTCGTGCTTCGTCGTCATCACGAGCCGCGACCAGCTGCCGGGCCTCAAAGACCGGGTGGGCGCGGAGCACGTCGCCCTGGACGTCCTCTCCGACGCCGAGGCCCGGCGCCTGATCGTCAGCCACGTCGGACGGTCGAGGGTCGGCCAGAACCCGACCGCCATCGCCGACATCGTGTCGCTGTGCGCGCGGCTGCCGCTGGCGCTGACGGTGGCCGCCGCCACCGCCGCCGGTACGCCGGGCGTGCCCCTGGCGCTGGTCGTCGACGAGATCAGGCGCTCCCGGGAAAGGCTGACCGTGCCGGGGCACGCGGGCGAGTCGGCGTTCCACTGGTCGTACGTGCGGCTATCCAAGCCGGCGCAGCGGGCCTTCCGGATGCTGAGCCTGCACCCCGCGCAGCCGTTCACGGTCGAGGCGGCGGCGAGCCTCGTCGGCGACTCGGCGGGCCGGGTCGGCCGCGCGCTGGCGGAGCTGGGCGGGGTACACATGCTCGACGGCACGCCGGAGAGCGGCTTCGTGTTCCACGACCTGCTGCGCGAGCACTCGATCCAGGTCCGGGCGCGGACCAGCCAGGAGATCGCCGTCGAGCGCGCCACCCAGCGCATGCTCGACTTCTACCTGCGTACCGCGGTCAACGCGTCGCGCCGCCTCAACCCCAGCCGCCCGGTGCCGTCGACGCCGCCCGCGGCGAAGGTGGTGACCGTCGCGTTCGCCTCGCGCGAGGAGGCGATGGCGTGGATGGACGGGGCGTTCCTGCTCCTGCTCGAGATGATCCACGTCGCGCACCGGGCCGGGCTCGACTCGTACACGTGGCGCATCGCCGGCACCATGGCCGAGTCGCTCGACCGAAACGCCCACTGGCGGGAGCTGGCCGCGGCGATGGAGGTGACCGGCGAGTCGGCACGCCGGGCCGGCAGCGTGGAGGGCGAGGCGCTCAGCCTCCGGTGGCTCGGCCGGGCCCAGTTCAGGCTCGACGACCTCGACGGAGCCCGGGCCAGCTTCACCCGCGCCACGCGGCTGTTCCTGTCCGTCGACCATTGGAACGGCGCGGCCTACGCCTACCACAACCTCGCACTCCTGGAGGAGCACCTCGGCCGCCACGACGTCGCGCTGAGCCTGGTGGAGCGTTCCCTGCCGCTGTTCGCCGCCTCGAACGACGAGGTCGGCCGCGGGCGCGGGCTCAACGCCATCGGGTGGTACCACACGCTGCTGGGGCGGCACGCGGACGCCGCCGGCGTGTGCGAGGAGGCCCTGCGCGCGCTCCGCGCGGTCGACGACCGCCACGGGCAGGCCGACACGCTCGACAGCCTCGGGCACGCCTACCTCCACCTCGGCGACCTCGACCGGTCCATCGAGGTGTACCGGGAGGCCGTCGGGCTGTACCGCGACATCGGAAACCTGGCGTCGGCCGCGTTTTCGCTCGGGTTTCTGGGTGAGTCGCTCCTCGCCTCCGGCCGGGCGGCCGACGCCGAGGAGTCGTGGCGCGACGCGCTGCAGATCCTCGACACCATCGGCCAGCCCGACGAGCACAACCTCGCGGGCCGGCTCGCCGCCCGGCGCTAGCGGCTACGCGGCGTGCGGGAGCGAGGCGTGGTGGGCGGCCAGCACGTCGTCGCCGAAGTCGCCGTGCGGGCGGCGGAGCACGGTGTGGGCGTGGTTGCCGTCGTCGCTCGTGTTGTCGTACTCGATCAGCAGGTCCTCGCCCTGCACGCGGTAGTAGTGGCGCCCGCCCGGGCGGGTCGGCCCCTCCCACGCGAACCACTGCTCGCCGCTTTCGATCCGCGCGTACTCGAGCGCCGCCAGGCTCGGCGGCAGCCGGTCGAGGTAGAGGGCGACGAGGCGGTAGAGGGCGGCCCGCGCGCCGGGGCCGAGGCGGCTGGCCGGCACGCCGCGCGGCTCGAGGGGCGCGCCGACGGTGGGGCGGGTGGCGGTGCGGATGTCGGCCGGCGCGTCGTCGGACACGACCGCGGTGCGGCGGTCGGCCGGGCCCATCGCGTCGAGCAGCGCGCGGGCCAGGTCTTCCTCGGCGGCGAGGGGGCGCAGCACGGTGCCGCCCGCGTACCCGACGCGGTGCGGGTTGGCGCCCAGGAAGATCGGCGCGGGGGAGACGACGCCGTCGGCGACCGTCATCGTGACGGAGATGTGGTGGCCCTCGAAGCGCCACCCCCACGGCTCGTCGCGCCCCGGCTCGCCGAAGACGGCGACCCAGTAGTCGTCGCTGTGCCGCCCGCGCGCCCACCCCTCCTGGCGGTCGAGCACCTCCTCCAGGGCCACGATCGCCATCGCCTGCGCGTACGCGGGCGGGCTCAGCGCCGTCGCGAGCAGCCGGTGGGCCGCCTTGCGTGCGGTGCGGTCGAGGTCGGCGAGGCACACCCCGGGCCGGGGCCGCGGGCGGTACTCGATCCACCGCCGCGCGGCCTCGTCGGCGAAGGAGCGCGACGCGAGTGAGCGCTGCTCGCCGTCGAGCGCGGCCAGCAGCGCTCTCGCCGCGTCGGACATTCCACGGGGTACGCCGTCAGCCGCCATCCCCTCTGTATACCTCTAAGAGACCTCGCGGCGGAGGAGGCGGGCGAGGCCGGCGGCGAGTGGCACGGCGAGCCAGACGCCGACGGAGGCGGCGAGCTTGGCCCAGCCGGAGCCGGCGATGGTGTTGTCGACGAGCGGCTGGGAGGTCATGCCGAGGTCGAGCCACTCGGCCGGGGTCCGCAGCGCGTCGACCATGCCGGTGAGCGCGCTCCAGACGGTGGGGAGCAGGAAGTACATGACGATGGCGAGGGCGGAGTTCATCAGCAGCATGCCGAACGCCACGCCGACGGTCATGTTGATCAGCTGGAAGAGCACCGCGCTGCCCAGCGCGCCCGCGGTCAGCCGCCAGCTGCCGTCGCCGTCGAAGAACGCCATGCCGACCGCGTTGCCGACCGCGGCGAAGAGCAGCCCGGCGGCGACCGAGGCGCCGGCCAGCGCGAAGCCGGCGAGCACCTTGGCGGCGGCGACCCGCTCGCGCTCCGGCACCAGCGTGAACGTGGTCAGCGCGCCCCGCTGCGTCCACTCGCCGGTGACCGCGAGGATGCCGATGACGGGCAGCAGCACGCCGGCCGGCAGCAGCGTGACCTGGAAGATGCCGTAGAACGTGAGGTCCGTCGGGTCGGCGACGACGAGCATGACCACGACGAGCGCCGCGTACGCGAGCGCGGTCACGGCGAGCAGCCAGAACCCGGCCCGCGTGTCGGTCATCTTGCGCACCTCGACGAGCGTGAGGCGCCCGAGCGAGGGGCGGGTCGGCGGTGCCAGGGTGGCGGTCATCGGGTGGCTCCGTTCGCGGTGAGTTCGAGGAAGAGCCGCTCCAGCCCGCCACCGTCGGCGGGGCGGAGCTCCAGCAGCACGATCGCGGCCGCGGCGGCGGCCCGTCCCACGGTCTCGGCGTCGGCCTGCGCGAGGAGCGCGCCGTCCGGCGTGGGGGTCACGGCCACGCCGGCCGAGGTGAGCGCCCATTCGAGCTTGTCCGGTTCCAGGCCGCGCACGCGTACGCCGGAGCCGGCCAGCAGCTCCTCCTTGGTGCCGTCGGCGACGACCCGGCCACCCCCGATGACCACCAGCCGGTCCGCCACCGCCTCGACCTCGCGCAGCAGGTGCGAGGAGAGCAGCACCGTGCCGCCCCGGTCGGCGAAGTCGCGCAGCACCGTGCGCATCCAGAAGATGCCCTCCGGGTCCAGGCCGTTCGCCGGCTCGTCCAGGATGAGCACGCGCGGGTCGCCCAGGAGGGCGTGCGCGAGGCCGAGCCGCTGCCGCATGCCCAGCGAGTACTGGCGGACGCGCTTGCGCCCCGCCCTCGCGTCCAGCCCGACAAGGTCGAGCAGCGCGTCCACCCGGCCCCGGTCGACGCCCATGACCTGCGCCGCCAGGCTGAGCGTCTCGCGGCCGGTGCGGCCCGGGTGCTGGGCCGAGGCGTCCAGGAGCACGCCCACGCGGCGGCCCGGGTTGGGCAGCCGCCGGTACGGCACGCCGTCGACCGTCGCCCCGCCGCCCGTGGGCGGGGTGAGGCCGCAGATCATGCGCATGGTCGTGGACTTGCCGGCGCCGTTCGGCCCGAGGAACCCGGTCACGGTGCCGGCCTCGCAGCGGAACGACACGTCGTCGACGGCCGTGTGCGGGCCGTACCGCTTGGTCAGGTGCTCCACACTGATCATGCGTCCAGCCTGCGGCCGAGGTGGGCACCCCGGCGTCGGCCCGAGGTCGGCGGCGGATGACCGAGGTCTAGGGGCGGCATTCGACTTTGGTCGGATGTCCGGGCGCCCACCGGGTCGTACCATTTGATCATGGTTGGTGCGGTGACGCCCGAATACCGTGCGCTGCTGCCCGGGGCCCTGCTCGCGGAACCCTATCCGGAGGTCCGCGGGCCGGTGCGGCGCACCGCCCGCGACTGGTTCGTGGATTCCGTGTTCTTCCTGTTCGCGCTGGGTCTGGCGCTGATCCTCGCGGCGTACGGCCTCGAGCAGGACATCGACGAGGGGCGCATTCTCCTGGACCTCCTGCTCGGCCTGCTGTGCTGCCTCGGCCTGTGGGTGCGGCGGCGCTGGCCGGTGGGGCTCACCATCGTCGTGACGGTCGCCGGCTTCTGGGCGGTGACGAGCGTCGGCGCGGCGGTGGTCGCGTTCTTCACGGTGGTGGTGCACCGACGCATCGCGGTCGCGCTGGTGCTCGGCGCGGCCGGGTTGGCCGGCGGGCTGATCTTCTCCGTGCTGCGGCCGGAGTGGAACAGCAGCCCGCTCTGGGTCGACCTGGTGTGGACGGTCGTGTTCTCCGCGCTGGTGCTCGCCTGGGGGCTGGTCGTCAAGGCGCGCCGCCAGCTCGTGCTCTCGCTCCGCGACCGCGCCCACCGCGCCGAGTCCGAGCAGCAGCTGCGCGTGGCACAGGCCCGCCAGGCCGAGCGGGCCCGCATCGCCCGGGAGATGCACGACGTGCTCGCCCACCGGATCTCGTTGCTGAGCCTGCACGCGGGCGCGCTGGAGTTTCGCCCGGACGCGCCGCCGGAGGAGGTGGCCCGCGCGGCCGGCGTGATCCGCGACAGCGCCCACCAGGCGCTGCAGGAGCTGCGCGAGGTGATCGGCGTGCTCCGCGACGACCCGGCCGACGACGCGCCCGACCGCCCCCAGCCCACGCTCGCCGACCTGCCCGCCCTCGTCGACGAGTCGCGCGCGGCCGGCATGCGGGTGCGCCTCGACCGGCGGGTCGCCGACCTCGGCGCGGTGCCGGCGGCGGCGGGGCGCAACGCGTACCGGATCGTGCAGGAAGGCCTGACGAACGCCCGCAAGCACGCGTACGGTTCCACTGTGGACGTGATCGTGGCGGGCGCGGCCGGCGAGGGGTTGTCGGTCGAGGTGCGCAACCCGTGGCCGGTGGGCGTGCCGGCCGGGCCGGGGATACCGGGCACGGGCACCGGCATCGTGGGGCTCACCGAGCGGGCCACGCTCGCCGGCGGGCGCCTGGAGAGCGGCCGCACGGCGTCCGGCGACTTCCGGCTGTGGGCGTGGCTGCCGTGGTCGGCGTGAGCGGCTTGACCGGCGGCGGCGCCGCGACCGGCGAGTCGCCGATCAAGGTCCTGATCGTCGACGACGACGCACTGGTCCGCGCGGGCCTCGCGATGATCCTGGGCGGTGCGGACGACATCGCGGTGGTGGGTGAGGCGTCCGACGGTGCCGAGGTGGCCGCCGCGGTCCGCTCGCACGCGCCCGACGTGGTGCTCATGGACATCCGCATGCCCCGCCTCGACGGGCTCGCCGCCACCGAGGCGCTGCGCCGCCGCCCGGAGCCGCCCGAGGTGATCGTGCTGACCACGTTCCACGCGGACGAGTACGTGCTGCGGGCGCTCCGGGCCGGCGCCAGCGGCTTCCTGCTCAAGGACACCCCGCCCGCCGACATCATGCGGGCGGTGCGGCGGGTCGCGCTCGGCGAGCCGATGCTCTCGCCCGCGGTGACCCGCCGCCTCATCGACCACGTCAGCGACACCGGCGCGGACGGGCGGCGGCGCCGCGCGCTGGAGCTGCTCGACCGGCTCAGCGAACGGGAGCGCGAGGTCGCCGTCGCGGTCGGCCGGGGCAAGTCCAACGCGGAGATCAGCGGCGAGCTCTTCATGAGCGTCGCGACGGTCAAGGCGCACGTGTCCCGGGTGCTGACCAAGCTGGAGCTCAACAACCGGGTGCAGGTCGCGCTGCTCGCCCACGACGCCGGCCTCACGCTTCCCTGAGGCGCTCCTCGGCCAGGGCTTTGGCGGCGCGGTGCGGGCTGATCCCCTCCTGGAGGAGGCGGGTGACCGTCGCGCCGATCCCGCGCACCTCGGCGAGCGCCGCCTCCGGCGTAAGGCCGCGCAGCTCCACGCCGGTGCCGTAGATCGCGCCGCCCGCGCTCACCACCGGGTCGGGCACCCAGACCACACCCCGCTGGTACAGCAGGTCGGCGACCCGCTCGTCGGTCAGCTGGTTGTTGGCCGGCCCGGCGATGGCGGCGCAGCGCAGGCGGGGTACCACCTCGGGTGTCAGCAACCCACCAAGCGCGGCCGGCACGAGGACGTCGGCCGGCGCGGTGGCCGCGTCCTCCGGCGCCACCCACGCCGCGCCCACCGCGTCCGCGAGCGTGCGGCGGCCGGGGTCGACGTCGGTGACGGTCAGGGTGGCGCCGGCGCCGGCGAGGGCCTTGGCGAGGTGGGTGCCGACGTTGCCCAGACCGATGAGCGTGATCCGCAGCCCCGCCACGTCCGCGCTGCCGAAGCGGTGCGCGCAGAGGGCGGCGAGCGCGGCGAGCACCCCTTCTGCGGTCGGGCCGGAGGAGTCGCCGCTGCCGCCGTGCTCGGCCGGGCGGCAGAAGACCCACCGGGTGCGCTCGCCGATCGTCACCATGTCGGCCGGTCCGGTGCCGACGTCGGGCCCGGTGCCGTAGCGCCCGCCCAGCGACTCGACCGCGTCGCCGACGTCGAGCAGCGCGTCGCGCCTTTCGTCGGGGGTCAGCGGCGCCGCGGTGGGCAGGGCCACGACGGTCTTGCCGCCGCCGTGGTCGAGGCCGGCGACCGCGGTCTTGTACGTCATCGCCTCGGCCAGGCGCAGCGCGTCGGCGACACCGTCGCGCCGGTCGGCGTAGGGCCTGAGCCGGCACCCGCCGATCGCCATGCCCCGCACGGTGGAGTGCACGGCGATCGCGACCGGCAGCCCGCTGCGGCGTCCCCTGTGGACGGTGAGCTGCTCGTGATCGAACGTCATGGCACCGACGCTATTCGCTTTCGGCCGCGTGACCAGCGCCGCCGAACCAAATCCGGACGCCGCCCGGAAATCCCCCGCGGGGCCGAATGATGTTCGACCGTGCCTCCATCGAGATATGTAAGAATATCGACATGATGACTCGCCTGGCGGCCGCCGCGGCCGGTGTGCTCCTGCTGTTCGCCGCTCCCGCCGCCGCGCCGGCGCACTCCCGCGGTGGTTGCTCCGACCGGCTGCTGTTCTGCGAGGACTTCGAGCGGCTGCCGCTGGGTGGCGCCGCCAGCCTCGAGTGGGGCATCGACACCAAGCACGGCACCCTCACCGTCGAACGCCACCGCGGCGGCCGCGTCCTGCGCGTGCACACCGAGGGCAACGGGCGCGCGTTCCTCAAGGTGGACGACTTCGCCCCGCCCGGCAACAGCTTCTTCGGCCGCCTGCGCCTGCGCGTCGCCGCGTTCCCGACGGCGCCGGACTGGGCGCACTACACGCTCGTCGAGGCGACCGGCCAGGGCCCGGAGATCGTCCGCCCGCTCGGCGGCCAGTACGTGCCGACGCTCGACCGCGCCCTGTGGGGCGTGGGCGCCGACGGCGGCCCGACCGGCGACTGGACCAACTGGCGCGAGTCCGCCCCGTCGGTCGCGGCCCGCTGGCAGTGCGTCGAGTGGCGCGCCGACGCGACGGACAACCGCATCGACGTCTGGATCGACGGCCGCCCCCAGCCCGACCTCACCGTCACCACGAAGGACCACGGCGGCAACCCGGTCGACTTCGTGTTCCCCAGGTTCGACACGGTGAAGATCGGCTGGCAGCTCTACCAGGGCGACCCCACCCCACCGTCCTACGACATCCTGATGGACGACATCGCCCTGTCGACCTCGCGCGTCGGCTGCTGACCCCCGCGGGAGCGGCGGTCTGGGCCACCGCGGACGTCGCGGTAGCTCGAACAGGCGGCGGCCTACCCGGAAGCTCTCGCGACACCGGGGGGTCAGAGGGGGATCTGGCGCATGCGGCTGATCTCGGCGGTCTGCTCGACGCCGATCTCGGTGGCGAGCCGCTCCACCTGCTGGTCGCGGCCGGCGCGCAGCAGGTCCGTGACCATCGCGACCGCGCCCTCGTGGTGGGCGACCATCATGTCGACGAACATCTTGTCGAACGCGTCGCCGCGGAGGCTGGCCAGTGCCTTCATCGCCTCGGGCGGCTGCATGCCCTTCATGCCGGCGTGGCTGTGACCCGCCTCGTTTTCGGGCAGGCCGCGCGCCTTGAGCCAGGCCTGGAAGACCGCGATCTCCGGCTTCTGGGCCGCGGTGACGCGGGAGGCGACGGCGCGGATCTGCTCGTGGCCGGCCCGGTCGGGCGCCAGCGCCGCCATCTCCAGGGCCTGGGCGTGGTGCGGGATCATCATCCGCATGAAGAAGGCGTCGGCCTCGTTGTAGAGGCTGCCGTCGGGTGCGGGGATCTTGTCGGAGGGGATCACCGACGCCGACTCGCCGGGGCGGCCCGGCACGATCACGGGGACCGGCGAGGTGGTCGGTGTCGGCGACGCGCTCGCCACCGGTTCGTCGCCCGGGCCGGCCGCGCGGACCCCCAGGGCGATAGCGACGCCCGCGACCGCCACCACCACGGCGCCGACCACCGCGTACATGCGACGGCTCATCAGACCCAACCTCCCCCACGCGTTGGTGCGCGCGATCGTATATCGCCGACCTGAGGAATCGAGTGACGGGTGTCACATCGACGGTTACGATGCCTCGGTAAGGTGTGCATCAATCCGGCGCCCTTTCGCCGTGAAAGGGCTCTGAAAGACGGGGTATGTCCATGTTCAGATCCGCCCCACAAGGGTTGCGGCGGCTCACTGCCGTCGCGGCGGCCGCGTTCGCCCTCACGCTGGCCGTCGCGGGCGCCGCTTCCCCGACGAGCGCCAAGTCACCGTCCACAAACGAGATCCCCGGCGTCGACGAGATCGTCAGCAGCGACAACATCCGCCAGCTGGCCAACGTGCCCTTGTCGGGTCCGCTCGCGACCGGCATCAACTCGGACATCGCGTTCCAGGGCAAGTACGCGTTCGCCGGTAACTTCAACGGCTTCGCCATCTTCGACATCAGCCGGCCGTCGCAGCCGAGGCTTGTCTCCCAGGTGGCGTGCATCGGCGGGCAGGGCGACGTATCGGTCGAGGGCAACCTGCTCATCATGTCGGTCGACTCCTCCCGCAGCGACGACTCGTGCAACAGCGTCTCGCAGTCGGCGACGATCAAGGAATCGTGGGAGGGCATCCGCATCTTCGACATCAGCGACAAGACCAACCCGCGCTACGTGAAGTCCGTGGAGACCAACTGCGGCTCGCACACCCACACGCTGGTGCCGGGCAAGGACCACCGCTCGCTGTACGTGTACGTGTCGTCGTACTTCCCGTCGGCGACGTTCCCGGACTGCCAGCCGCCGCACGACCTGATCTCGATCGTCAAGATCCCGGTGAAGAACCCGACCGCCGCCGCCGTCGTGGCGACGCCCAACCTCTTCCCGGGCGACACCGGCAACCCGCCGGGCACGCCGAGCACCGAGACCAGCGGCTGCCACGACATCACGGCCTACCCGCAGAAGGACGTCGCCGCGGGCGCGTGCATGGGTGACGGCATCCTGCTCGACATCAGCCGTCCCGAGGCGCCGCGGGTGATCACGCGCGTGCGCGACACGGTCAACTTCGCGTTCTGGCACTCGGCCACGTTCAACAACGCCGGCACCAAGGTCATCTTCACCGACGAGCTCGGTGGCGGCGTGGCCGCGGAGTGCCTCGCGAGCGTGCCGTCGACCAAGGGCGCGGACGCGATCTACGACATCGAGGGCTGGGGCAAGCACCGCCGGCTCGAGTTCAAGAGCTACTTCAAGATCCCCCGCGTGAACGCGGAGACCGAGAACTGCGTGGCGCACAACGGCTCGCTGGTCCCGGTGCCCGGCCGTGACGTGATGGTGCAGGCCTGGTACCAGGGCGGCATCTCCGTGTGGGACTTCACCAACTCGTCCCGCCCGAAGGAGATCGCGTACTGGGAGCGGGGCCCGCTCTCCGCCACCGACCTGATCCTCGGCGGCTCGTGGTCGGCGTACTACTACAACGGTTTCATCTACTCCAACGACATCGTGAAGGGCCTCGACGTCCTCCAGGTGCGTGACTGGCGGCTCTTCGGCGCCGAGTTCAACAGGTTCCACCAGCTCAACGTGCAGAGCCAGACGCGTTACTGAGCTTGCGCACCAGCGACAGGGCCCGGCCTCCGCGGAGGCCGGGCCCCTCGTCTGTTCGCTGATGTATTTCCATGATTCAATAGGTGGACGCGAGTGGCCTTTCTCGACCGCGAAGGGCGCGCCGGGCACGGGTGTCAACGGGCAACACCCCCGGTGGGCGCCCTCGCCTGTCCGGGCGACCCTGTGCAGTCGCGACGAAAGGCAACGACGTGAAAGCGAGACGCAGGTTGGCGGTGCTCGCCGCCGCCGCGCTGCTGGGCAGCGGGGTGCCGCTGCTCCTGAAACCAAGCCCGGTGGAGGCGCACGGCGCGTTCGTGTCCCCGGCCACCCGCACGTACGCGTGCTACAAGGACGGCCTGGCGGGCGGCGGTGGCGACATCAACCCCACCAACCCGGCCTGCGTGGCCGCCGTCGCCCAGGGCGGCAAGCAGCCGCTGTGGGACTGGTTCGCGGTGCTGCAGAGCAACGCGGCCGGCAACCACCGGGCGATCATCGCGGACGGCCAGCTCTGCGGTGGTGGCACCACCAAGTACGCGGCCTACAACGCGGCCCGCCTCGACTGGCCGGTCACCCAGGTGCAGTCCGGTGGCACGATGCAGTTCCGCTACAACGCGTGGGCGCCGCACCCGGGCACCTGGTCGCAGTACGTCACCAGGGACGGCTACGACCCGAACCAGCCGCTGAAGTGGTCGGACCTCGAGGCGACGCCGTTCGACCAGGTGACCAACCCGCCCACGCAAAACGGCTCGTCCGGCAACGAGTACTACTGGAACGCCCGCCTGCCGGTGAAGCAGGGCCGCCACATCATCTACTCGATCTGGCAGCGGTCGGACAGCCCCGAGGCGTTCTACAACTGCGTCGACGTGCAGTTCGGTGGCACCCCGCCCACCTCGCCGCCGCCGACCAGCCCGCCGCCCACCTCCACGCCGCCCACGTCCGCCCCGCCGACCAGCCCGCCGCCGTCCACCAACGGACCGCAGACGTGCACGGCGACCACGCGGATCAGCAGCCAGTGGTCCGGCGGCTTCCAGGGTGAGGTGACGGTGCGCAACAACAGCACCGCCGCGCTCTCGCCGTGGACGGCGACCTGGACGATGCCGGCCGGCGCGACGATCAACAGCGGCTGGAACGCGACGGTCTCGCAGAGCGGCACCACCGTCACGGCCGCGGCACCGTCGTGGAACTCGACGCTCGCACCTGGCGCGTCCGCGACGATCGGGTTCACCAGCAGCGGCACGCCCGGCCCGACCGGGATCCGCCTGAACAACAACGTCTGCGGCGCGTAACGGGTCGCTTTCGAGGAGTGGGCCCCCGGTCGGGGGCCCACTTTTTTCTCGCCCGCCACCGCAACCCTGCCGTGACCGTCGCCCGTCATCGTGGGTGAGGGTTGTCGGGGGAGGGGTGCGTCAATGCGGGCGGACGACACGTCCGAGTACGTCGAGTTCGTCTCGGCGCGGCTTGCCCGGTGGCACCGCGCCGCGTACCTGCTGTGCGGCGACGAGCACCGCGCCGACGACCTGGTGCAGACGATGGTCACCAAGCTCTACGTGCACTGGGCGCGGGCCAGCGCCGCCGACAACCTCGACGGGTACGTGCACCGCATGCTCGTCCGGGCGTACATCGACGAAAAACGGCTGGCCTGGTCGAAGGTGTGGCTGATGTCGGCGACCCCGGAGCGGGGCGCGTCCGGCGACACCGGCGTGGAGGAGCGCGACATGGTCGTGCGGGCGCTCGCCGACCTGCCCAAGGGCCAGCGCACCGTGCTGGTGATGCGCTTCCTCTGCGACATGCCGGTGGAGAGCGTGGCCGCGGCGATGCGGTGCTCCACCGGCAACGTGAAGGCACAGACCGCGCGCGGCCTCGCCACGCTGCGCGCACGGCTCGGCGAGGCACCGCTCGCCGGGGCGGGCACAGGCAAGGGTGGGGGATTCAGCGAGTGAACGACCAGTTCGAGGAGCGGGCCGACGACGTTCGCGTGTTGCTGGAGACCGCACAGGTGCCGCCGGCCAACGCCGACCTGGCGCGGGCGATCACGGCGGGTGGAGTGGTGCGGCGCCGCCGCCGGTACGCGGCGGTGGCCGCCGCGACGGTCTTCGCCGTGGCCGGCACGGCGGCGGTCGGGCAGGCGCTCGACCGCACCGCCGGCGCCGACCGCATGGACGTGCCGATCGGCGAGACGGTGACCTCGACGCCGCCGCCGTTCAGCACGTGCACGGTGGCGGCGCTCCCGGCCCCGCCCGGCAAGGGCGTCCTCGCCGGGCAGGTGGTCGCCGACCCCACCGGCCGGTACGCGGCGGCAAGCCTGGTCCAGCCCGACGGCAGCATCCGCCCGGTGCTCTGGACCGACGGCGAGCCGCGGGTGCTGCCCGCCGTGGGCGCGAGCGCGCAGCCCCGCGCGGTCAACTCCTCCGGCGTCGTGGTCGGCACGTCCGCCGGCGACGAGGGTGGCCCGCTCGCCTGGACCTACCACGACGGCCACGCCACCGAGCTGGCTCCCGTCACCGGATACGAGTGGTGGACGCCCCTGTCCGTCGACACGGACGGCGACGTGACCGGCGAGGCGTGGCGCGGCATGCGGTTCGCGGTCGTGCGGTGGGACCAGGCCGACCCCCTGGGCGGCCCGCTGCTGCTCACCGAGCCCCGCGACGTGCACGGCTCCGGCGTCGGCGGCGACGGCACGGTGGTCGGCACGCGGGGCGAGAGCGCCGCGCCGTACGCGTGGCACCCCGACGGCACCGGCCGCGCCCTGGAGCTCCCGCCCGGCGCGGCGACGGGGCAGGCCCTCGCCGTCCGCGGGCAGTGGGCGGCCGGCTGGGTCGGGCTCCCCGCCGACAAGGGCACCGCGCCCGGCGAGCTGGCCGCCCCGCGCGCACAGGGCCGCGGGCTGGACCGGCGCGTGTACGACGACATGCTCGGCAAGGCGATGGCCGGCGGCAAGCTGGTGACCGCGCCCGCCCGCTGGGACCTGCGCACCGGCGAGGTCACCCACTGGCCCGACCGGGCGATGCCGGCCACGGCGGTCAACGCCACCGGCTGGATCGCCGTGCCCGGCGAGGGCGGCCCGACGGTCATCTCACCCGCGGGCAAGGTGACCACGCTGCCCGGCCCGGCCGACGGCTACCCGACCACGCTGAGCGACGACAACCGCCGCCTGTACGGCGAACGCGTCCCCCAGGCGCCGGATGCGCCGGCACTCGCCGCGAAGGAGAAGGAGCGCGCCGCGAAGGCCGGCGACGGCACCGAGCTGCTGATGTGGCAGTGCTGACCGCGGGCTCAGAGCTCGAAGAGGTTGCGTAGCGCGTCGTCGACGCGGGCGAGGCTGGCGCCGGTGATCATGCCGAGCCGCTCGGCGCCGGAGGTCACCGGGAGGCGGCGCATGCGGTTGACCACGACGACGCCCGACACCGGGTCGGTCTCCGACAGCGGCACCGCGAACGGCGGGAGGTCGGTGGTGCTGCCGCGCTGCCGCACGACCGGCGCGCAGTAGGGCGCGGCGTTGGGGCGGTCGTTGTGCGTGTCGCCGGAGAGCACGACTACCCGGTACCGCAGGTCGGTGCGGTCTCCGATGGTCCACACCTCACCGCGGTTCACGCGCCGATGCTACGCCCGCGAGCGTCTGCCTACCGGCGCGGGACTCGCGAGATCCGTTCACGGATGTCGTTGAAATGGTCGGCCATCGCGGCGGTGAGCACCTGCGCGTCGCCGCCGCGCAACGCGTCGAGGATGTTGCGGTGGGCGGCGGCCGCCACCTGCGGGGTTTCGACGGTGCGGGGCAGCTCGGCGTTCACCTTGTCGAAGACGCTCCAGAAGACCCGCAACAGGTCGCTGATCAGCTCGTTGCGCAACGGCTCGTAGAGCGCCTTGTGGAAGAGCCAGTCGGCCTCGGGGGAGTAGCGCCCCTCCGCGGCCTCGCGCTCCATCGCGGCGACCGCCGTCTCCAGCGTGTCGAAGTCGGCGTCGTCGACGAGCGCGAGCACCTGGCGCACCAGCCCGGTCTCCAGCACCTCGCGGATCTGCACGAGGTCGCCGATGTCGCGCAGGTCGCCGCGGAGCGAGAGGTGGGAGTGGAACGTGAGGCCGGCCTCCAGCGGCGAGAACGACGGGGTGCCCACGTACGTGCCGAGGCCGTGGCGGATGTCGACGATGCCGAGCGCCTGCAGCGCCTTGATCGCCTCGCGCAGCGGGTGGCGGCTGACCGAGAGCTCGGCCATCAGCTCGGTCTCGGTCGGCAGCAGGGAGCCAGGTGCCAGCCCGCGCCGCACGATCAGGTCCTTGATCGCCTCTTGCAGCGCCCGCTGGTTTTCGCTGGCTCCCCGCCGCGGCTGGGTCATGGTGCTCCGTACGCTAATAGGTCATAGGACGTCCGAGGTTACCCTATCGAAGCTGCTGGATCGCTATCCGGTGGAAGGCTATCCGCTCGTTGGGACCGAAGTCGCCGGTCTCGTACAACACGCCAAGCGTCGCGCCGAGCTGTACCAGATCGGAGTACGCCGCGGGCAGCCCGGAGAGCGGCAGCGCGGCCCGCCACGTGGCGCCCCGGTCGGTGCTCACCCGCAGCGTCATCGCCGCGCGGGCGGCCGGGTCGGCGGGGCCGGCGAAGACCAGCGGCGCGCCCGGCCCGGAGAGCTGCAGCACGCTGCCCTGCACCACCGGGCCGGCGAGCGTCGCCTGCGGCCGGTAGGGCTTCTCCAGCGTCTTACCGCCGTCGGCGCTGTACGCGTCCGCCCGGTTGCCCGGCCCGGTGCCGTTGTGCTCGCGGGTGTTGAGGTAGAGGCGCCCGCCGGGCAGCTCGGCGACGGTCGTCTCGTTCACGTTGACGTACCCGTTGGGGTTGTCGTCGACCGCCCCGATCGCCCAGCTCTGGCCGCCGTCGTCGCTGTAGAGAAGGTGGCCGCCGTAGTACTTCGCCTCGGTGCCGTTGTCGGGCGACCCGGCCGGCGGGGCGATCGAGTGGTTGGCCGGGATGACGAGCCGCCCACCGGCGAGCCGGACGCCGTGCACGGGGCCGGTCGCGTACCACCGCCAGCCGGCCGCCTTGGCCTGCGCGGTGATCTCGCGCGGCGCCGTCCAGGTCGCGCCCTCGTCGTCGCTGGTCTGTGCGAACACCCGCCGGCTCTGGTCGGCGGGCACCTCGCCGCGCATGATGGCGGCCTCGGTGGCCGTCCCGCCGTTGTACGTCGACAGCAGCACCACCCGCCCGCTGGCGGTGACCACCGGTGCCGGGTTGCCGGACGTGTCGGGGCCGCTGTCCGCGACCACCTGGAGAGGCCCCCACGTGCAGCCGCCGTCGGTGGACCGGCGCAGCACGAGGTCGATGTTGCCGGCGTCGCCGAGCCCGCCGACCCGCCCCTCGGCGAACGCCAGCAGCGCGCCGGACCGGGTGGCGACGACCGCCGGGATGCGGAAGGCGCTGTAACCCTCCGTGCCTGAGGTGTAGGGGACGGAGCTCTCGCACCGCGCCCGGTCGGCCGCGCCGGCATCGGCGGCGGCGCACCCGGTGGTGGCGAGGACGGCGGCGCTGAGCAGGAGTACGGCGAGTCTCGTCATGAGGCCTCCACTCGATCAGACATAGGACGTCCGCTGTGCCTTTCGAGACGGTAAGTGGGCATGTCGATGTCGTCAAGACGAGGTTCGGGCGGCGGATCCCTGGGTATGGCGGCCGGGACCCTGCATGCAGAAAAACCGGAGGGAGCTTCCGATGCTCACGCTGACCGACAACGCGGTGGCGGTGATCCGCAACCTCACCGAACAGCCCCAGGTGCCCGAGGGCGCCGGCCTGCGCATCGCCACCGACGACGCGCAGGGCGCGCTCATGCTCACGCTGGCCGCCGAGCCCATGGACGGCGACGAGGTGCGCGACGAGGCCGGTGCCCGGGTGTTCCTGGAGACCGAGGCGGCCCGCATCCTGGACGACAAGTCGCTGGACGCCGCGGTCGACGCCAACGGCGCGGTCCAGTTCGCCGTGGGCGAGCAGCCTGGTTGAGCGGGTGCCGATAGCGGCCGGCGGCGCGGGGCCACCCGTACCGCCGGCCGCCTTCCTGTCCGCGATCCGGAAGGCGTCCGACCTTCGAAGGCTTGAGTAGTTCGCGTACCTGGGCGATCGTGTATCTCTCGTGGTTCGAACGGTCGACAGTGGAGCGTGGCATGACGCGGGTGGTGCCGGTTTCGGTGGACGGGGTGGAGTTCTTCGCCGAGGTGGAGGCGCCCTCAGGGCCGTCAAACGTCGGCTTGGACGACGTGCTGTCCTTCGACGGGGTGCGCGAGACCGTGCAGGCGATCTCGTCCCAGCTGGTGCGGGCGTGGGAGGCGGTGCGCCCGACCGAGGCGAGCGTCGAGTTCGCGCTGACGTTGAAGGTGAAAGAGGGACGGCTGACGGGTCTGCTGGTCAGCGGCGGTGCCGAGGGCTCGCTGAAGGTCACGCTGACGTGGAGTCGGGAGACGGGCTCGAAGGCGGGCGCTGAGATCGCCGGATGACGTCCATGGGGAGCTCGGTGGTCGACATCCGGGTGGACACGGCGGCGTTGCGGTCGTTCGTGGTCCGGGTTCGCGGTGCTGACGGGCGCGTGCTCGGCTCGGGTGTGCTCGTCGCGCCGGGCTGGGCCCTGACCTGCGCTCACGTGGTGGCCGGTCGCGACGGCGTGGTCCTGGACCGGGTCGGCGCCGCGGGGAGCTGGGCGGCGGTCGTGACCCTGCGTTCGGCCCCGGTGCGCGGCGACGGCCTGTGGCCCTTTCCCGACCTCGCCCTGCTGCGGTTCGACCCGGCCGGCCGGGCCCATCCGATCGCGCCGCTCGACGTGGCGGTCTGGCCCGACCGGGCGGGCCGCGAGCCGGTGCTGACCGACGACACGGTGATCGGATGGGGCTTTCCCCGGCGCGAGGAAGGCCACGATCCGCCCGGTTCGCCGGCGTCCTTCGTGGTGGAGGGCGTGGAGGGCGACGGTTTCGTCACGCTCAAGGCCGGCGAGGCGCGGCCCGGGCTGAGCGGCGCGCCGCTGGTCTGCCCCCGGGTGCGCACCGTCGTCGGGTTGATGTCCGCGACCCGGGGCACCGGCGTCGAGCTGGGCGGCTACGTGTCGCCGGTGTCCGCGCTGGGCACGCCCGAGCACTTCACCGCGGCCGTGGAGGGCGTCGACGTGTCCGCGACGCTGGCCGAGCTGCTGGCCGCCAACCGCGCGAGCGTGCTCACCGACCGCACGCCGTGGCTGTCGGTGCTCTCCACCGTCGCGCCCGGCGGCCTGGTGGAGCAGCCGTGGACCCAGTTTCGCCGGACGGCGAAGTCCGATCCCGCCGACCTGCTGCGGGCCGACTTCGGGGTCGTCGACTACCTGTTTCGCGACGCCGAGCTGGAACGCGTCCGGCGGCGGTGGTGCGAGACGCCGGACCGGTTCGGTGTGCTTGTCGTGCGCGGCGTCGGCGGGTCCGGCAAGACGCGGTTCGCCATCCAGCTGTCCCGCCGGATGATCCGGCGCGGCTGGGTGGCCGGCTGGTTGTCGCTGGCCGACGGGTCGATCCGCGACGACGCCCCGGTCCTGGCCGCCCCGGTGCCGCGGCTGCTCGTCGTCGACTACGTCGAGGCGATCGACCCGCAACGGCTCGCCACGGTCGTGACCCGGCTCGCCGGGTCCGCGAGCGCCCTCGCCCCGGCCCGGCTCGTGCTGGTGACCCGCACCCGCGTCGGTGGGCTCGCCGACCCCCTCGACGCTGTCGGTGAGATCGCCAACGCCCGGGTCAAGCACCTCCTCGACATGGGGCAGGAGTCGGACGAGGCCACCCAGCCGCTGAGCCGGCCGCAGCGCGCCGAGCTGTACCGGACGGCCGTCACCGCGCTGGCGCGGGCGTGGGAGGTGACCGCCGTCCCCTCGGTGGTCGACCTGTCCGACGAGCGGTACCAGTGGCCGCTGGACGTGCTGTTCGAGGCGCTCGACCGGGTCCTGACCGGCGACACGACCGCCGCCCCGAAGTCGACGCCGCCGGTCGAGCGGGTCCTGGTGCACGAGCAGCGCTACTGGGCCGCCACCATGCCCGACGCCGACCCGCACCTGGTCAGCTGGACCGCGGCCGCGGCCACCATCGCCGGCGCCGACACCCCCGACGACGCGCACGCGCTGCTGGCGATCCACCGCGCCCTGCGCGACGGCGACCGGGCCGAGCTGCGCGGGGAGCTCATCGACTGGTGGTCGCAGCTCCAGCCCGGCCCCCGCCACCTCAACCCGTTGCGCCCGGACCGGCTCGGTGAGCACCTCGCCGCCACCGTCCTGCACGACCTCGGCGACGGCGCCGCGCCGGTCGTCGACGACCTGCTCACGCTGCCGTCCGACCGGCAGCTGACCGCGTGCCTCGACCTGCTCGCGCGGGCGAGCGCCAACTCGGCGACGGTGCGGGGGCTGCTGCGGGCCACCGTCCCGCGGCAGCTGCCCGCGCTCGCCACCCGGGCGCAACGGGCCGCCGACCCGGCCCGCGGCGGGACCGTCGACCGCAGCGTCGCCGACAGCGTGCTGCGGCACGTCACCCCGGAGGTCCTCGCCGCCATCGCCGAGCCCGGCGATTCGTCACCCGACCGCCGCGAGGCGGCCACCGCCTGCACCGTGCTGAGCGACCTGGCGCGTGACGCCGGACGTTCCGAGGAGTCGCGACAACTCGCCATCACCGCCCTCGCCATCGACCGCGTGCTCGCCGACGCCCACCCCGACGACCCGGCGTACCGGCGCGACACCGCGGTCGACTACCTGCGGCTGGCCGACCTCGACCGGGACGCCGGGCGGCGGGACGCGGCGGCGGAGGGCTACCGGCGCGCGCAGGCGATCTACCAGGAGGTCGCGGATCTGGTCCCGGGCAACCCGAGCTACCAGCGCAGTGTCGGGATCGTGCTGGAGCGGTTGGCCGACCTGGACGGCGACGCCGGTCGCCGGGACGCGGCGGCGGAGGGCTACCGGCGGGCGCAGGCGATCTACCAGGAGGTCGCGGACCTGGTCCCGGGTAACCCGAGCTACCAGCGCAGCGTGGCGATCATGGTGCACCGGCTGGCGGACCTCGACCGGGACACCGGCCGCCGCTACCTCGCCGTCGAGGGCTACCGGCGCGCGCAGCGGATCTACCAGAGGGTGGCCGACCTGGTGCCGGGCAACCCCACGTACCGGCGAGACGTGGCGATCGTGTTGCAGCGGCTCGCGGACCTGGACCGGGACGCCGGCCGAAGGGACGTGGCCGCCGCCGACTACCGGCGGGCGCTGCGGGTCTACCAGGAGGTGGCGGACCTCGACCGGGGCAACCCCACGTACCGGCGGGACGTGGCGATCGCGCTGGAGCGGCTGGCCGACCTGGAGCGGGACGGCGGGCACCGGGAGGCCGCGGCGGAGGGCTACCGGCGCGCGCAGGCGATCTACCAGGAGGTCGCGGACCTCGACCCGGGCAACCCGAGCTACCGCCGCAGTGTGGCGATCTCGCTGCAGCGGCTGGCCGACCTGGACCGGGACGCCGGCCGGCGCGACGCGGCCGCCGAGGGCTACCGCAGCTACCTGGCGACCGCGCAGCAGGTGGCCGACCTGGATCCGGGCAACCCGAGCTACCGCCGCAGCGTGGCGATCGCACTGGAACGGCTCGCCGGCCTCGACGGGGACGCCGGGCGCCGGGACGCGGCGGTGGAGGGCTACCGGCGGGCGCAGCGGATCTACCAGGAGGTCGCCGACCTGGATCCCGGCAACCCCACCTACCGGCGCAGCGTGGCGATCGTGCTGCAGCGGTTGGCCGACCTGGATCGCGACGTCGGTCGACGCGACGTGGCCGCCGAGGGATACCGGCGGGCGCAGGAGATCTACCAGGAGGTGTCCGACCTCGACCCGGGTAACCCCACCTACCGGCGGGACGTCGCGATCGTGCTGGAGCGGCTGGCCGACCTGGAGCGGGACGGCGGTCGCCGCGACGTGGCCGCCGAGGGGTACCGGCGGGCGCAGGGGATCTACCAGCAGGTGTCGGACCTCGATCCGGGTAACCCCGCGTACCGGCGCGACGTGGGGATCGTGCTGGAGCGGTTGGCCGACCTTGATCGGGACGGCGGGCACCGGGACGCCGCGGCGGAGGGCTACCGGCGCGCGCAGCGGATCTTCCAGGAGGTCGTCGACCTGGATCCCGACAACCCCACCTACCGGCGCGGTGTGGCGATCGCGACGCAGCGGCTCGCCGACCTGGAACGCGACGGTGGAGGTCGGGAGACGGCCGCGGAGGGCTATCGGCGGGCGCAGCGGATCTACCAGGAGGTGGCCGACTCGGATCCGGTGAACCCCACCTACCGGCGAGACGTGGGGATCATGTTGCAGCGGCTGGCGGACCTGGATCGCGACGGTGGGCGCCGGGAGAAGGCCGCCGAGGGTTACCGGCGGGCGAAGGAGATCTACCAGCAGGTGGCGGACATGGACCCGGAGAGCCCCACCTACCGGCGCGACGTGGGGATCGCGCTGCTCCGCCTGGCCGACCTGGACCGGGACGCCGGGCGCCGGGACGCGGCCGCGGAGGGCTACCACGGCTACCTGGCGATCACGCGGCAGGTGGCCGACCTGGACCCGAGCAACCCCACCTACCGGCGGGACGTCGCGATCGCGCTGGAGCGGATGGCCGACCTGGACGGGGACGTCGGTCGGCGGGACGCGGCGGCGGAGGGCTACCGGCGCGCGCAGGTGATCTACAAGGAGGTGGCCGACCTCGATCCGGGCAACCCCACCTACCGGAGGGACGTGGCGATCTCGCTGCTCCGCCTGGCCGACCTGGACCGCGACGGCGGGCGCCGGGACGCGGCCGCGGAGGGCTACCGCGGCTACCTGGCGACCGCGCGGCAGGTGGCCGACCTGGATCCCGGCAACCCCGGCTACCTGCGGAGCGTGGGGATCGCGCTGGAGCGGTTGGCGGACCTGGACCGCGACGCCGGTCGCCGCGACGCGGCCGGGGAGGGGTACCGGCGGGCGCAGGGGATCTACCAGCGGGTGGCGGACCTGGATCCGGGCAACCCGAGCTACCGGCGCAGTGTCGCGATCATGTTGCAGCGGCTGGCCGACCTGGACGAGGCCGCCGGCGACCGGGCCGCCGCCACCGAGGGCTACCGCCGCTACCTGGAAGCCGCGCGGCAGGTGAGCGACCTGGACCCGGGCAACCCGACCTACCGGCGCGACGTGGCGATCGCGCTGCTCAGCCTGGCTGACTTCGATCGGGACGCCGGGCGCCGGGAGACGGCCGCCGAACGCTACCGGACCTACCTGGCGATCGTGCGGCACGTGGCCGACCTGGATCCCGGCAACCCCACCTACCAGCGGAGCGTGGCGATCGCGCAGGAGCGCCTCGCCGGCCTCGACCGGGACGCCGGGCGCCTTGACGCGGCCGAGGAGAGCTACCGGCGGGCGCTGCGGATCTACCAGCGGGTGGCCGCGATGGATCCCGGCAATCCCAGCTACCGGCGCAGCGTGGCGGTCGTGTTCACCAACCTCGGAGACCTCGCCAGCGACCTCGGCGACCGCGAGCGGGCCCGCGGCCACTACCTGGAGGCGCTGGCGGTCGACGAGGCCCTTGTCGCCGACCACCCCGACAGCGAGACGTACGCCGCCGACGTCGAGATCGACCGCCGCCGCCTGCGCCGGCTCGACCAGGACTAGACGGATCCAATCCAGAGCTACCGCGATGCCCGTCGTGGTCCAGACCGCTGCTCCCGCGGCCTCACCCGTCCGCCGTTGGTCACGCCGGCCTACGGCCGGCGAGGCAGCAAAATCCCTGCTTTTGCTGCCTCAGACCGCGAGAGCGCGATCGAGGCCACAAAAGCAGGGATCTTGTCGGGATCTTGGTCGGGACGGGGCGGTGCAGGCGGCGGGCGCGCGTCCTCGCCCAAGGCGGGGTCGGGGTGCGGGAGCAGCGGTCTGGACCCAACGCCACGACACGACCGAGCCGGGCCGGCCTCGGTCGCGGACAGTAGCCACCGTGCCGGGCTAACGGGCACCAGGTTCGCGATCTAGAACGGTTATGGCGCTATAGAGTCTTTTGCTTGGTTGGTGGTGGGGTGTTGGTCAAGTGCTGGTTTGGGTGGGTGGTTTGTGGTGGCGGAGGTATTTGTGGGCGTTGTAGGCGGTGGTGAGGGCGAGGATTTCGGTGT
>Ga0081539_10000233_pt1 | contig 130647 bp, 146 predicted proteins | sample TabmetS4T2R2_FD_71023 | JGI IMG/M metagenome (GOLD analysis project Ga0081539, IMG submission 71023) | Tabebuia heterophylla rhizosphere microbial communities from the University of Puerto Rico - S4T2R2 | ecosystem: Host-associated > Plants > Roots > Rhizosphere ... | reverse complement strand
GCGGGGCGCGCCCCGCCGCAGCCAAGCGGGGTCGTAGCGCTCGAGCAAAAAGTGGCCATGATCGGCGAGGTGGCGGCGGGCGGTGGCCACAAATGCGGAACGCACGCCAGGCGCCGGGTGGTTGATGAAATTGCTCGCAAGGAGCGCCACATCAAAGCGTCCGTCCAGCTTCAAGGATTCGATATCGGAAAGCACCCGCGAGGCGCCGTCGGGCACCACTGAGAGCATCTCTGGCGAATTATCGACGGCCGTGACGCGTGTACCCCATTCGAGCAGCCGCCGCGTTAACCGTCCAGTTGCGCAGCCGAGCTCGAGGACCCGCGTGCCCGCATGAAACAGAGCCCGGAAATCTTCCAGCTCGCCGAAGTAGGGCACCTGGCGATACACCTCGACGGAGCAGCCGTCCGAGGCCTGGGCTCCCGGGCCGGAGCCTGAGAACCGAAAGCTCACACCTTGAAGCCGTGCTCGCGGAACCAGCGCGCCGCGCCCGGATGCAGCGGCACATCGCGCGGCGTCGCTTCCGTTTCCTCGCCAAGCGCGCCGATGCCTTTGAACGGCGCCCACTGGTTGAAGTTCTCCCATACGATCTCTTCCTTGCGCGCATTGATCGCGTCGACGAGCTTGTAGGCATCCTCGTCCGGGAGGTCAGTGCGCGCATAGAGCGGCCATGCGCTGTAGTCGAGGCAGGCGTGGTCCGCCTCGAGGCCGCGGTAAAGACCCTTCGGCATCACCACGCGGCGCCAGCCGATCTCGGCGAGCTGCTTGAAAGTGTCCGGCTCGAGCGTGAGCGGGCGATAGCCATGCGCCAGCGCATGCTCGAGCCACAGCGCCAGCCCCTCATCGAAGATCGCGTCCACCGTGCCCTCGGCGATCGCTTGCAGGCGCCGCGCGTCGCCCGGGCCGCCGTTCAGCTGCAGGGTGCCGCCCCAGCTTTCCATGTCGGCGAGCGAATACCCGTAGAGGCCGAGCACCTGGTTGATGAGATCGCGCGTCGAGTGCGTCGGGTCCTCGCGTGTAGAAAGACGAAGCGGGATGCGCTTCGCCTTTACGTCGGCGAGCGATTTGAGGCCAAGCCGCGGGTGCAGCGCAAAGACGAAGCGGTCCCAGGAGGGATAGTTGGCGACGATGCAGAGCGGCAACGGCTCCTTGAACAGGCCCTTGCCGCGCACCGCCTGCGTCAGCATCGCGGACGGATTGACGATCGCCGCGTCGAGCTCGCGCCGCGCCACGGCGTGCGCGAGGATCGGCGAACCGCAAGACATGCGCAGCTTCGGCTTGTAGCGATCGCCCGAGCCCGAGCCGACGGTGATGCAGATGTCGCGGTTGCCGGTATACGGCTCTTTCGGATCGCCGGCGATGTGCAGGCCGATTTCCCAGAGAAATTTGGCGCGGATGAAGTTGGCGCCCTTCGGCAGCGGTTCCATATGGCTCGTTCCTCTTCAGCGGCTTCTGCGTTCGTTAAACGCGAATGGGAGGCGTCAAATCCTCGGGGCGGTCGATGTCGCGTATGACGCCGGGATCGCCGACAGGAATCTTCAGGAGCTCGCGCTCATGCGCCGCGAGAAGCTGCCGCGCGCCTTCATCCCCGCCGAGCGCGATGAGCTGCTCATAGTAACGACCGGCGATGCCGACGGGATGGCCACGCCGCGCGCGAAAGTAGGGGGCGGCGAGCGGCGCGCCCTTGGTGAGAGCCTCGCGCACCGCGGCGATGGTGGTGGGACGCACGAACGGCATGTCCGCGAGCGCCACGATATAGCCGTCCGTCGGCCCCGCGGCGCGCGTGGCGCAGGCGAGGCTGGCGCCCATGCCTTCGGCGGCGTTCTCGCAAACGACCGTCTCGCATCCGTCGGCGGCGAAGATGGAACGCATCTCGGTGCTGCGCACGACGACCAGCACTCGCGCGAGCTCGCTCTTCAGGTTGCGCGCCGCCTGCACGGCGATCGGCACGCCGTGCGGCAGCGCATGGCGCAGCTTGTCGGAGCCAAAGCGCGAGGCAGAGCCTGCCGCGAGCAGCAGGCCGGTGATGTTCAAGTCGGCTGCTTGACCTCGCACGCCGAGGCGTCGAAGCGCCGCTCGGGCTTCGCCGCCCAGCTGGGCTCGGCGACGCCATGGCGCACCGCGGTCATCTCCGCGAGGATCGCCACCGCGATCTCGGGCGGCGTCTTCGAGCCGATGTACAGACCGACCGGCCCGCGCAGCCGCGCGATCTCATCGGCCGAGAGGTCGAACTCCTGCAGGCGCTCGCGGCGCGCGTCGTTGTTCTTCTTCGAGCCGATGGCGCCGACGTAGAAGGCGGCGGACTTCAGCGCTTCCATGAGCGCGAGGTCGTCGAGCTTCGGGTCATGCGTCAGCGCTACCAGCGCGCTGTGGCCGTCGAGCTGCAGCTCGCGCACGATGTCGTCGGGCATGCCGCGATTGATCGGCACGGACTGGAGATCCCAGCTGTTGGCGTATTCCTCGCGCGGATCGATCACCACCACGTGGTAATCGAGCATGCGCGCCATCTCGGCGAGGTAGCGCGTCAGCTGGCCGGCGCCAATCAGCACCAGGCGCCAGCGCGGACCATGCACCGCGGAGAGGACGCGGCCGTCGAACTCGAGCACGTCCTGCCAGCGCCCCGGTTCCAGCGTGGCGCGGCCGCTGTCCATTTCCAGGCGACGGCGCACGAGCTGCTGCTCGCCGATCTTCTGCAAGAGCTCGGCGATGCCGCTTTTGTCCGAGAGTGGCTCGACGACCAGCTGCAGGGTGCCACCGCAGGGCAGTCCCCACCGTGTCGCTTCCTCATTGGTGACGCCGTAGGTGACAAGCTCGGGCTTGGCTGCGCGCGCGAACTTCTCTTTCACCTTCTCCACGAGGTCGTCCTCGACGCAGCCGCCGGACACGGAGCCGGTGATCTGGCCATCGTCGCGAATCGCCACCATCGCCCCCACCGGGCGCGGCGCAGAACCCCATGTTTTCACGATCGTGCCGAGCGCGACCGCGCGGCCCTGCTTGCGCCACGCTTCCGCCGTTCGCAGTACTTCGATATCGACGCTATCCATACGGAAATGTTATCGCAACCCGGCAGCCGCGATTCCCAGATGAGGCCCCCATTGCATCCGTAATGGAAATGGTCGCGCCGTGGCCGGCAGCGATCTCGCGCACGATGGCGAGGCCGAGTCCCGAGCCGGTGCCCGGCGTCCCCGGCACGCGGTAGAAGCGCTCGAGCACGCGCTCGCGCTCGGGGGCGGGGATGCCGGGGCCGTCGTCCTCCACCTCGAGAAACGAGGAGGTGCCGTTGCGGCCCGTACGCACGGTGACGTGACCACCGCGGTGCGAATACTCGATCGCGTTGTGCACGAGATTGGCGAGCGCTTCGCGCAGCAGAAACGCGTCGCCCTGTACCGGTGCCCATGCGAGCTCGAAGCCGAGGTCGACGTCGCGCGCGAGCGCCTGGTGCACCCACGCGTCTGCCTCGCTCTCCGCGAGCGACTTGAGATTGAGCTCGGCGGCATTGCCACGCGCGCCCGGCTCAGCGCGCGCGAGCGCGAGCAGCTGGTTGGCGAGGCGCGCGGTGCGGATCGTCGCCTGATGCACCTGCTCGAGCTCCGAGCGCACCTCGGTCGGCACCGGTTTCGCAAGCGCGAGCTCCGTGTGCGCCTGCAGACCGGCGAGCGGCGTGCGCAGCTGATGCGCGGCGTTGGCGAGGAAGCGCTGCTGATTGCGGCTCGCCTGCGCCACTTCCTCGAGCAGGCCGTTCAGCGCGCTCACCAGCGGCCGCGTCTCGTCGGGCGTGCCGGCGGCGTCGATCGGCCGCAGGTCACCCGGCGAGCGCGCCTTGATCTCGTCCGAGAGCCGCGCGAGCGGCCCGAGGCCGCGCTTGACGCCGAACCAGACGATGGCGAGCGTCGCGAACGCGATCAGCATCTCGGGCAGCAGCGAGGAAAAGAGAATGTCGCGCTGCAGGCGCTTGCGCTTCACGGTGGTCTCGGCGACCAGCACGCTGCACGACTGCGAGCCGCACTGCGCGGGCAGCGCCACCGCGCGCACGTTCTGCCCTTTGTAGGCGGCGTCGTACGCGAGGAAACCGTCTTTCCAGTCGCGATCGGCAGGCGGCCCGGGCAAGCCCTCGTCGCCGGCGATCTCCTCGCCGCTCGGGCCGAGCACGCGGTAATAGATCGAGTCGTAGCTGTCGCGGCGCAGGACCTGATCGACCTGTACCGGCAGCTCGAGCCGATAGCCCTGCTCGCTCGCGCGGATGTACGTGCCGAGCGACACGCCGACATCGATCAGCCCCTGGTCATAGGCGGCGGTCGCCGGCTCGATCGACGGGTAATAGGCGACGAGCGCGCCGAGAACGAGAAGCGCGGCGACCGGCGGGAGCAGCATCCGCAGGAGGTGCGCGCGGAGGCTGCGGGCCGGCATCGCTAAAGGCTCACGTCAGTTCGCGGCGCCTTTGTACTCTTCGAGCATGTAGCCGAAGCCGCGCACCGTGCGGATCTTGATGCCGGCGGGCTCGAGCTTCGAGCGCAGGCGTGACACGTACACTTCGATCGCGTTGGGCGAAAGATCGTCGCCCCAGCCGGCGACCGCCTGGATGATCGCTTCCTTGGAGACGATCTTCTCCACCTTGCCGAGCAGCACCTCGAGCACCGCCCATTCGCGCGCCGCGAGCTCAAGCGGCTCGTTGCGCAGGAACGCCCGCCGGGCGACCGTGTCGAGGGTCAGCGGCCCGTGCACGATGCGCGGGCCGCCATGCGCCTGCGAGCGGCGAAGAAGCGCGCGCACGCGCGCGGTGAGCTCGGGCATGGCGAATGGCTTGATCATGTAGTCGTCGGCGCCGAGATCGAGCCCGCGCACCCGGTCTTCCACCGCGTCGCGCGCCGTCAGCACCAGCACCGGCATCGGTCCGCCCTTGTCGCCGCCCGCCGCGCGCAGCCGCCGCAGCACCTCGAAGCCGTCCATCTGCGGCAGGCCGATGTCGAGGATGACGAGGTCGAAGCGCTCCTGCGCCGCAGCGAGCACCGCCTGCTCGCCGCGCGACGTGACGTCCACGGCGTGACCCTCGGCTTCGAGGATGCGGCGCAGCCCCGTGGCGAGCGGCGCGTCGTCTTCTACGATGAGCAATCTCAAGTTGGGAAATGCTACGATTTCCCTCCCCCGTAATGCAATCCCGAGCAGAGGAGAGCCGCATGTCGGTCAAGGTATCTATGAAGGTCAACGGGAAACCCGTCTCGGCGGACATCGAGGAGCGCACGCTCCTCGTCTCGTTCATTCGCGAGAACCTGCGCCTTACCGGCACGCACGTCGGCTGTGACACGGCGCAATGCGGCGCCTGCACCGTGCACATGAACGGCAGAGCGATCAAGAGCTGCTCGATCGTCGCCATGCAGGCCGAGGGCGCCGACATCCTGACGATCGAAGGCGTCGCCCACCCGGACGGTACCTTGCATCCGATGCAAGCGGCGTTCAAGGAGAACCATGGCCTGCAGTGCGGCTTCTGCACTCCGGGCATGGTGATGAATGCGCTCGACTTCGCAAGACACCACCCGAGCCCGACCGAGCAGGAAGTGCGCGAGAGCCTCGAAGGCAATCTCTGCCGCTGCACCGGGTATCACAACATCGTCAAGAGCATCATGGCCGGCGCGCGCGCTATGGCCGCTTCGAAATAATGGGAGAACGCCATGACCACTTCGCTCATCGGCGCGCGTGTTCCCCGTAAGGAAGACTATCGCTTTCTCACCGGCGCCGGCCAGTACACGGATGACGTAGCGCTGCCCGGCCAGACATACGCCGCGTTCGTGCGCTCGCCGCATGCGCACGCCAATATCCGCCGCATCAACATCGACAAGGCGAAGCGCGCGCCAGGCGTCATCGCCATCTATAGCGGCGACGAGCTCGCCGCCGCGAAAGTCGGCGGCCTGCCGTGCGGCTGGCTGATCACCGACGTCAACGGCCAGCCGATGAAGGAGCCGCCATACCCGTCGCTTGCTCAGGGCAAGGTGCGCCATGTCGGCGAGCGCGTCGCGGTGGTGATCGCCGACACCGCGGCGCAAGCGCGCGACGCCGCCGAGCTGGTGGAAGTCGATTACCAGCCGCTGCCCGCGGTCGTCTCCGCGGCGAAGGCGAAGAGCGGCACGGCGATTCACGAGATCGCGCCGGACAACACCTGCTACGTCTGGGCGCTCGGCGACAAGAACGCGGTTGACGCCGCGTTTGCCAAGGCCGCGCATGTGACGAAGCTCGACTTCGTCAACAACCGCTTGGTGCCCAATGCCATTGAGCCGCGCGCGGTGAATGCCGTTTATTCGCGCGCGGACGACAGCACCACGCTCTACGTCGCAAGCCAGAACCCGCACGTCGAGCGGCTGCTGATGACCGCGTTCGTGCTTGGCCTGCCGGAAACGAAAGTCCGGGTGGTCGCGCCCGATGTGGGCGGGGGCTTCGGCTCGAAGATCTACCTCTACGCCGAGGACGTCGTCTGCACCTGGGCAGCGCGGCAGCTTGCGCGGCCGGTGAAGTGGACCTCCGACCGCTCGGAAGCGTTCGTCTCGGATGCGCACGGTCGCGACCATCTGACGGTGGCGGAGCTCGCGCTCGACAAGGACGGCAAGTTCCTGGCGATGCGCGTGCGCACCACCGCGAACCTCGGCGCCTATCTCTCGACGTTCGCCTCGTGCATCCCGACGATCCTCTACGCCACGCTGCTCGCCGGCCAGTACACGACGCCGCAGATCTATTGCGAAGTCACCGCGGTATTCACCAACACCACACCGGTGGATGCCTATCGCGGCGCCGGCCGGCCGGAGGCGACCTACGTCGTCGAGCGGCTGGTGGAAACGGCGGCGCGCGAGATGAAGATGGACCCGGCGGAGCTGCGCAGAAAGAACTTCATACGCCAGTTCCCCTACCAGACGCCGGTCGCGCTCTGCTACGACACCGGCAATTACGAAGCGACGCTCAGCGCTGCGATGAAGATCGCCGACGTCGCCGGCTTCAAGGAGCGGCGCGAGCAATCGCAGCGCCGAGGAAAGCTGCGCGGCCTGGGCTACGCCTGCTACATCGAGGCGTGCGGCATCGCGCCCTCGAACGTCGCCGGCAGCCTCGGCGCGCGCGCGGGCCTCTTCGAGGCGGGCGAGATCCGCGTTCATCCGACCGGCACGGTGACGGTGTTCACCGGCTCGCATCAGCACGGACAAGGCCATGAGACGACCTTTGCACAGGTCGTCGCCGATCGGCTCGGCCTCGGCATCGAGCAGGTCGAGATCGTGCACGGCGACACGTCGAAGGTGCTCTTCGGCATGGGCACCTACGGCTCGCGCTCGATCGCGGTCGGCGGCACGGCGATCGTAAAGGCGCTGGACAAGATCGTCGCCAAGGGCAAGAAGATCGCCGCGCATCTCCTGGAAGCGTCCGAGGGCGACATCGAGTACGAGCGCGGCGCGTTCAAGGTCGCGGGCACGGACAAGAAGAAAACCTTCGGCGAGGTGGCGTTCGCGGCCTATGTGCCGCACAACTATCCGCTCGATAAATTGGAGCCCGGGCTGAACGAGAACGCGTTCTACGACCCGGCCAACTTCACCTTCCCGGCGGGAAGCTACGTCTGCGAGGTCGAAGTGGACCGCGAGACCGGCGCGAGCTCGATCGTCGCCTTCACCGCCGTCGATGATTTTGGCAAGGTGATCAATCCGATGATCGTCGAAGGCCAGGTGCACGGCGGCCTCGCGCAAGGCATCGGCCAAGCGCTCACCGAGCGCACCGCCTACGACGACGATGGCCAGCTGCTCTCGGGCACGCTCTCCGACTATTGCATCCCGCGCGCGAGCGATCTGCCGCTCTTCAAGCTCGATCTGCGCGAGACGCCCTGCACGCACAATCCGCTCGGCGTGAAGGGCTGCGGCGAGGCGGGCGCGATCGGCGCCCCGGCCGCGGTGATGAACGCGATTACCGACGCCCTCGGCGTCAAAGACGTACCCATGCCTGCCACGGCGCAGAACGTGTGGCGGGCGATGATCAGCGCCTAGGAGAACACCATGCACGCATTCCAATACCATCGGCCGGCAAGCACCAAGGACGCGCTCGCGCTCGGCAAGCAGAAGGACGAAGGCAAGTACCTCGCCGGCGGCCAGAGCCTGGTGCAGGCGATGAAGCTGCGCCTCTCGTCGCCGTCGGACCTGATCGATCTCGGCACGATCAAGGAGCTGACCGGCATCCGCGTGAGCGGCAACGCGGTCGAGATCGGTGCCATGACGCGCCACGCGGAGGTCGCCGGCTCGGCGGAGGTGAAGCGCGCCATTCCCTCGCTCGCCGCCATGGCGGCACTGATCGGCGACCGGCAGGTGCGCCACCTCGGCACGCTCGGCGGCTCGCTCGCGAACAATGATCCGGCCGCCGACTATCCGGGCGCCGTGCTCGCGCTCAACGCAACCGTGATCACCGACCGGCGCAAGATCGCCGCCGATCAGTTCTTCAAGGGCCTCTACGAGACGGCGCTCGAGCCGGGCGAGCTGATCAGCGCCGTATCGTTCCAGGCGCCCAAGCGCGGCGCCTACCAGAAGTTCCGCAACCCCGCGTCGCGCTTCGCGCTCGTCGGCGTCTATGTCGCCGATTTCGGCTCGGGCAACGTGCGCGTCGGCGTCACCGGCGCCGGCCCCTGCGCCTTCCGCCAGACCGAGATGGAAAAGGCGCTCACCGCCAAATTCGCGCCCGAAGCAGTGGCCAACATCAAGGTGAAGCCGGAGGGGCTGAACAACGATCTGCACGCTTCACCCGAGTATCGCGCGCATCTCATCACGGTGATGTGCAAGCGCGCGGTCGAGCAGGCGCTGAAGTAGATCTTCCGGGCATAAAAAAAGCCCGCCGCGGGCGGGCTTTTTTATTGGCCGAATGACTCAGTGCGACTTGGTGCGCGACTGCTCGGCGCGCGCCTGGCCGATCGCCGTCTTGACGTGCTTCTTCTCTTCCGGCGGCGGGAGCACCGCTTTCATGCCGAGCGCCTGCATCGAGAGCTCGCGCATCCAGCCCTTCGAGTGGTAGTAGTGCTCGTCTTCCTGGTCCTCGACTTCCTTGAACGCATCCTTCAGCGCCTTGGCCTCGGCGCCTGTCATCTTCTTCCCGACCTCGCCGATCAGCTGCCAGTTGGAGTGATCCTTCTCCTCGGCGAGCACCACGCACTCGGCGGCGACGCATTCGGCCTGCGCCGGGTCGCCCGCGCCGAGCGCAGCTTCCATCGCCGCGACAAGTGAGGCACCCATGTCGTGCACGATCTTGCGACCGGGCGTTTGCTCCTCGGCGTCCAACTGCATCTGTGAGCACACGTCTTGTAGGATTTGCACGTGCCGCTCGGTTTCCTGGTGATACTTCTCCCACTCCTCTTTCAGGTCCTCGTTCTGCGCACACTTGAGCGCCGTCTCGTAGATCTTGACGCCGCCCATCTCATGCTCGAGCGACTGCAGGATCAGCTCCTTGATCATTCGCATTTCCATGGAAACCTCCGGATCGTTTGGCTTAGCGCTGGAGGCAGCAAACGGCGTGCCGCTCAGTCGAGGATTTCGTCGGAGCGCAGGAAAAGGTCGGGCGGGATGACGAGCTTCAGCGCGCGCGCGGTCTTGCGATTGATCACGAGCTCGAACTTCGTCGGCCGGTCGATGGCGAGCTCGCCGGGCTTCGCGCCCTTCAGAATCTTGTCGACATAGCTCGCGGCGCGGTAATAGAGGTTGGGATAGTAGACGCCGTAGGAGAGCAGCCCGCCCGACTCGACGAAGGTGCGCGCGACGAACGCCGCAGGCAGCCGCTGGCGCAGCGTGAAGTCGACCACCTGGTTCGCGTTTGCCTGCGTCAGCGCATCGACGCCGACGATCAGGCTGTCGATGCCGGCCTTGACCGCGGCATCGAGTCGCGCATCGAGCTCTTCGGCCTTGCGCACATCGATCATCTCGACCTTGAGCTTGAGGTCGGGTGCGGCCGCCTCAATGGCCTTCCAGATGGCGAGCGACGCGGGGTTGTCGGGACTGACGAGCGCCCCCAGACGCTGGATGCCGGGCGCGAGCGCCTTGAGCAGCTCCATGCGCTTCGCACCCAGCTCATTCACCTGGCTGGTGAGGCCGGTGACTTGGCCGCCGGGCTTCTCGAGGCTCGCGGCGAGCTTCGCTTCGACGAAGTCCGCGACCGCGGAAGCGACCACCGGGATGCCGCTCTCGGTGTCGCGCGCGGCGAGCGTCGCCGGCGTGCCGCGCGTGAGGAACAGATCGACGCCCTGCTTGGCGAGCTCGCCCGCAAGAACGGAAAACCGCTCGGCGCGCCCCTCGGAGGAGCGGTAAAGCACGAGGTAGGTCCGCCCTTCCTCATGACCGAGCTCCTTCATGCCGCGGTGGAACTCGCCGAGATTGAAAGCCGACGCGGCGATCGGCACCGCCTCCAGCATGCCGATGCGATAGAGCTTCGCCGCGGGCTTTTCCTGACCCGCGAGCGGTGCCGCAGCGAAAGCGAGCGCACTGGCGAGGAAGCGGCGTCGCGACTTCACGGTGAATCGATGGTACGCCCGCTCGCGTGAACCGGGGTGGCGATCCGCGCTCAAAACCGCCAAAATGCCCCTCTTTCAGCCGCTTCTCCATGCCCGCGCCTTTCCCGCAGTCGATCGATGACACGCAGGCCCTGCTCGCCTCCGGCGAGTACGTGGCCGACCGCAGTCTCGCCACCTCGCTCTTCCTAGCGCTCGCCATGCGGCGGCCGCTGTTCCTCGAGGGCGAGGCGGGCGTCGGCAAGACCGAGATCGGCAAGGTGGTGGCGCAGGCGCTCGGACGCGAGCTGATCCGCCTGCAGTGCTACGAGGGGCTGGACATCGCGCAGGCGGCCTACGAGTGGAACTATTCGCGCCAGATGATCGAGATCCGCCTGGCGGAGGCCGCCGGCGTGAAGGACAAGGCGCAACTGGGCTCGCAGATCTACTCCGACGAGTTCCTGGTGAAGCGGCCGCTCGCGCGGGCGTTGGAAGGGGATTCCCCGGTGCTGCTGATCGACGAGCTCGATCGCACGGATGAGCCCTTCGAAGCGTATCTGCTGGAGGTGCTTTCCGACTGGCAGATCACCATCCCCGAGATCGGCACGCTCAAGGCGAAGGAGCCGCCGATCGTCATCATCACGTCCAATCGCACGCGCGAGATTCACGACGCGGTAAAGCGGCGCTGCTTCTATCACTGGGTCGATTATCCGGACGCCCGGCGCGAGCTCGAGATCCTGCGGCGCAAGGCGCCGAAGGCCGCCGACTCGCTCTCCCGGGAAGTCGTGGCCTTCGTGCAGCGGCTGAGGAAGGCCGAGCTCTTCAAGCTCCCCGGGGTCGCCGAGACCATCGATTGGGCAAACTGCCTGGTGGCGCTCGATCGCGTGGCGCTCGACCCCGAGACGGTGAACAATACGCTCGGCGTGCTCCTCAAGTACCGCGACGACCTCGAGCGCGTCGCGGGCGAGGAAGCCGAGCGCCTGGTGGCCGAAGCGCGCTCGGGGGCAGCATTACAGGCGTAACAAAGAACGGGCATTGTTTTTACTTTGGATGACTGAGTGGGCGCGTCCAACTTCCTGCGCAAGCTGATCGGCGGCGGCGGGCGCTCCGGCATCGACCGGCGCACCGAGGACCTGCTTTCGCTCGCGACGGCGCTCCTTGCCGAAAGCGGCGAATACGCGAGCATCGCGCTCGCGCGCGATGCGCTCGCCGCCTATCAGGCGCTCGACGAGCGCGCGCGAGCCGAATTCTTCGATGTGCTGGCGCGCGACTATGGCGTCGCGGTGCAGCTCGTCAGCCGTGCCGCCGCGGCCTACCAGGCCGACCCCTCGGCCGAGAACCTCGTTCGGCTGCAGCAGGCGGTCGACTCGCCGCGTCAGGAGTTCTTCCGGCGCCTCAACATGGCCACGGGCGGCACGGCAGCGCTCGTCGCCATGCGAAGCGAGGTGCTGAAGGGCCTGCGCGCGCATCCGGAATGGAAGCTGATCGACACCGATCTCATGCATCTCCTGCGCTCGTGGTTCAACCGCGGCTTCCTGCGGCTCGAGCGCATCGACTGGCACACGAGTGCCATGGTGCTCGAGAAGCTGATCCAGTACGAGGCGGTGCACGCGATCCAGGGCTGGCGCGATCTGCGCCGGCGGCTGGAAGCCGACCGGCGCTGCTTCGCCTTCTTCCATCCGCAGCTTCCCGACGAGCCGATCATCTTCATCGAGGTGGCACTGACGCGCGGCATGAGCTCGCAGGTGCAGCCGCTGATCGACATCCGCTCGCCGGTCGGCGACCCGGCCGAGGCGGACTGCGCCATGTTCTACTCGATCACCAACTGCCAGGAGGGCCTGCGCGGCATCTCGTTCGGCAATCAGCTGATCAAACAGGTGGCCGAGGACCTGAAGCGCGAGTTCCCGCATCTGCGCCGCTTCGCCACCCTCTCGCCGATACCGGGCTTTCGCCGCTGGCTCGCATCGGCGCCGCTCGAAGGCGAGGACAAGGCGCTCGTCGAGCGGCTCGAAGACCCGGCGTGGCACCTCGGCGAGATCCCCGAGGGCCTCGAGAAGCTGCTGATGCGCCTTTGCGCGTACTACCTCCTGAAAGCGAAACAGGGCGCGGAGCCGCTCGACCCGGTGGCACGCTTCCACCTCGGCAACGGCGCGGCGCTCGAGCGCCTCAACTGGATGGGAGACTCCTCCGAATCGGGCATGCAGCGCTCCGGCGCCATGATGGTGAACTACGTCTACTGGCTGGACGAAGTCGAGAAAAACCACGAGCGCTATTTCCGCGACCACGAGATCGTCGCCTCGCCGGCGGTTGAGCGCCTCGCCAAAGAATGCCCGTTAGCCGCGGCCAAGCCGCCCGCCCCGAAGCCGACCTGAGGGCCGCCGGCCGCCTCGCCGAGAACGTCATGCACTTCGCGCGGCTCCTGCGCGCTGCGGGGCTGCGCATCGGGCCCGACCGCGTCGTCGACTGCGTGCAGGCGCTCGAGATCGCGGCGCCGCCGAATCACATCCCCAGACGCGAAGACTGGTACTGGACGATGTCGGCGGTGCTCCTTTCGCGCCAGGAGCAGCGGCCCATCTTCGACCAGGCGTTCCAGATCTTCTGGCGCGACCCGAAGCTCGCCGAGCGCATGATGCAGGTGCTGCTGCCGAAGGCGCATGGGCGCGCGGCGAAGCCCGAGGAGCAGCAAAGCCAGCGCCTCACCGATGCGCTCTTCAATCGCAACCGCGAGGACGCCGCCAAGGAGCAGCGCATCGAGCTCGAGGCGCGGCTCACCTTCTCGCCGCGCGAGGTGCTCGCCCGCATGGACTTCGACACCATGTCAGCGGCCGAGCTCGCGGAGGCGAAGAAGCTGATCGCGGAGCTGCGGCTGCCGCTTCCCGAGATCCGCACCCGGCGCTACTACGCGCACCGCGCGGGCCGCCGCATCGACCTCAGAAGCTCGTTGCGAGAAAGCCTGCGCGAAGGCGGCGACATCATCCCGCTGGTGCGCGCGGCGCCGCGCAGGCTCCATCCGCCGCTCGTCGTGCTCTGCGACATCTCGGGCTCGATGAACCCGTACGCGCGCATGTTCCTGCACTTCCTGCACGCCATCACCAACGACCGCGACCGCGTCACGGTGTTCGTGTTCGGCACGCGGCTCACCAACATCACCCGGCAGCTGCGCCACCGCGACGTCGACGTGGCGATGGCCAAGGTCGCCGACGCGATCAAGGACTGGTCGGGCGGCACCCGCATCGGGGCGTCGCTGCGCGAGTTCAACTTCAAATGGGCGCGGCGCACGCTGGCGCAGAACGCCTGCGTGCTGCTGGTCTCCGACGGGCTTGATCGCGAGGCCGGCGAAGGCCTCGGCCAGGAGATGGAGCGCCTGGCTAAGAGCAGCCGCTACCTCGTGTGGCTGAACCCGCTTCTCCGCTACGAGAAATTCGAGGCGCGCCCCGCGGGCGTGCGCGCCATGCTGCCGCACGTCGACCTCTTCCTGCCCGTGCATAATCTGAAAAGCCTCGTGGAGCTCGCGAGGACCCTCAGTCAACCTATGGGTCAACCGATCCGGGAGAACCGTGCATGGAAATGAGCGGCGAGCAGCTCGTCCCCGCCCCGCAGAAGGTCGTGTGGGACGCGCTCAACGATCCTGAAATGCTGAAGGCCAGCGTCCCCGGCTGCGAGTCGATCGAGCGCACCGGCGACAACGAGTACCAGGTGCAGATGGTGGCGCGCGTCGGTCCGGTGAGCGCCAAGTTCAAGGGCAAGCTCACGCTCTCCGACGTGAAGCCGCCCAATTCCTATGCCATCGCCTTCGAAGGCCAGGGCGGCGCCGCCGGCTTCGCCAAGGGCGGCGCGCAGGTGCGCCTCGCGCCCGACGCGGACAAGACCAAGCTCAGCTACGACGTAAGAGCGAGCGTCGGCGGCAAGCTCGCGCAGATCGGCTCGCGCCTGGTTGACGCGGCGGCGAAGAAAGTCGCCGACGACTTCTTCCGCAACTTCAACGCCAAGGTGGGCGCGGCGCAGGGCGCGCGCGACAAATCGGAAGACACCACCGTGGTGCTCGCGCCGCCGCCCAAGGAAGCGAAGGAGCACGACGAGCACGGCCAGCCGATCAAGCGCGATCCGGACCTGCCCGACGTCTCGAAGAACACGCTCATGGTGTTTGCCGCCGGCGCGCTGGTGGTCTTCGCCGTCGCGCTCTACGCGCTCCTGCACTGAATACCGCGCTGCTCTTCCGTGACGACCCTTACCTTCGCTCGTGCGAAGCGACCGTCGTCGCCGTGCACGGCGATGCGATAGAGCTCGACCGTACTGTCTTCTATCCGCTCGGCGGCGGCCAGGCGGGCGATACTGGCACGCTCGGCAAGTGGCGCGTGCTCGATACGCGCAAAACGCCAAGTGGCGACGGCGTGCTGCATCTCTTGGCGCCGGGCTACCCGCCGGCGGTGGGAAGCGCGGTGCGGGCGGAGCTCGACTGGGAGCGGCGCCACCGGCTGATGCGCCTGCATACCGCGCTGCATCTGCTTGGCGCCGTGGTGAAGGCGCCGGTCACCGGCGGGCGCATCGCCGAGGACAAGGCGCACCTCGACTTCGACGTCGATATGGCGCGACTCGTGGCTTCGGAAATCGAGGGACGGCTGAACAACCTGGTGCGCGCCGCCGTCGACACGCGCGCCTTGTGGATCAGCGACGCGGAGCTCGATGCGCGCCCCGAGCTCGTGAAGACCATGTCGGTCGCGCCGCCGCGCGGCGAAGGGCGCGTGCGCCTGCTCGAGATCCCGGGCATCGATCTGCAGGCATGTGGCGGAACGCATGTCGCCAACACCGCGGAGATCGGCGCGCTCAAGGTGGTGCGCATCCGCTCGGAAGGAAAGCGCAACAAGCGCGTCACCTTGGAATTGGCGTGAGCGTCCTCGCGCGCATGGACGCCGTGGTGAACGACTTCGCGCGCCGCTGTCGCTGGTTCCGTGAGCCGATCACCAAGGGACGCGCGCGCATGTTCGTGCTGCAGCACCGGCTCAACACGCGCCAGCGCAACTCCGTGCTGAAGCTCAAGGTGGCGACCAACTGTCCGGACTGGGAAACGCGCATGCGCATCATCGGCGCGTGCAGCGAGGAGGTGGTCGCGGACCATGCCCATGGCGGCGGTCGGCCGCACTGGCAGATCCTCGAGGACCTCGGCGTGAAGATCGGCATGCGCCGCGCCGAGATCCAGAAGGCGCGGCCGCTCGCCTCGACCGAGCTTTGCTGGGCGGCGTGGGAAGGGCTGATGGCGAACCGCCACTGGCTGGAAGGCATTGTCGCCAACACCTGCGCCGAACGGGTGAACGTGCCCGGCTACGGCAGTGGCGAGTTGAGGCGACGCGGCTGGTTCGGCCTCGAGCGCCGGCGCTGGGGCGAGCTCTTTCGCCTCGACGATGAGGCGCTGGAATTCTTCGAGCTGCACACCGAAGCCGACATCGAGCACTCGAACACCGGGTGGCGCGCCGTGGAGAAGTTCGCGCGCGAGCTCGGCATGGAAGACGCAGTCGTGGCAGCATGCGAGCGAAATCTCCATGTCTGGGAGCACTACCTGAACGGCATAGCGGCGGCGGGCGATGGCGGCGGACGCTGAGCGGCGCGAGGCAGCGATCCTCTACGCGGAGCTGCGCAACTTCACGCGCCTCTCGGAAGTGCTGCCGCCGCAGAAGGTCCTCGAGCTCGCCAACGAATTCTTTTCCTTCTGCGGCACGGCCGTCACGGCGAACAAGGGCAAGGTGCTCTCGGTGCAGAACGATGCGCTGCTCGCCGCCTTCGCCGCGGCGACGCCGAAGGAATTCGCCGAGCGCGCGCTCAAGGCGGCGCAGGACCTGCAGCGCGAGTTCGGCGTGCTCGGCGAGCAATGGAAGACGCAGTACGGGCTGCCGGCGGCGGTGTCCTGCGCCGTGCATCTGGGCGAAGCGGTGTTCGGCCATGCCGGGCCGATCGGCGCGCAGCAGTTCGTCGCCTTCGGCGATTGCGTCAGCATCGCCGAGCGGCTCGTGCACCGCGCGCGCGCCGGCGAGGTGATCCTGTCGGTCGAAGTGATGAAGGCGCTCGGCCCCGCGGCGCAATCGCTCGGCGCGCAAAAGCTGCCGCCCCTCGAGCTCGGCAAACGCCCGCCGATCCCGCTCTACGGCATCGTCCTCGAGACTCGCCTCGACTTCACCTGATCCCTTAAAAAGGGGTCAGATCAACATTTCCGGAAGAGTCGATAACGCGCAGCCGCGGGACTTATCACGTCCGGCGGAAAAGTTACTCTGACCCCATTTATTCGAGCGCCTGGCGCATCGCTTGCGCGAGCGACTCCGGCGGGTGGGCGCCGGAGATGCCGAACTTGCGCGCGAAGATGAAAGTCGGCACGGCGTTGATGCCCAGCCGGCGCATTTCTTCCTCGAGCGCCGCCACGTCCTGCGCATGCGCCTGTCCGGGCCAGCCCGACACTTGATGGCGCTCGGCGATGTCCGCGAGGACTGTGGCATCGCCGATGTCCCTCGCCTCCTCGAAGTAAGCGCGAAACAGCGCATCCACCACTGCACCGCTCTTGCCCTGGCGCTGCGCGAGGTCGATCAGCTCATGCGCGCCTCGCGTATTGGGGGTGCGCACGATCCGCTCGAAGCCGAAGTCGATACCGACGCTTCGCCCCTCGGCGGCGACGCGCGCATCGAGCTCGCGCGCGCGCTCGGGCGAGCCGAACTTGGCTTTGCGGTATTCGGCGCGCGGCATGCCGCCTGCCGGCATATCGGGATTGAGCTCGAACGGCAGCCAGCGAAGCTCCGGCTTCACTTCACCTTCGAGGAGCGCGAGCGCCTTCTCAAGACGGCGCTTGCCGATGTAGCACCACGGGCAGATCACATCCGAGGCGATTTCGATCGCGAGTTCTCGCGCCATATAGCTCACTCGGCCTAGTCGTGAAACGGTCGATCGGAGTAACAGTCTCACCGACAGTATGCGCTCGAGCCGCATTCTGTTGTCGGCCACGGTCCTCGCGAGCGCCGTCATCGGCGCGGGCTGTGTCGCGCCGATCCTCGAGTCGCTCGAAGAGCCGCTCGTCTTCCGCCCCAAGACGCTCGACCTGCGTGAAGCGCGGGCGCTGATCCATCCCAACCAGATCGAGGAAGTGCGCCTCACCGTCTCCGACGAGGTGACGCTGCACGGCTGGCTGAAGCGCCCGGCGCACTGGCGTCCCGGCGAGCGCCATCGCCTGGTGATCGTCTATGGCGGCGTTGGCCAGGAAGTGTCCGAGTTCGTGCGCCGTGCCCATGCCACCGGTCCTTGGGGCTGGCTGATGATCAATTACCGTGGCTTCGGGCTCTCGAGCGGCTCGCCCTCGGAGCGCACGGTGCTCGGCGACGCGAAGCGCATCTACGACTGGGCGGCGGCGCAGCCCGACATCGACACGGCCAACATCGTCGTCCTCGGGCGCAGCCTCGGCTCCTACGTCGCGATCACCGTCGCCGCGACGCGCAAGGTGCGCGCCGCCGTCCTGGCCACCCCCTTCGACAGCGCCGCGGCGCTCGGCGAAGAGCACTTCCACTGGCTGCCCTTTCCCTTCGCCCGGTTCATGCAGAGCCGCTACAACCCGGGGCTGATGGCGCCGATGGTCTCAGTGCCGGCGCTCTTTCTTCTCGCCGAGAAGGACGACGTGACACCCGTGAAGAACGGCCTCGCGCTCGCAAGGCGCTGGGGCGGCGCGGTGAAGACGGTGCTTCTGCCCGGACTCGGCCACAATGGCATCGAGCGCTACGAGCAGTTCTGGGGCTCGATCGGCGATTTCCTCGCCACGCTCGACGGGCCCTCGCCGCTCGCTATGAGCTCTTCCGCGCCGGCACCGTCCACAAATAGATAGTGCGGCCGTTCAGCTCGAGCTTGCGCTCGGGCTTCCAGGTGCCCATGTCGAATTGATGCGACACGATGCGCGTGCCGGGCTTGAGCTCGGCCAGTAGCCGCGGCCGCAGCTTCACGTTCAGGTCGGGCAGCAGATAGAGCGTCACCACCGTCGCCTCGCTGAACTTCGCCTTGAAGAGGTCTTCCTGCCGGAACTGCACCAAGTGCGAGACGCCATTCTTCTTGGCATTCTGGTTCGCCTCGGCGATCCGCTGCGGGTCGATGTCGATGCCGGTAGCGCGGATGCCATAGCGCTTGGCGGCGGTGACCGGGATCCGGCCATCGCCGCTGCCCAGGTCGTAGAGCACATCGTCTTTGCCGACCTTGGCGAGCTCGAGCATCTTGTCCACCACCTCCTGCGGCGTCGGGACGAAGATGACATCGGGATGCTGCGTCGTTGCCTGGGGCGCCGCGGCGCCGGCGGCGGCGAAAAGAAGAACGGCCAGGAGTAGTCGCATCGGCGGATTATGCCCGTGCTCCCTTCGGCTTAGTCGCCGGCGATGGTCATCCGGTCGATGAGGATCGATCCGCTCGCGCGCCCGGAGCGCACCAGCACATCGCTGCCCACCGCGACGATGCCCTTGAACATCTCGCGCAGGTTGCCGGCGATCGTGATTTCCTCCACCGGAAACTGGATCTCGCCGCGCTCGACCCAGTAGCCGGCGGCGCCGCGCGAATAGTCGCCGGTGACGGGATTGATGCCGTGGCCGAGGAGCTCGGTGACGAGCAGCCCGCGCCTCATCTTGCGCAGCATGCCGGCGAAGTCGGGCGCCGGTGCCTCGCCACGCCAGCCGAGCACCAGGTTGTGGTGCCCGCCCGCGTTACCGGTGCTCTGCATGCCGAGCTTGCGCGCTCCATAGGTGCCGAGGAAGTAGCCCTGCAGCACGCCCGAGCGCACCACCATGCGCTCGCGTGTTGCAACGCCCTCGTCATCGAAAGGCGTGCTCGCCTGGCCTTGCCGCTCGAACGGTCGCTCCTCGATCGAGACGCTGGGCGCGAATACTTCTTTGCCCAGGCTGTCGACGAGAAAGCTGGTCTTCCGGTAGAGGTTGCCGCCGCTCACCGCGGAGACGAAATGGCCGAGAAGTCCGATGGCCGCCGGCGCCTCGAACAGCACCGGCGCCTGGCAGGTGGCGATCTTGCGCGCGCCCAGGCGCGACGCGGCGCGCTCGGCGGCGTAACGCCCGAGCGAACGCGGATCGGCGATATTCCCCGGCACGCGCGAGCTGGAATACCAGTCGTCGCGTTGCATGAGTCCGCGCTGCTCGGCGATCACCGCGCAGGAGAGGTAGTGGCGCGAGCCGGGATACCCCGCGACGAAGCCGTGGCTGTTGGCGAGCACGAACTGCGACTGCTGCGTCGAGACCGTCGCGCCCTCGGAGTTGCGAATCAACGGCGACGTGGCGAACGCCGCGTCCTCGCAGCGCTTGGCGATGGCGATCGCCTCCTCGGTGCCGAGTTCCCACGGATGAAAAAGATCCAGATCCTTGGGCGATTTCGCTAGCAAGTCAGGTTCCGGCAAGCCAGCGCAGTCATCCTCTGCGGTATGCCGTGCGATCGCCAGCGCCGCATCCACCGTCTGCTCGAGCGCCGCGCGCGAAAGGTCCGAGGTGCTGGCGTGCCCGCGGCGCACGCGCGGCCGCTCGCCGAGGTAGACGGTGACGCCGATCGAGCGGTCGCGGTTGTGCTCGATGGTATCGGGCTTGCCTTTGCGCACCGTCACCGTCAGGCCGTACGCTTCCGACACTTCGCAATCGCAGCCGCTCGCGCCGGCGCGCTTGGCGCGCGTGAGCACCTGCTCGGCCATGTCGCGAAGCTCGGCGCTCGCGAAGGTGAAACCGTGGCGCTTCGGCATGGGGGCGCTATCATAACCGCGATGCACGACGAGCCGGTCAGCAAGACGCGGCGCAAGAAGGAGATGCACGCGCTGCAGGCGCTCGGTGTGGAGCTGGTCGAGCTCGCCGAGTCGCAGCTCGAAGCGCTCGCGCTGCCGGAAGATCTTGCGCAAGCGGTTCGCGAAGCGAAACGCATCTCGAGCCACGAGGGGAAACGGCGCCAGCTGCAGTACATCGGCCGCCTCATGCGCGACGTCGATCCCGAGCCGATCCGCGCGCGGCTCGCGGCGATTTCCGGCCATTCGGCGCAGGAAGCGGCGCGCCACCGGCGCCTGGAAGCGCTGCGCGAGCGGCTGCTGGACGATGACGGCGCGCTCACCGATTATGTCGCGAGCCATGCCGACGCCGATCTGCAGGCGCTGCGCACGCTCATTCGCAATGCTCGGCGCGAGCAGAAGGAAGGCCGGCCGCCGCGCGCCTATCGCGAACTCTTCAGGCTGCTGAAAGCGCTTGAGACTCGAACCGCTGCTGCGGGCTGAGATCACGCTCGCGCCGCCCCAGGAGCTCGGCGACACCCCGCACGGCCGCCGCCGCGTGATCGCCATCACCGGCGGCAGCTTTCGCGGCGAGAAGCTCGCCGGCCGCGTGCTCGCCGGCGGTGCCGACTGGCAGTGCATTCGCGGCGACGATGTCGCCGAGCTCGATGCGCGCTATACGCTCGAGACCGAGGACGGCGCCCTCATCTACGTGCGCAACTTCGGCTACCGCCACGGCCCACCGGAGGTCATCCGCCGCCTGGGCGCCGGCGAGCCGGTCGATCCCTCGCTCTACTACATGCGCACGACGCCGCTCTTCGAGACTGGCGCCGAGCGCTATCGCTGGCTGAACGGCCTGATCTGCGTCGCCACCGGCGCGCGCCGGGCGAGCGCCGTCGAGCTTGAAGTGTTCGCCGTCCAATGACCGAGGAGCTGGTCATCGGCCTCGTCTCGATCAGCGACCGCGCCTCGGCCGGCGTGTACAGGGACGAGGGCATCCCGTCGCTCAAGGAGTGGCTCTCGAGCGCCATCGCCGCACCCAAATGGCGCGACGAGACGCGCCTGATCGCGGATGAGCAGCCGGTGATCGAACGCACGCTGAAGGAGCTCAGCGACGAGCGCGGCTGCCATCTCGTGCTCACCACGGGCGGCACGGGGCCTGCACCCCGGGACGTGACGCCCGAGGCGACGCTCGCGGTCGCCGAGAAGGTGATGCCCGGATTTGGCGAGCAGATGCGCGCCATCAGCCTGAAGTTCGTGCCCACCGCGATCCTCTCGCGCCAGGTGGCGGTGATACGAAAGGGCGCGCTGATCATCAATCTTCCGGGGCAGCCGAAGTCGATCCGCGAGACATTGCAGGGGCTGCCCGAAGTGCCGGGCATCTTCGCCGCCGTGCCCTACTGCATCGATCTCATCGGCGGCCCCTACATCGAGACGCACGAGGCGGTGGTGAAGGCGTTCCGCCCGAAATCAGCGATACGTAAGCGATGAAATTCCTTGCGCCACTGGCGCTGCTTCTGCTTCTCGCGCTGCCGATCCTCCTCGTCGCCTACAGGCGGCGCCTGGGGAGGCCGCCCCTCGGCCTGCCCGGCGTCGAGCGCCGTGCACCGCCCTCCTGGCAGCGTCACCTGCCCGCCGCGCTCTATGGCGTGGCGCTGGGGCTCGCCGTGCTCGCCGCGGCGCGACCCAGCGCGCTCATCACGCTGCCCTCGCAGCAGCGCACCATCGTGCTCGCGATCGACGTGTCGCTCAGCATGCGCGCGAGCGATGTGCAGCCAAGCCGTATCGAGGCTGCCCAGACGGCGGCGCGCGAGTTCCTGCGCGAGCCGCCCGGCGACGTGAAGATCGGCATCGTCTCGTTCGCCGGCACCGCGGCGGTGGTGCAGCAGCCGACCCGCGACCGCGACGACCTGATCGCCGCGGTCGATCGGCTGCAGCTCGACCGCCACACGGCGATCGGCAGCGGCATCATCGTCGCGCTGGCGACGCTCTTTCCCGACCAAGGAATCGATGTCGAGTCGGCGGGCCCCGGCGCGCGCCCGCGGCCAGCGAAGGAGCCGAAGGCGCAGGTGAAGCCGGTACCGCCGGGCTCGAATCCGAACGCGGCGATCATCCTTCTCACCGACGGCCGCCGCACCATCGGCCCCGACCCGCTGCAGGCCGCGCGCATGGCGGCCGACCGCGGCGTGCGCGTCTATACGGTGGGCTTCGGCAACGCACAGGGCGGGCCGGTCGCCTTCGAGGGCTACTCGATCTACATGATGTTCGACGAGGCGACGCTGAAATCGATCGCCGAGATCACCAACGCCGAGTACTTCAACGCCACCAGCGGCGCCGATCTGAAGAAGATCTACGACAGCCTGACCGCCAAGTTCGTGCTCCAGCGCGAGCAGACCGAGATCACCGCGTTCTTCGCCGCGGCCGCGGCGCTCGCGCTCCTCCTCGGCGCCGGTCTTTCGCTCGCCTGGTTCAACCGGATCTTCTGATGGACGCAATCCGCATCGAGACCGGGCGCAATCCCGAGGTGGCGATTATCTGGCTGCACGGCCTCGGCGCCGACGGCCATGACTTCGAGCCGATCGTGCCGGAGCTCGCGCTCGAAAAGCCCGTGCGCTTCGTCTTTCCGCACGCGCCCGTCCGGGCGGTGACCATCAACCAGGGCATGCGCATGCGCGCGTGGTACGACATCCTGCAGCTCGGCGGCGGACCGGAAGACGAAGCCGGACTGCGCGCTTCGCAGAAGCTGACCGAAGAGCTGATCGCGAGCCAGGGCCTGCCGGCCAACCGCATCGTGCTCGCCGGCTTCTCGCAGGGCGGGGCGATTGCGCTCCTCACCGCCCTGCGCTATCCCGAGCGGCTCGCGGGCGTCATGGCGCTCTCGACCTATCTGCCGCTCGCTGGCAAGCTCGCCGCAGAGCGCAGCGAAGCGAACCGCGACGTGCCCATCTTCATGGCGCACGGCCGCTACGACGACCTGATACCGATGAGCCGCGCCCACGCCTCGCGCGATGCGCTGAAGGCGCTCGGCTACTCGATCGAGTGGCACGACTACCCGATGCCGCACTCGGTGTGCGCGCCGGAAATCGCCGACCTCTCGGCGTTCCTCTCACGCGTGCTCTGACGCTCTGGCTCGTGCTGCTCGTCGCCTGCGTCTGGGCGGCGAGCGCGTCGACGCCCGATGTGCGCTACGAGCCTTCGCCACCCGGCGTGGTGACGGCCATGCTCGAGGTCGCGGCGGTCGGACCGCGGGACTTGGTCTATGACTTGGGCTGCGGCGATGGCCGCATCGTCATCGAGGCGGCGAAGCGCTACGGCGCGCGCGGCGTGTGCGTCGACATCGACCCGCAGCGCATCGCCGAAGCCCGCGCCAATGCCGCGGCTGCCGGCGTCGCCGAACGCATTTCGTTCCGACAGGAGAGCCTGCTCGACACGGAGCTCGCCGGCGCGACCGTGGTGACGCTTTTCCTCTCGCTCGACATGAACCTGAAGGTGAAGCCGCGCCTCGAGCGCGAGCTCGCGAGCGGCACGCGCATCGTCTCGCACTGGCATCGCATGGGCGATTGGCGTCCGGCGCGCACCCTCAACGTGGACGACGAGGCGGGCCGCAGCCGCGAAGTATTCCTCTGGGTGAAGCGCTGAGCGGCGTGGCAAACTACGCGCCGATGAGCGAACCCGTAGTTGCCGGCTTCACGCTGGTGCAGCGTATCGGCGAAGGCGGCCAGGCGCAGGTCTATCTCGCCGAGCGCGACTTCGACGGCCTGCGCGTCGCCCTCAAGGTGCTCGACGTGCGCGTGCGCCACGACAAGGTGTTCCTCGAGCGTTTCGTGCGCGAGTACAAGCTGCTCGCCAAGCTCGAGATCGAGCACGTGGCGCGCATCTACGACCAGGGCTTCGCCGGCGAGCATCCCTACATCGCCATGGAGTACCTGCCTTCGGGCACGCTCGCGGCGCGCATCCACGAGGGCCTCTCGCCGCGTGCGGCACTTCGCATCACCACGCAGGTGAGCCGGGCGCTCGATGCCATCCATGGCCGCGGCATCATCCATCGCGATCTCAAACCGGCGAACGTGCTGTTTCGCTCCGACGGCCGCCCGGTGATCGTCGACTTCGGCCTCGCCAAAGATCTGACGATCGACTCGACGCTCACCGGCCAGCAGCGCCTGCTCGCGACCCCGCGCTATATGTCGCCCGAGCAGTGCATGGGAAAAGAGGTCGACGCGCGCTCGGACATCTATAGCCTCGGCGCCATCCTGTGGGAGATGCTGACGCGCACCCGCATCTACGACAGCGCCGGCCCCGCCGACCTCATGCGCATGCATGTCACCGCACCGGTGCCAAAGCTTCCCGAGCCGCTGGCGATGCACCAGCCGCTCCTCGATCGCATGCTCGCCAAGGATCCGGCCGAGCGCTTCCAGAGCGCGGCCGAGCTCTGCGCTACGATTACCTTGTGAGCGAGCGGCAGTATCTCGACCTGCTGGACGACGTCCTCGCGCACGGTGCCCGCAAAACCGATCGCACCGGCACCGGCACGCTCTCGGTCTTCGGCCGGCAGCTGCGCTTCGGGCTCGGCGAGAGCTTCCCACTGCTCACGACCAAGAAGCTGCACGTGAAATCGATCGTCTACGAGCTGCTCTGGTTCCTGCGCGGCGAGACCAACGTCAGGTGGCTCCAGGAACGCGGCGTCACGATCTGGGACGAATGGGCCGACGAGCAGGGCAACCTCGGCCCGGTGTACGGCTACCAGTGGCGCCACTGGCGCACGCCCGACGGGCGCGAGATCGACCAGATCGAGAGCCTCATCCGGAATCTGCGCAGCAGGCCGGATTCGCGCCGCCACATCGTCAGCGCCTGGAACCCCGCCGACGTCGACAAGATGGCGCTGCCGCCCTGCCATGCGCTCTTCCAGTTCTACGTCGCCGAGGGTCGTCTCTCCTGCCAGCTGTACCAACGAAGCGCCGATCTCTTCCTCGGCGTGCCGTTCAATATCGCGTCGTACTCGCTCCTCACACTGATGGTCGCGCAGGTGACCGGCTTCAAGCCCGGTGAGTTCATCCTCACGCTCGGCGACGCGCATCTCTATCTGAACCACCTCGAGCAGGCACGCGAGCAGCTCACCCGCTCGCCGCGTCCTTTGCCGCGCATGCGCCTCAACCCCGCGCGCCGCGAGCTGCTCGAGTTCCAGTACGAAGACTTCGCGCTCGAGGGCTACGAGCCTCACCCCGCCATCAAGGCGCCGATCGCCGTTTAGCAACTGCCCGCTGGCGGCAAGAATGGCAAATCGCATCGTGGGCATCCGGGGCGTGCTGCTCGATATCGACGGCACGTTGCTGGACAGCAATGACGCCCACGCGCACTCATGGGTCGAGGTGTTCCAGCGCCACGGCTTCGACATTCCCTTCGAGCGCGTCCGGCCGTTGATCGGCAAGGGCGGAGACAAGCTGTTGCCCGAGCTTACCGGCATCGATGCGCAGTCGCGGCGCGGAAAAGAGCTCTCCGATGAGCGCAGCACGCTCTTCCTCGAGACATACCTGCCTCGCCTGACCCCGACGCGCGGTGCGCGGGCGCTGCTCGATCGGCTGAAGGCCAAAGGGCTGAAGCTGGTGATCGCCACGTCATCGAATGAGAAAGAGCTGAAGGCGCTCTTGCGGCAAGCCGGCGTCGCCGACTTGATCGGGCGCGCCACGAGCTCGGACGACGGCGCTTCGAAACCGGATCCGGACATCGTGCGCGCGGCGCTCGCGGAGGGCGGCCTCGCGCCCGACCAGGCGATCATGGTCGGCGACACCCCCTACGACGTCGAGGCCGCCGGCCGCGCCGGCGTGCGGACAATCGCGCTGCGCTGCGGCGGTTGGTGGGATGACGCAGCGCTGTCGGGCGCTATCGCGATCTACGACGATCCCGCCGCGCTGGCAGCAGACCTCGAGGGGTGACTGCGGGGCGCGCGCAGGGTTCGGCGCTTCTTGCGCGATTTGAAAGCGCCTAGCGCTGCGCAGGCGGCGCGCGTCGTGGCTAAACTGTACGCGGGGATCAACCATCGACAGAGGAGGATGTGATGAGCCCGTTTCTTTCCGCGCTGTACGGCGTGGTCGCCTATCTGTTTTTCCTGCTGACGTTTCTCTACGCCATCGGCTTCGTCGGCAACATCGTCGTGCCGAAGTCGATCGACACCGGTACGCCGCCGGGGCTCGCCGAGGCGCTGATCGTCGATCTCGTGCTCCTCGGCCTCTTCGCCGTCCAGCACAGCGTCATGGCGCGCCAGGGCTTCAAGCGCTGGTGGACGCGCATCATTCCGTCGGTGATCGAGCGGAGCACCTACGTGCTCGCCGCGACGCTCCTGCTTGCGCTTCTCATGTGGCAGTGGCGGCCGATCACGCAGTCGGTGATCTGGCGCGTGGAGGGCGTCGGCGCGACGATCCTCTGGCTCATATTCTGGGCGGGCTGGGCAGTGCTTCTCATCAGCACGTTTCTCATCAACCACTTCGAGCTCTTCGGGCTTCGCCAGGTGTTCGCGCGCGGCGCAGTAACCGAGCCCGAGTTCAGGACGCCGCTCTTCTACCAGTACATGCGCCATCCGATCTACTTCGGCTTCCTGCTCGCGTTCTGGGCGACGCCGGTGATGACGGCGGGGCATCTGCTCTTCGCGATCGCCACAACGGGCTACATCTTCATCGGTATTTGGTTCGAGGAGCGCGATCTCATTGCGCTCTACGGCGAGAAGTACAGCCGTTATCGCCAGCAGGTCGGCATGCTGTTGCCGCTGCGCCGCCGCCGCGCGCAATAGAATCAAATTCGGGGTCAGGCACCGAACTGCTTTGTCGGCGGCAATTCGGTGCCTGACCCCGAATTCGCATGCGGCTCTCGATCCTCGACCAATCGCCGATCATCAGCGGTCACGACGCGCGCCGGGCGATCGAGGAGACGCTCGCGCTCGCGCGGCGCGCGGACGAGCTGGGCTTTTACCGCTACTGGCTCGCCGAGCATCATGCGATCGCCGCGCTCGCCGATCCCTGCCCCGAGGTCCTGGTCGCGCGCCTGGGCGCGGAGACGCGGCGTCTGCGTATCGGCACGGGCGGCGTGCTGCTGCCGTACTACAGCGCCTTTCGTGTCGCGGAGACCTTCCGCATGCTCGAGGCGCTCTATCCGGGGCGCATCGATCTCGGCATCGGCCGCGCGCCGGGCGGCGATGCGCGCACGGCGCAGGCGGTCGCGGGCTGCGGCTTTCCCGATGCGTCGCATTTCCCGCAGCAGGTCCTCGAGCTCATCGGCCACGTCGACGGCACGCTCGATGCCGCGCATCCCTTCAAGCGCGTGCGTCTGCAACCCGAGGTGTCCACGGCGCCGGAGATCTGGCTTCTCGGCTCCTCCGACTACAGCGGCGCGCTCGCCGCCCAGCTCGGTGTGGCGTTTTCGTTCGCGCACTTCATCAATCCGCACGGCGGCGACGAGGTGACGCGCGCCTATCGGCAGCATTTCCGCGCCGGCCGAGAAAAGGCACCGCGCGCCATGGTCTGCACTTTCCTCATCTGTGCGGACTCCGACGAGGAAGCGGAGCGCCTCGCCGCGCCGATCGATCTGCGGCGCCTGCACATGGCGCTCGCCGTCGACGCGCCCATCCCGAGCGACGAGCAGGCGGCGCGCCATCGCTACACCAGCGAGGAGCACCGCTATGTGATGTCGCAGCGGGCGCGCGCCATCATCGGCAGCCCCGCGACCTGCCGTGCCGAGCTCGAAGCGCTGGCCGCGCGCTACGAGGCGGAGGAGGTCATGGTGCTGACGATCACGGGCGAATACGCGACGCGCCGGCGCTCGTACGAGCTGCTGATGGGCGCCTTCGAGTAGTTCACACCCGCTCTCGCACTGCGCAGTACGTGCGTAGTCGCTGCATCGCTACCGCCTGTAGTGATTTTCCCCGCCCGCGCATTCTTGACTTACCGGCGGGGGCGGGTCTAGTCTCGCCGACCGGGTGTCTTCACCCGCGATCCCTTCCCCCTTCCCTTCACCATCAGCTAGGAGTCCTCATGAACGCTTGGGCAAAAACAATCTGTCGTCTGTTGGTCGCGCTGATGATCTGGATGCCGTACCAGATCGCCACGGCCGGAATGATCGGCACCGATCAGGTCGTCACCTCAAGCTCGCAGGCGGATCGCACCGCGGTGCTCAACTTCCTCAGCCGCTCCGACGTCGCCAACAAGCTGCAGTCGCTCGGCATCGATCCGTCGAACGCCAATGATCGCGTCGCCGCGATGACGGACGAGGAAGTGCAATCTCTCGCCGGCCGCATCAACAGCCTGCCCGTCGGCGCTGACACGTCCTGGGGCGCAGTGCTCCTGATCATCTTGATCGTCGCCGCGGTGTGGTGGTTCTGGCAGCGCTAAGCGCGCTTCGCCGCAAGACGCAAAACGCCCGCTTCGCTGCGGGCGTTTTCGTTTTGGCGGCCGTGCTCGGCGGCTGCTCGAGCCTGATGCCGCAGACCGCCGGCTTGCGCGAGTCGCTCGCGCCGGAGCTGCACGAGCGCGTCGAGCTGAAGAACGTGCCGTTCTTCGCGCAGGACGAGTACCAGTGCGGGCCAGCCGCGCTCGCCACGGTGCTCGCCAATACCGGACTCAAAGTGACGCCGGAGCAGCTCGTTCCCGAGGTCTATCTGCCCAGCCGCAAGGGCAGCCTGCAGATCGAGATGCTCGCCGCGCCGCGCCGGCACGGTCTCGTCTCCTACCAGTTGGCACCGCGCTTCGCCGACATGCTCGCCGAGATCGCCGCCGGCAACCCGGTGATCATCCTGCAGAACCTCGGCCTGCGCGACGGCTGGCACTACGCGGTGGCGGTCGGCTATGACTACGAGTGGGGAAAGCTGTATCTGCGCTCGGGTACGACCAAGCGCCGGGTGATGCCGTTCGCCATCAACGAGGTCGTGTGGATGCGAAGCGGCTACTGGGCAATGGTGGCGCTGCCGCCCGATCGCATGGCCGCCACCGCGCAGGAAGACCGCTGGCTTTCGGCGGTCGCGGCGCTCGAGCGCGCGGGCGACGCCCGCGCCGCGCGCACCGCATATCGAACGTACCTCCAGCGCTGGCCTAACAATGTGGCCGCCGCTGTGGGCCTCGCCAACACGCACCACGCGCTCGGCGAGCTGCGCGACGCCGAAGCCGTGCTGCGCCGCGCCGCCAATCTCGATCCCGAGTCGGTCATCGTGCTCAACAACCTCGCGCAGACGCTCTCGGACGAGGGCCGCGACGCCGAGGCGCTGCCGATCATCGAGCGCGCCATCGCGCTCGGCGGACCGTTCGCCTCGTCGGTCGAGGAGACCCGCAAGACCATCCGCCAGCGCCTGCAGAAAAAATAGGGACTGTCCCTGTCCCTAGCGGGCGATCTTGACGACGTTGCCCGCGTCGTCGAGCACCGCGTATTCCGGCGCCGGACCCTGCCGGCGCACGCGGTAATCGGCGCGCTGGAAGCGCGGATGTACGCGGCGGATGCGCTCCTCGAGCGTCGGGTGCGTGGGAAAGCTCCACCAGCGCGACAGCGCATCAGCGAAGAACATGTGCGACAGCGAGGTGGCGCACGCGGCGCCGATCGTCGTCGGCAGGCGGCGCGCGAGCAGCGTGTCCAGCGCGCCGGCAAGCGCGTCGGCGTTGCGCGTGAATTGTACGGAAGCCGCGTCGGCGAGGAACTCGCGCTGGCGTGAGATCGCCGCCTTGATCGCCTCGGCGGCAAGCCGGCCCGGAAAGCCGATCACCGCGAGCGCCGCGCCGAAGAGCGCGCTCACCGCAGCGAGGCCGCGCTCCTCCGGCGCGACAAGGCGCATGCGTTCGGCGACGTCCATCACCAGCGCCTCGCCGCGATCGCCGAGCCAACTCAGGCCCGCGAGCACGCCTGCGAGGCGCACGTTGAGCGCCATGTCGCCATTCAAGATGTGGCTGAACTCGTGGCCCATCACGCCCTGCAGCTCCTCGCGCGAGAGCTCTCGCACGAGACCGCTCGTGACGATGATCACCGCCTCATCGGACTCATAGCCCGCGACCAGCGCATTGACGCCGTGCTCGCCGTCCATGACGTACAACGCGGGCACCCGCACGCGGGACGCGATGGCCATCTCCTCCGCCACGTTCAGCAGGCGCCGCTCGAGCGGCGTGCAGTGGCCCGGTTCGACGTGGCGCCCGCCCAGCATCTCGGCGATCGCCGGACCGGGATCGCGTAATTGCCAAAGCCGGTGGAACGAGGCGACGAGGATGCAAGCAACGACCGCGGTGCTCACTGCGGCACTGAATTGCCATGGCACGTGCGCTTGCCCGGTCGCGTACAGCACGACTAGGGCGTACGCAGCCGTCGCCGCCAGCGTGTAGCTCGCAGCGACCGCGGCGGCGGCGAGCGCGTACCACGCGATCAGCCAGCGCGAGTGGCGCCGGGCGAGGGCCTGTTGGGCGAAGAAGTCTATGGCGCGAGAGCCGCCGGATCGATCTCGTCGATGAGGGGCGGCAGCGGGCAGTCGAGCACCGCGCCGACGAGGCGCATGAGCTCAGCTTCGATGACGCGGATCGTGCCGTCGGCGGTGACGGCAGCGAAGAGGCCCTTCACCAGGCGCGCCTTCTCGAGCGGCGCCAGTTGCTTCAGCTGCCCGAGCGCCGCCTCGGCGATATCGAGGCTGAGCGCGGTGTGTGCCACTTCTTCGGGCAGCCCCATCTCCGTCGCGCCGGCGGCCATCGCCACGTGCAGCGCCTCGGCGCGCGCGCCTTTCGCGTCGACGCGAATGCTGGCATGCGCCATCACCGAAAGGAGGATGCGCACCTCGGCCTTCACCTCGGCGAGCTTGCGCGTGCCGGGCACGGGCGAGTGCAGGCCAAGCTGGTGGCGCACGAGCGTCAGCATCACGAATTCGTGCAGCGAGACGCGGCGGTCGGCGTTGATCACCGCCTCGATGGCGCGCAGGAGGTCCTGCTTATCCCAGTCGCTGGTCGACCGGATCGCTGGCAGCGCGAGGTCGACGACCGGCAGGTGATACGCCGGGCCGAGATCGCGCGTGTAGACCGCCGCGGTAGCGGCGCGCTCGGCGAGCGCGGCCAGGCTCGCCGATTTCAGCGCCTCGAGCTGGGCGAGGAGCACCTCCTCTTTCGGCGCGAGAAGCAGGGCGATGATCGCCGCGCGCGCGCCGTCGGGCTCTCGCAGGCTGACGCGCAGCGGCTCGGGCAGCGCCTTGAGGAGCCGCGCCGCGTAATCCATCTTCGCCGGCTCGAGGGCGCCGACCAGCTTTGCACTCTCGGCGGCCGAGCGTCCCCAGGCGATGCCGATGTCGCCCTCGCGCCGGCCGCCCGCCTGGACGGCGGCAAAGCCGGGCGCGCCGGCCGCTGGCGCTTCCGCCGGGCCGGCGGCGACAGCGACGGCCCGGCGGCGCCGGTACTCCGCGCTCACGAATTGCGGATTCACGCGGCGGATGCGCTCCTCGAGCGGCGGGTGCGTGGCGAAGAGGCTCGCGAGACGCAGGCGCACCGCCTGGCCGAAGAACATGTGCGAGATCTCCTCGGCATAGCGGCCGGCGATGCTCGAACCGCGCGCCGCGGTGCGGATCTGGTCGAGCGCGCCGGCGATGCCGTCCGGATTGCGCGTGAACTGCACGCTGGAGGCGTCGGCCAGGAATTCGCGTTCGCGCGACACCGCCGCCTTGATGAGCCGGGCGAAGAAAAGTCCGACATAGCCGACGATGAAGAGCGCGAGCCCGACGACATAGCCCTGCATCGAGCCCTTGTTGTCGCTGTCGCGCGCGCTCCTCATCAGGAACTGGCCGATCGAGCCGATGAAGAGAATGCCGGCGAGGACGCCGATCATGCGGATGTTGAGGCGCATGTCGCCGTTCACGATATGGCTGAACTCGTGCGCGATCACGCCCTGCAGCTCGTCGCGCGAAAGGGTCTCCAGCGCGCCGCGCGTCACGGTCACCACGCTGCTCGAGATGTCCCAGCCGGCGGCGAAGGCATTGATGCCGCGTTCGCCCTCCATGACGTACACCGCGGGCACGCGCACGCCGGCAGCGATCGCCATCTCCTCGACGATATTGAGCAGGCGGCGCTCGAATGGGTCGCGCGTCGTCGCCTCGACGCGCCGCCCGCCCACCATCTTCGCCACCGCCGCGCCGCCACTGCCGAGGCGCGTCACGTTGATCGCGCTCACCAGGAAGATGATGAACGCCGCGGCGATACACGCGGTGAGGTGCACGCCGATCGGCACCTGCGCGAAGGCCTCGGCGAAGGTGCGCGGGCCGCTCGAGAGCGCCTCGCTCCAGCTCTGCCAGGCGTAGATCGCCGCCACGACGACGTCAACGGCGGTGATCACCGCCGCGGTGGCGAGCAGGAACAGCAGCACCATCACGCGGCTATTGCGCCGGGCGAGGTGCTGCTGCTGGAAGAACGAGGCCGGCGTCGCCACGACGCCGCTTCCCTAGAGGCGCACCTGCGGCGCCTTGCGCTCCTCGGCCGATTCGGTCGATTCGAGCAGCTGCGCCGGGCCGAAGCCGAGCGCGCCGGCGAAAAGCGCCGCCGGCAGCGATTCGCGCCGCGTGTTGTATTCCATCACCGAGTCGTTGTACGCCTGGCGCGCAAACGCGACCTTGTTCTCGGTGCTGGAGAGTTCTTCCTGCAGGCCGAGGACGTTCTGGTTGGCCTTCAGGTCCGGGTACTGCTCGAAGACAGCCAGCAAGCGCCCGAGGGCGCCGCCGAGCGCGCCCTCGGCGCGCGCAAGCGACTGCATCGCCGCCGGCTCGCCCGGGCTCGCCGCCGCGGCCTGCGCGGCGCTCACGGCGTTGCCGCGCGCCTTCACCACCGCCTCGAGCGTGCCGCGCTCGTGCTGCATGTAGCCCTTTACCGACTCGACCAGATTCGGAATCAGGTCGTAGCGGCGTTTCAACTGCACGTCGATCTGCGAGAACGAGTTCTTGAAACGATTGCGGAGCTCGACCAGGCCGTTGTACATCGCCACCAGCCATACGATGACCGCGGCGATCACCCCGAGGACGACGAGCGCTGCGATACCCATATTGTTATCCCCTTCTTTTTATCCCCTTGCCCTAACTATAACTTACGCGGGCGCTCTTGCCGCGGTCGCGCGCCGGCCCTGCGCCCGACCGAGCGCGAGCGAGAGCACGAAGCTCACGGCGGCGAAGGCGATGGCGCTGATCGCAAGCGCGCGCGCCTCCATGCCGAGAGCCCGCAGGCCGGCGACGAGCCAGCCGCCGACCGCGTCGGCGCCGCGCACGGCGACGATGTCGATCACGTTCTTCGCCTTGTATTTCTCGTCCCGGGCGAGCACCGTGAAGAGCACCTCGCGCGCCGGGTTCGAGATGGCGAAATTCGCCGTTCGCTGGAGCGCCTGGAAGGCGATCACCACGGCGAGCACCGGCGCGGCGGCGAGCACGACGAAGCCGGCGGCGAACACGAAAGGCACCAGCGCCAGCGCCGGGCCGACGCCGAAGCGCTCGATCAGCTTCCCGGTCGCGGCGAACTGCACGCCGAGTGTCAGCAGCCCGACCGCCAGATCCACCGTGGCAAAGATGCGCGTGCGCACCGCCGGGTCATCGGAGGCGGCGGCCACGATCGCTGCCTGCTCGAAATAGAGGAACGTCGCGACGATCGACAGAAGCGCCACCCAAAGCGTGATACCCGCCACGTAGGGCGAGCGCACCACCATGAGCAGGCCGTCGAGCGCGCCGCCCCCCAGCCTCTGGCTGCCGACCGGCGCCGCGTCCTGCTTCTTCACTTCCAAGCGGCCGGCGCAGATCACCGCAAGTTCGAGCAGCACGGCCGCGACAATGAGCAGGTTCACGACGCCGATCACCTGCGCGAGGCCGATGGTGATCGCCGGGCCGGCGAGCGCGCCCGCACTGCCGCCGGCGGCGATGAAGCCGTAGAGGCGCTTGCCCTGCTCCGAGGTGTAGAGATCGGCCATGAACGACCAGAACACCGACACCGCGAAGAGCACGAAGACGCTGATCCAGACGAAGAACACTCGCGCGACGAGCTGGCGCTCGACACCGAGCGCGAGCAGCAGCCAGAAGATGGCGAGGTTCGCGACGAAGAAGTGATAGACGATCGGGATGAAGCGCCGCCGCGGCAGGCGCGTCACCAGGGCCCCGTAGCACGGCACCGCCGCGAGCATGGTGACGAACGTCGCGGTGAAGAGCCACTGCAGGTTCTTCACGCCGCCGGCGACGCCCATCTCGTCGCGCAGCGGGCGCAGGATGTAATAGGCGGCGAGCAGACAGAAAAAATACGCGAACGACCAGAGCAGGGCGCGCACCTCTTCGGGCCGGACCGGGACGACCCGCGCTAGCCAGCGCTCGGCCGGCACGTCAGCGCACGGACAGCGCTTTGCGCATTTCCTCGGCGGTCATCACCTTGCCCGAAACGGACGAGCCGAGGTCGAAGGCCTTCGAGGCGGCGAGCGAGCCCGCGGGCACCGGATCGAAACCCGCGTCGCGGACGAGCTGCACGCCGACCTTGAGCGCTTGCGCATCATCGGCAGCCACGGGCATGGCCATGCGCGGTGCCGCCCGGTTCGCCTCGCGCGCCATCGTCTGGTAGCCCCAGGAGTTGAACGAGCGCACGAGCCGCGCGCCCGGGAGCATCGCCGCGGTCGACACCGCCGCACCCTTCTCCTTTGCCTGGGCGCCGAGCTCGCCGTCGCGCGACGGCACCGGGTTGTTCGGATCGATCACCACCTTGCCCTTCAGCTGTTCGCCCAACTCCTGCTTAACCGCGGGCAGCGCGCCATAGGGAACGGCGATCAGCACCGCGTCGCCGAACGCCACCGCTTCTTGCGGCGTGCCGGTGCGCGCGCGAGCGCCAAGCTCGGACGCCACGCGTTTCGCCTGCTCGGCATCGCGATCGGAAAACATCACCTCGTGGCCCGCCTTCACCCACAGGCCGCCGAGCGTCGAGCCGATGCGGCCCGAGCCGACGACACCGATCTTCATCGGTCGCGTCTGCGCCGTCGCGGGAAGAACGGCAGCGGCAGTCAATGCGAAGAGGAACGTGCGTCGCTTCATGGCGTCTCCTTCGGCTCAGGCTATCACAGCTAAAATCGATTCATGGACTCGCGCAGAAGAGCGATCCTCGCCGCGGGTTTGGCGCTGTATGCGAACCGCAGTTTTCCGCAAGGCACCGTGAAGCTCCCGAAGATCGGCCTCGGCACCTGGCAAACATTCGACCTCGGCAATGATTCCGCTGCCCGCGCGCCGCTGCGCGAGGTGCTGAAGATGCTGAATGGCAACGTCGTCGACTCCTCGCCGATGTACGGCAGCTCGGAATCGGTCGCTGGCGACCTGATCGCCGAGCTCGGCATGCGCGAGAAGCTCTTCATCGCCACCAAGGTCTGGACGAGCGGCCGCGACGACGGCATCGCGCAGATGGAAACGTCCTTCAAGCGCCTGCGCGTCAAGGTGATGGACCTGATGCAGGTGCATAACCTGGTCGACGTCGCCACGCACACCAAGACCCTGCAGGAGTGGAAGCAGGAAGGCCGCATCCGCTACATCGGCATCACGCACTACACCTCTTCCGCCTACGCGCAAGTGGAGCGCCTGCTCAAGACCGGCGCCTACGATTTCGTACAGATCAACTACTCGCTAGGCGAACGCGAGGCGGAAGACCGCGTCCTGCCACTCGCCGCCGAGCGCAACGTGCGGGTGATCATCAATCGCCCCTTCGCCGAAGGCGCGCTCTTCCGACGCACGAAGGGGAAAACAGTGCCACCCTGGGCCGCGGAGCTCGGCATCGCGAGCTGGGCGCAGTACTTCCTCAAATGGATCGTCAGCCATCCGGCCATCACCTGCGCGATCCCCGGCACCGGCCGACCCGACCACATGCGCGACAACCTCGCCGCCGGGCGCGGCCGGATGCCCGACGCCGCCGCGCGCCGGCGAATGGTCGAGTACTTCGACGGGCTCTAAAGAGCCGGGGCCGGGCGCGCGGCGTGCGTGTGGAGACGCCGGAGCCGCGCGCTCGAGCTCCTAGTGCGCGCGCATCAGCAGGTAGGTGATGACCGCAATCACTGCGATCAAGATAAGCAAAGCGGCGATGATGCCTGCCGGCCGCTTGCGTTCCTCCGGCGTCTCATAGACGCCAACGGTCCTTTTGATCTTCGGTTCTGACATGGCCGAGCGAGTGCGGCAGGAAGCCGCACCCGTCCATGGCTTGCTTTAGCGCAATATCCGGCGTTCCGTGCCGGCGTAATTCCCTGTCGCTTTGCGCCGCTCGGGGCCGTTGTAGCCGGATCCGGAAGCGCTCATCGGCGCCTTTTCGCCCGTGCGCTCGACGTGCACCTCTGTCGAGCGCACATTGTCGCGAATCGTCTGCAGCCGCTCCTCGGCCTGCTTGCCGACGCGCACTTCCTCCACGACCCGGCTGCGCTTCTCGACGACCGGCTCCTCGGCCGTCTCGTCGATCTCGATGGTCTTCTCCTTGAACGCCTCGTCGGCCGACGTTACCGGACGATTCACGGGTCGCCGCTCGATGGTAGCGCGTTCACTGCGAAGGGCGACCGTCTCTTCGACGGGCTTTTGCGCGACCGTGCTGTAAACGCGCACGCCGCCTTTCGTCACCGTGCGCTTGCCTACCGCCAGTTCTTCTTCCGTCACGGGCAGCGCCTCGCCCTCGCCGAGCCGGCCGCTCCAGCCCTGCTCTTTCCATTGCGACGCGCGCTCTTCGATGTCGACCGCGCCATGGGTCTTGAGGACGCGCTCAGCGCATTTGGTCGCCGAATCGCCCTCCGTGCGCACGGTAATCAGCGTGCCGCCACGGCGCACGCCCTCGGCGTAGTAGTGCGCGTGCTCCTCGGGCACACCGAGCTTGGAAAGCGCGCCGATAACGCCGCCCGCCGCAGCGCCGATGCCTGCGCCCGCGAGCGCGCTCGCGATCGGTCCGGCGGCGATCAACGGGCCGAATCCTGGAATAGCGAGCGCTGCAGCCCCGGCCACGAGGCCGAGCACTCCGCCGACCGCAGCGCCGGCGCCTACGCCTTTCATGGCACGCTCACCCATGCCGCTTGTATTACCGCGCTCCTCGCCCGCTTCACCGTCGCGCGCCATCAATCCGATGCTGTCGCGCTCGCAGCCGCAGACACTCACGAGTTCGTTGACCACACTGTCCGCTTCCGCGCGCGATTGCACGAGACCTACTACCGTTGTCGTCATCAAATGTCTCCTTACCTAATTGAACTCCGCCGCCCCCACGGCGGCGACCGCGCGAACGCCGCAAGCCCCATGCCGTACGTCCGAATGGACACTGCATTTGCTCAGCCTTATCGCTCACCTGAAAGTCAAGGTATGCCTCTCGCGCGCGTCAAGCGTTTCCCCTCCACCGCGACAACCATAGCGAGCAGCAAAAGTAAAAAGCGGATGCGGGGCGCACAGGGCGTCGCCGAACCGCACGTGCTACCCGTGTCGCTAGCTTCGCCGGTCGACGAAGCGTGAGGCCTTGATGTTCGCCTCGAACTCCCTGGCGAGCGTGCCAGTCTCGAGCAGCACGACCTGCGGCGCGAGCTCGAACCGGGTCTTCACTTCCGCGGCGATTACACGGCACATCGCTTCGCCATCGGCGCCGCGGCGGCACTCGATGGATAGGCGAAGCACGTCGTTGCCGCCTTCGTTCAGCGCCTCGGCGCGGAAGTCGCCGATCTCGTGGTGCCGGAACATGAAGTCCTCGAGGTCCTGATGCCCGAAGTTGATGCCGCGCACCTTGAAGAAGCCGCTCGTGCGGTGCGCATGCTTCAGACGCGGAAACACCGAGAAGGGGCCTGCGGCGTCGTCGGCCTCGCTGTAAGTGACAAGGTCGCCAGAGCTCCAGCGCAGAAACGGCGTCACGTTGTTCGAGCAGAGCGCCGTGACGATCAGCGTGCCGGTCTCGCCTTCCTTCACCGGCTCGAGCGACTTCGGGTCGAGCACCTCGACGTAGTACATGTCCGTCCAGATGCGAAAGCCAAGGCCCGGCTGGTCTTCCGCACCCATCATGCCGGCCTCGGTCATGCCGAAGGTGTCGGTGAGCTTGGCACCCCAGATGCGCTCGATCTTCTCGCGCTTCGCCTGCGACACCGGCTCCGCCGAGGTCATCAGCCGGGGAACGTTCAATTGCACGCCGCGCGCCTCCGCCATGTTCGCGAGATGCAGCGCGTAGCTCGACATGCCGAGCCACAGGGTCGGCTTCAGGCGCTGGATCAGCTCTATTTGCAGGGCGGAGGGCGTCGAGGTGCCGGAGCCAGCCCAGTTCACCGTGATGCGGCGCGACGCCGCACAGCGGGCGAAGACCTGGCCGACCGGATGGATGCCGAGGGGAAAGGAGATGTGCGCTCGGTCTCCCGGCTCGGCGCCGGCGCAGTCATAGGTACGAGCGAACGCCTCGAGGCCATACTCCATGTCGCGGAAGCTGCGGGGGTAGAAGAGCGGCTGACCGGTCACCCCGCCCGAGCGCCAGTACTCGCAAACGCCGTCGGCCGGCCGGACGCAAAACTCGTTGTAGAACTGCTCGTCCGTCATCGCGCGCAGCGTGTCCTTGTCGAGGATCGGAATCTTTCGCCACTCCTCCGGATCCTCGAGCCGCTCAAGGCGCACCTTCTCCAGCCGCGGCCGCCAGAAAGGCGAGCGCAATGCCTGCTCCACGGCCGCGCGCTTTCGCTCGGACTGCAGGCGACGGATCTCGGCGCGCGATTTAGGCAGCGGCAACGACATTAATGTTGACTGCCACCATTTAGATCTGCTTAAGGATGCCGATGAAGCGCTTCTGCTTCTCGTACGCCGGCGACTTGCCGCTCATCGTGGCGAGGCGGAGCTCTTTCTCCGGCGTGTTCTCCGGGATTTCGGTGTGCGCGTCGGCGAGCATCGCTTCGTAGTCGGCGCCGACCGGACAGACGTCGGCGCAGCGACGGCAGCCGGTGATGACGCCCGAGCCGCGCAGGATGCTCTGCCAGAGGTTGAAGCTAGCCTCGGAGCGAAGGAGCTGCTTGCGCGCCGCGGCATCGGGCTCATGGATGATGCGGTCGAGGTGCTCGGTGAGCTGCGCGAAGCCGTGCGGCGAGCGGTAGCGGTCGCACGCCGGCCAGTCGCGCTCCCACTCGCGCACCGCATCCGCCGGACAGGTCTTCAGGCACCGTCCGCAACTCGGGCCGAGGCAGAGCGCGTTGGTCATCGGCTGGTCGCACGCGACGTCCACTGAGCAAAGCACAGCCGTGAGCACCACACGCGGGCCGTATTGCGGCGTCAGCAACTGCAGATTGAGCCCCAGCGTACCGAGCCCCGCTTCCACGGCGGCGTGAGCGAGTGGCAGCATCGGCTCCAGGTGCTCGGCGGGCCGGTCGTGGTACGTCGACGGATCGACATGCGTTGGCGGCACGATCACCGCCGGGTAGCCGCAGTCCTCGAGCCAGTAAACCAGCTCTAGGGATGTTTCCTCGAGATGCGTAAGCGCGAGCTCGTCGTTGTAGTACTTGTGCCGATCGTCCCAGCGCCGGATGCGCGCGACGCCGTCGTTCAGGTGCTTGGCGAGGACGATGACGCGGCCGCCGTCGAGCTCGGTGATGTGCGACGTGTCGAGCCGCGCACCGTCGGCGATGCCGACGAGATCGGCGCCGAGCTCGCGTGCTTTAGCCTTTATCGCTTCCGCTGTCAGCGGTTTCCGGAATATTTCCATGCAGCTCGCGTTGACGGCGTTTGAATTCCTGCAACTGCTTCGCCACGATTCCCTTATAACCCTCGGGCCCCACCCAGCGCCGGTTCCATTCCGAGAGTCCCGCCACCGGCGCGCCGGATTTGCGGTCCTCCTTGTATTTCTGCTGCAACGTATTCTTCTCCGGCGTGCGCTCAGGGATGTGCTTGTGCACATCGGCGAGATGGGCGTGATAGTCGTTGCCCACGGGGCACACGGCGAGGCAGCGCGGGCAGTCGCCGAAGGAGCCGACAACGCGCAGGAGGCCCTGCCAGAAGCCGAATAGCTCGCGCGTTTTCAACATGGCCGAGCGTTGCTCCGGTGCAGCGTCAATGACACGCTCCATGAACTGCAGCATGGTCATGAAGCCGAATTCCTGCGCCTCGGTGGCGCAGCCGCGCTTGTCGATACCCCAGTGCAGAACCGCGTTCGGTGGGCAGGAGTGGAGGCAGCGGCTGCACGATTCGCCGATGCACACCTGCTCGGTGATGCGCTGATCGGGCTCGAGCTCGAGCTCCGTGAGTACGCCGGTGAGATAGATGCGCGGCCCGAACTCGGGCGTGAGGATGTTCACTTCGAGCCCGAGCGTGCCAAGCCCGGCTTCGACGCCGAGGTGCCGCGTCGAGAGTCGCCCATAGGACGCGCGCTTAAGGCTCCAGTCGGTTTCCTGCGCCGCAGTCACGAATGTCGGATGGCCGGCGCGCTCCAGCTCTTCGGCGAGGCGGTAGGCGACCTTGTCCATCTTGCGCAGCACCAGCATGTCCATGTACTGCACCGGCACGTTCGACACGGCGCGGAACGCGCCCGCGGGAATGCGCTGCACGAGCACGATCACGCTCTTGAGCGACGGCAGGATGCGCTCGGGCGTCTGCGGCCAGCGCGGATCCGGCGGAAAAGCGTTCAGCGTCGCGGCCGAGGCGATGCCAGCGAGATCGGCGCCGAGCTCGAGCGCGCGGCGCTTCACCGCGCCCGCGTCGGTGTTTCGAGCGAGCGGTTTTCCCTCGGGATTTCGTGCCCGGAAAGGCATAAGGCATTGAACCATAAAATCGTTAGAATCCCCCGCCTTGGAGGAGGGACGATGAAAGGCAAACTCTCGACGTTCGCGCTGGCGGCGCTCATCTCATCCGGCGCGCAGGCCGCGAACGAACTGAAGATCGGTTTTCTCTCGACGCTTTCCGGCCCCGCGGGCGCGATCGGCATCGAGATCCGCGACGGCTTCAATCTCGCGGTGAAGCATGCCGGCGGCAAGCTCGGCGGCCTGCCGACCGAGGTCGTGTTCGCCGACGACACGCTCAATCCCGACACCGGCCGCCAGCTCGCGGAGCGGCTGCTCAAGCGCGATCGCGTGAATCTCATGACCGGCGTCGTGTTCTCGAACGTGATGCTGGCCGTGTGGCCGACGATCCAGGAATCGAAAATCTTCTACATCGCGCCGAACGCCACGCCGACCAACATCACGGGCAAGGGGTGCAGCCCGTATTTCTTCTCGGCCTCCTGGCCGAACGAGGCGCATCACGAGGCGGCCGGCGCGTTCGCCAACTCGAAGGGCTACAAGAACACCTATCTCATCGCGCCGAACTATCCGGCAGGCAAGGACTCGCTCACCGGCTTCAAGCGCATGTACAAGGGCAACGTCGTCGCCGAGGTGTATTCGAAGCTAAATCAGCTCGACTACTCCGCGGAGCTCGCGCAAATTCGCGCCGCGAAGCCCGACGCGCTTTACGCCTTCCTGCCGGGTGGCATGGGCATCAACTTCATCAAGCAGTTCAACGCCGCTGGCCTCGCCAAGGAAGTGCAGCTCATCCTGCCGGGATTCGTCTCCGACCAGGACGTGGTCCGCGCGGTGGGCGAGCCGATGTTGGGCCTCTTCGACACCTCGCACTGGGCCTATGACCTCGACAACGACGCCAATCGCCAGTTCGTCGCCGAGTTCGAGAAGGAGTACAAGCGCATCCCCTCGCTCTTTGCCGAGCAGGGTTACACGGCGGCGCTGATCATCGATCAAGCGGTGCGCGATGCGAAGGGCAACGTCGAGGACGAGAAGACTTTCCGCGCGGCGCTGATGAAGGCGCCCGAGCACGCCAAAACGCCGCGCGGGCAATTCAAGGAAGCGGCCAACGGCACGCCCATCCAGGACTACTACGTGCGCGAGCTCGTCAAGGACAAGAACGGGCGCATCGTCAACCGCAAGATCGGCACCATCCTCAAGCAGCACCAGGACTTCTGGCTCAAAGACTGCGGCATGAAGTAGCCGCCCGAAATCGGGGTCAGAGCCCTATTTCCTGTGGCCGGCGGAAATAGGGCTCTGACCCCGATTTCCGCATGCCTGCGATCCTTCTCCTCGAGCAGTCGCTGAACGGCCTGCAGTTCGGGCTGATGCTCTTTCTGCTCGCCGCCGGGTTGACGCTGGTGTTCGGCATCATGGACATGATCAACCTCGCGCACGGCTCGCTCTACATGATCGGCGCCTATTTCATGGCGAGCTTCGCGCAGATGACGGGATCGTTCTGGCTCGGGCTGCCGCTCGCGCTGGTCGCCACCGCGATCGTCGGCGCGCTGCTCGAGATATCGCTCCTTCGCCGCCTCTACGGCCGCGATCACCTGACTCAGGTCCTCGCCACTTTCGCCATCATTCTCATCGCCAACGAGGTGGTGCGCATCGCCTGGGGTTCGCAGCCGATGATGCTCAACACGCCCGCGGAGCTCACCGGGCCGGTGACGCTGCCCGGCGGGATGCAGTACGCGTCGTATCGCCTCGCCATCATCGCCGTCGGCGCCGTGGTCGCAATCCTGCTTTATTTGCTGGTGACGAAAACGCGCGTCGGCATGCTGGTGCGCGCCGGCGCCTCGAACCGCGAGATGGCGATCGCCATGGGCGTGGACATCCGCCGGCTCTTCACCGCGGTGTTTGCCCTCGGTGCGGCGCTGTGCGCGCTTGCGGGCGCGATGCTCGGGCCGATCTTCGCCGTGCAGGTGGGCATGGGCGAGAACATCCTGATTCTCGCCTTCGTGGTGATCGTCATCGGCGGCATCGGCTCGATTCGCGGTGCGTTCGTCGGCTCGCTGCTGGTCGGCATCGTCGACACGAGCGGGCGCGCCTTCCTGCCGCTCTTTTTCGGTGTATTCCTGCCGCCGCAGCTCGCGAGCGCCGCCGGGCCGGCGGTGGCGTCGGTGCTCATCTACCTGCTGATGGCGGTCGTGCTGTACTTCCGGCCGCAGGGCCTCTTTCCCGCCCGCGGCTGATGCGCGCCATCGCCGTCTTTCTCCTGCTGGCGATATTTCCGCTCGTCATGCAGGCGATGGACAACCTGTTTTACGTAAGCTTCGCGAGCCGGGTGCTGATCTATGCCATCGCCGCGACCAGCCTCAATCTGGTTCTCGGCTACGGCGGCATGGTGAGCTTCGGCCACGCCGCCTTCTTCGGTGGCGGCGCCTTCGTCGTCGGCATCCTGGCGGTGGAAGGGCTGCGCAGCGTGTGGCTCGCCTGGCCGATCGCCATCGCCGTCGCGGCGCTCGCCGCGCTCGTCATCGGCGCGATGTCTTTGCGCACCCGCGGCGTGTACTTCATCATGATCACGCTCGCCTTCGCGCAGATGATCTACTACATCTTCGTCTCGCTGAAGGCCTATGGCGGCGACGACGGCCTGCAGATGCCCGGGCGCTCGACGCTCGGCTTCGGCAGGCTCGGCAACGATCTCGTCTGGTATTACGTGGTGCTCGCTCTGCTCGCCGCCGTGCTCTACGCCATGCATCGTCTGGTGCACTCCCGCTTCGGCCGCGTGATCGCCGCCATTCGCGAGAACGAAGCGCGCGCCGAAGCGATCGGCTTTCCGGTCTATCGCTACAAGCTCCTTTGCTTCGTCATCGCCGGCGGCATAGGCGGCCTCGCCGGCGCCCTGATCGCCAACCAGTCGAGCTACGTCAGCCCGAGCCTGCTTCACTGGATCCAGTCGGGCACGCTCATGATCATGGTGATCCTCGGCGGCGTCGGCACGCTCTGGGGCGGCGTCATCGGCGCCGCGGTGCTTCTCGGCCTCGAGCACCTGATCGCCGATTACCGCATCGGCTGGCTTGCGAAGCTCGCACCAAATTACCAGGACCACGCTGGCCTCGCCGTGGGTATCGTCCTTCTGACGATCGTCATGCTGGCGCCCGAAGGCATCGCGGGCTTCTTCGGGCGCCGCCGTCATGCTTGAGCTGCGCGGCGTTAGCAAGCGCTTCGGCGGCGTCGTCGCCACCGACGATGTCACGCTGGAAGTGACCAAAGGCGAGTTGCATGCAGTGATCGGGCCGAACGGTGCCGGCAAGACAACGCTCATTGGCCAGGTCTCCGGCGTGCTGGCGACGGACAGCGGCCGCATCATTTTCAACGGTGCCGACATCACCCTGTTGCCGGCCCACGCGCGCGTCGCGGCGGGGCTCGCGCGCAGCTACCAGATCACTAGCATCTTTCGGCGCTTCACCGTGCTCGACAACCTCGCGCTCGCGGTGCAGGCGCGCTCGGGCTCGAGCTTCCGTTTCTGGCGTCCCGCGCATGCAGAGCGCGCGCTCTTCGACGAGGCGCGCGCCATCGCCGCCGAAATCGGCCTTTCGGCGCGGCTCGACGCGGTGGCGGCGACGCTCGCGCATGGCGAGCAGCGCGCGCTCGAGGTCGGCCTTGCGCTCGCCACGCGGCCGCAGCTCGTGCTGCTGGACGAGCCGATGGCCGGCATGGGCCCGCAAGAATCGCAGGCGATGATCGCCTTGATCGCGAAAATGCGCGAGCGCGTCACGGTGCTGCTCGTCGAGCACGACATGGACGCGGTCTTTCGCCTCGCCAATCGCATCTCGGTGCTGGTCAATGGACGCGTCATCGCTACCGGTGCGCCGGCGCAGATCCGCGCCGACGCCGAGGTGCGCAAGGCCTACCTGGGAGAAGAGCTTGCTGCTTGAAGTGCGCGGGCTCGAGACCGCCTATGGCACGAGCAAGGTGCTCTTCGGCCTTGATCTCGCCCTGGACACCGGCGAAGTGGTCACCCTCCTCGGCCGCAACGGCATGGGCAAGACCACCACCGTTCGCTCGATCCTGGGACTCACGCGCGCGCAGGCCGGCACGGTCAGCTTTCGCGACCGGCGCATCGAGCGCGAGGCGCCCGACCGCATCGCGCGCCTCGGCATCGCGCTTGTCCCCGAAGGGCGGCAGATCTTCCCCAACCTCTCGGTGCGCGAGCATCTGGTCGCCTTTGCCGAGAACCGCTCCGGGCGCACCGATCCATGGACGCCCGCCAAGGTGCTGCAGTTCTTCCCGCGCCTCGCCGAGCGCGCCGACAACATGGGCAACCAGCTCTCGGGCGGCGAGCAGCAGATGCTCGCAATCGGCCGCGCGCTCGTGACCAATCCGCATCTTTTGATCCTCGACGAGGCGACCGAGGGCCTCGCGCCCCTGGTACGCGAAGAGATCTGGAAATGCCTCGCGCGGCTCCGCCAAGGCGGGCAGACGATCCTGGTCATCGACAAGTACATCGAGCGCATGGTGCGCCTCGCGGATCGCCATACCATCATCGAACGCGGGCGCGTCGCCTGGCAGGGAACCTCCGCCGAGCTCGACGCCAACCGCGAGCTCTGGCATCGCTACCTCGGCGTCTGATGCAAAGTTGGCTCGATATCGCCGGGAAGCATCTGATCGTCGCCTTCTTCCTGATCACCGGTGTCTCGAACCTCACCAAGGCACGCATCGTCGATCACATCGAGCGCATGCGCGCCTTCGGTACGCCGGCGCCGGCGACGCTCTTCTGGCTGGGCATCGCCCTGCAATTCACCGGGTGCGCGCTGCTCGAGCTCGACTGGCATCCGGCGATCGGCGTCGGCTGCCTGATCGTCTTCACCATTGCCGCCACGGCGATCTTCCATCGCTTCTGGCGCAAACACGATCCGGTGCAGCGCAATTTTTCCCGACTGACACTGCTCGGCAATACCGCCATACTGGGCGGCCTGCTCCTGCTATTGGAACGAGTGCGATGACCGCCCCCGAATTCCGCTGGCCGCGCTCGCAAACCGATATCGAGCGTATTCATCGCGAGCGCAAGCGCATCGCGGTCGAGCGCGCGCTGCAATCGCCGTTCTGGAAGCGCCGCATGCCGCACCTCGACCTCGCGCGGGTGCACGAGCCCGAGCTCTGGCGGCGCATCCCGGTGCTGACCAAGGAAGCGCTGCGCGAGATAGCGCCCGAGCGCTTCCACGACGAGTTCTGCATCGCGCCGCGTACCGATGTCATCGAGTACTGGCGCTCCGGCGGCGCGACGGGCCGGCCGCTTTTCTACCCGCGCTCCGCGGAAGACATGCGCCACAACCTGCTCACCTTCGAGCGCGCCTTCGCCCTGATCGGCGCCACGCCCGACGACTGCGCGCACATCTCTTTTCCGCTCGGTGTGCATCCCGTCGCTCATCTTTACGCGCGCGGCGCCATGAACCTCGGCATCGGCACGATCTGGTGCGGCGCGGGGACCAACACGCCTTCCGAGACGCAGCTCGAGCTGATCGAGCAGCTCAAGCCCACGATCTGGCTCGGTATGGCGAGCTACGGCCTGCACCTCGCTAACCTGGCCGAGGTCAAGGGCTACGACCTCGCGCGCTCGACGGTGAAGAAGGTGCTGGTGGCGGCGGAGCCGCTCTCACCGGTGAAGCGGCAGAAGCTCGAGCAGGCCTGGGGCGCGGAGGTGTACGACCATTTCGGCATGACGGAAGCGGCCCTCGTGGCGGGCGAAACCATCTCACACGACGGCATGCGCGCCTTCACCGATCTCTGGTACCTCGAGGTGCTGGATGAAAGGGGCGAGCCGGTGCCCGAGGGCGAAACCGGCTCGCTCGTCGTCACGGCGCTCTGGTCGAACACCATGACGCCCTTTCTGCGCTGGAGCTCGGGCGACCTGGTGACGCTCACTGCGTCGCGCGGCGGTCCCGATCCATGGTCGGTGTTTCCGATCATGCGACACGCACGGCGCACCGTCGGCTTCTTCAAGGTCCGCGGCGTCAACATCAACCATGCGGAGCTCGAGGACACGATGTTCCGCGACGCCGACGTGGTCGATTTCCGCGCCGAGGTCTACAACCAGGGCGGCAACGATCTCCTGCACCTGCACGTCGAAACAAGGACTGGCGGCGCCGGACGCATCGCGGAGATGATTCGGCAGACGTTCCAGGTGACGCCGGAACTGACGCTGCTTGCGCGGGGCACGATTGCCCGCGAATTCGAGGCGAACGTGAAGGCGCCGCGCTTCGTCGACAAACGAGGATGACCGTGATGCGCTTCGTTGCCGCCCTCCTGCTCGCTGTCGCGCTCGGCGCGCACGCGCAGGACTATCCGTCGAAGAGCGTGCGGCTGATCGCCGCCGCGGCGCCCGGTGGCAATCCCGATGTGCTGGCCCGGCTGCTCGCCGCGAGGCTGGCCGACCTCTTTGGCCGAGCGTTCGTGGTCGAGAACATTCCCGGCGCCGGCGGCGTCGTGGCAGCCGAGCTCGTCGCGCGCGCCGCGCCCGACGGTCACGTGCTGCTGCTCGGCGATTCCGGCGCAATGTCGATCAACCCGGCGCTGAATCCGAAGCTAACGTACAACCCGCTGCGCGACTTCACGCTCGTCACTGCGCTCGCGGCGGTGCCGACCGTTCTAGTAGCGCCTGCGGCGCTGCCGCCGAATTCGCTGGCCGAATTCGTCGCCTTGGCGAAGTCGAACCCGGGGCAACTGGGCTACGGCTCCGCCGGCAACGGCTCGGTGCACCACCTGACCATGGCGGTATTCGCCTCGCGCGCCGGACTCGACATGCTGCACGTGCCGTACAAGGGCGGCACGGCGCTGGTCGCGGCGCTCCTCTCGGGCGAAGTGCAGTCGGGCTGGTCGGGCATTCCGAACGTCGCGCCGCATATTCGCTCGGGCAAGCTCAAGGTTTACGCCATCAGCACCGCGCATCGTTCAGCGAGCCTGCCGGACGTGCCGACAGCGATCGAGCAGGGCTACAGCGACTTCGACATTGCCACCGTCATCGGCCTGCAGGCACCTGCCGGCACGCCGCGCGAGATCGTCGCGCGGCTGCAGCGCGCGTTCGCGAAGATCATGCGCGAGCCGAACATCTCCGAGCGCATGGCGAATCTCGGCATGGAGCTGCGGGAGAACGGCACAGAGGATTACGTGCGCTTCCTGAAGCAAGACATGCAGCGCTACGCGCAAGCCGTCAAGGCGGCAGGGGTGCGGCAGGAATGATGTCCACACTCGATCGCATCCGCACCGATGTCGTCGGCAGCCTGTTGCGGCCGGCGAAATGGAAAGAAGCGCGGCTCAAGCTGGAGGGCAGGCAGCTCGGCGCCGAGGAGTTCGCGCGCATCGAGCTCGAGTGCGTGCGCGAGCACTTGCGCCTGCAGGAATCGCTCGGCCTCGACGTCGCGAGCGACGGCGAGGTGAGCCGGCTCAACTTCCAGGACAGCTTCGGCCTGGCCGTCAGCGGCTATGAAACAGGCGGCGAGAATGTCGGCACGCACGAAAAGCGCGCCGCCGGCGGCACGCCGCTCGCGCGCTGGGACATCCCGGACCTCGCCGGCCCCGGTACGCCGGTGGTGCATCGTCGGCCGGTGGTGAAGCGCCTCGAGCTCGTGCGCAACCCGCCGCTCGAAGAATACCGGCGTGCCGTGCCACTGGCGAAGAAGCCGCTGAAGGTCTCGCTCATCGGCCCGGACCGCATCATGCAGCGCTACGACCACGCGAATTCGAAGCACGTATATGCGAGCGTCGATGCGTTTCTCGACGATGTCGTGGCGATCCAGCGGCGCATGATCGGCGAGCTGGTCGCCGCCGGCTGCCGCTATGTGCACATCGACGAGCCCGGCTACACCGCCTATGTCGACGAGCCGTCGCTCGAGGCCATGAGGAAGCGCGGCGAGGACCCGATGCAGAACTTCTCGCGCTCGCTGCGCGCAAATGCGAAGCTGGTTTCCGGCTTCCCGGGCGTGACGTTCGGCATCCATCTGTGCCGCGGCAACCAGAGAAGCATGTGGCACCGCGAAGGCACCTACGACGCGATCGCCGAGCGCCTATTCAATGAGCTGCCGTACCAGCGGTTTCTCCTCGAGTACGACAGTCCGCGCGCCGGCAGCTTCGCGCCGCTGCGCTTCGTGCCGAAAGACAAGGTGGTGGTCCTCGGCCTCGTCAGCACCAAGGTGCCGGCGCTCGAGCCGCTGGACACGCTCGTGCGCCGCATCGACGAGGCGGCGAAGTACCTACCGCTCGAGCGGCTGGCGATCAGCCCGCAGTGCGGCTTCGGGTCTGACGTCGTCGGCAATCTGATCAGTGAAGCGGACCAGAAGCGCAAGCTCGAGCGCGTGGTCGAGGCGGCGCGAAGGGTGTGGCAGTGAAGGAGACGCTCCAGTTCGGTATCTTCGACTGGGTCGAGGCGTCGCCGACGCGCACGCCGGGCGAGGTCTACGCCGGCAGGCTCGCGCTCGCCGAGGCGGCGGACAACGCTGGCTTCCACGGCTACCTGCTCGCCGAGCACCAGGGCACGCCGCTCTCGATCAACGGCCAGCCGAGCGTGCTGCTCTCGGCGATAAGTCAGCGCACCGAGCGCCTGCGCATGGGGGCGCTGACCTTCTGCCTGCCGTGGTACGACGCCTATCGCTTCTATAACGAAGTGTGCATGGTCGACCAGCTCTCCGGCGGGCGGCTCGAGCTCGGCGTCGGCCGCGGCGTCTCGCCGATCGAGTCGCTGATCTTCGGCATGCAGAACATCGAGCACTCACGCGAGAAGTACCGCGAGACGCTGGAAGTATTCTTCGAGGCCTGCCGCAGCAGCACGCTCAACTACAGCGGCCGCTATTACCAGTACCGTGACGTCGAGCTCCACAACAAGCCGGTGCAGGAGCCCTATCCGCCGCTCTGGTTTCCGAGCTCGAACCGGGAGTCGATCGACTTCACCGCGCGCCATGGCTATCACACGGCGCTGCTAATGAAGCCGGAAGCGTGCAAGCCGCTTTTCGACCAGTACCGCGAGACGTGGGAGCGCCACCGCAACGACCCGGGCCGGCACAATGGCCATGTCGCCGCGCCGCACCTCGCCAAGACACAGCACCTCGTGATTGCCGAGACCGACGACGAGGCGCATCGCCTGGGCGTACAGTCTTACGGCACGTGGGTGGCCCACATCCACCACCTCACGCGCAAGCTCGGCCGGCCGGATGTGCACAAGACCGATCCCTTCGATGCGGATTCGGCGCAGCCGCTCGTGGTCGGCAGCCCGGCCACCGCGCTGGAGAAACTCCAGCGGCTGCTGGACGTTACGACGGCGAACTACCTGCTTTGCGTCTTCTCCTTCGGGGACTTGGCGCCGGAGCATGCGCTTCGCTCGCTCGAGCTTTTCCGCCGGGAGGTGATGCCGCGCCTGCGGATCGGTTTCAACACCTGACATCTGCAGCGTGGGCCACCCGGACTATGCCGTTGCCGCGCGGCGACGTAGTTATTTAATGACTAGGGTAGGAAGATGCTGACCGTGCAGTGTGATGACTGCACGGTTAGATGAGCGGCCGGCACGCTGTTATCAGTGCCATCCGAGAGACCGACTGGAAAGAGCAGCCGGTCCACGGTAGCGCCAAACAAAGTGTAGTCGCCGTCTGATCGCCAAGTAGCAGGTCGTACCGGAGGGCACGTCTAGCGGGCGTGCCCTCTTTTTTTTGTCCCGCGTGAAAAACATTGTGCCGGGTGGAACCCGCGGCCGATATCGCTGCTCGCCGCGCCGTTATGTCGGCAGATCGCCGATTTCGCAATGGAGCTTTGTCTACGTCGGCGCACTTCGCCGTGACAGGCAAATCCCTGATTGATTGCGACTAGATATGACCGGCGTGTTACGCACGGGCGTCGCAAATGGGGACGGTCACTATTTTTGTAGGCGCTTCAGCGCGCCGTTGTAGTAGCTGAGATCGACATAGCGATCGGGCGGCGGCGCCTTGCCGCCCCAGCTGCCTTCGATCTCGGCGCGAAGCGCGAGCACGTTGCGGAAGCCCGCCATGTCGAAGCGCCCGTCCGGCGTGAAGCCGAATTTCGGATCCGTCATCATCGCGTAGGCTTGGCTAGCAGTCTCCCGGCTCACTTTGAGGCGCTCGGCGAGGAGCGTTACGGCGGCGTCCTGGTTCGCCGGCGCGAGCACCCAGCGGTAGCCCTCGACCAGCCCGGCGATGTAGCGCTCGAGCGTGTCGCGGTTCGCGGCTGCCCACTTGCGCAGGACGAAGGTGCCGCTCGCCTGGTACGGCCCGATGAGATCGACCGCGCGTCCCATGCTTTTCAGGCCGGCGGCCTTCGCCTCGAGCGAGAACGGCAGGTTGAGCATCGCGCCCTTATAGTCCTTGTTCTCTTTCATGCCGCGTAGGCGAAACCCGGTGGCGCCGATCGACAGGATCTTGTAGTCGCCGCCTTCCTTCAGGCCGTTCAGGAGAAGGATTTTCTTGAGCTGCAGCGCGTAGGCAGTGTTCGGCGCGTCGACCAGTAGCGTCGTGCCCTTGAAGTCGGCGTAGGACCGAATGTCGGGCTGGACGATGAATTCGTTCATGCTGCTGTCGCCGCCAGTGACGATGATTACGTCCTCCTTCGCCAGTTCGACCATCGCCACGGCGTTGTCGACCGCCGCCTGCGCGATCTCGAAATCGCCTTTCGCAAGACCGGCGCGCTGCTCATCCGAATTCGGCGTGAAGAGCAACTCCACCTTCAGCCCGTGGTGCGCAAACAAGCCATGCGATGCGGCGGCCATGGCCGGCATGGCGGCGGCGCCGGGGAAGAGCTTCACCTTGATCGCGGTCTGGGCGAGCGCGGCGAGCGGCAACAGCAGCATTGCGACGGCAGCGATGCGCTTCATGGGTTGATCCTCCTCTGGAGCGGCTAGATTATCATTCGCCTCCCAGGAGGAATGCCGATGCTGCAGGAGCAAATCCCCGATCTAGCGAAATGCGTCGAGCCCGATCGCGTGCGGCGCGAGGTGTACACCGATCCGGCGATCTTCGACCTCGAGATGCAGCGCATCCACGAGAAGGTGTGGATCTATTGCGGTCACGAGACGCAGATACCGAAGGCCGGCGACTACTACGCGCTGCAGATCGGCCGTCAGCCGATGCTCATGGTGCGCGGCGCCGACGGCAAAGTGAACGTGCTCTACAACCGCTGCCCGCACCGCGGCAACATGATGTGCGGCGACCGCAAGGGCAACGCGGGCGAGTTCTTCCGCTGCTCGTACCACGCCTGGACCTTCCAGCACGATGGAAGGCTGCGCTCGATCCCGATGATGGAGTCGGGCTACGCCGGCACGCGCTACGGCAAGGACAATCCCGACTGCAGCATGAAGCGCGCCGCGCGCGTCGAGAACTATCGCGGCTTCGTGTTCGCGAGCCTGGCGGCAGACGGACCGTCGCTGAAAGAATTCCTCGGCAAGGCGATCGTTGCCTTCGACGACATGTGCGACCGCGCTCCTGACGGCGAGGTCGAGGTCGTGCCGAACTGCTTTCGCGTCATCCAGCACTCCAACTGGAAAATATTCCTGGAGAACCAGCTCGACGCCCTGCATCCCTCGGTGACGCACCAGTCGACCGGCCGCGCGGCGCATGAAGTGGAGAAAGACATCGCCAAGCGCACGAAGAAGGGCGAGGCGCCGCTCTCGTACCACATGCTGTCCGCCTTTGCGACGCTGACGATCGACAAGTGGGACAACTTCCAGACGATCAACTATCCCTACGGCCACTGCGTGCTCACTGGCTATATGGGGCTGCGTCCGCAGGACCCCGACACGCTCGCTTACGACAAGATCATGATCCAGAAGTACGGGCAGAAGCGCTTCGAGGAGATCGTCGGCGTCAACATCCACCACGTGCTCATCTACCCGGGCCTCTCGGTGCAGTCGCCGCTGCAGCAACTGCGCGCCGTGCGTCCGCTCGGCGTGGATCGCACGCTGACCGAGATCTGGCACTTCCGCCTGAAGGGCGCGCCGGAAGCGATTTATCGGCGCTCGCTTGCGTACTACAACCTGGTGAACTCGCCTGCCACGCTCATCAACGCCGACGACCTGGAGAACTTCTGGAAGTGCCATCAGGGCCTCTCGTCGGACGGCGGCGACTGGGTGAGCTTCGGGCGGCACCTCGGCCGCGACCTCGAGAAGGACGGCGTCGTCGAGACGGCGCCGAACTGCGGTACCTCAGAAGCGCCGATGCGTAACCAGATGAAAGCCTGGGCGGAGTACATGCGTGGCTAAGCTGAAAAAGGCGCTGCAAAAGCTGGTGCGGCGCGCCGCGCCGGCGAAGAAGGCTTCACTGCGCAAGGCGAACGGCGCGGGCCATCACGAGACCCAGCACGCAGTCGAGCAATTTCTCTATCGGCAGGCGGAGCTGCTGGATGCGAAGCAGTGGGATGGGTTCATCGATCTCTTCGCTGCCGACGGCATGTACTGGATGCCGCCAGAGCCGTCGCACACGCACTGGGACGGCATGCCGGCGATCTTCGCCGAGGACAAGAACCTGATGACCGTGCGCATGAAGCGGCTGCAGCATCCCGACGCCTGGTCGCAGCGGCCGCTTTGGGAAACCAACCACGTCGTCTCCAACATCATCGTGGAAAAGGAAACCGGCGACGAAGTGCAGGTGCGCTCGCGCTTCCACATGATGGAGCTCAGGCGCGACGACGTGCGGCACTTCGCCGGCTCCTATCGCCATACGCTCAAGCGCACGCCCGCGGGCTTTCGCATCAAGCTGCAGCGCGTCGACATGACGAACGCACAGGCCGCGTACGACTACGTAATCCAGGCGTGGGTCTGAGGAGCACGCGGGTCCTCACGACCGCGGACGCAACCGGGCTTGTTTCGATGGCGGAGGCCATCGAGCTGATTGAAGAGTCTTACCGCGAACTCGGCACCGGCACCGCGCAGGTGCTTGCGCGGCGGCGCCTGCATACGCTACTCGAGCATGCGAGCGAGCCGCGCTGGTCGATGCTCAATGTGATCGGCGGCGTCGTGCCGACCCAGGGCGTGATCGCGCTCCGCGTCGATGCCGCGCACATGGCAAAGCCGGTAAAGGAGGGACGCGAGCGGCTCGAGTTCCGCGGCGATTTTTCCGGCTTCGTGCTGGTGTGGGACGTGGCCACGAACGAGCTCCTCGGCATCGTGCACGACCACGCCGTCTCGGCGCTGCGCGTCGGCGCCACGAGCGCCGTCGCCGCGAAATACCTGGCGCGCGAGGATGCACGCGTGCTCGGCGTCCTCGGCTCCGGCAAGCAGGCGGCGGCGCAGGTCGAGGGGCTGGTGAGCGTGCGGCCGTCGCTTCGCGAGCTGCGCGTCTATTCGCCCTCTGCGGAGCACCGGCGCGCGTTTGCCGAGCGCATGGCGTCGCGTTTGCGCCTGGATGCGAGCGCCTGCGATAGCGCCGAGGACGCGATCCGCGGCGCCGACATCGCCGTGGCGGCAACCAACGCGACGGATCCGATTCTCTACGGCGAATGGCTCCCGGCCGGCGCCCATGTGATCGGCATGAAGTCTTCGACCCGCTTCTATCCGCAGCGCGAGCTCGACGACGAGTGCGCGCGGCGCGCCGACCTCATCGTCGTCAACCTTAAGGAGCAGCTCGAGATCGACGACCAGCGCGAGCTGATGGACCCGGTCCGCAAGGGGCTGGTGCGCTGGGAAGACATCCGCGAGCTGGGCGAGCTTTGCGCCGGTCGCGTCCCGGGCCGCACCGCCTCCAAGCAGATCACCTACCACAACAACAATGGCGGCATGGGCAACCAGTTCGCCGCGGTGTGCAAGCGCGCGCTCGACAAGGCACGCGAGCGCAACATCGGCACCGAGCTGCCGACGGATCTCTTCATGACGCGCCGGCACGGCGACGCGTCGGCGCCGTAACGCATGGCTAGCCGCCTCGCGCGCCTGGGCTTCTGGGTCGCGGTGCTCCTCATCTGGCAGTGGGCAGCGATGCGCGGCGCGCGGGACTTCGTCCTGCCGCCGCTCGAGATCGCAAGACAGTTCATCGCCGCGCTCGGCACGCGCGAGCTTTACGCCGATGCGACTGCGAGCCTGCTGCGCGCGCTGCCCGGCTTCGCCGTCGGCGTGGTGCTCGGCATCGCGCTCGGCCTCGCCGCGGGCATCGCGCGTGCCTTCGACGAGATGCTGAGCCCGCTCGTCTTCCTCACCTATCCGGTGCCCAAGATCGTCATGCTGCCGGTGTTCATGCTGTGGTTCGGGATCGGCGACCTGTCGAAGGTGCTGATCATCGCGCTCGCCTGTTTCTATCCGGCGTTCATCAACGCCTACTACGGCGCGCGCGCCACGCCGCGCATCCTCGTCTGGTCGGCGCGCAACATGGGGGCACGCGAGGCCGAGGTGTTCCGGCGCGTCGTCCTGCCAGGGGCGCTGCCGCAGATCTTCGCCGGCCTGCGCGTCGCCCTCGCGCTCTCGTTCATCGTCATGTTCGCCGCGGAGATGATCAACGCGCGCTCGGGGCTCGGTCACCTGATCCGCGAGGCCGAGAACAGCATGCGCTTTGACCTGATGTACGTCTCGCTCCTCACCATCGCCATCCTCGGCTACGCCGGCGACCGGCTGCTGCGCTTCGCGCGCGCGAGGTTCCTGCGCTGGGAAGAGAGCCATTGAGTCGCCTGCGGCCGTACGTGCTCATCGTCGTGCTGCTGGCCGCATGGGAGCTGGCAGCGCGCAGTGGACTGTGGAGCCCGATCCTTTTTCCATCGCTGGTGAGGATCGGCCGTGAGTTCTGGCTCTTCGTCTCCCAGCCCGACGGCTTCACGCAGACGTGGACTTCGCTTTACCGCACCTTCAGCGGCTTCGCCCTCGCCGCGGTGGTGGGTGTCGCGCTTGGCATGCTGATGGGGCGCTCGCGCTGGGTCGCGGGGCTACTCGATCCGCTCTTCTCCGGCACTTACGCCGTGCCGAAGCTCGCGCTCTTCCCTATCTTCATCTTCGTCTTTGGCCTCGGCAGCCTGTCGAAGGTGGCGCTGATCTTCCTGGAATGCCTGTATCCGATGACGATCATCACCTACCACGGGGCGCGCAGCGTTAACCGGGTGCTCATCTGGTCGGCGCAGAACATGGGCGCCTCGCCCGCGCGAACGCTGGTGCGCGTCGTGTTTCCGGCGATGCTGCCCTACGTCTTCGCCGCCCTGCGCGTCGCGCTGCCGGTGGCGCTGATCGTGGCGATCATCACGGAGATGATCAGCTCGGTAGATGGCCTGGGATACCTGGTGAGCTATTCGCTCTCCTCGCTGAAGACCGATCGCATGCTGGCGCTGGTTGTGGTGATCTCGCTGCTCGGCCTTACGCTCGACCATGCGCTCGTGGCGCTGCGCGACCGGTTGGTATACTGGGAAAAGCTCGATACGTTTTACGTCTGAGGAGGATTCCCCGTGAAGAGAACGCTCGCCCTGATCGCCGGCATTTCGTGTGCGACGCTTGCCGCGGCGCAGGAGCCGACGCTGATCCGCCTCGGTCGCGGCTTTGCCGCCGAGGAGCAGGTGTGGCTGATGAGCGCGCGCCCCGACCTCGCGCCGAACCAGGGCAAGAAATACCAGCTGAAGCAGATCCTCTTCCAGGCGAATCCGCAGCGCTTCCAGGCGTATCTCGCGGGCGAGCTCGACGCGGGCACGGCACCGGGCCTCTCAGTGATCTTTGCGCGCGCGCAGGGTGTCGACATGAAGGTTGTGGCCAACGTCTGCCAGGAAGCGGCCGGGCCACAATGGTTCAGCACCACCTACATGGTGAAGGACGACGGGCCGGTCAAGACCATCAAGGACCTCAAGGGCGGCACCGTCGGCGTGGTCGAGTACAAGACCGCCACCGACCTCTGGGCGCGCGCCGGCCTGCTCAACGCGGGTCTCACGCCGGACAAGGACGTCAAGGTTTTCTCCCTTGGTTTCCCGGCGATGGGCGAATCGGTGCGCAACGGCAAGATCCAGGCGGGCACGTTCGTCGAACCGTTCTATTCCGCGGAGACGGCCAAGGGCGGCCTGCGCAAGCTCTTCACCGCGCGCGAGGCGGTCGGCTACGACCACGAGCTGCTCGACATCTGGTTCGGCGAGAAATTCCTGAAGGCGCATCCGGACGTGGTGCGGGCCTTCCTCGCCGACTACGTCGCCGTCACCAAGTACTACCTCGCGAACACCGACCAGGCGAAGCGCGACCTGCACAAGGCGGGCTTCGTGCGCACGCCGGTCGACATCTACGTCAAGAACGCCGACTGGAAGCGCGATCCAGAGGCGCGCGTCAACGTCGACAGCCTGAAGAAGCTGGCGACCTTCATGCACGAGAAGCTGCAATGGCTCGACAAACCGGTGAATGTCGACCAGATGGTCGACCAAGGTTACCTGCCGCGCTGACCTAATCCGCGAACAGCCGGTAGACGCCGTAGCCGGCGAAGGCGGCGAGTCCGCTCCACAGGATCGAGACCGCGATCTTTCCCCAGCGTGGCAGGCGCCGCCACAGCTTGGCGAGCGGTCGGAACGGCACGCGCAGCTTGACCTCGAGCCAGTCGAGCGCGCTCGAGCCGTACCACGATGCCTGCGCCATCGCCGCGATGCCGAAGAGGATGATCGGGTCGCTCGGGATGACCGGGATTGGATAAGTCACGATCCCGACCGCGATGAAGATAAGGCCCAGGCCGAAATAGAGCGCCTTCTTGAGCGCCGCGTGCGGCGTTCGCTCGCGGCGCTCGTACAGCTTCTTGAAGCGCTCGCCCGGCGGGCCTTTCCTGAACTCGCGCCACTGCCGGCGCAGCCACTTCAGCATAATAAGTACTGACTATCGATGAAGGGCCGAGTTCACGGCCATTGGGATCATGACCAAGCCTGCAACTCACTCGGCGCGATACGCGCGCACTGCCTCCCTCGCTTCCTTACCAATCTCCTTCAGCTTCGCCAGCCACTCTTCGCGGTAGGGCCGCAGGGCGGCGGCAATGGATTCCGCGACCACGAGATTGCGGTACCACTTGGCGTTCGCTGGCACGACGGTCCACGGTGCGTGCTTCGCCGCCGTCTTCGAGATCGCGTCCTCGTAGGCGTCGGTGTACTCGTCCCAGCGCTCGCGCTCGCGCCAATCGTTGACGTTCAGCTTCCACGCCGTCTCGGGCCGTTCCTCGCGCTCGAGCAGGCGGCTCTTCTGCTCCTTCTTCGTGATGTGCAGGAAATACTTGAGCACTATCGTGTTGTGCTCGGCCAGCAAGTCCTCGAAGTCGGCGATATGGTCGTAGCGCGCCTTCCAGAGCTTCTTGGGTACGAGTTCGTGCACGCGCACGACCAGCACATCCTCGTAATGCGAGCGGTTGAAGATCGAGAACTCGCCCAGGCGCGGCGCGTGGCGATGCACGCGCCACAGGAAGTCATGCTGGCGCTCCTCGGTGGTCGGTATACCGAACGACACCACGTTGACGCCGCGCGGATTGAGCGAGCCGACGACGTGCTTGATCGTGCCGTCCTTGCCAGCGCCGTCGCGACCTTGCAGCACCACCAGCACCGCGTGCAGCTTCGCGCCGAACATCATGTCCTGCAGATCGAAGAGCTCCTCGCCCAGCGTCTGGAAACGTTTTTCCGCCTTCTCGCGCGTCATGTCCTCGGGCGGCTCGGCCGAGATGTCGTCGAGCCGCACCTTTGCACCCTGCTCATCGAAGACGTTTCGCGGCACGGCTATTTGCTGCCTTTCTGCGCCTCGCTACGGATCAGATCCCAGACGTAATTGCGGTACTCGTGGCAGCGCATCGACTTCTTGATCTCGAGCTCGCGCGGCCGCGGCAGCTCGATCCTAACCTCCTCCTTGATGCGGCCGGGACGCGCGGACAGCACGACAATGCGATCGCCGAGATACACCGCTTCCTCGATGTCGTGCGTGACGAAGACGATGGTCTTGCGGGTGCGCGCCCACAGGCGCATCACCTCTTCCTGCATCGTCTCGCGCGTCTGGGCATCGAGCGCGCCGAAGGGCTCGTCCATCAGCAGCACTTTCGGATCGAACGCCAGCACCCGGGCGAGCGCCACGCGCTGCTTCATGCCACCGGAGAGCTCCGCCGGATAGTGATTGCGGAAGTCGGCGAGGCCGGTCATCTCCAAATAGCGCTGCACGATCGGCTCGATCTCCGCGCGCGCCCGGCCCTGCGCTTCAAGTCCCCAGGCGACGTTGCCGGCGACGGTCTTCCAGGGGAAGAGCGCGAACTCCTGGAACATCATGCCGCGGTCAGGACCGGGGCCGCGCACATCATGACCGTAGACGCGGATCGCGCCCGAGTCCGGCGCGATGAAGCCGCCCATGATGTGGAGGAACGTGCTCTTGCCGCAGCCGCTCGGGCCGATGATGGTGATGAACTCGCCTTCCGCGGCGGCGAAGCGCTCGATGTCGAGGATGGCGAGCGGCTGACCGCCCTTGTGGTAGGTCTTCTGCAGACCGGCGACCTCGAGGGCGATGGAGCTCATATCGATACGTTTAGCATAGCTAGTCGCCGGCGGCTCACTCATGCTGGTTGAACGGATCGAAGGTAAATGGCGCGCGCGTTCAGGGACGTGTTTCGCCTGTGCGCGGTCAAGCCCGGCGAAGTCGTCGCCATCCTCTCGGAAACGCAGTCGCGCCGCGTGCTGGTCGAGCTCTCGGAACTCGCCCTGCAAGGCCTCGGGGCGCGCGTCTTCCATGTCCCTCACGGCCATCGCGCTCCTCGCCGGCGAGGCGCCTGGCGGTTGGCGCGGCCTACCACGACGAGATGAACGCGCGGCTGGTCGCCTATTTCGAGGCGGTGGGATTCGGGATCGCCGGTCTCGCGGCATGAATATCCGCCGCGTGCGCGAGGCGATCGCCGCCAGCGACGACGCGATCATCGCGCTGGCAGAGGCCGCCGGTGCAAAGGCCCGAAACGCCGATGCGCTCTTCCTATCGTGCGGCGCCTTTGCCAGCGGACATCTCCTCGCGCCGCTCCCTGGGCGCTTGCGCTTGCCGGTCGTCTCGAGCACGCCCGCGGCGCTCGCCGCCGCGTTCAGGGCCGCAGCACCTCCGTCGTCATCGCATAGTGGGTGACACGGCCGCGATGCGGCGGAAACTGCGCAAAGTCGGCGCGCATCTCGCGCCGCACCGGTGAATCCAGCGCCGCGCCGAGATCCGCGGCGCTGTCGAAGGCGACCTTGTTTCGCTGCAGATGCCGCACGCGGCGTAGCTGCGGCGGGCAGCGCCATTCGAGCGGCGTGTAGATTTCGAGCTCGCGAATGCGGGGCAGCTTCGCCATAAGTGGCGGGTGGTGCTTCAGATAGTAGGTGAGCCACCCCGCTTCATCGTCGGCGGGGCCTTCGTACGCGACGAGATACGTGCAGTAGCGCGCCGGCACTCGCTGCCACGGCTGCGGCACTGCAAAGCGATGCACCGCCATCGCTTGCGCCTCAGCCGAAACGGCGATCTGCGCCGCCGCATCCTCGAGCGCGGCGAGCGCGTCGAAATAGAGCTGCGCGACGTAGGCCGGTGGCGCACCATCGTCCAGGTACGGATCACGCACCCGATCGGGCCGGTAGACGAGCGTGCAGCCGGCCGGCGGCAATGCGAACTCGCTCTCCGCGGTGAGGAAAAGGGTGAACATGCCTCGCTAGAATGCGCGGCTCAGCCTGGTTCCTCAATGCCTCGTCATGAAACTGCTTAACACCTTCCTCGCCTTCGTCCTCGCCGCCGGCGCGACGGCGGCGCTCGGCCAAGCGTGGCCCGCGAAGCCGGTGCACCTCATCGTTGCCTATCCGCCCGGCGGCGGCATCGACGTCATGGCGCGCCAGCTCGCGGAGAAGCTGACCGGCATGTGGGGCCAGCCGGTCATCGTCGAGAACAAGCCGGGCGCCAACACGATCCTCGCGGCGGAAACGGTGGCGAAGAGCGCGCCCGATGGCACCACGGTGCTGCTCACGACCGACGCCACCTTCTCCATCAATCCGCATCTTTACAAGAAGCTGCCCTTCGACACGCAGCGCGACTTCATTCCCGTGACGATGCTCGTGCTGCTGCAGCAGCTGCTCGTCGCCAATCCCTCGCTGCCCGCGAATACGCTCCAGGAGCTCGTCGCGCTCGCCAAGAGCAAGCCCGGCACGATCAACTACGCCTCCTACGGCAGCGGCAGCCAGCCGCACCTTTCCGGCGAGATGCTGAAGTACAAGGCCGGCATCGATCTCGTGCACGTGCCGTACAAAGGCATCTCGCTCGCCGTGCCGGCGGTGATGGCGGGCGGAGGGCAGCTCACCTTCGCCGGCATCGCCACCTCTATGCCGCAGCTCAAGGCGGGCCGCATCAAGGCGCTCGCCATCGGCGGCCCGAAGCGCTCGCCGCTCCTGCCGGACGTGCCGACATTCGCGGAGCTCGGATATCCGGAGGTCGAGACGCACGCCTGGTTCGGCCTGTTCCTGCCGGCGGGCTCGCCGCGCGAGGCGATAAACCGCATCTACCAGGACACGCGCAAGATCCTCGAGGACCCCGACTTCCGGCAGAAGCAGCTGATCGACAAGGGCTACGACGTCGTCGCGAGCTCGCCCGAGGCGTTCGCCGCCTACATCCGGAAAGACAGCGAGAACCGCGCCCGTGCGGTGAAGATCTCCGGGGCGAAGGCTGAGTAGTGCAGACCGTCTACATCGGCGCCGCGCCGCGCCTCGCGCTCTCGGTGGCGGGAGAAGGCGAGCTCCTTCTCTTCCTGCACGGCATCGGCGGCCGGCGGCAGAACTGGGACGCGCAGCTCGCCTTTTTCTCGCGCGATTACCAGGCCGCCGCCTGGGACGCGCGCGGCTACGGCGAATCCGATGATTACGAAGGTCCGCTCGACTTCACCGTGTTCAGCGCCGACCTCGTGCGGGTGCTCGACCATTTCGGCGCCCGGCAGGCGCACTTCGTCGGGCTCTCGATGGGCGGGCGCATCGCGCGCAACTTCGCCCTGCACCATCCCGAGCGCGTGCGCTCGCTCGTGCTCGCGAATACGAGTCCCGGCTTCGGCGTGATGAGCGGCGACGAGCTCCGTGCATTCGTCGAGCAACGGCGCAAGCTCGATCCGCAGGCGCAAGCGAAGCACTTGCTCGGTCCCAGGCCTCCGGCCGACGCATACGGGAAGCTCGTCTCGAGCCTGCGCGCCGTGCATCGCGAGAGCTACCTCAAAACCGTCGAGGCCTCGACGGCGCAGGACCTGGCGGCGCCGATCGAGAAGATTCGCGCCCCGACGCTCGTCATCACCGCCACCGCCGACAATCTGTACCCGGTGTCGATTGCCCAGGACATGGCGCGGCGCATACCGGGCGCGCGCCTCGTGGTGATCGAAGGTGCCGGGCATCTCTCGAATCTCGAGCGGCCGCAGGAGTTCAACCAGGCGGTTGCCGAGTTTCTGCGCAGCCTGCCTCGCTAAAATAGCCGCTTCCCGATGGCCGCGAACGAACAACTCGCGATGCTGGTGCAGCCCGACCGTGTGCATCGCGCGCTCTACACCGATGCGGCGATCTTCGAGCTCGAGATGGAGCGCATCTTCGCCCGCGCGTGGCTCGTGCTCGGCCACGAAAGCCAGGTACGCGAGCCCGGCGATTACTTCACGACGCGCATGGGCCGCGAGCCCGTCGTGGTGGTCAAGAAAGACGATGGACAGATCGGCGTGCTCGTCAATCGGTGCGCGCACCGCGGCGCGATGGTGTGCGCCGAGGGCCGCGGCCGCGTCGAGCGCTTCGTCTGCCCGTACCACGGCTGGAGCTACGACCGCGCGGGTGAGCTGAAGGCCGTGCCCTTTTCGTCGGGCTATGCGCCCGGCAAGCTTGCCGAGCTTCGCCTGGCTAAGGCGCCGCGCGTTGCCACCTACCGCGGCTTCATCTTCGCCTCGCTCGCCGCGAGCGGCGAGCCGCTGGAAGAGTTTCTCGGCCCCGCCACGGCCTCGTTTGACGATTTCGTCGACCGCGCCCCGGAGGGCGAGCTGGAAGTCGCCGGCGGCGTCTTCAAGCACACCTACAACGGCAACTGGAAGCTGATGCTCGAAAACCATCTCGATGGCGCGCACCCGGCCTGGGTGCATGCCTCGTCGGTGGCGGTGGCGCGCAACGCGCCCGACCCTGGCGGCGAGCGCTACTCGGACATCGCGGTGCGCCAGATGCGCCAGAACGGCGCACCCGATGTCGTGTGGGAGGCGACCGGCATCTGGACCACGCCCCGCGGCCACGGCTACATGGGCGATTACCACGATGACGACCGGCTGGTGGCAGGCCTCGGCAATCCGGTGTTCGATGCCTATCGGGCGCAGCTGATCGAGCGCCTCGGCGAGCAGGAGGCGGACCGCATCCTGCGCGTCACGCTGTGGAACACCATCATTTATCCGAACTGCTCGTTCATGAGCCAGTTCCGGCAGCTGCGCATCATTCATCCGCTCGCGGTCGAGCGCTCTGTCGTTTACACCTACTCGCTCCGGATGCCGAAGGCGCCGCCGCAGATGTTCCGCGACACGGTCGCATTCGCCAACGTGGTGAACGGCACGGGTTCATGGGTGCTGACCGATGATCTCGAGGTGTACGAGCGCATTCAGCGGGGCCTGACAAGCAACGCGTCGGAGTGGGTCTATATCGGCCGCGGCTACGGCCGCGACGTAGACGACCAGGGCACGCAGCGCGGTGCGACCGGCACGAGCGAGGTGTTCATCCGCGGGCAGATGCGCGCCTGGCTCGATTACATGACACGTGACGCCTGAGCAATTCCTGTATCACGAGGCGCGGCTGCTCGACCGGCAGCAATACGAGCAATGGCTCGAGCTCTTCACGGAGGATGCGACCTACTGGCTGCCGCTCGAGCAGGGGCAGAAAGATCCGTACGAGACCTCATCGATCATTCATGACGACCGCACGCTCCTCGAGCTCCGGGTAAAGCAGATCCGGCATCCGCGAGCGCACGCGCGCCAGCCCGTCGCGCGCACGGTGCACCAGGTGGGAAATGTCGTGCAGCTCGCTGAAGCAAACGGCGAGCTCGACATCGGCTCGACGCTCACCGTGGTGGAATTTCGAAACGAGAAGCAGCGCGTCTACGGCGCGCTGGTCGAGCATCGGCTGCGCCCCTATAGCGATCCAAGGGCAGGCAGCACGTTTCGCATCGCCCGCAAGCGCATCGACCTTGTGAATTCGGAAGGTGAACTCGATGGCATCGCCATCCTCCTCTAGGAACCGAGAGCCGGTGATCGTCGCCGGCGGCGGCATCGGCGGACTTGCCGCGGCCCTGGCGCTGGCGCGCAAAGGCTTCAGGAGCGTCGTGCTGGAGCAGGCGCCGCAGTTCGGCGAGATCGGCGCCGGCATCCAGATCGCGCCCAACGCCTGGCATGCGCTGGATGCACTCGGCGTCGGCGCGCTGGTCAAGAAGGAGGCGGTGTTCATCGAGCACCTCCTGATGATGGACGGCGTCAGCGGCGAGAAAGTGATCGACATCCCGCTCGATGCGCGCTTCGCCAAGCGCTTCGCCAACCCCTATGCGGTCACGCACCGGGCCGATATCCATGGGTCTCTGGTCGACGGCTGCAAGGCGCTGCCGCAGATGATCGATCTGCGCACCAACAGCCGCGTCACGGGCTTCGACATCGCCGATCGTGGCGTGAGGGTGAGGCTCGCGAGCGGTGAGGTCATCAACGGCGCGGCGCTGGTCGGCGCCGACGGCGCGAAATCGGTCGTGCGCGACGCGCTGGTCGGCGATCAGCTCCCGGCGAGCACCATCCACAAGTGCTATCGCGCCGTGCTGAATGCGGGCGACGTGCCGAAGGATCTGCGCTGGGCGGCGGCGACGCTCTGGGCCGCGCACGACACGCACATCGTCCACTACCCGCTGCGCGGCTGGAAGCTCTTCAATCTCGTCGCCACCGCGATCGGCCAGCCGATCAGCGAGGGCCACGCGGCGGTGGCGACGCCCGAGGAAGTGCTGCCGCAGTTCGCTCATTTCTGCGAGAAGCCGCTCAAGCTGATGGGCACGCCGAAGCAGTTCACGCGCTGGATGCTCCGCTTCCGCGACCCGGTCGATAACTGGATCAAAGGGCCGGTGGCACTACTCGGCGACGCGGCGCACCTCATGCTGCAGTACATGGCGCAAGGCGCCGCCATGGCCATGGAGGACGCGGTGGCGCTGGGCTTCGCGTGCGACGCCACGGATGGCGACTTCGAGAAGGCGTTCAAGCGCTACCAGGAGATGCGGCTGGTGCGCGCGTCGCGCATGCACATTTCCGCCAATAGCCTTGTCGGCCAGATCTTCCATGTGCCCGACGGCCTGCTGCGCCTGGTGAGGAACGACATCTTCATCGGCCGCTCGCCCGAGCGCTATTACGACGCGCTCGAGTGGGTGTTCGCGGCGCCGGACTACGTTCGCCAATTCAAAGCCGCATCGCCGGCGCGCCGTCCGGCCGCCACGGTGGCGCATCGTGCCAAGCCGTTGAAGCGCGCCGCGGCGCGCAAGCGCCGTCCGCCATCACGACAGCGCAGCTAGACCGGCGGTTGATGCTGCTGCTCGCGGCCACGACTTTCGCGGCCGCCGGCGGCATCCATTACCAGACGCCGATGCTCGGCGCGATGGCGGCGGAGTTCGGCGCGGACAGCGCCGCGATCGGCTGGATCCCGACGATGAGCTTCGGTGGCTTCCTCGCCGGCATCGCCTTTCTTGTGCCGCTCGGCGATCGCATCGACAAGCGCCGACTGATCATCACGCAGCACTGCGCGACGATCGGCGCCCTGATGGCGGCCGCTGTCGCGCCCAATCTGGTGACGGCGGCCGCGTGCTCCTTCCTCATCGGCATGTGCGCCTGCTACGCGCAGACGGTGGTGCCGATGGTGGCGGAGTTCGCTCCGCCAGAGGCGCGCGGCCGCTCGGTCGGCACGATCCTCTCGGCGCTCTTCCTCGGCATCCTGTTCGGCCGGCTCGCCGGTGGCTTTGTGGCCGCGCATTTCGGCTGGCGCGCGATGTACTGGGTCGGCGTCGGCCTGCTGGGGCTGCTGATGCCGGCGCTGATCGCGCGGCTGCCGCATTCGGCACCGAAAACCGGCCTTTCGTATCCTCAGCTGCTCGCGTCGATGGTCAAGCTCCTGCGCACGCACGCCGACATGCGCCGCGTGGTCGCGATCCAGCTGCTGCTCGGCGTCTGCTATGGCGGCTTCTGGGCGACGATCGCCACCATGCTCCTCAAGGTGCACGCCCTCGGCCCGCAGATCGCCGGCCTGATCGGCATTCCGGGCGCCGCCGGCATCCTGGTCGCGCGCCCGGCCGGGCGGTGGCTCGATTTGCGCGGGCCGGGCCCGATCGTCGCGAGCGGCATTTCGTTGATCCTCGCCGCGTACGCCGTCTTCGCCTTCGGCGTCTGGTGGCCGGTGGCGCTCGCGCTCGGCGCCGCGGTGCTCGATTGCGGGCTGCGCGCAACCATGGTCGCCAACCAGACCGTGGTCAACTCGCTCGCACCCGAGGCGCGCAGCCGCTCGAACACGATCTTCGGCGTGAGCGTGTGGACCGGTAACGCGGCCGGCGCATTCATCGCCACGAGCGTGCTCGCGGCGAGCGGCTGGCTCGCGGGGTGCGCCGTCTCGACGTTCGCCGCCGCCGCGGCGCTCGCCGTGCAGCTCCGCTCCAGAAATCGGGGTCAGAGCCCTATTAAATTAGGGCTCTGACCCCGATTTCGCAGAACGCCGATAATGCGCCAATGGACGCCTTCGAGCTTCTCGTAGACGCGCACAAGCCGGCCATGAAGGCCGTGCTGGCCAAGCTCGTGCGTCTGCTTGAAGCGCATAACGTGCGTTACGTGATTGGCGGTGCGAATGCGCTTTCGCTCTACGTACGTCCCCGCATGACGGTCGACATCGACGCGTTCGTGGATCCGGCGCGCAAGGCCGATATCGACAAGCTCCTCGCCGCGGAATTCGGAGTGGTCAAGATCGGCGGCTTGCATTCGAAGTTCAAGCATGCCGATGTCGAAATCGACATCCTCTATGCCGGTGCCGAAGCCGAGGACTTTGCGCTCGCGAATGTCAGGGACGCCGTGATCCTCGGAACGAAGGTGAAGGCGCCCTCGCCAGAAGCGCTGCTCTGGCTTTATCTGGTCTCCGATCAGGAACAAAACTTCGTCGACGCGCTCAACCTCCTGCGTTCGAATCCAAAGCTCGATATTGGCCGTGTACGACGCGAGGTCGAGCGGCATCAGCCCGAGCTGGTGCCGAAGCTGGAGAAGATGCTGCACACGGCGCGCGAGCCGGCGCCGTCCTACGAGGAATCGCGCGCCCGCCGCTCTTCGCGGCCGCAATAATTACGGCCCTGACCCCGAATTCGGGGCGAGCAGCTCGCGGCTGATCTCGGTCACGCTGCGCACGCCGCAAAGCTGCATCGAGCGCTCGAGCTCGCTTGCCAGGATCTCGAGCGCGCGGCGGGCGCCCGCCTCGCCGCCGGCCATCGCGCCAAAAAGCGTCGCGCGGCCGGTGAGGACACCGTGCGCCCCGAGCGCGCGCGCTTTGAGGATGTCGACCCCTCGACGCACGCCACCGTCCAGCAGCACCGTCATCTTCGCGCCGACCGCGCGCGCGACTTGCGGCAGCGCTTCGAGTGTCGGCGCGGCGCCGTCGAGCTGGCGGCCGCCGTGGTTGGAGACGACGACGCCGTCACAACCCAGCGCCGCGGCGCGCTCGGCATCGTCGGGGCGCTCGACGCCCTTGAGCAGGAGCTTTCTCGGCCACAGCTCGCGGATGCGCTTGATCGCTTCCCAGTCGAGCGCCGCGTCCATCTCGCGGCCCACGGCGGTGGCGATGTCGGTGCCGGCGGGCGTGCTGAACTTGTAGCCGTCGAAGTTCGCCATGCCGGGAAGCCCGTGGCGCATGATCTCCAGCAGCCACGCCGGCTTGAAGATCACGTCGCGCGAGTTGCGCCAGTTCGGGTTGTACGGCGTGCGAAAGCCGTTGCGCGGGTCGCGCTCCCGTTTGCCCGAGACCGGCAAATCCACCGTCACGAGCATCGCCTCGTAGCCCGCGCTTTTCGCCCGGGCGATGAGCTTCTCCCGGAATTCGTGCTCGCGCACCGCGTAGAGCTGGAACCATAGGCGCGCGCCCGATGCTTCCTCTGCCACGCGTTCGATGGTGAAGGCAGCGGGTGTGGCGAGCGTGAACGGCACGCCGAAGCCTTTCGCCGCGCGCGCGAGCGCCAACTCGGCGCCGGCACGGCCGGCGCTGATGCCACCGGTGGGCGCGATGGCGAGCGGCAGCGCCGTGCGCTGGCCGAAGAGCTCGACGCCGAGATCGACCTTCGCGACGTTGACGAGCACGCGCGGATAGAGCCGCACGCGCTCGAACGCGGCACGGTTCTCGCGCAGTGTCACCTCGTCCTCCGCGCCGCCGTCGAAGAAGTCGAAGATCGCGCGCGGCAGGCGCCGGCGTGCCACCTGCCGCAGGTCTTCGATGCTGACGAGGCGATTCAGGTCGGCCATATAATTCCGGGCTCGCACTTTACTGCCTAAAGGTCCCCTGGTGTCCCGCTTGTTTGCGCTGCTATTCCTATTGCCGGCGATCGCGCTCGGCCAGTCTTTCCCTTCGAAGCCGATCCGACTCGTCGTGCCGTTCACCCCGGCCGGCGCCGTCGACATTGCCACGCGCGCCACCGCCAACGAGATGACCAAGACTCTCGGCCAGCCGGTGGCGGTCGAAAACAAACCCGGCGCCGGCGGCAACCTCGGCGTGCTGGACGTCGCGCGGTCGGCGCCCGACGGCTACTCCGTGGTGATGAGCACGAGCGGCATCCAGGCGATCAACCCGTTCCTCTACTCGAAGATGCCGCTCGACGTGAACAAGGACCTCGCGCCGGTCGCGCCGCTGGTGTCGCTCAACAACGTGCTGGTCGTTCACCCTTCCTTCCCGCCGCGCAGCGTGAAGGAGGTCATCGAAATCACGAAGAAGAACCCCGGCAAGTACAGCTACGCCTCGAGCGGCAATGGCACCAGCATTCACATGTCGGGCGCCATGTTCACCCAGTTCACCCACACCGACATCGTGCACATCCCGTACAAGGGCAGCGCGCCGGCGATCACCGACCTACTCGCCGGCCAGACGCAGATGATGTTCGACAACATTCCCTCGTCGCTGCCGCACATCAAGTCGGGCAAGCTGATCGCCCTCGCCACCACCGGCGCGAAGCGCGACCCGACGCTGCCCGATCTGCCGACCATGCAGGAGGCGGGAGTGCAGGGCTACGAGTCGGGCGTGTGGTTCGGCCTGATGGTGCCTGCCGGCACGCCGAAGGACGTGATCGGCAAGCTGAACGCCGCCGCCGTGCAGGCGACGAAATCGCCGGAATTCGTCAAGCGCATGCATGACCTCGGCTACAACATCATTCCCGGTTCGCCGGAAGACATGGCGAGGATGATCCAGGACGAACTCAAGCGCTGGGGCCCGATCGTCAAGGCTTCCGGTGCAAAGGTGGATTGACATGAAACCCGCACTCTCCAAAGTGAAGCGCATCGAAGGCGTGCTCTCCCCTGTCATCACGCCCTTCAGGAAGGACTATTCGCCGGACGAGGAGCGCTTCGTGCGGCACTGCCGCTGGCTCCTGAAGTCCGGCTGCGCCGGCCTGGCGATCTTCGGCACGAACAGCGAAGCGAACTCGATGTCCGTGGCGGAGAAGCGCCGGCTGCTCGAAGCGCTGCTAAAGGGCGGCGTCTCGCCCGCGAACCTGATGCCGGGCACCGGCCATTGCGCGATCACCGATTCGATCGAGCTCACGCGCGCAGCGGTCGAGCTCGGCTGCGCCGGGGTGCTTATGCTGCCTCCCTTCTACTACAAGGGCGTCTCCGACGAAGGGTTGTATCGGAACTTTGCCGAGGTGATCGAGCGCGTCGGCGACGAGCGGCTGCAGCTCTACCTGTATCACATCCCGCCGGTGTCGCAGGTGGCGATCACGCTGGGTCTCATCGAACGTCTGCTCAGCAAATATCCCGGCATCGTTGCGGGCGTGAAGGACTCGAGCGGCGAGTGGTCGAACACCAAGGCTATGCTGGATGCGTTCGCGAAAGAAGGCTTCGACGTCTTCGCCGGCAGCGAGGCGTTCCTGCTCGACAACATGCGCCACGGCGGCAAGGGCTGCATCACCGCCACCGGCAACGTCAACCCCGGGCCGATCGCCAACCTCTACAAGAACTGGCGCAGCGCGGACGCCGACAAGCTGCAGTCCGGCATCAGTGCGACGCGCAAGATCGTGCAGAAGCAGCCGATGATCCCGGCTCTGAAGGCGACCGTTGCGCACTTCGGCAACGATGCGGCCTGGAGGACCTGCCGGCCGCCGCTCGTCGAGCTCACCAGCGCCCAGGAAGAGGAGCTGATCCGCGACCTGAAGGCGGTGGGCTTCACCATGCCGGGGTTGGTTGCCTAGGACGGCGCTCGTCACCGGCGCCGCGCGCGGCATCGGCCGCGCAGCCGCCGAGGCGCTGCGTAAGGCCGGCTGCAAGGTGGTCGGCCTCGATCGCGATGCGTGTGATGTCGTCTACGACCTCACCGACATCGCCGGCATCGCCAAGCTGGTGCAGTCGCTGGGCGAGATCGACATTCTGGTGAATAACGCCGGCGTGCAGAACGCCGTCGCGATTGACCGTTACAGCGACGAAGCACGTCGGCGCATCCTGGCCGTGAACCTGGAAGCGCCGGTGGAGCTGATTCGCGCCGTATCAAAGCAGATGGTGTCACGCAAATCGGGCCGCATCGTCAATCTCGCTTCCGTTGCCGCCTACACCGCGCACACCGATCTCTGGTACGGCGTGACCAAGGCCGGCGTGGTGAGCTTTACCCGCAGCTTCGCCGCTCTGCTGGGTCCGCAGGGCATCCAAGTAAATGCGGTTGCGCCCGGACCGATCGATACCCCGCTCCTCGACAAGGCGCAGCCCGAGCGCGTCCAGGAACTGATGACGAAGGTCTACACGCGCCGAAAGGGGCAGCCCGAGGAGGTCGGAGAAGCAATCCGCTGGCTTGCGCTCGACGCGCCGCCGATCATCAACGGCGCGGTACTCGACATCACCGACGGCTGCTTCCTGCGATAAATCCCGGCAGAGCTCACTCCTTCGTCTGCGGGATGCGGACGAATACCTGGTAGACGATTGTGTCCCAGGAGTTATGAATACCAATGAAGAGCAGTAGCAGCGTTGCTCCCCCTACGGCAAACAAGGCCTCGCGCTCATGCGAAGGCGCCGCAAGGGCCGCAAGCGCCAGCACCACATTGGCCGCGAGCGGCAGCGCGACATGGAACAACCAGTCCTCGAAATCCGGTTGATACGACTTCTGCTTTCGCGCGCGGCGAATGACGATCACCATGTAGATGACGCCGGCGAGACCCACAAGGCCCCAGAGGACCGCAATCGGTTTGATGTCGTGCCATGGGGCGCGCAGGATTGCCGATAACAGGAGCGCGACGCTGAAATGCACGACGGTCGGCGTGGCGAACGCCGCGCCGGCCTCGGGCGTCGCAAGCTGCGGCCGGTCGGCGAGCAATGTCATGACGACGAACTGCAGGCCGATAAGCGCGCCCGCCGCCGCGCCGACGATGACATAGAAACCCTCCCACTCGGCGAACTCTGCCATCTTGGTCTCCTCTCAAAACCGTTCAAAGCGATACGCGAGCTCGGAACCACCCTTGCCTTCGTAAGCGAGCTGCGCGACGAGCAGCGCGAACGGCTCGGTGTAGCGGGCGATGCGCAGCGGCCCGGCATCCACGGGCTCGAAGCCTACGTCGCGGATCAGCTGTACGGCGACCTTCTTGGCTTTGCGGTCATCGCCGCAGTACACGAGGCCCGGTCGGGCGGCCCTGCGTTTCGCAGCGTAGACATCGAAAAGCACCTCGCTCGGCACGGTGTTGAACGCCGAAACGAAATGTGCCGCGGGGATTCTTTTGGCCAGCTCCTCCGCGCCCGATGACGTATGGGCGACGACGAGCGCGCTGTCGTCATCGTTCATTGGCAGAGAGCAGCTCACGATCACCTTGCCGGAGAGCTCGCCCACCTGGTTGAGGACATCGTCCATTCGCGACCAGTGCACGGCGAGCAACAGCGCGTGCGCTTTCTCCGCCGCCTCGCGCGGCGTGCCCGCTCGCGTCTTGCCCTTCGCCTCGCGCGCGAGCTTCTCGAGCTTCTGCGCGCTGCGCGCGTAGCTGAACACGACCTCGTGGCCGGCCCGGGCGAAGATCGTCCCGAGTTTGCCGCCCATCAAACCGGAGCCGAGAATGCCAACGCGCATGCGATTTCTTATCGCGAGGTTAATGGACGCCGCGCCGCCAACCGACGCCTATCTCTACTGGCGCTACGCGGGGAGAATGCGAGAGCTGCCCGCGGAAAGCAGGCCGGACACGCACGGGCGCAAGGCGTGATTGGCCTCGGCCGCCCCCTTTTCCTGCAATAGCTCCGAGTAGTTCAGGAACTCGTCCACGCCGATGGATTTGTAGGCCTGTCGGATCTCCCACTCCTGGCTTTCACCCAGCGGCACGGGCAGGGGGCGCGTACGAGTATGAGTGGGGTTCGCGTATGTGGACTCTCGTTTCTTATCCGATTAATGAATCGACCGCCAGCTCGCGGAGCGCCTCGCCGAGGGTTTGCACAACGGCTAGGCGCGGCGCTCAGGGTGCGCGTGTGACTCTTCGCCACTCCCTAGGCGGAGCAAACGATATGCCGGGCGGCGCCTTACGTACGTTGTAAGGATTGGGAGGCCCCAAGCGCGCGCGGCATGAGGCGCGCATCGCCGATCTTCTCAGCCCAAGGGGCAAAACCGTCAGTCGGGCCGCGCCAGCGCAGCGTCTCGACATCGGCGAAGAGCGCGGCGTCCGTTCGGAGCGTCGCGAGGCGCTTGAACAGCAAGGCCAGGTCGCGCCGCTCGCCGCTGAGCGCCTCGGGCGGGAAATCCTCGATCGCGCCGTGGCGGTTGATGAGCCGTGCGGCGGTCTTGTCGCCGATGCCGGCGATGCCGGGATAGCCGTCGGCGGCGTCGCCGACGAGGGCAAGAAGATCGGCGATGCGCTCGGGCTCGACGCCGTATTTCGCGCGCACGGCGGCGGCGTCGAGCATCTTGTTCGCCCGGCGGTCCATCTGCACGATGCGATCGGCGCGCACGCATTGCGCGAGATCCTTGTCCGGCGTCCAGATGCAGACTTTGTCGACGCGCGCGTCCGCCGACGCAAGATGCGCGGCCGAGGCGAGCGCATCGTCGGCCTCGAGCTCGACCATCGGCCACACGGCCACGCCCATCGCGACGAGCGCCTCCTCCAGCGGGTGGAACTGCGCGAGGAGCGCGGGCTCCATGCCTGCACTCGTCTTGTAGTCAGGCCAGAGCTCGTTGCGAAACGATTCGATGATGTGATCAGTGGCGACGCCGACGTGGGTGGCGCCCTTCTCGACCATCTGCAGCACGGTGTGCAGCACGCCCGCCACCGCGCCGAGCGGCGGGTCCTGCTTCTTAAACCGGCGCAGGCCGTAGAAGTGGCGAAAGAGCTCGTACGTCCCGTCGACGAGATGTACGACCACTCAGGCGGAATTCCGTACGAAGTACAGTTAAGAAAAGCGGATCGTCGGGTCGCGCTTGATTTGCTCGATAAGGGCAACTTCCCATGCGAGATAGTCGCGCGCGTGCTGCTCGAAGCCCGCTTCGTGATCGTAGGGCTTGTACCAAACGTCATCGCGGGCGGTGGTTGCGCGCTCGTGGCCTGATTCCCACGGACCCTTCCATGCGGCATTGCCACCTTGGACCACGCTGACGTTGGCGTGGGGCCATAGCGCCTGCACCTCCGGCGCCGCGAGCCGCGCGAGCACTCCGTCTTCCGACGTAAGGGTAAGCGCGTCCGCCTCGCCCACCTTTTGGCGCGCCTCATCCAGCCGCGAGCGCACCACCCACCAAGCGCCCGGGATGTGGCGATGGTGAAAGCGCAGGCTGGTCGAGAAATCGAGCACCGTTCCCTGGACTTCGCGCGTCGTCGGCCACGGCGGCAGGCCGAGCACCGGGCGCTTGTGCGGCCCCTTTTCCGTCGCGAAGCCGGCGAAGCTCGACAGCACATAAACATCGTGCCAGCCCATTTGCCCGAGCCATGAGGCGGTCATGACGGCCCGCACGCGCTGCGGATCGGCGAGCACGAGGCGCGCGTGCCGCACCGCCGCGTATTCGTCGGTCGCCTGGACGAGCTGCCCGCCCGGCGCATGGCGCGAACCGGCGATATGCGCGTTCTCGAATTCCTCCCGGCTGCGCACGTCGAGGAGATAGGTCGTGCGCCGCTCGTCGTGCAGCCAGCGATGAACCAGCCCCGCATCGGCGAACTTGACGCCATGGCGCTTCGCCACCCGCTCGGCCGCGGCCTGCGCTTTCGCCCGTCCCTCGGCGCTCGGCGCCGGCGCGTGGCGCGAGGCGCCGCGCTCGCAGCCGTAGCCGGCGAGCTCCCAGCCCATGGTGCCGTCCTTCAGCGCCACCACGCGGTTCGGGATGCCGGCGTTTCTGAGCGACTGGCAGCCGATGATGCTGCGCGTGCGCCCGGCGCAATTGACGACCACCAGCGTGTCCGGGTCCGGTGCCAGGTCGTGGACGCGATAGGCGAGCTCGGCGCCCGGCGTGTCGATCCCGCCCGGGATGCACATGCGCTGGTATTCCTCGTACGGTCGCGAATCGAGCACCACCATCTTGGCGCCCGCGGTCTGGAGCGCGCGCAGCTCTTTCGCCTCGATGCGCGGTGTCTCGTAGCGATGTTCGACGAACTCGCCGAAGGCCTTCGATGGCACGTTGATGCCGCTGAAGAGCTCGCCACCGCCCGCCCGCCAGGCAGCGCAGCCGCCGTCCAATATTTCCACGGAGCTGTAGTCCAGATCGGCGAGGCGTGCCGCAGCTTTGGCGGCAAGCCCCTCGCCGCCGTCAAAGACGACGATCGGCGCCGTACGCCGCGGCACGAGGTCGGCGATCAGGAGCTCGAGCCGCGACAGCGGCGCGCTCGAGGCGTAGAACGGGTGGCCGCGGTAGTGCACGCCCTGCTCGCGCACATCGAGGAGCGCAAGCTCCTCGTGGCCGGCGAGGCGGCGCTGCAGCTCGGCGGCGCTGATCACGCGGAGCGCAATTCGGGGTCAGGCACCGAATTCATTTGTTGGCCGATGACCAATTTCAGGGCGATCCGGTGCCTGACCCCGAATTACGTACGGGCTTCGCGGATGTCGGAATGCGGCGGGAATACCTTCCAGGCGCGCTCCTCCGCCTTGTAGTACTCGCGGTGATGCAGCTCTTCCAAGGCGAGGCCGTACATGTGGAAATTGATGAGCGGCGCGGCGATATGGATCGAGTGCAGGTCCTCGGGCATGAAGGCAACGCCGGTGCCCTGCTTGACCACCGCGCTGCCCTTCTCGCGGACCCCCGCCTCAGCGCGGTCATAGAAGCGGTTCAGCTCCTCGCCGCTCACGCCGACGATCACCGCCCAGGTGGTGTGGTTATGGGCCGGCGTACCGTAGTTGCCGAACGAGGAATTGACGTAGAGCGCAAAGCGATGGTCCGGATCCTCGGAGACGCGATAAAGGCACGAGTTGCGCTTGCCGCCGGGCTCGGGAGGCGGGTAATCGCGCGTCGTGAAAAGGTCTTGCCGCGCAGCAAGACGCATCAGGCGCTGCTTGATTTTCTCCAGCGTCTCGCGCGTCACGCCGCCCGCGCGCTCGATCGCGCGCACGTCGGCGACCGCGCGCTCAATCTCCCTTTTTCGCTCTACCGCCCGCTCATCCATGGGAGTAGATTATGCCTCCCCTAGTCCATTCCCGAGGAGGAGCAGCCATGGCGATCAAAGCGAGCCGCACCGATGTCTGGATGACCGTGATCGACGATCGGGCCGGGGGTGCCGCCGAGAAGCTCGAGGCGCTTGCCAAGGCGGGCGCCGACCTGGAGGTGGTGTTTGCGCGCCGCACGCCCGAGCAGCCGGGCCAGGGCATTCTGTTCGCCGGCCCGATCGAGGGCGCGAAGGTAACGCGCGCGGCGCAGGAAGCGGGCTTCAGGCGCTCGGACACCATTCACGGCGTGAGAATCGAGGGCGGCGACAAGCCCGGCATGGGCGCGAAGCTCGCGCGCGCCATCTCCGAGAGCGGCGTCAGCATGCGCGGCATGAACAGCATGGCGCTCGGCAAGAACTTCCTCACCTTCCTAGCGCTCGACAGCGCCGACGACGCCGCGAAGGTCGTGAAGTCATTGCGCAAGCTCTAACGAGACGCGCTGCGGTTCAGCGGATTTTGTAAATCTCTTCGTCGAAGGCGCCGCGCCACACAAACAGTGAGGCGCGGCGCCGGCTTTCGTCGGCCGTGAGCCGCGCGCGCTCGCCGTTTCCTTGCCATTCGAGCGTGGGCGGCTTTTCGGTGTCGCTCGCCGGCTTGCCGTAGCGCGAAAAGAGAAACTCCTTCACCTTTGGCAATTCGCGCCGGTCGAAGCGCACGTCGAAGCCTTCTACTGCATCGCGCTTCAGATAGAAGGTCACGCTCGCGTCGACGCCGCCGAAGCGCATGCGCGAGTCGTCGCAGCGGCGCTCGGCCGCGCGGCTCGGCCACTCGAGGTCGCGGCAGTGCGCGTTCGGAAAATTCTTCCTGATCTGCGCTTCGCTTGCGCCGAGCGTCAGGTCGTTCGCGTCATAGGCGGCATCAACGCGGCCGGCGGCGAGGGCGAGCAGCAGTCCGCTTGTCCGGAAAAATTGATCTGACCCCATTTATGCCGTCGGAACGTCGCGGGCGAAGCCGTCGTAGAGATCGAGCATTCGCTCGCGCCATAGAGCGAGCGGCGAGCCGCCAGCGATGATCTCGTGGGGGCTCGCGATGCGCGCCCATTGGAAGAGCGAAAAGAGGATGTAATCGCCGTAGGCGGGCGCCGCGCCGCTGACGAAATTCTGGCGCTTGAGCACGGCTTGCCAAGCGTCCAGCTGGCGATCGAGGCGCTTGGCCAACTCGTCGCGGCGAGCGCGCGCTTCCTCGAGCGTCGATTTGAGGAAGCCTTCGAATTGCCGGCGGAAGTACGCATCGTCGCCGGGATCGACGCGCTCATAGAGATCCGCGACGATCACCGGCATAAGGAGCGCGAGCAGCGTGCGATCGACCCAGGTGTTGAACGCCTGCGCCATGCCGCGGCCGATGGCGCCGCCAAAGAGCGTCGGCCGCTCGGGATAGCGATCTTCGAGGTACTCGGCGATCGCCCAGGAATCGCGCACGACTTTGTCGCCGTCCCTGATGATCGGCACGGTCTTGCCGCCGGAAAAGGCGATCGTCGCCTTGTCGCTCATCAGGACGGGGACCGACTCGTAGTCGAGTCCCTTGTGCTTCAGCGCCATCTTCGTGCGCCACGAGAACATGCTGTAGCGCCGGCCGTCCTTGCCCTTCAGCTCCCAGAGCGTAATCACGCGGCCTTCTTCGTGGGGGCGGTGCGCTCGTCCTTCACTTCATGGCTTGCGGGCCGTGCTTTATGGCGCAGCTCCTTCCACTCCTCGCGCTCGCGCAGCGCGTTCCGGTACGCCTGGTCGCGGCCCGGGAGATATTGCGGCGGCCAGTACTGGCCCATGTGCTGGTACCAGGCGGATGCCTGCAAAGTGAAATAGGGATTGGTGAGATGCGGGCGCGCGAGCGCCACCAGGTCCGCCTTGCCGGCGGCGAGCAGCGTGTTCACCTGATCCGCGCTCGTCACCGCGCCGACGGTCATGGTGGCGATGCCGACTTCATTTCTGACCCAGTCGGCGTACGGCGCCTGGTACATGCGTCCATAGACGGGCTTCTGGTGCGGTACGGTCTGCCCGGTCGAGACGTCGATCATGTCGCAGCCTGCCTCCTTCAGCGCGCGCGTAACGGCGATCAGGTCGGTGCCCGACAAGCCGCCCGGCGCCCAGTCGGTCGCCGAGATGCGCACGGACATGGGCTTCCTCTGCGGCCACACCGCGCGGCAGGCGCGGAACACTTCCAGTGGAAAGCGCATGCGGTTTTCGATGCTGCCGCCGTAGGCGTCGGTGCGCCTATTGGTCAGCGGAGAGATGAAGCTGGCGAGCAGATAGCCGTGCGCCATGTGGATCTCGAGCATGTCGAAGCCCGCCTGCTCGGCGTACTTCGTCGAGCGCACGAAATCGGCGACGACTTTGTCCATGTCGCCGCGCGTCATCTCCTTGGGTACCTGCGACACGCCGTCCATATAGGGAAGCGGCGAGGCCGACAGCACCGGCCAGTTGCCGCGCTCGAGCGGATAGTCCATGCGCTGCCAGCCGAGCTGCGTCGAGCCCTTGCGCCCGGAATGGCCGAGCTGCATGCAGATCTTCGCCTTCGAATTGGCGTGGCAGAAGTCGACGATGCGTTTGAAGGCATCGCGCTGCGTCTCATTCCACAGGCCGGTATCCGCGGGCGAGATGCGCGCCTCGGGTGACGGGCACGTCATTTCCACATAGACCAGGCCGGCGCCGCCGATGGCGCGGCTCCCCAGATGCACGAAATGCCAGTCGCCCGGCACGCCGTCCACCGCGGAGTACTGATCCATCGGCGAGACCACCACCCGGTTCTCGACCACCATGTCGCGCAAGCGGAAAGGCGTGAACATCGGCACCGGCGGATTGGCGAGGTCGACATCGAAGCCCTGCTTCTTCACCTTGTGCGCGAACCAGCGATGCACGCGCCGCACGAACGCTTCGTCGCGCAGCTCCAGGTTCTCCCAGGTGATCTGCTTCGAGCGCGACATGACGCCGAAGGCGAACTGCTCAGGCTCCATGCCCCAGTAGCGGCGCATGTGCTCGAACCAGGCGAGGGACACGTTGGCGGCGTGCTGGGTCTTCTCCACCTCTTCACGCCGGGCCGTGTCGTACACCGTCAGCGCTTTGGCTACGTCGGGGTTGCGCCGGAACGCTTCATAGAGGGCGATGGCGTCTTCCATCGCGAGCTTGGTGCCGGAGCCGATCGAGAAATGGGCCGTCGCCTTGGCGTCGCCCACCAGCACGGCGTTCTTCATGACCCAGGTGCGGTTGGTAATGGTGGGGAAATTGCGCCAGAGCGAGCGATTGTTGATGAGCCGGTGACCGTCGAGCTCCTCGGCGAAGATCTCCTCGATCACCGGCAGCATCTCGGTCTCGGAAAGCGTATCGAAGCGGAAGTTCTTCCACGTCTGCTCGTCGGTCTCGATCACCCAGGTCGAGCGATCAGGCTCGTACTGGTAGCAATGGGCGACGATCAGGCCTTCCTTGGTCTCGCGGAAGAAGTACTTGAAGGCGTCGAGCGGCTTCGTCGAGCCAAGCCAGGTGAACTTGTTCGGCCGCAGATCGACTGAGGGCTGGAAGTGCTGCTTGTACTTCTCGCGAATCCTCGAGTTGATACCGTCGGCGACCACGATCAGATCCGAATCGGCGAACTCGGTGATGTCGTCGACCTCGCGCTGGAAGCGCATGTTGACGCCGAGCTCGCGACCGCGGTCCTGCAGGATGTTGAGGAGCGCGACCCGCGAGCAGCCGCAAAACCCGTTACCGCCGGAGCGCAGTGTCTCGCCTTTGTAAACCACATCCACGTCGCCCCAGTAGGCGAAGCGCCGGCGGATGCGCTCGTAGGTGACGAGGTCGTAGGCCTTGAAGGTGTCGAGCGTCTGGTCGGAAAAGACGACGCCGAAGCCGAAGGTGTCGTCCGGGCGGTTTCGCTCATACACGGTGATGTCCCAGCGCGGCCAGGCCTTCTTCGCGAGGAGCGCGAAGTACAGCCCGCCCGGCCCGCCGCCGATCACGGTCACTTTCATGGAGCCTCCGCTCATTTCTCCGGAACCACCGCGGTCGCCTCGATCTCGAGGCGCGCCTCGGGCTCGACCAGGCCCGTCACCTGCACGACCGCCATGGTCGGGAAATGCCGGCCCATCAGCTCGCGATAGGCCTTTCCCACGTCGCGCAGCGCGCCAAGATATTCCTGCTTGTCGAGCACGTACCACGTGAGTCGCACAACGTGATGCGGCTCGCCGCCCGCCTGCGCCAGCACTTCGAGGATGTTGGCGATCGCCTGGCGGAACTGGCCGGCGAAATCTCGCGCGCGCCATTCGCCCTGCGGCGTCCAGCCGACCTGGCCGGAGATGAAGACGAGGCGCCCCTTCGCCGCGATGCCGTTGGCATAGCCTTTGGGCCGCGCCCAGCCGGGCGGTTGCAGGGTCTGGATCATGTGACTTTCCTCAGTTTGAAGCGCTGCAGCTTGCCGGTCTCCGTGCGCGGCAGCGTGTCGACGAACTCGATCGCGCGCGGATACTTGTAGGGCGCGATCGCTTTCTTCACGTGTTCCTGCAGCGTGCTGACCATCGCCTCGCCGGGCGTGTGGCCCTCTTTCAGCACGACGAACGCCTTGACGATCGTGCCGCGCTGCTCGTCGGGCCAGCCGATGACGCCGCATTCGGCCACCGCTTCATGCGCGAGCAGCGCGCTCTCCACCTCGGGACCGGCGATGTTGTAGCCCGCGGAGATGATCATGTCGTCGGTGCGCGCCTGATAGAAGAAATAGCCGTCCTCGTCGCGCACATAGGCGTCGCCGGTGACGTTCCAGCCGTGCTCGACGTAGTTGCGCTGGCGCTCGTCCGCGAGATAGCGGCAACCGGTCGGGCCCTTCACCGCCAAGCGGCCCACCTGGCCCGGCTTACATGGTTGGCCCTCGTCGTCGAGCACGGCCGCCTGGTAGCCGGGAATGGCATAGCCGGTGGCGCCGCGGCGCACGCGCTCGGCTGTGTGCGAGATGAAGATATGCATCATCTCGGTCGAGCCGATGCCGTCGATGATCTCGATGCCGGTCGCCTCCTTGAAGGCCTGGCGCGTCGGATCGGGCAGTGCTTCGCCCGCCGAGACGCAGTTCCTGAGCGACGAGAGGTCGAACTCCTTCGCGATCGCCGCCATCTGCCGGTACATGATCGGCGTTGTGAAGCAGGTATTCGCCTTGAAGCGCTCGATCGTCTCGAGCAGCGTCTCGGGCGTGTGCTTCTCCACCAGCACGGTGGAGGCGCCATAGCGCAGGGGAAAGCACAGCATGCCGCCCAGCCCGAAGGTGAAGGCGATCGGCGGCGTGCCGCAGACGATGTCGTCCTTCGCCATCCTCATGACCGAGCGCGGGAAGCAGTCGCACATGGCGATCACGTCGCGATGGAAATGCACCGTGCCCTTCGGCTTGCCCGTGGTGCCGGAGGTGAAGGCGATCAGCGCCGGGTCGTCGGCCGCGGTCGGGATGTTGCCGAAGGTGAGCGGCTGCCGCAGCGCCAGATTCTCGAGCGAATTGGCAGAATCGTCGTACCAGTAGCGGATTTCGCGCAGCGTCGGGCAGTTCGGGAGCGCCGCCTCCAACTCGGATGCGAGGCGCCTGTCACAGAGCGCATGCGTGATCTCGGCCTTGGTGATGATGTCGGTGAGCTCCTTCGCGCGCAGGAGCGGCATGGTCGCGACGCACACCCCACCCGCTTTCATCACCGCGATCCAGGCGGCCGCCATCATCGGATTGTTCGCTCCGCGCAGCAGCACGCGGTTGCCGGGCTTCACCCCCATCTCGCGCAGCAGCACGTTGGCGAGGCGATTGGTCTGTGTGAAGAGCTGCGTATAGGTGCATTCGCCATCCGGCGAGCGCAGCGCGATGCGATGGCCGTAGCCACGTGTCACCGGCTTGTCGAGGAGCTCGGTGGCACAGTTGATGCGCGCCGGATACTTGAGCTCCGTCAGCTCGAACAGGAATTCGGGCCACTGATTGTGCGGCGGCAGGTTGTCGCGCACGAAGGTATCGACATGGGCGGTGTAGCTCATGGATGGAATTCCGTACGACGTACCGATTTCAGGTTCATTGCCTCAATAGCTCCCGCGCAATGATGATTTTCTGCACTTCGGTCGCGCCTTCGTAGATGCGCAGGGCCCGCACCTCGCGGTAGAGCCGCTCGACCGGATGGCCACGCATGACGCCGAGGCCGCCACAGATCTGCACCGCGTCGTCGATCACCTGCTGTGCGGCCTCGGTGGCGTACATCTTCGCCATCGCCGCCTCGCGCGTCACGCGCGCCTTGCGCACATCCTTGGTCCAGGCGGAACGATAGGCAAGGAGCGCCGCTGCGTCGATCGCAGTCGCCATGTCCGCGAGCTTCGCTTGCGTCAGCTGGAAGTCGGCGAGCGTCTGGCCGAACATGCGCCGACCCTTGGCCTGCGCGAGCGCTTCGTCGAGCGCGCGGCGCGCGAAGCCGAGGGCCGCGGCGGCGACCGTGGTACGGAAAATGTCGAGGTTGCGCATCGCGAGCTTGAAGCCCTGGCCGGCATCTCCCAAGAGCTCGCCGCGCGCGGCTTTGTATTTCACCGTCGCCATCGGATGCGGCGCGACGATGTCGATCCGCTCGGATGCATCCACGTCCTTCGCGTCGACGACGAACGCGCTGATGCCTTCGTCGGCCTTGGCGAAGGTGACATAGAAATCGGCGATGCCGCCATTCGAGATCCACGTCTTGGTGCCGTCCAGCACCCAGCCGCTTCCCTGGCGGCGGGCGCGCGTCGTCATCGCCTGCACGTCGGAACCGGCGTCGGGCTCGGAGAGCGCAAAGGCCGCGATGGCGTCGCCGCGCGCCGCGGCGCTCAGATATTTCTTCTTCAGCGCCTCGCTGCCGGCCAAAGAGATGGCGCCGCTGCCGAGGCCCTGCATGACGAAGGCGAAATCGGCGAGACCGGCGTGGTAGGCGAGCACTTCGCGCAGGATGCCGATGGAGCGCACGTCGTGCGCCTCGTTCACCGCATAGCTGAGGTATCCGGCGCAGCCCAGGTCCTGCACCAGCCGCCTGCAGATCGCATCGGCATCGTCGCCGTGGGCGTGCGCAAGGTTGTCGCGCGCCCACGCCTCGGCCTGCGCCGCGAGTCTTGCGTGGCGCTCCTCGAAGAACGGCCAGCCGTAATGGGCGAACCGGTCCATCTCAGTCGCCTTCGAATTTCGGCTTCTGCTTGGCGACGAAAGCGTCGTAGGCGCGGCGGAAATCCTTGTTCTGCATGAGGATCGCCTGCGCCTGCGCCTCCATCTCGATCGCCTCGTCGATGCCGGCGTTCCACTCCTGGTGCAGCATCTTCTTCGTCATGGCGTGCGCGGCGGTCGGGCCGTCGGCGAGCGACTGCGCCACTTCCATCGCCGCCGGCAGCACCGGATCGGCGAGACGGTTGAAGAAGCCCCAGGCCGCCCCTTCCTCGGCGCTCATCGAGCGGCCGGTGTAGAGGAGCTCCGCGGCGCGGCCCTGGCCGATGATCCGCGGCAGCATCGCGCAGGCGCCCATGTCGCAGCCGGCAAGGCCGACGCGCACGAAGAGAAACGCGGTCTTCGAGCCGGGCGCGCTGTAGCGAAGATCGCAGGCCATCGCGAGGATCGCGCCGGCGCCCGCGCACACACCTTCAACGGCCGCGATCACCGGCTGCGGGCAATGACGCATCGCCTTCACCACGTCGCCGGTCATGCGCGTGAAGCCGAGGAGCTGCGGCATCGTCATCCGGGTGAGCGGCCCGATGATGTCGTGCACGTCGCCGCCGGAGCAGAAATTGCCGCCCTCGCCGGTGATCACCACCGCCTTGACCGCGGAGGCTCGCGAGAGGTCCTGGAAATGGTCGCGCAGCTCGGCGTAGGAGTCGAAGGTGAGCGGGTTCTTGCGCTCGGGGCGATTCAGCGTGATGACGCCGACCTTGCCCTCCACGCGCCACAGGAAATGCTTGGGCTTCATCATGGCGTCACCTCGACGGCGTGCTCCTTGGCTTTCGCCAGCAGCCGCAGGAGATCGTCCTGCTCGCGACGCGAGAGGCCCGAGAGCATCTCCACCACCCATTCCTCGTGTGCGCTCGCCATCTCGGCAAAGGTGCGCTCCCCGCTCTTGGTGAGCCGGATGCGGAAGGCGCGGCGGTCGGCGGGCTCATCCAAGCGCTCGACCAGGCCTTCCTTCTCGAGCTGGTCGACGATGGCGGTGACATTGCCACTCGTCACCATAAGCAGGCGCGAGAGCTCATTCATTTTCAGACCCTCGGCATGGCGCTCGAGTTGCGCCATGAGATCGAAGCGCGGCAGCGTGGTCGCAAAGCGCTCGCGCAGGCGCGAGCGCACCACGCGCTCGATCATCTGCGTGCAGGTGAGAAGGCGCAGCCAGATGCGCAGCGCCCGATGGTCGTCGGAGCGGGCGATGGTTTCACGGTCGGTGCGGATGGCGGCGACGGCCATGGGATCCTCCAAGCCTCAATAGATCAAGCTTAAAGCATTTTCGGGCCGCTGTCACGCTAGACTGGCGTCGGGAGGAGTGCCCATGTCGCTCGATGCTCGTCGCCGGTTCCTGCAGTTCTTGGCCGCCAGTCCCGTCGCCGCCGCCAGCCCGGCGGCCCTCGCGCAGCTCCTGCCGAAATCGCGCCTGCCTGACCCCATCCCCTGGGCAGCGCTCGAACCGGACAAGCTGATCAAGAGCCCGAAGGAAGCGATCAACGTGTTCGATTTCGAGCCCGTGGCGCGGCAGAACGTGCCGCCTGCGCATTTCGGTTACATGGCCTCCGGCATCGACGACGAGGTGACGCTGCGCGCGAACCGCGAGGATTTCCTCAGGTTCCAGCTGCGGCCACGGCGCCTGGTCGACGTCAGCAAGGTCGACATGAGCGCCGACATCCTCGGCACGCGCTATGCGACGCCGATCGTGATCGCGCCGGTCGGCGGGCAGAAATCCTTCCAGTCGGAGGGCGAGATCGCCACGGCGCGGGCGGCAAAGGCGGGCAACCATTTGATGATCCTCTCGACCGCCACCACGAGCGGCGTGGAAGAGGTGAGCAAGGAGCGCGGCGCTCCGGTGTGGTATCAGCTCTACGCGACCAACAAGTGGGAGGTGGCGCGCGCCATGGTGCAGCGCGCCGAGAAGGCCGGCTGCCCGGTCGTCGCGGTGACCGTCGATCGCAGCGGTGGGCGTAACCAGGAGACACTCTTTCGCCTGCAGCGCACCGACACGCGCGACTGCAAGACCTGCCACGATCGCTCGAGCCTCGCCGCGAACCTGCGGCGGCGCTCGATGTACGACGGTCTGGACGTGACCGGCCTTACGCACACGCAAGCGTCGGCCATGACGTGGGACTTCCTCAAGCGGCTGCGCGACACGACGAAGATGAAGATCGTGCTGAAGGGCATCCTCGCGCACGAGGACGCAACGCTTGCGGTCGACAACGGCATGGACGGCATCATCGTCTCCAACCACGGCGCGCGCAGCGAAGACAGCGGCCGCTCGAGCATCGACGCGCTGCCCGAGATCCTCGCGGCGGTGAAAGGACGCATGCCGGTGCTGGTGGACAGCGGTTTTCGCCGCGGCACCGACATCGCCAAAGCGCTGTGTATGGGCGCGCAGGCGGTGTGCATCGGCCGGCCTTACATCTGGGGCCTCGGTGCCTTCGGCCAGCCGGGCGTCGAGCGCGTGCTCGAGCTCTTGCGCATCGAGCTGCACGCAATCATGCAGCAGCTCGGCGCGCCTTCGATCAAGCAGCTCACGCCAGCGATGGTGCGCCGCGCGTAGGGCGTCTTACTGCTTCTCGATACCGGCGGCCTGCGCCACCTTGGTCCACTTGTCGAGCTCGCGCCGTATGAAGGCGCTGAACTCCGCCGGCGTTGTGCCGAGCGGCTCAGCACCGTCGGTGGCGAGGCGCTGCTTCATCTCGGGCGAGCGAAGAGCGGTAATCGCTTCGCCATTCAGACGCTCGATGACCGCGGGCGGCGTGCCGGCGGGCGCGACGAATCCGTACCACTGCATCGCCTCGTAGCCGGAGACGGTTTCACCGACCGGCGGGACGTTCGGCAGTGCCTCCACGCGCTTGGGCCCCGAGACCGCGAGCGCGCGCAGCCGGCCGGCATCGACGAGCGGCTTCGCCGTCAGCGCGGTGGCGAACGCCACCTGGATCTGTCCGCCCATGACGTCAGTGACAGCGGCCGCGGTTCCCTTATAGGGCACGTGCTGCAGATCGATCTTCGCCATGTACTTCAGGAGCTCCATGCACAGGTGCGGCGATGTGCCGATGCCCGGCGTCCCGTAGCTCAGACCGCCGGGCTTCGCTTTGGCGGCGGTTAGCAGGTCCGACACTGAATTGATCGGCAGCTTGGGATCGACGACCAGGATGTTCGGCGCCGTCGCGGCAAGCGTGATCGGCGCGAAATTCACCGGGTCATATGGCACTTGCCGATACAGAACAAAATTCAACACCAGCGTGCTCGCCACCATGAGGAGCGTGTAACCATCTGCCGGCGAGCGCGCCGCGGCTTCGATCCCGATCATGTTGCCGGCGCCGGGCTTGTTCTCGACGAAGAACTGCTGGCCGAAAGCTTTCGAGAAATGCTGCGCGAGGACGCGTGCGACGATATCGGTGCCGCCGGAAGGCGGCGACGGTACGATGATGCGCACGGGGCGCGACGGGTAGTCGCCTTGCGCGGCCGCGTGGCCGACGAGCAGGCAAAGGACGAGCGCGCTAACCCAGCGCATGCAGGACCTTTCCGCCGCGCTCGATCGGCTCGGTCGGCACGAGCACGAACGCGATGCGGCACGGCTCGCTGCCGCGATTCACCCAGTCGTGCAGCGTCGCCTGCTGTACCAGCACGTCGCCCGCGCGCAGATGCACCGTGCCGATGTCGAGCGTCATGTCGATCTCGCCGCAAATGACCACCGCGTAGTCGATCGTCTCGGTGCGATGCATGCGCGGCGCGACGCCGGGAGCGTACTCGACGATGCGCAAGAGGGTGCCGTCGGCGCCCCGCCAGGCGACGCAGCTCTGGTGGCCGGGGCGGCGCGAGATGACGTTGGCGCAGCGCTCGTCGATGGCGACGCGCGAGCGCCCTTCGCCATCGTGGTCGGTGATCACGCGCCGCACATCGAGCGTCATCGCACGTCCTTCCGAGTAGTCAGCAGGTGCTTCAGTCGCCGTGCCGCGGGATAGTCGCGGTGCACGGAGTTGAAGATGCGCCGCAGATTCTTCCACGGCGACGGGTCGGTATAGAAGCGGTGCAGGAAAAGAAGATCGCATACCAGGCTCGCCATCCAGCCGACCGGCGTCGCGTAACCGATCACCGCCTGCACGCCGGTCGCTTTCACGAAGCGGCGGGCGAAGGCGAGGCCGCGCTTGCCGCTAAACACGCTGCAGGCGGCGAAATAGACGAGGTTGCGATAGCCGCCCTGGCCGTAGCCCGCGAAGGCGTCGATCAGCGTCTCGGCGCCGATGCGCTCGGTGACGGCCCGCACCGACGCGGGCCCGCCGTGAAACGCGAGGTAATAGACCGGCGCATCGAAGAGCGCCTTCTGCCGCCACATGACGCCGCCGGGGCGGCGCAGGTAGTAGGCGAGGCCGGCGCCGGAGTCGACGAAGCGGTGCGCCACCGTGAGCGGCGGATGGATGAGCGGCGCCATGCCGTCAAGAAACGCCTTGACGGAGAAATGCTGAAAGAGCTCCTCGTTCCAATACGACTCGAGACAGACCAGCTTCGGCGGCGCCTTCACCCGCGGCTATGCGACACTCGGCCGATGCGACATGTGCTGATTATGCTGGCGCTCGCCGCGACGCCGGCGCTCGCTTTCGCGCAGGGCGCCTCGATCGCGGAGACGAACGCCGTGGCGCGCATCGCCGAGTGCCTCGCGCAGGGCGCGCCGGGAGACTGGCAGCGACTCACCATGGTGATCGAGCTCGCGAAACCCGGCGACGAGACCGGCAACGTGCGCTACTTGGCGGCCGGCGCGGACGGCGCGCCGCAGGCCTACACGCCATGCGATACCCGCAAGCCGGCCCTGGTCCTGATTGAAGCGCGCAAGTCGCAGGCGCCCGAGCGCAGGGGGTGGATCAGCGCGCGGCTCGTCCTCTTCGAAGACGGCAAGTTCGAGCTGCACTACGACTATCCGAAATAACCTGGCCGCCCTTCGCAGCTGACGGAAAAGAAGATTCAGGCTTTGCGCAGGAAGTCGAAGTCGCAACCGTCTTCGGCCTGCAGCACGTGCTGCATGTAGAGCTGCGCGTACCCGCGGCGCGGTGTCTCGGCGGGCGGCTTCCAAGCGCTCTTGCGGCGCGCGAGTTCGTCCGCCGCCACCAGCAGCTCGATCTTGCGCTCGCGCACCGAGATGCGGATGCGATCGCCGTTCTGGACGAGCGCGAGCGGCCCGCCGGCGGCCGCTTCGGGCGAGACGTGCAGCACGATGGTGCCGTACGCTGTCCCGCTCATGCGCGCATCCGAGATGCGCACCATATCTTTCAGGCCGGCGCGCGCAAGCTTCGCCGGAATCGGCAGATAGCCGGCCTCGGGCATCGCATAGCCCGACTTTGGCCCGGCGTTCTGCAGCACGAGGAAATCGTCCGCCGTCACCTCGAGCGCCGGGTCGTCGACACGCGCGGCGAGATCATCGAGCGAGCTGAAAACCACCGCGCGGCCCTCGCGCTCGAAGAGCTTCGGATCGGCGGCCGAGCGCTTGAGAATGGCGCCGTTGGGGGCGAGTGAACCGAAGAGGGCGACCAGCCCGCCGACCTTGCTCAGCGGCTCGCTCATCGGCTTGACGACTGCGCGGTCGACCCACTGCGGCTCGCGCTCGAGGCGCTGACCGAGCGTGATGCCCGCGACGGTCATGCAATCGAGATTGAGAAGCGGCTTGAGCTCGCGCAGCACGGCGCCGAGACCGCCGGCGGCGTAGAGATCCGACATGTAGTGCTGGCCGGTCGGCTTCAGGTCGACCAGCACCGGCGTCGTATCGGAGAGCTCGTTCAACCACCGCAGATCGATTTTCACGCCGGCGCGGCCGGCGATCGCCGTCAGATGGATGATGGCGTTGGTCGAGCCGCCAATCGCCAGCAGCACGCGCAGCGCGTTCTCGACCGAGCGCTCGTTAATGATCTGCGAGGGCCGCAGCGCCTTTTTCGCCAACTCGACCGCGCGCGCGCCGCTCGCTTCCGCGGCGCGCAGGCGGTCGGCATGCACAGCGGGAATCGCCGCCGTGCCGGGCAGGGCCATGCCGAGCGCTTCCGCAATCGACGCCATGGTCGACGCGGTGCCCATCACCGCGCAGGTGCCGGCGGTCGTGGCGAGGTTGCCTTCCACCTCGTCGATGCCGGCCTCATCGACTTTGCCCGCACGATGCAGCGCCCAGAAGCGCCGGCAATCCGTGCAGGCGCCGAGGCGCTCGCCATGGAATGACGTCGGCATCATCGGCCCGGCGATGAGCTGTATCGCCGGCAGATCGGCGGACGCGGCGCCCATCAGCTGCGCCGGCACCGTCTTGTCGCAGCCGCCGAGCAGCACCACCGCATCCATCGGCTGCGCGCGGATCATTTCTTCGACGTCAATCGACATCAGGTTCCTGAACATCATCGACGTCGGACTGAGGAACACCTCACCGAGCGACACGGTAGGAAACTCGATCGGCAGGCCGCCCGCGGCAAGCACGCCGCGCTTCACCGCGTCAATGAGCTCGGGGAAGTGACGATGGCAGTTGTTGAAGCCGCTCTTCGAGTCGGCGATGCCGACTACCGGCCGGCCGAGCATCTCGCTCGAATACCCCATGCTCTTCGCGAACGAGCGGCGCAGGTACAGCGAGAACGCCGGGTCGCCGTAGTTGGTGAGCCCGCGCGCGATGCCGTGCTTCGGCTTCTCCGCCACTCAGCTGCCCTCGACCACCGGCTCCACGTAAATCTCGACGCGGCGATTCTCGGCGCGGCCGCTGTCGCTCGTGTTGCTGGCGATCGGCATGCTTTCGCCTTTGCCGACGATCGCGAGGCGCACCGGCTGCACCTTCTTCGACTCGAGATACTGCGCCACGGCCTGGGCGCGCCGCTCCGAGAGCTGCTGGTTGTACTGGGCGCTGCCGACATCGTCGGTGTGTCCCGCCACCGTCAGCGAGGTCTTGTTGTAGCGCGTGACCACGTCAGCGATCTTGTCCATCGTGGTATGGAAGCCGGGCTTGATGTCCGACGAATTGGTGTTGAAGCCGGTATCTCCGGTCATCGTCACGCGCAGTACGTGGTTCGGCATCTCGTCGACGCGCGCCTGCTTCAGCTGGATCTCCTTGGCGAGCGCCTTCTGCAGGTCCTGGCGCTGCCGGTCCATATAGTTGCCGACGAGGCCGCCGGCGATGCCGCCGCCGATCGCGCCAATCAGCGCGCCGCGCGTGCGGTTGGAGCTGTACGCCGCCGCGCCGAGGATGGCGCCGCCCGCGGCGCCGAGCAGGATCCCCGGCTCGGCATACGGGCGGTTCATCGTCCCGACCCCCTTGCTGCCGTCGGCAGCGCAGCCGGCCGTGACGCCGACCACCAATGCAATCGCCACTCTTCTCAAATTTCGTCCTTTCATTCCGGATACTCCGTTCGCAAAAGTTGGGCTCCTTCGACCATCGCACGCATTTTGCCGAATGCCACGTCGCGTGGCAGGTACTTCATGCCGCAGTCGGGCGCGACGATCACGTCCCCGGGCTTCACGTATTTAAGCGCACGGCGCAGCCGTTCGGCGACCTGTGCGGGCGTTTCGACCTTCGTATCCGAAAGATCGATGCAGCCGACCATGATTTTCTTCCCCGGCAGCCGCTGCAGTACCGACGTGTCGAGGTTCGATTGCGCCGTCTCGATGGAAATCTGCCGCACCGATGAGCCCGCGAGCTCAGGCAGGAAGGAATAGCCCGACGGCCGCTGATGGATGATCGCGGCATAGCCAAAGCAAATGTGCACCGCGGTCGTGCCCTTGATCCCGTCCAGCGCACGATTGAGAGCGCGCAGCCCGTACTCGCGCGCCTTATCCGGCCGCGCCTGCATATAAGGCTCGTCGATCTGCACGATATCCGCGCCGGCGGCGAAGAGGTCGCGGATCTCCTCGTTCACGGCGGCGGCGTAATCCATCGCCGCCTCCTCGTCCGACTTGTAGTGATCGTTTTGCGCCTGCTGCGACATCGTGAACGGGCCGGGTACGGTCATCTTCACCGGCTTCGCCGTATAGCGCTTGAGGAAGCGCAGGTCCTCGACCTCCACCGGGTGCTTGCGCCGAATTTTGCCGACGATGCGCGGCACTGGATTAGGGTGCCCCGAGCGATCGAGCGCGCTGCCAGGATTGTCGATGTCGATGCCTTCCAGCGCGGTGGCAAAGCGGTTGGAATAGCTTTCACGTCGGATCTCCCCATCGGTGATGATGTCGAGGCCGGCCTGCTCCTGTGCGCGGATGGCGAGCACTGTGGCGTCGTCGTGCGCTTCCGCGAGGTAAGGCTCCGGCACGCGCCAAAGCTCCTTTGCGCGCACGCGCGGCGGAAAGCGGCCGGCCAGTTTTTTCCGATCAATCAGCCATTCCGGTTGCGGGTAACTGCCGACAAGCGTGGTGGGAAATAGCATGGGGTCAGGTTCTCGCGAAGCGCGGCGACGTCCGGGCGAGCCGCGCCGGGTCGATTCGGCCGCTTCGCTGAATATAGCTCCAGGCGAAGTCGCGCGGCGAGAGGTTCATGTGCTCGGGAAAGCGGTCGTACCAGGCGCCGCTCGAATCGGCGGCGGCCACCAGCTTCTCGACGATCGGCCGCCGCGCCTGCTCGAACGCCTGCAGGGCGTCGCCCACGTCGGCGTAGTCCTCCAGCGCCTTGTTGAGCGCGATCGCGTCCTCCATGGCAAGGCGCGTGCCCGAGCCGATCGAGAAATGCGCCGTGCGCTGCGCGTCGCCGATCAGCACGCGGTTGCCGAGCGACCAGCGGTCGTTGCGGATGCTCGGAAAACTGCGCCAGATCGACCGGTTCGACACCAGCGGCTCACCCGCGAGCGTATCGGCGAACACGCGCTCCAGGTAGTCCATCGTCTCGCGCTCGCCCAGATGCGCGAATCCCGCGCGCTGCCACGTTGCCGGATCGCATTCCGTGACGAACGTGCTCATATGCGGCGCATGTCGATAGTGATGTGCGTTGAACGTACCGTGCTCGTTCTCGACGAAGGTTTGCGTCAGCGTGGCAAACGGCCGGCGCGTACCGTACCAGGCGAACTTGTTCGCGCACTGGGTCTGCCGCGTGCCGAAGTCGCCGGAGCGGCGCACGGCGGAATTCGCGCCGTCCGCACCCACGACCAGGTCATAGCCCTCGTAGCTCGCAACCGTGCTCTCATACTCGGGTTCGATCGCCGCGGTCGCAAGCTGCTGGCGCAGGAGCCGCAGGAGATGCAGCCTGCCGATCGCCGAGAAGCCAATGCCATCGATGACCAGGCGCCTGCCACGATGCACGACGGTCAGGTCCACCCACGATTCCATCTGCGGCGTGATGAGGTCGTACGTCGTCGGGTCGTCCGCGCGCAGGAACTCGAGCGCCTTGTCCGAGAACACGAGGCCGAAGCCGAACACCGCATCGGCCGGGTTGTGCTCGACCACGCGGATCCGCCAGTCCGGATGACGGCGTTTCGCCAGATAGGAGAAATAGACGCCGGCCGGGCCAGCGCCGGCGACGAGGATGTCCATCTACTGGAAAAGCGGCCGCAGGTCCTCGAGCTTGTCGAAGAGGTGCCAGACGTAATCCGAGCTGCCGTTGATGCGGTGCGGATGCAGATCCGCGAGCTTGGGATCGTTGCAGTAGCTGTCGAACGCCGCCTTGGAGTCCCACTCCACCAAGATGAGGACCTGGCGCGCCCTGATGTCGCCGACCATCGCCTCGCGAAACTTGCCGAGCGCGACTACGCGCCCGCCGTGCGATTGCACTTCCTTGGCCGAGCGCCGCGAATAGGCGAGGTACTCCTCCTTGTTCGCCACGTTGAAAAGATTCAGCGCATAGACCTTGCTCACGCTTTGCCTCATATCGCCAGCCGCGGCGTCGCCGGCCCCAGCATCGCATGAACCGATCATGCCGCCGGCTTTTTGCCGACCTCTTCCATAATGCGGTGAATCTGCTTTTGCAGGCGCTGCACGGCGGCGACTGCGGTCGTCAGGTATTCGACCCGCTCGGCGAGCGTCAGCCGCTCGAAATCCGCATCCGAGAGAATCATGAATCCGCTAGCATCGCCGTCGGGTCTGGAACTCATCGAAGCATGGTACCCGAGGCACTGCAATGAAGCCGCCCTTTCACGCCGAGCACATCGGCAGTTTCGTCCGGCCGCTGCGCCTCATCGAAGCGGCGCGCGCACACAAGGCGGGCAAGCTGGACGAACGCGGATTCCGTGCGGTGCAGGACGAGTGCATCCGCGAGATCGTCGCCTTCCAGGAATCGCTCGGCCTGCCGAGCATCACCGATGGCGAGTTCCGGCGCCGTAGCTGGTCTGCCGGTTTCATCGACGCCGTCGAGGGCTTTGGGCTGCGCGACGGCACGCTCGGCTTTCGCAACGAAAGCGGCGTCATGGGTGTCGCCGCTTCGCCATATGCAAAAGAGCGGCTCAGGCGCAAGCACCGCATCGTCGGCGACGACTATCGCTTCCTTCGTTCGGTGGCAAAGCGCGGCGTACCGAAGGTGACCATCGCGGCGCCCGATGTCATGCATTGGTTCCTCGGTCCGCGCGCCTACGATGCGAGCGCCTATCGCGACCGGGAAGCGTTCTTCGCCGGCCTGCTCGCCATTTACCGGCAGGAGATCGCCGAGCTCGCGGCCGAAGGCTGCACGTATCTGCAGCTCGACGACACGGCGCTGCCTTGTAACTGCGATGCGAATGCGCGCAGAGACGTCGTCGCCCGCGGCGAAAATCCCGACGAGCTCACCGAGCGCTACGCGAAGCTCTTCAACCAGGCGACCGCCGACAGGCCAGCCGCAATGACGCTTGGCATCCATCTTTGCCGCGGAAACCTGAAGGGCGCTTGGATGGCCGAGGGCGGCTATGAGCCGGTGGCCGACGCGCTTTTCAACGAGCTGAACGCGGACGTGTACTGCCTGGAGTACGACACCGAGCGTGCAGGCGACTTCTCGCCGCTGCGCTATGTGCCGAAGGGCAAGCGCGTCGTCCTCGGCCTCGTCTCGACGAAAACGCCGGTGCTCGAGAGCAAGGATGCGCTCAAGCGCCGCATCGACCAGGCGGCGAAGCACGTGCCACTGGAACAGCTCGGCATCTCCCCGCAGTGCGGCTTCTCGAGCGGCGGTGGCGCAGGGCAGACCGTGACCGAGGCCGACACACGCCGCAAGCTCGAGCTCATCGTCGAAGTCGCGCGCGAGGTGTGGGGCAGCGTCTAGCTTCGACGCCTATTTCGGCCTGGGCGCCGACTGATCCATCGGCGGCGAGGCAATCTCCCCCAGCTTGCGGCGCAGCTCAAGTGGTCCGCAGATGCCGCGCAGCGGCTCGAGCGATGAGCCGGTGCCGACCACCGTCACGTCGCCAAAGTCCAGCATGCGGCCGATGAGCCCCTGGTTGACATGCAGGCTCTCCACCTTCGCCAGGCTCATCTCCACGGTGGCGCGAGCGATGAAACCGCGCTTGGCGATGATGCGTCGATCGGTGAGCACCAGCTCCGTCGTGCCGCGGCGGATCAGCGCCACCATGATGATGATCACGCCGATGACCGTCAGCACCGCCGCGATCAGCGGGCCGCGTTCGCGGTCGAGATAAACCGCCACCGCGGCGCCGATCAGGCACGCGACGCCGATCAGGTATGACAGCGCGAAGTTCCAGTGCGAAATGGCGGCGCGATGCACGACGCGCTCGCCGGGTGCCAGTACTGATTCGACGTAGCCCATGGTCCTTTATGCCGGCGGCCGCAGCAGTCCCAGGTGGCGAAAGAGGGCGACGTAGCGCCCGACAAGCTCACGCTGATAGGCGGCGAGGTCGCGGCCGCGCCAATCGTACAGCCCTTCGCCCTCGCGCGCGCCGCGCTTGCCGGCTTGCATCAGCTCGCGGATGAGCGCCGGCGGCTCGTAGCGCGGCGCGTTCAGCGCCCGCGCCATCGAGGTCGAGGCGTAGTACAGGATGTCGAGCCCGCCGTAGTCGATGAACTCGCACAGGCCCATCGCGGTATAGCGCGGCCCGAAGCCCGCGCGCACCGCGCGATCGATGTCCTCCGGCGTCGCCACGCCCTCCTCCACCAGCCGCGCCGCTTCGTTCATCGCGGCGGCCTGCAGCCGCGGCACGATGAAGCCCGGCGAGGCGGCGCAGCGCACGACGACCTTGCCCGCCGCTTCCAGCAGTTCCTTCACCTTCGTGAACGTCGCCTCGGCGGTCGCCTTTGCCGGACTGACTTCGACGAGCGGAATGAGATACGCCGGGTTGAGGAAGTGCGCGTTCACGAACCGCTCCGGCTGCGTGACCATCGCCGCCAGCTTGTCGGCGAGCATCGAGGAGGTTGTGGAGGCGATGATCGCGTCTGGGCGTAAGTGCCGACACGCACGCGCGAACGCATCGCGCTTCGCCTCTTCGGTCTCTGTCACGCCCTCGAACAGCACATCGGCGGCCGCGAGCGCCGAGGACGCCGCATCGTGCGACACGATGCGCACGCGGCGCAGGATGCGCTCGACGTCCCGCAATTCTCCGAGCTCGCGCAGCAGCGCGAGATTCCCGGCGATCTCGGCGCGCGCAGCATTGGCGATGCGGTCGTGGTCAGCCGCCGAGCGCGGCTTGAAGTCGATGATGTCGACCTGGTAGCCAGCATAGGCGAACACGTGGCCGATGCCGCGCCCCATGCGGCCAGCGCCGAGGGCGGCGATTCTCAGGCGAGGCGCTCCTTGAGCTGCGAGGCGGTGAGCGACGCGAGCCCGAGGCTCTCGAGCGTGCGGCCGGTCGCGCGCAGGTCGCGGCCGAGCACGGCCGATGCGAGCGCCAACAGCCCGCGTGCCACGGGGCACGGTACGCCGGCCCATTCGCAGACGGAAACCAGAAAGGCGAGGCCGTGCTCGACGTCCTCGCGCATGTAGCGATGCTCCATGAGCGAGATGTGCTCGCGCCAGTCCTGGGAGTCGGTGAGCTTCTGATGCACGCGGCGGCCATACATCCATTCGTCGCCGTCCGCGCGATAGTGATCGGCGAGCGGAAAGTGCGGCGCGCGATAGCCGAGCTTCACGCGCACGGCAACGCGCTCGGCATCGAGCGCATCGGTGACGCGGCGGATCGAGGGCTGCGTGCCTTCCTTGTGGATGTCCCAGCGCTCGAAGTGCTCGAGCGGCCCGGCATTCATCAAGATGAGCGGCGGATGGATGACCGGTCCGGCGTTCATCAACGCCGCCGAGAGCGCGTCCTCCACCGGCTCGATGGGAAATGCGTTGCGCAGAACGGCGAAGGCGCGCTCGGCGGCGCGTGCCGGATAAACGCCGGTCGGCAGGCGCGTCGCGCGCGCGGTGATCGCGGTCGTCGCCGGACCGTGCTTGCGCGTAAGCCAGGGCAGCGTGCCGGTCTCGGCATACGCCACATCGGCGCGATTGCCGCTCTGTCGCACGACCTGCGCGACGACGTAGGAAGCAAAGGTCCCCGGCGCGAAGAACACCACCTGGCCGTCGGCGAGATGCGGCGCGATGCGCCGCGCATTGTCGAGCTGCGTGAATGCCGGGTCGGGCATGAAGACGAGCTCGGCGCCGCGCAGCGCGGCGGCGATGTCCGGCGACACCGAGCTGAGCTCGATGCGGCGCTCGCCGTCCGCGTCCTTCAGCGTCAGCGCTTTCGACGCCGCGAGCGCCTGCGCATCGCGGCGCCACAGGCGCACCTCGTGGCCGCGCCCGGTCAGGTCGGCGGCCGCGGCATAGGCGCCGTTGCCGCCGCCGATGACGGCGATCTTCATTCGTCGATGCCGACCCAGCCTTTGTGCGAGATGTCGAAGATGACGCCGTTCGGGTCGCGGAACTTGCGCTCGAAGTCGACGCCGCCGCCACCCTTCAGCTCGCGATGAAAGCGCCCGCCGTTCTCCTTCACTCGCGCGCTGTACTTCTCGAGATCATCGACGATGAAGCCGATGTGATGCAGACCATGGAAGTCCTTGCCACGCTCGTCGCCCGCCGCGTCATCGCTGTGGAACTTGAGGAGCGTCAGATTGATGATGCCGTCCGAAAGGGACAGGCCGTCGCCATACGGCGTCTCGACATAGTTAACTTCTTCGAGGCCGAAAGTCTTCTTGTAGAACTCCGCCGCCGGGCGCAGCTCCGGCACGGAGATGGCGATGTGGCGCAGCTTGGCAGTCATCGTTGCTCCAGTAGTGCGAATAGATTGGCCTTGGCCTCGTAGCCGACGCCAGGCAGATCCGGGATTTTCATGCAGCCGTCCTGCACGCGCACGCTGTCCCAGTAGCCGCCGTAGGGCAGCGTCGGATCCGGCGCTGCCTCCGCCATGCCTAAGGCGAGGCCGGCGACGCAATGCGCGGCGAAGAGATGGCCGGCGTGCGGCATGAACCGGTGGCGCTCCCAGCCGGCATAGACATCGAGGATGCGCACGTATTCGGAGACGCCATAGGACAGCAGCGGATCGAACTGCAGCAAATCGCGCTCCGGCCGCAGGCCGCCATAGCGCAGGAGATTGCGCGCGTCGTCGAACGAGAACAGATTTTCGCCGGTGGCGAGCGGCGCGGGCGTCAGCTCGGCGTAGTGCCGGGTGAGCTCGTAGTCGAGCGCCGGCGCCGGCTCCTCGATCCAGGAGAGATTGAAGGGCGCCACGGCGTCGAACCATTCTTCGGCCCGCTCGGGCGCCAACGCGCCGTTGAGGTCCACGGCCCACTGCGCCTTCGAATCAAGCGCGGCGGCGGCACGCTCGAGGCGCTTCGAGTCCGAGGCGATGTCGCCCGCCACCTTGATCTTCACGCAGCGGTAGCCCGCGTTTACAGCGCGCCGCACCTCATCGGTAAGGACGTCGTCGGTGCGAAAGTGACCGCAGGACGCGTACACGCGGATCGCGGCGCTCGCGCCGCTCGTGCCGTAGTAGTCGGCGAGGGAGCGCCACAGCGGCACGCGCTGCTGTTTGGCGTGCAGATCCCATGCCGCCGCTTCGATGAGACCGATCGCACCCGGGCGCTCGCCGTGGCCACCCGCCTTCTCGTTCGCCATCGCGGCACGGGCGCAGGCCGGCGGATCGATCACGCCTTGGCGATCGACCACCGACTCCGGCGACGCCGCGAGGAGCCGCGGAAAGAACCGCTCGCGCAGCAACGCGCCTTTGGCGTAGCGGCCAATGGAGTCGAAGGCATAGCCGACGAGGCCACCATCGGTGACGAGTGCCACCGCGGATGCGGTCATCGCGTCGAAGGCGATGGCGGCATTTCGCATCGCCGTCCCGATCGGGACGGTGCGCTCGCGGGCGTCAACGATTCGCAATGGCGAGAGCCTGCAGGATGCGTTGCGGCGTATACGGCTGCGCGAGCACTTCGGCGCCGAACGGCGCGAGCGCGTCGTTGATCGCGTTGCCGAGCGCCGCCGCGGCGCCGATAGTGCCTGCTTCGCCGATGCCCTTGGCGCCGAGCGCGGTGCCGGCGACCGGCGTCTCGATGTGCGCGACGACGATGTCGGGCATCTCGAGCGCCATCGGTACGAGATAGTCGGCGAGTGAGCCGTTCAGGAGCTGGCCGTGCGCGTCGTAAAGACACTCCTCGTAGAGCGCCTCACCGAGTCCCTGCACCACCCCGCCGCGGATCTGCTCGTCGGCGAGAAGCGCGTTGATGACACGACCGCAATCCTCCACCACCCAGTGCTTGAGCACCTTCACGAAGCCGGTGTGCACGTCGACCTCGACCAGGCTCGCCTGCACGCCATTGGCGAGGAGGAACGGGACGCGCATCGTCACGTGCGACGTCACGGCCGGCGCCGCGTTGAGATGCGCCGGCAGCCGGTGCTGCTGGTAATTCATGAGCGACGCGATCTCGGCGAGCGGCGCCTCGGGCAAGTGGCACGCCTCGCGCACCGCGTCGATGCGCGCGGCGAGCTCGCGCGCCGCGCCCAGCACCGCTTCGCCGGCGATCACCAGCCCGCGCGAGGCAAAGGTCCCGCCGCCGACGGCCGTCATCGCCGTGTCGGCGCCGATGACCCGCACGTCGTCCACTGGCAGGTGCAGCGTGTCAGCGACGAGCTGCGCGAGCGAGGTCTCCACCCCCTGGCCCTGATCGGCGTTCGAGGTGATGCAGGTGACGGCGCCGGAGGGCTCGAGGCGTAGCGTGCAACCTTCCTGCGCGGAAATCTTGACGCCGGCGGCGCCGTAGAATGCCGGGCCTGGCGCGTTCTGTTCGACAAACACGGCGAGCCCGATGCCGAGGTGCCGACCGCGCGAGCGCTCGCGGCTCTGCAGCTCGCGCAGCGCTCCGTAATCCATGAGCTCGAGCAGCCGATCGAGGCAGGCTTCGTGCGACAGACCGCCGGCCTGCACGCCGGTCGGCGTCGCGCCGGTCGTGCGGAAATTGCGGCGGCGTAGCTCCGCCGGATCGACTTTGAGCTGGCGCGCGCAGGCATCGAGCGTGAGCTCCATGGCGCCGCAGACAATCGGCTGGCCGACGCCGCGGTACGAGCCGGTCGCGGGTTTGTTCTGCCAGACGACGCGCAGGCGGCCGTGGTAAGCGGCGACTTCGTAAGGCGCGCCGGTCATCAGCAGGACCTGCAAGCCTTCGAGGATGCTCGAGCGCGGATAAGCGGAATAGGCGCCTGCTTCGGCGACATCGTCGAGCGCGAGTGAGCGGACGCGACCGTCGGCGTCGAGCGAAAGCCGCACGGTGACGCTATGCGCGCGTGCGTGGATGTCGGAGACAAACGCTTCCATGCGATCGCAGACGTACTTCACCGGCCGCGCCGAGAGCACCGCTGCCGCGCAAACCGCCATCTCGTCGTCGTAGACATGCAGCTTGACGCCGAAGCCACCGCCGACGTCCGGCGTGACGACGCGCACGTCCTGCTCGGCAAGCCCGAGGCAGTCGGCATACACCGCGCGCATCTGATGCGGCACCTGTGTCGACTGATGAACGGTGAGCCGGCGCTCGGCCGGCTCGAACAGCGCGATGAGCGAGCGCGTCTCGAGCGGCACGCCCGTGTGGCGTGCGAAGACGAGCTCCCGCTCGACGAGCGTCGTGCCGGCGGGCGGCGGCTCGCCGACGGCAACCGTGTGCTCAAACGCCAGATTGCCAACGGCGGCGCTGCGCTCGGCAAGCGCGTCGAGCGGCTCCCATTGCACGTCGATGCGCTCAACCGCGTCCTCGGCGATCGCGCGGCTCACCGCGAGCACGATCGCGACCGGCTGCCCCTGCCAGAGTGCGCGGTCGTTCGCCAGCGGTCCCTGCGGCGGCGAGCGGTGCGTCGGCCACGTGGCGAGCTTCGTTTGCCACGGCCGGCACACGGCGGAGAGCGCGGATGCGTCGTAGACCGCGAAGACACCGTCGATTGAGCGTGCCGCGGATAGATCGAGCGCGACGATGCGCGCATGCGCGTGCGGACTGCGCAAAAAGGCCGCGTGGACCGGGCGTGCGAAGCGCAAATCGTCGGCGTAGGCACCGCGCCCCGCCGCCAGCCGCCGTGCATGCGAGCGCGGCAGCCGCTGGCCGATCACGCTCGCGCGGACGCGCTGTTCCATCTCAGAAGGGTACGGCGAGCGCGCGGTGCGGCGCTTCGCTGTCAACGAGATCGACGCGCTTCAGCGCAATGCGCAGTCCCTGCGGCGTGCGGCGCAGGCGATGGAGCACGCGCGCGGCGCACCAGCGAGACTCTCCTGCGCGCCATTCGGCGACGATGAGCGCGGAGCGGGCAATCGTTTCGGCGCCGGCGGAATGAAGCTCGATGGCGCTCACATGGTGCACGGTGCGCGACGGCGGGGTCTGCACGTGCATATCCGGGCGCTCGAGGCGGGCAACGCGAACGGCCAGGAGCGCACGTGGCTCGTAGACGAGCGATAGCGCCTCGTGCGGCGAGGCCTGGTCGGGCCGCGTCGGCAACCAATAGACGCCGTCGTCGGCGAAGAGCTCGAGCCAGGCAGAGAAGCGCCGCTCGTCCAGCAACCGCGCCTCCAGGAGCAGGAAGCGCTCGACCTCCTCGCTCATGCCGACATCCAGCGCTGCCAGGCCGCGTACTGGTGGCGCACCGGCAACTCGCTGGTGCCGGCGGCGACCGCCTCGCCGTCGTCGCGGCGCTCACCGGCGAGCACGCCGCGACGCATGTCGATCCAGTCCTCGCCGCGGCTCGCGAGGCCGCGCTGGCAGCGCTCGAAGATCTCCAGGTCGTCCGATGCGACGAGCGAGGCGGGCGAGGCCGCGAGGTTCACGAACTGCAGCGTGAGCTCATGCATCTCCGGCGGCGCGCCCTCCAGTCGGAAGCATTGGACTTCGACCACCGTGCGGTCGGCGGCGAGCGGCCGCACGATACGCATCGCGCCGAAACGCGAGTTGATGGAAAGCGTCGGCCATACGAGGTTGTTGAAGCGATCCACCGCGAGTACCGCGGCCGCTTTCTCGGCGCCGTGACGAGCGACCAGCGCCTGCCGGTAGCGCTCGAACACCGGATCGTGACGCTCCGGCGCGATCACGCCCTCGCGATAGAAGCCGCCCATGTAGACATGGCCGCCGGCGAAGCTATGGAGCTGGACGTCGTTCCATTGCGTGGCCTTCATGCCGTTCGCGAGGAACATCTGCACGCCCTGCTGCGTGATCGGATCGGCGCTGAGCGTCTCCGGATGCGCGCGCGCCGCCTCCACCGAGCTCTTGTGCACGAAGCCCGGATGCACGAGGTCGACCGCGTTCTCCATGAACATCTTCCAGTTGCCGCGATACTCGAGCCGCAGCGCGCCGCCGAAGCGCGACACGGTGCCGGCTGGCGCGCGATCGACCAGGTTGTCGAAAGCGCTCGCCAAGCCACCCAGAAACTCAGCGAGACTGGGACCGCTCGCGGCATGCGAGGCAAAGACGAAGCCGCGATAGCTCTCCATACGCGGCACGCGAGCGAGGCCCGGGAGCTCGGCGACGCTGGCATAGCTCTCGGCGAGCGGCACGCCGAGCAGGCTGCCATCGAGGCGATAGGTCCAGGCGTGATAGGGGCAGCGCAGCTGCCGCAGATTGCCGCGCGGCTCGGCGACGATGCGCGCGCCGCGATGGGCGCAGCGGTTGTGCAAGAGCGACAGCGTCCCGCTTTCCTGGCGCACGAGAATCACTTCCTCGGGGCCGAGGCGCGTCAGCACATAGTCGCCGGCCGCCGGCACCTCGCTTTCATGAGCGACGTAGAGCCAGACGCGGCGGAAGATGCGCTCCTCTTCGAGCGCGAACACGTGCGGGTCGACGTACGCGGCGCGGTGCACGCGCTCGCCGCGGACAAGCTGCGTCACGTCTTGAAGCACCGTTGGATCGTACGATAATCTGCGCGGACCGTTCACTCCCGGGGGAAGCGAAATGACGAGACTGATCGCGCTCGCGACGGCATTGCTGGCATGGCTGGGGAGCGCCGTCGCGCAGGAGACGACGCTGAACGCGGTGCTGTTCGTGCCGCGCAACACGACCTTCGGCGAGATCTTCGTGCGCTTCGTCGATCACGTGAACGCCGAGTCGAAGGGCGTGCTGCAGGTGAAGCTGATCGGCGGGCCGGACGCGATTCCGACGTTCGAGCAGGGCAACGCGGTGAAGAACGGCGTCGTCGACATCGCCTCGGTCGCGCCGACCTTCTATACGAATTTCTGTCCTGAATGCGATGCACAGATCCTCGCGCCGCAGCAGACGCCCCAACTCAAGAAGACACCGTTCTGGACATCGCTCGAGAAGTACACCAACCAGAAGGTGAACGCGCATCTGCTTACCGCGTACGGCGATGGCATCGGCTTTCATATCTGGACGACCAAGGCGCCGCCGGGCGGCTCGCTGAAAGGCATGCGCCTTCGCACGACGCCGAATTACACGCCGCTCTTCCAGGCGCTCGGCGTCTCGCTGGTGCAGACGCCGCCGGGCGAGGTGATGACGGCCCTCGAGCGCGGCGTCGTCGACGGCTACGGCTGGCCGGCGATCGGCATCTTCGATCTCGGCTGGGGCGCGCACACCAAGTACCGCCTCGATCCGGGCTTCTACAACGTGGTGGTGAACGTGCTCGTCAACCTCGACAAGTGGAAGTCGCTGCGCGAGGACCAGCGCGCCGCGCTCAACCGGGCCGCCGCCTGGCTCGAGCAGGAGAACGTGCGCTGGGTGGCGGATCGCAAAGCGGCCGACGACAAGAAAATCAAGGAAGCAGGCATTCAGGTGGTCGACCTCGGGGGGAATCACCGCAAGCTCGCCTACGACGCGTACTGGGACGCGCTTGGCAAGCGCGCGCCCGAGCCGATCAAGGAGCTGAAGACGGCGGCCGACGCGCTGCGTTGAGCCGCTCGCTCGCCGAATTCATCATTCCGGCACGCGAAGCGCGCGCCTTCGTCGTGCCGCGCGGCGCGCATCTGCGCATCCACCTGGTGGAGGACAAGCAGGTCGGCGACTGCTGCTTCTTCAACGCCGACGACCCGCGCGAGGTGTTCCATGTCGGCCAGACGTGGGCGCTGAATGTGCTGCTCGGCACCGGCAACGCAAAGAGATTCAGGCATTTCTATTCGAAGCCGCCGCGCGAGAACGTGATGCTCACGGTGGTCGAAGATACAGTGCGCAATCACTGGGGCAATATGGGCGGGCGCTGCTCGCGGCGCCTCTACGAGCTGCGCGATGGCGATGGCACGCACCGCTCCTGCCAGGAGAACCTCGCCGAGGCGCTTGCACCGCACGGCTTAACCGGCGATGACATCGTCGATGTCTTCAACGTCTTCATGAACGTCGAGCTGCGCGCCGACGGCTCGTTCACCATCCTGCCGCCGACCGCGCGTAAGGGCGACTACATTGAACTGCGCGCGGAGATGAATATCCTCGCCGCCGTTTCGGCCTGTCCGGCGGATCGCAATGCGACCAACGACGGTCGCGCGAAGCCGCTCGGCATCACCGTTTCAATCTCCAAATAGCTCGATCAGCTGCTCGCGCAGCCAGCGGTTGCCCTGATCGGCGTCGAAGCGCTCGTGCCAGTGCACGGCGACGTCGGCGACCGGGATTGGCACAGGAGGCGGCAGTGACTTGAGCCTGCCGCGCTGCTCGAACACGCGCGCGACGCGCGCCGGCAGCGTGCAGATGAGATCGGTGCGCTCGAGCACCATCGGCACGACGGTGAAGTGCGGCAGCCTGAGCGAGATGCGCCGGGCGAGTCCGGCGCGCTCGAGCGCCTCCTCCACCACGCGGTGGCCGCCGCGGTAGGTGACGAGCGCATGCGAGGCGTCGAGGAACTTGCGCTTGGTCAGCGTCTTGATCGGGTGATCGGCGCGCATCAGGCACATGTACGGATCACGGAAGAGCGCACGACGACGCACCGGCGGGCCGAGTCCCGGGAGAAAGCCGATCGCGAGATCCAGCGCGCCGGTGCCAAGCGCGCCGGCGATGTCCTCGACGTCAAGCGCGACCGCCTCGAGGCGCACGCCGGCCGCGGCGCGCTGCACGCGCTCGATGAGCGGCGGCAGGAACTCGATCTGCCCGAGATCCGACATGTAAAAGCGGAAAGCGCGCGTCGCGCTCGCCGGCTCGAACCCCGGGCCGTGCGCCAGCGCGCTATCGAGAAGCACGAGCGCCTGGCGCACCGGCTCCGCGACGCCTCGCGCGAAGGGCGTCGCCTCCATGCCGACGGGCGTACGCACGAAGAGCGCATCGCCGAGCAGCGTGCGCAATCGCGCGAGCGCATTGGACACCGCCGGCTGGGTCAGGCCGAGGCGGCCGGCCGCCGCGGTGACGCTGCGCTCCTGGAGCACCGCATCGAACACCCGCAGCAGGTTGAGATCGATGTCCCGTACATTCATATTCGTGATTCATATCATGTACGACATTGATTTGACAAATAGTATGGCGGCGTCTTACCCTGCCGTTTCTCCGAGGAGGAACAATGAAAACGACGCTGTTGCTGGCGGCCGCGGCCGCTGCTTTGGCGACCGGCGCCACGCAGGCGCAGGAAGCGACGCTGCGCGCGGTCAGCGCTTTCAGCGAAAACACGCAGTACGTGAAGAACTTCGAGGGCTTCATCGGCAAGGTGAATGCCGCGGGCAAAGGCGTCGTCCAACTCAGCTTCATCGGCGGCCCGAAGGCGATGCCGCCCTTCGAGGTCGGCAATGCGGTGCGCACCGGCGTCGTCGACATGGCGCTCACCACCGGCGCCTTTTACACGAACATCATGCCCGAGGCGGACGCCCTGAAGCTCACGCAGCTGCCGGCGACCGAGCTGCGCAAGAACGGCGGCCACGAGCTCATCAACAAGATCTGGAACGAGAAGGCGAACATGGTCTATCTCGCCCGGATCGTCGATGACTCGCCGTTCCACCTCTACCTCACGAAGAAGATCGACAAGCCGGACCTCGCCGGCCTCAAGATCCGCATCACGCCGGTCTACCGCGACTTCTTCCAGGCCCTGGGCGCGACCGTCGTGCAGACGCCCCCGGGCGAGGTGTATACCGCGCTCGAGCGCGGGGTCGTCGATGGCTACGGCTGGCCAATCCACGGCATCTTCGACCTGAACTGGCAGGAGCGAACCAAGTACCGCGTCGATCCCGGCTTCTACAACGCCGAGGTGTCGATCGTCATGAACCTCGCCAAGTGGAAGGCGCTCAACCAGAAGCAGCGCGATCTTTTGACCCGCGAAGCGATGGCCCTCGAGGCGAATCACGACTTCTGGAAGAAGTACAACGCGGAAGAGATCCGGCGCCAGAAGGAAGCGGGCATCCAGACGATCACCTTCGATCAGGCGACTGCGAAGCAGTACTACGAGAAAGCGTATGAGGTGGGCTGGGCGAGCATCATCAAGGCAAGCCCCCAGTACGGGCCGCAGATGAGAAAGCTCTTCAGCCGCTAGTGCGCGCGTACGCGCTTCTGTTGCAGGCATTCGCGTACATCGCCGCCGTGCTGGTCGGCGCTATGGCGCTCGCCGTCACGCTGGATGTCGTCGGCCGCAACCTCGGGTGGAGCAACACCGGCTGGGTGGTAGAGCTGACCGAGTACAGCCTGCCAGTCGCGACGCTCCTCGTCGCGCCCTATCTTCTTTACCGTAATGAGCACGTGCGCCTCGACGTGGTGCTGGTGCTTTTGCCCAAGCGCATCTCGCTCTTTCTTGAGCGCTGCGCCGACGTGCTCGGCATGATGATCTGCGCCCTCTTCGTCTGGTACGGAGGCAAGCTGATCGTCGACTCCGCCCGGCTTGGCTCGATGGTGGTCAAGACGCTCGCCATTCCGGAGTGGTGGCAATACGCGCTGGTGCCGGTGTCCTTCACGCTGCTCGCGATCGAGTTCGCGCGGCGACTGCGCGCATGACATGGTGGCTTTCGGCGCTCGTACTCTTTGGCCTGCTGACGGTGCTCTTCCTCACCGGGCTCGCGGCCGCCTTCGCGTTCTTCGGCATCAACATCGTCGGCGCCTGGATCTACCTCGGCAAAGAGGCGGGCCTGATCCAGCTCATCAGGAACGGCATCGTCTCGATCACCAGCTTCTCGCTCACGCCGATTCCCTTCTTCATTCTGATGGGCGAGGTGCTCTTCCACACCGGTGTCGCCATGAAGGCGATCGACGCGATCGACCGGCTGATCTGGCGCGTGCCGGGACGTCTTTCGGTGGTGGCGGTCGTGGCCGGCACCGTCTTCTCGGCAATCTCTGGCTCGACCATCGCCACGACTGCGCTCCTTGGCAGCCTGCTCCTGCCGCAAATGCTGAAGCGCGGCTATCACCCGAACATGGCGATGGGGCCGATCATGGCGATCGGCGGCGTCGACATGCTGATCCCGCCCTCCGCGCTCACGGTGCTCCTCGGCAGCCTTGCCGGCATCTCGGTGTCGCACCTCCTCATCGCGGGCGTGATTCCCGGCGTCGTGCTCTCCCTCCTGTTCGTGGCGTGGATCGTCCTGCGGGCGGTGCTCAACCCGGCGCTCGCGCCCACCTTCGAGCACGAAGAGATCCCGCTGTGGGACCGCGTGCGCCCGCTGATCGTGTATGTGCTGCCGCTGGTGATGATCTTCGTCGTCGTGGTCGCCGCGATGAGCGCCGGCTGGGCCACGCCGACGGAGGCCGCCGCCATCGGCGCCGTGGCGACGGTCGCCGTGGCGTGGATCTATCGCGCGCTCACGTGGTCGAACCTGATGAAGGCGCTCCTCGGCGCGGCGGGAATTTCCGGCGTGATCCTCTTCATCATCATCGGCGCGACCACCTTCGCCCAGATCCTCACGTTCTCGGGCGCGACCAACGGCATGGTCGACGCAATCAAGAATTCGGGGTTCGGCGCGTGGCCCGTGCTCATCGCGATGATGGTGATCCTGCTGATCCTCGGCTGCTTCATCGACCAGGTCAGCATGATGCTCATCTGCCTGCCGTTCTTCATGCCGCTGGTCGCGCTCTACCAGTTCGACCCGGTGTGGTTCGGCGTGCTGTTCCTCATCTGCATGCAGCTCGGGCTGCTGACGCCGCCCTTCGGCATGCTGCTCTTCACGATGAAGAGCGTGGCGCCGAAGGAAATCGCCATGCGCCAGATCTGGAGCGCGGTTACCCCCTACGTGGTGATGGGCCTGCTCGCGCTCATTGCCGTCATGCTGTTGCCGGGTCTCGCGACCTGGCTGCCCAGGAAGCTGCTTAGCTAGCTATGGAACGTTCATTCAAGGCGGAAGTCGCAAAACTCAAGCTCGGCGAGGGCGAAACCTTTCGCGGCGAGGCGATCCTCGCGGTGACCAAGGCGCTGCTCCAGTCCGGGGTCTCGTACGTTGGCGGCTATCAGGGCGCGCCGGTCTCGCACGTGATGGACGTCCTCAACGACGCGCGCGAATTCCTTGACGAGCTCGGCGTGCACGTCGAGACCAACGCCAACGAGGCGGGCGCCGCGGCGATGCTCGGTGCCTCGATCAATTACCCGATGCGCGGCGCGGTGGCGTTCAAGTCGACTGTCGGCACTAATGTCGCCTCCGACGCGCTCTCCAACCTTGCCTCTGCCGGCGTCAAGGGCGGCACGGTGCTGATCCTCGGCGAAGACTACGGCGAGGGTGCCTCGATCATCCAGGAGCGCACGCACGCCTTCGCCATGAAGTCGCAGATCTGGCTCCTCGACCCGCGTCCAAATCTGCCGACGATCGTCGAGATGGTCGAGAAGGGCTTCGAGCTTTCGGAAGTTTCCAGCACGCCGGTGATGCTCGAGCTCCGCATCCGCGCCTGCCACGTCCAGGGCAGCTTCAAGACCAAGGGGAACCAGCAGCCGAAGCTTTCCAAGCGCACGCTGATCGAGAACCCGGACTTCGACTACAACCGCATCTGCCTGCCACCAGCCACCTATCTGCAGGAGAAGCTGAAAGTCGACGTGCGCTGGCCCGCGGCGGTGAAGTTCATCCGCGAGAACCGCCTGAACGAGGTCTTCGCGGGCGACATGGCCGACATCGGCATCATCTGCCAGGGCGGCATGTACAACGCGGTCATCCGCGCGCTGCAGACGCTCGGCCTCGCTGATGCGTTCGGCAACGCGCGCGTGCCGATCTACTGCCTCAATGTCACGTATCCGTTGGTGCCGGACGAGATCGTGTCCTTCTGCGCCGGCAAGCGCGAAGTGCTGATCGTCGAGGAAGGCCAGCCCGCTTACATCGAGGAGGCCATCCTCGCTGTGCTCCGCCGGCAAGACGTCAACGGCGTAAAGGTGCGCGGCAAGGATGTGTTGCCGCTCGCGGGCGAGTACACCGGCGAAGTGGTGCTGACCGGCCTCAGCAAGTTCCTCGGCCGCGAGCAGGCCGCGGCGCCGATGCGGCAGCTGAAGGAGAAAGCCGCGCAGCTTCTCGGCGGGCTGCCGCAACGGCCGCCGGGCTTCTGCGTCGGCTGCCCCGAGCGGCCGGTCTTCTCGGCAATGAAGCTCATCGAGAAGGAGACCGGCAAATACCATGTGTCGGCCGACATCGGCTGTCACCTCTTCTCGACCCTGCCGCCCTTCAACATCGGCAACACGGTGCTTGGCTACGGCCTCGGGCTCGCCTCCAACTCCGCCGTCAATCCGGCGATGGCGAAGCGCACCGTCACGATCATGGGCGACGGCGGCTTCTGGCATAACGGCCTTACGACGGGCGTTGCCAACCACGTCTTCAACAAGAACGACGGCATCCTCGTCATCATGAAGAACGGCTACAGCTCGGCGACCGGCACGCAGGAGCTGCCGTCGTCACCGCAGCACAGTGAGGAGAAGGAAGACATCAGCATCGAGCGCGCGCTCGAAGGCATTGGCGTGCCGTGGATGAAGACGGTGCACAACTATCACGTCGGCGAGGTCGCGAAGACGCTAAAGGAGGCGATGACCAGCAAGGAGAAGGGCCTGAAGGTCATCATCGCCGAAGGCGAGTGCCAGCTCGAGCGCCAGCGCAAGCTCCGTCCGGTGGTCGCAGAGAGGATGAAGAAAGGCGAGCGGCACGTGCGCGTCAAGTACGGCGTCGACGAGGACACGTGCACGGGCGACCACTCGTGCATCCGGCTCTCCGGCTGTCCGACGCTGACGATCAAGGACAACCCGGACCCGCTGCGCACCGATCCCGTCGCGACCGTGATCGACGGCTGCGTCGGCTGCGGCCTGTGCGGCGAGAACGCGCACGCCGCGGTGCTCTGCCCGTCGTTCTATCGCGCCGAAGTGATCCAGAACCCGACGTGGTGGGACAAATTGGTTTATCGCCTCCGTGGAACGGCAGTTCACTAAAGAGATCGAGTCGCTGCGCCTGGGCGACGGCGCGACTTTCCACGGCGAGGGCATCCTCGCGGTGACGAAGGCGCTGCTGCAGTCCGGTGTCTCGTACGTCGGCGGCTACCAGGGCGCGCCGGTGTCGCACCTGCTCGATGTGATGGTGCAGGCGAAGGACTATCTGGACGAGCTCGGTGTTCATGTCGAGGCATGCACCAACGAAGCCTCCGCCGCGGCGATGCTCGGTGCATCGATCAACTATCCCGCGCGCGGCGCCGTGACCTGGAAATCGATCGTCGGCACGAACGTGGCGGCCGACGCACTCTCCTATCTTGCGAGCGCCGGCGTCATGGGCGGCACGCTGATCGTGCTGGGCGAGGACTACGGCGAAGGCGGCGTCGTCGCGCAGGAGCGAAGCCACGCCTACGCGCTCAAGTCCCTCATGTGGCTCCTCGATCCGCGGCCCAACCTGCCGAAAATCGTCGAGCTGGTCGAGCGCGGCTTCGAGCTCTCTGAAGCGTCGAATACGCCGGTGATGATGGAGCTTCGCATCCGCGCCTGCCACGTGCGCGGCAGCTTCACTACCAAGGCAAACCAGGCGCCCGCCGTCTCGAAGCGCGACAAGCTCGACGGCCCGCCGCAGGAATTCATCTATGACCGGCTGGCGCATCCGCCGGCGACCTTCCGGCAGGAAAAGCTGAAGTCCGAAGTGCGCCTGCCGGCGGCGCGCCGGTTCATCGTCGAGCACCGCTTGAACGAAGTCTTCCCTGGCGAAGAGAGCGCGCTCGGCATCATTGTGCAAGGCGGCCTCTACAACGGCCTGCTCCTCGCGCTGAAGACGCTCGGCCTCGCTGACGCGTTCGGCGCGAGCCGAATTCCGGTCCTGGCCCTGAATGTCGTCTATCCGCTCGTGCCGGAAGAGATCACGCAGTTCTGCGCCGGCAAGCGCGCGGTGCTCGTCCTGGAGGAAGGACAGCCCGAATTCATCGAGCAGGAGGTCGCGACGATCCTGCGGCGGGCGGACGTGCCGGCGAAGCTGCACGGCAAGGATTGCATGCACATGGCCGGCGATTACAACGTCGAGGCGCTGGTGCGCGGTCTCACGAAATTCCTCGCGCAGCAGGCGCCGCACCTCGACACATCACGCGGTGCGAGGTGGCTGGAAACTGTGCAGCAAACGAAGCAAAAGGCCGATGCGCTGCTTGGTGCGTTGCCGGCGCGGCCGCCGACGTTCTGCACCGGCTGCCCGGAGCGGCCGGTGTTCTCGGCGATGAAGCTCGTGGCGCAGGATATCGGCCGGCCGCATGTCTCGATGGATGTCGGCTGCCACTGCTTCGGCTCGTTCGAGCCGTTCTCGCAGGGCAATACGCTGCTCGGCTACGGCATGAGCCTCGCCTCGGCGGCCGGCGTTACCCCGATGTCGTCGCGCCGGCCGGTGGCCATCATGGGCGACGGCGGTTTCTGGCACAACGGCCTTCTTTCGGGCGTCGCCTCGAACCTTCTCAATAAAGGCGACGGTGTCCTGGTGATCATGAAGAACGGCTATGCCTCGGCGACCGGCACGCAGGAGCTGATCTCCTCGCCGCCCGAGGACGCGCGCATGGTGGCCGTCGGCCAAAGCGCCGCCGGCGCCGACCGCACGATCGAGAGCACGCTCACCGGCCTCGGCGTGAAATGGCTGCGCACGGTCAACAACTACAAGGTCGGCGAAGTCGCCAAGGTCTACAAGGAGGCGATGGCCACGGATTACCCGGGGCTCAAGGTCATTATCGCCGAGGGCGAGTGCCAGCTCGAGCGCCAGCGCCGGCTGCGGCCGCAGGTTGCCGAGAGACTGAAGCGCGGCGCGCGCTATGTGCGCGTCAAGTACGGCGTCGACGAGGACACCTGTACCGGCGACCACTCGTGCATCCGCCTTTCCGGTTGCCCGACGCTCACGGTGAAGGAGAACCCCGATCCGCTGCGCACCGACCCGGTGGCCACGGTGATCGACGGCTGTGTCGGCTGCGGCCTGTGCGGCGAGAACGCGCACGCCGCGGTGCTCTGCCCGTCGTTCTACCGCGCCGAAGTCATCCAGAATCCGAGCGCCTGGGATAGGCTGCTCGCCCGGTTATGAACGACCCACAAAATCAGAACCTGCCGGAACGCCCAATCACCATCCTCATTGCCGCCCTCGGCGGCGAGGGCGGCGGCGTGATGGCCGACTGGCTGATGGAAGCCGCAACGGCGAGCGATCTGCCCGCGCAGGCGACCTCGATTCCCGGCGTTGCGCAACGCACCGGGGCGACCACTTACTATCTCGAAATCTATCCGGCCCGCAGAGCGGAGCTCGGCGGTAAAGAACCGGTACTGTCGCTCACGCCGAGCCCGGGCAACGTCGACATCATGGTCGCCTCCGAATTGGTCGAGGCAGGGCGCGCGATGACCAACGGCTACGTGAGCCCCGAGCGCACCACGCTGATCGCGTCGACGCACCGCATCTACGCCACGGTCGAGAAGATGCAGATGGCCGATGGCCGCTACGACGATGACAAGGTGACCGCGGCGGCAGGCGAGCTCGCAAGACGCGCGGTGCTCTTCGACATGCGCAAGCTCGCGCAGGAGAACGGGACGGTCATCAACGCGGTGCTCTTCGGCGCCATGGCGGGAAGCGGTGTGCTGCCGCTCGGGCGCGAGGCGTGCGAAGACGCCATTCGCAAAGCAGGCCGCGGCGCCGAGGCGAGCCTGCGCGGCTTCACCGCCGGCTACGAGATCGCGCTCGGCCAGCGGCAGCCACCCCCGCAGCCGGGCGCGCCGAAGCGGGCGACGGAGCTGAATGAGATCGTGGCGCTTGCCGAGGAGCGGCTGCGCGACTATCAGGGTGAGCGCTATCTCGAGCTTTATCGCCGGCGTCTCGAGGCATTCCGGCGAGGTGACGCCAAAGTCGCCGCTACCGTGGCGCGGCACCTCGCGACGTGGATGACCTACGAGGACATCATCCGGGTGGCGGACCTGAAAACCCGCGCGAGCCGCTTCGCGCGCGTGCGGCGGGAAGTCGGCGCGAAGGATGATGAGCCGGTCGTGGTGATCGACTATCTGAAGCCGGGCATCGAAGAGTTCGCCTCGGTCATGCCGGCGGCGCTCGGCCGACGGCTCGTCGCCTGGGCGGAGCGCCGCGGCAAGCTCGACGCGTACAACGTCGGCATGCACATCAGGACATCCGGCCTCTTCGGCTATCTGCTGGTTCGGTCGCTCGCCTGGCTGAGGCCATTTCGTCCCTACAGCTACCGCTACGCCGAAGAGCAGCCGCTGATCGACCGCTGGCTCGCGCTCGTCGCGGAAGCCGCGAAGCGCGACGCCACCCTCGCCTACGAGATCGCCGAGTGCGCGCGGCTCATCAAGGGTTACGGCGAGACGCACCGGCGTGGCAAAGGCAACTTCCTCGCCATCGTCGATGCCCTGATCGAGAACCCGCCGACCGCGGACGCGCGCGAGCAGGCGAAAGCGATCCGCAAGGCGCGCGAAGCGGCGCTCGCCGATCCCGAGGGCAAGGCGCTCGGCACGACATTGGGCAAACCGGTCGTCTGGATGAAGCCGGTCGCCAAGATCTAGACAGGAGACTGTATGGCTAGCGTTCCGCAAATCACGCATCCCGCGCGGCAGGACTTGTACCGGCGCATGGACAAGCACAACACGGCGCCGCTGTGGGAAGTGCTGCACGGCCTGATTCCGGATACCCCGGTGACCCGCTGCAAGCCGTACCTCTGGAAGTACAAGGAGGTGCGCCCCTATATCATGGAAGCCGGCAAGCTGATCACCGCCAAGGAAGCGATCCGCCGGGTGCTGGTGCTCGAGAACCCGGGCATGCGCGGCGAATCGTGCATTACGCAGAGCCTGTACGCCGGCCTACAGCTCATCCTTCCGGGCGAGATCGCACCCTCTCACCGCCACAGCCAGTCCGCACTGCGCTTCATCGTCGAGGGCTCGGGCGCTTATACCGCCGTCGACGGCGAGCGCACGACGATGGTTCCGGGCGATTTCATCATCACGCCATCCTGGACCTTCCACGACCACGGCAACCCGGGCAGCGACCCAGTGGTATGGATGGACGGCCTCGACATCCGCATCGTCGAGCTCTTCGGCGCGCAGTTCCACGAGGTGTATGCGGAGGAAGTGCAGCCGGTGACGCGCAGCGAAGGCGCCGCGACCGCGCGCTTTGGCAACGGGCTCGCACCGCTCGCCGCCCAGCCACCGTTCGGCAAGACTTCGCCGATCTTCAACTATCCCTATGCGCGCAGCCGCGAATCGCTCGAGCTCATGTCGCGCGACCAGGATCCCGACTCGTGCCACGGCTGGAAGATGACGTTCATTAATCCGCTGACCGGCGGACATGCCATGCCGACGATCGCGGCGTTCATACAGCTCCTGCCAGCGCAGTTCTCGTCGCAGGCCTATAGGAGCACCGACGGCACCATCTACTCGGTGGTCGAAGGCGGCGGGCGCGTCACCATCGGCGCGGAGAGCTACGACTTTGAGCCGCGCGATGTGTTCGTCGTGCCGTCGTGGACGCCCATGAAGGTAGAGACGACCGCCGAGACGGTGCTCTTCTCTTTCTCTGACCGCCCGGGGCAGGAGGCGATGGGACTTTGGAGAGAGAAGCGGGGATGAACGCGCCGGACAAGAGCATCCTGTCGAAGCTCTACAACAACCGGGAGCTCGTCCCCGATCACGCGCAGTACTTCGCGCGCTGGGCCGAAGAATCGCAAAAGGCGCGCGGCAGGATGACGTCGCATCTCGATCTGCGCTACGGCGAGGCGCCCGGAGAGACGCTGGACCTCTTCCCCGCGAGGAAGGGCGACGGCAGCTGCATGATGTTCATCCACGGGGGCTACTGGCGCTCGCTCGACAAGCGCGACTTCTCGTTCCTCGCGCCGACCTTCGTCGCCGGCGGCATCTCGCTCGCGGTGGTCAACTACGACCTCTGCCCCAAGGTGTCGATGGAGGAGATCGTCCGTCAGATGCTGCGCGCGAGCCGCTGGCTGTGGCTGCATGCCGAGGAGTACGGCATGGACCAGGACCGGCTGTACGTGAGCGGGCATTCGGCCGGCGGGCACTTGACGGCGATGCTGATGGCCGCGCAATGGCCGACCTTCGACCGCCAGCTGCCCAAGGACCTGTGGAAAGGCGGCCTGGCGATCAGCGGTCTGTACGACCTGCGGCCGCTCGTCGACATCGACTGGCTGAACGTCGATCTGCGGCTCGACGAGGCGAGCGCGCTCAAGCTTTCGCCCGCGTTCATGTCGCCGGCCACCCGGGCGCCGGTGATGACCTGCGTGGGGGCTGATGAATCGAGCGAGTTCATCAGGCAGAATGCGCTCTTGGGGGAACGCTGGAAGAGCGCCTTTGCGGGCGACATCCCGGCGCAAGGCCGGCATCACTTCTCGGTGGTCGACGGCCTGACCGAACAGAACGGCGCGCTCTTCCAGGGCGTGCGCAAGCTGATGAAACTGGATAAATGAGCCAACCGCTGACTCCGTACCTGCAGCCCGGGCGCTTCGTCGACAGCGGCCATGCGAAAGTGGCGGCCTTCGCCGCGGAGCACGCCCAAGGCGCGGACGAGCGCGAAAAGGCCGTCTCGCTCTACTACGCCGTGCGCGATCGCGTCCGCTACAACCCGTTTCAGAACTTCATGGTCGACGAGGCCTACCGTGCCTCTGCCTGCCTCGAGCGCAACGTCGGCTGGTGCGTGTCGAAGGCGGCGCTCCTCGCCGCATGCGCGCGCGCGACCGGCATCCCGGCACGCGTCGGCTTCGCCGACGTCAAGAACCACCTGACGACGCCAGAGCTCACCGCGAAGATGGGCACCGACCTCTTCGTCTACCACGGCTACACGGAGCTTCAGCTCGACGGGAAGTGGATCAAGGCGACGCCGGCTTTCAATCTCAGCCTTTGCCGACGATTCCGGGTGAAGCCGCTCGAATTCAACGGCCGCGAAGACTCGATCTTCCATCCCTTCGACGAGGACGACCGGCGCCACATGGAATACGTGCGCTGGCGCGGCGAATACGCCGACGTACCGGCCGACGACATCAAGCGCGTCTTCAGCGAAACCTATCCCGAGCTCTTCAACCTCGGCCCGGCGGCCGCGCAACGCCAGTTCGCCTGAGGCTGCTCGCGTGCGCGAGCTCCTGTTAGAGAGCTTTCGCGCCGCAGTCGCGGCCGCCGACCCGCAGAAGATCGTCGCGGCCCAGCTGCCGCGACCGCCGCGCGGCCGCACTTTCGTCGCCGCGGCGGGCAAGGCGGCAGCAGCCATGGCCGCCGCGGTGGACGAGCACTGGCGAGGCGAGCTGAGCGGCATCGCCATCACGCGCTATGGGCACGGCGTGCCGACGCAGCGCATCCGGGTCGTGGAAGCCGGGCACCCGGTGCCCGACGAGGCGGGCGAGCGAGCAGCAGCCGAAATACTCGCCGCAGTGCGCACCCTCGACGAAGACGATCTGCTGCTGGCGCTGCTTTCAGGCGGCGGCTCGAGCCTGCTTTCGCTGCCGGCGCCCGATATTCCGATCGCGGATCTCAAGCGCGTCACCTCGCAGCTTCTGAAGAGCGGCGCCGCGATTCAGGAGATGAACACGGTGCGTAAGCACCTTTCCGCCATCCATGGCGGCCGTCTGGCGGCTGCATCGGGCGCGCCCGTGCTCGCGCTCATCATTTCGGATGTCACCGGCGACGATCCGACGCACATCGCTTCCGGACCTTGCGCGCCCGACCCCACGACCTATGCCGATGCGCGTGAAATCCTCAGGCGATATCGCATCGATCCGCCAGCGTCGGTGAAAGCACGACTGGAAAAAGCAGCGGACGAGACCCCGAAGCCCGGGGACCCCACCTTCGCGAAGGTGGAGAACCGCGTCATCGCCACCGCCCATCGCTCTCTCGAGGCTGCCGCCCAAGTGTTCGCGCACGCCGGCATACACCCGGTAATCATCGGCGACACGGTGACCGGCGAGGCAGCGGAGGTGGCAAAGGTGATGGCGGCGCTCGTGCGCGAAATACGCGTCCACGGCCAGCCGTGGGCGCCGCCAGTCGCGCTGATCTCCGGCGGTGAATGTACGGTGACGATCACCGGCGAAGGCGGTCGCGGCGGGCGCTGCGCCGAGTTCCTGCTCTCGCTCGGCATCGAGACCGGCGGCTTGTGGGCGATCGCCTGCGACACCGATGGCATCGACGGCTCGGAAGACAACGCCGGCGCGATATTGACGCCTGACAGCATGAAGCGCGGGCCCGATGCCAAGACACTGCTCGCGAAGCACGACAGCTACGGGTTCTTCCACGCGCTCGGCGACCTCGTGGTCACCGGGCCGACGCGCACCAACGTCAACGACTACCGTGCGATCGTGGTCGTCCGATGACGGGATAGGAAATTACTTCCGCTTTGTGCGATGCGATCCGGTGTGCTGATTTGTTTCGAGCGAGTTTTGCGGCGGCGCAGGATGCGCGACGTAGCGATGCACGAGATGTCATGGAAATGGGGAACATCGCTTGCTCGAATGGTGAATGCCTAACCATTCGAGAAGGATTTCGTCATGAACGCACTGTACTTGTTACTCGTGGCGGCTATCGCCGCGGCAGGAACGACGTCGGCCTTCGCCGCCGGCACGTTGTACGTTGACTCCAAAACTGTGCAGAAAGCGCAAAAAACGCTGAACGATCGCGGCTACCGCACCGGCGGCGTCGACGGCAAGATGGGTCCACAGACCCAGGCGGCGATCGTGAATTTCCAGCGGGCCGAAAAGCTGCAGCCGACGGGCAAGCTCGACAAGCCCACGCTCACGCACCTCGGCCTGCAAAAATCCGACGGGACGGCGAGCGCGGGCAACCGGTATGGATCGGGCACCATCCGCAAGGTCCAAGCGACGCTAAACGCGCGCGGATACAAGGCCGGGCCGGTGGACGGAGTCCTGGGCCCATCTGCGCAGAGCGCGCTGCGCGCGTTTCAGAAGTCCGAGGGCCTCAAGATAACCGGGCGCCCGAACCCTCGTACCCTCGCTCATCTCGGCATTAACGAGCAATCGGCTTCAGCTGGGAGCAGCAGCCGCCGCTGAGCGCCACAGGCCGAGAAGCGCGAGCGAGAACGGTCCGAAGACCATGCGCTCGCCGCTCTCGACCCGGATGCGAAGGCGCAGGGCACAACACCGGGCCGACGCGCCGCTAGAACTTCTGCTGGGCCAGGCGCACGGAAGTGGTTGGGCTCATCACGAGGAAGCCGGCATCGACCGGCAGCGCGACGCCGGTGATCCAGCGCGCTTCATCGCTCGCTAGGAACACCGCCGCCCAAGCGACATCCCAACCCGTGCCTTCAGTGCCGAGGGCGCCCGCCTCGCGGCGCTTGCGCCGAATGTCGTCGTCCATGCGCGGCGCGGTCATCGGTCCATAGATCAGGCCGGGCAGGATGCAGTTGACGCGGATGCCCTGGCGGCCATGATCGCCGGCCATCGAGCGCGTGAGGCCGACGATGGCGGCCTTGGAGGTCGTGTACGGCGTGCTCTGGTTCGCGCGCAGGCCGGCGACCGAGGACACGTTGATGATCGAGCCGCCGCCCGCTTTGATCATCTCGGGAATCGCGTACTTGGAGGCGAGAACGATGCTCTTCACGTTGGTCGCCATCACACGGTCCCATTGCTCTTCGCTCACTTCCAGGACATCGGCGCGCACCGAGATGCCGACATTGTTGTGCAGGATGTCGAGGCGCCCGAAGCGCTCGGTCGCCGCGCGCACCATCGTCTGGCATTCGGCGGCTTTGCTGACGTCGGCACGCAGCGCGATGGCGCTGCCGCCTTCCTTGGTGATCGCATCGACGGTGGCCCGCGCGCGCTCCTCGACGAGATCGGCGCACACGACCTTTGCGCCTTCGCGCGCGAAGAGCATCGCGGTCGCCTGACCATTGCCGAGGATCGCGCCGCTCGCGCCGGCGCCGGCGACGATCGCCACTTTGCCTTCGAGGCGGCCGCTCATGACGCGATCATAGAATAGGCGCGCGGCCTGGTCGCGGCCGTCGCCTCGGCGTTGCGCGCATGCCGCCGCAGCGATTAGGGCACGCCCTGCAGGTAAGCCCCGCGGGATCTCCCACGGTAGGGACCCGTGTCCCGTCTAGCCGGAAATCGAGACGGCCAGGGCGATGCGGTTATAGGACATACGCATCATGACGCTCACCCTCTCGGCCAGACAACATTCGCGCGGTGAAATCCACTGCGGCACTGCGGTCGAGAGGAAGGCTTTCATGATCAGGCAACTGCTGAGAGGGAGGAGGTTACTGGCCGCCTCGGTCGCAACGCTGGTCGGTTCGGCCGTCGGTAACGTAGTCGCCCAAGATAACTACCCGAACCGGTTGGTCAAGATCGTCGTGCCCGCACCTCCGGGAACGGTCCTGGACAGCCTGCCGCGCTTTGTAGCCGAGAAACTCGCAGCGCGGTGGAAGCAACCGGTGATCATCGAGAACCGACCGGGTGCTGCACAAAATATCGGCGCTGAAGCTGTCGCTAAGGCGGCGCCCGACGGGTACACCCTCCTCGCGACGCCGGAGGGGCCGCTCGTCATCAGCCAATACGTGTTCTCAAATCTTGGCTTCGACCCTGCCGCCTTCGTCCCGGTCTCAGTCTTCGTTACGCAACCGATCGTCCTTGTCGCCCACCCGCAAGCGCCATTTTCGTCACTGCGCGAAATGCTCTCCTTTGCAGCCGCTAATCCCGGGAAGGCGAGTTATGGCTCTCCCGGGGCCGGCAGCTCGCTCCACCTCGTCGCCGAGATGCTGCAATGGTCCGCTGGTGTTCAGCTATTGCACGTACCGTACAAAGGCATGGCGCCGGCGATGGCGGATTTGCTTGCCCGACACATCGCCATGACGGTCGACGTGTTGGGCAATGCCCTGCCCCATATCAAGAGCGGGCGACTGAAGGCCTTGGCCGTCGCCACCGAAAAGCGCGTACCGGAGCTGCCGGACGTTCCTGCGATCGCCGAGAGCTTTCCCGGCTTCCACTTCAGCGGGTGGTTTGCCGTAGCCGCGCCACCGAACACACCGCGCGAGATCGCCGCCACGATCTCTCAAGCGATCGCTGAAACGCTAAGACTTCCCGATGTCGTTCAGCGATTTCGCGATTTGTCTGTGACGCCCCTGGGAACGTCGCCAGCCGAGACGGCGGCATTTCTCCAACGAGAACGCGAGCGGTGGCGTCGTGTGGCCACGGTCACCAATGTTCGTGTCGAATGACGGCGGCCTTACCGCAGTCCGGGATTTCATCAGACTCGTCAACGCCGGCGCGATGTCGCAAGCGGCGTGCGCCGCCGCCGAGCTCGGTATCGCCGACCTCCTCGCGAGCGGGCCCAAAAACGTAGACGAGCTTGCGCGCGCGAGCGGTTGTCATGCGCCATCGCTGCGCCGCCTGCTGCGGGCGTTAGCGAGTCTCGATCTCTGTCTCGAGAGCGAGGATGGCAGCTTCGCGCTCACGGCCCTCGGATCTCTTTTGCGCTCGGATTCACCGGACTCCCTGCGCTCGTGGACCCTCTTGTGCGGCAAGTATCTCCGGCCGCTGCTCGCAAAGCTTATCCACAGCGTCAGGACCGGACAAAGCGCGCGCGAACTCGTTGGCGGCGCCGAAGCCTTTGGCGAGCTGGAACACGACAAGCACGCAGCGCTCATTTTCAATCGCGCGATGGCCGAGCTCACCAGCCTCATCGCCGCCGAAGTAGTGCGGCGCTATCGCTTCGACGGAATGCGACGCATCGTTGACGTGGGCGGCGGATACGGCGCGCTCCTGGCGGCGATTTTGAAAGCACAACCAAGCGTTCGCGGGGTGCTGCTCGATCTCCCTCACGCGATCGACGGAGCGAGGAGCCACCTGGCGTCCGCAGGTTTGGCGGAGCGCTGTGACTTAGTTGCGGGCGATTTCTTTGATTCCGTGCCAGCCGGTGCCGATGGCTATCTGCTCAAGGCCGTGCTTCATGATTGGGACGACGAACGCAGCGCCCTGATACTTCGCAACTGCCGCCGCGGCATTTCGCGGGAGGGAAAGCTCCTGGTCATCGAGCGCGTCGTGCCCGGGCGTTTCGAAGCGTGCTGGCTGCATCAGGCGATCGCTCGCATGGATCTGACCATGCTCGTGGGCTTTGCCGGCAAGGAGCGGACCGAGTCGGAGTTTAGTCGCCTGCTCGCCGCCTCAGGCTTCAACCTCTCGAACATTACGCCGACTTCATTGGACTACGCAGTCATCGAGGCGGTCCCTTGCTAGGCATGACATTGCACACGTTAGAATCGTTGGCGACGCCGCATACGGAATTCGCTTGTCCCAACCGGAACAGCAGATTCGCTTCTGCACGAGCCGCGACGGCGTACGAATCGCCTATGCGACCTGCGGCAATGGCGCCGCCCTTGTCTGGCTCGGTCACTGGGTTCGACATCTAAAGTTCGATTGGGACAGCCCGATCTGGCGGCCGTGGCTCGCGCTGTTGACGCGGCGGCACCGGGTGGTCCGCTATGACTGGCGAGGCTGCGGACTTTCCGATCGCGAAGGCGTGCAATTCTCGCTGGAAAGGCACATCGACGATCTCGAGGCGGTTGTCGACGACCTTGCCCTGAAGCGCTTCGTCCTGGTCGGGGACGCAGGCGGAGGTGTCGTGTCGATGGCTTACGCTGCGCGGCATCCCGAACGCGTCACGCACCTTGTCCTGTATGGAACGCAAACGCGCGGTGTGTTGCCACGCAAAGAGCCGAAACTCATCGCGCAGAGTCGAGCTTTGCTCGACGTCATGGAAATTGGCTGGAATAACCCGACACCCGCCTACGGGGAGTTCTTTACGACCTTGCACATGCCGGACACCGACGTCGATCGGTTTCGCGCCTACGGGTATCTACTTCGCCTGACTACCTCCCCGGCCAACGCCGTTGCTCTATTGAAGGCGTACTTCGAGGCCGATGTGAGAAACGTGCTGTCGCGCATTCGCTGTCCCACGCTCGTCCTGCATGCGCGAGAGGACGCGATCATTCCGTTCGACGAAGGGCGCCTCGTGGCCTCTCTTATCCGCGGCGCGCGCTTCGTGCCGCTCGAAAGCCGAAACCACGTCTTGCAAGAGAGCGAGCCGGCGTGGCAGCTGCTCGCTTCTCAAATCGACGATTTCCTGCCGGCGGGCTCGGGGCGAGAGACTGAAACGTCGCTCGTCGAGTTGACGCCGCGTGAGCGCGAAGTACTGGAGTTGATCGCCCAAGGCTTGGACAACCACCAGATCGCTCAAAGATTCGATATCAGCGAAAAGACCGTTCGCAACCATGCCTCCGTGATTTTCGAAAAGATTGGAGCGAAGAGTCGAGCGCATGCCGTTGCGCTCGCCCGCGATGCTGGATTGGGCGTAGGCTGAGCCGCAAGCGCGGGCGACGATCGCCACTTTGCCCGCGAGGCGGCCGCTCATGGCCGCACCGCGGTGAGGTCGATTTCGACGCGGCAGCCCGGCACCAGCAGTCCGCTCACCTGTACCGTGGTGCGCGGCGGCGGCGAGGGGAAGAACTCCTTCCACACCTGATCGAAGTAATAGAAGTCGTTGAGGTCGGTCAGGAAGACCTGCGACTTCACCGTGTTCTCGAGGTCGCAGCCGGCTGTCTGGAATACGCTGCGCAAGTTCTCGAGCACGTAGCGCGTTTGCTTCTGGATGTCCGAACCATAGTAGGGAAACGCCGGGTCCTGGCGTGCTTGCAGCGGTACGCCGGTCTTGTAGTCGGAGGCGATCTGCCCCGCTGCGTAAAGCGTGTCGCCGCAAAGGATGCCCTGGCAGTAATGCGCCATCGGCGATGGCGTTTTCGCGCCCTTAACGACTTCGCGTTTAACTCCCGGCCGCACGCCCCAAAGGTCGATCTCGACCTTGCAGCCCGGCACCAGCAGTGCGCTCACCTGCACCGTGGTGCGCGGCGGAGGCGACGGGAAGAACTCCTTCCACACTTGGTCGAAGTAGAAGAAGTCGTCAAGGTCGGTGAGGAACACCTGCGACTTCACCACGTCCTTGAGATCGCAGCCGGCAGCCTGGAAGACGCTGCGCAGATTGTTGAGGATGTAGCGCGCCTGCTTCTGGATCGTGGAGCCGTAATAGGGAAAGGCCGGGTCTTGGCGCGCCTCTGGCGGCACGCCGGTCTTGTAATCGGAGGCGATCTGTCCGGCAGCGTAGAGCGTCTCGCCCGCGAGAACGCCTTGGCAGTAGTGCGCCATGGGCGTGGGCGTCGTGGCGCCGGTGATGATGCGCCGCTCGAGGCGCGGCTGCACCGCCCAGAGATCGATCTCGACGCGGCAGCCGGGGACCAGGAGCCCGCTCACCTGCACGGTGGTGCGCGGCGGCGGCGATGGGAAAAACTCCTTCCACACCTGGTCGAAATAGAAAAAGTCGTCGAGGTCGGTGAGGAACACTTGCGACTTGACGACGTCCTTCAAATCGCAACTGCCTGCCTGAAGCACCGAGCGCAGGTTCTGCAGGATGTAACGCGCCTGCTTCTGGATATGCGAACCGTAGTAGGGAAACGCCGCGTCCTGGCGCGCTTGCGCTGGCACGCCCGTCTGGTAGTCCGACGCGATCTGGCCTGCCGCGTAGAGGGTGTCGCCGACGCGCACACCTTGGCAGTAGTGAGCCATCGGCGCCGGCGTAGCCGAGCCCTTCAGTACCTCGCGTTGCATCGCACTGTCCTCCTCGCGGAGGAGAGTCTACTTAGAACAGCCGCGCCGCATGCTCTGGCGTGTCGTTCTCGGCAATGACATGCACGACGCGCTCGCCGTGCGCCACCAGCCAGTCGCTGATATGCGAGCGATGGCAATCCGCCGGGTCACTCTCGGCGCACATGATGCAGACGCGGCGCACGCCACCCGTGGCGATGAGCGCGCGGGCCGCCTGCTCGAACGCCGGCGTCTGCATATGGAGGAGGTAGCCCTGCGCCCGCATGCCGCCGAGCGCGGCGCCCTGCCAGTCGTAGGCAATATTCGCCGAGGCAAGCGAGCGCGCGAGCACCTCGCGAGCGAAGTGCGGATGGCGGCGGGAGGCGGGGTAAGCGCGAACGTCCACCAGGAGCTCGATGCGCGCGTGCTGCAGCAAAGAAACGAAGGCCGCGGTGCTCCGCGCGCCGTGGCCCACGGTGTAGATCAGGCCGCCTCGGCGGCCGGCTTCTTGGCTTTCTTTTTCCCGGCTTGCTGCTCGTCGCTGGCGGTGGGGGTCGCTTCGTTCTCGGCGCGGTCGGTGAGCATGACGAGCGCGAGCGGCGCGTTGTCGCCCTTGCGGAAGCCCATCTTCAGGATGCGCAGGTAGCCACCGTTCCTCTTCGCGAAGCGCGGGCCGAGATCGTCGAACAGCTTGGCGACGATGCCGCGGTCGCGCAGGCGATCGAACGCAAGACGGCGGTTGGCTAGCGACGGTTTCTTGCCGAGCGTGATCATTGGCTCGGCGACGCGGCGCAGCTCCTTCGCCTTCGGCAGCGTCGTGCGGATCTCTTCGTGCCGCAAGAGCGACACCGTCATGTTGCGCAGCATCGCCAGGCGGTGCGCGGAGGTGCGGTTCAGCTTCCGGAGGCCGTGGCCGTGGCGCATGTCAGGTCCGGTGCTCAAGGCCGGCGGGCGGCCAGTTCTCGAGCTTCATGCCGAGGGTGAGGCCGCGCGAGGCGAGCACTTCCTTGATCTCGTTGAGCGACTTCCTGCCGAGGTTGGGCGTCTTGAGAAGCTCGGTCTCGGTGCGCTGGATGAGGTCGCCGATGTAGTAGATGTTCTCGGCCTTGAGGCAGTTGGCCGAGCGCACGGTGAGCTCGAGGTCGTCGACCGGCCGCAGCAGGATCGGATCGACCGCGGGCGACTTCGGCTGCTCCGCCGGCAGCGCCGTGCCTTCGAGCTGCGCGAACACCGAGAGCTGGTCGACCAGCACGCGAGCGGCGTAGCGGATCGCTTCTTCCGGCTCGATGGCGCCGTTGGTCTCGATGTCCATGATCAGCTTGTCGAGGTCGGTGCGCTGCTCGACGCGCGCGGATTCGACGGCGTAGGAGACCCGGCGTACGGGGCTGAAGGAAGCATCGAGGATGATGCGCCCGATGCCTTTGGTTTCTTCCGGCAGGTAGCGCATGTTGCCCGGCACGTAGCCGCGCCCCGATTCCACCTTGATCTGCATCTCCAGCTTGCCGCCCGAGGCGATGTGCGCGACGACGTGGTCGGGATTGATGATCTCGACGTCGTGCGCGGGCTCGATGTCAGCCGCCGTGACCGCGCCGTCGCCCTTTTTCTTGAGCGAGAGGATGGCTTCCGCGCGGTTATGCAGGCGGAAGACGACGCCCTTGAGGTTGAGCAGGATGTCGACGACGTCTTCGCGTACGCCGTCGAGCGTCGAGTACTCGTGCACCACCCCCGCGATCTGCACCTCGGTGGGCGCATAGCCCGGCATCGAAGAGAGCAGCACGCGGCGAAGCGCATTGCCGAGCGTGTGACCGTAGCCTCGCTCGAACGGCTCCATCGTCACCCGCGCGTGGTTCGGCGAGAGATTCTGGACGTCGACAATACGAGGCTTGAGAAATCCGGATTGCGGCATGTGTTCGGGTCCTGGTTTTTACTGCGCGCTTACCGCGCGCATTACTTCGAATAAAGCTCGATGACGAGGTGCTCGTTGATCGTGGAAGAGAGATCCGCTCGCGCCGGCATCGACTTGAACGTGCCCTTGAGGCCCTTCGAATCCACTTCCAGCCAGTCGGGGAAGCCGCGCGACTCGGCGGCCTCCGCCGAGGCCTTGATGCGAAGCTGCTCTTTCGCCTTCGGCGCGACCTCGATCACGTCGCCGGGACGCAGCCGATAGGACGGAATGTTGACCCGCTTGCCATTCACCAGAATGGCGTTGTGGCGCACCACCTGGCGTGCCTCGCTGCGCGAGGCGCCGAAGCCCATGCGGTAGGTGATGTTGTCCAGGCGCGATTCGAGAAGCTGCAGCAGCCGCTCGCCGGTGACGCCCTTGGCGCGCGCGGCATCCTGATACGTATTGCGGAATTGCCGCTCGAGCAGGCCGTAGGTGTGGCGCATCTTCTGCTTCTCGCGCAGCTGCTTGCCGTAGTCGGAGAGCCGCGCGCCGCTTTTCTGGCCGTGCTGGCCGGGGGCGTACGCGCGCCGCTCCACCGGGCACTTGTCGGTGAAGCATTTTTCGCCCTTCAGGTAGAGCTTCTCGCCCTCCCGACGGCAGTGTCTGCACTTGTCGAGATTCTTCGCCATGTCCTATACCCTGCGCCGCTTCGGCGGGCGGCAGCCGTTGTGCGGAATCGGCGTCACGTCGGCGATGCTGCCGATCTTCAGGCCGATCGCGTTCAGCGCGCGTACTGCCGACTCGCGGCCCGGTCCCGGGCCCTTGATGCGCACTTCGATATTCTTCACGCCGCATTCCTGAGCGGCGCGGCCGCAACGCTCCGCAGCCACCTGCGCCGCGAACGGCGTCGACTTGCGCGAGCCCTTAAAGCCGGCGTTGCCGGAAGTCGCCCAGGCGAGCGTGTTGCCCTGCCGGTCGGTGATCGTGACGATGGTGTTGTTGAACGACGCGTGGATGTGCGCGATGCCTTCGGCGACGTTCTTCTTGACCTTCTTGCGCGCGCGCGCGGCGGCGGTCTGCTGCAGCTCTTGGCGCGTCGGAGCGTTGCGGCTAGCCATGTCTCATTTCCCTTACTACGCGGCCTTCCCTGCTGGCACGTTGAGTTTGATCGCGGCCTTGCGCGGACCCTTGCGCGTGCGCGCATTGGTGCGCGTGCGCTGGCCGCGCACCGGCAATCCCTTGCGGTGGCGATGTCCGCGATAGCAGCCGAGGTCCATCAGGCGCTTGATCGACATCGAGACCTCGCGGCGCAGATCGCCTTCGACCGTGAACTTGGCGACCTGCTCGCGGATTTTCTCGAGCTCGCTGTCGTTCAGATCCTTGATCTTGCGCGCGCCCTGCACGCCCGCGGCGGTGAGGATCGCCTGCGCGCGCGCGCGGCCGATGCCGTAGATCGCGGTGAGCGCGATCTCGGCGTGCTGCTGGTTAGGGACGTTTATTCCTGCTATGCGTGCCATCGGCGGAACCTGAAATTATAGCTGTTTGAACAATGTGTTATCAACCTTGGCGCTGTTTGTGCCGCGGATCGGAGCAAATGACGCGCACGACGCCTTTGCGCCGGACGATCTTGCATTTGCGGCAGATCTTCTTCACTGAAGCCATCACCTTCATAGCATCCTCACTTGGCGCGGAATGTGATCCGCCCCTTGGTTAAGTCGTACGGCGTCAACTGCACCGTCACCTTGTCGCCGGGCAGGATGCGGATGTAGTTCATCCGCATCTTTCCCGAGATGAAGCAATGGATAGTGTGGCCGTTCTCCAGCTTCACGCGAAAGGTGGCGTTCGGCAGGTTCTCCAGCACCTCGCCCTGCATCTCGATGACATCTTCCTTTGCCATCAGCGAACGGGCCCCAGGCCTCCCTTGAAGTTCGCCTTGCGTAGGAGGCTCTCGTACTGGTGCGTCATGATGTACGCCTGCACCTGCGCCATGAAGTCCATCGTCACCACGACGATGATGAGGAGCGACGTGCCGCCGAAATAGAAGGGCACGTTCCACTTCAGGATCAGGAACTCCGGCAGCAGGCAGACCAGAGTGACGTAGATGGCACCCGCTAATGTGAGGCGCGTGAGGATCTTTTCCAAGTACCGCGCCGTCTGCTCGCCCGGCCGGATGCCCGGGACAAAGGCCCCGGACTTCTTCAGGTTATCCGCGGTCTCCTTCGGGTTGTACTGCAACGCCGTGTAGAAGAAGCAGAAGAAGATGATGAGACCTGCGTAGAGCAGGACGTAGATCGGCTGGCCGGGAACCAGCGTGCCGGCGATATCGCGCAGCCAGATCAGGCCCTCGTGCGAGCCGAACCAGCCCAGCACCGTGGCAGGGAAGAGGATGAGTGAAGAGGCAAAGATCGGTGGAATGACGCCCGACATGTTGAGCTTGAAGGGCAGATGCGAGCTCTGGCCGCCGTAGACGCGGTTGCCCACCTGGCGCTTGGCGTAGTTGACGAGGATCTTGCGCTGTCCCCGCTCGACGAAGCAGACCACGCCCGTGACCACGACCACCGCGACGGCAATGAGAAGCGCGGTGAGGGGGTGCATGGCGCCGGTGCGCACGAGTTCCAGCGTGCCGGCGACCGCGTTGGGCAGGCCTGCGGCGATGCCGGCGAAGATGATGATCGAGATGCCGTTGCCGATGCCCCGCTCGGTGATCTGCTCGCCGAGCCACATCAGGAACATGGTTCCGGTGACGAGCGTGGTAATGCAGGTGACGCGGAACATGAGTCCCGGCTCGAGCACCAGGTTCGGCTGCGACTCCAGCATGATCGAGATGCCGGTCGACTGGAACAGCGCCAAAAACACGGTGCCGTAGCGCGTGTACTGCGTGATCTTGCGGCGCCCGGTCTCGCCTTCCTTCCTCAGCGCGTCGAGCTGCGGACTGACCGCCGTCATGAGCTGCATGATGATCGACGCCGAGATGTACGGCATGATGCCCAGGGCGAAGATGGTGAAGCGCCTGAGCGCCCCGCCCGAGAACATGTTGAACATCCCGAGCATGCCGCCCTGGTTGTCCTGGAAGAAGCCGGCGAGCACGTTCGGGTCGATGCCGGGCACCGGGATATGCGCGCCGATGCGGAATACGACCAGCGCGCCCAGCAGAAAGAGCAGGCGCCGCTTGAGATCGCCGTAGCGCATCTCCTTGCCGAGGTTGGGCAGGCCGGTCGCCATCAGGCCTTCGGCGCTTCTTCAGCGGCGGGCTTGGCCGCCTTCTTGGTTTTCTCTTTCTTCGGCTTCGGCTCGGGCTTGGGCGTGAGCTGGATCGCGCCGCCCGCGCCTTCGATCATCGAGCGCGCGCCTTTGCTCACCTGGATTTCCTTGAGGGAAACCTTGCGCTCGAGCTTGCCGGAGAGGATCACCTTCGCGGCGAGCGCCTGCCGCGGCACGATGCCCGCGGCCTTGAGGGCCTGGAGGTCGATTTCCGCGGCCTCCATGGTCTGCAGCTCGCTCGTGCGCACCTCGGCGATGTCGTTTCGGGTGGGCGAGTTGAAGCCGCGCTTGGGCAGGCGCCGATGCAGCGGCATCTGGCCGCCCTCGAAGCCGACTTTGTGGAAGCCGCCCGAGCGCGCCTTCTGGCCCTTGTGACCGCGGCCGGCCGTCTTGCCCCAGCCCGAGCCGACGCCGCGGCCAACGCGGTGCCGGTCGTGCTTCGCGCCCGGTGCAGGCTTGAGTTCGTTCAGTTTCATCGCTACGCCTCGATTCGCACGAGATGGGCGACGCGGTTGATCATGCCGCGCACCGCCGGCGTGTCCTGCACCTCGACCACGTGGTCGATGCGCCGCAGGCCGAGCCCGCGCACGGTGTCGCGGTGGCTGCGCTTGACGCTGTTGACGCTTTTCAGCAGCCGCACCTTGATCTTGTTCATTGCGTGATTTCCTCGACCGTCTTGCCGCGGCGCGCCGCGATCTCCGCCGGCGTGCTCATGTTCTTCAAGCCATCGAGCGTCGCGCGCACCACGTTGTAGGGATTGGTCGAGCCAAAGCACTTGGCGAGCACGTTGGTGATGCCCATCACCTCGAAAACGGCGCGCATCGGACCGCCGGCGATGATGCCGGTCCCTTCCATCGCCGGTTGCATCAGTACCTTGGCCGAGCCGTGCCGGCCGACCACTGCGTGCTGCAGCGTGCCGTTCTTCAGCTTGACCTTGAAAAGCTTGCGGCGCGCCTCTTCCATCGCTTTCTGCACGGCGACCGGGACTTCGCGCGCCTTGCCCTTGCCCATGCCAATGCCGCCGTCACCGTCGCCGACCACGGTGAGAGCGGCGAAGCCGAGCACGCGGCCGCCCTTCACCACCTTGGTGACCCGGTTCACCGCGACCATCTTCTCGCGCAGGCCGTCGCCGCGCTCTTCGTGCTGCATCCGGGGCTGGATCTTCGCCATAGCGTTCCTTTAGAACTTCAAGCCGCCGGCTCTCGCCGCGTCGGCGAGGGCCTTGATGCGGCCGTGATAGCGATAGCCGGCACGGTCGAAGGCGACCTGCTCGATGCCCTTCTCCTTCGCCTTGGCGGCGATGCGCTGGCCGACGAGCTCGGCCGCCTTGCGGTTCGCGCCATGTTTCAACTGGCCGCGCACGTCCTTCTCGACGGAGGATGCAGCGGCGAGCACCTTGTCGCCGGCGGCGCTGGTGATCTGCGCATAGATGTGGGCGTTCGTGCGATGCACGGTGAGGCGCACCGCGCCCACTTCGCGGATCTTGTGGCGGGTCTGGCGTGCGCGGCGCAGCCGCGCGAGGTTTTTCAGGCTCATGGCTACTTCTTCTTCGTCTCTTTAAGCACGATCACCTCGTTGGCGTAGCGCACGCCCTTGCCCTTGTACGGCTCGGGCGGGCGATGGTCACGCACCTCGGCGGCGACCTGGCCGACGAGCTGCTTGTCGATGCCGTTGATGACGATCTCGGTCTGCGTCGGCGTCGCCACCTTGATGCCCTTGGGCATCTGGTGCACCACGGGGTGCGAGTAGCCGAGCGTCAGATTCAGCTTGTCGCCCTGCGCCTGGGCGCGGAAGCCCACGCCGACCAGCGCGAGGCGCTTCTCGAAGCCTTTGGTCACGCCCTGCACCATGTTGGCGACGAGCGCGCGCATCGTGCCGGACATGGCGTTGGCATGGTTGGAGTTGCCGAGCGCCTTGAAGACGAGGTTCTCCCCATCCTTCTTCACCTCGACGTTCGGGTCGGCACGCCGGGCGATGGTGCCGAGCGGGCCCTTGATCGCAATCTCGGCGCCGGTGATGTTGACGTCGACGCCCTTGGGCAGCGGCACGGGATATTTGGCGATGCGGGACATGTCGTTCTCTACGCGACGATGCAGAGCACTTCGCCGCCGAGGCCATCGGCGCGCGCCTTGCGATCGGTCATGACGCCGCGCGAGGTCGAGACGATGGCGACGCCGAGGCCGTTCATCACGCGCGGAATGTCGTTGCGGCCCTTGTAGACGCGCAGGCCGGGCTTCGAGACGCGCTCGAGGCGCTCGATCACTGGGCGGCCGGCGTAATACTTGAGGGCGATGGCGAGCTCCTGCTTGGCGCCGTTCTCGCGCATCGCGAAGTCCTCGATGTAGCCTTCCTGCTTCAGCACCTGGGCGATGGCACCCTTCAGGCGCGACGCCGGCATGGTCACCTCGGTGTGGCCGACGAGCTGGGCATTCCTAATGCGCGTCAGCATGTCGGCGATAGGGTC